>Ga0306867_1000003_pt1 | contig 490211 bp, 494 predicted proteins | sample AntRauTorckE6831_FD_190432 | JGI IMG/M metagenome (GOLD analysis project Ga0306867, IMG submission 190432) | Saline lake microbial communities from Rauer Islands, Antarctica - Metagenome Torckler E6 #831 (v2) (version 2) | ecosystem: Environmental > Aquatic > Non-marine Saline and Alkaline >...
GACCGCAGGCAACGTGCCTCGCCGCTTCGCGGCTTCGGCACGCTCCGCGAGCGCTCCACACCACCACCACCGAGTCCCCCGACGACCGCAGGCAACGTGCCTCGCCGCTTCGCGGCTTCGGCACGCTTCGCGACCGCTCCACACCACCACCGCCGAGTCCCCCGACGACCACAGGCAACGTCCCTCGCCGCTTCGCGGCGTCGCGACGCCCCGGCACGCTTGTCGATACGCTTTCCTGTCCGACCCTCGTAAGCCGCGTCATGAGCGACAACGCGCAGGCCGACGCCGGGACCGCCGAAGGCCAGGGCCCGGTGAAGATAGACGAGGAACTCGCGCGACACCTGGAGAACAAGCGGGAGGAACTCTTCGAGAAGTTCGAGATCCGCGACGAGTTCCCGCCCGAAGTCATCGAGGAAGCCACAGCGCGGACCGAGGGCGTCCAGCAGGAGATCCAGGACGAACTCGACGACCGCAAGGACCTCCGGGACCTGACGACGTGGACGACCGACCCCATCGACGCACAGGACTTCGACGACGCCATCTCCATCCGCGAGAACGAGGACACGTACACGCTCTGGGTGCACATCGCTGACGTCACGCACTACGTCCACCCGGAGACGAAGATGTGGAGCGAGGCCGTCGAGCGAGCGAACACCGTCTACCTGCCGGCGTACACGATGCACATGCTCCCGCCGGTACTCGCAGAGACCGTCTGCTCTCTCGTCCCCAACGAGGACCGCCTCGCGCACACCGTCGAGATGGAACTCGACAAGGAGAACCTCGGGTACGAGAACATCGACATCTACAAGTCCGTCATCGAGAGCGACGAACGCCTCACGTACGGCGAGGCCGAGAAGCGCATGGACGACCCCGACGCGCCCCTCCACGAAGAGAATACGATGGTGTTCGAGGTCGCCGACCGGATGCACGAACAGCGCAAGGAGGACGGGTCGCTCGTCCTGAACCCGCGCCGCGACCGCGCACACACCATCATCGAGGAGTGCATGCTGAAAGCGAACAAAGCCGTCACGCACGAACTCATGTGGAATCGCGGCGTCGAAGCGATGTACCGCGTCCACCCGCAACCGACGCCCGACGAATGGGACAAAGCCTTAGTCGAGATCCAGGACCTCGACGGCGTCTCCATCCCCGGCGGGAGCTGGGACGACCCCCGGAAGGCCGTGAATGCGACGCTCGAAGACGCTCCACAGCGACACCTGGACAACATCCAGTGGGCGGTGATGAAGGTGATGCCGCGCGCGAAGTACATGAGCGACCCCTTCGGCGGCCACCACGCGTTGAACTTCGACATCTACGGGCACTTCACGAGCCCCATCCGCCGGCTATCGGACCTCATCAATCACTGGATCGTGTACACGAACGACGTCCCCGAAGACCTCCAGGCACTCTGCAAACGCGCGAGTGACAAACAGAAGGACGCCGAGACGTGCGAGCGCGAGTACAAGAAGTTCCTCTCCGAGGTCGGCCTCGACGCGAACGCCGTCAACAACCGTGGGCTCGAAGTCGTCGACGACGAGGACGACGAGAACCCGGACGTCACCGGGTACTGACGAGATACGGTCGCCGCCGACCCGCACTCGTGGACCGCTCGAGTTCGACAACGGTTCGCCCGTCATCGCGAGTTCCCGAACATCGACAAGCCCCCCGCTCGTTGAGAGGGGTATGCCAGCCAAACCAGACCTCAGCGGCTCCACCGCGTTCATCACCGGGACGACCCGCGGCATCGGGAAACAGATCGCGCTCGCGCTCGCCGACGCCGGCGCGAACATCGTCTCGACGGGGAAGACCGTCGACGACTCCGACAGCGACCTAGAGGGTACCATCCACAAGACCGTCGAGGAGTGCGAGGCGAAAGGCGTGAACGCGCACGCGATCCAGTTGAACGTCCGCGACGAGGACGCCGTCGACGCCGCCGTCGAGGAGGCCATAGAGGAGTTCGGCGAGGTCGACATCGTCATCAACAACGCGAGCGCGATCCAGATCGCGAACGTCGAGGACTTGCCCGCGAACCGCTTCGACCTGATGACGGACGTGAACGTCCGCGGGACGTACCTCGTCTCCCGCGCGTTCATCCCCCACCTCAAGGAGCAGGAGTCGAGTTGGTTGCTGACGAACGCCCCGCCGGTGACGACCGACCGAGCGCCGGGGAAGGCGCCGTACTCGTGGTCGAAACTCGGGATGAGTTTCGTGACGCTCTCCCTCGCAGGGGAACTCGCCGCGGACGACGTCGGCTGCAACAGCTTCTGGCCGGCGACCGCCATCGACACCCGCGCGACGCGATACTTCGGTCTGGGCACCGAGGACGACTGGCGGACGCCAGATATCGTGAGCGACGCCGTCCTCGAGATACTCACGCGCGACCCGAGCGAGTGCACGGGCAACGCGTTCTACGACGAGGAACTCCTCGTCGACGCCGGCGTCGACGACTTCAGCGAGTACAACCTCACCGAGGGCGACCCGGCACCGACGAGCGCGCAGATGTTCGACGCCGACTACGAACGCCCGTACTGACGGCCGCGACGCCGGTTCGGTTTCGTGGCGGACCTCGGTGACTCCGAAGCGGCTCCTTTCGGTCGTTGCCGTCAGGGACGTGTTCGGATGACGGGCCCTCAGTACGACAGGCAGGGGCTGGTGCATCCGTCGCCGTCCGCGGTTCGCACCACGTGCGGCGCCGCAACGGAGACCGCGGTCGTCAGCTGTCCGGCGCTCGCTCGTGGACGGCTAGGCGTCCGGCGTCCAGTTACAGCTGGTTCCGGTCGCGACGTCGCTCTCCGCGACGTACGCCGCCAGGCAGCCCCAGTTACAGAATTCGCCGGCGAGCGTCCCGCTCTCGGGGCCGTCACCGTCGCTATCGCCGTCGCCGGTCTCGTACACCGCGAGTGGGTCGTGTGCTTCGACCTCGCACCCGCAGTACGTGCAGTCGGTCATTACGTGAGAGTACCGGCCGGGGACGGTTGAGGGTTCGGTCGCTACTGGTCGGTTCGGTACTTCGCGATCGAGCGCGGGATGGCGGGAACGAGCGGTGCACGGGACGTGAACTCGTAGAGGGTCTTCCGCAGAGCGCCCTTCCCGTACTGGACGAACGACTTCGTGACGGGCGTGCGTCGGCCGACGACGCTCGTATCGCCGTTCGACAGCGCCTCCACGACCTGCTGGACGGACGCGTCCGTGGGCGTTTCGGCGTCAACTGCGACCTCCGTGTACGCCCGGCCGACGTTCGGGAGGTAGTGAGCGTCGCTCCCCGCGACCGTGCCGTACCCGTAGGATTCCGCGTACCGGCGCGCTCGCCGGTTCCGGTAGCCCGTGAACAGCATCGAGTTGTACACCTCGACGGCGTCGACGTTCGTCTCGTCGAGGACGTGCCGCCGGACGCCGTGCCGAGTGCGCTGGAAGGGGTGCGGGACGACCGCCGCACCGCCGAGCTCCCGGATCCGCTGGACGGTCTTCGCGTAGGACATCCCACGAGATGGCCGGACGTCCACGCCGATCGCGAGCAGGTGCCCTTCGCGCGTCGACACCTCGACGCCCGGGATGCCCACGAGCCCGTACTCCGACGCCAGGTCCGCCGCCTCCAGGCTCGCCGCGATGCGGTCGTGGTCCGTGACGACGACGCCGTCGAGGCCGATGTCGCTCGCGTGCTCCAGCAGGAGCTCGACCGGCTCGTGGCCGTCGTACGACAGCGACGAATGCACGTGCAAGTCCAGCGACAGAACGGTCTGGTCGACACCCATCGATTGCCATTGCTTCGACGCGAACGGACGTGAACCTTCCCCTGTCGCCGCCGGCGTCGATGCGTCGGTCAGGACTCGGCGGCGTCGTCGGTCGACCCGTTCGCGAGCGGGCTCTTCGCGCTCGCCGGGCCGACGGACTCCTGGCGCCACTTCTCCTCGACGTCGCGGTTCGCGAGCACGACGAGGTCGTCGTCGTCGCCGCGCAGGCGCGTCTTCCGCAACCCGATGCCGACGATCTCGCCGGTGACGCTCGCCGTCTCCACGACGTCGCCCTCGTTGAAGTCCGGGTCCCGGAGGAGGTAGACGCCCGCGACCGTGTCCGCGATCATCTCCTTCAGCGCGAACGCGATCCCGAGGCCGATGAACCCGCTCGCGGTACCCAGACTCGCCGCGACGTCGCCGAGGCCGACGATGTTCAGGAGCGCGAGCGCCGCACCGAACCAGAGGAACACGCCGACGACCGCCGCCCACAGGTCCACGATGAGTGCCTGGTCGGCCGGATAGATGCGTTCGAGGACGTTCCGGACGACGACCAGCACTATCTTGATGAGGACGTACGCGATGCCGAGGAAGAGGATTCCGAGCGCGACCTTCGGGATCGCAACGAGGATGCCGTTCACGAACTCGGCGACGACCGCCTCCAGATCGACGGACGTCGCCTCCTCCTGTGCAAGCATGCCAGCGCGTACACGCGCACCACTCGAAAAAGTACGGGTCAGCAATCCACCGCCCGAGGAAACGACTAACCGAACACCAACGGTGCCTATCCACATGCCATCCGACGGTCCCAAGCCGGACGACCTTCCCGCGACCGACAGCGCCATCGCCACCGCCCACCCCGACGTCTGGGACGCCTACAGCGACCTCGACGAAGCCTGCGCCGACGCCGGCCCCATCGACGACCACACGAAACGCCTCGTCAAACTCGCACTCGCCATCGGCGCCGGGAGCGAAGGCGCCACGCACTCGCACACCCGACGCGCGCTCGAAGAAGGCATCGACCCCGACGCACTCGAACGCGTCGCGATGTTGGCAGTCCCCACCATCGGCTTCCCGAAAGCAGTCGCCGGGAAGACGTGGATCGATGACCTCACCGACGACTAAGCGCTTCGCGCGGCCATCACGCACTGGGCCTCTACACAACTTACGGAGAGGTAGACGCCGAAGTACGTCACCGAGATCGTCGCCTCCAGGAGCGTGACGAACGATGCGATTGCGAAGAACGGTGCGCCCAGGGAGTCGGTGATGTCGACTCCCGAGTTGTTGTGGATGAAATCCGGAGCGTCTAACGTGGACATAGTCCGGGCCGACGTTCCCAGAATCGCCCTAAATACCTCTCACACGAGATGACCGGATTCTGACTCACGGACAACCACTCTCATCAACATATCCTATTTGTACCCAGGTAGATATCCTATTTCTATGGCTGTAGATGAGGACTTGGAGTCTCTAGTTAAAGAGTTTCGAGCAAACCCTGCGGCTGAAAGAGTGGATCTGGAATTTAAGTCTAAAGGGATCCTGAATTCGAGAGGACAAAAAAAGAAACTTGTCAGAACCATATCTGGCATGGCTAACTCAGGAGGAGGCACGGTCATCGTGGGGACAAGAATTCAGGACGGCGGTTTACTGCTTCAAAATTTTTCCCCCGATGAGGAACCCCGTCAAGAACTTACGCATATTGCTCAAGAATACTCAAATTCTCCTCTCCCTAGACTGTGGAGTATTGATATGGAGGAGTGTTTCGGGGACCGCCTTCTGAGAATCGATATACAGGCAGCTGATTCGGAACTCGTGAAGTTTGACTACGATGGTGAATATCGGGTATATGTTCGTGAGGAAGATGGGTTACGAGAGATGTCTTCAGGCGAAATTTCTGAGTTCTATGAGAAAACGAAGACCAATGCTGAAGGTAGATGGGAGTCAGAAATCCAGCGAACAGAACATTTGGAATTCACTCCAGAACAGGTCAACAATGATATACCGAGCGCCGCATTTGAGAGAGCAATAACGAGAGTCCCTTTAGAGCATTCTGTGGTTTTTGGATCCGGTGTGGTTGACGATAGGCTGGGGAAGTCTCTCCATTTTAATTTGAATACAACGCCAGGAAGGGAATGTAGCTATGAAGATGTTCCTTGGTTCCTAGAGAGTGCTTCAGAACATATCAACGCGAATCTGGAGAGGCGGTTGGGATATTCTATAAGAGTAGGTGACGCTCAGCTCATGGGGAAGGGAATCGAGAATCTACGTCAGGACATAGAACGTCTACCAGAACTCTATCAATTTATAGACGAGCTATCCAACCATTCTTGGAGATACGGTCCGGTACTTTCTGGCTATACAAAAACCGAGTATGGGATTTTGTGGTTTGAACTTCAGAAAGAATCTGAGACATTTAATCGTTGGACATCAGAACTGCTCTTGCCAGATATCCCGTTCGATAGTAGTGATATAGAACATTTTGTTGATGAGACTGAGTCTACAAGCAAATACTACGCCCAACGACGAGGAATCCACTTTGTCCATCTAAACGGTCGAAAGTGTGGTCCGTTACAGAATCCAACTCCCGTAAATATTCGCTCCTTTGACGAGGGGCCGAATCATGTTCTGGTGGATAACCCGTTCTATGACTGGCCTGAAGTAGTCCACTCGCAATTAGACGAATCTCTACCAGAGTGGTGTAAAAGAATTCTACCCAAGATCTCCAAGATTCCATTTGAGGTTTCGGGTGGCTATCTGGAAGAAGAGGACCAACAATTCTCGCTCAACTATTTGGATTGTGCACACGTGACCGGAACTCATCCCACCCTATTGGTTGATTGTTCTTGTTGGCCCGGTTCAAGTGACGTGGATTCTTGGGTCCCAGAGTAGCACAAGATGGACTCTATCGGCTCGAACCATGCTCCACTCTCGATTACTAATGTCTGTTACGCTGTCGTAACACGTTGGAGAAGCCGAGAGTAACGGCGTTCGCGGTTTGATTTCTCGCTCTATATTGGACGAGGAAAGGACGAGGCGTTACACCAACCAGTGGTGGAGTGTTGTGTGCAACCGCGTGGGTCGTGGAAGCTCGTGGGTTCCTGATACGTTGGGGCTATCGCCCTGTGGTGCGTGTTACGGATGTTCTCCTACCGCCCGTTACGACGATGTAACATCACCTCCGTCCGTCCGTGCCTGCGGTGCCGTTCCCGCGCCGGTGGTCGCTGCTGCGTCGCCGTCAGAATCATCTCCTGGGTCGCTGAGGCGGTCGGCGTAGTCGACCCACGTCTCGCGGTCGACGATGATGAGGTTCGTCTTGTTGTTCCGTGCGCCGCGGTTCGCGGGTGCGAACTCGAAGAGGTCCTTCCCGAACTGGCCGACGAACTCCATCACGCGCCGGATCGTGTTCCGGTTCGGGTGCTCGACGTCGAGTCGCTTCGCGAGCTCGGCCGTGCATATCTGGCGTTCGATGACCTCCACGACCTTCGACTACTGGAGGCACCGCTCGCAACTCCTCAACCCACTTCCTTCACGACGAATCGAAAGGAGTCGTACCGCGGAATTCGAGACAAATCGGGATTCGCCTCGCTCAAGGACGACTGGCTGATGCTCGGTGTCGTATTCACGGCGGAGCATAGTGGACTCGCTGGGATTTTGAACCCGAAACCAGACGGTCGTCTCGCTGCGCTCGACGCTGCGTCTGGTAGGGCTTCAAATCCCGACTCGTCGTATCTATTTTCGCGACACCGCCGACTCGCTCCGCTCGCCGGTTGGTGTCGCGAAACGTAGTGGACTCGCTGGGAGTCCCGCGAGCGACCGAAGGGAGCGAGGGGGACTACAGCGAGCCCATGACTGTCGCGAGTGAAACGAGCGGCAGGAATGGACTCGCTGGGATTTGAACCCAGGGCCTCTTCGCTTGCTCCGGAAGGTTCGCGCGCTTCGCGCGCTCACGACTTCCGCACCGCACAGCAGGGACCTCGGGGGTTCGTTCAAATCCTGCGCTCGTCCACCCCTCGTTCACCCCAAGGGTTCACTCGGAAGACCGCACCGCACTCCGGACCCTGTACGTTGGTTACAGAGACCAACCAATGCTCGAACCAACGACGCCGCGAGAAGCAGTCACAGAATACCTGGACGAGATCAGTACAGAGCTCGCCGCAACTACAGTCGCGAACCACCGATACCGACTGAAACAATTTCTCGACTGGACCGAGGAAGCGGGCGTCAATGACATGAACAACATCAATGGGCGCAAGCTCCAGGAGTTCAAGACCTGGAAGCAGGGAGAGGTGGCGAAGGTAACCCTGAAGAACCACCTGAGCACACTCAGACAGTTCATCGAGTTCTGCGAAGACACCAACGCAGTCCCGACGGGTGTCGGCCGGAAGATCAGGCTCCCAACGATGCAGCTCGGTGAGGACGTCGATGATACCTTCCTACTGAGCAAGGAAGCAGAACGAATCCTCAACTACTGTGAGAAATACGAATACGCGACGTTACGACATACCGCGTTCTGCATCCTATGGCACAGCGGGATGCGATCAGGAGCCCTCCGCGGTCTTGACGTCGAAGACTTCGATTCCCACAACGGCCTCCTCTCGATCAGGCATCGTCCCGAGACCGATACGCCGCTCAAGAACAAGCAGCGGACAGAGCGAGACGTTGTGATCAATGAAGAGGTCGTCGAGGTACTCGGAGACTTTCTCGACATGCATCACCCCTACGTGGACGACGACCACGGACGAACACCACTCTTGGGAACGGGCCAGGGCCGAATGGAGCAGACCACGCTCCAACGGAATATCTACACTCTCACTCGACCGTGCCACTACACGAACGAATGCCCACACGATAGAGACATGCACGAGTGCGAAGCAACGAGCTATAACACGGCGAGCAAATGCCCGACTAGCGTCTCGCCCCACGCGCTCAGAAAAGGCTCGGTGACGGAACACCGAAAGCAAGGCGTGCCGAAAGAAATCACCTCCGAGCGGATGGATATGAGTGGCGACGTGCTCGACAAGCACTACGATAAGCGAACCGAGCGCGAGAAAGCCGAGCTACGGAAGGAATATTTGGAGAGCCTCTAGTTCGATACTAGACGTAGAACCTTTTTTGTCGTCAGAGTTGTAGAAGAGGGAAATCTTAACGGGCGGTCGGACATCAAATGTTCTTGATAGGGCGTTCGACCTATGTTAGCTCAAAGAGATTTTGATCAAGATCACTAAACACTCCATCCCGTCTTATAATATACATATATGAAAACCAACCAGGAAAGGCTGGAGGATTTATTCCAGATATTAGTTGAGACTTCGGATATCATAACAGAGGACGAAATCAACGAGAGAGAACGGATCGAAATATTGATCATGCCGATTCTCCGTTCTCTGGGGTTTGAGTGTGAGATGGAGCCGAAGCTTCCTGGAGACCAGCACCTAAGGCCGGACTTCATGATAACGAATCTCCCTCTCAAGGTGGTTGGTGAAGTGAAACGACCGAAAGGGTACGAACAGGGGGTAGAGCAAATTCAGGATTATATAACCCACGATGCTGGAGAACAGGTGGGGATACTCACTGACGGGTATCAATGGGAGATTTTTGTTGTTAATCAAATAGACCAAGAAATGGTAGTACATTCTTTCTCACAATCTAATCTGGCCCCAGTAGTTAGGGAAATCCGGAAGGAAGGGATAAAAAGCCTGGAGAATCTCGACTCCCGAACCCACTTAGAGCAGTTCATTTCGACTTTTTCCCGCCCACAATTTCAGAAGCAGATAACAGAATTGGACTTATTTAGTGAAAATATAGATGTTCGCTCACTCGCGGAAGTCATTGATGTTGAAGGATTAGAATTGCTCAGGCAAGAAGCAAATCAGAAGCTAAGTACCCAGTTGGAACAATATCGGTTCTATCAGTCAACGGGGTATCGAATCGGAAGGACAGCAATTATCTCTATTAGTATACTCGTCTCGATCGTTGCATTACTTGTGAACACGAGTAGTGGTGATGCAAATATATCGCCCTTCTTAAATGTCCAGACGATTAGTGGTACTGTTCTCATATTTTGCTCCGCACTAATCGGAATAGCTGGGCCAGTAGTAGTGGGTTGGACAACAGAGCAAACTCCTCAGAGGATCTACCGAGAATACTTCGAGCTCGCCATACCTGATGAGCCCTCAGAAGGAATCACCTCAAAAAAAGATATCCTCACAACCTTACTAACTCAAAGCTGCGAGATGGGACAAACATTTAGAGGCATCTTCTATTACCAGTACGGGACTATTGCTTTAGCTCTGGTTGCACAAGTCATCGGGATACTTCTAATCATAGTCGGAGTGGTAAATGCACTCTAGCGAGTACTCGCCATCGTTGGAAGAACGGCATTCTATGGGTTGCCGGGATTACTATCCTCGGCTCTGGTGAATCACTAGAGGGCGTCGACTTCGGCTGTCAGAACTAGGAAGCTGAAGCGGGAAACCGCCGATGTTCATTTCGAGAATCTCCCGCCTGTGAGACTCTTATTCAAGATGTTGATGCAGTATCTCGATGCGAATGAATAGGGGAGCATCCGGGTGTGACACCGACTCGGTTGTGACATTCTTCATCGCGAGCTTCCCAGCGTTGATTTCCTCTCGTAGAGCACTGGGGAGTATTGTTCCTATCATTTCGATGTGTGGCCGACTCTGACGCTCGACCACTTCGATCCACTCGACACACGTCTTCGAATTCTCGACGTCGAGTGTTCTTAATAGCGTATCACTGAGCCGGCCGTGATACTTACTAGGTATTGAAACATCTGAGTGCATCAGTGTCTATTGAATTCGTAGTAAATTATATTTACTTACCCTATTATTGCAAATCTCGGACGGTTCATCAGCCAGCACGCACCTGGTACGGTTAGTTTCGAGAACTCGTGTTGATGTGTGTCGTCCACAACATCAAGCAGACGATGAACGAGTGAAATCAAGCGACGTCTGGCGATTCACCACGGCCGAGAGAAGCCTATCGCCGTCCAGCGTCTGTTTCATAGAGAGCCAGGTTGGCTTCGATGTCTCCAACAACGTACTTGTGGATTACACTTTCCAGTTCATCGACGGTAGATTTCTGATTTTTATCGATTGCGTTCAGGTACTCCGGAGCGAGCTGCTCTCCGAATAGCGTATTTGTGAGCTCCTCGCCCCGCCACAGGGTCGGTTCTACTGAAAGTCCGTGTTCTTCCAGAACTTCTTCTAAAGAAGGCCACTTGACACCACGTTGATCAGCCTGCTGCTTCCTCGGAACGAAGAGATCGATGTGGTTCTCCTCGCACCCAAGTTTGGGTTCGCGTCGGGTCTGGAGACGATCAAGGCGCTGTGAGAGGTAATCCAAATCGAACCCCTTGCCGTTGTACGTCACGAGTGCAGTCGGGTCGAAGTTGTTGATCCGGTCAAACGCACGCCGAATCAGAGTTTCTTCATCACCCATCGCACCACCAAGCGTGAGGACATCAACAGATTGATCGCCAGCGAGGGTGTCCTTCAGACCAATTCCAATCGCGACTGTCTGGCTGTTGGCCGGATCGACACCGTCCGTTTCGATGTCCAAAGTTGCGTATCGAGTGGACGTCTCCTCCGAACTGAGCGAGTACTGAAAAACGAGGTCCTCCATAATGCTTAGAGACTGAACCGAACCATGAATGTGTCGGTGTTCTTACGTTACGTATTTGGATTCGTATGTATCTGCAGACCCGTTTGTTTCTCCACCACCACTCTGAATTTCTTGTAGATATTGGACATAGAGGCTTCGATAACGCCGTTGGTGACACTTCCGATTTGGAGGCCAAAATTGAGCGATAATAAGCTCGCCTCACGAAGCCGCTTCAAGATTCTTCATACTCGATTAGTGTCTAATTTCATATAAGAAATAGGGTTACTGACGAGAGACGAGGGGAGGCACCAACAACGAATAACGGAAACAGACCACGAATGCAATCAACAACCAACTACAACGAGACAGATCTGGCCTACACGATAGGGCTCCTCGCTGGCGAGGGTAGCTTCTTCATCACCTTCACCCGCGACGACCGCTACAGCCACGGCGTCTACTTCGGTCCAAAGATGTCCGTGTCGATGGGTCAGTATAGCCAGGAAATGCTCGAGCAACAGCAGGCTCAGTATGGATTGGGCACGGTGAACACCCAGCCAAAGGGATACTCGTGGACGCTCTCGGCGCGTGATGAGTGCCAAGAACTGCGGCGACTAATCGACGAGTATCTGGACGAGCACCCGAAGACCGCCTTCACCAGTACGCCGAAGCATCGTGCCTTCCAGAGTTGGAGTAAGGCACTGGACCTGCTCCAGCCCGGAAAGTCGCTCAGTAAGAGCGAGGTTGCCGAGTTGGCCGAACTCCGCGACGACGTCAACTATCTCCACGCAGCAAACCAAGTCACAACGGAGGAAATCAAGCAAATCATCAATCAGGGATAGTCTCACTCCTCCGAGGGAGTCATAGAACTGTTCTGACACGCACCAACACCGACAGATTGGATCGATAGGGGGAGAACACAGAGCTATCGAGTTCCAGTGGGTTGTGTGTCAAAAGGAATACTTTTCCCAGTCACCGCCTCACTCATTGTATGACTTACGAGTGGATTGCCGAACTACGCGATAACGCGCTCAAGGGTGACGGACCATGTCGAACGTGTCCAGGATATCAAGACGGACGGTCATGTCGGGTGAATCCGGGGCTATTCGATCCAGATGGAGACGTGATGTTCGTCACCATCGAACCGAGCCATCAATTCAGTTGGGACGACTACGACAGCTGGGAAGCCTATAATGAGAGTATCTCGCAAAAGTTCTTAGAGGAGTGGACAGGTGGACCCATTCTCGAAGAGTTACTGGAACCGATTCAGGGCGTCGAGATGGATTCAGTCTGGATGACCGATGCCATCAAGTGTCCACCTGAAGGCGGAATCGATGATCAAACACGTAATGAAGAATTCTCGCACTGCAAGAAGTACCTTCAAGAAGAAATCGAACAGGTAGACCCAGACGTAATCGTTGGGTTGGGAAAGAACGCCTGTTTGCGGACCCTCTCAGCCCTTGATGTTGAACAGAATCGCATCTCTACCGCGAAGGATTGTGGCCGGATCTTTGATACCAACCCACCGGTAGTCATTTCACCCCATTGGAGTTATGGCTGGTTGAGTCGGAGTACGAATGATGCTTGGGGAGGGGAGTGGCATGCGACCCACAGTCATCTGAAGGATTCCTATTCTCGAAATATGGAGGCGGTCCGTAGCTCCATCCAATCCGTTCGAGGCTAATCCTCGACGTCGATCCGAACAGCCACCCACCAGCTGATTCAGTATCTCACTGACGAGCTGGACACCTTGCGAGCAGGTATATGACTCCCTCTCGCTCCTCCACGAATTCAATCATAGAGAAAAGGAGCACCACCATAGTATAAGAATTTTTATAATAGTATAACACCAACATACATATAGGGGTCATATTGACCCCCACAGAGGTATGGAACCTGGGGAGGTTACGACGCCGGGTAGTTCGCTATCTGGCCCCTCTGAAAGACGGTTACTGAGCAATCGGTTCAATCCGAACCGCCAAGCCGTCTTCTTCGAATCAACCGGGGTAATGAACGATGCTAGTCGAGAACCGTGTATTACGAGTGGATGAAAGTGTGTGGAGACATTGTGTCGATGAACGGTTGGACGGCGATACTAAAACACGACGAGAGTGCTCGTTATCACACTCGCGCTATCCCTGCGAAGCTCCCATCAGTATGCATCACGATGATTGTGTGGGCCACGGCTCCTCAACCCGGCACCCCCAAAACAGTTTAACTCGAGAAAGGAGTCTGAGTTAAAATACCATATTGGATTGTGCGCCCAAACCCCCCTCCTGAAAGATGCCCCATTAAGCCGATATTTTGAGGGAGAACCCGGCGTGGCCCATTTTGTAGGGCACACCGATTTGAGAGGGACTCAGTCAGCCGTGAGAGCCCTATGACCCATCCGAACCATTGCCGCATACGCCTCAGCTATGTCGTCCAGAAGTACGTCATCGAGGCTCTCAGCGTCATCAATATCCCAGTTGCGAGTGACCACTCGATACGTTTGATTCCCGGTGACCTCAAGTTCGTGTTCTTTGAACTCTGTCTGCATCTCCTGAAGTTCTGAGATGCCTGTATAGTCTCTGTGTGCGTCGATCGCGATCACCACACTTCCTTCGTCAGGCTTGGGCGCAAGACGGTACGTGATTGAGTTAGGGTGCTCGTCGTTCTGAGAGACGAGCTCGGGTTCTCGGGCGTCGATCCCGTCCGGAAATAGTTCACGGACTGAAGCTGCGTTCGTCACGGATTGGAAACCGGGAAACGCCCGTTCCATTATATCATTGACTAACACAGGGTACGTCGGACTCGGTCGGTCTTCGGGGCGGACTCGCCCAGGAGGATAATCGACTATAATCGAACTCGCAACCATCATACTGTGACCATCAGGCGAGTGGAACGCTTGAATTTCTACGCACTGGAAATCAAGGCCCTCGCCCAGCAAATACCGAACGTTCCTCTCCGTTCTCCGGGTGATTTCCTCCGCAATGACAACAATCCGCTCTGTAGAGCCGAACTGGTCCTCATCCAGTGATTCCCCGAACACGGCTTCGAAGTCTGACTGGAGAGTGCCACCACCAACGGTCGAGCCGTCAATATCCCACTCTCCGCTATTCACACGCTCCTTGTATTCATGATACAGGTCATTGAGGTCGCCATAATCGAAGTGGCTCAGTGACTGTGCGTAATTCTGAGGTTGGCTCAGGATTGTTTCTTCGGAGGCACTACCGGACCCTGAACGGCCTATTTTCACCTCGAAGATTACGACATTGCCCCAGCAGTCGAGGCCGATGAGATCGGCGACGCCAGTTTCGAGTCGGGCCTGACGGCTGATTACCATAATTTGCTCATCCAAGAGTAGTTCCGGATTCTGGTGCAACCAATCTTCCAGCGTCTCTTCAGGGTGTATCGCAGTTTGCTCGTGTTCTACTGCGTTGGGAACGGACTCCGTCTCGGTCATCGCATGTAACCGCATAGAACGTCTGTCAAATCGGACCCCCCTATAACTTCGTACCGGTTGGATTTCTTGACCGGTTAGATTTTCTTTTATATACTACTCGCATTATCGGTCTGATTTCTGGAGTGCATGTCTCTACTGGGTGCGACGAAAGAGTCGATTCTCCGCGAGCTCGAGGGCGAGCCAAAACACGGCTATGCTATCGCCAATGCTATTGAGATCTCCTCGGGTGGCGTGTACACTCATCTACAGGACTTGAAAGAGGCGGGAATGGTTGTCGTCGACGAGGTCCAGGAGGAGGGACGGGGAGTCAAAACGTACCGCCTGACAGAGGCTGGCGAGTTACTGGTAGAAGCGTTAGAAGAAGCAGACAGTGAGTGATTCAACGCCTGTGGTGGCATGTCCGCGACTGGTTGGGCGACACTGGGGGATGTAATATCAATATATAATAGGCACATACATAAAATACTGATATTTCGGGCTCGAAGCCGTCGTCTTGTTTTTCCAGATTTCCACAGAAGAAATCCACAGATACGTGTTTGGAGAAGCCATTGGACATTGTTGCAGACATATTTTTATATTAATAGGTTCTGAGATTAGTAGAGTATGGAAAACTGGTATATATGCCCCAGTGATAGATAGTATACGTGAGGATACAGTGACAAAGAACATCACAAGCATCAAAGTAGAGAAGACAACCCGTGACAGACTGAGATTGCAAAAAACGGGTGGAGAGACATATGATGAACTCATCAATAAGATGGTGGAACAATACGACACAGAGGTAGCCAACTGATGAGTCAAAGGGCCACACAGCCACGTGAGTGGACACCGGATTGCGGCTGTATGATATTTGAACTGAGGGTACAGCCCGAACTGGAGTTCCTCATAACCAACTGTGGCTCAACACAACCTAATCTTTCGGAGCAAGAGGGATTCAGCGTTAAACAGAATATCTCCAGCATGAAGAAAGGAGAATGAGAGATACAGACGTTCAGACAGGCCTGGTGCCCGGCGATTTGGATACGGAAGAGTAGAGTTCCCCATATGACCATAACTACCACTCGGTGGGATCAGCGGAACAACTGGCCGACTACCTATGACTTGCGAGACCGCCTCGAGGCCAAAATCCACGAGATGATGGCGGATGGTCAGTTCGGTTTGGTTCCATCACCGACGTCTAGTGGGAAATCCCACAACGGCGCAAGAACGTTCTGGCGAACGTCAGGTTTGACAGGAGACAAGCCGGTTGTTCACTTCCACGCGACGACAAATAGTCGGGACGAGGCGATGGAAATGAGCAACGAGGAGGGTGTGAAGTCGACTGGCCTTCTCGGTCGGGGCGAGTCGTGTACATCGGTCATGGGGAACCACGACGACGACATCGACACACCGACGGGTGAACCAGTGAGCCTCTGGTTCGAAGACCAGCTCTTGAACCGTAACAATACACTGAGCCAGGCCCACAGCTATCTTGAGGATTACAACAACGGCGAGCTCCCGTGCTGTCCGTGTCCATCGGTCAAACAGTGGGAGAACGTTCCCTACGACGACGACGATAACGTGACGCACGATGTCGTCCACGCGACCCACAACTTCGCCTACGTCCCGACGCTGACCGACGAGGCGAACATATTCATCGACGAACAGCCTGACTTCAAGAACTCGATTGGTGAACACGACAGCGACGACATGACCCGGTCGCGGTTCCAAGACATCGTTACCGCCTGGCTCAAGGTTATCGACGCCCCGGTCAATACCTGGGAGAGGTTCGTTATGATGGCGTCCGACAATGGAAACGGACCTCTCAAGGACGCGTTAGAGAACCCACCGAACGTCGAGGAAGAGTGGTTCATCACGGGCGAAGATGCACACTCGCTGGCCCCTGCACTGACCGAGGCCGCCTACGACGCGATCTCGAGCCAGCCCGATTCCAATGGTCGTCGTATCGGAAGGACCACGAGCAACCTCAAGCGGTTCGACAACACGGCCGATGAGGACAACGACAAGCGATTCAACCGAACCCGAATTACGCTGATCGTCGACGACGACAACAAGCCAACAGTCTACTGGAACGTCCCCGAGCTCGGGAACGCTCGGAGTATCATCTGTCTCGACGCATGGCCATCCATCCACGAGTGGAAACAGAACGTCGGTGAAAACCTGGACATCAAGCCCATCGTCACAGACTACGAGTACGAGAAGTGGCGGCGTCACGAGCGTGGTCTCGAAGTCGTCCAGATCGGAGAGGGCGCTCGCCCGGCGGCCACCGAGTTCGCCGTAAACAAGTACACCAATCCCGACAAGCAGGAGATTGCTATCGAGTCCATCCGGAACGAGTACGGGACCAACTTCCAGTCGGCCATCTACCCGAAGGCGATGGGTGAACAGATCCAGGAGTTCCTCCCCGACGACGCCCGAACGATGACTCATGGGAACGTCAAGAGTAACAATGACTTCCAGACAGAGCAGATCGGGCTGGTCACCAACAGTATCGACCCCGGCGACGACTACGTGCTCGACCTGCTGGCCGCCCGTGGACTCGACGCCACCCCCGAAATGCACGACTGCATCGGGTGTGACGACGACGACCCCAACTGTCCTGTCTGTGAAGGTGAGGCCAACCGGAAGCCCGGTCGGGAGTTCGTCGGCCCGGACGCCGAGGAAGCCGCCGAAATGCTTGCTGGTATCCGTGAGAACTCGATAGCGCAGGCCATCGGTCGATGGTCCCGTGGTCCGGAGGCACCGAACGCGATAGTGTTCGTCCGAACGGACGCCATCCCGGACGGGTTGGTCGACCTCAAGATCGACAGCTCGTGGGTATTCACGGACAAACAGAAGGCTGTCGTCGACTACGTTCGAGACAATCCGGCCTCCACGATTACGGAGATCGCGGACGCAACAGATGTCTCCGACAGCTCGGTGCGCCGGACGATGAACGACCTCATCGACCATGAGCTCGCACAAGGTGGGAAGCTCAACGGCGTCAATCGATACATGCTGACCAAGGAGGTTCCCGAGAAGGGCCACCTCAACCTCAGTATGTTGTAGACCTAACTTAAAAGAAACCGGGAGAATCCAACGCCTTCTTTCGATTATAGCCGAGAGCAGTCCCCGGACCACATAAGATAATAGTATCTTATGACATCCGGGGACGCCATTTCGAAGAAATCGACCGCATTCATGCGTTTTGACTGTTTCTTTTTATATACCCCTACGCTGTTCTACCACTGACATACATGCCACCACAAACGATAGCCTGGCTTACGAGGGTGTAACAGAACCGGCTACCGATACTGAGGAAACGGATATGAGGGATATATCATAGTATGTGTTTTATTACCGTTTAGATTCTCCATAGGATATGGCAAGTTCGGATTCGGAGACCTTCAGCGATTTCGTTACTGGAGACAAGCAGTTCGAGGTCCCACTGTATCAGCGAAACTACTCGTGGGAAAAAGAGCATGTGGACGATCTCTGGGACGATCTGGTAGAAGCCGTTGAGATGAATCGCGACCACTACATCGGTACGTTCCTGCTGATGGATGATGATGGAGCGGACGACTCTTCTCACAAAATAATCGACGGTCAACAGCGGCTCACAACACTCACAATTCTACTCTTTGAGCTCCAGGAGCGGCTCGATGAACTCGGGGAAGAAACGGAGGCTCGGAAGATTCGTGGCGAATATATCGCCCGATATGGAGAACAGAAGCTGATGTTGGCCGGCGATGACAAGACGTTCTTCAAGCGCACAATTCTGGAGAACGTTCTCGACGACAACCGGAAAGGACAGAAACAGAACGCTCTCTCTGATGTCGAAACGGACAGTCCATCTCAAGTTCGCCTTCTCAAAACGAAAGAATTGATCCGGTCTCAGCTCAAGGATGGTATTCCTAATGAGAGCTCCCACGACGATCAAGTCGATTTCTATATCGACCTCTACCACAAAATCCAGTCGCTCCCGCTCTTAGAGTACACTGTCAGCTCTCGAAGCGAGGCGGCCCGAATCTTTCAAACCGTCAACGATCGTGGCAAGTCGCTCACTGACCTGGAGATTACGAAGAGCTACCTCATGCACCGGGTGTCCCTCCTGGAGGACGAGCATGAAGCGGATTCATCTATCGAAGCCATCCAAGATTCGTTCAACGAAATCTACGATTCGATTGAGAATATCTCCTCGGGACCCAGTGAAGACCGCGTACAACGGTATCATTTCATTATGTGGGATGATGGGTGGGGAACCGGTTGGGACCAGCGGAATTATCAAAATCACCTCGAACATCTCAAAGAAGAGTTCCGCTCGGTCGGAAGCGTAGAGGAGATCTTGGGCTACGTTCAGGAATTAGAGCGAATGTTCGGAAAGCTCGACGAGTTATACAATTATACCGAACGCGACGATCTCAACAATGAGCGTATCCAGGCCCATCTCTCGAACCTGTTTATCGCAGGCCGGTTGGCGAATTTCTATCCGTTGTTAATCGTGGCGTACGACCAGTACACCCGCGAGGAGGTCACAGAAATGACTGAAGACAAATTCTGCGCGCTGCTCAAGAAAGTGGAAACGTTTATTGTTCGAACCTATATTATCGAGCAGAAGAGCGCAGACACAGGTCGAACGAGGGTATACCCACTCGCAAGGAAGCTCCACTATAACGCCAAAGAGACAGTTCCAGAGTCGATCAGTCCATTAGATCCAGATGGGGTTATCAACCTGCTGGAAAAGCGCATTAACGACTACTGTAGTGACTCCAGGCTTGAATCGACACTCGGTGAATCAGACGTGTACGGGTACTACAGAAGCCGGAAAAGCGAGCTCCGTCTCCTGTTGTACACTTACGAAAGCCATCTCGAAGACAACGAGGAAGACATTCAGTTCTACGTTGAGGATGTCGTAAACAACAAAGACGATCGATTCTCGATCGAGCACGTGTGGCCCCAGACACCGAAGGAAGGATTCGATGAAGAAACCAAGGAGTTGGTCAAACAGCACACCCATCGGCTCGGGAACCTCGCTTTGATGACGCCAGAAGATAATGCCGTCAAAGGGAATGACCCATTTGGAGAGAAGAAAGCGGATTTCACCGGATCGAAGATCCGGATGCTGGAGAATATCTTCGCGATGAACGATTGGGGAGCCGAACAAATTAATGAGAGAGAACAAGAGATGGTCCGCGTTATAAAAGACCGGTGGCCTGACGAATACACCTCGTCATAGCATACGGTCCAAGTTGTCCAGTTGACCTACTCCCGTGAAATCCACCCTCAAGAGCCATTATTCGGATATTCACTGAGGTGCCACCACAGGCGATATCAGCTTTTGAGTAACTCTAAGTGGATAGCAGCCGAAGAATTGCTCTTCATTTGGGATGGCATCCGACTGGTAGACGCTGGGCGTAAATCATCCAGCAGGAAGATTTAGACCATGCCGAAGAGTAACACATCTAAGATGGACGAGTTCGCGTCGCTCGAATCAAGAGATGTTCGTGAATACTGGGAGCACGAGGCTTATGACTTTACCCCATGGCTGGCGTCGCAGATAGAAGATGAAGGCGCCTCCGAGTTTGAAAATGTTCTTGGACTCGATTTGGAAGTTATTGAACGCGAAAAGAGCGTCGGGAAGTACAGCGTTGACATTTATGCACGAGTCGTCGGTGACGGTCGAACCGTCATCATTGAAAACCAGCTGGGTGATTCCGACCACGATCATCTCGGAAAATCAATCGCATATGCCGCTGGTGTCGATGCCGATATCATCGTCTGGGTGGCTCCCCGATTCAACGATGAACATCAGGACGCAATCCAATGGTTGAACGCCAAGAGCCGTGAGGATGTCGACCTGTTTGCAATCCGGCTCGAGGTGTGGACAATCCAAGAGTCCCCTCCAGCGGTGCGCCTTAACCCAGTCGAGAAACCCAGCGAGTGGAAAGAGAAGGCACAGCGGAGTCGAGGCGCAGTCTCCGACCGAAACAGGCTTCGCGAGGGGTTCTGGACCGAGTTTCGAGATCGTATTGAGGATACCAGAACCCCACTCCGCGCGCGGAAGCCACAACCACGCCACTACTACTCTAACTCGATTGGCGTCAGCGGCTACCACATTTCCTATTTTATCGATGAGGACGCCGGTGAGCTCGGCTTGGAGCTCATCATCGAAGATAGCCCAGAGGTATTCGAGGAGCTGCAAGCTCAGGCCGATGCGTTGGAGGGCGAACTCGGGACAGAACTCTACTGGGACGACCTGCGCGAGACGCGGTCGGGAAAGATGCGGAGTAATATCGGTGTGACGCGGACAGCCGATATCGAGGACCGGTCCCAGTGGGACGAGTACTTTGATTGGATGTTCGAGCAGGGGGAACGGTTTCACGAAGTGTTCCCCGACAAACTTCGAGAACTCGAGTAGTACTCACTTGAGCCCGTACTCGATTGCGTAAACCGGGATATGAATCGGGAAATGCTCGGTGAAGAATGGCCCAGTTAGTTCGCGCCGGGTGCGGCGTAACGAGGGGGCCTTGTCAGTCGGGAAGATGAGCACGCACACGTCGATGGGGAGAGTCTGGTTACGCTCGGCGGCGCCCTGAATCTTCATCAAGTGCCAGCGAGCTCGCATCTGCTCTTTCGTTTCGTGCTCGACAGCGACGCGATGCTGCGGGTGGTAGATGTCGAGCAAAGGGGTCAAGCGTTCGTTATGTGATCGCTCCTCGGGCCCAAGATCGATTTGGATCTCCGTTTGCCAACCGCCGAGTTCGTCCAACGCTGCAGACCGCTCCGAGTAGTTGTACTGTCCCGCGTGTTCGGCATAGATGGCCGGGATCGAGTGGACATCCTTCAGGATGCCTTTCTGCTCAAGGAGTTCCTTCGCACCGTTATGAGAGTATGTCTCGAGGCCGGTCATCTGTTCCTGTGTATACCGTGCGAATGGATATTCCCCTCGGTAGCAGTTCGCTCACTCCGGCAAGAACCGAGTGAGCAAGAATCGTCCCAGCGGTTGCTTGCTCGAATGACGCGGAACCGCTCCCGGCTGTACATCACCATACCAGAGCCATACGATAGGAGATTAGAAGCCCAATGCCACAACAAGCATAGGGCCGAGTAACGAGAGTACCACAATCACCCAGCACGATACGCGTAGACCATCTCCATCGGAAGGCCGGTTGGGTCGCCCTCATCGTTTGAGGGCCACTCTTCGGGGAGTGTCAGTAACTCACCCGTTAGATTGCTGGCGGTGAGAGCCAGGACGAACGCATCGAGGATATCATCGTTCTTGACCTTAGCGTCCAGTCCTATCCCACTATTACGGACGTGCGCGATGGTATCTTTGTCGACGGTTTCCAGTATCTCGACGCGTTCCCAGAAGGCGGCCGCTGGTTGGCTCCTCTTTGAATACTGCGTCGGTTTCTCATCGTTCAGCGCCCAGAAACACACCTCGGGATGTGCCTCGCGTACAACTCCGCTGCTGGCTGGTTCGGACTCCCGTAGAAAGATATCGAGCTCACGAATCTTGTTCGTGATACCCCAGGACTGGGTTCCAAGGCTCCCGTTGGTCAATCGCTCCTGTGTCGACTTCGCGTCTTCGTAATTTTGCTCATGGACGGCGGGTCTAATCGGGACCGGGAAGACGCTCGATTGTCGGGGGAAACCCAGTTTCTTTCGAGCAGCATTATCACAGGGACGCTTGGATGCGGAGTCCTCCCGGAGGCCGATTGGCACGTCAATGAGCAGCGTTTCGGCGTCATCAACATGTGCAGTCCACAATTCCTGGATGCTCTTGAACAGACCCGAGCCCACGTAGCCTGTCTCATCGTACCAGACACCAATCCACCCATCCGAACAACCATCAACGCCGATATACATTGAGTTCAGATGAATGGCTGAGAGATGTTCTACTTACCGGAGAAAGAAGATCGGCATGAGCAGCCACTCGACCTCAGTAAACGCTTTCCTCGGCGTACTCCGGATACTCTGCGTATACCTCGTCTATGACCTCAGGGAGCGAGAGATTGTCGTTGAACCGCTGTTTGATCTGATGCGCCTTCTGAACTACTGTGTCGATGTCGTCAAGAGAAGATTCCCTCTCGACTACTTCTCGACCATCCGGTTCGATTTCATAGATATACTTGACGTTCCCCTCGTCGTCGTACACGACTTCTGTCTCATCAAGCAATCCATCCTCGATCATTTGGTCTACCGACTCCGCTAATTCCTTTGAGAAGGGACCATAGTCGTAGGCAAAGAACTCGTAGAGTTGGTCCTCCCGGAGATGGCCGGATTCCATCAGTTCTTGCTGAACCACGAAGACCATCTTTTGCAACCGAGTCCGCCCCTCGATTGGCTCCTCATCATCGAGGTATGTCAACGCAAGCGGGATGAATCGTTTGTGCATTGGTTTATATCTCGATTGCGTCCTCTTTTGAAGCATTAAACGCCGTCCACAAAATATCTACTGTACCGGCATCATCGATTTTCACACCTGTACTCCCACGCCCTACACGCATTATCGCGAGATTATCGTCAATGATGGCGTACGAACTATCGACCTGTTCGTGAACCCAGCCGTCGGCACCAGTTTTCTCAACAAACTCCTCCAACCGGTCGTGCCAGCCAGACCAGCCAATCACCTCGACTTCGATCCCTTCATCTACCAAACGCGAAATATCCCTAACATCGTTTGACTGTATCCAGTTCCCGTCTTGCTCCATCAATAGGACACGGTCTTCTGCGCTCTCAAGCGCCTTGAGTAGTGCCCGTTTCGTCCCAGAGATGCCTGGGATGACCCACGCAGGGTGGCGTGTGTCGCGCCGTTCACGCTGGATTTCGTGTTGCTGTTCTAAATGAGCAATCGCAGAGTCGGCTTTCTCGTTGAAGGCTTCCTGTTTGTCTCCAAGCAAAGAACGTGGATGCTGTGCCTGGTAACGTTTTGGTTGACGGCCCTGCACGTTGACCGCCTCTCCCTCAAGTTCGCCCATCACGTTATATACTCGTCCCTGTGGGACATCGGTCATCGCGACGATCTCGCTTGGTTCAAGCGGTCCGTGTCGGACAACGGTAACGTACGCCTCCGCCTGATAGGTAGTCCAGCCCATGACCTCTTGAACGTGCTTTTTCAGCTGGTCCGAGGTGAGCGAATTAGATAGACTGTCACCCGGTGGGTCTTGCTCACTCATTTACAACCACTAACGTTGTTTTTGTCTACAACCATAAAATAGGAGGTCTAAACAATTCCTAACCATGTTGTTTTTGACATAATTGATTACCAACCGGGTCCTACCCCGATATGTGCCAATTAACAAAAAGTGGAGTCGGGCATCACCCCGACACGTTAAATCGAACGCCCCCACCAAGGGAGGCGTCTACGAACTGAAAGCCTTCGGCAATCTGGTCTATATCGGCAAAGCCAGCAACCTGCGCCGTCGACTGCTTGAACACCTGAACGAACGGAATCCAAACTATTTCAGATTCAAAAAGGCGGGGTTCTTGAAGCGCCCGAGTAGCATGGAGAAAGAGCATTTCAGCGGGTATGGGACCACTGAAGAGAAGATTCCGCCCTGGAACGAACGCGACCCTCGTCGCTGACATCTATCTCAGCTCTCCATGCCCACCTACAACAACCTCGAAGACTGGATTCGAACCGAAAACGAGGGTCAAGACAGCGTCAACGACCAGATCATAGTCGCTCGATGGTTCTTGAATCGCGACATTACTGTTGTAGAGGACCGAGTTGCCAGAACAAGCCAAGTGCAAGAACGCGTCGAACACCGTCTCGAGCATCTGGTTCGCACGAGCCTCGACAATCTCGAAGAGATCGGGGTACTTGCGCAATTCGAGCCGCCTGGGAGTGGGTACTATATACGGCATCATCGAAGTGGAGAGAACTTCTATGACCCAGAGGCGCGGGAATTTGTTCCGCTACTTGAGGAAGAACTCTCGCGCTTCCTCGATGACCTATCTTCTCGCAGTGAGGAGAGGCTTGAAATGGCCGATGGAGGAGTCGATGATGGAGAGCCACCGAAAACGCTCAGAGGTGTTGCTGCTGACGCGATGGATGTCGGCGCTACCGAGGTGGAAAGTGCACTTACTGATCCGGACGAGTCAATTGAGCAGATGAATCGCTTCGACTCAGTCGTCAAGGCCGTCAAGGAGAATGAGAAGGTATCCAGAGGCCGAGACTATGACGAGATGGGATGGCGGAATAGTGCCCTCCGCTGGAGTCTCTCGGAGAGAGCCACGCACATGGAAGAAAATCAGTCACTCACCTAACGGAAGACAAGAATGGGATACGAAATCGGCGCTGTCAAATGGATGGTTGGAATGCTACTGACTCCCGTTGGATATGTATCTCTCTACATATTCGGAGACGGGATTTGGAATACGATCACTCATATCGAAGCCCTTGTACATACACTCCAAGCAGCTAACCAACCAGGCCTGTTGGTCACCGGGCTGCTGGAAATATATCTACCGACTCCCAGTGCCTTCATCGAGTCACTGATCCTCTATCCGGTTATCGGAGGCGGGGTAGGTGCGCTACTCTGGTATCGCGGCGTGAAGTTCTAGGCCTCAGTATTGGTACTGTGGTAGTAACAAATCTTGACTGAGTAGCGCGTAGCTTGAACTGTGAGAGCGTCCGCCTATTCCTCTATTGGGACTGTTGAACCACTAACCTCCTCCACACGGTCCGCCCCAGTTGCATCACTATTGCGTAGATCACTCAAGGTCCGTCCTTCGAATCCCGGGTGGCACCAGAACTTGTACCCATTCAGAGCCTCATCTCGGTCGCGACCGATGAGTTTGTTCAGAATTTCCTTGGTTAAACCAGTAAATGAGTAGACATCCTCATCGTAATCCCATCGGACATTATCACTCTGACCGGTGTCGCCAGTAACAGTCGCCCTCCAAAAGTCATCCTCCTCGCCCCATTCGCGATCTGCGTGATCTGGAACCCGTTCGGGGTCGAAATAGACCTGATCACCCGCCTTCAGGACCTCGCGTTCAAGCAAGACATTAATTGCCGCTGGTCGGCGCGACGTATCCCGTTGTTTCTCCTGTTTCTCCCGACGTTTGGTCATGTACTCCTCAGCCTCAGCAACGGGAATAACCTGCTGTGAATTGAGAAGGACTCGCCCTTGGTGCTTATATGCCTCAATCCGAACACAGGTGATGTCCATTCCATACTCTTCAATGAGCCACATCACGGGTGCAGTGATCTCAGTCCCGAAGCTTCCGGCCGCTAAGAGAATGCGAGGTTTCGAGTCCAACTCGAACTCAGCCCATCCCTCGTTCGTGATCGGAATCTCCCCATCAGTCTCTTCGAGAAAATCAGCGAAGGTTTGACCGACAGTCTCCGGGGTTAACTCCTCCTCTTTGCGTTCGGTCCAGAACTCTCGGTAATCCTTCTGAATCTCCTCAGCAGTCAGCGTCGCACAGTAACTGGCATACTTGATTGCCTGGAGATCGGTCGTCCGGTCCGCACGGTCCCGCTTGAGCTCAATCACGACCAGCTTCCCAGTCGTATCAAGAGCGAGAATGTCAAGCCGGTCTCGTGTATCCTGGAAATTAGCATACTCAGACGTAATGATAAGTAGGTTTTCACCCAAGATTCGAGGCTGTTCAATCGTCCACTCTTGGAGATCTTGACGTTCTAAGACTCCAAGCTCAGATAGATTTTGCTCCTCAATCCCCTCGAGTTTTCCGCCCTTCTCGTCCACACTGAACAGCATATACTGTAGTTCATACGAGGGATTAAACCGCTTTCTCTGATTAGTAGGGCATTCTCTCGAAGTGTCTATTTCCATACCTGATGAGAAGCATAGTATAATTCGAACCACCGATTTAACGAGAATCCGGGCCACGGGATAGATCAATCAGATATGCCACCACAAACGCAAGAACATACAGAGGGCATGAGATTGACCGATAGCGTTCCGAACCCTTGGGAAGTGGGCCCGCCATCTTCGGAAAAGTAAAACGTTCCCTTCCAGTCAATGAGCTATGTCCTCTTGGAGAGCCATTGAAGACCGTTCTTATCTTAGTTCTATATCGCTCACCGTTGTCGAAGCTGTACATCATGATGGTGAGAGCTTGGATTGGCGGCTTACTGTAGAAGACACTTCAGGGGAACAATTTGAATTGGAGATATGGCAAAAGCACGACCCGCTAACAGAATGGGAGGAGGGAGCGGAATACGAGATTCGAGAGGGGTATGGCCAGACGTGGGACAACGGCCGGAATAAGAAATTACACAGCTCGCACAAATGGACCGCTGATCGTGTCGATTCGACCTATGACTGTCGTCTTATGGTGATGGGAGATAGTCACGTCGGACGAAAGAACCATCCGAGTAGACCGTACCAATCCATTGACTGTGGTGGCAAGTTCGGTCAAGCGATCGACGCCGCTATCGCACACGATGTTGACTCAGTGGTTCACACTGGGGACGTCTTTCATGATTATGTAACTGAGCAGGAGTGCGATACGGTCAATTCAGCATTCGAACGCCTGCAAGAGGAGGGTATCTCGTTCTACTATATTTTAGGAAATCACGAATGTGACCGCGGGAATCAGCTGCTCCAGCGATGGGAAAACAGAGGTGTCGCTGTCCATCTCGATATGGATGGTGTAGAAATGGTGGAGGGGGTGAAGATATACGGCTATGATTATCGACCTGGTTCAGAATTCGCGATTGAGGAAATGAAGATTCCCACTTTGCTGATGGACTCGGTTTCGATTCTGGCACTTCATCAGACACTCGCACCGTTCCATGCCGGAGCAGACGTCGACCTGGACAAAATTAATGCCAAACCGTTCGGTGGCTTCGACTACGTCGTTGCTGGACATCTACATGATTCAGAACGCCCGAACTGGGATGATGGAGAGTTCATGTATGCCGGCTCAACCGAGGAAATCAGTAAAAACCCGGACGCCTCTGACCCCTCAGTCTGGTTTCTCACGGTTAATGAGGGTGAGGTCGACACTCATCGGCGGAAATTGTAGAAGTCAAAAAGGGTTGGCTCCCTACCGATAGAGATTCTCGCGGTGCCGTGCCTCGTGGACGATAATCTTCTCGTCTTCCTCGTTCACATCAGCGAAGACACGGTAGGAATCCCAGTCGAACTTGCCTGACGCCTGACCACTCCACGAAGAATAATCCCAGTCCGTGGGCGACCGCCACTCGCAATCGGCAACGTCCTCCAGCTTCCTCTGAATACGAGAGGTGGCCTCGCGGTCAAGCTTCTCGAACACCGACTCGAATCCGCTCTGGAAGGAGATGTCGTAGGCCATGGGCTGATTTCCAACACAGCCGCAGTTGCGACTGTGTGGGAAACCTCACCCTGTATGGTAGGCCAATTTTAGTTGGCCACCACAGCATGACCTGTCTTGTACATTCACCAACCAGACCATAGTACTTGAAACTACTGGGAGATACCGTAACAATCCCCAGAATCGAAAAGGGATCTCTGATTCGCTGTTTATCGCTGACTCGTGCGTCATCTATTTGTGAGTTGGCGGAACCAAGTTGGTATACTTCGAATGAGTCAAGCTACCCTCTCTGAGCGACCCTACATCAACTCGAATCTGTTTTCGGGCCATTATCTGGATAATCGGCTGCAAGAGCGGGATGAGTGGGAATGTGATGAAGAAGCCCGCGAGGTGATGGAAGAACTCCAGTCGCTGTATGAGTTAGAAGGATCATTGGTCAAGGGGTATGGTGAGGACGCACTCATAGATAACTGGATAGATGAGGTTCTTGAGATACTCGGCTTTGGAACACAAGCCGAAGTAACACTCCCCAATGGGGGCGGGTTCGTTGACGAACTCCTATTTGAGACACCTACGCTCCGTCGTGAGGCCGCGAAGGTCTACTTAGACACCGGGGACACGACTGATCTGTTTGAACGTGGTGTGGGGATTGTCGAAGCCAAACAGTGGGATGCTGATTTTACCGTGCAGTTCAGCGAACAGCGCCCCTATCGGAACGCCTCTCACCAGACGAAACACTATCTCGAAAGCACACCGTCACACATTCAGTGGGGTGTGCTCACTAACGGTCGCAAGTGGCGGCTCTATGGGACTAACGACTACGAGACGCAGACGTACTTCGAAATCGATCTCCCCGAACTGCTGGAACGCGGCGATCTGGAGGCCTTCAAATACTTCTACGTGTTTTTCCGTCCAGCCGCCTTTCACGCGTCCGCTGGGACGACATTTCACGACGAAGTGTGGTCTGAAAGCGAAACGGCATCGCAAGAACTCGGGGAAAGCCTCCAGGACAACGTTTTCACCGCCCTTCGGGTACTCGGACGTGGATTTGTCGAGAGCAACGATGATCTTAACATCGATCCCGACGACGAGGAGGCCCTTGATGAGCTGAAAGACCAATCGTTGGTGTTCCTCTATCGGCTGATGTTCGTCCTGTACGCGGAGGCACGCAGGCTGATCCATCCCGATAATCAGTCAGCACAGGACGAATACGACCAGAACTTTAGTTTGGACGAGCTCCGACTGGACATTCACGACACGATTGGTGAGGTGGACGAGGGATTCGAAAATGAGTATAGCGAGCACTCCACGACGATGTGGAGTAGGCTCGAAGACCTGTTTCGACTTATCGACGAGGGCGAAGAAGACTTGGGTATCCCACCGTACAATGGTGGCCTGTTTGACCACGAAGACCACGACTTCCTAACCGAACACGAGGTGAGCAATCAGTACCTCGCGGAGGTCATTTACCGACTCTCAACGACGCAGAACGCAGAGGGACGATATGTACTGGCGGATTATGCAGATCTCGACACGCGCCACCTCGGGAGCGTATATGAGGGTCTACTCGAACACCAGTTCCGCATTGCGCCTGAGGAGTACGCCGCAGTTGAGGAGGACGGGAGCCAAGTGTGGAGGCCAGCTACGGAGATAAGTGTCGCAGAGTCCGTAGAGAACGTTCCAGAAGGTGGCCTATACGTCGTCAACGATGAAGGCGAGCGCAAGGCTACTGGGGCCTACTACACCCCCGACTACGTGGTAACGTATATTGTTGAAGAGACAGTCGGACCGCTGGTTGAAGAAATAAAGCAAGACCTCATCGACCAAGGCTTTGATCCGGGCACACAGGAATACATCGGACCGTTCTTCAGGCGTGTGACCGACCTTCGAATCCTCGATCCCGCGATGGGTAGCGGGCACTTCCTGACAAAGGCGACCGGCTATCTGTCGGAGCAGGTGATGGCCGAGGTACGAGAAGCGGAAACCGAATTCGGCGTAGCGTTCGACGAGCAGCACATCCGGCGTGAAATTGCCAAAGAGTGTATCTACGGGGTAGACCTGAACGGAATGGCCGTCGAACTGGCGAAGCTTTCGATGTGGCTGGAGACGTTAGCGGCTGACCGTCCGCTTGCCTTCCTTGACCACCACTTCAAGCAAGGCAACTCGCTGGTTGGGTCGGACATCGAGGCTATTGAAGAATTGGAATCCGACGCTAACGGCGACGATCAGCAGGCGTCATTGGCCGAATTCGGCGCAACCCGCGAGGGGACGATCGAACGCCTGATGGACATCTATAGCGAGTTTCTCGCCATCGAAAATGAGACAGTCGAGGATGTCCATGAAATGAAGCGGAAGTATACCCAAATTCAGGAGGATGACCTACGGAAGCGTTTGGTTGCCATGGCCCACGTCCAAACTGCTGAAAGCTTTGGCTTAGACGTTCCCAGCGGCGCGTATGAACGGATGGCCAAAGCTATAGAAGACGACTCCGACTGGGCCTCACTCGTTGAAGAAGACTGGTTTAAAACGAGTCAATCACTCGCCTCGCGTCAACACTTCTTCCATTGGAAACTGGAGTTTCCTGAAGTCTTCTACGACAGTACTGGTAACAAGAGGGATAAAAATGGGTTCAGTGCAGTCATAGGGAACCCGCCGTACATCAGAATTCAAAATGTCCGGCAAGCAGATCCCGATATGGCAACCTATCTCGAAGATGATGATGTATACCAGTCTGCTGGTGGCCGGTTCGATATTTATTCACCTTTCGTGGAAAGAGGAGCTAAGCTGTCCTCAGAAGGTATCTTAAGCTACATCCTCCCAAACAAATTCATTGAGTCAGGGGGAGGAAAGTGCCTCAGAGATTACCTCTCTACAAATAAACTTGTTTCTGAGATAGTCGACTTTCAACACTATCAGGTGTTCGATGGCGTGACAACCTACACGTGTCTTCTTTCTCTCCAGCAGGGGACTGACGAGATTAGTTATCGCCCTGTTGAAGAGGGAATAAGCTCAGCAGATGAAATTCGACAACAACAAAAAGTCCGCATTGACGCAGACGAATTATCCAGTGCACCTTGGATATTGGTCACTCCTGAAGAACAGGAAGTGTTGGATAAAATAGACAATTCGTCAGATTGTTTGAAGGATGCTTCAGAGAAAGTATTGCAAGGGATGAAATCCGGCGATAATGATGCTCTTTTTGTTAAGGTGATTGAAAATAAAGAGAATGAATTAGTGATTCAATCTGGCGTCAATGGAGAGGAATATACGGTAGAATCGGGGTTGACCCATCCGATTATTCTTGGAAAAAACATACATCGTTACGAGCCACCGCAGACGGAACTTGCAGTTATTTATCCATATATAATTGAGAATGACGAAACGAGAATCGTGCCTGAAACGAAATTAGAACAAGATTATCCTAAGACCTATGAGTATCTCGATAGCCACCGAGAGCGGCTCAGGAACCGCCAATCGGAGCATATGAATTATGAGACCTGGTACGCCCTAAATCGCCCTCGTCAAAAAGACTTTTTTGAGAGCCCGAAAGTGATCGTCCCTGATATTTGTCAGAGGTCGGAATTTACGGTTGATAATTCAGGCGAATACTATATCGGGAATACTGGATACGGAGTCGTCCCAAATGAAAATATTAAAACAAACCGCCAATATTTATTGGCACTTCTAAACAGCTCCACCACTTGGTTCTATATATATCAAACCAGCACAGTTTTGGAAAATGACTTCAGACGGTTCTTAGCGTCATATCTTGAACCACTTCCTATCCCCTCTCAGACCACCGAAAAGAGGCTTTCAGAGGTAGATAGTGAGAAGCTTGAAAAGAAGTATGACGAGTTGCTCAGAAAATCAAATAACGATGATGTTGAGTTCCCAAGGACATTTTTAGCGTTCTTGGGCGGTGAAATGACTGATCTGCATGAGTCCCGAGCCATGCTCAACCTTGATTTTCTTGATTACATCCAGCCCTACTCTGAAGGTCCAAAACTCACCGACATCGGTATCTATCAGCCTCCAAGGGGAGTTAGCGACACGAAACTGAGCGCAACAAACGAAGACTACGAGAACATCCGAGTCGGGACAGTTACCTGCGAACGTGAGGACGAGAACACAGTTGTCGTCCATGCCACGGTTCGCTACAAGCCCGACGACGAGGACACCCACGAAACTGACCAGTGGGGCTACACTGAAACTGAACCGATGCCAGCGATGCACCTCAGTAATCTCTCTGAGACCGAGGCCGACCTCGTGGAAGCGTTCGTGCCGGTCGCCGTCGAGGAGGCCGGTGGGTTCGCGGGGTTCCGTGAGACGGCAACGAAGACGAACTCCTTGGTCGACCGGCTGGAGGCAATAACGTTCCCCGACCCTGACGATGTGGCCGACGACATCCAACGCTACCGGGAGGCGGTCAAGCGAGCCGAGGAACTCGACGAGAAAATCCAGCGCACCAACGACCTGATTGATGAAATAGTCTACGACCTGTACGGCTTGACCGACGAGGAAATAGAAATCGTCGAGGAAGCGGTTGTCAATGACTGATCCGAAGCTCGACGAATTTGATCCGCGTGCTGAGGTTGTCCGAAGACAGCTTCAAACGTTCCCTCTCAAATTTCGGGAGTTAGGTGAAGGTGGCGAGTTGAGGCGGATTCTGGATGAGGACAAACCACAGACCCTGCAAGGACCACTTGTCGGACAGCAGCCAGAGATGTTCACCGAGCAGTACCTCATTGAACCGATTCTACATGGGCTTGGTTACACCGATCCTGCGTCAACTGAGTATGAGGGGACAGGCGCACATTTCGTCCGTCGTCCGACCACATTCAGAAGTGTCGAAGCAAATCGTCCAGACTACCTCCTTGAGCAGGTGGATTCTGCTTTAGTCTGTATACTTGAAGCGAAGGCGGCAAACAGAGAACAACAATCGGAACGCGCAGCAACCGACGATATCCGTGACTATATCGACGTAAACACGTTCTGTCGATACTTGCGAGATGTTGATCACGAGTATCTTGTCGCCATTGGGACTGATGGACTACGATGGACACTCTGGCAATCAAAGCTTCAGGAAAATACCAAAAGAGAAGTATGCCATGTGGACTTGTCTGCGGAAATCAAGACGATAGCTAAGCAACTCGACGTTATTGAGGGTGAAGCTGATCGGACCCCGCATAATATTAGAGGCTCTCTCAGGGAACTTACGAAACATTTTGCCGTGGACCGACTTCCAGCAGTCGTGAAGCAATGACGGGATATTGATTTAGTATCATAAACCATATAGTTCGACGTGGGCTTAAACTGAATGAGCAGATGCCACCAAAACCGGGATACAGAGTTCCCAGCGATTCCCAGTCACCGGGCCTATCTACCTCCTGTACGTATGTACGTACAAGCCAATATGTACGTACAACTCTCAACTACAGATTGTAGATTGTCTTGTTAAAGGGATGCGAAATCGGCAACAGGAGAAGCCATAGAATGGCATTCCTTCTAGATAGGGATGCCGCCAATGGAAGTAAAGCTGGCAAGATAGTCTGGGACTTCAATGCTTTTGTTATCGGCGATTCAGACCACTACTCGTAACCAACGGATGGGAGTCTCTGAGTGAGGATCCATCATCAATTCCAGCCGGCATGAATTGCTGGTGAACCTCACCAAGTTGCCGTCACGGAAGGGAAGGATGGTAAAAGAACCCTGACGCCGTACCGCATATACGGTGAGGGTTCACTCGGGATGGACTCGCTGGGATTTGAACCCAGGGCCTCTTCCTTGCGAAGGAAGCGATCTACCTCTGATCTACGAGCCCTCGGACGCGTCTGTGTTTACTGGGTGGTGCTTATTTGTAGCTTGCGTTTCGCTGGTCCGTGTGGGGCTTTGGCGGGGGTGCGAGGAGGTCGAGGCGGCCGGCGGTGTAGCCGAGGAGGACGCCGGTGAAGTGGGCGATGAGTGCGACGCCGGGGCTGGCGGTGAACCACGTGAGTGCGGCGGCGACCGCGAGTGCGAGGAGCCATTCGATGGTGGGGCCGATGCCGAGGCGGGCCGTGATGGCGTCGGTGAGGCGGTTGCCGCCGAGTGCGTAGCCGTAGAGAGCGAGGACGGCGCCGCTGGCGCCGAGGACGGCGTTTCCGGCGACGGTGCCGCCGGCGAGGCCGTTGACGAGGCCGCCGACCCACACCTGGCTGATGCCGGCGAGTGCGCCGGTCGCGATGAAGAACGCGTGGAAGCGGGCGCGAGTTGTGTAGCGTTCCAGGACGAACCCGACGAGGACGAGCGCGATCGCGTTCGAGAGCAAGTGCCCGACGCCGGCGTGCGCGTACACGCTCGTCAGGATCGTCCACGGACGAAGCGTGATCGGGGAGCCGAGTACGAACAACGTCCGGTACAGCTGACTGAGTCCGAGTGCGAGCTCGAACAACGCCGTGGCTTGCTGGAAGACGAACACCACCACGAACGCGACGAGCGTTTCGAGCGTCGGACTACCACGCATACGGTCACGGTCGGACTCGCGACTAAAGAGTGTTGAGGAGAATGAAAGAAGCCGTGCGCGAGAGAGACCTAGTCCTCGAGAACGATCTCGATGCTGACGTCGTTCGGCACCTGAATCCGCATCAGCTGACGGAGCGCACGCTCGTCCGCGTCCAGGTCGATGAGGCGCTTGTGGACGCGCATCTCCCAGTGCTCCCACGTCGCCGTCCCTTCACCGTCCGGGGACTTGCGCGAGGGCACTTCGAGCGTCTTCGTGGGGAGCGGAATCGGACCGGACATCGCGACGCCGGTCTTGTCCGCGATGTCGCGAACGTCCGCGCAGATGTTGTCGAGGTCGTCGGGACTCGTCCCGGCGAGTCGAACGCGAGCCTGCTGCATGGATTACTCGCGGTCTTCCACGGAGAGGACCTTCCCGGCCGCGATGGTCTGACCCATGTCGCGGACTGCGAAGGAACCGAGCTCGGGGATCTCCGAGGACGGCTCGATGCTCAGGGGCTTCTGCGGGCGGACGGTGACGACCGCCGCGTCGCCGGTCTGGATGAAGTCCGGGTTCTCCTCGTCGACTTCGCCCGAGGAGGGATCCATCTTCTTGTCGAGGCTCTCGATGGTACACGCGACCTGCGCCGTGTGGGCGTGGAAGACCGGCGTGTACCCGGCCGTGATGACCGAGGGGTGCTGCATGACGACGATCTGTGCCTGGAACGTCTCGGCGACGCTCGGCGGGTCGTCGGCGGGGCCACAGACGTCACCGCGACGGATGTCGTCCTTACCGATGCCGCGGACGTTGAACCCGACGTTGTCACCGGGGCCGGCCTCCGGGACTTCCTCGTGGTGCATCTCGATGGTCTTCACTTCGCCACCGACGTCGCTGGGCTGGAAGCTGACGTTGTCGCCGATGTTCATCATCCCGGTCTCGACGCGGCCCACGGGGACCGTACCGATGCCGGAGATGGTGTAGACGTCCTGGATGGGGAGGCGGAGCGGGGCGTCCGTCGGCGGCTCCGGCTCCGGCAGGCTGTTCAGGGCCTCCAGGAGGATTTCGCCGTCGTACCAGGGCGTGTTGTCGGAGTGGTCGGCGATGTTGTCGCCCTCGAACGCGGAGATCGGGATGAACTCGGCGTTGTCGGAGTCGAACTGGACCTGCTTGAGGAGGTCACCGACTTCGCTCTTGACTTCCTCGTACTTGGTCTCGCCGTAGTCGACGAGGTCCATCTTGTTGATACCGACGATGAGTTCGCCGATACCGAGGGTGCGGGCCAGGAAGACGTGCTCCTGGGTCTGGGGCGCGACACCGTCGTCGGCGGCGACGACGAGGACGGCGTTGTCGGCCTGGGATGCGCCCGTGATCATGTTCTTCACGAAGTCGCGGTGACCGGGACAGTCGACGATGGTGAACTCGTACTTGTCGGTGCTGAATTCCTGGTGGGCGATGTCGATGGTGACGCCACGCTCGCGCTCCTCGGCGAGGTTGTCCATGACGTAGGCGAACTCGAAGCCGCCCTTGCCCTTCTCTTCCGCTTCTTCGCGGTGCTGCTCGATGACGTGCTCGGGCACGCTCCCCGTTTCGAAGAGGAGTCGCCCGACCAGTGTGCTTTTACCGTGGTCGACGTGGCCAATGATGGCCAGGTTCTGGTGCTGAGTGTCGCTCATTTGTGTATCTCACGCGCAGAGGCGCTGTGTGGAATTCTTTCGGCAGAAACGGTTAAAACGATTTCGATACGCGCTACCTATCGTCCCGGCGCCTTCCGGTGGTTTAGTGTTGTGAATGTCACGCACACCCCGACACTCTCGCCCGGTCAGTACGGCGGCCTCGAAGCCCATCGATACCGAGTTCGACCCGGAGAGTAAGAATCGACTACGCGATGCGGGTCGGTTCGGCCCTGAACTGGGAGCGAGCGAGTTCGACCCCTGATTGAGAGCAGGCGAATTCGACCCTGGACTGAGAGCGGGTTCGTTCAACCCTGGAGTCGCCGGACGTCCGCGAGCACCGCGCTCGCGGTCTCGTCGCCGCCAGCACCGCGCCCGCCGAGCTGGAGCGACCCCGCGTGCTCGGTCTCCAGTTGGACGACGTTGCGCGTCCCGGACACGGATAGCGCGCCGTCGTCGGGGACGAGTCGCGGGCCGACGCGAGCGCCGTCCGCGGTCGCTTCGCCGACGAGCCGCACCGTGCGGCCGTCCTCGCCGGCGAGACTGAGGGCGCTCGGCGGGATCGACCGGATGCCCTCGACGCTGGCGTCCTCGAGCGCGTACGTCCTCTCGCCGTCCGCGAGGACGTTCGCGAGGATGACGCACTTGAGGGCGGCGTCCGTGCCGTCGACGTCGAACGTTGGATCGGCTTCGGCGACGCCGAGGTCCTGCGCTTCCGCGAGCACGTGCTCGTAGTCGAGACCTTCGGCGGCCATCCGCGACAGCACGAAGTTCGCGGTCCCGTTCAGGATGCCTTTCGCGGCGGTGACGTTCTCGCGCCCGTAGTCGTTGATCGTCCCGAGCACGGGGATGGCACCGGCGACGGTCGCCTCGAACCGCACACGGCCGTCGCTCTCCGCTTCGAGCGCCCGCAGGTCGCCGTAGCGTTCCGCGACCGGGCCCTTGTTCGCGAGGACGACGTCGCGGTCGCGTTCGAGCGCGTGCGCGACGTGCCCGAACCCGGGTTCGGCGTCGCCGAGCGTCGTCGGCGTCACCTCCACGAGGGCGTCGTACTCCGCGTCGAGCGCGTCCTGCGGGTCGCCGCCCCCGACGCGACCACGTGCGGACTTCCGGTCGAGTACGGCGTCCGCGTCGACGCCGTCGTCGTCGACGGCTGCCGTCTTCGAGTCAGCGACCGCGACGACGTCGTGCCCGTGCTCGCCGGCGAGCGCGAGCACGGACCGACCGACCGCGCCCGCACCGATGATCGCGAGTCTCACGCGCCCTCCTCCACGAGCGGTTCGACGACCTGGAGGCCCTTCTCGTCGGCGACCACTCGAATCTTCGACAGCGCTTCCGCGACGCCGTCGGGTGCGACCGCCAGATGGATGCGGGCACTCGATACGTCGCTCGTTCCCTCCGGCGCGTCCAGCGACAGGTCCGTCACCGACGCGGACGTACACGACTCCACTCGAGTGAGCGTATCCGACAGGTCCGTGTCGACGAGATGCCCGACGAGCAGGACCGTCACTTGCTCGGTGTACACGTCCTCGCCAGCCTGGATGATCGTCACGCCGGCATCTCGGAGTGCCTCGACGACGTCCTCGAACCGGTCGGGTCGACACTCGATGTCGACCTTCACGGGAATGTTCCCGCGTGGCGTGAGGTTCCCGCGCTCGTGGTAGATCGAGAGGAGGTTCCCGCCGTTGTCCGCGATCGGCTCGAGCGCACGCAACAACTCACCGGGTTCGTCCACGAGTTCCAGTCGGATGGTGTACGCGCGCGGCGCACCGTCCAGGTCAGCGGCCACCACGTTCACCCCGCCGCTTTCTACGTCGGTCGTCCATGTACCACTCCATCGCGTTCGAGCGTATAAGCCTTCAGCCACACACAAGTGTCGCCGGTCTTCGACGCGAAAGAAGCACACCCTCGAGCGGGCGTCGACGGCACGACGCCCAGTAGTGATAGCCGCGACGCCCTCAGTAGTGATACGCCGTGTAGCCCGCGCTCGGAACGGGCGTCCCCGAGTCCTCGTTCTCCAGTTTGTCGATCGCTTCCTCGAAGTCGACGAGTCGGACCTCGGTGCGGTCGTCGCGGATCGCGAACATCCCCGCTTCGGTCGTGATGCTCTCGATCTCCGCGCCCGAGTACCCCTCGGTGCGGTCCGCGAGCCCCTCGAAGGTCACGTCGTCGGCGACGTTCATCGACTTCGTGTGGATCTCGAAGATGCGCTTGCGGCCCTCGACGTCCGGCTCCGGCACCTCGATGAGGCGGTCGAACCGGCCGGGGCGGAGGATTGCGCGGTCGAGCATGTCGAAGCGGTTCGTCGCCGCGATGATGCGGACGTTCCCGCGACTCTCGAACCCGTCCATCTCGCTGAGCAGTTGCATCATCGTCCGCTGGACCTCAGCGTCACCCGACGTCTTCGACTCCGTACGTTTGGCGGCGATGGCGTCGATCTCGTCGATGAAGATGATCGCGGGCGAACGCTCCTCGGCGAGCTCGAACAGGTCGCGGACGAGCCGCGACCCCTCCCCGATGAACTTCCGGACGAGTTCGCTCCCCGCCATCTTGATGAACGTCGCGTCGGTCTCGTTCGCGACCGCTTTCGCGAGCATCGTCTTCCCGGTCCCCGGCGGCCCGTACAGGAGCACGCCACTCGGCGGGTCGATCCCGACCGTATCGAACTGCTTGGGGTTCACGAGCGGTTCCTCGACGGCCTCGCGGACCTCCCGGATCTGGTCTTCGATACCGCCGATGTCTGCGTAGGTGACCTCCGGGCTCGCGTCCACCTCCATCGCTTGCGCGCGAGCGTCCGTCTCGCCACTCAGCACCGTCTGCACGCTGAAGGAATCGTTCACGGCGACGCGGTCGCCAGCCTGCAGTTCCTCCGTCATCCGACGGGAGACGTCAGTGAGAACCTCCTGGTTATTCCCGTGCTGTTTCACGACCGCTTCCTGTTCGTCTTCCGCGACCTCCTCGACGGTCGCGATGTACAGCGAGGACGTCTTCAACGCCTCGTTCTCGCGTTCGGTGCGGTCGACCTGCTCCTTGAGTTCTTCGCGTCGCTGGTCGGCGGTCTCGAGTTGGCCGGTGAGCTCCTCGTGGACGTCGACGATCTCCACGAAGTGCTCCCGTAGCGCGTCGAGCCGCTCCTCGTCCGACATGTCCTGGTCGAGGTCGAGCCTGGGACGGTCGGGCAATGAGGGACTCCGGGACATTCGTTGTCGGTCGTATGCGATGGGCGTAAAAGGACCTTTGGGTTAGGGCACGACACCTACCCCCACGGCGACTGCGGTCGGTCACGGACGGGACCCCGGCGGCGGGATAGGGCTTTTTGTCGGATGGTCTCGTATCCCTCGGCATGAAGTTCGTTATCGTGGGGTACGGTCGCGTCGGGAAGCGAACGTGCCGCGTCCTCCGCGAGGAAGGTCACGACGTCGTCGTCGTCGACAACGACCACGAGCGCGTCGAACGGGCGAGTAACGACGGCTACGACACCGTCGAAGGCGACGGCCAGGACGAGGACGTTCTCGAGGATGCCGGCATCGGCACCGCGGACGCGATCGGCGCGCTCACGCCCGACCTGAACGTGAACTTCGCCGCCTGCATGGTCGGGAAACACAACGGCGCGCGGACCGTCCTCCGAATCGACGAGGACTACCGCGAGGACATCTACGAGAAGTACGCGAGCGACGTCGACGAGATCATCTACCCCGAACGGCTCGGTGCGGCGGGTGCGAAGACCGCGATGCTCGGCGGCGACTTCAACGTGCTCGCGGACATCACCGAACAACTCCGATTCTCCGTGTTCACCGTCGACGCGGGCTCGTCGCTCGTCGGCGAACGACTCGTGAACGTCGACCTCCCCGAGGAGGCTCGCGTGTACGCACACGGCGCGAAGGAGGACCCGCTCACGATCCCGCTCCCGACGGTCGAACTCGACGTCGGCGACCGGGTTGCGGTCGTCGTCGACGCGGACGGCATCGACGCCGTCAGGGAGACGTTCGACGCTGTTGCCTGACGCCGAAATCGCGCCACGCGCGACTACAGAACTCGTTCTCGCGTCGAAATAGACCGCCGGGGAGCGGTCTCGTGTGACCCTGCGCTGTGACCGTTGGGGGAGAGACAGCGAACGGGCGCGCGATGGATTCGGATGGGAACTGAGGCCGTCTGCGCGCCCACCTACTGGATGCCAGTCCCCCCAAATAAATACCCGTCAGACGACCGACGGACGACCGTCCGACGACGTCGGGGGCGACCCATCGTGACCCCGGGCGACGGCCGCGATGATCGTCGATTCGAGAACGGTATTTTTGACCGTGGGGCGTCGACCGTCGAACATGAACGTCTCCGGCACCGGTCTGCCGCTGGCGACGCCGTTCGATAGCGATGGCGACGTCGAGGTCGACGCCCTCCGCTCGCTCGTCGACGTCGTCGTGGACGCGGGCGTCGACTTCGTCGTCCCGTGTGGCTCGAACGGCGAAGCCGCACTCATGGATATGGACGAACGCACGCGCGTGACGGACGTCGTCGCGGACGCCGCGGACGTCCCCGTCGTCGCCGGCACCGGGCACCCGAGCGAACGACTGACAGTCGAGCAGACCGACGCCGCCGCCGACGCCGGCGCGGACGCCGCACTCGTCGTGACGCCGTTCTACCACGAGCACGGCCAGGGAACGCTCGCAAACTACTATCGTCGCGTCGCGGACGCCAGCCCCATCCCCGTCTACCTCTACAGCGTCCCGAAGTACACGGGCACCAGGATAGATCCACGTACCGTCCAGGACCTCGCCACGCACGACACCGTCGCCGGCATCAAAGACTCCAGTGGCGACCTCGAGACCCTCCAGCGGTACGTCGCCCTCACCGAGCACGAGGAGTTCGACGTGCTCGTCGGGAGCGGGAGCGTGTACGCCGCCGGCCTTGACGCCGGCGCGAGCGGTGGCGTACTCGCACTCGCGAACGTCGTCCCGGACCTCGCGACCGAGGTCCACGAACGGCACGCCCGGGGCGACCGCGAGGCGGCACGCGCACTCAACCGCGACCTCGTCGAACTGAATCGTGCGGTCACCACCCGCTACGGCATCCCCGGACTGAAAGCCGCGATGCGGACGCGCGACTATCCCGCCGGGCACGCACGCAACCCGTTCCGGTCGGTCGGCGACGACGTCCGAGCGGAACTGGCGACGCTCGTCGCGGACGCACTCGACACTCACGAGCACTGACCGCGACCCACGCGTTCTTCTCCGTGCCCGACGAACACCCTGACATGACCTGGGGCGACCTGTTCGAGGCGACCAGCGACCTGACCGTGACCGTCGACGACGTCCGCGAGGGGTTGCGCGAGCACCGCGAGGGCGAAGATGCCTGACGCCTCCCCGACTCGCGTCGTCGCGGACGCGGACGTCCTCGCCGCGGACGTCCTCGTCGGCGGCGCCAGTCGGGACGCACTCGATAACGTGCGCTCGCACTCGTGGCTCGACCTCGTCGCGAGCGATCACCTCCTCGACGACGCACACGCCGTCGTCGCCGCACTCGCCGACGCCGACCTCGCGGACGCGTGGCGCGAACGCGCGGCCACGGCGACCGACCGCGTCGAGCACGACCCCGGCGACCATTCCGGACTCGCGTCGGCCGTGCACGGGAACGCGGCGCACTTGCTCTCCTTCGACGACGCACTCGGGAGCGTGCACGCCGGCATGAGCGTCCAGCCGCACGCGAAGCTCTCCGTCCGTCCACCGGACGCGTTCGCGCGCCTGTTCGACGCCGCGAGCCTCTATACGTCCGAGTTCGAGGACGAGTACCCGGGACCGGACCGCGACCCACGCAACTAGGTTGCCTCGCGGAGGCTCCTCGTCAATCCGATGTAGAGCACGGGTGCGGAGACGAGCACCCAGACGACGCTCCCAGCTAGCATCGTCGTATCGTCGAGGAAGGTCCACAGGACGACAGCGAGGAACACCAACTCAGTGAGGACCGTCGTGGCCCCTGCGACGCGCTCGATTCCCCAGCGTTCGAGTTGCGTCTCGGACATACGGTTCCGCGCGTCCGGACACTGCAAAACGATTCCGGCCCTATCGGTCGCCGTTAACTCGCTCCATGACCCGATGGAGGACGGGTCGCGGTGCGATCCGGGACCCGTAGTACGCGGCCTTCATCAGGAGACCTGGGACGACGACGGTGTCGCCCTGGCGGAGGCCGCGGTAGCCGGCGGCGGCGACGTCGTCCACGTCGCTCGTGTACATCGACCCGACGACCGAGTGCTCCATGTCCGCGCGCTCCTGGAATTCCGTGTCGACCGGACCCGGGCAGAGGACGGTGACGTCCACGCCGGTGTCCCGGTTCTCGACGGCGAGCGCTTCGCTGAACGAGTTCACGTACGCCTTCGACGCGTAGTACCCGGACATGCTCGGGCCCGGGACGAACCCGGCGACGCTCCCGACGTTCAGGACCTTCCCGTCGTCGCGCTCGCGGAAGTCGGCGAGGAACAGTCGCGTGAGGACGACGAGCGTCTCGACGTTCAGTCGGAGTTGGCTCCGTTCGGCGTCGAGGTCGGTCTCGTGGAACTCGCCGTACGTCCCGATGCCGACGTTGTTCACGAGCACGCCGACGTCGAGGTCGCGGTCCTGGATCTCGTCGTACAGGTCGTGGGCGGCTCCGTCCGCGTCGAGATCGTGGACGATGCTGGTCGCGGTGACGCCGTACGCGTCCTCGAACTCGGTTGTGGCGGCGTCGAGATCGTCTTCGCCCCGGGCGACGAGGACGACGTCGTGTCCGTGACGGGCGAACTGGCGAGCGAGCGCACGACCGATACCGCCGGATGCACCGGTGACGAGGGCAGTCTGTTTCACGGTCGACGTGCAGGCCGGGACGCGCTAAAGGCCACCGTTCTCGGGTGGTGACGGCTGATCGTGGCGAACAACGACGTCCGAATCGTCGAGGCATTCGAACCTCAGGGTGAGGTGTTCGAGCGGAATGCTGATGGGTTCGAACGAGATGACGAGAGGGCGCACGGGCTGGACGTCGATTACGGCGTTGCCGGTGCGCGAGCACGGGTCTCAGGGCACGCTGTCGCTGGCCGCGGCTTCACTGAAAAAGAGTGGGCTCGGTCCTGGTCGTCACTGGGGTCCTTTCGTCTGGGCGGGTTCGCCGGCGAGCCAGTCCGAGAACTTCGCGAGCGCGCGACCGCGGTGACTGACGGCGTTCTTCTCGGCGGTCTCCATCTCCGCCATCGTCTGCCCGTCGTGCTCGAAGATCGGGTCGTACCCGAACCCGCCGTCGCCTCGGGGGGCGACGATGGTGCCGGGGACGCTCCCGGTGAACGTCTCCACGTGGACGTCGTCGGCGTTCGCGGGCACGTGGGCGTACGCGAGGACCGTCCGGAAGTGCGCGCGCCGGTCGTCCTCGCGCTCGCAGATCGTCCAGACGCGTTCGACGCCGAGGGTGTCCTCGACGTACGACGAGTACGGCCCCGGGAATCCGTCGAGGGCACGCACGAACAGGCCGGCGTCGTCGACGAGCACGGGGTCGGTGCCGCCCAGGGCCTCGAACGCTTCGCGAGCGCCCTCGCTCGCGACGGTCTCGAGGTCGCCCTGGACCTCGGTGTAGTCGTAGTCGACGCGTTCGACGGCGTCGAGGTACTCGCGGGCTTCGTCGGCCTTCCCCTCGTTGCTCGTGACGAATCGAACGGGCATACGCGAAGGGAGGGATTGGGACGGGCAAAGAGGCGTCGGTCCGGGGTCGTCGGCCCTACTGTGCGATACCGTCGACTCGAAAAAGCAAAGCGAAACGCGGTTAGTCTTCGACGACGACTTCCACGGACTCCTCGTCCTCGATCGTCTCCTGGTCGTCGCTCCCCTCGCGCATGAGGAGGACGCCGACGACGGCGAGCACGACCCACGACCGCCAGCTCGCGAGGTTCAGCGTGTACCCGATGCCGAACGGTTTCTGCACGAGCATCCCTTCGCCGGGTTGCCAGTACGACTTGAGCATCCGGCTGATGCTCGGGCGTTCGAAGTTGTACGGAATACCGAATATCTCGCCGCTGCTGGGCTTGTCGGCCATACGAAACGATACGCGCGGGCAGGATAAGAAGGTTGTCGTCTCCGAACCCACAGAAACACTCACGAGCGGTGTTGCGGCGTCACGCGCGGGATGGTGACGTCACTGGTAGCGACCGCGAGCCTCGACCTCCCGGAGCTGGTCGAGCACGCGGTCGTCGCCAGCGCACCGGTAGCCCGCCCGTAGCGCGTCACGAAGCGGCCCGGGGTCGCTGGCGGTGCCGACGAGGCTCTGGTCGAACACGTGGAGGTCCATCGCGTAGTCCTCGAGTTGTTCGGTGTGATAGCCCAGGCCGAAGTCGATGAGGAACGCACGGTGCTCGGCGTCGCTGTCCGCACCTTCGCCGTCGGTTCCGGCCTGGACGCGGACGTTCCGCGTCGTCGGGTCGCCGTGCACGAACCCGGCGTCGTGGATGGCTGCGAGGTGTTCGCCGACCGCCCGCACTCGCCCGGGCGAGAGCCCGCGAGCGAGGTCGCGGTCGCCGACGTGCTCGAACACGAGCGTCCCCTCGACGTCGTCGATATCCCTGACCACGGGCGTCGGGACGCCGACGCCTCGCGCCGCGTGCGTCAGTCGGGCCTCGCTCCGCGTGCGGGTCGCCCGGAGCTTCGCGTCAAGTTCCGGATGCCGGTACGTCTTCGGGACGCGACGCTTCGTGACGACGTCACCGAGTTCGACGATCGCTTCCGCCCCACGGATCTCGGTGCTCGACGTCGGCGCGATCGCGACGTCCTCGTCGGCGTCGCGCCACGTCACCGGCACCTGATCCGGCCGGAAGTTCGGGTCGACCGAGGACTCATCGATCGCGAGCGTGTCGCCGGCGGCGTACATCTTCGCGCCCAGCAGCGCGATCATCCCCGCGTTGTCCCGGAGGAAGCGCGGTTCCGGCGCGAAGAAGGCCGCGCCGCGTTCCTCGCACATCTCGCGGAGCATCCGCGTCAACCGCGCGTTCTGGCCGACGCCACCACCGAGGACGAGCTCGTCGCTCCCCGTCAGCGACAGCGCACGTTCGGATACCTCCGCGAGCATCGCGAAGATCGTCTCCTCGAGCCCGCGACAGACGTCCTCGACGGGGACGCCGTCGTCGGCCGCCCCCTTCGCGGCGCTCATGATTCCCGAAAACGAGAAGTCCATCCCCTTCACGACGTACGGCAAGTCCACGTACTCGCCGTCTCTCGCGTGCGCTTCGACCTTCGGCCCGCCGGGGTGACTCCAGCCGACGTGCCGCGTGAACTTGTCGATCGCGTTCCCGACGCCCGTGTCCATCGTCTCGCCGAGCACGCGATACCGGCCATCGCGGTACCCCAGCAGGTGCGCGTTCGCGCCGCTCGCGTTCAGGCAGACCGGCGACTCGAATCCCGACAGGTGCCGGCCGACCTCGAGGTGCGCGACCATGTGGTTCGCGCCGACGAGCGGCACGTCCAGGCGCTGTGCGAGCGCACGCGCGGCCGTCCCGACGATGCGGAGGCACGGACCGAGGCCGGGGCCGCGCGAGAACGCGATCGCGTCCACAGGCGCGCCCTCGCCGTCGTGTCGGTCGCGAGCGTGCGCGAGCGCCGCCTCGACGACCCGCGGAACGGCGTCGTGCATGTGTTCGGCCGCCTCGCGCGGATGGATACCGCCGCTGTCGGGCTCGTACGCCTCGGACTCGATGACGAACTCGTCCGTCGCGCCGTCGTAGACGGCCGCGCTCGCGCACCACGCCGTCCCCTCGATGCCGAGCACGCGCACGGGCTCGCCATCGCGCTCGACGCCATCGTTCACCGCCATCTACTTGAGACCCTGCAGGCGCACGAAAAAGACCACTTCGGTCCGCGGCCGCTCGCAATCACCGTCCGGCGTTCCCCACGCCGCGACCGCCGGCACCGTCGCTCACCGATCGAAGCACTGGGCGGCAAGAACGGGGTCAGTTCGACGTTACTTCCACTCGGTGTAACTGCACTTGCCGCAGTGCATGCGGTCGTCGTGGTCGCCGAGGAACGTGTCACCGCAGCGCGGACACTTCTCGCGCTCGGCCTGCCCGTCGTCGTCGTAGAACTCGTGTGCCGGCATCGTTTATGCCTCCTCGGCCTCCTCGCCAGCGTCGCCGTCCTCGGCGGTGATGGCGTTCCGGTCGAGCATGTGGTCCTGCTCGACGTCCTTCGCGTCCTCCGGGCTCTCGTAGACCTTCGCCTGCCCGACGGTCTTGCGCATCCCGAACTTCGTGTCGAGTTCGCGGACGACGACCTCGTCGGCGTCCTTGTTGAGTTTGGCGGCGAGACTGTCACGAACCGACAGGCGAGACGGCGTCGCCTCGTCGTGAACGACTTCGAACGTGACGTCCGTGCGGTGCAACATCGGGTTCTCTTCTTCAGAGAGGATTGCGACGTCCATGGTATCTCAGTTACCGTAACTACCCCACGAAACGCCTAAAAGGATTTCGAAGTGGCCAACCGTCACTTCCCAGGCACGGATCCCTATTATTTCGGTAACGAGTACCTTCGCCCATCGGATTTATACGTATGCTTGGGCATGCCTAATCGTATGCTAAAGCCACTGCGACGTGCCGTCCCGGACGTTATTCGGCGACGGTACGCGTTGAAATTTGGTCTCGTCCTATTGCTTCTAGGGGTGGTCGTGGCCGCGGTAGGTGTTGGTGCGACGACACAAGTCGAGGCAGAAGTGAAAGACGGCGCGAAAGCCGAGTACGCACAGATCGCCCAGCAGGAGTCCGCGCAACTCGCGACCTGGAACCAGCGGAACGAGGAACTCGCCAGTAGCCTCGCGAACACCATCGCCGTCACCGGCGACGACTCGGAAGCGATAAGCGCGCTGTTCTCCGATCGAAGCGATCGCGAAGCGATCCATCGCATCGACTACGTCGACCTGGAGAGCGGCGAGATACTGGTGTCGACGCAACGAGTCGAAGGACGAACGCTCTCCGAGGAGAACCTCTCGGGGAGCGATGTCCGGTCGCTCGCCAGCGAGTCGGGCGCACAGTTCTACGGCGCGTACACGCTCAACGACGTCCAGGCGATGACGTACGTCGCCGGGACGACCGACGGCGGGCACGCGGTACTCGTGACGATGAACGCCGAGGACGCCGCGACGTCCATCCTCTCGGGCGCGACCGACGACGGCGTCGTCACCGTCATCGACGGCGACGAACGGATCGTCTTCGACAGCAATCCCACCGCGGGCACCGGGGACTACCTCAGCCCGTACGACGCCGGGAACACCGACCAGTACCTCTCCTCGCGCTCGAACCGAGCAGGCTTCTCGAACGCGATCGTCGCCGGGCCGGCATCGGGCATCCTCACGAGCGAGAGCTATGGCATGCCCGCCGAACAGTACGTCGCAGGGTACTCGCCCGTCGAAGGGACCGAATGGGTCGCGGTCATCCACGAACCGACGACGGCCGCGTTCGGGTTCGTCCAGCAAGTCGAACGGTACGGGCTCATCGTGACCGGCGGCATCGTGATGCTCATCGGACTCGTCGGCGTGGTACTGGGACGGAACACGTCCCGGTCGGTCAACAACCTCCGGGAGAAGGCCCAGCGGATGGAGGAAGGCGACCTGAACGTCGACTTCGACACCGACCGCATCGACGCCATCGGGCAACTGTACGTCGGGTTCGCGTCGATGCGAGACGCACTCCGCGACCAGATCCAGGACGCCCAGGAGGCGCGGGAGGCCGCGGAGGAAGCGCGCGCTGAAGCCGAACAGATGAACCGGCATCTCGAACGGAAGGCCGACGAGTACAGCGAAGTGATGCAGGCGTGCGCGAGCGGCGACCTCACCGCACGCATGACGCCGGAGTCCGAGAGCGAGGCGATGGTCGACATCGCTCGCGAGTTCAACGAGATGGTCGGCGAGATCGAGGCGACGACGGCGGAGGTGAAGGCGTTCGCGGGCGAGGTCGCGACCGCGAGCGAGGAGGTGACTGCGAGCTCCGAGGAGGTGCGGTCTGCGAGCCAGCAGGTCACGGAATCCATCCAGGAGATCAGTGACGGTGCGGAACGCCAGAACGAGAGCTTGCAGTCGGTGAGTGGCGAGATGGAGCAGTTGTCGACGACGACCGAGGAGATCGCGGCGTCGTCGAACGAGGTCGCGGACCTCGCGGAACGCACCGCACAGACGGGGCGGACCGGTCGGGAGGCCGCGGAGGAAGCCATCGACGGGATGGCCGAGCTAGAAACGGACTCGGAGAGCGCGGTCGCGGCGATCGAGGCGCTCGAGGACGAGATGGCGCAGATCGACGAACTCATCGAGTTCATCGGCGACATCGCGAAGGAGACGAACATGCTCGCGTTGAACGCGAACATAGAGGCGTCCCGTGGTGGTGCGGGCACCGGCGAGGACGGCGACGAAGGGTTCGCGGTCGTCGCGCAGGAGGTCAAGGACCTCGCGGAGGAGACGAAGGACGCCGCCGAGGACATCGAGAACCGTCTGGAGCGCATCCAGGATCAAACGGACCGGACCGCCGAGGAGGTCCAGCAGACCGCGGACCGCGTCGCCGAACACACGGAGAGCGTGCAGGACGCCGCGTCCGCGCTGGACGAGATCGCTGACTACGCCCAGGAGACGAACACGGGCGTCCAGGAGATCTCGGCGGCGACCGAACAGCAGGCGGCTTCCACGCAACAGGTCGTCGCGATGGTGGACGACGCGGCGACGATCAGCGAGGAGACGACCGCGGAGTCCGAGAACGTCGCCGCGGCCGCCGAAGAGCAGACGACGGCGCTGACGGAGGTGTCGAACTCCGCGAGTTCGCTGAGCGAGCAGGCGTCCCAGCTCTCCGAAGCCCTCGACCGGTTCGAGACGAACGCCGATGCGGGCGCGTCGCCGGGCGTGGCGGCCGATGCGTTCGACGAGTCCACCGGGTTCGACGACGTAACTCCGGTCGACGACACCGAGCCGGTCGGCGAACTCGCCGCGCCCGAAGGCGGTGCCGAGAACGCCCTCGACGACCTCACCGACGACGACGCCAGCCCGACGTTCGAGAACACCGTCGCGGACGACGCTGGCGGCACGGACGACGCCGACGCAGTGGACGACGCTGGCGGCACGGACGACGCCGACGCAGTGGACGACGCTGGCGGCACGGACGACGCCGACGCAGTGGACGACGCTGGCGGCACGGACGACGCCGACACCGTGGACGACGCTGGCGGCACGGACGACGCCGACGCCGAGTTCGAGGACGACGCGTTCACGTTCGACGACTGAACGCGCCGTCGCACACGCTATCTTCGCAGTTCTCGCGGACGCCATACCGACCAGTCGCCAGTCGAATCGATCAGTCCCCAGTCAAGTCACCAAGCAGGTCACCAGTCGTCAGTTCACGTACTCGCGCTCCGACGCGCGGAGAAGAGCGTTACTCGTCGCCGACCGCCGCCCAGAACGCCTCGTGGTCGCCGTCAAGTTCCTCGAGGAGCGCACGGAACTCGCGTTTGACGTCCGCCGTGACGGCGACGTGCACCATCCCCTCGTCGGGCTGGCCGTACACGACGCTCGCACCGACCGGTGCGACCATCACCGCCGGCAGGACCGCAAGGTCCTCCTCGCCCTCGACGAACACCGTCGTCGGCTCGTCGCTCGCGACAGCCTCACGGAGCGCGAGCACCAGTTCCTCGGAGAGTGCACCCGGTGGGTTCGCAACTGTCACGTCCGGATCGACCACCGCCTCCCGGACCGCGTCCTCGACGACGTGGCGCTTCGTGTGCTCGTCCACCACCGCAACGTCCGGCTTCCGGCCCGCCTGCAGGAAGTGGTACGTCACGATGTCGCCGACCGCGACGAGCGGCCCAGTGACGTCCTCGAGTAACGCACTCGCGTCCGTCTCCACCGGCCCGAACGGGTCCTTGAACGCCGACCGAAGGGACTCCGGGAGCGTCAACAGCACGCGCTCGGCCGTCACGTCCCCAGGGTCGACCGTCACGTCCCTAGAGTCGGCCGTCGTCGACCCGTCGGTCGACGCATCCCCGGCCCCATCTTGTTCGTCGGTCACGTTACCGGACCTTCAGCGCGTAGGACCCGGCTTCGTCGACCTCCATCTCCTCCGCGATCATCGACGTCTCCGGGTGCGCGATGACGACGTACCCCGCCCAGTCCTCCGACAGCGACGTCGACCCGCAGGACGGGCACTGGTTCACGTCCGGTTCCACGACCCGATGACACTCGCGGCAGACCAGGCGATCCTGCGCCATCTAATCATCCGCCTCCGCTTCCCGGCTCTTGCGGTCCTCTTCGAGCCAGCCGTGCTTCCCGAGCCCGGGCTGCTTCGCCGTCAACCCGATCTTCGAGTCGCGCGGGTTGCGTTCGTCGATGCTCTTCGTGACGATGCGCGTTCGAATCGCGTCGTCGACGGTGAGCGTCCGATCGGACTCGCTCGACGCGAGTTGCTGGTTCTGCCCGTCGTACGCGAGGTACTCGTCGCTGATCTGGGAGACGTGGAGCAGACCGTCGACCGGCCCGATGCCGACGAACGCCCCGAACTCCACGACCTCCACGACCGTCCCGTCGACGACCTCCTGCATCTCCGGGTCGAACGTGACCGCGTCGAACTCCGCCTCGTAGTACACGCCCGGTCGGTTCGGGAGCACCGCGCCCGTGCCGATGTCGTGTACGTTGACGACCGAGACGACGCTACCGACGTCTTCGTCCATTCGCCCCTCGAGTTTGTCCTGCAACAGTCGCTTGACGAGCTCCGGACTGACGTCCGCGAGCTCCTTCGGGGGGACCTCTACCGTGTCCTTGAGAGTGACCTTCTTGTACATCGCTATGGTCGAGTGATATCTAGTTTGTTCGTGCCGCGTAATGCTATTACCGGAACGCTCGCGTCCAGTACGCGGTCGCGGAGCGGCCGGTCGTTCGTGACGACGGCGTCGACTCGGCTCTCGCGAGCGAGTTCGACGAGTGCGTCGTCGGCGTACGATGCGTCAGTGTCGACGCGCTGACAGCGCTCGACGGCGAGGTCGTGTCCGACCGACGCCGCAGTCCCCTCGATGCCGCCACCGCCGGCGGATAGCTCGCGGAGTTCCTCGACGACCGCTTCCGGAACGATTGCGGTGTAGTCCTCGAGCAACCGTTCGAGTTCGTCGAACAGTCGGACGTCGAGTTCGACCGGCATCATGAGGCCGCTGGTGTCGAGCGCCACGCGCATCTATCCGTCGAGCGTGCCGACGCCGATGAGCCGCCAGCGTGCACCGACGCGGCGGTTGATGGCGATCTTCGCGCCCGCTTCCGAACAGACGGGGCGTTTCAGCTTGACCTCGCATTCGCCGTCGCGTGCGGACGTGACCGCGCCGACGGTCGTTGCGGTCCCGACGGTGAGCATGAGCGGTTCGCCGGTGTTGATCTCCTCGACCTCGCCCATCTCGTCGTCGCCGACGAGGCGGTCGAGGAGGTCGACGCTCATCGTGAACGAGTCCCAGACGGGCGGGAGCGTTCCGGGGTGGCCGGCGAGTTGACCGGCGAGCGCGTCACCCTTCGTCAGTGCCGGGTCGAGGCCGCTCCCGACGCCGAGCAACCCACCGGGCGAGACTTCGTCTACGCCCGTTCCGCCGGCCTGGAGCGACCGAACGGTCGTCTCGATGGGGCGGTACTCGGTCTGCCCGCCTTCCTCGACCTCGCGTCCGGGCTTGATCTCGATGTCTTCGTCGGGTTCGAGCCGGCCGCGAACGAGCGACCCGCCGACGACGCCGCCGACGAGGTCCTCCCACGTCGTCCCCGGTCGATTGATGTCGAACGACCGTGCGACGTGCAGGAGCGGGTCCGCGTCCGGGTCGCGCTCGGGCGTCGGGATCTCGCGCTCGATAGTCTCGATGAGGACGTCCGTGTTGACCTCTTGCTGTGCGCTGACGGGGACGACCGGTGCGCCTTCGGCGACGGTACCCTCGACGAACTCCTGTATCTGCTCGTAGTTCTCGCGGGCGCGGTCGGCGTCGACGAGGTCGACCTTGTTCTGCGCGATGACGATGTTCTCGATGCCGATGATGTCGAGCGCCATCAGGTGTTCTTCGGTCTGTGCCTGCGGGACGTCCTCCGTCGCACTCACGACGAGCACGGCGCCGTCCATGATCGCGGCACCGGAGAGCATCGTCGCCATCAGGGTCTCGTGGCCCGGGGCGTCGACGAACGAGACGGTCCGCAGTACGTCGGTCTCGACGTCGTGCTCGGGGCAGGTCTCCTCGACGGTGAACGCCTCGGTATCGTCGCACTCGGGGCACTCGCGGAAGGTCGCGTCCGCGTACCCCAGTCGGATGGAGATACCGCGCTTCATCTCCTCGGAGTGCTGGTCGGTCCACTCGCCACTCAGAGCCTGCACGAGAGTGGTCTTCCCGTGGTCGACGTGGCCGACGAGTCCGATGTTCACCTCCGGTTGTCGGTGTGTTCCTGACATCTTCAAAGAGGAATCTTGGATTAGAGTACCTCCGAGCGACTGATAAACCCACCGTTCCCGATTTCGTCTCGCGTCCGCGCGACCCCGCGACTCGGGGCCCGGTCCCGGCCCTCGCGACCTCGTAACCGCCCGTCGACCCTGACCCCCGCACCCGCGTGACCGCCCGTCGACCCTGACCCGCGCCCCCGGCGTCCCTGGTTCCTGGTTCGCGTGATGCCGCCTTCGGTGGTGGCTCGTGGTCGCGTCGGCGTGCTGTCGTCGTCGCTCGGACCACCCACCAGAAACAACAGTTCTCTTACAAAAACTCGCTTTTGGGAAGCTTTAGGGCCGTTCCCGTTCACTTTCCGTCCATGAGTCGGGCCAGCATCACCGATTGTGACGACTGCGTCGAGCCCGCGAAGGCGTTCTCCGTCGTCGGGAACGAGACGCGACTCGCGATCCTCGAAGCGCTCTGGCAGGCCGAGGACCGACCCGTCCGGTTCTCGCGACTGCGGGAAGCCGTCGGCGTCCGCGACAGCGCCCAGTTCAACTACCACCTCCAGGAACTCGTCGGGCAGTTCGTCGCGAACGCCGAGGACGGCTACGACCTGAAGTACGCTGGGAAGAAGGTCGTGCGGGCGGTGCTCGCGGGCGAGTTCAACCAGGACCCCGTGTGGGAGCCGTTCGAGATCGACGGCGAGTGCGTCGCGTGTGGGGAGACGCTCGTCGCGACGTACGAGGACGAGACGATCATGGTCGAGTGCCCCGAGTGCGGGCACGCCCACGGCGAGTACCCGTTCCCGCCGGGCGGGCTCAGGGACCGCAGTCGCGAGGAGGTGATGGCGGCGTTCGACCAGCGCGTCCGCCACCTGCACTGTCTCGCGGCGGACGGCGTCTGCCCGGAGTGCAACGGGAGGATGCGGAGTCACGTCGAGCGTGGCGGCGACTGCTGTCTCGGCGCCGACCTCCGCGTGGAGCACGAGTGCGCGCAGTGCGGGCATTCGCTGTGTTCGGCGATCGGGCTCGTCCTCCTCGACCAGTCGGACGTGGTCACGTTCCACCGCGAGCACGGGCTCGACCTGAACGGGACGCCGTACTGGCGGCTCCCGTGGTGCGTCTCCGACCACCACACGAGCGTCGTGAGCGAGGACCCGCTCCGGGTGCGCGTGGCCATCGACCTCGACGACGAGACGATGACGGTGACGCTCGACGACGATCTCCAGGTCATCGACGTGACTCGCGAGCGCGATGCGAGCGCGACGACCGCCCAGACGGACCCGGTCTGACCGCCGTCACCGGGCTACGCTCCGCCCGACCGCTATGGGGTCACGTCAGTGGCGATCACTACGTCCCCGCTGGCTTCGACCCTCCTGTGCCCATGCTGGCGTTTTCGGCCACCGATAGCCACATCTCGTCGGTGAACGAGATTTCAGTACAAGCGCTTACAGAAATATCATTCAGATTACCCTTATGGTCTCGGCGGCCGTAGGTATCGGTGAAGATGAACCACCAAGTCAACCACCCAGAACCGAAGCACGCACTCGACCTCCCAGCGCACGTGGGCCCCTCGGCGCTCGAAGTGTTCGGACGCCTCGCGGCCGTCCTCGTCGCCGCACTCCTCGTCCTCGGCGCACTCGGCGCACTCGCCGCGAGCGTTCCCGCCGTCGGCGCCGTGCTCGCCATGGCCGCCTTCGCCGTCGTCGTCGCCGGCGCCATCGCCCTCCCGTTCGTCCTCGTCGAAGCGGTCGCCGAAGCCCTCTGAGCCGAGACACCACAACCACCGTCCGTCGTCCCAACGGTTCCCTCCCTTCTCCGCGCTTCGACTCTGTTCATTGACTGCCCCGCGAGCACGACGCTTTTGGCCTCGCACACCCTGACTTCGAGCGTGACCGAGTACGGGTTCGAACTCTCGCTGTGCGCGCACCTCGAGAGCGAGCACGACGGCGTCCTCGCCCGCCAGCTCGGCGGCGGCGTCCACGCACCCGGGAACCGCGTGCTCGACGTCGTCCACGTCGAACCCGGCCCCGAGTTCCCGGAGCGCGCCGCGCTCACGAACGAACGCATCCCCGACCCAGCGATCCGCGGCCACGCCGGCCCCGGGCGTGCGCGACCGTGGCGGGACGCCCTCCCAGACGACCTCCACGACGACGCCGCACGCCGCATCGCCGACGCCGCCGTCGACCGCGGATTCTTCGAGCGCGAACGACGCGGGAGCCGCGAGTACCTCCGCCAGACCGCGCGATACCCCGAGCACTGGTTCGGCGCGATCCGCGCCGTCGAGAACAAGCCCGACCTCGGGACGCCCGGTGCACTCGAACGCCAACTCCGCCTGGACGTCAGTCTCGCACTCGTCGACGAGGTGGTGCTCGCGACCGCGAGCCACGTCACGGGCGCACACCTGAACCGGGTTCCCGAGGCCGTCGGCGTCTGGCGCTACCGGCCCGACGACGACGGGCTCGACGTCGTCCGCGAACCCGAGACGCTCCCCGTCGACGACACCGGCGTGGAACTGCTCGACGAGACCGTCGCACGCACCGACGTCGCGGTCGTCGACGCCGACGCGAAGCGGAACGCACGCCGACGGCTCGCCGAACGCGCGTACGGGAAGGGCTGGCGGACGTACGACCTCCCGGCCTGCGCCCACGTCGCCCCGGACGCCGACGCGATGCCAGCGACCGACCACGCTACCCTCCCCTACTGTTCGTACCACGACCGCATCGTCGACCCCGCGAGGGACTGCGACCCCGACTGCGCCGGCTACGACCCCGCCGACCCCCCGGACGTCGACCTCGACGCCGAACGCCACGCACGCGGCGCCTGGGACCGCGACCCCGATGGGAGACGCACCCGCCAGAGCGGACTCGACGCCTTCCGGTGATCGCTCGTCGATCCCGCAACGAGCGCGGACCGCACCCGGCCTCGTTCCCGACCCCGTCGGCTCCGACCGCAACCGTTCTTGTCCCCGACCGCGAACGCACGAGCATGGTCGCGTTCGAACTCCGAGCGGTCGCCGGCGGCTGGGACACCGCCGCCGTCGGCCCGTCGGACCACGTCGAGTTCACCGTGTACGACGACGAAGACGCCGTCGCCTCCACGTACGGGTCCATGCACCAGCTCCTCCGGCTCTACGACTGCGCGTCCTTCGAGCGCGAACGCCACCCGCAGTTCCTCGGGTACGACGTCACAGAACGCGGCGACCGCGTCCACGTGGACTTCCAGATGGGGCGCGTCGAGACGACGTACGACGACCTCCGGGCGGCGCTCGAAGCGTTCCTCGGCGACGTGTTCGACGCGCTCGACGACCACCCGAGTCACGGGACGCGCGAGGAGCACCTCGAAACCATCGTCGAGCACGACGTCGCACTCGTCGACGTCAACGCGCTCTACGACGACCTCTGCGACAACTAGCCGCAGTCCGGAGCCTCTCTGCCGACTAGCCGCAGTCGGGAGCGGACGCCTTTTGAGCGCACGACTCGAACGTCGACGTAATCGTGGACCTGCACGTGCGGTACGAGGGCGACGACGACCCGGACAAGTGCACGGCGAAGAAGCTCGAACGCTTCGACCTCGCCGAGCTCCACGCGAGCGACCGTGCGACGCCGTACGGCGTCGTCCTGAATCCCCACGCCGACGTCGCGCTCTCGCCCGCGGACGCCGACGCCGGGAAGCTCGTCGCGCTCGACTGCTCGTGGGAGAGCGCCGGCGAAGCGATGTTCTCGCTCCCCGGCGACCACCGAGCGCTCCCCTTCCTCGTCGCCGCGAACCCCGTGAACTACGGGAACGCCTTCCAGCTGACGACCGTCGAAGCACTCGCCGCAGGCCTCTGCATCCTCGGCGAGCGCGACCACGCGGAGCGAATCCTCGCGAAGTTCACGTGGGGCCAGACGTTCCTCGAACTCAACGACGAACCGCTCCGACGGTACGCCGACTGCGCGGACTCCGCGGAGGTCGTCGCCGTCCAGGACGACTACCTCGTCGACGACGACCCCAACGACGCCGCCGACGACCCCAACGACGCCGCCGACGACCCCAACGACGCCGCCGACGACCCCAACGACGCCGCCGACGACGCCCGCTGAGGCGGTTCAGGCCTCGCGTCGCAGTCGCTCGACGACGAACTCGCGCTCGAGTTTCCCGAGGAACTGCCCGAGCTGCGGGCCCTCGTCCTGCCCGAAGAACAGCCGGTAGCCCGCAGTGAAGAACCCGCCGATCGGGATATCGTTCGCCTTCGCCGTCTCGTAGATCTCGCCCTGGATGGCCTCGCCGTCGTGACCGTCCGCGACGAAGTCCGCGAGGTCGTCGAGCGCCGCCGTCATCTCGTCGTCGAACGCGACGTCCGGGCGGTCCTCGAGCACGGTGTAGTTGTACTCGTTGTCCGTGCGCGACGCCCAGTTGCGCGCTCGCCGGACGCGCTCGAACGCGCGCTCGACGACCGCGTCGCTCGGGTCCTCGGGCAAGTGCCCTTGCTTTACGGCGTGCTCGACGCGGACGTCGTGGTCGGGGAACATCCCGAGCACCGCAGCGAACGTGTACGGAATCCGGACCGGGCAGTCGCTCGTATCGACGTCAGCCGCGTGCTCTCCAGGGTCGACGTGATCGACGAGGAACGGGTACACGCGCTCGGCGCGCTCGCGTTCGTCCTCGCTCCCCTCGATCTCGCCGTAGTAGATCGCTTCGAACCGGTCGAACTCGTCGACGAGCTGGTCGAGGTTCGATATCGGGAAGTCCCGCGCCTTCTTCGGGTTCTTCGCGAAGAAGAAGCGGAGGACTTCCGGTTCGAGCAATTCGAGTACCTCGCCGACGAGGACCACGTGCCCTTCGCTCGAGGAGAACGGTTCGCCGTCGAGCGTGAACCACTCGTACACCATCGGCACCGGCGGCTGGTCACCCAGGAGGTTCCGAGCGACGTCCTCGCCACTCGGCCACGACCCCTCCGCGTGGTCCTTCCCGAACGGCTCGAAGTCGACGCCGAGTACCCGCCACTGCGCGGGCCACTCGATGCGCCAGGGGAGCTTTCCCTCCCGGAGCGTCGCCGTGCCCTCGTGCCCGCAGCCCGAGATGACGTCCCCGCCGGCTTCCATGTCCGTGCACTCGTAGTCGACCTCGCCCTCGGCGGCGCGGATGGCGGTGACGGTCTCCGTGACCTTCCCGCAGTTCTCACAGATCGGATTGAACGGGACGTAGTCGTCGTCGACCTTGTCCTGGTACTCGCCGAGGACCTCTCGCGCCTCCTCGGCGTGCTCGAGGACGAACCGCGTAACCGCCTCGAACTCGCCGGACTCGTAGAGGTCGGTGTTCGAGACGAGTTCGATCGGCACGCCGAGCGCGTCCGCGCCGGACTGGATGAGCGCGGAGAAGTGCGCACCGTACGAGTCGCAGCACCCGAACGGATCCGGAATCGCAGTGTATGGATGCCCGAGGTTCCGGCCGAGCGCGCCCGCGTCGACGTCCCCGAGGTCGACGAGGTCGCCGTCGAGGTCCGCGAGCTTCCGCGGGAGCTTCCGCAACGGGTCGCGGTCGTCGCTCGTGAACACCTGCCGTACGTCGTGGCCGCGTTCCCGGAGTACTGCCGCGACGAAGTACCCGCGCATCACCTCGTTCATGTTCCCGAGGTGCGGGACTCCAGAGGGCGAGATACCGCCCTTGATGACGATGGGGTCCTCGGGCTCTCGGGCCTCGACGACGTCCGCGATGTGGTCCGCCCAGAAGGCGTGCCGGCGACCCGTCCCGGCGTCGCCGTCGTCGTCGCTCAACGTGTACGGACTGATGGCGTCGTCGCTCACGACGCATCACCGCTAGCGCTCGAGGGTCGAATCATACCCAATCCTCCGGGCGAACCGTTCTTAAGAGTTCTCAACTGCGAGAACGGCGAGAACGGCGAGAACGGCGAGAACAGCAAGAACGACGAGAACGACGAGAACGACGAGAACGGCGAGAACGGCGAGAACGGCGAGAACGGCGAGAACGGCGAGAACAGCAAGAACGACGAGAACGACGAGAACGACGAGAACGGCGAGAACGGCGAGAACGGCGAGAACGGCGAGAACAGCAAGAACGACGAGAACGACGAGAACGACGAGAACGGCGAGAACGGCGAGAACGGCGAGAACGGCGAGAACGGCGAGAACGACCAGACGGACGCGAGTTACTCCGCCCAGTACGTGAGCTGGTCGCCGGCGCCCTCGGGGACGACGTCGGTGCCGTCGTGGTCGCCGTAGCGCACGGCGTCGAGCACGCGACTCGGGTCGGTGCCGTCGAGGACGATGGTGCGGGTGCCGGCGCGCTGGATGATCTTCGTCGCGAGCAGGTCGACGGGTGCGGAGGAACCGGCGTTCATGTCGAGGTCCGCGATGACGTCGACGAGTTCGGCGGCGGAGAGCTGGGGGTACTGTTCGGCGTCCGCGACCTCGTTCGGGTCCGCGGAGTAGACGCCGGGGACCGACGTGGCGTACACGAGGAGGTCCGCGCCGACGTACTCGGCGACGGCGGCGGACACGGCGTCGGTCGTCTGCGCGGGCGCGACGCCACCCATGACGCAGACGTCGTCGTTCCGCAGGATCTCGCCGGCTTCCTCGTAGTCGTCGGCGGGCGCGGTGGCGACGCCCTCGCCGAGTGCGGCGATGAGGAGGCGAGCGTTCAGGCGCGTGACGTCGATGCCGAGCTGGTCGAGTTCGATCTCGTTCGCGCCGAGGTCGCGTGCCGCCCCGATGTAGTCCCGTGCGACGCCGCCGCCGCCGACGACGGCCGCGACGCGGCATCCGTCGTCGACGAGCGTTTCGACGACGTCCGCGTACGCCGCGACGCGCGGTGAGTCGAGGTCGGGGGCGAGGACGCTCCCGCCGATGGAGACGACAACCTTCATCTTACCACCGGATACCCCGTTGCAGTTCATAAGGGTTGCCAACTCGCTACCGCCCGAGCGCCGAGCGTGGTCCAGTCGGACTCGTCGTTCGACTCCAGTCGCCGTCGGGACCGTTCGACTGGTGCCGACGTTGTCAGGTCGGGTCGGTTCGGGTCCTTCTCGGCGTCGCAAAGAGGACACTGGGCCGCGCGCTCGACGTCACAGTGGGCGCGTAACGGCCGTTGATCACTACTGTTCGCGGGCTTGCAGAGGTATGGCGCCAACCCACATGGAACATAGAAATAAGCTATCAGATGCGGTTTTAAAAGGTCTAATGCCCTCTAAGCTCTTCGTAAAACGTCGTCGAAATGGAGCGAAACGTGAAACGAATGCAAGCTGGTTCGAAAAAACACTAAACCAACCGAAGGGACTGCCCTTTATAACATCCTCCCGGGGATAGGGTGGAGCGAGGCGAAATCACAATGAGCGCTACCACCCAACCCTCCACTGACGAAGCGCCGAGCAAGGAAGCCCGCCTGACCGAATACCTGCGCGAACGAGCCGAAGACGGCGAGATGTACTTCAAGTCGAAGTTCATCGCGGACGAGGTCGGACTCTCCCCCAAAGAGATCGGCGCGCTGATGGTGAAGCTGACCGAAGCGGCCGAAGACCTCGAGATCGAGAAGTGGTCGTACACGAGCGCGACCACGTGGCGGGTCGAGCCCGCCTGAAGCACGGCCGCGAGTCGCATCGAACGCCAGCGGTCCCCGCTGGTCCCCGCAGTCCTCCCCCACACCACTCACAACCCACTTCTCAGGGGAACGCTCGTCTCGCGTTCCCCACCCACGCGACGCACCGATCACCGACAGGTAGCCCACCAGCCCCTCGTCCACTCCGACTATAGCCCACCAGCCCCTCGTCCACTCGGACTATAGCCCACCAGCCCCTCGTCCACTCCGACTATAGCCCACCAGTGCCCCGTCCACGCAAGGTACTTTCAGCCAGCCGCGGCGTGGGTTTTTACGCCGTCGTGACGTACGACGGCATAGATGCAGCCGGGCGACCCCTCCACTCCCGAATCGACCCACGGCGAGACCTCGGTCCCCGACGGAGCACCGGACCCGACTTCGTTCGACGACCACTTCTTCACGTACGAGACGCGCGTCGACGACGAGGAAGTCCGATACTACGGCGAACCGCTGGGCACGCCCGAAGCCGTCGTCAGAGACATCTGGGAGGTGTTCCACGCGCACGACCACGAGGTCGAGTTGACCGTCGAAGCCGGCCGGTACGTGCTCGTCGCCACCGAGCAGTCCCTCGGTATCGACGGCATCCCGTGGACGAACGTCCTCCTCTTCCTCACCACCGTGTTCACGACGCTTTTCGTCGGCTCGCAGTGGTACCTCATCGACCCCGTCGCCAACCCAGTGGAAGCGATGACGACCGCGTGGCCGTTCTCAGCGGCCGTCATGGGCGTCCTCCTCACCCACGAACTCGGGCACTACGTCGCGAGCCGCTACCACGGGGTGAACGCGACCCTCCCGTACTTCATCCCGTTCCCGAGCCTCATCGGGACGATGGGTGCCGTCATCCGCATGAAGGGCCGGATGCCGGACCGGAAAGCACTGTTCGACATCGGCGCGTCGGGGCCGCTCGCGGGCCTGGCGGCGACCATCGTCGTCACCGCCATCGGGCTCTACCTGCCGCCGATCGCGGTCCCGGAGGCCGTCGCGACCGCCGAGAGCACGGTCACCATCAGTCTCGGGTTCCCGCCACTGATGCACGCACTGTCCTGGCTCACCGGACAACCACTCCAGTACGGTGGGTCGGTGAACGTGAACCCGGTCGTCATCGGCGGCTGGGTCGGCGCGTTCGTCACCATCCTGAACCTCATCCCCGTCGGGCAACTCGACGGCGGCCACATCACGCGCGCCGTCTTCGGCGAGAATCAGGCGACCATCGGCGCAGTCGTCCCAGTCGGCCTGTTCGGGCTCGCGGGCTACCTCCACTACCTCCGCGACATCGCGTTCCAGGCGGTCGCCATCTGGATCTTCTGGGGCATCCTCACGATGGTCGTCGCCCGAGCCGGGACCGCGGAACCCGTCAGGGACGAGCCCTTAGACAGGCGTCGGCTCGCGATCGCCGCGCTCACGTTCGTCCTCGGCGCGGCGTGCTTCATGCCCGTCCCCGTTCTCGTCTCCTCGACGTGAGGAGGGCCCCCGCTGTTCGCGTTCGAGTTCCTCGACTTCGACAAACAGCCGCCAGCTCCGGTTTCAGGTACCGTGCGTGAACCCCCTGTCGGGGAGCGTCTCGCCGTCCATCGTGACGCCACCGTCGGTGACGTCGCCGACGACCGTGAGGTCCACCGGGCACGCCGCCCGGGCGGCCGCGACCTCGGTCTCCGGGATCGCGGCGACGAGTTCGAAGTCCTCGCCGAAGAAGCACGCCATCTCGTGGGCGTCGTCGTCGTCGGTCGCGTACTCGCGGACGGCCTCGTCGACCGGGACGGCGTCGCCGTCGAGCGAGGCGCCGCAGTCGCTCGCCCTCGCGAGCTGGTGGAGCGACCGCGCGAGCCCGTCGCTCGAATCCATCATCGCGCTCGCGTGCTCGGCGAGCGCCCGACCCGCGTCGACGCGTGGCGTGAACTGGAAGAGTTCGTTCGCGCGCTCGCGATCACCCGCGTCGAACGCGCGGAGTGCCGCGGCCGACCGCCCGAGAGAGCCCGTCACGCAGAGGACGTCGCCGGCGGACGCACCGCTCCGCGCGACCGGTGCGTCCGTCTCGCCGAGAGCGGTGGACGCGACCGTGAACTCGTCGTGGCCGTCGAGGTCGCCGCCGACGTACTCCGCGCCCGCGACCTCGCAGACGTCTCGTGCACCGGTCACGAACGCTTCGAGTTCCGTGGCGTCGAACGTCGGCGCGGCGTACACCGCGACCGCCGCCGTCGCACGCGCACCCATCGCCGCGATGTCGGAGAGTGACGCACCGACCGCCCGCCAACCCGCCGTATAGCGGGTCGTTCCCTGCGGGAAGTCCGTTCGGTCGTGGAGCATGTCCGTCGTCATCACCGTGCCGTCGACCACGGCAGCGTCGTCCCCGGCGCGCCCGACCAGTCCCCCGACGAGGTCGAGCGCCTCCCGTTCGTCCATGTCCTCGCGTACCGCCCGCGTGGACAAAAGCCACGCGATGCCAGACGAGACGACCCCACAGACACGACTACTCGCGACGCGACCCCAGTCCGCGGATGTGAGGCGGTGGGTTCAAACGGCGTCCGGTCGACGGCTATTGTATGTTCGAGGACGTCGACATGCGAGCGGTCGTCGCCGGGTTCGCCGGTGCCATACTGGTCCTCGTGGCGTTGCTCGTGTTCGTCGGCGTCGACGACGTCGTCGACCAGGTGACCGACGCACCGCCGGGCATCGTCGCCCTCATCGTGCTCGCCGCCCTCGGCTGGCTCACGTCCTGGGGGCTCGCACTCCGATCCGTCCTCGCGAGCCTCGGCCTGTCGCTATCAGTCGCCCGGTCGTTCGTCGTGTTCGCCGCCGCGACGTTCGCGAACAACGTCACGCCGTTCGGACAAGCCGGTGGCGAACCCGTGAGTGCGCTGTTCATCTCTCGCGAGGCAGACACCGAGTACGAGACCGCGCTCGCCGCCATCGCGAGCGTCGACGGCCTCAACTTCGTCCCCTCGATCGCGTTCGCGGTGCTCGCGGTGTTCTACTACGCCGTCACCATCGCGTTCAACGACCGACTGGTGTTCGTCGCGAGCGCCGTCGCCGCGCTCGCCGTGACCCTCGCCATCGTCGCCGTCCTCGCCTGGCAGCATCGCTACGCCATCGAGCACAAAGTCGTCGGCGGTGCCGCACCCATCCTCGGCCGCATCACCGCCCGCCTCCCGCTCGTCTCACGGGTGCGCGTCGACGCCGTCGAACGCCGCATCGAGGGGTTCTTCCACGCCATCGAGCGCGTCGCGACCGACCGCCGGAACCTCGCGACCGCGCTCTCGCTGTCCGCGCTCGGCTGGGCGTTCACCATCACGTCGCTCTCGCTGTCGCTGTACGCCGTCAGCGACGTCCCGTCCTGGAACGTCGTCGCCGCCGCGATGCTCGCCATCCCACTCGGGAGTCTCGCCGGCGTCACCCCACTCCCGGGTGGCCTCGGTGGCATCGAAGCCGTCCTCATCTTCGTGCTCACGCCCGTCACTGCACTCGGCGGAAGCACCGTCGCCGCCGCAGTCCTCCTCCATCGCGCCGCCACGTACTGGCTCCCCCTCCTCCTCGGCGGCGGGTCCGCCGCCGCCCTCTCCGCCCGAGCCAAGCGCGAATCCACCTAGCGCCGCCGAGAGCGACGTTATCGTCGGTCTCATCGATACTCGTCGCGAACGCGGAGCTATCGAATACGATGGACTTTTAGGTAGCGCCGGGGTACGAACCGGCAATGACGACGATGTACGACGTCCCGGCGGACGCGCTCATCGAAGCGCTCGCCGACGACCTCGCCGAGAGACTCGAAGAACCGGAATGGATGCTCTTCACGACCACGGGCAACAGCCAGGAACTGCCGCCCGAACAGGAAGACTTCTGGGCGACGCGCGGCGCCTCGCTCCTGCGGAAGGTTGCCGACCGCCAGCCCATCGGCGTCGAGCGACTCTCCACGGAGTACGGTGGCGCGAAGCACGGGTCGACGCGCTACCGCGTCGCCGGCACGCACCGCGAGGACGGCTCGAAGAAGGTCATCCGGACGCTCCTCCAGCAGCTCGAAGAGGAGGGCTACATCGAGACGCGCGACGGCGAAGGGCGCGCGGTCACCGCCGAAGGTCGGAGTTTCCTCGACGACACCGCGGGCGAGGTCATGCAGGACCTCGACCGGCCGGAACTCGAGAAGTACGCGTAGAGACCGCGGCGACCGACGCCACCCACCGACTCGTTCGGTGGTCGGGGACCGTCCCACCGAGCGACGACGACGGTTTCCGGGTCCCGAAACCGTTTTTTCGCCAAGACACCAACACGGTCGTATGAGTGGCAACGAGGACGACCTCGACAAGCTTCGAGAGGAGAAGATGCAGGAACTCCGCGAGCGCAAACAGCAACAGGGCGGCGACCGGGAGGCCCAGGAAGCGCGGCAGCAGGAGGCCGAAGCGCAGAAGGAGGCGCTCCTCCGCCAGTACCTCACGGACGGTGCGCGCAAGCGCCTGAACTCGGTGAAGATGTCGAAGCCGGACTTCGCGGAGCAGGCCGAACAACAGATCCTCGCGCTCGCCCAGCGCGGGCAGCTCGGCGAGCAGATCGACGAACAGCAGATGAAGGAGCTCCTGAAGGAACTCAAGCCCGACGACAAGAGCTTCAACGTGCGTCGTCGGTAGATGGAGCTGGGGTTGCTCTACAGCGGCGGGAAGGACTCCACGCTCGCGGCCCTGTTGCTCGAGGACTTCTACGAGGTGACGCTCGTCACGGCGCACTTCGGGCTGACCGACGACTGGGAGTACGCCCAGCGGGCCGCCGAAGCGGTCGGGTTCGCGCACGAGCGACTGGAACTCGAGGAGGTGGTGGCGCACGATGCGGTCGAACGTATGGTCGCTGACGGGTTCCCGCGGAACGGTATCCAGGCGGTGCACGAGCACGCGCTCGAGGAGTTGGCGAGTGCGCGCTTCGACGCGATCGCGGATGGGACGCGCCGCGACGACCGGGTGCCGTCGGTGTCGCGCGCGCAAGCCCAGAGTCTGGAGGATAGGCACGACGTGGATTACATCTCGCCGCTCGCGGGCTTCGGTCGCGGTGCGGTCGACCGACTCGTCGAGGACGCGCTCGACGTGACCGTCGGCCCGAGCGAGGACATCCCACGTGCGGACTACGAGGCGGAACTCCGCCCCCTGCTCCGGGAAGAGTACGGCGAGGACGCCGTCGGCGACGTGTTCCCCGCACACGACCAGACGTACGTCGAAGGGCCGCGGTAGCCGTCCGTCGAAGGATCACGATAGCGGACAGTACCCGACGACGTTCTCGCGACGCCGCACACTCCTCGGACGGTCACGGTGCGCGAAGCGAAAGGTTGGAGGGACGGACTCGCGAAGCCAGAGGTATGTATGACGGACTGAAGGGGTTCAAGGACTTCTATCCCCGCGAGATGGCCGCCCACAGGGAGGTCATCGACACCGTAGAGGCCACGGCGCGAGGTTACGGGTTCCGGGAGATAGAGACCCCGCGACTCGAGCGCGCCGAGATGTGGACGGAGAAGAGCGGCGACGAAATCATCGACGAGCTGTACGCGTTCGAGGACAAGGGCGGCCGGATGGTGACGCTCACGCCCGAGTTGACGCCGACGGTCGCACGCATGGTCGTCGCGAAGCAACAGGCGCTCTCGAAACCGATAAAGTGGATGTCGACGCGGCCGTTCTGGCGCTACGAGGCCGTCCAGCAGGGACGTTTCCGCGAGTTCTACCAGACGAACGTCGACATCTTCGGGTCGAACGAGCCGGACGCTGACGCGGAGGTCCTCGCGTTCGCCGCGGACGCACTCGTCGACCTCGGGCTCTCGAACGACGACTTCGAGTTCCGCGTCAGTCACCGCGACGTCCTCGGGACGCTCCTGGCGGAGTACGGCGACGACGTCGACACCCGCGACGCGATTCGTGCCGTGGACAAGCGCGAGAAGGTCGAGGACGAGGAGTACCTCGGTCTGCTCGCGGACGCGGGACTGTCGTACGACGACGCGCGCCAGTTCGACGACCTCCTCGTCGCGGGCGAACGCGACCTCGACGAACTCGTCGCGTTCAGCGACGCGGTCGAACCCGCCGTGGAGAACCTCCGGAACGTGCTCGGAGCGGCCGAGGACTTCGGCGTCCGCGAGTACTGCGACGTGTCGCTGACGACGGCTCGCGGGCTCGACTACTACACGGGCGTCGTCTTCGAGTGCTTCGACTCGGTCGGCGAGGTGTCGCGTTCGGTGTTTGGCGGTGGCCGGTACGACGACCTCATCGAGGAGTTCGGCGGCCAGCCGACGCCAGCCGTCGGCGTCGCACCCGGCGTCATGAACTCGACGCTCCCGCTCTTGCTCCAGCGCGCCGGCGTCTGGCCCGAGGAAGAGCTCTCGACTGCCTACTACGTCCTCCAGGTCGGCGACACCCGGAGCGTCGCCGCCAGGGTCGCTCGCGACCTCCGCGAGCGCGGGCACGTCGTCGAGACGGACGTCTCCGGTCGAAGTTTCGGTGCACAGATGGGGTACGCGGACTCCATCAACGCCGACACCGTCGTTATCGTCGGCGAACAGGACCTCGAGAACGACGAGGTCACGATCAAGGACATGGCGAGCGGCGATCAGACGACCGCACCCGTCGACGACTTCCCCGGCGACCGCGACCAGCCGACGTACGACGATTTCGCTTGAGGCCACGAACGCCCGGCCCAGGACGACTTCGCCTGCGGCCACGAACGGCCGACCCACGACGACTTCGCCTGCGGCCACGAACGGCCGACCCACGACGACTTCGCCTGCGGCCGACGCAGGCGTCGCCGTTTCTTGCTCCGTCGGTTCAATCCTCGCCCGCGATGGCACGCCGGCACCGGTACACGACCGCGGACTGCACCATCTCGCCGGGCGTCCGAAACGACGTCGTCCGGGAGAGGAACGCGCTCGTCGTCGCCGCCGCGGGTTCGCTCTCGCCGTCACTCCGCCCAGCGAACGCGCCCGCGATCGCGTCCCGGCTCCACGGGCTCGCGCCGAGGAAGTCGGCGAACGACTCGAACTCGGTGTGTGCCTTGAGGAACGCTGGCGTGAGAAGCGTCGCGAGCGCGGCGACGTCGCCGTCCGCGACGCGATCCGCGAGGTCCGTGCCTTCCGCGAGTGCGTCGGTCAGTGCATCCAGGTCCGCGTCGGTGTAGGGGCCGTCGTCGAGATCGAGGTGGGCGGCGAGGTCGTCGCCGAGGAGGTCGGCGACGTCGTCACCCGAGTACTCCGTCATGAACGACGATTCGTGCCCGCGACGGTAAGCGTGTCGCCGGTCGCGTCGACGTCACCGGTCCGCCACGCGGCGAGGGTTCAAGTCGGATGCCGCGGCGACGGACGACGTGCCCTGACCGTCGCCGCGGAGCGGGCCCGACGGCTCGTGCGACGCCACCGCTCCGCGACCCATCGACGGCGCCGCGACCAGCCACCCTGCCGCGACTGGGGACTGGCACGGCCGTCGACGCCGGGCGTCGCCAGTTCGCCATCCCACCCAGACACGTCGCTGTCGCATCGTCCACAGCGCACTTCCCACGGGACCGCGTAGCCGCCGGTATGCGTGCGTTCCGCGTCGCGTACGACGGTCGTCCCTATCACGGCTTCCAGCGGCAGCCGTCCGTCCCCACCGTCGAAGACGAGGTGCTCGATGCGCTCGACGCACTGGACGTCATCGCGAGCGACGACGAGGACGGCGCTGGCGAGGGCCGCCGGACGCCGTCGGGGTACGCGGCGGCGGGCCGCACCGACGCCGGCGTGTCCGCACTCGCCCAGACCGTCGCGTTCGAGTGCCCGGACTGGCTGACGCCACGCGCGTTCAACGGGCAACTCCCGGCGTCCGTGCGCGCCTGGGCGAGCGCAGACGTCCGCGAGGGATTCCACGCGACCCATCACGCCGCGAGTCGCGCGTACGACTACCACCTGTACGCGCCGACCGCGGACGTGGACCGCGCCGCCGCCGCGCTGGCGCGCATCGAGGGCACGCACGACTTCGCGGACCTCACCGCGGCGAGCGACGACGACACCACGCGCACCGTCGAGACCGCGACCGTCGACCGCGACGGGGACGTCCTTCGCGTGCACGTACGCGCCGACGGCTTCCTCTGGGAGCTCGTGCGCCGCATGGTCGCGCTCGTGCACGCCGTCGCCACCCGCGATCGGGACGTCGACGCCGTCGACCGTGCGCTCGCGCCCGGGACGATGCCGGACCACGAACGCGTCGGTCCCGCTCCACCCGAGCCGCTCGTCCTCACCGACGTCACCTACCCCGGTATCGACTTCGAGCACGACCCCGAGGCCGCCGCGAGCGCACGCGACGTGTTCGCGGCCGAGCACGCCACCGCCGTCGCCCGCGAACGGGTCGCGGGACAGCTCCGGGACGGCGTCACGGCCCCGGACGGCGACGCCGCCGGTGACTCGCTCCGTGACGAGGACGACGAGGACGACGCCGTAGGCGGGTAGCCGTCCACGACTGGGATGACGCGCCACTTCGTGTGCCGTGTTAGCAAATGGACTTATCAGGCTCCCTGTCCTAGAGGGATTATGGACGAGACCTCGTCGGTACTCGCCGACCTGCTTCGAGGCGTCCACCGGGTCGCGTACGCCCTGCTGTTCGCGTTCGCGCTGTACGCCGTCCTCACCGCGGAGTGGCCCGAAGCCGCCGCACTCGCCTTCCTCTTCGCTATCTGGTACGACGTCCGGGCGTCCGAGACGCTCCGTCGCGTTCGAGCGCAACTGCTCGGACCGACCGATCACCCGACCTGAGTCGCCACCTTAGCCGGTTCGGCAAGCCGGTCAGCGCGACCACGCCGTCGGCCAGATACCGGCTGCGACCATCCCCGAGTCGTAGCCCTGCTCGATCATGCCGTCGCGGAGTACGTCGTCCTCGACCCGGTCGACGTCGGTCGTCGACAGTTCACGGACGAGGAGCGTCGCGAGCATCGCGTGCTCCCTGATCGTCCGCGAATCCGTCTTGTCGAACGTGTCGGCGGCCGTGTGCCCCCAGCCGCGGCCGCGTTCGCCGGAGTCGCTGTACAACTGGACGGCTGGCACGCCAGCGCGGAGGAACGGCCAGTGGTCGCTCCAGGGATGCGGGTCAGCGTCCACGTCGATGGGGTGGTCGACCCGCGAGCCGACGGCGTCGAGTGCGCGTTCCAGTCCGGTGCTCGTGTGCGTCATCGCGGTCATGTCGCGGTGGCGGCCAGCGCCGTCGACGTTCACGACCGCGGTGACGTCGTCGAGGTCGAGTCCCTCCACGAGCGCGTGACTGCCGCGGAGTCCGACCTCTTCGGCGCCGACGCCCGCGACGCGGACGCGAGCGTCGAGTGCGTCGTCGTCGAGGCGACCGAAGGCGCGTGCGAGCGCGACGACCACCGCGATACCGCATCCGTTGTCGAGTGCTCCCTCCGCGACGTCGTGTGCGTCGAAGTGCGCGAGCACCACCACCTCCCGGTCCGCGTCCGCGGGCCCGAGCACGCCGTGGACGTACTCGCTCTCGCCGTCGGTCGTGGACGCGTCCACGTCCACGCGGACGGTCGCGTCGCGACTCGCGTAGTCCGCGAGCCATGCACCGGTCTCCTTCGACACGCCGACGCCCGGTCCTCGGGCTGGTTCGTCGAACCGGAGCGAGCCGGTCGGTGGGAGCTGGCCGTCGACGTGGTTCCGGAACAGGAACGCTTCAGCGCCTGCGTCGATAGCGTGCCCGAACGACTCCATCCGGTGGACGAACCGGCCGTCGTCCGGCGAGTCGGTTCGCGCGAGTGCGACGCCACCGTCGAGGTCGGCGTCGCCGATCTCTGCGACGGTGCCGTGGCCGACGTCGACGAGTTGGCCTTCGACGGTCGCACTCGGCGAGTACGGGAGTGCGAGTCCCTCGAACTCGCGGTCGAGTGGGTCGGTGACGCGGAGGGTCGTCGAGCCGCGCGTCCACGTGGTGAGCGGGAACGACTGCCGCGTGACGTCTCGAACGCCCGCGTCACGGAACGCGTCCGCGACGAGCGACGCGGCCCTGCGTTCCCCGTCGTGGCCCGCCATCCGGTCGTCGAGTTCGCAGAGTGCTCGCAGGAACCGATACGGTGCCTCGTCGCGCCACGTCCGACCGAGCGTCGCGTCCAGATTCATGTATCGCGGTACGACCGGGACCCGAAAACCAGTTGCCCTGGAACTCGTGGTCAGTCGGACAGTTCGACGGGGAGGTGCAGTCCCCAGCAGTAGCTTCTGACGGTCTGATTCTCGATCTCGACGGTTACGCTCGTCCCGGCCCGTAGTTCCAGTTCGTCCGCGACGGCGGTGTCGCCGGGTTCGATGGTGCCGTCGAACGCGCGGTCGCCAAGGTTCGAGACGAACGGGTCGGTTCCCACGACGACGTCGCTCGCGGAGAGCGGGGGTCCGTCGACGTACCTGGCTCGAAGTTGCTCGTCGTCGGTCAGTTCGAGCGCGAACAGGGCACGGCTATCGTAGTCCTCGGGTTCCCCGTAGGGGTTCAGTTCGGCCGTCGGTTGCTCGGTGCTGGTGACCAGGAATCGGTCGTCCTGCGAGTACGCTCGGGTCACGGTATCGCGCGCCTCGAACTCGTCGCGTCCCGCTTCGAGGGTTTCGGCGTCCGGGAAAACGTGCACGCGCTGGGTCGTCGTCGTCTCCCCGTCGATGACGACGCTCTCGCCCGATGCGAGCGCGTCCTTCGGGAACGCGAGTCGCTCCCCAAGTGCGCCGTAATACGAGGGTACCAGTCCCGGCTCGTAGCGGTGCACGCGTCCGATGGTCGGTGCCTCGAGCCGGTCGACGAGGGCCGCGTACGCCTCGTCGGTCTCCGAGAGCGTCTCGCCGTCGCCTTCCGCGATGGACTCGAGCGTCCCGCGGAACAGTCGCCTGGTCTCCAGTTGGGTGCTCGTGCGCTTGGCGACGACGTCCTCGTTCAGGTACCAGTCGTTCCCGTAGTGTGGGTCCTCGTATCGAACGTAGTCCGCGATGGCGTCGTCGTCTCTGACGTAATGTCGCTTCCCAGAGATGGTCCGGTCGTTCTCGAGGACCGTCCCGATGCGGTCGACGTCGAAGTCGCCCGCGACGAACTCGACGTTGTTCCGGGTGATCGACGCTGAGGCCGCGTCCTTCGACGTGACCGACCCGATGCCCGAGGCACCCATCGTCGCCAGCAGTCTGACACCGATGTCGCCCGCGTGGTCGCGGACGGTCGCGTGGTCGACGTAATCGATGCTCTGCCATTTCTTGTCGGGGTTCGGGAGCACCCAGTCGTCTCGCCAGCCGTTCGACCCGCCGTCGAGGAGACCGAGACAGCCTGCGGTCGCGGCAGTCCCCGCCAGCGCGACCGTCCGGAGGTAGTCGCGCCGAGACCCGTCTATCATACGAGCTAGTTCGTCACGGAATTTAAATGCGTTGTCATTCGACGTCGCCGGAAGCCAATCGCAGGGGCCAGACAGGTCCTGGCGCGTCGAGTTGACAAAACTTACCAGCACCCGGTGCCGAGTCCGAATACATGAGTTCGGTCCCCGAACGATCCGAAATCGACGAGGAGTACAAGTGGGACCTCGAGAGCATCTACGCTTCCGACGAGGACTGGGAGGAAGCGTTCGAGGCAGTGAACGAGCGACTCGAGGAACTCGAACAGTACGAGGGCGAGGTCACGGCGGACGGCGAGACGCTCCTGGCGACGCTTTCACTTCGCGACGACGTGATGCGGGCGGTCGCGACGGTCTCGTCGTACGCGCAGATGCGGTCCGCGGAGGACACGACGAACCAGCAGTACCAGGCGCTGTCCGCGCGAGCGCAATCGCTCGGGTCCGACGCGGAGTCCGCGGCGTCGTTCATCGAACCCGAGATCCAGGGTGCGAGTCGCGGCGAGATCGAGGCGATGGTCGAGTCGACGGACGGCCTCGAGACGTACGAGCACTACCTCGACGACGTCCTGCGGACGAAGGCGCACACGCGCTCTGCGGAGGTCGAGGAAGTGCTCGCGGAACTCGGCGAGGTCACGCACGGCACCGGCGAAGTGTACAGCATGCTCGCGAACGCGGACATGGAGTACCCGACCGTCGAGAAGCCCGACGGTGACGCCGTCGAGATCACGCAGTCGAACTTCACGACGCTCCTGAAGGAGCAGGACCGCGAGTTCCGCCAGACGGTCCACGAGCGCTTCTACGAGGAATGGGCGGACGTCCGGAACGCCGTCGGGACGGCGTACAAGAACTCGGTGAAGGCGGACGTGAAGGAGGCGCGAGTGCGGCACTACGAGACCGCTCGCGAAGCGGCGATGGACGGCCCGAACGTCCCCGTCGACGTGTACGACAACCTCGTCGAGACCGTCCGGGAGAACCTCGACAAGCTCCATCGGCACGCGGAACTGAAGGCCGACGTCCTGGACGTGGACGAACTCGAGATGTGGGACGTCTACATGCCGATGACGGACTCTTCGAGTCCGGACGTCGAGTACGAGCAGGCGACGGAGTACGTCGTCGACGCCGTCAGCCCGCTCGGCGAGGACTACCAGGAACGGGTCGCGGAGGGCCTGGAGTCGCGGTGGGTGGACGTGTACGAGAACGAGGGGAAGCGCGCCGGTGCGTTCTCCGGCGGGACGTACGACACCCAACCGTTCATCATGATGAACTACCAGGACGACATCTCGTCGATGTACACGCTCGCGCACGAGCTCGGGCACTCGCTGCACTCGGAGTACACGAAGGAGGCGCAGCCGTACATTTACTCTAACTACGAGATCTTCGTGGCGGAGGTGGCGTCGACGGTGAACGAGACGCTCCTCACCCAGCATCTGCTGGATACCGTGGACGATCCCGAGTTCCGCCGGCACGTCCTCAACGAGTACTTGGAGCGCGTGCGGTCGACGCTCTATCGGCAGACGATGTTCGCTGACTTCGAGCATCGGGCGCACGAACTCGAGGAGGACGGTCAGGCGATCACGCCCGACGCACTGGACGAGATCTACGGCGACCTGAAGCGCGAGTTCTACGAGCCGGCGAACGTCGACGAGCACATCGAGCGCGAGTGGATGCGCATCCCGCACTTCTATCGAGCGTACTACGTCTACCAGTACGCGACCGGTATCTCGGCGGCGGTCGCACTCAGTCAACGCATCCTCGAGGGCGACGCCGAGGCCGCCGAACAGTACCGCGAATTCCTCGCGAAGGGGTCCCGCCAGTACCCCCTGGAACTCCTGCAGGGCGCGGGCGTGGACATGTCCACGAGCGAGCCGATCCAGTCGGCGCTAGACACGTACGACGGCTACCTCGACGAGATGGAATCTCTCATCTAGAACGAGCACCGTCTCTTCGACGCGACCGCCGGTTCGGAGTAACCGTCTCTTCGACGTAACGGTCTATTCTGCGGATTCGATGGGCGAAGCGTCCCGATCAGTCGTCGTCGGGGTCGTCGGCGTCGTCGAGGTCGATCTCGACGGGGCCGTCGTCGGCGTCGTCGCTCGCGGTCTCGACGACGTCGACGGCGTCCTCCGCGTCGGCGTCTTCGTCCACGTCAGCATCGACCGCGGGCTCGTCGTCGGTCGGGACGTCATCGCGGGTGGCGAGGAGGAAGCCGGTGAGGCCGGCGGCGACCATGCCGGCGCCGCTGGCGCGCGTCGCGTCGACGTACCAGTCGCGGGGGGCGAGGTCGGCGTCGGAGACGTTCTCGTAGCGCGTTGCGAGATTGAGTTTGTCGCCGACGATGGCGGCTCGCTTCGGGGAGACGAGGGTGGCGAGACCGATTGCGGCGGTACTGAGCGACGCGACCTTCCGAAGTTTCGGGTTGTCGAGCATGTGTCCACGCTTCGGGACGGGCGAGTAAAAGCCCGTGCCTTCCGACGCTGCGGCGGTCTCGCGGCGTACGGTCGCGGTCAGTCGCCGTCGTCCCCGCGTTCGTCTTCGAGTTCGCGGTCAGTCGCCGTCGTCCCCGCGTTCGTCTTCGAGTTCGCGGTCAGTCGCCGTCGTCCCCGCGTTCGTCTTCGAATCCAGTGCCGGTTTCGTCGTCGAGTTCCTCGCCGAGTCGCTGGCTCGCGGACCACGCGGAGCCGTCGGCGTCGCCAGCGGTCTTGAACGTGCCTTTGGCGATGGCGACGAGCGTGTCGTCGTGCGTGACGGTGACGTCGGCGACTGCGACGGTGTCGCCGTCCTTTCGGACGTCGGCTTCGGCGTGGAGGTTGCCCCTGGCGGGCGCGAGGTGGTCGAACCGGATGTCGACGGTCGGCGTCGGGCGGTGATGGAGCGAGATGACGGCCGCGCCGGCAACGGTATCGGCGAGACCGTGCACGACGGCGCCGTGCGCGACGTCGCCACCGGGGACCGACGAGTGGTGGTCGTCGAAGGAGAGTCGGCCTTCCGCGTGCCCGTCCTCGGCGGCGGTGACCTCGATGCCGAGGTGCCGAGCGTAGGGCATCTGTGACATGAGCGTTGCGAGGTCCATACCCGGCATCCGTACTCGAACCCGAAACGCGTTGTGTGTTGGCGCGGCGACCCTACGCGTCTAGCCGGACCGACTATCGGCGTCCGGCCGTTCGTACGAGCGGAGAGCATAGGAATGAGTACAGACGTCTCAGATTCCGACGACGCGCCCTCGACCGCCCCAGTTCCGGACCGGTACGCCGCCGTCGAAACGGACGACGGCGACCTCGTGGTGTTCGACGCCGAGGACGCCGACGCGTGGATCCAGTCCACGAACGCGACCTGTCTCTCCCAGCTCCGCTGACGGTCTCCTCTTCGCCCGCACCGCGCACGCCCGGTCTGGCGTCGCGGGTCGACCGCAACCCCTACTTGCCCCGGGAGTGCACGCTCAAGCATGCAACTTGGCGTCGTCGGACTCGGCCGTATGGGACAGATCGTCGTCGACCGAACACTCGCCGCGGGCCACGACGTGGTCGCGTTCGACCTCGACGAAGACGCGATCGCGGAAGCCGCCGCCGCGGGCGCGACCGCCGCGGACTCCGTCACTGACCTCGCCAACCAGATGGAGGGCGCGAAGCGCATCTGGCTGATGGTGCCGGCGGGCGAACCGGTGGACGCGGCACTCGACGACCTCGAACCGCATCTCGACGGCGACGACGTCGTCGTCGACGGCGGGAACTCGTACTTCGAGGACTCGATTCGGCGCGCGGACGCGACGGACGCGGCGTACCTCGACTGCGGGACGAGCGGCGGGCCCGCGGGCGCCGAACTCGGCTTCTCGTTGATGGTCGGCGGCCCGGAGTGGGCGTACGACGAACTTGTCCCCGTGTTCGACGCGGTCGCCACCGGCCCCGACGGCCACGACCGTATGGGGCCTACCGGGAGCGGGCACTACGTGAAGATGGTGCACAACGGCGTCGAGTACGCGCTCATGCAGACGTACGGCGAAGGGTTCGAACTCCTCGCGAACGGCCGGTACGACCTCGACCTCGAGAAGATAGCACGCACGTGGAACAACGGCGCCGTCATCCGGTCGTGGCTCCTGGAACTCTGCGAGGAGGCGTTCCGCCAGGAAGGGAACTCGCTTGGTACCGTCGCGGACCGCGTCGAAGGCGGCTCCACTGGGACGTGGACCGTCCAGGAAGCCCTCGAACAGGAGGTAGCGGTCCCGCTCATCTACGAGGCGCTCGCCGAACGCTTCGACTCGCGTGTCGCCGAGCCCGGGAAGTTCTCGCGCCGCCTCGCGAATCGACTCCGGTACGGGTTCGGCCGCCACGACGTCCCGCGCACCGACGAGTAACGGCTTCGCTCACTCGTTCTCGTCCGTGGCCATGTCGCCGTAGACGAGCGCGTGCTCGGTCTCGACGGTCGTCGTGCCACCGATGAGGCTCCCGTCCGTCAGTTCCGTCGACCCGGTTACGGTCGCGAGTTCGTCACCGTCGGTCAAGGAAGTCACTGGCTCGAACTCGGACCGGAACCGGTACGCGACCGACTGCGTCGACGGTTCCGGGAGGACGACGCGCCACGACCGCGAGCCCTCGGACGCCTCGGCCGCCAGTCGAAACGCGACGTCCGGACTGTCCGCGTCGACCGTCGTCATGTTCGTCTCCGTCGCCGTAAGTTCGCCGTCCGCGGCCGTCCAGTCGTGTGTGGCGCCAACGTCCACGTACCGCCATTCCGACGAGAATGCCGTCGCACCGGCGGCGACGCGATGATAGCTCACGACGACGATCGCGCCGTCCTCCTTCTCGAACGCTGCAGTCGACGACTCCAGGCGGCCCTTCGGACGACCGCCCGCGGCCGTATCCGAGAGCGCCACGACCTCCGGGTTCGCGGGCGCAGTCGCCCCACGCCCGAACCGCGCCGGTTGTCCGACGTCGCTCTCGTCGCTCCCAAGCACCGAGCATCCGGCGAGGCCACTCGCGACCGAAAGTCCACTCGCCCCGAGCACCGCCCGCCGTCGTATCATACAACAACGTAACTACTGACAGCGTATCCGCTTTCGGAATCCCACGACAACCACCACGACCAACACGACCCACCACCACGACCAACACTGGTCGATAGCCACAGAACGCGGGCGAAAAAGTTCCTGCCGAAGCCCGCGTCTCCCTACTGCCCGTCCACTTCGAACTCGATCGCCGCACCCTGGCATCGACCACCTTTTGTCGCGGTGCTCGCGACGCTCGCACCGCGCAAAACGTGGGCGAAAAACACCTCGCCGAAGCCCGCGTCTCCCTACTGCCCTTCCACTTCGAACTCGATCGCCGCACCTTGGCCGAACCCGACGCAGAGCGTGGCGAGGCCGCGGCCACCGCCGCGCTTGCGGAGTTCGTGGATGAGCGTCACCGGCAGGCGCGCACCGGACGCCCCGAGCGGGTGCCCGATGGCGATAGCGCCGCCGTTCACGTTGAAGATGTCCTCGTCGATACCGAGTTCTTCGCGAGCGTACACCGTCTGGGACGCGAACGCCTCGTTCAGCTCCACGAGGTCGTAGTCGTCGATGTCCCGGCCGTTCCGCTCCAGGAGCCCACGGGTCGCCGGCACCGGCCCGATACCCATCACGGTCGGGTCGACGCCCGCGACGTTGTTCGCGCCGACCTCCGCGAGGATCTCGAGGTCGTTCTCCTCCGCGAACGCCTTGGACGTGACGAGCGTCGCCGACGCACCGTCACTGATCTGGCTAGAGTTCCCCGCCGTGACGTCCTCCATGAACACCGTCGGGAGATCCTGGAGCGTCTCGAAGTCCGTGCCGGGACGGATGCCTTCGTCCTTCTCGACGACACCGTCGGGCGTCTCGATGGGAACGATCTCGTCGTTGAACCGGCCCTCTTCCGTCGCCGCGGCGGCGCGTTGCTGGCTCTGGGCGGCGTAGCGGTCCTGGGCTTCCCGCGATATGTCGTACTCGTCGGCGACCTTCTCCGCGGTCATCCCCATCTGGAGCTCGATCATGTTGTACATGTCCTGGAAGTCGGGGTGGAAGCTCCGGCCGTCCATCCCGCCCTCCATGGGGACGTTCGTCATGTGCTCGAACCCGCCCGCGATGATGCAGTCGCGGTTCCCGGCCGCGATCGCGTCGCTCGCGGAGATCACGGACTGCATCGAGGACGCACACCAGCGGTTGATCGTCGTCGCCGGCACCGTCTCGCCGAGGTCGGACATCAGCGCGATGACTCGCGCGACGTTGTTGTCCTGGTGCCCGCGCTGCTGAGCGCATCCCCACATGAGGTCGTCGACGTCCTCGCCGTCGAGGTCGTTCGTCGCGAGGATCTTGTCGATGAGCGGGACGGAGAGGTCTTCGCCACGGATGTCGGCGTAGACGCCGTCCTTCTTCCCCTGCGGTGTCCGGTACGCTGCCGCGATGACGGGTGTCTGTGGTTCCATACACACATTCACGGATGCCGTGGTGATAAAACACCACAGAACTCGGGACGCCGGAGTTCGGAGTTTACTGGAGCGGATTGTCACGACAGAATAACAAAAAGCGTTTACCGCCGCACGGGCTCGGGGTGAATAATGACCGACGAGTCCTCGGAGCCCTCCGACGCGGACGAGGACCCTGCCCCGGACCGCGACGGGACGCTACCCGACGACGCCACCGAAACGCCATCAGCCACCGGCGGCGACGCACCCGCTTCCGGCGACGCGGCAAGCGATGCGGATTCCGGCGCTTCGGATTCCAGCGAGACGTCGAGCGACGCGAGCGCCGACGACGGCGGGTTCGAGTTCGACGGCGAGATTGCCGAGTCCCCGACCGAACCGGACGACGCCGGCGACGAGGGCGACGGGACAGCGAACGAGGGCGACGACACCGTGAGCGAGGACGCCGAGGCGACGACCGAAAGTGCCGAGGCGACGACCGAAAGTGCCGAGGCGACGACCGAAAGCGCCGAGGCGACGACCGAAAGTGCCGAGGCGACGACCGAAAGTGCCGAGGCGACGACCGAAAGCGACGACGCGGACGCGGAACCGGAGCCGGCGGGCCTCATCGGTGCGACGCGGCGGAAGGCGCCGTTCCCGGACACGTCGCGGGCGGTCCTCTGGTCGCTCCTCGCGATGGGCGTCGCCGGCCTCGCGCTCAGGTTGATCGGACTGGGTGCTCGCGTCGCCCACCAGGACGAGGGGCGGGTCGGGTACTGGATCATCCGCTACCTCGAATCCGGCGTCTGGGAGTACCGCGCCATCGTCCACGGCCCCTTCCTCTTCCACGTGAACAAGTACGTGTTCGGCGTGCTCGGCCCGTCGGACTTCGCGTCCCGGCTCCCCGTCGCCGTCATCGGCGCGTCCCTGCCGGTGCTCGCGTGGCTGTTCCGCGAGCATCTCCGGGACACCGAAGTGATCGCACTCGGTGCGCTCCTCACGCTCAACCCCGTGCTCGTGTACTACTCGCGGTTCATGCGCGAGGACGTCCCGCTGGCGTTCTTCATGTTCGCCGCCGTCGGGTTCGCCGTCCGGTACTACGACACGCGGCGAGCGAGGTACGTGTTCGCGACCGCCGGCGCGGTCGCACTCGGGATGACGACGAAGGAGAACGGCCTCCTGTACGCCGCCTGCTGGCTCGGTGCCGCCGTCCTCCTGCTCGACCATCGACTGTTCGCCGCGAGCTACGGCCGCGGCGACCGCGGATCCATCCGAACTGCAGTCGCGTACGTCGCCTGGCTCCTCCCCGTCTCCATCGAGTACGTCCCGGTGCGAGTTCGGCGACTCCTGAACCTCGACGTCCCCGACGACGACGGACCCGCGAGCGAGCGTCCCGTCGGCCGCGACGGCGGCAGCGCCCGCGAGCGCGATGGCGTCCGCGAACGCCTCGCCACCGCCACGAGCTGGCTCTCCGTCCAGTGGTCGACCGTCGGCGTCGTCGCCCTCGCCGTCGTCGAGTTCTTCGCCATCATCGTGTTCTTCTACGCGCCACGCGGCGGCGGCTACCTCAAACCCGGCGGCGGCGGCCCACCGAGTTCCGCGGACGACACCACCGGCGCGATGGGGTTGTACTCCTCGCTCGGCGACCTCGGCCGGGGCGACCCAGCGCAGTTCGTCGCCGTCGTCGACGAGGCGACGCTCGGAAGCTGGCAGGAGTTCACGAGTGTCTGGGGCGGACACGAGCACAGCTACCTCTCCTTCGCGACGCACTACGTCGAAGTGATGATCGCGGGCGCGCTCGTCGTGTCCGCGTTCGCGATCGTGGGCTTCCTCGTCGACCGGTACGGCGACGGCGGGCCGCGCGACCTCGTCGCACTCTGTGGGTACTGGGGCTTCGTGAGCGTCCTCGGGTACCCGCTCGCGACCGACATCCGCGCGGGCTGGGCGACGACGCACGCCATCGTCCCGCTCGCCATCCCCGCCGCAGTCGGCGTCGCGATCCTCTTCCGATGGGCGATACAGTCGTACACGCTCGAGGACGGCGTCGGACTGATCCTCGCCGCACTCCTCCTCCTGACCGTGTTCGGCCAGATGGGGATCGCGGTGAACGACCAGGTGTTCCAGAACCCACAGAGTCCGGACAACGAGATCATCCAGTACGCGCAGCCGTCGACGGACACGAAACCGACGCTCGCGCGCGTCGAACGACTCGGTCGCGAACGCGGCGGCCCGGACGACGTCGACGTCATGTTCTGGGGGAACAACTTCGAGATCACGGACGAGAGCGGGCTCAACCAGCCACCGGCTCCCGGACCGTACTACGGTCGGCGGACGTGGATGTGGTACATGGAGATGTACCAGTACAACGCGAACCAGTCCGGCGAGCACTTCGTGTACAGCGACACGGACAACGAGACCGTCCTGAACGAGTCGAAGCCGCCGGTCGTCGTCACGCTCGGCCAGAACGAGGGGCCGCGCGTCCCGAAGGACGGCGGCGAGGACCTCCACGAGTGGCTCGTCGAGAACGGGTACGAGCGCGTGATCCACCAGCGGTACGGGGACGACAACGCGAGCGAGCGAACGCGCCCGATACTGTTCTACGTGCGGACGAACCCGAACGAGTCGACGGGCGATGGACCCTACGACGGGCCGTTCAGCGAACCGATCGGTGGGTCGGTCCTCGACGCGAGCGTCGCCGATCGGGCGGGAGACCACTCCGGTAGCGTCGTCGCGTCCACGTGGGCGCGCGAAGCACTCGATATCGGCCCGAGTCCGGCGACCGGTTCGACGGGCTTAAACGCTTCTGAGCCCTACCTTGTCGAGAATGAGCAACGCGGCGCTCTCTGTCGTCGAACTGCTGTTGACGGCGCACGTCTACAACGAGAATCGGTCGCTTGACGAGAACGACTTGCCGCCGCGGTACCGGCGAGTGTTCTACAAGGACGGCGAAGTCAAGCGTCCGATCTCGGTGACGAACACGACCGCGCGCGCCGCAACGAGTACCGACCACCCGTGGGACGCGATCTCCGGGCTCCTGTTCTCCGAACGCGACGAGTTCTCGGGCTCGATATCGCTCGCGGAGATCGACATGGCCGAGGAGTGGTATGCCGAGCGCGCGGACGACGAACGCGTTCGCTCGAACCCCGTCATGGCGTACGCGTACGGCGAGGACGGGCCGTTCGAGAGCGACGCGTTCGAAGCGGTCGGGTACGAGACCGCGCGCGAGGCGAACAGACCGATCCAGGCCGACCGCGTGTGGATCGATTCGTTGCTTGACGAGTACTTCGACTCGGACGACGAGGACGAGGAGGAGATGCTGGACCTCGTGGACATCCGTGCGCCCGAGGAGATCGACATGACGCTCGACGACCTCGTGCTCACGACCGAGCAGGAGGAGGAGATCGAGAAGGTCGTGAAGGCGATCGAGCACCGGGATTACCTCGCGAAGATCGGGTTGCGCGAGATCGGGAAGCTCCTGTTCGTCGGGCCGCCGGGGACGGGGAAGACGAGTACGGCGCGTGGGCTCGCGCACTCGCTCGACTTGCCGTTCGTCGAGGTGAAGCTCTCGATGATCACGAGCCAGTACCTCGGTGAGACGGCGAAGAACGTCGAGAAGACGTTCGAGGTCGCGAAGCGTCTGTCGCCGTGTATCCTCTTCATGGACGAGTTCGACTTCGTCGCGAAGACGCGTGGCGGGGACGAGCACGCCGCGATCAAGCGTGCGGTGAACACGCTCCTGAAGAGCATCGACGACATGTCGCTCATCGACGACGACGTCCTCCTCATCGGCGCGACGAACCACCCGAACGACCTGGATTCGGCGGCGTGGCGGCGGTTCGACGAGATCGTGAGTTTCCCGAAGCCCGACCGCGGGATGCGCTCGGACATCCTCCGACTGATCACGTACGCGATGGACATCGACGAGTTCGACCCGGACGCGATCGCGGACATCACGGAAGGGCTCACGGGGAGCGACCTCCGGCTCGTGATGCGCGAGGCGGTGCTGTCGGCGCTGACCGAGGAGCGGACGACGCTCACCCAGCAGGACCTCGTGGACGCCGTCGACGAGTTCGAGGAGCGGGACAACTTGAAGAACCTCGACATGATGGACGGCGACGCGGACGCCCTGATCGCGGGTGGCGTGGAGGAGGCGACGGATGGCGGCCGCGAGGATCACGAGGACGACCACGACCACGACCACGACCACGACGACTGAGTGAGGAGTCGCGTCCGCAGACGCTACGCCTTTCCGGTCGCGTCCAGTACGTCGACGTGAATGCAGGTGACGTTGCTCGGGACGGGCGATACGACGGGAACGCCGACCCCTGGGTGCGACTGTGAGACGTGCGAGGCCGCCGTCGAGCGCGGCGTGGAGCGCACGCGGTTCTCGGTACACGTCCACAATCCCAGAACTGACGAGTCGTTGCTCGTGGACGCGAGCCCGGACTTCCGGTACCAGTTCCTGAAGAACGACGTCGCACTCCCGGATGCCGCCGTCATCTCCCACATCCACTTCGATCACCTCGACGGGCTCGGGAACACGTACCGGTTGCTCGACGAACTGGACGTGTACGCCGCCGACGAGACGGACCCGAAGACGGATGAATCAGTCGCGGAGACGGTCTCCCGCAAGTACGACTACCTGGACGCGGTGACGGTGCACGAGACGGCGCCGTTCGAGACGGTAGAGACGTGTGGGTTCGAGGTGACGCTCGTCCCCGTCGTTCACCCGCCGCTCGTGTGTTACGGGCTCGTCGTCGAGGACCCCGAGACCGGTGGGGTGCTCTCCCTATCTGGGGATACGAGCTACGGCGTGCCCGCGGACTCGCGGGACGCACTCGCGAACCCGGACCTCTTGCTCGCCGACGGCATCGTTCCGGCGTCGCTCTGCGAGCATCATCCAGTCGGTGGTCGCGACCACGGCCCGGATGGCGTGCCGAGAACGTTCGGCACGAAGCACATGACTCGCGAAGGTGCACTCGCCCTCGGCGACGACCTGGACGCGACCGAGATCCGCGTCGTACACGTCGCGCACTTCTATCCCGCCGACGAGGCGTTCGAGGAACCGATCGCGGTCGACGGCGAGACCTTCGAACTCTGAGGGAGCGTCAGTCGCCGCCGGCACGCCGGCGGTAGGCGACGACGCCGCCGACGACGACGAGGGAGAGCGTGGCGAGGACGGCGAGGACGCGGAGCGGGTCGATGGTACCGTCGTCGTTCCGGACGACCTGGTCGACGCCGCCGCTGGTCGAGTCGCCCTCGTCGTCGTCGAGGACGCCACCGACGATGTCGCCGACGCCGCCGCCGTCGTCGCTGCGGCGGTCGCTGAGCTTGGTCGCGTTGTCGAGCGCGTCAGCGCACGACTCGATCTGGCTTTTGTTCCGGCGTTCGTCGCCGTGCAGGGCAACGGCACCCGTCGCGTTCTGGTCCGCGATGGTGGGGCCGCCCGCTTCGTCGCCGTACTGGACGCGTTCGACGTCGTACACGAGCCACGGCGTGTAGACTTCCCAGACGACCTCGCCGTCCGGCGTCACCTCGATGACGCGGTCGTTCGCGGAATCACCGACGAGCGTATTCCCGTCCGGGAGCCGGTCCGCGTCCCGCGGCCAGTCCATCGACGAGCGGTTCCCGACGCGCCACGTCCGCGTCCAGTTGCCTTCTTGGCGCTCGTACTCGACGATGCGGTCGTTCTCGCTGTCAGCGACGAGTACCGTCGGCGTCCCGTTCTCGCTCTCCATGTACACGGGGTTGTGTTGTTTCAGTATCTTCTCGCCGCTGTTCGGTTCGCCGAGCGTCCACTCGACGTCGCCGCTCGTCCGGTTCACCATGACGACCATGTCGAAGTTCCGCGGGCTCGCGAGATAGTGCGTGTCGTTGACGGCGTCGACGTCGTTCACGTGACTCCAGTCCTCGGTGAAGTTCCCGCCGACCGACCGATCCTCGAAGTGGTCGCGGAACTGCCACTCCCACGTGATCTCGTCGGTCGTCCGGTTGTAGACGAGGAGGCGGTCCTGGTTGCCGTCGACGCCCTCGTTCGCGCGCATGTTCGCGACGAGGATGCGTTCGTCGTCGAGGAGGTCGGCGTCGTGCGTGTCCAGGAGGTCAACGGTCTCCTCCCAGACGATCTCGCCGCTGGAGGCGTTCAGCTTGTAGAAGACGGTTTCGCCGCGGTCGTCGTCGTCGAAGTTCCCGGTGGCGGTGACGAACAGCGTGCCGTCGGGGCGTGGATCGACGTCGTACGACCACGTCACGTCGTCGCGGCGATGTACCCACTCGATCTCGCCCTCGGGACCGAGGGCGACGAGTTGCGCCTGTCGTTTCCCGCCGTCGTCACCGAAGCGCATCCCCTGGACGCTGACGACGGTGATGCCGTCGGCGGGCTCGGTCATCGTCCCGATGCAGGCGTTCGGGTCGTCCGGCGTGGTCGGTGCAGGCGCGGTCGCGTCGAGTGCAGTCGGTTCGGGCGCGATGTGACCCGCCGGGGTGGAGCCGGCCACGGTAGGACCGGTCGCAGTGGAACCGGCCGCGAGCGCCGGTGCGACTGCGAGCAGACAACACAGGACGGCGATGGCAGGACGGCGTCGCATACATCACTCCGGTTTGCAGCCGGTGACATCAGTCTTGTCCCATCGCCCGACGAGAACGTTCACTCGCCTCATCACAACGTCAGTGTCCATGAAATCCGTCACCACTTACCAAGCTAGATACCGTACGATACGCTATGAACGACGGAGTGACAGTTGGCACACTGGACGTGGCACTGACTGCCCTGAAACGCGAGGAACGACGTAGACTTCTGCTCGCGGTGTTCTACGCCGACGACGCCGACACGTGGGTCGACCTCTCCGTGGTCGACTCGTCGGACGACTCCACGGACCGGATCGCCCTCCACCATCGGGACCTCCCGACGCTCGCCGAGCAGGAGTACGTCGACTGGGACCGCGACAGCGACCGAGTCAGACGCGGCGAGTGCTTCGAGGAGGTCGAACCACTCCTGCGCGCGCTCGAAGAAGTCACCGACGAACTGCCCGATGAGTTGTCAGACGAGCACCCCTGAGACGCACGGCCGCAAGCGGGCACGGTCAGCTCGATGCTTCCTGTCCCGGGTCGCGTCCGGGGACGAGCCCCTGAGCCATCAGGCGGCGAGCGACGACGACGAGACCGTTCCCGAACCCGCCACCGAACACCGCACGTTCCTCGCCGCTGTCCGGCACGATGGTGCTGACGAGGAGGTTCGTCCGGTCGACGAGGACGAGTCGCCCGATCGCGGTGTCGTCGCCGTCGCCGATCGGCTTCAGCCACTCCAGCCCGGAGACGAACGTCTCCGCGCGCGGGATCGAGTCGTGAACGTGGCTCTCCAGGTCCGACGACACCGTCCCGATGAGGACGTCCACGTCCTCCGGGAGGTCGTTCACCGTCTCGACGAGGTCGGCGGTCAGGAGCGACTCGTCGCCGATGACGAGCACGGCCTCCTTCGTGGTGTCCTCGATGACGTTCCGCGCGCGGTTCGCGATCGCGTCCTCGCCCGAGAGCGACCACACCTCCTGGAGCGTCTCGTCGTCGTCCTCCTCGACGGGATCGGCGTTCGCCAGCGCGTCCGAGAGCCGTTCGACGCGGGACTCGTAGCGCTGCCGGAGCGTCTCCATCGCCTCCGAGAGCGGGACCGCCCGGAACTGCTGGGGGCTCGTGTGCTGGACCTCGACGAGTCCCTGCGCTTCCAGGACCCGGATGGCGTCGTACACCCGAGTCCGAGGGACGTCAGTTATCTCGCTAAGTTGCTTCGCCGTCCCCGCATCTAACCGTGCGAGACCGGCGAAGCACTTCGCCTCGTACTCCTTCAAACCGAGCTCTTGGAGGACGTCTATCGCCTCCTCGATTGCTTCCGTACTCATGTGTCCCAACCTGTGACCCGAGTGGCTCCCGAGTTCTACCGAAAGTCGAGTCCGAAGACAAATAAAGGTTGTTACTGATTTCAAATAGACTGGTGAACTTGTCAGAACCCGGTTCGGGGGGCAATCTAGCGGCCATTCTGGGTTTTGATTACTACGACTCCTCGCGTGACGTCCGTGCAGTGACTGCCAGATCGATTCGGGAGTTCGGGAGAGAGCGAGGTCTCTGTAGGTGGTTCCGTGAACAGTTCCGAGTGGTACGCGGGGGCGGGAGAAGAGTTTCTGGAGGGAACCCGAGGCCACCGTTCCCTAGAGGAAGTTCGGGACGAACACCATCGCGAGTAGGCTGACGAGCATCGTGACGCCGACGGTCGTCGTCACGTACCGGACGTGTCTGCGTTTCGGGTCGATTGGGAGCCGGGAGACGACGGCTTCGGTGCTGGTGCGGAGGATGTGACCGCCGTCGAGGGGGAAGGCGGGGATGCAGTTGAAGAACCCGAGCTGGATGTTCACCCAGCCTGTCCAGAAGGCGAGGTTCGCGAGCCAGAACACGGCGTCGGTGCCGAGTCCGGAGAGCGGTCCGCCTTCGGCGACGTAGAAGTTCGTGATGACGCCCTGGAAGCCCGCGAAGTTGAACGGGAGGCCGAGGGCGGGGATGACGCCGGCGAAGGGGAGGTAGATGGTGCCGAGGATGAGTCCGAAGAACTCCTGGATGGGGGTGGCTGCCGAGCCGCTCGACGCGCCGTCGTTCCCGAGCACGGCGAGGTAGCGGTCGGCGGGGTAGAGTTGCGCGCCGAAGTCGGTGACGTCGATGCCGGTGGTACCGGGGACGGGGCGGACGCCGAGGAAGCCGCCGCCGTCCTGGTCGCCGAGCGTGACGGTGTACGGTTCGCGTTCGCCGTCGTGGTACGCGGTGAGCGTGATCTCGGAGCCCGGGTCGCGTTGCTCGACGTACGACACGAGTGCGTCGGCGTCGACGATGCGTTCCCCGTCGGCGTGCGTCACGACGATGGATTCGCCGCCGGGTGCGCCGGCGTCCGCGAACGGTCCGTCCTCGAGGACGGTGACGTATGCACCGGCGACGAACTCGGTCGTCGTCTCCGTACCGTTTCGTGAGACCGTGACGGCGGCGGAGCCCTCAGTCTCGCGCAGTGCCTGCTCGAACTCCGCTTCCGTGTCGACGGGCGTTCCGTTGACGGCGACGATCGTGTCGTTCACGTTCAACGCCGCTGGCCCGTTCGAGACGTTTTGCGTGACGAGGACGCGCCGGTCGACGGTCCGCGTCTCGTCGTCGTTCACCTCGACGTCGACGACGTCGTCGTCCGCGGCGGCGAACGCGTCCTCGAGGTCGTCGTTCGTCTCGACGGTCGTTCCCGCGACGGCCGTGATGCGGTCGCCCTGTCCGACGTCCGCGTCGGCCGCCGGCGACCCCGGGAACGTCCCGGCGACCGCCGCGCCCGGTGCGACGGAGAGCGACGCGACGATCGGCCCGAACAGGACCGCGTACACGAGGATGCTGACCACGAAGTTGTTCGTCACGCCCGCGGCGAACATCCGCGTCTGCGCGCCACGAGTCTTCTCGCGACGCTGCTGCTCGTTCGGTTCGACGAACGCGCCGACGGGGAGGATCGCGAGCAACGCCAGCCCCATCGACTCGATCTCGATGTCTTCGACCCGCGAGAGCAGGCCGTGTCCGCCCTCGTGCACGATGAGTCCGACCGCCAGCCCGAAGACGATACCGGGTGCGGCCGAGAGCGGGAGGAAGTCGTTCAGTCCCGGGATGACGAGGAAGTTCTTCGGGTTGCTCACCGTCTGCTGTGCGGGGTCCTGTGCGACCTGGACGGCGGTGAACAGGAGTGCGAGGAACGACCCGAGCATCACGACGAGTGCGACGCCGACGCCGACGTTCGCCCAGGCGCGCCAGAACCGTTTCGGGCCGGCGAGCCAGTTCAAGAACTTCCGACCGCGTTTCGTGTGGAGCGTCAGAATCGGCCCCTGCGTGCCGATGAACGACGGGAGGAGTCCGTTCCGGTCCGCGTAGAACACCGCCAGCCAGTAGACGACGACACCTAACAGCACCCACTGCAGCGTGGAGACCATCACTTCGACAGTCGGGCACGGGAACGCAAATGACTTTGGTTACCCCCGAGCGCGTCGACGCCGTCGCGCGGCCGATAGTGTCGACGGTGGAGCGCGTCGAGCGGCCGCGAGAGGCGGCGTCACTCGGAAACGTTTAACAGCGCCGGGCATAGAGGGACGGTATGGCCAGTTTCAAGGAAGCAGAGGCGCGGAACCTCGAGAAGATGATCTGTATGCGTTGTAACGCGCGCAACGCCAAGGAAGCGGACCGATGCCGGAAGTGCGGGTACAAGAACCTGCGGCCGAAGGCGAAGGAAGCTCGCGCGGCCTGAACACGGCGCGTTCTCCGGTTCGCTCGACGACGAGTGCCGACGGTGTCCTCCCACTCGCGGCGTCGTCGTCTCTGCGAGCGTGAACGGCGTTCTCAGGCGTCCTCGGGGTACTTCGGGTCGCGCTTCTCGGCGCGCTGGAGTGCAGTCTCGACGACGTCGTGGACGTCGCCGTGGAACTCGCTCCCGTGGCCGGCGTAGAAGTGTTCGACGGTCGCTGGCGTCCGGTCGAGGAGTTCGCGGATGCTCTCGATGAGGCGTTCGCGGCTCTGGCCGGCGTAGTCGGTGCGGCCGAAGCTCCCGTAGTCGAACGCACCGTCGTCGTGCACGACGACGTCGCCGGAGTAGAGAGTGGTTTCCGAGACGAACGAGACGTGATCGCTCGCATGTCCGGGCGTGTACACGACCTCGAACGACTCGTCGCCGATGGCGATGGTGTCGCCGTCGTCTAGTTCGTGCGTTCGCAGTTCGTGATCGCCGTACGCGTACACGTCGGGGTCGAACGCGTCGACGACGGCGTCGAGTTCGGCGACGTGATCGCCGTGCTGGTGCGTGAGGTAGACCACGTCGACGTCGTCGACGTACTCGCGGATGGCGTCGACGACGCCGTCCATCGCGCCGACGTCGACGAGCGCGGTCGTTCCGCCGGTCGCGAGGTACGCGTTACACGTGAAGACCTCCGCGTCCTGGGTAAGCGTGTGGACTGTCACGTGTAGATGGACGCACGGTCGATTACTAAAGCCTGCCGTGGATGTGCTTTTAGAATCGGTTAAACGCCCGTGACTCTTTTTAGGGTGCATATTCTAATGAATAACGTATGGGTTTCGGGAGTTATGACGAGTCCGAACAGGGCTCCCAGGATATCGACACGGATCTCGACGAAGAAACAGTCAGTGATCGCGAGAGCGACCACGAGGGCGAGATCGAGTTCGAGAACGGGGCCTCGAACGACGAGCTCCTCGATCGCCTGAAGGACATCAAGTCCGAGACGTGACCTGACTGGGAGGGTCGAGATCGTGAAGCCCGGGGCACGGGCAGTGGGTGTCGCCGAGTCGTACAGGGCGGAGAGTAGCATGCTCGCGGCGGTGGTTTGCCGAGCGGATCGTGCGGTCGAGTCGGTTTCTTTCGGAACGTGTACGGTCGGTGGGATGGACGCGAGTAGTGCCATCTGCGAGTTGCTCGCGGACCTGGACCGACCGGATGCACGGTACGTGTTCGTCGCTGGCGTCGCGCTCGCGTGGTACAACGTCCTCGACCTGGACGCGATCTCCGACGCCGCCGACCGGCCGGTGCTCGCGGTGTCGTTCGAGGAGAGCGACGGGCTCGAACCCGCGATACGCGAGGCGTTCGACGGCGAGGCACGCGCGAAGCGGTTGCGCGCGTACCGGGCACTCCCCGAGCGTCGACCGGTCGACGTCGACGGCGGCACCGTCTACGTGCGTTCGCTCGGCGTGCACGACCAGCACGCCGCCGAGGTCGTCCGCGGGTTCACGTTCGAGCGCGCCCGCCCGGAGCCGGTCCGGGTCGCGAAGACGGTCGCGCGCGCCGGCGACGCACTCCGAACCGGCGAGCCAGTGGCAGGAGACGACTCCGTGACGAGGGACGATTCGGCCGATGCCGACAGCAAGCGTTAGGAGTCGTCGCACGCACCCATCGACACATGAGCGACCACGACGGCGCGGACGTGCTCGCGTGCGAGCGCTGTCCCGAACTCTGCGACTCGCGGACGCGAATCGTGAACGGCGTCGGCCCCGACGACGCCGCGGTCTGCTTCGTCGGCGAAGCCCCCGGTGCGAACGAGGACGAACAGGGCGAGCCGTTCGTCGGTCGGTCGGGCGACGTCCTCGACGACGCACTCAGGGACGCCGGCCTTGCACGCGCCGACGTCCGCATCACGAACTGCGTGCGATGTCGGCCGCCGGACAACCGCGACCCGAAGACCGACGAACTCGCGAACTGTCGCGAGCACCTCGCGCGAGAACTCGTCGTCGTCGACCCAGACGTCGTCGTGACGCTCGGGAAGGTCCCGAGCCAGCACCTCCTCGACCGCGACGTCGCCATCACGAACGAAGCCGGGGACGTCCACGACGCCCGCATCGGCGACGACCAGTACCGCGTGCTCCTCTCAGTGCATCCGGCCGCAACGCTCTACGACCGGAGTCAAGCCGAAACGTTCGAGTCGACGATCGCGGACGCCGCGGCACTCGCGGGCGTCGAGAACGGAGAAACGGGCGGGCAGTCCCGCCTCGGCGAGTTCTAGTTCGCGCGTCCCATCCAGCGGTCGCCGTCGAACAGTTGCTTGATCGCGTCCCACAGCGACTTGTCCTCGGTTTCGCCCGGACGCAAGCGGGCGCGGATGCGCGAGGACAGCAACTCGACGCTGATGACGATGACCACGACCATCAGCAGTCCAGCGGCCGCTTGCGAGTACGCTTCCGGCGTCCCGAACTGGATCTTCAGACTGATGTACTGGCCGATACCACCAGCGCCGACGACGCCGAGACTGATGGCGATCCGCGTGTTGATCTCGAGAACGTACAGCGTCCACGCGATGAACGACGTCGACACCTGACTCAGCATCCCGAAGATCACGGTCTGCGGACGGTTCGCACCCGTCGAACTGATGGCTTCGATCGGGCCGTCGTTGATCTCCTCGAGTTCGTCCGTGAACAGTCGCCCGAGGTTCCCGATGGTGTCAGTTGCGATGGCGAAGATCGCGGACTTCGGGCTGATTCCGAACAGCGGGATGTAGATGAGAATCCAGACGAGCGACGGCACGGCGCGGATCGTGGACATCGTGCCACGGAAGATGAAGTTGAACGGGAACGGCGTGACGCGCTCGGACCCGAGCACGCCAAGCAGGAGTGCGAGAGGGAACCCGAGCACGGTCCCGGTGAATCCGACGATGATGGTCGTCACGGCGGCCGCGATCAGGACCGAGCCGCTGGACTCCGCCGCAAGTGCACTGTCGACAATCGTTCCCGGATGCGTGAGCGCGTGGGAGAGCGCACGGAGACCGGTTATCTCCTCCTCCTTGGTGGTGGTCGTGAAGTCGACGAAGTTCGGGTTGAGGAACTCCGCGACGAAGTCGAGCCAGATCGGGAACTGGCGGACGAGTTCCGCAAGGGTGAATCCCACGTATCGCATCCCGAGCGCGGTCGACGCCAGCAACGCGAACACGCCTAGGAAGCCCAGGAGTCGACGACGGCGTTGTTGTCGCTCTATTCTATCTCGCACTCTGTCGATATCTTTCGAGGCCATTAATCAGTCTCCAGCGATGTGTTCGACGCCATGGTCGGCGTTGTCGTCCTCGCCGTAGTAGATTCGGTCTACGACGTCCATCGTCAGCTCGTCCTTCCCACCGTCGAACACGACTTCGCCACCCCGTAGTCCGATGAACCGGTCACCGAACTCGCGCGCGATGTTGACCTGATGGAGCGAGACGATAGAGGTCAGGTTGCGTTCGGTAGCTGCGTTCTTCAAGTACTGCATCACTTCCTGTGCTGCACGCGGGTCGAGACTGGCGACCGGTTCGTCAGCCAACAAGAGACCGGGGTCCTGGGTGAGCGCTCGTGCGATCCCGACGCGCTGTTGTTGCCCACCGGACATCGAGCCCGCACGCTGGTCGGCCTCTTCGAGCAGACCGACCGTGTCGAGCGCGTTCAACGCCATCTCCTTGTCCTTATCGTCGTATCTCGCGAGCACGCTCTCGACCGTTTCCGTCCGGTTCAGCGCGCCAGTCAGCGAGTTCCGGTACGCACTCATCGACTCGACGAGGTAGTGCATCTGGAACACCATCGAGATGTCCGAGCGAGTGCCCGTGACTTCCTCCCCACCGATAGATAACGTTCCCTCAGTCGGTTGCGTCAGACCGTTCAGAATACGGAGAAGCGTTGATTTTCCCGCGCCAGATGGCCCGAGGAGAATCACGAACTCTCCGTCGGGAATCTCAAATGATACGTCGTTCAACGCCACCGTGTCCTCGCCGTAGATCTTGGTGACGTGCGATGCGGTTACTGTCGCCATTCTTTCTTTATAGTGGACGGTTTCGTTTGAAAAGCGAAAATGTTGCGCTTTGCCGCTAGACCGTTATTCTTCCGAGTCGTCGAAGACGTCTTCGCTGTAGCCGAGTTCGTTGGCGACGTCGATGACGGGCTGGTACGTGTCCACGCCGCGTTCGCGAACGCCGTCGAACCAGATGTCGTCGTCGGTGCCTTCCTCGCCGTCTGCGCCGTAGTACATCGAGTCCGGCGCTTCGGTGAACGCTCGCGCGATCGTGTCCTTCTCCTCGTCGCTGAGTTCGGGGCTGACCACGATAGGTGCGCGCGGGATGCCCTCCTCGGCAGTGACTTCCTGGATCCCGTCTGCGTATTCGGACTCGTCGCCGGAGACGATGAAGTATCCGACGCCGGCCGCGTCCGCCTGGCCGTTGACGAGAGCTTCCTTGGCGGACGCGTGACTCGACCAGTTCGGGTCGAAGTCCGCGCCTTTCGGACTACCGGGCTCGTCGGGGATGCCCAGACCAGCCTTCTTGAGCATGTACAGCGGGTAGAGCGAACCGGATGCGGAGAGCGCGTCGGCGAACGCGACGGTCTTCCCTTCGAGGTCGCTCGCGGATTCGATATCGGAGTCTTCAGTCGTCACGATGACGGACTTGTAGTTCCAGCCACCGAACGCGCTCCGCTGGAGGATGATCTCCGCTTTGTCGGATTTCACGCCGAGTGCGGCCGAGAACGGCCCCGTTTCGGCGACGTCAGCGGTCCCGGAGTTGAGTGCGTTGAGCGTGGCGGCGTAGTTCGCCGCGTACTTGATGCTGACTTCGTCGACCGCGTCGATGGTCTCTGTCAGGCGGTTCTGGACGGGTTCGTACTGCGCGGACATCTGGTCCTGCGGTTCCGTCGGGGACATCAGGAATCGGACGTCGCCGTCGGCGTACGGCTGACTGCCGAAGCTCCCGATACAGCCTGCCAGTCCCGAGATACTGAGCGCGCTTGCGGTGCCTGTCGCCTTGAGGAAATCGCGTCGACTTGCCATTGCGAATCAATTCATAGTTCTTGATGATGGACTTAAGTTTTCCTAATCGTTCTATTGAGTCCTATTGAGCGAAAGCCCCCACACTTTACGTCCATGTACTCGCCCCGGCGATTGCTTGTGATTCTAGAACGCACCCACCGATCTTGTTCGGGAGAAAAGTCGACGACTGCGTCGGGCGGGCCGACGCATTCTGTCGGTTTCGCTCGACCGGAATCGTTCAGCGACCGCGTTCTCAGGTGTAGGACCCGAAGAGGTCGAACGCGGTGTCGAACTTCGACGTGACGGGGACGGTATCGTCGTCGTCGAGGTTCGAGTAGTAGTCTGTAACGGCACTGCCGAGGCGGAGGTCCGAGCCGAGCGCGCCCGCGAGGTCGTTGAGCGCGGTGGCGTCCCCGTTCGAGGCCCCCATCAGGACGACCGCGCCGCCGTTCGCGGCGAAGTCAGCGACAGCGCTCGCTTCGGCGCTCGTGAACTCGCTCACGGGCGTCGTGACGACGAGCGCGCGCGCCTCGGAGAGGTCGGCGTTCGCGAGGTCGTTGCGTTGCTCGAACCCGACGTCCTGGCCTTCGAGGTAGCGCTGGTAGTACGCGGCGTCCTCGCTGGAGAGCGCGGCGTCGGACCCGAACTGGCCGTGGCCGCCGTCGATGACGATGTTCCCGCTCGCGGTGTCGGCGAGCGCGTCGACGAGGTTCGTGAGGAACGGGAAGTTCCCGTACCCGGCGGTGTCGACGTCGTAGCTCTCCTCGGCCTCGTACGTCTCGTCGATGGTGAGTCCACCGACCATCGCGACGTTGCTCGACGCGTCGACGCCGACGAGCGCGTTCGACCCGTCCTGATCGGTGACCGGCACGCGGTCGCTCGACAGGTCGCCCGCGTCCGTCTCGACGGCCGCGGCCTTCGGGAAGAACAGTTCGTCGACGGAGCCGTCGCGGACCTCCGAGGACGCGTCCGGGTCGGCGGCAGTCCACAGACCGGTATCGTTCGCACGCGCAGTCAGTTCGGCGTTCAGGAACGAGTCGTGCTTCGAGAGCGCGGAGCCGTAGACCCGAGCGAACCCCGCCTCGACGACGTCGCGGTTGTAGACCGAGTCCCGCGACCCGTCGCCGGTCGCGTCGTACTTGATGTACGCCAGCAACCGGTCGAACTGGTCGCGCTGGCCTTCGTTATCGTCGTAGAATATCTCGACGGTGTCGCCGACGTCCATGGCGTTCTTCGCGAAGTCCGTCGCCTCGTATCCCCACGTTTCGAGGGTATCGTACGAGTCGATGCCCTCCCATTCGGCGGCGCGTTCGACGTCGGTCGCCGACCCCGTCTCGGGCGTGTCGATACCGAGGATGCGGATGGATTCGGACGTGCCGTCGGGCATCGTGACCCGGACGGTGTCGCCGTCGGAGACCTTCTCGACGGTGACCTCGGTAGTGTCCACCGTCTCTTCGGCTGCGGTGACGCTGACGCCAGCGGTCGCGGTCGCGCCGTCGTCGTCCGTGACGGTCAGGGTCGTGTCGTACGTGCCTGCGCTGTCGTACGTGTGCGAGACGGTGCTCCCGGATGCGCTCGCGCCGTCGCCGAACGTCCAGTCGTAGCTCTCGATGGAGCCGTCGTCGTCGCTCGAGGCGGTGCCGTCGAACGTGACTGACTCGCCAGGTGCGACCGTCGTCGAACTCGCGGTCACGTTCGCGGTCGGGGCGGTGTTCCCGCCGCCACCGTCGCCGCCGTCGCCGCCGTCGCCGCCGTCGCCGTCGAAGTACGGGAACTCCGTCGTGAAGGTGTCCGTCGTCGGCTGGTAGGATCGACCGGCGTTGTTGTCGTAGTCGTACACCTGGTCGTCGTTGAACTGGAAGACCGTGCCGAGGCGCTGGCAGATCTGGTTCAGGCGCTGGGTCGCGTCGTAGTCGTTGTAGTCCGACTGGTCGTGGAGGAAGAGGGTGCCGCCGTTCGCGACGAAGCGCGCGAGCCCGTCCAGTTCGCCGTAGGAGAGGTACTCGCCGGGGGCCGTGATGACGGCCGCGTCGGCGTCGGAGAGGTCGTTGTAGATGTTGTCCGTCGGCTGCACGTCGAATCCGTCGCTCTCGGCGGCGTCCCGGAACTGCGAGAACTTGTCGAGCGTCCAGTACTGACTGTTGGATTCGTCCCAGAGGACGGTGCCCGAACCGACCTCGGCGTTCCAGACGTTCAGGAGGAACTGGACGTTGTCGTACTCGCCGGTGAGCGAGGTGTCGTCGACGAGCGTCGACCCGAACGCGACGACACCGGAGTCGACCGCCATCAGCGGGATCTGTCGCGAGTCCCAGTACTCGAAGGCGTCGTAGTCGTAGTCGGCGTCGGTGTTCGACGCCGTATCCGCCGCCCAGACGGGGACGTACGCGTCGTCCGTGAGGGGGCCGCCGTCCGCGCCGTAGAACGACCCCGTGGACTGGAAGTGAAGTCGCGAGACGTTGGATCCGGAGTTGTGCCCTGCCGTCGCGGCGGCGGACCCCGCGAGGGCCGCCGTCGCGGTGAGTTCGATGAAGCGTCGTCGACGCATCGTGTTACGCCTCGTCAACCCATTAATTAAAGCCTGCTATGTTCGGTACATAGTTCCGATTTCCAAGGTGATTGGCCAGCCCGCATCTAGATACCCGCAGTTCGCGAGAACCGGTACCGTGATACTAGACTTGCACGGGACGACACGGCACTGTTCAGTACGAAAGTGTTGCCGGGAGGGCGTCCTCGGCAGATGCGACCGGATGGGAAACCGGTTTGTCCGGGCGGCCGCGAGGGATACGTATGAGCCAGCAGTCCGCACCCGCCGAGCGCGAGGACGCCGTCGTCGCGGACGTGGTCGTCGTCGACTACGGCCTCGGGAACCTCCGGAGCGTCACGCGCGGCCTGGAGCGCGCCGGCGCCGGCGTCACGATCACGGACGACGTCGACGCGATCCGCGACGCCGACGGGGTGGTCCTCCCGGGCGTGGGCGCGTTCGGCGAAGGGATGGAGAACGCCGGACCGTTCCGCGAGACGCTCCGCGACGTCGCCGACTCGCCGACGCCCCTGTTCGGCATCTGTCTCGGGATGCAGATGCTCCTCACGACGAGCGAGGAGGCCGAGAAGGAAGGCCAGGGCGACGTTCGCGGCCTCGACCTCATCCCCGGGACGAACGAGCGCTTCGAGGCAGACCAGACCGTCCCCCACATGGGGTGGAACGAACTGGACGTCCAGCGCGACCACCCCCTCGTCGACGGCGTCGACGGTGAATACGCATACTTCGTGCACTCCTATTATGCGACGCCCGACGACGACGACGCGGTCGTCGCCACGACCGACTACGGCACCGACTTCGCGAGCGTCGTCGCGAACGACGACGGCACCGTCTTCGGCACCCAGTTCCACCCCGAGAAGTCCGGCGAAACGGGACTGCACATCCTCCGGAACTTCGTCGACCTCTGCGCGGCCGCCGAGTGAGCGTCAGAACAGGTCCTCAGAACAGGCCGTCGTAGATCTCGCCGTACGCTTGCCGACGGAGCGTTCCGACGGCGGCGTCGCGTTCGTCCTGGAACGTCGCCGCGACCGCCGCGTTCCGGAACGGCGCGACGTGCCACGCGACGAACTCGACGTTCTCGCTCCCGCGTTCGACGACGTCGCCGTCGAACGTCTCGCACCAGTCCTCGAACTCCTCGCGCGAGCCGACGTGCACCTCGAGTTCGGCGGCGAACAGCACGTCCCGCGCGGTCTCGACGACGCCGCCGGTGACGCGCTCGCGGTACTCCTCGCGGTCGAAGTCCATCGCCTTCGCGACCTCCTTCACGACGAGCTGAGCGGTTGGACCGACGGACTCGTACACCTCTCGCGCCTCCCCCTCGGAGTCGGGCGACAGCGAACCTTCCACGTCCATACGAGAAGCGTCGGGCGTCGGCACTTACTGGCTTTCGCTCTCCACGTCTGCGTCGTCCGCCTCCGCGTCGTCCGCCTCCGCGTCGTCCGCCTCCACGTCGTCCGCCTCCGCGTCGTCCGCCTCCACGTCGTCCGCCTCCACGTCGTCCGCCTCCGCGTCGTCCGCGTCACTCGCGTCGTCCGCGTCGTCGGCGTCCTCGTCGTCGAGGTCGTACATCTCCCGCGTGAGTTCCTGCGCCTGCGCCATCACGCCCGCGGCCTCGTCGGTGAGGTCGCCGCGGCCGCCTGCCGAGGCACCGTCAGCGCCGGACGCTTCGCCACTCCCGCCAGCAGCACCGGGGCCGCGGTGACTCCCCTGCTGGGCGAGTTCGTCCTCCAGTCGCCCGCCGTGGTCGTGCCCGCCGTCGTCGTCGAGCTCGGGCACCTCGACCTCGGGCACGGCCTCGTCGACCTTCGGCGCGAGCGTCTCCGGGCCCTCCTCGTCCCACCCGGGGACGTGTTCGTCGAGCCAGTCCTCGTGGTCGTCGCCGCGGATGACCGCGGTGAACGCGAGGTGGTTCGCGAGGTGCTCCGCGTCGATCTCGGGGTTGTCGCACACGGGACAACGGTACGCCATTACCGGAACGAAGCGTCGGCGCGAGCAAAAGCCCTCCGTCCTCGAACGGAACCGGGTCGAGACGTCACTGATTGGTGTAGTCCCGGTCGCGTCGCCCCCAGTCGCCGAGTTCGCGAACCATCACGAACGCGTCGTCGCCGTCGTCGTAGTAGTTCTCCACGCGCCGGAGCGTCTGGAACTCGAAGTCGCGGTAGAGGTTCATCGCGGGGTCGTTCCCCTCCCGGACTTCCAGCTTGACGCTCGTCGCGTCGTGTTCCGCCAGGCGCGTCAATGCGTGCGCGAGCAGTCGTCGACCGTAGCCCTCGCCGCGGCGGTCCGGATGCACGGCGAGGTCCTTCACGTGCCCGAACGCACGACCGTGGTTCGGCACGACGTCCGCGACCACGTACCCGACCACAGCCCTGCCTTCGACCGCGACGAGGAACCCCGACTCGCCCAGGAACCGGTCGAAGACGTCGTACGGCCACGGCTGCGGGAACGACGCCTTCTCGATCCGGTAGACCGCGAGCAAGTCGGCACGCTCCGCGGGCCGAATCCGCGAGACGCTCTCGCCCTGGGATGACGCGCTCGTCGTCACACCCCGACGTTCGTCGCGGTCGCGTATCAATGTCCGGGCTCGCCCGCGACCTCAGGTCGCCTCGAACAGTCGTTCGTCGAGGTACTCCAGGAGCATGGTCTCGACGTCGCTGGTGTCGACGCCGAGGCTGACGCGACGGTTGTGTGCGCCGGTGAGTGCGGTGGCGACGAACGTCGCGACGGCGTCCGCGTCGACGTCCTGCCGGAACGCACCCGTCTCCTTGCCCTCCTCGACGGTCGACCGGACGACGTCGTGCAGGAGTCGGTCGAACTGGCGGAGGCGGTCGCGGAACGCGTCGTCGTACGGTGCCTGCCCCTCGATCTCGAGGATGGCGACGCGGAGTTCCTCGCGACCGTCGTCGTCATCGTGGTACGCGGTCCGAACGACCTCCCGCAGGCGCTCGTCGGGCGTCTCGCCCGCGATCGTCGCGAGTTCGTGCTCGAAGTCCGCGTAGAGCGAATCCAGGAACGCGAGCAAGAGCGCGTGCTTCGAGTCGAAGTGATAGTGGAGCGTCGACTTCGAGAGCTCGGTGCGGTCCGCGATGTCGACCATCCGCAGGTCCGCGTACCCGCGCTCGCACAGCGCCCCGAACGTCGCTCGCATGATCTGTTCGACGGCCGCGGACCTGGCCTCCTCCTCCGGATGCGACGATTCACTCATACTGACCAACCAGCCAGTCGAGAGTCTTAACTCTCGCTCTCCCCGACCGAATCCACCACCGAATCGAGTGCCACCACCACCACAGCAGTCGCTACGGCGAGCGAAGAGAGAAAGGAAGAACCGACGACGCCGCGACGACGACCTCAGTCGTCAGCGGGCGTCGCGCCGCCCTCGCCACCGGTCGCCTGCTGCTTCGTCCAGGGGAGCTTCCCGCCGAGGGTGAGCATCTCGCGCTCGCGCTGGGATGCGTCGAGCTCGGCCGTGAACTCCCAGTCGTCGTTCACGCGGATCGTGAACTCCTCCTGGCCGGCTTCGACGGCGTCGCGCACGTCGTCGACGACCTCGAGGTTGTCGCCCTTGTCGAGCTTCGCGTACGCGTCCTCGTCGATCGCGAACGGCACGATACCGAAGTTGAAGAGGTTCGCCTTGTGGATGCGGGCGAAGCTCTGTGCGAACACCGCGTCGATACCGAGGTACATCGGACACATCGCGGCGTGCTCGCGGCTCGACCCCTGGCCGTAGTTCTGGCCGGCGACGAGGACGCCACCGTCGTTGTTCAGCGCACGCTCGGGGAACGTCTCGTCGATCCGGCTGAGCGTGAACTCGCTGAGTTTCGGGACGTTCGACCGGTACATCAGGATGTCCTGGGTCGCAGGGATGATGTGGTCGGTCGTGATGTTGTCGTCCATCTTCAGGAGCGCCTCGCCCTCGATGTGGGCGTCCAGCTCGTCCTTCAGCGGGACGTCGCCGATGTTCGGGCCCTTGACGAGTTCGTCGTCGACCGCTTCGTCGGGGGCGATGAGGTCGGCCTTCGACCCGTCGTACTGGTCGGGAAGCTCGAAGCCGGGGTCCTGGAGGTCGCCGAGTTCGTCCGCGAGGTCGCGCGGATCGACGATCTCGCCCTTGAGCGCCGCCGCCGCGGCGACCTCCGGCGAGCACAGGAACACGGAGTCGTCCTCGATACCGGAGCGACCCTCGAAGTTACGGTTGAACGTCCGCAGGGAGACGGAGTCGCTCGCGGGCACGTGCCCGATCCCGATACAGGCACCGCACGTCGCCTCGGAGAAGTTGACACCGGCTGCCATCATCTCCGCGACCCAGCCCTCGCGGGCGAGCATCTCGCTGGCCTGCTTGCTCCCGGGTGCGACGATCATCTCGGTCTTCTTGTTGACCTCGCGACCCTCGAGCATCTTCGCGGCCGGCAGGATGTCCGGGTATCCGCCGTTCGTACAGGAGCCACAGATGACCTGGTCGACGCTCTCGCCCGCGACCTCGCGGACGGGCACGACGTTGTCCGGCATCGACGGCGTCGCGATGAGCGGCTCGATGTCCGACAGGTCGACGACGATCTCGTCGTCGTAGTCGGCCGTCTCGTCGGGCCCGACTTGCTCGTAGTCGTCCTCGCGACCGAGGCGGGAGAGCCAGTCCTTCGTCTTCTCGTCGGTCGGGAAGATGGAGGACGTCGCGCCGAGTTCCGTGCCCATGTTCGTGATGGTGGTGCGCTCGGGTACGGAGAGCGTGTCCACGCCGGGGCCGGTGTACTCGAAGATCTTGCCGACGCCACCCTTCACGCTCAGTTCCTTGAGCATGTAGAGGATGACGTCCTTCGCGGTCGACCACTCGGGGAGCTCGCCCTCGAGTCGAACGTTGACGACCTCCGGCATCTCGATGTAGTATGGAGCGCCACCCATCGCGACGGTGACGTCGATACCGCCGGCGCCGATGGCGAGTTCACCGAGGCCGCCGGGCGTCGGCGTGTGCGAGTCCGACCCGAGCATCGTCTTGCCGGGTGCGGCGAAGTTCTCCTTGTGGACGTTGTGACAGATGCCGTTGCCGGGGCGGGAGAAGTACGCGCCGTAGGTGCCCGCGGCGGAGCGGAGGAAGCGGTGGTCGTCCGTGTTCTTGAAGTCGAACTGGTACGTCTGGTGGTCGCAGTACTGCGCCGCGATCTCCGTCTGGACCTCGTCCAGACCCATCGCTTCGAACTGCAGCCAGACCATCGTCCCCGTCGTGTCCTGTGTGAGGACCTGGTCGATCTCGATCCCGATCTCCTCGCCGGTCTCGAGTTCGCCCTCGACGAGGTGTTCGTCGAGGATCTTCTCGGTAAGTGTCTGTCCCATAGCGTCCAAACATCCGGAACGACCGACCTTAAAACCCGCGAGTTAGTTGGGGGGAAAACCATGAGGAATCACCGGTTCCGGCACGTGATTCGTGCGAATGTTGCCGGGAGAGTGGACGCGCGTCCAGCCATCGCGCACCATCGGACGACCAACGTGGAAGTTACAGATATCCAATAGAACGGACTCGTCACTCAGTCTGGAACCCCCAACCCCCGGCGATAGACGGCGGCGACTCGCAAGCTACATTCGGCTCGACCGGGTTCTGGCGGGTATGTACCGCAGTGGCTCGTTCGTCGCATCGCACGTCGAACCGACACGACCCGAGCAAGTCCAGCCCAACGGCGTCGACCTGACGCTGGAGGCGGTGTTCGAACAACGCGAACCCGGCCGCATCGGTCTCGACGACAAGGAGGTCGGGGCGCGCCAGGAACGCGACCCCGAGACCGTCGGCGGTGCCGTCGACGTCGAAAACGGCGACTCGGACGCCGGCACGTACTACCTCGAGGAGGGGTCGTACGTCGTCCGGTACGGCGAGACCATCTCGATCCCCGAGGAGCACGTCGGGTTCGTCTACCCGCGGTCGTCGCTCATGCGGAACTCGTGCATGCTGAACACCGCCGTCTGGGACGCCGGCTACGAGGGCCGCGGCGAAGGCCTCCTCCAGGTGCATCACGACGTCGAACTCGTCGAGGGCGCACGCATCGCCCAGCTCGTGCTCGCCGACGCGGAACACGACGGCGAGTACGACGGTACCTACCAGGGCGAGAACCTCTAGAACACACCGGAACCGGGGTCGGCCGTTTCAGGCGACGACGCTACTGGACGCGTTCGCGGTACAGCCCGCGTTCTTCGCCTTCTTCGGGGGCTTGATCGGGTCGACGTCGCCGTAGTCGCTGTACCGCATCGAGAGCTGCATCGTCCGCGGTTCGTCGCCCTGGCGGTACCGCACGTCCATCTCGGTCTTGAGGAGGCGCTTGTCGTCCTGGGCGACGTACTGCGTGATGGTGGCGTTCTGGACTGCGACGTTCGCGAAGGAGACGTTCTTGTTCTGCTCTGCGACGACACTCCGGAAGGCCGCCGGGTCGGGACTGATGCGGATGACGTACGCGTCCTCGCCGCGCACGGTCTGGTTCTCGAGGAGCGTCGCTTCGGTACCCGAGGCGTTCAGGATACGGGATTGGGCGTCCAGGGACAGCCCCTGGTTCCAGGCGTTGGCGCTCCCGTTCGAGACGTCCCAGGTCGTCTCGCCGTCCTCGCCTCCCTTCACGCAACGCGTGTCATTGACGACGTACACCTGCGTGAACTCCGTGGCGCGCGTCGTGTTCGTCCGGATGGTCAGCCCGTTCTCCATGAACAGGCGTTCCGTCGTGTGGTTGATGCGGCCGTCGGCGGTCATGTTCACGACGTTCTGCCCGAACGTCAGGGTGTTCGTCATCGAGAAGTTGTACGCCGAGACCGACTCCATCTTCGAGACGGAGTCGACCGCGAGCTCCTCCGCGGCCCCGTCGTCGGCGTCGTCGCCACCGAAGAACGGGACGTTCACGGCTCCGCAACCGGCGAGGGAGACGGCGAGGACGAGCGCGAGAGTGACGCGGACGTGCGTGGAACCGGTCATCGATTACGCGACGGTTGCAGCCAGGTTGCTACAACCTTTTTGGTCCGCGACCGTGCGGCGCACCGTCGAACGGCCAGTCACGACTGACGACTGAAGCGACGACCCGGGCCTTCACACCTCGAAGTAGCGGTCGGCGTGCGCGGCACACCCCGGGTTGAACTCGTGCCCGCACGTCGGGCACGCGTCCTCGCAGTCGAGGTACGCCGCGACGGAGAGCGTGGTGGTGCAGGCGCCACAGAGCACCGCTGGCGCCGCGAAGCGCTCGCGCGCCCACTGGTCGGGGTCGTGGTCGGTGCACGCCTCGTGGCACGCGTGACACGGATAGAACTCGCCGCAGCACGCGAACCGGATCGCGACGACGTCCCGGTCGGTGTCGTAGTGCCCGCACCGCGTGTCCGCGTCGACGCCGATGCCATGGACGCGATGCTCGCCGACGAGGCGACTCCCCAGCGTCTTCGAGTCGTCGCTCGTTGCTCCGTTCCGCGTCGACGCGTCGCGCTCGCCCGAACCGTCGCTCTGCGTCGACGCGTCGCTATCGCCGTCCTCGACGCGCTCCGGTGGAGCCGTGTCGTCGTCAGTCACGCGCTATCGTGCCGTCGCGTCGACGGTCTACCTGTCGGTTTCGCCCTCGCCTCTGTCGAGTGCCTCCTCGGTGACGGTCTCACGGATGAGCGTCTCCATCCCCCGTCGAAGTCGCTCGGAGGCGGCCTGCCCGGAGATGTCCATCTGCTGGCCGAGCTCCTGGAGGGTCGTCTCCCGAGGGATGTCGAAGTACCCGACCTTGACCGCTCGCGTCAACAGGTCGCGCTGCGGGTCAGTGAGAGCGACGTCGTCCCCGCCGTCGGAGAACGGCTTGCTGTAGATCGAATCGACGTCGACCGTCAGCCCGACCTCCGTGCAGCCGTCCCGGAACGCCGTGAACGACTCGCGGCTCGGGAACAGCATCTTCACCGTCCAGCCGTCCTCGGTATCCTCGCTCTTCAGGAAGACGCCGTCCGCGTCGACGGCAGAGTGATAGACGTGAACGTCCGGAACGCCCTCGGCGCATTGCGCGCGATAGAGCCTCTCCTCGCCGTTCTCGGCGACGAGGAGGGTGTCTGTGATGGTTTCGTCGACGTCCAGGCCGTGCTCGAAGCGCTCGAAGTCACCGCCAGTCGCCCAGAAGACGCTCCGCATCGGTACGTTCGGCGTCGAGTCGATGTGCTCGACCGTCACCGACATCCCGGGCGCGCGCTCGAGTGCTGTCCGCATGACCGTGGAGTCGAGGTGGAACTGTACGAACATCCTAGCGGTTCCAAGCTGGTGAAAGGCGCATCATGTTCTCCCCCATATCAATCAACGTGTTCAAGTGCATTCACTTTTCGTTCCGGCCACTCCATATCGGTGCTGCCTGTATATCCAGGTTCGCCCGGTACACCCCGTTTGACTGGCACAGCTAACCGATTACTCGACAGAGCGACGCGAACGCGCCGGCAAACGAGTGAACGGAGCCGTCGTTCCGGGGGCCGCCGAAGCGAGGTCACGTTGCGGCGCTCTCGAGACGTGCGTCGATGCACGCACCAGTTCGCGTCGGAGCGACCCGCTGGCGGGCCAGTACGGTGGTCGTCCGACCGATAGAGCACCGTCATTCGAGGACTGCGCTGAACGACTCGACGGACCGGTCGCCGTCGCGGTGCCGTTCCAGGTAGTACCGGATGCCGGGCTGGTGTGCGGCCCCGACGACGAGGTGGACGTCCGTCGCTGGAGTGGTCGGCGGAGCGTGGTAGATGGCGTAGTCCACCATGCGTGCGTTCCGGGCGTGCGTCACGAGTTCCAGTTTCGGATCGTGGCGGCGTAACCACTCGCGTTCGAGGGGTTGTGGAAGGAACGCGCACTCGTAGTACCGCTGGAGCTTCCAGAGCAGGCTCGGGTCGTCCGCGGCCTGCTGGCGCAATCGGAACGACGAGAAGTCAGACCCCGTCGCGTGGTCCGCGTGACTCGTGAAGAACGCGGACGCGACGCTCCCAAGCGTCCGCTCGAACTCGCGCCCGAACCGATTGCCGCTCGCGTCCACGAGCGAGAACGCGGCCGTCTGGAACTGTCCGGCGAGGTCGTCGATCCCCTCCGCCAGCGAATCGAAGGGGTCGCCGTCGACGTACGACCCGATACCGAGACGCCGGCATTCCCGGAGCGCCCACCGATAGTCGTCCATCTCGCAGACGTCGAGGTCCCGGAGGTACATGCTCCGGATGCCCTGCTCGGAGTAGACCGTCCGGTCGGCGTCCACGAGTCGCGTGACGTTCTCGCGGAGGAACTCGCGTTCGGCGTCGGTGTCGGCGTGCGTGATGCCGTGAACGTGGTACCGGCGGTCGCCGACGACCACCGTCGCACCCGGCATCGCCTCCTCGGGATCGTGCGGGCCGAGTTCGCGACCGCGGAGCCGCCGCCACTCGTCCTTCGCATCCAAGTACGCACCGTGCTCGTCGGGTGCATCGACGACGTCCGCGAGCGCCGACAGCGACCGCGCGCCGCGGATCGCCGCGATCCGTGCCCGCCCAGCCTCCGAGAGCCCCGTCATGCCAGAGTGACAATGACTCGCGCATCCATAAGTCGATAGCGGCCGTGCACGACGACCGCACGCCAACGGACCCGGCTCCCACCGCGTCGCCGGCCCGGGCGAGGCGGCCGCGACCGGCGAGTCCGGGTGACGCCGCCGCGAGCGGGGGTCGGTCGCGGAGGACGAGGAGGAGACAGACGGCGCCGACGACGAGCGCGAGCAACGTCGCGGTCGGGAGGTCGCCGCGGGAGAACCAGGAGACCGCGTAGAGCACGCCAGCGGCGACGCCGAGGACGAGCGCGGTCGCGCCGAGTTGCGTGGCTTCGGCTCGCGCACTCGATCCCCGTGAGCCGACGTGGCCGCCCGTGTCGACGGCGGTGGTCGCGGCGTCCCAGCAGAGCGCGACCGCGACCGTGGCGGCGAGGACGAGGACGACGCCGCCGCCGACCGTGCCCGCGAAGAGGACGCCGACGCCGGTGAGAAGGAGGACGTCGACGACGACGAGGGCAGTCTGCGCGCCATTCACAGCGATTTGCCGGGACCGGAATCGTCCAGACCCACCACTGGCAGCGTAATCAACCTTGTGCGCGGGCCGGCGGCGGGTCGCGCGGGAGCTGGCCACGGTGGTTGCACTCCTGCTCGTCGAGCGGTCCAGACTGGTCGTGGAGGGTGTTCCGGACGACGCCCGACATCAGACCGCACCTCCTTGGCAGGTGGTTTTGATCGCAGGAATCGACCGACTGCGGAGGGGACCGTCACGGTCCGTGTTCGACCCTCTGTTGAGGCGGGTTAGTGGAGAACGGACTTAAGCATGTAGAGACGCCGTACGGCCGTCTCTACGGGAAGTAAGGTTTAGTGGAGAACCGTGGTATTTTTCGCACGGACCCGACGGGATTTGAACGTGCTCGTCCGAACGGACTCATACCCACCGCATCCGCACTCTCGTCTGTCGATGGAGAAATACACCAATGGAACGAACGCCACATGACTCCCACAGGTTCAAACCATTATCACCCTCGGAAGGAATGGAGATGTGTGTCGTCCTCAACATCAAGCAGGCCGTCACCTAGTGACATCAAGTTACGTTTGTCGATTCAATACAGCCAAATCAGGTCGTCTTTCTACGATATAACCCATAATCGACCATATAGCCAACGACAATAGAGGCGACAAGGAACGCGACCATTGTGTCGTATGCTAGTTTGCCGTAATTCAGATATTCGACAGATAAGAAATATACTACTCCACCAATCGACGAAATTGCCATAATAAATCCAATCTCCCCGATAGCAAAGTCAATTATGTCTGATTGAAAGCGTCCATCGATTAAGGTAAATATACCGAAACTCGGGAGGAACAGAACACCAGTAGCGACCCCTGCTGCGTTGGGGCCAAATATAGCTCCTGCAGCAACGTAGGAAGTTATTGCAGCGCCCAGAGCCCGTTTCCAGACATCCATTATTGAAATCTAATCAGCGGCCTAAAATATATATTTTGATTGATACTCCGAACAGACGTGTATGAATCGACTATTGACTTATGATTCAGTCTATCCCATCCAATTGGCACTCATATTAGTCCACTGAAGATAACCGTCTATAGAGTAATCATGCCAGTCATCAGTTGAATATGCATCTGCCCTCGCAGTACCGGTCGTTGCTACAGCAGCAGTCGTCTTTACTTTTGCACGAAGGAGATATGTATGTCCTTCAGTTACATCAGCCTCCATCGATTTCTGGAAAGATGCGTAATGTACCCGCGTCGGATTGGATGGGGCGTGACGCTCGACGGGCACTTCGATTCCCGGTCGAGCTCGGTCGCGGCCTCGCACCCGGCCGGGTCTCGGTCGTGCGGGCACTCGGCACCGACCATGCAGGGCCGGGACCACTTGTAGACGTACTTCCGGATGGTCGACTTCGCCACGCGACCGTGCGGCGTTGCGAGGAGCGGCTTTCGGTCGTAGCAGTCTGTTACATCCGGTCGCTGGTCGGTCAGGTAGTCGTCGATGACCTCGCAAGCCCCCGGTGACAGACCGACCCGTCGCTCGCCTCGAGCACCATTCTTGATCGGGGTCTCCGACTCCGGACGGTGGACGATGTCCAGATGGGGTTGCGCGGCGTTACACCGGAAATCATCGACGTCGAGGGCTCGGGCCGCACCCATCCGCATCCCGGTCTCGACAAGGATGAGCCAGGTCACATGCTCGGTCGTCGCGTACTCGTACTTTGCGAGGTACGCGAGGACGTCCTCGGCTCGGTCGACGTGGATGACGGTCTCGCTCGCATTCTCGCCGTCCGAGAGGGACGGCGACGTGACCTTCTTGAACAACCCAGGTCGGACCGCGTCGATCGTCTCGCACCACTCGACGAACACACGAAGCGTGTCCATCTGGGTCTTCTCGCTGACCGCGTTCAGGTCCGCCCGACGCCAAACCCGGTACTCGTGGAGATCCTTGCCAGTGAGGTCGGACAGGTCGTCGATTCCCTGCTCGTCACACCACCGGACGAAGAACGCGAGCCGAGACCGATGGGCATCGACCGTCGACTGCCGACAGTCCCGACGCTTGTCCTCCAGGTACAGCTCTACTGCCCGCTCCGGCGGCGTCGGTTCCAAAGCGGGTTCGTCCTTATCGAGGAGCTCCCGGAGGAGTTCCTCCGTTCCAGAACCCCCAGCGACTGACGGAACGTTGTTACCCACCGTTCTCCCCCATCTCCGCCATCATTCGGTCGACCGACCCCTCGGGGTAGAGCTCCGGGACTCGGTCCGGATTCCGGTCCAAGTAGAACCGGATTGCTCGCCGGACGACGTCCGACCGCGATTGGCCGGTCGCCTCGATGATCGATTCCAGTTGTCGCGCATCTTCGCTCGGAAGACGCGTCGCAAACGCCCTCGATGATTCCTCACTCATCACCGCATCGCAACACGGGTGGCAATAAATGCGGGCCAATTAATTGGCGATTGGTGGAATTGGTGAATTGGTCCAACATTCAATCCAAATCGGGGAAATCGAAGTCGCGACCCCCGGAATATAGTATCAACTACCAACCGAGATGAAGGATAGAAGTCAAGCGCGAAGATTGCCTACAATTTCTCGTCATACTCAAGCCGAAAATCACTCTGTAACATCATGCTACGTAAGGCACGAGAGTCTCTCGGTTCTCGTCGACCCACTGCCCGGGTCGCTCGACTGAGCACACATGCAACCTCCCCCCTCTGGTGCGAGATCAAAGTTGGTCGGCGAGTGCGTCGCTATGTGTTTCGCCGTCTTCTCCCACGGAGGTTCGCCTGGCACACCAGGTACTTGACGAGGCGAATCTAGTCGTGGCCGAACGCTGGATCACGGACGCTGGCTCCGAGGGCGAGATTAAGGTGCTTGGTCGTCGCGACCTCACTAGTCTCTGAACGTGGTGCGGTATTCGCAATTAGAACGGGATTCAACCCGGAATCAATCCTTCATCGACTTCATTTTCAATGCGATCGCAGCAACGGCTACGATCATTATCGAAACGATAGCGACGGTCTTGACGACCATCCACCGGAAACCTCGGAACATCATCTTCCCTCCTTTCTTCGCTCCTCGGACGCTCATCTTGAGCGCTACTTTGGCTTTGGAGAGCTCCAGTTCGAGATCGCCCTCGAACTCGCCTTCAACCGACTCTTCCTTCTCAGCCTCAACAGTCTGGACATCCGGCGCGGATTCTTCAAAATCTTGTGTTTCGCTCATTTGGCAACCACTTGCTTTCCAGAAGAAGGGCGACCCACCTATACCTAGGCCACAATACTAATCAGAATCCCGATAGGGGTCGGGCCGCGGTCCATGCAGCAGTCCTATCACGCTATGTATACTAATGAGCCTTCGGAGCATCTCTTTAAAATCTTCTGAGTCCCAGCAACCTCGACAAAACCATCCGCAACAGTTCGATTATAGACCACCAATGACAGAACGCTTATATGTGTAATGGGAATAATTGCGGCTATGTCAGATAGTGTCGTCGATGTCCACCGTCAACACTTGGGCGATCATCGGCTTCTGACTGAATACGACTCAGGCTATGAATACCTCCTCGACGAGGTCGAATGGCCAGAGGCTGATATCGCTGATGCGTACCAGTCAATCAGCATGAAGCACATGTACCGCATCCACACTGACTCACCTCGAAGGTTCCTCATCGTCCAGAAGAACCCGAATCTGAAACCCGGGTGGGTGTCGAAGACGTTGCATGGCCCGCATGCCCATCTCAACGAATGGGGAGGGGATACGCTGGAGCGGAATATCGCCCATTCACGAACGACAGTGACGGGCTATTTGGAAGGCTCCGGATTGCGATTGAAGCTTTTGATTCAGGCGGTCGTCGATGTCTTCGACGACTCGGATTTCGGAATCGATTCTCCCCTCGATCAGAAGGCTCTCCAACATTACCTGCGTACCGACGTCAACGACGACTATGATAACAATCCATCAGATGCAGTCATTTCGTCGGATGCCGGATTCTTCGGTGACTTCGCGTACACAAACGCGATGAAAAATCAGGCTCCTACCAAGGCAACAACGTGGGGAGAAGACGATCGTGAATGGCTGCAAGACGAAATTGCGGCGGTGAATCCGGATGTCATCCTAGCACTGGGTAATGATGCTCGAGATTCGCTTCGAGATGTCGGGTTCGAGAAGATCGACTACGATGGTCCGCTCGTCAACGACGAGGGCGGGATTTTGACGTATGCTGGTGAGGATTCCCGATTACAGGGCATAGATGCGCTTCGGTTGTACCACCTCGGAGCTCGAAGCCGGCCACCCCATGAACTTCTGCACGAATCGTTGCGGACTATCAAGCAACGGCAGTAGCGTATCAGTCCGTTTCTAAATTGGTCGGTGCCCGACCAATTCACCCGGGGTTTCACCGCCACCGACTCTCGATTGATGTCCGGTAGCGCAGCCCCAGAACGCTCGTATTGAACTTCTGGATCGTAGTCGGGTCCATTTCAGACCGGGCTTGGTCCAGGTTGTGCCGGGACTCGAGCAAGTGGGTGAGGGCCGCATCGATGACAACCGAATTCGGCGGATCGTCATTTGGACCGGCCGCAACGACGTCTTTGGCCCGGTCAAGCATCCGCTGGCGTTCGTCTGTCAGTCGGGGGGTGGTCCGCTTTGTCGAGCCCATAGTGACTCAATGTATGCACGGGGGGTCTAGAGCGTTTCTCTGCGGTAATTGGCCGGGGGATTGGTTAAAGAGGAGCGTTGAGCGTACCGAGGGTTTGTCCGATACCCGACTCGGAAGGATTGTTTTCTATGCACAATGTCGGCTGAGGGCCCGAACAATTGTATGTAGATAACGGTCCATGAATACATCTACGTCGAACCCCGGGGGATTGCTACTCAATTGCTCTCACAGATGGATTAAAGACGCTGATAACTGACTTCGAACCCGTTCTTCAGCACCGGCGAATAAGCATGGTATATTCCAGACATTTTAGGAAAGGACCGTTCGTTGATTTCGTTTTTCATAGAAGCCACGTTCATGTTTATGTATTGGTGTAATTCTCAGAGAACCGGATCATGGAATGGACGAACCGTACCCGGGGAGAGCACAACTAGATAGTTCCGGCAAAGCCTATATGTACAGCCCTAGTCTACTCCAACTCATGTCTGACCGGGATACGTTCCGGGATCTTGAGCTTCCGCGTGTGATCGATACTGCGGATACAGAATTTGTTTCTGAGTTCTATACGCCACTTCTCTCCCGGGCAGTCAGCTATGACCGTGGGGTCGGATTCTTTTCGAGCAGCTGGATCGAGTCAGCTGCGCGGGGAATGGCTAATCTCGCAGAAAATGGTGGCGTTGCTAGATGGATCACGAGTCCAATTCTTGGAGAAGACGACTGGGAGGCGATTAAACAGGGAATGGAAGCCCAGACGGATGAGGTATTGAAAGAATCTCTCGAAGAGCAAATTACGGATCTCCGTTACGATCTTGAGTATCATACACGGAATACCATCGCCTGGATGATTGCGGATGGACTCCTTGAGATCAGGTTTGCTGTTCCAAAGAAGAATTTGTCGGGCGACTTCCACGACAAATTCGGGATTATTGAAGATATGGTGGGCAACACGGTTGCCTTCCATGGCTCTCAGAATGACAGTGAGAGTGCGCTGTCGAATTATGAGGCGTACACCATTGATTGTGATTGGCTCAGCGACCGAGATGCGGAGGGTGTTCGCCATCAGCAGAAACGGTTCGAAAGGCTCTGGCAGGGCGAGTTCGAAAACGTTGAAATTTACTCAATTCCGGAGGCAGCCAAAGAGAAGATTGCGAAGCTCCGAGATGACGACTATCGGCCTTACACACCGCCCAAAAAGGAAGACAACGGAATTACTCTGCGACCGTATCAACAGGAAGCGATTGAAGTTTGGCAAGAGAACGGCCAACGGGGCTTATTTGAGATGGCGACGGGTACGGGTAAAACGTTTACCGCACTCGCTGCAACCGAGGCAGCGTTCGATCGTCCTGAGCCACCTGAGTTAGTCGTTATTGCAGTCCCGTTTACTCACCTTGCACCCCAGTGGGAGGAAGAAATGGAATTATTCGACATTGGCAGTCCCACGTACGCCTACGGAACGGATAACCCCGACTGGAAGGCTGATCTATCCAAACTAATTTCGAACCTCAACCTGGGAGTAACTGACTACGGGGTGCTTCTCACGACACATAAGACGCTCTCGAACGAATATTTCCGCGAGCAAATTCAGAAGCATCGAGGAACTTCGCTATTGATTGGTGATGAGGCCCACCATCTTGGGTCGGAACACCAACAAAGTGGCCTTCTCGTTGACTATGACTATCGCGTTGGGCTTTCTGCCACGCCGAAGCGATATTTCGATGAAGAAGGTACCGAATATCTTCTCGATTACTTCGGCGGCGTCGTATATGAGTATACGCTTGGAGAAGCGATTCCAGATTTTCTCGCACCGTACGAGTATCACCCAATTATCGTTGAGCTCACTGCAGAGGAGCTCGAAGAATATCGCCAACTCTCCCACCGCCTTGCGAAAGTCGCACACAATGAAGACGCCGATGACGAAATCAGGGAACGGTTAGCACAGAAGCGAGCCAATATCATCAAGTCAGCCGAGAATAAATATGGCCGCCTTCGTTCCGCCCTCAATAGGCTAGACCCCGTTGATCATCTCCTTGTCTATACGAACTCTGAACAACTTGAACATGTTCAGGAAATCCTCAATGCGGAAGGATTGGTTCAACACAAATTCACCTATCACGAAGATAGTGATGAGCGCGAACGTATTTTGACTGAGTTTGAGGATGGTGGATACGATGCCCTTGTCGCAATGAAATGCTTAGATGAGGGGGTCGACGTTCGGGCTACCAAACAAGCCATTTTGATGTCCAATACTGGGAATCCAATGCAGTTCGTACAACGCCGTGGTCGTGTGCTTCGGCAGTTCCCGGGGAAGGAGAAATCAACTATCTTTGACTTTATCGTCGTTCCGACAACCAACCCAGATGCCCAGCTCGTGGAAAGCGAGAAGGGGATTCTTAAGAAAGAACTGCGGAGGTTTGAGGAGTTTGCAGCGAGCGCGATGAATGAAGTCGAAGCCCGAAACAAGATTGGCCACCTTCGGATTCAATATCAAATCTCGGTCGATGAAGAAGAATAACTAGTTGACAATCTCATCAATATTCTAAAGCTATAAGTAGTACACTATTGCATTCCTATGTCATGGAACGGGAGGATGTCAATGAACTCATCTTGCAAAAAGTCAATGAAATCGACGACGACCAAGTCCGGAATTTCGTCGAGGATGTTCTGCGATTTGAACGCGCTGAGCTAGATAAACAACAGCCACATTACAAGAATGATTTCGGCGATTATCTCCAGCGATATATCGATGACTGGGAAAACTACGAATCTAACAACTAATGTCTCGACTTGAAATCCGATCTCTCACGCTCGAGAATTATCGACAATATGCGGGTGAGAACGAGATCAAGCTGCAAACGGAAGGAGATAAAACCGTCAACGTAATCCAGGGAGAAAACGGGGCAGGGAAGTCAAATATTCTAAACGCAATTACGCTCTGTCTCTACGGAAAAGAGAGTCACCTAGACGAAACGAAGGACAATGAACTCGAGTCTTATCCCTACGTTAATCGGAAAGCACTCGACGAAGTGGGAGACAACGAGACCGCTGAAGGCAGGATTGAAATTACCCTGGGAGAAGACGAACCTGAGTATATCTTTTCACGCAGCTTCAAGACTGTTAAGCTGAACGGTGGGGGTTTCAGTAGTCAGTACGGTGATCTACAACTTAAAGAAAAACGCGGTGGCGACTGGAAATCTGTTGAGCATGTTAGCACCCGGTTGAACCAGATTCTCCCAGTCCATGTTCACCAGTATTTCCTCTTCGATGGCGAACGCCTGGACGAATTCTTCGGAGAGGGGTACAAGGACCGGGTGAAGGATGGACTCCTCGACGTTTCCCACATCGAATTGCTCGAAAACGGGATTGACCATCTCGGGTCCTTTGAGGGTGACTTTGAGAAAGAACTGTCTGATGTTGGCGATGCTGCTGAGAGGAAGCGGAAGGAGTACGAGAACGCAAAGGAAAAGGTCAATAATCTAAAGGGAGATCTGGATCAAACGAAAACAAACATCTCTGACACCAAGGATCACATCCGGGAAATTGACGACAGACTCCAGGATAGTGCAGATCCGGAGGTCCGAAAAAAACAACAGCGGAGGGAATACCTAACAGAAAGGCTGGGGGATATCCGAGGCGATATACAGGAAGTTAGGAAAGAGGCTAGTCGTGAACTTGTGAAGGCTGGGACGCCCCTATATGCGGTTCAATCGCTCGAATATACGCTTTCTGAGCTCAAGGAACTATCCGAACAAGGAAAGCTACCCCCGAAAATTCAGGACACTTTCATCGAGGAACTCCTCGAAAAGGGGGAGTGTATCTGTGGAGAAGACCTGACTGAAGACCACCGAGAACACCTGCTTAGCCTCCAGCAAGAGATGTCAACTGTCGTCGAAACCAATCTTGAGGGGAAGATGGCAATCCCGGGGATGCTGCAAGATGCAGAGGAACACGCAGAGACGCTGATTGAGAAGCGCCAGAAGTTGGCCAAGTTGGAGGAGAAAGAGCGTCAAAAGAACAAAGAGCTGAACGAGATATCAGAACAGCTCAAAGCGCACGACATCCCGGAGGATGTGGACGTCCAAGAGCTCGAAAAACAGCGAACCGAATACGAAGACCAGTTGGAGGACCTCCAGGAACGTAAAGGAAAGCTCGAAGTTCGTATTGAGCAGGCGGAAGAGAAGCGAGATGACAAAAAGAAGGCGTTCAATGAGGAGGTATCCAAGGAGGAAAAGAACGCGGAAGTCCTGAAAAAGATACAATTCATCGAGTCATCCCGAGATGAACTTGAGTCGATGAAGGATGATATCGTCTCGTCGGTCCGTGAGGAGATCGAGACAAAGATGGACGAGTATTTTAATGAAATAATTTGGAAGGAAGAAAACTACACCGTATCTCTGACCAAAGAGTATCAAGTCCGTGTTGTAGGGCCTCGAAACGACAATAAAATCGGATCCCTGTCTGCTGGAGAGCGGCAGGTATTGGCTTTCTCGTTCTTAGCCGCGCTCACGAGTGTGAGCGGATTCAATGCACCACTGGTTATTGACACACCGCTGGGCCGGATTTCGAGTACTCCGAAACGCCGACTTGCTCAAAACCTCCCGGAGTACATTAATGATACCCAGATGACATTTTTGATGACTGACGAAGAGTACACGGATGAGGTGCGAATGAACATGAAGCCGCATATGTCAAATGAATATAGGCTTGATTTCGCAGACGAAGTGACGGAGGTTGTCCCATATGAGTGAACAAATATATGAGGATACGAGTCCAGGGCGGGACTACTACATTCAGGAGGATAAGCATGATCTCTACAAAGAGCTTCAAAACAGCGAAGAATCGCCATTTACTGAAGCGGAGCTGAACGAGATATTCGTCTTTGCTGTAGCGTACGGATCACGCAAAGCAGGTCGGACACCAATCGATGGATCTGGACGTGCTCTATTCAATCGTGGCGCCCTCAATGATCAGACGTTCTGGCTTATTCGCTCTATTGCCGTTGCCGAAGAGCGAACCACGGATGTTCTAATTGATGGGAAACAAGTCAAAGAGATCGCAGAGGAATACGCGAACGGTGGTATTACTGAACTCCACAGTAAGGTATTCGGGCCCGGAGATCCATTGGTTGAGCTGTCCGATGACGTGATCGAACTGGCTCAAGAGCAAAGTTCAGACTAACCGATACATGTCATCGTGGGAATCGATTAGATTAGGTGGGGAAGAAGTTCAACTGATGATTCATCCCTCGAAGTCTGGAAAGTTTCAAGTGGGTGCGAAGTTTGATAGCAGTGATGAGGAGGGGTATCTAGCTCTGCTAAAGGAGGATGACGTCTGCTGGTTTCGGCGTCCGCCAGAACCTCGATCGGTTGGGGTATCTGAAGCTGGGGATGTTGTTCTCGCGGATTGGATTGAGTATGGCGAATCGACTGGCGCTACGGTTTCGGTGTTTGACAGAGATGAGGCTCGTGTATTCGAGTCGCATATGGATGTGAGTGCGCCCACTGTCGATATTTCATCGGACGGTGACTTTGTTGTGGTTTGTCCCTACGGAGAACCAGCTCGAGTTCTTGATATTCAGCGCAATACAGAAGTCGTTTGGCATGAGTATGATATCGCCGATCGATTGGTTCCTCAGTGGAGGACTGTCGATGGGGAATCGCAAGTAGAGTTCTGTCAGAAGTCGGGCGAAGACCCGCTTTATCGCATCAATCTCGATGGGAAGATAACATGGTCGAGCGATTCATTTGAGTCACAACAATATTATCAAATCGTCACGCTTGATGAGTCTGTCCCGTGGGCAGAGGTTATTGAAGATTTTGCGGACGATTACAGGAACAGTGATGACGACGAGGTTAAGGACTCGATTGCGAATACAATCGGTGATGCACGATTAGTTGATGCCAATAGTACTATATTACAAGAAGTAGTTAGTGCGCTCACAGATGTTCGGAGTACCTTTGCAGATAATGAAGCTCATGAGAGGCTAGTTGCTCAGGCCTTAGGAGAAGCGTTCTATCGACTGGCTAAGGATCTTCGGTCTGGTGTCTCCATTGACGAGGAGTTTTGGCAACTGATTGATCGATCTGCTGCGGAATATCGGACTGTTCTACCCTGGTATGAGGGAAAAAAAGGACTATCCAAGGCGCTGCGTTTACAAGCCAACCAATATGCGAAGCAAAACCGTGCTGGTGAAGCCCGCTGTTGTTATGAACAGATCGAGTCTTTGGAGATACGATTCGACGTGAATCTACTCAGCACTGGTGATGAGAACCGTCTTGAAAAATATCGAGAGAAGGATATTGCTGCTACGGAACCGAAAGAGACTGGGAAACTAATTCAGCAATCACAGCTCTCAACCTATGTACAGTAAGCCTTCGTTGGATATCGATTTAGATGAAGAGTACGTACTGGGGCTAATTGATTACCTCTCGAGACCCTCCCTGGTACCATATAAATCGGGGAATGGGTACGGCCTTGATGCAAAAGTAAATATATCGCTGCGGAAGTCGGAAATTCTACTTGGAGTCATAAGCCAATTTTTCGATAGTGAGGGAATTGACCATCGTTATAAACGTCGTGACTCAGAAGGTGTCCCGCACGAGATATTGGTAAGTAAGGCCGAGGATATTCAGACGCTTCGTGACCTTGGTGACGGAACATTTATTCAGATCGCTGAACGGTTGGAGTATCTGGTCGCTTTCAACCAGGAGTATAAAGGGAAGACAATAGCCGGCAATGAGGGGCTCTTCTATCGACTGTATAAACCCTGGACCGATATGAACCTGCATGGGACTAACAAAAAATATACTCTCGAGTTTTTCGAGAACGAATTTGATATAGAGATTCCGAACGACCTATTTGAAGCCTCTGATCCGGTGTATCCGGAGTCTATTTCGACGGATTACGTTGCAGGCGTTTTCGATGCAAACGGCATGGTTTCACTGATAATCAATGAGCAACCGGTGAACAACACCGGATATGGAATAAGTCTAACAGCACGGATTACCATCTCTCATCCTAACATCCGAGTGAAACCAAACCTTATTAGATATTTCCAGCGCCACGGCCTCGAACCTGGTATCTCTACGAGAGAGGACCGTCTCGAAATTCGATTCGACTCTGTCGGTGCAGTTGAGAAATTTATCGGAGCAATCGGAGAGAGTACAATCTACTTGTACGATCTCTGTGAATTATTCCACACACAGCTTATTCCGGCATATAAGGACCAATATCACACTACTAAGCACGGGTTCTTAGATATCGTCCGAGCATTCGAAGAAGTCGCACCAGAACGACCACGGGCAGAATACACTACGGAATTCTTTGAGGAAGAATGGGATATTGAGAATTAAGGCAGATTGACTTTTTACGTTGTACGAAGTTCATCGCGTCAGGGTGTCAGACACAATACGGATCAAAGCTACAAGTCTAATCTACTCAAACGACTCCAATCCTGTTTGTTCGCCGCTGGAATCCTTTCCCCGATTCTCCATTGGATTATCAACCTGGATCTTAAGATTTGAAACGAGCGGAGGCCAATTTTTCGACCAGTACTGGAGCCACCCATCATTGGTCGTTTGTGCGAACCACTCATCAAGCGACAGCGTCGCCTCTGCCCAATGGTGATGTTTATCCCGATACAAATGGACACCGTCAGCAATCAGTTCTGGAGGATCAGACTGCAGACTCGAGCGGTAGTCACTAAGCGTGATAAATTCTGGATGAAACTCGACACCATAGTAATCACCCGAACCCTTCGTTTCAGAGAGCATATCTTTCATGGCAGCATGCAGGGATACATCCTCGAAATCAGCCACTGATTCGCAGACAAATTGGATCCTTGCATCTGGTTTCGTCTCTGCACTGAAGTCGCTGGGATCACTAAGCGCCTGGATGAACTTGATTTGCCCCTCGTGAATACTACTGTTTTCCCCCCTGACTAGCTCCCGGTACAGCTTATACGCATATTTGTGAATCCGCAAAGTGTAGATCTTCTTCTGAAGCACCGATTGCTCATCCTGTAGCGTTGATTGCACGCTTCCTACCTCTTCGAGGGCTGTGGGACGAACATGCTCCTGGTAGTAATCGATATACTCTTGATTGAGTTCAAACCCGAGCGGCTTCCGATCTAGTGCTTCGGCAATCGCTAATGTCGTCCCAATTCCAGCGAATGGATCAAAAACGACGTCTCCAGGATCGGACGCGAGGTGCACAATCCGCTCCACAAGCTCTTCTGGGAACGGACTTGGGTGGTAACTTACCTTTGGTCCCCACTGTCCTTGCTTAGGAATTGGGAACCGCCAGACGTTATTCGGAACGATTCCTTTTGGGCTATATCGCTCAGGGTAGTTCACCCACCAGCGTTGAAATTCATCGGTGTCAGTGATTCTGATTGCGTCCTTATTGTACGTGTATTCATCGGACTTCGAAAACATGGTGACGTACTCATGGACGTTCCTAAGTTGCCCTTTCGTATTCCATGGTCTTGTTCGAACTTTATCCCAGATAATGTTGTCTTCCATACGCCAGGACTCGGGAAGCGGATTATGCACTGCCCCACATTCAGTGCAAATGAGCGTTCCATCTCCCCGATTCCGTTGGAGGCATCCATTACAATCTTGTTCCAGACACGTCTCGTGATTCTGTAAGTTCTCGAGCTCGTCCGCGATATCAAAGGGAAGCCGAATAACTCTTCCATCTGCTCGGAACGTGTCAGTGACTATCCACAGCGTACAGTCCTCAGCAGCGATATCGTAGCATTGCTTATAAATAGATCGAAGATCCTCAAGGAAGTCCTCATAATCCTGTTTCCCGACCTGCTCTTCATGATCGCCGTAATCAACCAAATCCGCATACGGTGGCGACGTAATGATCGTGTCGACAAGGCCATCCGTATCGTCGAACGCTGCTTCGAGGCGTGACTTCAGCTCTCGAGCATCGTGTTGGTAGATTCGGAACCGAGAATCCTGCTCATCGGTCATTCGATACTCCTGACGAAGGTAGGATGACCAATAAAGGGGTTGGTACTGTCCAGTCGTCTACTCGCATATGCATACATTTAAAATCTAACTATTCATGGAGGGTTTTAGCAGATTAACGGGATTCAATAACGGTATGCTCTGAGTCACCCGATGAGGTATTCACCCAAAGTTCGTGATCCCCTGAGAGAGACCGTGATAGCGTCTCCATCGACTGAACCGGATGGTCGATCTCAACTCCAATATTGGAGATGATCGGTGGAAATTCATCGCCTGCGAACCGCTGTGTCCATTCCATGTTCTCATTCATTCCAGTCCAATCACTGAATGAAATCTCTTCGGCGTACACGTAGTGACGACCGTTTTCGTAGACATAGAGGTCCTCAGGGAGATGCGTATATGCGCCATCGTTCATTTCTGTCAGAAATTCTTGGGTGGTTAGAACGATCGGCCGCGCCTTCATTCCAAATCCGGAACACGGCTGGAGTGTAGTTGATTCCTCCGCACTTTTCTGATACTCAAGGGCGGTTCGGGCCGTTGTTTCATCATCGACAATCAGTAGTAGATCCATTTCACCATGGACGTCCTGTCCAACCGTCTGGTATCCGAGTTCCCGACTCACGAGGAAGACGCTATGAATATCTAGCTGAGACAGCTTCGCGAACCCTAGCTCTCCACCGAGTGTCCGAATTAATTCCCTGGCATACTTCGTCTGGCGGAGCCCACAGATTAACCGATCAAGTTTTTCCTGTGTCGGCTTTGCCTCTGCCGTTGTCTGTTGCTCCTGGAGATGGTCCTTGAGCTCGGGATAGGATTCGCAATATTCTTCGTTGAGCTCGAAACCGATACCCTTGCGGTCCATTTGTTCCGCCTGTGCTACTGTCACTCCTGAGCCCGCAAAGGGATCCAACACGACATCACCTGAATCAGTCGAAAGGGTCAGAATTCGTTCAATGAGTCCGGGTGGGAATGCGGCAGGGTGGTCAAACACATCGACACCACCATTGAACGATCCCCGAGTAGGAGGCTCAAACTCCCAAATATTCTCAGGGAGCTTGCCAAGTGGGTGATATCGTTCCGGGTAGTCAGCCCACCAGCGTTTGAATGTGCTCGGATGAGATTCGCGGATACGATCCATTTCAAGGGCAAACTCAGAACTTTTGCTAAAGCACAGCACATACTCGAAGACGTTTCGGAGACGACCCTCTTTCGTGTATGGAAGCGCCTTGTTCTTATTCCAAACGACAATGTCTTGCAGTATCCAGGAGGCCTCACTTGATATCGACCCTCCACAATGTGGGCAAGCAGTCCCCGGTCCATCCAGAACCTCAACCCCTCTTAGTACAGTGTTCTCACAATTCGAACACTCCATCCCTTGCTCTAGGTTTTGGCATACACGAGCGATGTCGAACGGAAGTTGGATGAGTTCATGATTCCGCCGAAATGTATTGACAACAACCCAGAGTGACCCATCTTCATTCGTGATGGAATAGACATGCTCAAAGATAGCCCTCAGTTCGTCTAAGTATTCAATATACGATCCATGCTGACCGACTTCATTAGTATCGTCTGACCCGTAGTCCTTCAGATCGAAATACGGCGGAGACGTAACAGTTGCATCCAGAAAGGTGTCCTTCCCTTTCTCTTCTTTAATGAGGGTCTGAAGTTCGGAGACTGCTTTTCGAGCGTCTCCGTTATGCATTGTGAAAATCTCCTCATCGTCGTCAAACGTCCACGAGGTGGCTTCCGTATCTGTAACTTCGGCAGTCGGTTCCTCATTTTCGGGAGCTGATGCACCCCCACTCGAGATATTTCGTCGATAATCTCTTCCATCCGGTAAGAGCTCATCATTTGATACCTCTTCTCGGATTTCTCGCCACAGTTCACTGTTCGTGTCGAGTCGAGTCTTCTTATTGTCCGTTGGAACCTCACTCGTCTCCCCCTTCGGAAGTATCTGGAGAATGCCACCGAAGTAGTTATATTGGTTATTTCGGGTGAGGTCGAAGATCTCCTCAAACACCGACGTCATCAACAACCGCCCGTTGGCATAGATATCTATCCCTTGCCGGTTTTGACTCGGTCGATATCGATATCTGAATTTCCCACTTTGCGTGAGGAGATCCGGATATTGCTCCTCCGCTTTGGCCGTCATCGCATCTATATCTAATGTCCCGGCTTCATACTGGACATCGTATCGCTGACCGTTCGATATCTTCACCTCAAACTCGTGGGCCTTCTTTGACTCATCGTCATCGTACTCCAGCCAAATTGGCACGACGTCGAAAGATCCCTTCTCATTTGTTTCGAGGTCGTGGTAGCTGACGGCTATTTGGTTATCTTCATGTGCTGAGAGGAGCCGACGGAACATCACGCCAAGGCGCTCACGGATATACTGAACCTTTGTGCCGAGTGATTCCGCGGATGGCCACACGTCATCATCGAATTGATCTCGTGCGCATGTTGCGTGCACTCGTGTCCCGTGGTCTGCTTCAAGCAGATCAGAATATCGATTTGGAATTCCAACATCCCAATCGCTCTCAACGTCATCTGTAATTGGAAGATCGCCCGTTATCGGCCCATCAACACGGAGACAATCACTGGTCTCTGTCTGTGTGATAAGCGTGAACCAGTCACTCTGATTTCCAAGGTTGCGTTGTTTAAGCGACTCTTCAAACCACGCAAGGCTTGCTTTGAGTCCCCACCCCACGTTGTTCAAGATTCCTTCAGATATTTCTTTATTTCCGGTGCGAAAAACCTCAGTCTGTAAATTATTTCGTGTAATTCCGGGGCCATTATCCGAGATGTAGGTTGTAATGGTGTTCTCCCCACGGACAAACATCAAAGAGAGATTAATCGGTTCCGCAGGATTCTCGAAGTAGGATTCACTCTTAACAAACGCCGAGACTGAATTGTCTATGAGTTCCTGAAGTGCATCTAAGTAGTTCTCATGCTGTTTTGCCATCCCGGACGCAAGCATCTCAAGTTCGACAGCAGACTCGCACGTCTCGTTCATGAACAAAGACACCCCCAATTGAAAGGAACGTAAGGCATCATTCGCTTTCTATAACTCACCCACTGATGATTGATTAATCTGTGGATCGCGGTTGGATTGCAGTCCCGTTGAATTGCTCACCCCAAAGGGAATCAAAGAGACACTTTCAGCGACTACATTTCTCCAAGACATATATTAAGAAGTAGCTAATTTCCTATAGATTATGTGATGAGGAGGTAAGCTTAGTTTCGAGTGCATCAACTGCAAGCGGTAGCGGAGTACTTCGATTATGTGCTCTTAGGCACACCCGCTAAGAGTAAATCGGACTCGACGAGTCCCGTTCTGAAAACTGATCGTGCCTGTAGAAAGCTCTATCAATGGTTTCAATCACGAAGTGACGTCCTCGATTACGAAAGGAGGGCCCAGAATAGCCGGTATTCGAGACGCTAGATGGTGATACCTCTCATGAGGGTCATGTTCAGATTAGCTGATTCCATGCGAAGGCGAATGACTTGAGCCACTCGTCAGCAGTTTCTGCCTCGGCGTGACTGAAGCGGTTCGAGAAAGCGGTAGTTCTGCGTTTTACCTCTCAAAAGACACGTTCGACGCTGTTGCGATTTCCGTGGCGTTCATAGCGGAAATCGAGCCCGTGACGGTTGCAGGCTTCTTTCAGGGGCGTCGCCCCGTCGACGAGAAACACGGCGTCGTCGACGTCGTGTTTCTCGCGCAGTTCCGTGAAGAGCGCGTGCGCGAGCACGTTCGTTCTGGTTGGTTCGAGCTTCGTATGCAGCAGTTCGTTGGTGTCTGGGTCGACAGCAGCGTACAGCCAGTGCTGTTCGTCGTCGAGTCGGATCACCGTCTCCTCGACGGCGACGTGATCCGGTGAACGACCGTCCTCGGGCTGTAAATCGGCTTTGTGCACCCAATTGTGGACAGTTGGCTTGACACGATCAACACCGAACAGTTCGAGAATCGAAACAGTATTCGAAAGCTATAATCCAGCAAGATGGAGCTGAATACTGAGCTTCATCAACAGTCGTGGTGTTGCTTCGCGCTCCACAAAACCTAATTCGATCTCGTCCAAACAACCGTTGAGGGCGGCGTTTTCTGGCATAGAACACTTTGAAAATGTCCCCACCTTTCAGTGCTTATCTGAACACCGCCCAATTATCTGGCCGAAGAATTATATTGCCACTCCGTCTCTGGACTCCTAGCGAACCGCATGATGACGTCGACCCGCGTTCCAGAATCGAACGAAATCAAGCCAGCACACAGCGCTTGCCTTATAATCAAGTCGACGCCGTCTGCCGACTCTCCACCGTTCAGAAGCGTAACGGACCCGACGGGATTTGAACCCGCGACATCTTGGTCCGGAACCAAGCACTCTGTCCACTGAGCTACGGGCCCTCGGGTACGGGTTGCTTTCGTGGTGATATAACGGTTGTGAACCGACTGTCTTTTGTCGGTGATATTTGGTGTGGGTGTTCGAGTTCGGCGAGAAGTCTGGGGGTTCGAACAGGGCGGCGGAAGCAGACCCGACGGGACTCTCGCGAGCGAGTGGGAGTATGTCAGAGCTTGCTCTGACAGAATTTGAACCCGCGACATCTTGGTCCGGAACCAAGCACTCTGTCCACTGAGCTACGGGCCCTCGGGTGTGGGTTGGCTGGTGTGGTGTAAAACGGTTGCGTTCGTGGTGGATTATTCGTCGGTGTCGAGTTCGCCGGTTCGTGGCGGGTTATTCGTCGGCGGTGGGGGTTGGGGTGTCGGGTTCGTCGTCGATGACGGTGCTTTTCCAGGTGCCTCTGGTGAAGTAGGCGAGGGCGGTGGTGGCGCCGAGGATGTTGCCGAGGGCCATGCCGATCCAGATGCCTTCTGGGCCGAGGTTGAGGGCGGTGATGGTGATGGGGCCGATGGTGATGACGCCGAGGGCGAGGTAGGCGACGGTGGGGACGCGCCCGATCCAGAGGGCGATGATGGAGAAGGTCATGGCGGTTTTGGTGTCGCCGGCGCCGCGGAAGGCGCCGAGGATGACTTGGAGGACGCCGATGAACGCGAATTCGATGCTTCGGATGCGGAGGTATTGGCTGCCGAGGGCGATGGTGTCGGTGGCGCGGTCGGTGCCGGTGGCGATGAAGACGCCGACGATGGGTTCGGGGAAGAGTGCGGCGATGACGGCGACGGCGAGCATGACGCCGGCGCTGACTTTCGCGGCGATCCAGACGGCGCGTTCGGCGCGGTCTGGTTGGTCGGCGCCGAGGTTCTGGCCGACCATGGTGTTGGTGGCGCGGCCCAGTCCCATGGCGGGGAGGAAGATGACGGAGACGAGGCGGTTGCCGAGGCCGTATGCGGCGACGACTGGGGGTGCGAACGTGACGACCATGGCGGTGAGGGTGAGCATGGCGGCGGCGCTCGCGGATTGTTCGAGGGCGCTGGGGACGCCGATGCGGACGATGTCGGTGACGTGCTCGAGTTCGAGCCAGAGGTCGCTGACGGCGACGTTCGGGCCTTTGTGAGTGAAGAAGAGGACGTAGATGCCGAGGACGCTGGCGGCGCCCCTGGAGATGATGGTGGCGAGGGCGGCGCCGCGGATGCCGAGGGCGGGGATGGCGGCGCCACTCCAGCCGAAGATGAGGATGGGGTCGATGACGACGTTGAGGGCGACGGAGAGGAACATGACCCGCATGGGGGTCTGGGTGTCGCCGTAGCCGCGCATGAGCGCGGAGAAGACGAAGAACCCGAAGAGGAAGGGGAGGCCGAGGAAGAACACTTCCATGTAGGCGGCGGCGAGGGGGATGACGTCGGCGGTGGTGTCGGCCTGGCTGGGGAGGAGGTTGAGGAGGGGGTCGGTGAAGAGGTAGCCGAGTGCGGAGAGGACGAGTGCGAGGATGGTGACGAACCCGAGGGTTTGGCCGGCGATGGTGCCGGCGGAGCCTTCGCTGTTGGCGCCGGTGTATTGGGCGACGAGGATGGCGCCGGCGGCGGTGAACCCGCCGGCGATACTGATGAGGAGGAAGATGATGGGGAACCCGATGCTCATCGCGCCGACGGCGTCCGCTGATAGACGGCCGAGCCAGAACGTGTCAGCGACGTTGTACGCGACCTGGAGGAGCTGGATGGTGACGATGGGCCACGCGAGCCGGATCATCGGTCGGATGAGTCCACCGTCGGTGATGGAGTCGTCGCTCGTGGCGCTCACTACGTTTCGAAACGAAAACGCGAGGCTTGAACCTGTTGATACGAACCGAGCGTGACGAACGAAACCACGGGTCCTGGGTGGGTTCTGGGGGGAACTACGTGCTTCCGGTGGACTCGAACAGGGTGGTGTGCGCTCGCGAGACCCACCAAACGTTTAATCTATCAGGGCACTGGTGCGTGTGGATGCCGTTCCACGGATCGACCGCCCTGGACACTCCGCTGGGGATGCCGCTCGGCTACGCTGGACTCGCCGCGGTCGCGGTTCTGGTACCCGTCATCGCGCCGTTCACGGCGGTCGCCTTCTGCTATCGAGGGTACCGGTATCGTCGCTCGGACGACCCGTCTCGTCGACGAATCGGGACGGTCCTCCTCGTCGTCGGCGTCCTGTTGGCTGCGTACGCGGCGATGTTCCTCGTCGGGCTGGCCGCCGAACCGGCGTTCGAGGAACGCGGCCCGCTTCGAACGAGCGCCGTCGCCCGTTAGGCGGGTCGACGCGCTGGGCGGAACGGAAGCGTGGAGAAGGCGAATACGAGAGCAGTGTCGACTGCGGCGATCGTCCGGTCGTTTCAGGGCGTCTCGCTCGTTTCGAGCGTGAAGTCGTCGCGGGGGTACGCGACGCACGTGAGGACGTAGCCGTCTTCGAGTTCGGGGTCGTCGAGCATCTCTTGGTCGTCGTGTTCGACGAAGTCGCGGGCGTCGCCGTCCGCGATGTGGCCGGCACAGGAGACGCACTGGCCTTGTCGGCAGGCGTAGGGGAGGTCCCAGCCTTCGTCCTCGCCGGCTTCGAGCAGCGGTTCGTTGTTCGCGACCTCGATGGTCTCGCCTTCCTTCGCGAACTCGACGTCGAAGTACTCGACCTCGTCTTCGGGGATGTCGCCAGGGCTGGACGTGTCTTCGCCCTCTTCGCCGCCTTCGAGCTCCCCGCCTGCTTCGCCGCCGCCGACGGCGGCGACGCCGCCGCCGCCGATCGAGCGGTTCATCGGTTCGGGGAACTCCGTCTCGGCCACGGTGTCGGCGCGGTGCTCGAGGACCTCCTGCGAGATGTCCTCGTTCGCGGTCCACCCCGTCCCGCGCGTGTAGTGCAGGACGACGGCGATAACCGTGAGAGCCAGCCCGATTCCGAGGCCCACAGTGCTGACTGCCATATACTGGCCGCTAAGGAGACCTACTTTAATTCACTTGTGATTGTTCTCGCGGTTCGAGCCGCGACGGCGACGGCTCCGCACGGTGAATTCGACGGGCGTTCGCGGGCAGAGGTCGGCGACCCGTCCGCGCTCGGACGTCGACGGACGGTCACGGTCAGAATTCGACGCGCGAGCGGATGTGCATCTCGTCGTCGGTCGCTTCGAGGTGTGCGACGTCGCTGATCTCTAGCTCCCAGGAGAACTCGCGTTCGCCGAGGTACTCGACGACGTGGCCGAGGTCGTCGCGGTCGAGGCTGTGGTACGCGAGCGTGACGTGCGGGAACCACCGGTCGGGGTGGTAGTAGGAGTCTGCGTGTTCGGCGAACTCGGTGAGGCGACTCCAGAGGCTGTCGTGGATGGACGCGAGTGCTGGGGAGCGTGCGAGCGGCAGGTAGATGACGGGGGCGGCGGTGAACACGCCGACGCCGCCCGTGTGGACGGTGAACGGTTTGGTGTCGGCGGCGACGGAGTGCAGTCTGGATTCGACGGTCGAGGGGTCGTAGCGTTCAGCGACGTGATAGGAGATGTGCGGTGGCGGGAGTTCGCCGGCGGGGTCGAGTCCGAACTCGTCGGCGAGGTCCTCCCAGACGTCCAGCACGCGCTGGTGGTGCTCGTCGGGGAGTGTCGAGATGACGGCGGAGTGCATATCAGTCATCGGTCACGTAGTGAGTCGTCCGCGTCTTCGTCGCCGGATTCGACGGTCGTTCCGGACGTGATACCGATGTAGGTAGCGCGTCCCCCCTCCTGAACGTAACGGCCAGCAGGAGGTTCGACGGCCGTCGAGGTCACTCGAGCGCGTTCGGTGGGTCCGGGAGTCGCGCGATGTCGTCGGGGTCGTGGTGCACGTAGACGTCGGCGTCCCGACTGCGTGCCCGGTGCTTGATGTCGCGGATGGAGTCGATGCTGTCCTCGAGACTCCACGCGAACGACGCCGCGAGCTCCTCCTCGTAGCCCTTGCGGTGGTTCGCGGCGTCGACGGCGAGAACGACGGTTCCGGCGTCGGCGAGTTCGAGCTGGAGGCTCTGGTGGCCCGGGGAGTGTCCGGGCGTCGGGAACGCGACGACGCTTCCGTCGCCGAACACGTCGTACTCGCCGCGTACGGGCGTGACGTTCGCGTCGAGTCGCCGGAGTGGAAGGATGTCTCCCGTGAGGTAGAACCAGCGCTGGACGCCGTCCGGCGCGAACGCGTACCGCAACTCCTGCTTCTGGACGACGATTTCGCAACCCGCGTCGACGAAGGTGTCGAGGTTGCCGGCGTGGTCGGTGTGGAGGTGACTCAGTACGACGACGTCGACGTCCTCGGGCGCGTACCCGACAGTCTCGAGGAGCTGTTCGACGCGCTGGGATTCGTCCATGTCGATGCCGTCGACGAACTCCGCCATGTGTGGTGCGCCGTCGGGCCCGTACTCGATCGGGTTCTCCTTCATCTCGTAGGAGAGCCCGGTGTCGAACAGGACGACACCTTCGGGGTGCTCGAGCAGGTACACCGGGCAGGTGCCAGCGTACGGTTCGCCGAGGTTCGTCATCTGCACCGCCATCGAGAAGTCGAACGTCCAGTGACCAGTGTTCAGCGTGTACAGTTTGTCGACGACCATACCACACGCTTGGTGGGCCGTTGACATAAGTTGAGGTAAAGGCTGGCAGCCGGCCCGGTACGTTCGAGACGGGTGGCGGTGAGGGACCCCGCTCGCTCGAGGCGTCCGATCTGGTCAGAGCTGACGGGACATGCGGACGCTCCGGGCGTGGGAGACGTCCGCGGTGAACCCGAGTCGCTGGTAAAGTTCGTGCGCGCGACGGTTCGACCGGTCGACGGTCAGCCAGACGTCGTCGACGCCCGCGCGACGTGCGTGCTCGAACCCGACCTTGAGGAGGGACGTGCCGATGCCCGCACCCTGGTAGTCCTGGTGGACGAACACGCCGAGTTCGTGGGCGTCGGCGTCGTCGGCGTCGTCGGCGACGAACATGACGTGTCCGACGACGGTGCCGTCGCGAACGGCAAGGACGTTCGTACCCTCGAGGACGGCGTCGAGCCACGCTTCGATCGCGGACGCCGTCACCGGAGGCAGCCCCTGCGTTCGCTGGGCGCCAGGGAACCCCTCGTACATGGCGTGGAGCGAGTCGAACCACGGCTCTCGGTACGCGACGAGTTCGATGGTGCGTCGTTCGGCGTCGACGAACCGACTGGAGCGCGATTCGGCTGTCATCGAGTCACTGCGTGAACGCGCGTGGACGCCGCGGGAGGGTCGACTATTCATAGCTGGTGTCGCGGACGAACGTCACCGGACAGGGTGCGTCGAGGAGCACGCGCTGGGCGGTACTGCCGAACACGACCTTGCCAGCTGGCGTCCGCCGTCGGCCGCCGACGAGCACCCGTTTCGCGTCGACGGCCCGTGCGGCGGCGACGATCTCGTCGCCGATGGCGTCACCGACGCGCCCGTCGACGTCCATCGTGGTGCCCCACATCCGCAGGCGGTCGTCGAGTTCGCTGGCGAGGGTCCGGACGGACGTGACTCGTTTGACGAGTTCGTCGGGGGTCGGTGGGTCGGTGGTGTCGTATTCCAGTCGTTCGAGGATGCGCTCGAATCGGGCGGTGGTGAAGACGTGCAGGACGCGGACGGTCGTCTCCATCATTCCGGCGACTTCGGCGGCGGTCGATGCGAGCGTCTCGATCCGCTCGGGGTCGGGGTCGCCGATGGGGAGGAGGAGCGTCTCCGAGCTCGCTCCCGGTCCGATCGTCGCGGTCGAGAGGTCGAGTTCCGTGCTGGAGGCGAGTTCTTCGGTTGTCGAATCGCTCATGCGGCGGTGGACCTCCGGGGCGTGGACGGCCGTGCATCGTCGTCGTTCCGCTTCGCGTCGCCGTGGACCAACATCATACCTGACGTTCAGGCACCATAACAGATAAATACTGCCTATAACCCCTACTGAAGACGTTTTGTCTCCTAGAAGAATATAGTGAACCGGCTAAGAGTTATTCATTCGTCCAGAAAATATCGAGTGGTGTTCGCGTGTGGTCGGTTCGGACGGACGCGCTCGCAGGTGGTCGGTTCAGACGGACGCGCTCGCGAGTGGTCGGTTCGGCGGTTACACTCGCGAGTGGTCGGCTCACCAAGTAGTTCAGTGACGGATCGCCTCGGGGTTCGACGACGGCGACCGAACGCGCCGATTCGTACTCGACGTCGACGACACGGCGCGGTGACGCGACAGCTATCTCTCGACGCGTGCAGTGCTGGTCACTCGCCGCCGCGCTTGCGGTCGAGGTACGCGAGGACGCCACGGACGTTCATCGCGGTCTCCGCGGCCGCCTTGCGCTCGCCCCAGACCGCCGTCATCTCCGTCGTCTGCACGAAGTGCTCGACGACGGCGTCGTCGTCGGGAAGCTCCTGCTGGGCGGCCTCGACGGTGGCGACCCAGTCCGTCAGCCGGGCCTCGTAGCGCGCGAGCAGGTCGTCGGTGGGTTGCGGCCCGAAGTGCGAGAACAGGAGCACGGAGGGGTCGAGTCGCGCGATGGTCTCGACGTCCGCCAGGGCCTGTTCGAGGTCGAACTGCGGCGGTGGCGTCGTCTCGCGGACCTCGTCGATCGCGGGGACGTAGATGCCCGCGGCGTCGGCGGTGAACACCGCGTCGTTCGCGGGGTCGTGGAACACGTGCTGGTGTGGGGCGTGCCCGGGCGCGTCGTGCGCGTGGAGTTCGTGGTCGCCGAGGTCGAGGACGTCGCCGTCCCCGACTTCCTGCACGCGGTCCTCGGGCACCGGCTCGGGTTCGGTGTAGAACTCGAACTGGTCGCCGACCGCCTGCTTCGTCCCCTCCCAGAGTCGCGTCGGGTCGACGAGGTGGCGTGCACCACGCGGGTGGACGGCGACGGTGGCGTTCTCGCACTCCGCGGCGAGGAAGCCCGTCCCGCCGGCGTGGTCGAGGTGGACGTGCGTCGGCACGACGTACGCGACCTCGCTCGGGTCGACGCCCGCGTGCGCGAGGAGGTCGAGGACGCGCTCGTAGTGCGTCCCGATTCCGGTGTCGACGAGCGCCGGTTCCTCGGCGTCGAGCAGGTAGACCGCGCCGTACTCGTCGACGTCGTACATCCCGGTGTCGACGTAGTAGAGGTCCGTGCACTCCCCCGCCGTGACTTCGGTGACGTCGCCTCTGATCATACGGGAACACCGGCCCACCGCGTCAAAAGTCGGTCGGTCGCGGTGCCACGGCAGCCATTCCGAGTGGTTTCGCGTCGAGTGCAGGGAGTGCGACGGCCTGTACGGCGACGAGACGCCGGACGGCGCGGTCGCTCGGAGGCGTGGTACCAAAGGGGGAATACGGGGAGCACGTGCACCCCGAGTTGCATTCGTTCGAGGGAGGGGGAGAGACATAAAGGCACGCCGTCCGGAGTGAAAGTATAACCGCACGACGAGAGCGGGGTTAGATGGGGCGTCAGACGGGCGTTCGCCGTCCGTCATCTCCCCTTCGACGGACGGTCGAGCACTGGCTGTTGACCGAACGAACCGGTCAGCGCCGGCGCGTTCCGCGAGGCGCGAGCGACGTCGTCGCCCGACTCTATCAGCGTCGTTCGACCGCGACGTCGTGCGCGTCGACGTACCGGCGGACGCGTTCGGCCAGATCACCCCGACCGGGCCACGTCACGCTCTCGACTGGGTCGAGTCGGTCGGGGTCGCCGACGTACACCGCCACCTCACCGTCGAGCGCCTCGCCCGAATCATCGTCGTCGAGCGCGTTGACGACCGGAACGCGAACGCGGACGTAGAGGCCGCGGCCGACGCCCTCGTACGTGTCGAGCACGTCGACGGCGTCGGTTCGGAGGATGCGCCCGTCGGCCGAACCGCCCGGTGCGAGCGTCGGATACCGTCCGTCGACGCGATGAACCCCGTGCAGGGTGGCGTCGGCGACGAACTCCCAGTCCGAGTCGGCCTGCTCCGGCGCGTCGTCGAGGACGTCGGCGACGCGCTCGGCGTCCGTGAGCGTCCCGTAGACGAAGGCGTGCATGCGCCAGGGTTCGGGTTCCGCCATCCTCAAACCCGCGCCGGTCACAGAGGGCGTATGGACTGGGGGCGAACCAGGCGCGTCTGGCGGCGGGTAGTCGGCCTCTCCTGGCCGATCTCCGTCGAGCAGACGGTTCGGACTGCGATGCGGACGACGGACGTGTTCGTCACCGCCGCGTTCTCGCCCGCCGCCGTCGCCGCCATCGGCCTCGCGGACCTCTACGCCCGGTTTCCGTTGCGCGTCGGCCTCGGCCTCGGCGGCGGCGCCATCGCACTGTCGAGCCAGGACACCGGTGCGACCGACGGCAACGACGACCCCGACGCCGTCGCGCAAGCGGACCTGAACCGCGACGAAGCCGTCACGCAAGCCATCCTCCTCTCGTTCCTCGCCGGGATTCCCTTCGTCGCGTTCGGCGTGCTGTTCGGCGAGCGCGCCATCGCACTCCTCGGTGCACCACCGGACGTCGCGCGCGTCGGCGGTGCGTACCTCGCCATCATCTTCCTCACCGCTCCCGCACGAATCGTCGGCCTCACCGCCGCCAGAGCCCTCCAGGGGACCGGCGACACCCGGACGCCGATGCTCGTGAACGTCGCCGGGAACCTCCTCAACATCGTCGGCTCGCTCGTGCTCGGCCTCGGCCTCTTCGGGGTCGCGAGCTATCGCGTCGTCGGCGTCGGCGTCGCCACCGCCGCCGGGAACGTCTTCATCGCACTCGTCCTCTGCGCGCTCATCACGTCCTCCGCGACGAACGTCGGGTTCGTGCGTCCCCGGAACCTCGTCGTCGGCCGGCAACTCGTCGCCATCTCGCTCCCCCGGATCGTCGAAGGACTCTCGAACACGCTCGCGAACTTTCCGTTCAACGCGCTCCTGCTCGCCTTCGGCACCGACGTCAACGCCGCCTACCAGATCGGGCTCCGCATCTACCAGCAGATCACGGGCCCGCTCTCCCGGGGGTTCAACGTCGCCGCGAGCGTCGTCGTCGGCCAGGCCCTCGGCGAAGGCGATGCGGTGGAAGCCCGCGGGAACGGGTGGGCGACGACGACGCTCGGCCTCGTCACGGTCGGCACCGCCGGCGCACTCATCTTCGCGTTCGCACCGACGCTCGTCGGGTTCTTCACCGACGACCCCGCCACCGTCCCGACCGCGATCGGGTTCGCGCGGACCTTCGGCCTCACCGCGCCCGCACTCGTCACGTTCGTCGTCGTCTCCGGCGCGCTCCAGGGCGCCAGCGACACACGCACGCCACTGTACGCGCGAGTCAGCAGTCTCCTCGTCTTCTACCTCGGGTTCTCCTACGTCGCGAGCGTCGAACTCGGCTGGGGCGTCCCCGGCATCTACGCCGGCATCGCCCTGCACTACACGAGCGCCGCCGTCATCGTCGCCATCGGTTTCCACCGCGGGAACTGGGCGGATCGCGCCACCGCGATGCTCGACGAACGCGGGAGCAGGAGCACCGAAGACTAGGTGCGAGCGAGAACGATATCCGGTTTCGCTCGGAAGCATCGTGCACAAAACACTTGTGAGAGCCGAGGAGAGTTCGGGTCGTGAGGCTCGAGTACGCGCTCCTCGGCGTGGTCGTGCTCGCGGTCGTCGCCGGCGTCGGCGTCGCCGTCGGCGTCCCCGACGCGCTCGACCCGCCCGAGGAGTTCCCCGACGAACGAGAGAAGCCCTCCAGCGTCGACCTCGTCGAACTCTCGATATCGACGGGCGCGGTCGGTGGCGAGAACGCGACCGTCCACGCGACGCCGTACGTCAGACAGCGCGGTGGTGACGCCGAGAACGTCACCGTCGTCCTGCGTGCAATCGACCAGGAGACCGGGTTCGTCGCGGCGACTGACCACCTGGACTACGGCACGCTCAGGAACGACGTCGAGGCGAACGTCACCGGTTCGCTCACCGTCGAACGTCAGGGCGACTACGACGTCGAGGCCGTCCTGTACAGGAACGGGTCGCGCGTCGAGAAGGGCTCGCGGGAGATCCGGGGCGTCGGGTCGCTGACGCCCGCGTACCGCGACACGCCCGTCGAGTTCCAGACGTTCGACGCGGGCATGCCCGTCATCGAGTACCAGATCCGGAACGTCGAGGACAACCGGTCGACGCTCGCAGTGTCGACGTACCTGACGAACACGGGCGCGAGTCCGACGGACGACCTCGAGCTCGTGTTGACGGCGCGCCAGAACGGCTCGAACGTCGTCGCCGACCGGACGACGATCGACGTCGGAGCGATCGGGAGCGGGAAGACCGCGACGCCGACGGGCGAACTGGTCGTCCCCGACGACTACAACTACTACCTCGACGCCGTCCTCTGGCGGGACGGGACGGTGCTCGCGACGGCGCGCTCGACGGCGAACCTCGCGCCCGGTACCGGATTGACCGTGGACGAGAACGCTTCGCGTGGCGGGAACTTCGAGGCCGGCGAGTTCGAGCGGAGCGAGCAGGACGACGCGGACGGCGAGGGTTCGGGCGACGGCGACCCCGAAACCACCGTCGAAACCGGCGGCCAACCAGGGTTCGGCGTCGCGGTGGCGCTCGTCGCGCTCGTCGCCGCCGCACTCATCGCGAGGCAGAGAGCATGACCGAGGACACCACCGACACCGAGACGAGTACCGATACCGAGACGAGCATCGACACCGAGACGAGTACCGACACCGAGACGAGCACCGAAAGCGATAGCGGGGACGACGCCGGGACCGACTCGATCATCCGGAATGCCGAGGCGTCGGACGCGGATACCGTCGACGACGCGGGCGAGGACGATTCCGCGTCCACGACCGAAGCGGATTCCGCGTCGAACCGCGAGAGCGACGCGGATCGGCGTCGCGAGTCCGGGCGTCGACGTGGCCGGAACGGTGGGACGTGGAGGGACGCCGGGCTCCGCGAGCGCCTGCAGTGGGTGGCTCTGGTCGTACTCGTGCTCGTCGCGATATCGACGCTGTTCCTGTTCTACACGAACGTCTCGCGGCTCATCTCGATCTGGGCGTCGCGCCGGTACGCGCCCGCGCTCCAGGCGGCGTTCGCGCTCGCGGTGCTCGCGAGCGCACTCGCTGGCATCACCTGGCTCTCCAGAGACCTGTACTGACGCGCCGACCGCACCGTCGCGCTCATCCACCCGAGTTCGGGGCAAGGGTCAAAGTCCCCCCGCCGCAAACTACAGAACGATGAGAGCGAAGCGGGAGTACCGCAACCGGGACGACGTGTCAGTGTCGGTGCTCGACGCCCTGGTCGAGCGTGGCCAGGGGGGGATGACGGTGTTCGAGTTGCGGTCGCACGTCGACGCCGGCATCGACGAGATCGAGCCGGCGTTGACCGAGTTGAAGGACGACGACCTCATCGTTGTCGAGAGGGACGGCGACAAGGCCATGCTGAGGCCCGATCCGCGCGTGGTCCCCGAGGAACCGGAGGACGAGGACCCGACGCTGTACGACGTCATCCGCGACAAACTCCCGTTCTGAGCGACGGGTGGCCGACCGCACCAGGGGCGGGGAATCGTACCGGACCGGACTCGTTTTCCCGTTCGGGCGTTCACTCGACGGTATGAGTGTCATCGATGACGTCCACGAGGATCACGGCGCGACGTTCGTCGAGCGCGGCGGTCGCAGGGTCGTTCGCGACTACGGGCGGCCAGCGCGGACGGCGAAGGCGGTGCGGCAGGTCGTCGGTGCGACGGAGGCGGCGTACGGCGTGGTCGTCGTCGCCGGCGAGGACCGTCACGACTTCGTCGACGACGCGGTGACGAACGCGATCTCGCGTGAAGACGGCGAGGGCGCGTACGCGCTCCTCTTGGCACCGGAAGGCGGGGTTCGGACGGACCTGTACGTGTACGAGGCCGACGGTCGCCTCCTGTGCTTCACTGCACCCGGGCAAGCCGAGTGGTTGGCCGAGGAGTGGGCGTCGAAGACGTTCGTGCAGGACGTCACGGTCGAGGACGCGACCGACGACTTCGCGGTGTTCGGCATCCACGGGCCGAAGGCGACGGAGAAGGTCGCGAGCGTCCTGAATCACGCCGGGAGTCCCGAACCCCGGCTCTCCTTCGTTCGTGGGTCGATGGGCGACTGGGGCGTCACCGTCGTCCGGAACGACGACGTCGCCGGCGAGGAAGGGTACGAGGTCGTCTGTGCCGCCGAGGACGCCAGAGGCGTGTGGGACACCCTCCTGAACCACGGGAACAACGCGGCCCCCTTCGGGTACGCGACGTGGGAGACGCTGACGCTCGAGGCGGGGACGCCACTGTTCGATTCGGAGTTGCGCGACCGCGTACCGAACGTCACCGGGGTCCGGAACGCGGTCGACTTCGAGAAGGGGTGTTTCGTCGGGCAGGAGACAGTTGCGCGCGTGGAGAACGTCGGTCGGCCGTCGCGGCGCCTCGTCGGCGTTGCGTTCGACGACGTCGGCGGGGACGACCCGCTCCCCGCGGCGGGTGCGGACGTGCTCGTGGACGACGACGTGGTCGGCGAGGTGACGCGGTCGGCGTGGAGTCCACATCGGGAGGCCGGTCTCGCGTTCGCGCTCGTTCCGTACGATACGGACGCGACGACGGTCGCGGTGCGGGCGGGCGAGAGCGAGGCGGTGAGCGACGGCACGAACTTCGCGAGCGACGGCACGAACTTCGCGGGCGAGGTGGCGTCGCTTCCGTTCGTCGATTGTGGAAAGCGGTCGGCGCGAATTCCGACGTACGAGTAGGGTCCAACGCGGCCGAACCGCAACGATGCAACCTGTTTTGAGGAATCGAGTGACGCGAAAATAGGGCGGGCAAATATAAACCCTGGGTGAGTTAGCGTATGTTCATGAACCGTTCTCCCACCGCTCGTGCATCCACAGGTGTTCCGGGACTCGACGACGTGCTCGACGGTGGGCTCCCCCGGAATCGCGCGTACATGCTCCGCGGCGGCCCGGGGTCAGGGAAGACCATCCTCGGCGAGCACTTCCTGACGGCGAACGACGACGACACGAGCCTGTTCGTCTCGCTCGAGGAATCCGAAACCAACCTCCGCGAGAACGCGGCGAGCGTCGGCGTGGACATCGACGACGTGATCGTCCTCGACTACAGTCCGGACCCGGACGCGTTCGCCGAGAACGGCACGTACGACGTGTTCGCCCCCGGCGATCGCGGCCAATCGCTGTCGGAAGGCATCAAGGACGCTGTCGACGAACACGACCCCGACCGCGTGTTCGTCGACCCGCTCACGCGACTCCGGCAGTTCGCGCCCGACGACGCGCGCTTCTACGAGGAAGTCGGGTCGTTCACGTCGTACGTCCGTCACAGCGACGCGACCCTCCTGTTCACGACCCAGCCGACGCAGGCCGCGCCCGACGAGGACCTCGAGTTCCTCAGCGACGGAAGCATCGAACTCGGCGAAGCCTCGAAGGGCCGGACGCTGACCGTGGGGAAACTACGCGGGTCGTCGTTCCAGCGTGGCGCACACACCGTCCGCATCGACGCCGACGGCTTCCACCTCCACCCGCGACTCGTCCCGTCCGTCAGCACGCGCGAGTACGACGCCACGATGCTGTCGACGGGCGTGCCCGCGTTCGACGACATGCTCGGCGGCGGCATCTCGCCGGGGACCGTGACGGTCGTCAGCGGCGCGAGCGGCGTCGGGAAGTCGACCACCGCGGCCCAGCTCTCCATCGCCGCCGCGGAACGCGGCGAACGCGCCGTCTCCTACCTGTTCGAGGAGAGCAAGGACACGTTCACGCATCGCTCGCAGAGCATCGGGATGCCCGTCGAGCGCCTGGTGGAGACGGAGCTGCTGGAACTCCGCGAGGTCGAAGCACTGACGATATCGCCCGACGAGTTCGCCGCCGAGGTCCGTTCCGAGGTCGAGGAGAACGACGCGAGCGTCGTCGTCCTCGACGGCATCTCGGGCTACCGGATGTCGATCCGTGGCGAGGAGGACGACCTCGTCCGGGAACTGCACGCGCTCTGCCGGTACCTCCGCGGGATGGGCGTGACGACCGTCCTACTCGACGACGTCGCACGCGTCACCGGTGACTTCGAACCGACGAGCGACCGCATCAGTTACCTCGCCGACAACATCGTCTTCCTCAGGTACATCGAGTACCGCGGTGAGATCCGGAAGGCGGCTGGCGTCCTGAAGAAGCGCTCCAGCGACTTCGAGCGCACGCTCCGGGAGTTCGATATCACGAGCGACGGCATCCAGTTCGGGGACCCACTCACGGACCTCCGGGGTATCCTCACGGGGACGCCGGAGTGGCCAGAGACAGATGGCTGATAGCGCCGAAGGCGGCGGCACCGAACGCGACCTGAACTGGGACGACCAGATGTCGACGTCGAAGTCCACCGTCGTCCTCGCCGTCGCGAACGACCGAACCCTCGCGTCGCTCCGCAACTGGTTCGATACGGAAGGCCACGACGTCCGCGTCGTCGACCCGGGGACGGTTCCGGCGGACGGCGACCTGTTCGTCGTCGACCAGGGGGCGCTCCGTGCGGCCGCACCAGCGCTCGACGACCTGAAAGGTGCGAGCGAGACGTTCGTGCCGTGCCTCCTCGTCGTCTCGGGCGCACACGAGGACGCCGTGGCGACGAGCACCGACCCCATCCTGGACGTCGTCGACGACGTCCTCGAGACGCCGCTCCGAACGCCCGAGTTACGGCGTCGCGTCGAGAGCCTGCTACGGGCGCGAGCGGCGTCGACGCAACTCCGAGAGCAACGCGCGCACCACGAACGACTCGTCGACCTCCTGCCCGCGGGCCTGTTCGTCCTCGACGACGACCACCAGGTGACGTACGCGAACGCCGCCGCCGCTGACCACCTGCGGACGACACCGAGCGAACTGGTGGGCGTCGAGTTCGCGGACCTCGTCCATCCCGACGACCGCGACGCCATCTTCGCGCACGTCGACGCCGGCCGGGACGATCAGGCCCTCCAGGCACGACTCCTGCCCACGGGGTGCGACATGGACACCGAAGGCGGACTCGACGAGGACGACAACGGGCCGCTCCTCGTCGAGACGTCCGTCGCGGACGTCGGCGTCGACGACGCGACGCAAGTACTCGTCCAGGACGTCACCGAGCGCGAACGCCGCATCGAACGACTACGACTGTTCGAACGCGCGATCGCGGAAGCCGGCATCGGCATCACCATCACGGACGCGAACGCCGAAGACGACCCGCTCGTGTTCGCGAACGACGGGTTCTGCGAACTCACGGGGTACGACCGCGACGAGGTCGTCGGCCGGAACTGTCGCTTCCTCCAGGGCGAACACACCGACCCGGCGAACGTCACGGTCATCCGCGAGGCCCTCGACGCCGAGGAACCCGTGTCCGTGACGCTCCGGAACTACCGGAAAGACGGCACGCCGTTCTGGAACCACCTCGAAATAACGCCCGTCGAGGACGACACCGGGGCCGTCACGCACTTCCTTGGCTTCCAGCGCGACGTCACCGAACGCCGGGAACGCATGCGATTGTTCGAACACCTCCACGACGCTACCAAGCGACTGCAGCGTGCCCAGACCAGGGAAGCGGTCGCGCAATCCGCCGTCGAATCCGTCCGCGAGATCCTCGACCTGTCGTTCGCGGAATGCTGGTTCCCGCGCGAGGACGGCACCGCACTCGACCCGGTCGCGGTCGTCGGCAAGGACGAAGGCGTGTCGATCCAGTCCGGCACGCGCGAATGGGACACGTACGTCGACCGAACCGGCGTCGTCGAAGTCCCCATCACGAACCACGACATCGAGGCCGAAACCGGCCTCGTGTTCACGCTGGGCGAACACGGCCTCCTCGGCGCCGCAGACCCCGACCGACAGTACACGCAAGCGCTCGAGGACGCCGGACGGGCGTTCGCCGACCACGTCATCGTCTCACTGGACCGCGCCGAACGCGAGACCGAACTCGCCGAGACCACGCGAGAGTTCGAGAACACGCTCGAACGCATCAACGACGGCTTCATGGCGATCGACAGGTCGTACGACGTGACGTACGTCAACCGGCAAGCCGAACGGTTACTTCCCTACGAGGCGACCGAACTCGAGGGCGAGAACCTCTGGGAGCTGTTCCCCGAGGAGGTCGACGGGACGTTCTGGCAGGAGTATCACGCCGCACTCGACGCGCAGGAACCCCGGACGTTCGAGGCGCACTACGAGGACCTCGACGTCTGGTTCGAGGTGACGGCGTACCCGAGCGAGGACGGCCTGACGCTTTACTTCCGGGACGTCACGGCGGAACGCGAGCGCAAGCAAGAGCTGGAGCGGTACGAGACCATCGTCCAGACCGCCGGCGACCCGATCTACACGCTCGACCAGGACGGGCGTTTCACGAGCGTGAACGACTCGTTCGAGGAGTTGACGGGGTACGACAGCGAGGAAGTCATCGGCGAACCGGCCGACCTCGTCATCCCCGAGGACGGCATCCGGACCGCGGAATCGGCGATCGCGGAACTGCTTGCGACCGACGAAGACGGCCAGCGGACCGTCGAGTTGACCGTGGAGACGCGCGACGGCGACCGTCGAACGTGCGAGGTCGCCATCGCGCTGATGCCCGGCGACGAGTTCCAGGGGACCGTCGGCGTCGTCCGCGACCTCACCGAGTTGAAGGGGAACAGGCAACGGCTCGCGGTCCTCGACCGCGTCCTCCGACACAACCTCCGGAACAACATGAACGTCGTCGCCGGTCGCGCGTCCACGCTCGCGGACCACGAGGACGACACCGTCGTCGCGGTCGCTCGCGAGGTCGAGCGTGCGGCGACGGACGTCCTCACGATGGCCGAGAAAGCCCGCACGTTCCAGCAGGCACTCGGCGACCGCGCGAACGAATACTACGATTCGGACCTCCGCGACGTCGTCGCGGACGCCGTCCAAGCCATCGAGTGCGAGCACGCGAACGCGGACGTCACCTTCGAGCTCGCCGACGACCCGCTCGTGGTACAGTCGACCGACGCCGTGACGCTCGCCGTCCGCGAACTCATCGAGAACGCCGTCGTCCACAATCCCAGCGACGAACCACGAGTTCGAGTGACGGCCGAACAGCACGGCGACGACGCGTTCGTCGTCGTCGCCGACGACGGCCCCGAGATCCCCGCCGAGGAGACGAACGCCCTCACCGGTGGCGTCGAAACGCCCCTCGACCACGCCAGCGGCCTCGGCCTCTGGCTCGTCCAGTGGACCGCCACGTCCTTCGGCGGCGACCTCGCGTTCGAAACGTCCGACGACGGGAACGTCGTCACGCTCAGACTCCCACTGATCGAACGAACCGAGTGACCACTCATAGTGATTATTGCGAGTCTTTACCGCTCAGTAACGAGAGAATCCGTCCGTCAGGGCCCAAGCAGTCTGGTTTTCGATGCCTCTGCCGAAAATCACCGCAATAATCACTATCAGATGCTCCGGAGAACCGCCTCGCCCGAGCGGTCGCGTTCGAGGACGCGGACGGTCCCCGGCGTCTCGACGACCAGCGCTTCCCCACCAGTGCGTCCCGTCGTCTCCCTGAAGACGTCCTGACAGACGACGTTCCCCGTGCGCGTCACGCGTTCCTGGGGCGTATGCCCGACGACCTGTGGCGGGGCGTCAGCCGGAAGATGCCGCCACCCGAGCCAGAGCGGGCCAGCGTCCGCACCCTTCGGCGTGCTCGACCCGGCGCGAGTCACCCACGCGTCGTCGAACGAACGCTCGAACGTCCCGTACGCGTCCGCGTCCGTCCCGACGACGCCCGCGACCTCGCTCGCGACCGCCTGGAAGTCGTCGTTCGCTCGCACCGGGTCGACGCCGTCGACCGCGCCAGCGTGCGAGTACGTGTACTCGTAGCCGTCGTACGCCGCCGTCAGGTCGCCCGCGGCGATCGCGTCGAAGAACCGCCGGCGTTCCGCGACGCCCACGCGGTCGCAGTACCACTCGTCCGTGCCGATACCGCCCGCGAGCACGAACTGCTCGTGATTCCCAGCGAGATACCGGACGTGCCCGTCGGGCGCCTCGTCTCGAAGCCGCCGCACCGTCTCGACGACGCGCTCGCCATCGCCACCACGGTCGACGAGGTCCCCGTTCAACACGAGGACGTACTCGTCGCCGTCCGCACCACCCACCCAGTGCAACCGCCCGTCGTCGTCGCGCTCGACCACCGGCGCGAACGACTCGTGGTCGCCAGGGAGCGCGAGCGCACTCTCGAACGCACCCCAGTACCCGTGCACGTCCGACAACGACAGGATCGTCGGCGGATACGACTCCACGTCCGCGAGCGCGAACACGCTGTCGCGGGCATCCACGACGCCTGCACCGGGGGTTCCTGCGTCCGACATGACTACTTCCAGCCGAGCCAGCTCGCGAGATGCTCGCGCGAGAACACGCTCGTCGGCCGATCCATGTGTACACCGATCTCGCCAGAGAACGCCTTCAACCCGACGCGCTGTACGAACTCGGGGAGCGAGTACGCCCGACGGATCGCGTGCCCGAGCGCGATCTCGGTCCCGAGGTCGTCGCGCCACGCCGCCTCGTACGCCCCGAGCGTCCCCGGCCGCTCCGGCTCGATCTCCCGTACCGCGTGATCCGCCGCCCGCATCCCATACAGGATACCACCACCAGTGAACGGCTTCGTCTGCCCCGCCGCATCACCGACGAGGAACCCACGATGCCCCGTCACCGAATCCGGCGGCCCCACCGGAATCAACCCCGAACACCGCCGCCTCACGTCCACGTCGTACCCCGACGCACCGACGAGGTCGTCGAACAACTCGTTCACGTCCGGCCCCGGCGACGCCGCAAGCCCGTACTCGACGCCCGCATCCCCACGCGGAATCCGCCACGCGAAGAACTCCGGCATCGTCAGATGCACGTCCACCCGATCACCGTAGTCGACTTCGTCCGAGAACCCCAGCACGCCATGCAACAGCTCGCCCGGATCGGCCAACCCCAGATCACGACGCACCCGCGACTGCGGCCCATCACACCCCGCAACCATCCGCGACTCGAACCGCTCCACGCCATCCGGCCCACTCGCAGTCACCCCCACCGAATCCGCAGACTCCTCGACGCCCGTCACCGTGTACTCCTCGCGAACGTCCGCCCCCGCCTCCCGCGCAAGCCCCGCAAGATGCCGATCCAACCCCACACGATCGATCACGTTCGACACCACCTCACCCTTATAGAAATCCTCGAACCCACTCCCCGGCCCACCCACGTGGAACCGCGCCCCGAACACCTCGTTCTCCAACAACTCCCCACGCGCACCATCCCCCGTAAACCCCCAGATATCACTCGACACGTGCCCAGAACACGCCAACGGCTCCCCAAGACGCCCCTGCTCCAACGCCAACACATCATACCCCGCCTCACCAGCCCGCCGCGCAAACCGCGCACCCGCCGGCCCAACACCAACCACCACGAAATCGTACATACAACAACCCAAGCCCCCCCAAACAGTAAATCCTTCCCGGTACAACCTTTTTTCTGCGTCGGGTGACCCTGCGGGTCACCCTCCTTGAAAAAACGTTGATGAAAAAAGGGCCGAGCGCTCACTCCGTTCGCGCTCGGTGAGTGCGCTGGACACACCGCACCGCCACCGCACCCGCTCCTCACACCCACCGCACTACCACCGCACCCGCATCCGCACTGCACCCTGCCCTTCCCCTGCTTGAAGCGCGCGCAGTTCCGCGCGCGCTTCTCGCGGCCCGGGGTCGATGTAGAAGCGCGCGTTCGTGTGGTGGGTGGCGCGCGCTGTCGCGGTCGTGCGAGCGTCGGCGAGCACGGCCGCGGCGACATCGTGCGAGGGAGGTCGTGCGGGCCGTGGCCCGCACGGCCTCGGCTGGGGAGGCCGAGGTGCGGTGCGGATGCAGTGCGGTGCGGATGCGGTGCCAGTGGCGTCGAGATACCGACGCCGATACCGAACGATCACGAACCTGCGACCAGTCCCCGCAGTGTCACCGAACAGGAGTCACCAACCACAACAGACTCGAACGCACGACACCCGTCCGGATCGCGTTCAGGGAAGGTCGCCGCTCTCCAGGATCTGGGACGACTTGCCGTTCGCACTCGTCCACAACACGAGCACCTGCTGATCGGTCGCCAAGCCGCCGTCGTCCTCCAGCTTCCACGTCTCGCCTGGCTCCCACGTCGACCCCGGCGGCTCGTTCGAGACGATACCCGGATGCACGGTCACGTCAGTTCCAGCATACTGGACGCTCACGTGGTCGAGGTTCACGTCCTCGCCACCGTCGTGGTGGATCACGAACTCGTCGCCGTCGTCCCAATTGTCGTCTCCGCCCATCTCCGCGTCGTACCGGAACGACGCGTCCGGGACCGACGTGGTGGCGTCGACGCCGAGGACGAACACCCCGACGACCGATGCGAGTGCGACGGTGATACCGACCATGAGGATGACCCCGATGACCGGCGAGACTGCACGATCGTCCGCGAGTACGTGTCCGAGTTGCATGAGTTCCTCCCAGGGCCCCCTCGCCCCGTTCATTCGAAACACACGCGCTTCGACTTCATATAGCTATTGGCTCGTGGAAATTAAAGTCGATAGTGTTCTAGAATCCGAGATAAAAACCGAATCGTCGCTCGAACAGGGGGAGTCGAGAAGACGCGACGGGCGGGACGCGGTCGAGCTCTCGCGAAGGTTCAAGGACGAAACCGCGGCGACACTCCCCATCCACTGAGCGTCGACCCGGCGCGGCCGAGACTGGAGCGCGGCACACCGCCGGGGAGCCCCAAGCGTCGAGACCGCCGCCTGCTCGCCATCCGAACGACGGAGCACCGCCTGAAACCGGCGCGAACCCGCTAGCGTCGACCCACACGCCGGGACGTCGCGACACACTCACACTCGGCGCTCGTTCTCCGCGGGGTCGACCTACTCGTGCGCCCAGGCGTCGAGTTCCTCGAACGCGGCCCCGGCGCGTCCTCAGTCGTCGGTCGCTGGCGCGGCCTCCACTTCCTCGTCCGCTTCCTCGTCGGCGTGGTCCATGTCGCGCGTCTCGGGTTCGACGCGTTCGCCGCGCGGGCCCTCGCGGTCGACGGCCGGCAGGAGATCCCGGAGGTAGCGGCCGGTGTGGGAGTCGTCGTCCCGTGCGACCGCCTCGGGGGTGCCGCTCGCGACGATCTCCCCGCCGTGTTCGCCGCCCTCGGGGCCGAGGTCGACGATGTGGTCGGCGTTCTTCACGAGGTCGAGTTCGTGCTCGATGACGACGACCGTGTTGTCGTTGTCGACGAGGCGATGTAGGACGTCGATGAGCTTCTTCTCGTCCGCCGAATGCAGGCCCGTCGTCGGTTCGTCCAACAGATAGAGGGTGTTCCCGGAGTCCTTCTTCCCGAGTTCCTCCGCGAGCTTCACGCGCTGGGCTTCCCCGCCGGAGAGCGTCGTCGACGGCTGCCCGAGTTGCATGTAGCCCAGTCCGACGTCCTTCAGGAGCTTCAGGCGACGGCGAAGTCGCGACGACGACTCGAAGAAGTCGTGCGCTTCGTCCACGCTCATGTCGAGGACGTCCGCGATCGTCTTGTCCTTGTACGTCACGTCGAGCGTCGCGTCGTTGTACCGTGCACCGTCGCACGCCTCGCAGGGGACGTAGACGTCGCTGAGGAAGTTCATCTCGATCTTCACGGTGCCCTGGCCGCCGCACTCCTCGCACCGACCGCCTTTGACGTTGAACGAGAACCGGCCTTTCTCGTAGCCGCGTTGCTTGGAGAGGTTCGTCTCCGCGAACAGTTCGCGAATGTAGTCGAACACGCCGGTGTAGGTGGCGGGGTTCGACCGCGGCGTCCGACCGATCGGGCTCTGGTCGATGAGCCGTACGGTCTCGACGTCCTCGATGCCCGTGATGTCGTCGTGCTCGCCGGGATTGACGGAGGTGTTGTCGTTCATCCGGCGCGCGAGGCCCTTGTAGAGGACGTCGTGCATGAGCGTGGACTTCCCGGAGCCGGAGACGCCCGTGATCGCGGTGAAGCACCCGAGCGGGAGGTCGACGTCGACGTCGGCGAGGTTGTGCTGGCGTGCGCCCTCGATGGTGAGGTGTGCGTCGGCGTCGCGGCGCTGTGCCGGGACGGGGATCTGTTTCTCGCCGGCGAGGAACTCGCCGGTGACCGACCCGTCGGTTGCGACGAGGTCGTCGACGTCTCCTTGGGCGACGACTTCGCCGCCGCGTTTGCCGGGGCCGGGCCCCATGTCGATGACGTTGTCCGCGCGCCGCATCGTCTCCTCGTCGTGTTCGACGACGATGAGCGTGTTCCCGAGGTCGCGCAGTTCCGCCAGGGTGTTCAGGAGACGGTCGTTGTCGCGCTGGTGGAGGCCGATGCTCGGTTCGTCGAGCACGTACAGTACGCCGACGAGGCCGCTCCCGATCTGGGTTGCGAGCCGGATGCGCTGGCTCTCCCCGCCCGATAGCGTCGCAGCTTCCCGGTCGAGCGTGAGGTACTCGAGCCCGACTTCGGTCATGAATCCGAGGCGAGCGCGGATCTCCTTGAGGATCTCCTTGGCGATCTTCGTGTCGCGTTCGCCGAGTGCGGCCTCGACGCCCTCGAAGTGCTCGAGTGCGTCGCCGATACTCATCCGGTTGACGGTCGTGATGTCGGTGCCGTCGACGAGGACCGCGCGACTCGCGGACTTCAGGCGCGTGCCGTCGCACGCCGGGCACTCGGTGACGCTCATGTAGTCCTCGATGTGGTCTCTCGTCGAGTCGGAGTCCGTCTCGAGGTAGCGACGTTCCAGGTTCGGGATGACGCCCTCGAAGCGCTTCTGCTTCCGGCGGGTGCCGTTCTTCGTCTGGCGCTTGAACACGACCTCGCCGGGGGTGCCGTAGAGGAACGCCTCCTGGACGTGCGCGTCGAGGTCCTCGAACGGCGTGTCGAGTGAGACGTCGAAGTGCGCGGCGACGGCGTCCAGTCGCGTCTGGTAGTACGACCGGTTGTAACTCCACGCCTCGAACACGTGCTTCAGCGGTTTCGATTCGTCGACGACGACGAGGTCTTCGCTGACCTCCTTCGTCTCCCCGATGCCTTCGCATTCCGGACACGCACCGTGTGGCGAGTTGAACGAGAACGACCGCGTCTCGATCTCGGGGATGTCGATCCCGCAGTGCGTGCACGCGAGGTCCTCGCTGAGTTCCACGACGAGTCGGTCGTCGTCGCTCTCGGTGTCGTCGTCGGTCTCCGCGTCGCCGAGTGCGCCCGTCGACCGGGCGGCGGACCCACCGAGGGCGTCGCTCGCCCCCTCGAGCGGGTCGGGAACGACGACCTTCACGACGCCGTCGGCCTCCTCGAGGACGGTCTCGACGGAGTCAGTGATCCGGGGTCGGGCGTCGGTGTTGACCTTGATGCGGTCGACGACCACGTCGATGGTGTGGTCGTAGTTCTCGTCGAGGTCCGGGCGTTCGGTCGTCAGGTCGTAGGATTCGCCGTCGACCTCGACCCTGGCGTAGCCGTCGCTCACGAGGCGGTCGAACTCGTCCTCGAACGCGCCCTTCTGGTCGCGGACGACGGGCGCCGCGAGCTTCGCTTTCGTGCCTTCGGGGAGTTCCATGATGCGGCCGACCATCTCTTGCGCACTCTGTTCGCCGACCTCGCGACCGCACTCCGGACAGTGCGGCGTGCCGACGCGAGCGTAGAGGAGTCGCAGGTAGTCGTGGAGTTCGGTGACGGTCCCGACCGTCGACCGCGGGTTGTTCGCGGCGTTCTTCTGGTCGATACTGATCGCGGGACTCAATCCCTCGACCGTCTCGACCTGGGGTTTGTCCATCTGCCCGAGGAAGTTCCGCGCGTACGCCGACAGCGACTCGATGTACCGACGCTGCCCTTCGGCGTACACGGTCTCGAACGCGAGCGAGGACTTGCCCGAACCGGAGAGGCCGGTGACGACGTTGAACTGTTCGCGCGGGATCTCGACATCGATGTCCTTGAGGTTGTGTTCTTCCGCGCCACGGACCTCGATGTACTCCTTTGTCATTAGGGGTAGCCAGTGGCTGAACCGGTGAAGTGTTGTCGGTTCCGGAGCGACGCGTTCGGCGCGTCGAACGCGCTGCCCGCATGCGAATCTGGTATCGCGACGCAACGCCAATGTAAGGGTCGGCAAACGTCGTCAAAGGCGACGCAAATGCAGGTTGAAGCTATTAATACGTTGTGGCCAACGTTCTACATGCTACGTCATGACATACCAGTACACTGGTGCGACGCGACGCGCGTTCCTGAAGGCCAGCGCGGGTGCCGCCGCCGCGGCGACGGCAACCGAAGTGACGCTCGCCTACGAGGGCGAGGACCAGCGGACTCAATCCGTCCAGGTCCGGCGGGACGAGAAGGGCGTGCCGCACGTGTACGCGCCGGGTGCGCGCTCGAAGCCGCCCGTCTTCTACGGCTACGGCTACGCCGCCGCGGAGGACCGCCTGTTCCAGCTGGAGATGTACCGACGATTCTACCACGGTACCGTGTCAGAAGTCCTCGGCCCCGGCGCGACAGGCGACGACGACGAGGGACCGAACTGGGTCGCGTTCGACAAGGAGGCACGACTGAATCGCTCCGGGACGGACGTCTCCCGGCAGATCGAGACGCAACTCGACGACGAGCATCGCAAAGTACTGGAGGCGTTCGCGGCCGGCATCAACCGCTACATCGCGGGCGTTCGGGACGGCGACCGCGAGTTCCACAGGGGGTTCGTCGAGAACGACTTCGAGCCCGAAGAGTGGGACCGCGAGGACGTCGCGGGCGTGTTCGTCGCGTCGATGGCGTTCTTCAGCGGCTTCCAGCTCGAGACGTTCGGCGCGGCGCTGCTCGACATCCTCCGCGGCGAGTACGACGAAGCGGAGGCGATGGCACTGTTCGACGACGTCCAGTGGGGCGAGGACCCCGGCGCGCCGACGTCGACCGAACCAGCCGAGGCGGGCTATACGCCGCCGTTCACGCCCGCCGGCGACTCGACGTCCGGCGACGGGGACGGTGGCGAGGACGAGGCGGAAGCAGTGCGTCGGCCGCGACCGCGCGTCAGTCCAGGCGAGACGAACGCGCCGACGAACCGGACGACCGGCGGCCCACACCGGCTCCCGGCCGACGCGAAGCACGCGCACGAACGACAGCTCGAGCACTGGCGGACGCTCGCCGCCGGGCTCGACGCGCTCGACCTCCCAATCAAGCTCGGGAGCAACGCCCTCGCCGTGCAGGGCGAAGTGTCCGAGAGCGGTGACGCACTCCTGTTCGGCGGCCCGCAGATGGGGTTCTCGTCGCCGTCAGTGATGCACGAGGTCGGCCTCCACGGTCGCGACTTCGACGTGACCGGGATCACCGTCGCGGGCTACCCGTTCGTGATGTTCGGGCACAACGACGACGGTGCGCTCACGAGCACCGCCGGCCTCGACAACTGCCTTCAGACGTTCGTCGAGACCATCCGAGCGGCGCCCGCGGACGCCGAGCACGATTGGGAGTACGAGTTCCAGGGCGAATGGTTGCCGGTCGAGGAGACGACCGAGACCATCCCGGTGAAGGGCACAGATGACGTCGCGTACACGATCCGTCGGACCCGACACGGCTACGTGATGTCCTGGCAACCACCCGAAGGCGCCGGCGAGGACGGTGAAGAGAGCCCGACTGGCGAGGCTGTCGCGGTCACGCGGAGCTACGAGGGCCGAGACATGAACTCGTTCAAAGCGTTCTACGAGTCCCAGTTCGCGAGCGACGCCGAGGAGTTCGTCGAGGCGACGCAGGTCTGTGACTACGCGCTGAACTTCATCTGGGCCGACTCGGACGGCGACGTCGCGTTCGTCCACGGAGGCCGCTATCCCAATAGCGAGGAAGTCGAATGGGATACGCGACTGCCGGCCGACGGCACCCAGTCCGAGCTGACCGCGGAAGACTACTTGCGGGCTGCCGACGACGAGGTGCCGTACGCGATCGATCCGTCGCCGGGGTACACGGCGGGCTGGAACAACAAGCCGGCGCCGGACTGGGACAATGGCGACCTGAGCTACGCGTGGGGTACCGACCATCGTGTGCAGCGCATCATCAACCTCGTCGAGAACCGGCTGGACGAGCAGGGCACGGTCTCCTACGAGTTCATGAAGACCGTCGTGTACGACATCTCGTTCGTCGACTTGCGAGCGATCCGTTACAAGGAGCCGCTCCTCGAGGCGGTGACTGGCGAGGACGCGGACCTGTCGGAGACCGAGCAGGCAGCAGCGGACGCCGTCGCCGAGTGGGACGACTTCCGGCAGGGCAACGGTGAGGACTTCCTCGGCGAGTACCCGGCGGGGTTCACGGTGTTCGACGCCGCCTGGCCGAAGGTGCTCGAGAAGACGTTCCGGCCGGCGTTCGGGCGAGCGTTCGACATCGGTCGCGGCGTGTTCTTCGACTACCGCTACGGGCGACCGCTCTTGATACGGACGCTACATCCCGAAGAGGCGGCGCTCGAGCCGGCGCGAGACTACTTCCAGGACGAGTCCGAGGGCGGCGACGACGGCGTCGCGTCGCCCGCGGGGCGCACTGCCACGCTCCGCGCCGCGTTCACGGAGGCCGTCGCCGAACTCGACGAGGAGTTCGACACGAGCGACGTCTCGGAGTGGCGGACGCCCGCCAGGGTCGACGAACTCGACAACCTGTCGCTGTTCGGCGTCCCCATCGGCGTCGCCGACGCCGGCGACATGCCGTTCCTGAATCGCGGCACCGAGAACCACTTCGTGCGCTGCGGCGCGCCCGGACCGGGTGACGCCGGCGAGTCCGCGCCCGCCGGCTTCGACTTCGAGGCCGAGAACGTCCTCCCGCCGGGGAACTCCGGCTACGTCGCCCCCGACGGCACGAAGGACGAGCACTACGCCGACCAGCTCGAGGACTTCATCGACTTCGACTACAAGCCACTCCGCTTCAGCTTCAAGGAGGTCGTGACCGCGACCGAGTCCGTAACGAACCTGCACCACGGCCGTCGCGGTGACGGGAAGGTAAGGGGTGGCGACGACAACGAGAAGGGCGGAGACGGCGGTGACGGGAAGGACGGCGGCGATGGCGACGGCGGCGAGGGGTACGGCGGCTGAGTCGCCGTCTGACCCAGTGTTTTTATTTCGGGGAGTAGCGAGGTTGGGTATGGTCTCCGAGTACGACATCAGCGGTATCGACCTTCGCGACGACCGGTACGTCGTGGAGCAGAGTCTCGTCCGGAACAAGTACAAGGCGATGGACGCCCGCGGGAACGTCGTCCTTCGCGGGAAGCAGAAGATGCTGAAGATGAAGGAGGAGTTCCCGTTCACCGACGCGGAGGGGAACGAGGCCTTCACGGTGAAAGCCGGTGGCGTCATCGACGTCGCGGGGAACTACGTGCTGAAGGACGCGTCCGGCCGGGACGTCGTCGTCCTAGACAACGATTACTCGCTCCTCCAGGACACGTGGACGATTCGTGATGCGAACACGGAAGCGGTGCTCGCAGAGATCAACTCGCGGGGTGCGCTGACGACGGTCGCGCGGAACGTCCTGCCGTTCGGCGAGTGGATTCCGCACAGGTACGAGATCACGGACGCCGACGGGATGCACGTCGGCAGTATCGACGGCGAGTTCTCGTTCCGCGATCGCTACGTGATCACGATCGACGACGCGAGCACCGTCCCGAAGGAGCCGATCGTCGCGGCGGCGATGGTCATCGACGCAATCCAGGGGAACTGAACCGCAAGGAGCGTCCCGTTCTCAGGGCGCGTGGAGTTCCAGGACGACTTCGCTTCCGTCCGTCGGCGTCCCGAAGCTGACGGTGCCGCCGAGGGAGCGTGCGACCCACGAGACGACCCAGAGGCCGAGGCCTTCGCCGTGCTCGACGCGGGAGACGTCGCGTTCGCCCGTGAGGAGTGCGCGTTCGTGGTCGGGGATGCCGGGGCCGTTGTCGGCGACGCAGATCGTGACGGCGTCGGCGTCGCGTTCGACGTGGATGTCGACGATCGGGTCGGGGCGTCCTGCGTGTTCGACGGCGTTCTCGACGAGGTTCTCGACGGCGAGGTCGAGGCGTTCGTCGGCGTTCGCGATGCAGGACTCGGGTGCGTGCGTCCTGATGTCGGCCTCGGGGTAGGTGTCCTGGAAGCGGTCGGCGAGCGAGCGGACGCTCGCCGCGACGTCGGTCGGTTCGGTCGTGAACGCGGAGTCCTTCCGGATGACCTGTTCGAGTTGATGGACTTTGTCCGCGAGTGCGGCGGCGTCCTCGGCGCGACCGGTGACGTGCTCGATGATGCCGATGGCGTCGGGGTCGTCGAGTTCGTTCGCGAGCTGGTCGAGGTAGCCGGTGACGATCCCCATGTCGGTGCGGAGGTTGTGTCGGAGGACGCGATGGAGGACCTGGAGGTGGCGTTCGCGCTCGTACTGGTCGGTTATGTCGGTGTAGATGCCGAACGCTTGCACGTCCTCGTCGGCGGGCGTGTAGTAGGGGATGCCCCGGAAGAGGAAGTGGCGGTCGCCGTCGGCTGTTTCTCGCGTGAGTTCGGCGCTGACGGTCTCCTCCGCGTGCGCGCGCTGGTCGAGTTCGTCCGCGACCTCGTCCTCGCGTGGAACGAGGACGTCGTTGACGGATTCGCCGACGACGTCGCTCTCCTCGTGTCCGAACACGCGCTCGAACGCGGGGTTGACGGATTCGATGATGGGTTCGCCGTCGACGAATCGTGTGTCGATGACGGGGTCAGGGAGGTGCTCGAACAGCGACCGGAACCGGTCGCGTTCCCGGTCGCGTTCGGCTTCGGCGGCGAGCAGGTCGCTGATGTCGCGGATCGCACCCATCGTCCCGCAGTACTGGCCGTCCTCGTCGGTGAGGACGGACAACTCGATCTCGGCGGGGATGCGTTCGCCGTCGGCGAGCAGGGTTTCGGTCCGGTAGCTCCGGGTGGCGTTCGGGTCGTCGCTCTCGAGGAGTTCGACGATGAGTTCGGTGCCGCGTTCCAGACTCCCCTGGGGGAAGAACTTCGAGACGTGTGCACCGACGACGCCGTCGGGGTCGTAGCCGCCGGCTTCGATGATCTCGTCGCTCGCGAGGACGACGTACCCCGCCTCGTCGAGGACGTACATCATCTCGCGGACGTTGTCGACGACGGTCTGGTAGAGCGAGAGCGTCTGTTCGCGGCGCGCGCGTTCGACGCCTGCGGCGGCGTTCGCGGCGAGGATCTCCGCGAGTTGGACGTCGGCGTCGTCGATGTCGTCGACGCCTTCGGCGCCGACGGCGAGGACACCGTGGTCGCCGAGTGGGAAGAACATGAGCGCGCAGTCGTCGTGCTCGATGACGGCTGGTTCGCCGCTCTCGAAGACGTGCCCGACGGGTTCGGCGCCGGGGGCGTACGTTCGTTGCCAGTCGTGGTCGTCGGGGCGGGCGGCGGCGAGCGTTAGCCCCTCGGGTTCGTGACTGGTGTCGGCGGCGGCGGCGAGCGCGGTGACGTCGTCGTCGAGCCAGACGGCGCCGCGTTCGAACGCGAGGATGTCGACGGCGGCGTCGGTGACGACGCTCGCGATGTCTTCGGGGGTGCGGGTCGTCATGAGTTCGCGAGCGGTGGCGAGCAGTCCGCCGAGCGTCTCCTCGTTCGGGGTGGCAAGGCGAGCGCTGGCGTGATGCCGGACGCGTTCGGCGAGTCTGGCGGCGGGGTCGTCCCAGACGTCGAGCGGGAGGTATTCGGTGGCTGCGCCCGCGGAGACGGCGGCGGCGAGGTCGTCGTCGGGCGTGACGCTGGTGAGGATGGCGGGGACGCTCGGGTGGGCGGTGGTGAGGCGTTCGAGGAGTCGTCGGCCGGTCGGACCGTCCACTCGGTCGTTCGGGCAGACGATGCAGTCGACGCGTGCGGACCCGAGGACGTCGCTGGCTTCGCTCTGGGTGGCTGCGGTGTAGACGAGGAGACCGTCGCGGTCGGCCAGGGCTCTGCGCGTGGTCTGGTCCCGTCCCTGGACGTACAGCACGACGGTCCGTGTGCTCATCCGGTCGCTCGAACATACGTACGCCAGCGCCTATGAAAGTGTCTGCCGTTTCGAGTGGTTCGGACTCGTTCGCGTCGCACTCTCCCGGTCCACGTGACCCTGTCGTCGATATTCCCTCGGTTGCGAGTGAATCCTCCGCCAGTGTTAAGCACGTGCCCCCTGTTCTGACGTGCATGACACTGTCCACGCTCGTCGTCGCGGTCGGTCCGGGCGACGCAGACCGCATCGAATCCCTCGCGAACGCTGTGACGGAGATCGCCGTCCCGACCGGTGCCAGGGTCGTGCTCCTGCACGTGTTCGCCGAGGACGACCTCACGTCCATCCGCGAGCAACTCGACGACCCGGAGGCGACCGCGACGGCGGCGGCTCGCCGCCAGAAGACCGTTCGCGAGCTGACCGCGGCGTTCGACGACGCGAACGTCGAGTACGACGTCCGGGGGAGCGTCGGCTCGAAGAGCGACGCGATCGTCGACGTCGCCAAGGGGACCGACGCCGGACGCGTGTTCGTCGCCGGCCGCGACCGTTCGCCCGCCGGGAAGGCCGTGTTCGGGTCGACCGCACAGTCCGTGATGCTGTCGGCGCCCTGTCCGGTGACGTTCGTCCGCGCCGGCACGCGCTGAATCCGCTCGCTCGACGCTCAGCGCGTCGTGCGAGCACCTGACAGTCTGGTTTTAGGCACATCGTCGCGTTCGAGGACTCCGTGAACTGGAACGTCCGCAAGGTCGGTGGCCTGAAGTCGACGCTGTTCTCCGGCGAAGGCCTCGTCTGCGACGTGGAGGGGCCGGGGACGGTGTGGTTGCAGACGCGGAGTCCGGACGCGTTCGTGTCGTGGCTCGTCCCTCACCTCCCCACCCGGGAGACGGACGACGGTGGCGTGAGCTTCGAGATGGGTGGCGGTCGCTTCGGCGGTGGCGGACGCGGCGGCAACATCTAGAACGGCCGTCGCGAAACTCGTATTCGAGTAAAAGCTACACGATTAAGTAGGCGGGCGTCCGTCCCACGAACGAGATGGCCACGTACGCGGGCGTCGACCTCGGCGCGACGAACATCCGCGCGGTCGTCGGCGACGCAGACGGGCGCGTCGCCGGTTCGAACCGACGGGGAACACCGAACGGCCCGACTGGCATCAGCGTCACCGAAGCGGTCCTCGACACGCTCCGGGCGGCGTGCGCCGACGCCGGCGTCGACCCGACGGACGTCGTCGCGTGCGGCATCGGCTCCATCGGCCCGCTCGACCTCGCGGAGGGAAGCGTCGAGGACCCGGCGAACCTCCCGGACACCATCGACCGCATCCCGCTCGCTGGCCCGATCGGTCAGCTCGTCGACTCCGAGCAAGTGTACCTCCACAACGACACCGCGGCGGGCGTCATCGGCGAGCGATTCCACTCGAACCGGAATCCCGACGACATGGCGTACCTCACGATCTCGTCGGGTATCGGCGCGGGCGTCTGCGTCGACGGTCGCGTCGTCGCCGGCTGGGACGGCAACGCGGGCGAGGTCGGGCACTACGTCGTCGACCCCCGCGGTCGCATGGAGTGTGGCTGTGGGATGGACGGGCACTGGGAGGCGTACTGTTCCGGTGAGAACATCCCACGGTACGCGCGACTGCTCGCCGAGGACGACCCCGGCGTCGACACGAGCCTCCCCGTCGACGATCCGGGCTTCTCCGCCGCGGACGTGTTCGAGCACGCCGACGACGACGCGTTCGCCGCGCACGTCGTCGACCAGCTCGCGCACTGGAACGCCATCGGCGTCACGAACCTCGTGCATTCGTTCGCGCCCCTCGTCGTGTTCGTCGGCGGTGCGGTCGCGCTCCACAACGAGAAGCGCGTCCTCGACCCGATCCGCGAGCGCGTCGACGACATGGTGATGACGAACGTCCCCGACATCCAGTTGACGACGCTCGGCGACGACGTCGTCGTCAAGGGCGCGCTGGCGAGCGCGATGACGCAGGGGACCGGCGACCGAAAGCACCTCCAGAGCTGAATCGGTCGACGTAGCGAGCGACCGACAGCATCACGCCAGCGAGGATGCGAGTAGTTGTCGCGGTAAGTAAAATCAACGTCTGTCCTTCGCAATCTTTTAACTTTACAGCACCCTGTCGTGTTCACATGCGACGCAGAGATGTCCTCCGTTCGAGCGCGGGTGCGCTGGCACTCGCTGGACTCGGCGGTGTCACAAGTGCAGCACAGGACGACGCATCGTACACGCCTCTCGGCGAGGTCACCATCGAGGGCGCCACCGAAGTGGTGACGACGAAGAACGACGAGTACGCCGTCGTCGCCGCAGGAACCGGGTTCGCGGTCGTCGACGTCACCGACCCCGCCGCGCCCGAGATCGCCGCGGAACGCGGGAACCTCCTCTCCGACAAGTCCAACGGCCCGATGACGAACATCGCGGACGTCAAGGTCGACGACGACCGACTGCTCGTCACCGGCCCGAACGGCTCCGCCGAAGCCCCCAAAGCCGCCCTCCTCTACGACATCAGCGACCCCGCGAACCCCGAACAACTGGACGTCCTCGAGGTCGAACACCCGATCCACAACAGCTTCTTCGCGGACGGGTACGCGTACCTCACCGTCTCTGACTTCCAGTTCGAAGGGCCGAAGATCGTCGACACGAGCGACGACTCGATGACGGTCGTCTCTGAGTTCTCCATCGTCCAGACCGACGACGCCTGGAAGGACGTCCAGCCGTTCCTGCGGTCCTGCCACGACCTCTACGTGCAGGGCGACTACATGTATCTCGCGCAGTGGGACGCCGGGGCGTTCATCGTGGACGTGAGCGACAAGACCAGTCCGGAACTACTCCAGCGCGTCGGCGGCCTCGACAGAGAGGAACTCGCGGGCATCGAGTCGCGCGACGCCCTCATCGAGGTCGGGCTGGAGCCCCCGGGTAACGCGCACTACGTCGCCGTCGACGAGGACGCGAGCCACATGTACGTCGGTGCGGAATCCTGGGACATGACGCCGGAGAACGACCGGCGTGGTGCTGGCGGTATCGACGTCTGGGACATCTCCGAGAAGACCAGCCCGGAGAAGCTCACGACGATCAAGCCGCCGGGATCGGAGAACGAGGGGCGGCGCGGGCAGTTCACGACGAGTCACAACTTCGACCTGTCGAACGGCCGCCTGTACACGTCCTGGTACTACGGTGGCGTCATGATCCACGACGTGAGCGACCCCGCGAACCCCGAGCGGCTCTCGTGGTGGCGCAAGCCCGAGACGGCACAGTTCTGGGGGACGGAGACGGCGGTCGACGACGAGTTCTTCGTCGCGTCGAACATGGGGCCCGGCGACACGAAAGGGAGCCTGCTGACGTTCGCAGACGAGGCGGGCGAGATGCCCGATTCGCCGGGCGTGTTCACGCCGCCGGAGGAGACGAGTCTCGTCACGAGCGTCGACTGGTCGAAGTTCGACGACGAGACGTCCGAGAAGACGACGACCACCGACGAAGAGACGACCGACGCGTCGACCACGCCGGACTCGTCGACCGAAGCGTCGACCACCGAGATGGACGACGAGACCGAGGTCGACGACGGTACCGAGGTCGATGACGGTACCGAGGTCGACGACAGTACCGAGATTGACGAGGACACCGAAGGGAACGAGGAGACGACGACCGAGTCCGAGGGGATGCCCGGGTTCGGCGCGCTCGCCGCCGCTGGCGGCCTCGGCCTCGGTGCGGTCCGCTTCCTCGGCGGCGACGACGCTGACGAGGAGTAAGTCGACGCGAAAACGGCCGTCTCGACGACCGACTGCGCACGTGAGCGCGCGCTCGCGGTCGACGACGATGCCACTGCGAATCCTTTTTTCACGCTCGAACAGGTAGACAGTCTTATTGGCCTCGATTCGTTTCCGGCTAACATGGGACAGGAATCCGGCTCCCCGCGACGTAGAGACGTCCTCCGCGCTGGCGCTGGCGCAGTCGCCTTCTCGGCGCTCGGTACGACCGCAACTGCAACCGCCGACGACGACGCGGCGTACGCACCCCGCGGCGAGGTCGACATCGAGAACGCCGCGGAAGCGGTCGTCACGCCCGACGGGAACACGGCGTTCGTCGCCGTCGGGACCGGTTTCGCGAGCGTCGACGTGAGCGACCCCGCGAACCCGACCGTCGTCGGCACGAAAGCCGGCCTGACGGGGCCGGACGGCACCGCGGTCGCGGAAGTGCTGGACGTGAAGTACGAGAACGACCGCGTGATCGTGCCGACGGCGGCACAGGGCAACGGACCGACGGGGTTCTACCTGTTCGACGTGAGCGACCCCGCGAACCCGACGCAGGTCGGTGACTGGTACGAGTCCGGGCACGGGAACCACAACGCGTTCCTCCTCGACGGCTACGCGTACCTGACGGGTGGCCTCATCGTGGACATCGTGGACGTGTCCGGCGACACGTTCGAGCAGGCGGCAACGTGGCAGCCCGGCGACTGGGACGACGAGTGGTCGCGGCCGACGAACACGGTCCTGCACGACCTCTACGTGCAGGGCGACTACGCGTACCTCGCGTACTGGGACGGTGGGACGTTCGTCCTCGACGTGAGCGACCCCGCGAACCCGTCGTTCGTGTCGCGCGTCGGCGATTACACGATCGAGGAACTCAACGAGTTGTCGCGGCAGGCGTACCTCGAACCGGCGGGGAACGACCACTACGTCACCGTGAACGAGGATGCGTCGCTGATGGCGGAAGGTGGCGAGTCCTGGGACCTGGAGGCGGACGACGACTCCGGTGGGCCGTCGGGAATCACGCTGTACGACATCTCGGACAAGGCGAACCCGGAGGAACTCGGGCACGTCGACGCGCCGGTGTCGCCGAGTAACGCGTACCGCGGTGGGACGTGGACGACGAGCCACAACTTCGACATCCGGAACGGGAAGCTGTACGCGTCCTGGTACCAGGGTGGCGTGAGCGTCCACGACATCAGCGACCCGACCAATCCCGAGCGCGTAGCGTGGTGGGCGTCGCCGGACGAGCGCGCGTTCTGGACCGCGCAGGTCGGCGTGGAGGGCGAGTTCTTCGTCGCGTCCAGTAACGCGATCAACGGCACGACGGCGGGACTGTTGACGTTCCCGGACACGACCGGCAAGATGGATACCCCGCCGGAGACCGTCGCGTGGTCCGAGGACGACCTGCCGTCGGAGCCCACGACGACGACCCAGGAGACGACGTCGGAGGCGACGACCACGACCGAAACGACCACCACGACGGAAGAGACCACGACGACCGAGGCTACCACGACGACCGAGGCTACCACGACGACGGAGGCGACGACCACGACCGACGCCACCACGACGACCGAAACCACGACCGAGGAAGGCGGGTCGCCCGGTTTCGGCGTGCTCGCGGCGGTCGGCGGACTCGGTGTCGGGGCCGCGCGCTTCCTCCGCGGCGACGCCGGCGACGACGCCTGAATCCCGTTCTCGTCGCCGAGTCTGTCACGGTCGTTCCGGACGGTCATGACACGCATACCCAAACATTATCCTCGCTGGCGGACTATCGTCGGATAATGAGTACGGACGCCCGCGATGGCGATGCCGATGGGGAGACGCTCCAGGAACGCGTCGAGACGTGGCTCGCCAAGCAGATGCCGATTATCGAGATGCACGGCGGCACCAGCGCCGTCCAGACGGCTGACCCCGAAACCGGCGAGGTCGTCGTGGAACTGGGCGGGGGCTGCAAGGGCTGCGAGGTCGCGAACATCACCACAGGGAACATCGAGGCGGAGCTCCTGCGGTGGGACGAAATCGAGGACGTGTCGGTACGGGTCCCCGAAACAGGCGAGAGCCTCGGCGTCGACCAGGCCGAATCCATCATGGGCGTCGACCGAACCGAAGGCGGCCGCGGCGACTGGGGGTCGAGCAACCCCGGGAAAGACAGCTTCTAGAGGCCTCAGTTGAGCCGACCGCGCTCGTCGGTGCGTCCGTCAACTGCGCTCGTCAGCGCGTCTGTCAACCGCGATCGCGAACGCGACCGGACGGAGAAATCAGATATTTCCTGAACCGTTCAGGCGCTTCCCACTCGGACCCGGATGCGAGACTCCGAACGCTCGATTCGGTCCTCGGAGGCCGAGCGTGTCGAAGTAATCGAAGAGATACGGTTCGGCGTTGTGAGTAACATCAATAAGACGGGTTACATGCTATCTATTACAGCGACACCAGACGACTCCGATTTTTCGCGCGATCACACGTCATAGCGGACGCCGTCCCTATCTTCTCGGTGTCTCCGCCCACTCAGAATACGAACTCGTACGTGCGTATTCACCAGGAGATGCACCTCACACGACAACGGAAACCGCGGTCTGGCGGACGCCGTAGGCTAAAGCGGAAACGTTCTGTGGACCGCGATTGGCACCAGCAGAAACGGCGGTCTGGTGGCCGCCGTATGCTTAACAGTCACCTTCCTCAGTCCTCTTCGTCGACGTCGTGGTCGTCGTAGAACTCCTCGGGCGTGTCGTCGATCCGTTCGAATTCGCCGAAGTAGTGGTCGTGGTGGCGGATCATCTGTTCGACGATCCACGCGGAGAAGTCCTCGTCGAAGTGCCACTCGCCCTCGACGTCGGGGACGTCGAACCGGTCGTCGCAGGAGAACGCGACGTAGACGTGGTAGAACCCGAGGATGACGTCGGCGAACTCCTTCGCTTTCTTCGCGGATTCCTCGCGGCGGCTCTCGAGTTCCAGGACGCCGTCGTCCGTGAGCTCGAAGTACTTCCGGTCGGGTTCGTCCTCGCGCTCGATGCGTTCGGCCCACCCTTCGTCCTCGAACTTGTACAGGATTGGGTACACCGAACCGTACGAGGGCTCCCAGTGCCCGCCGCTGATCTCCGTGATCTCTTTGAGTATCTCGTACCCGTACCGTGGCTTCTCCGCGAGGAGCTCCAGAACGATGTACGCGATGAGCCCCTTCGGGGGGCCACTCTTTCGCATCTTGCCGGACGTTCCCGTGGCGTTCGTGAAAGGGTTTCGATACTCGTGGTCGGTTGCCGGCGGCTCCCGACGTCGCCGGCGGCGCTCGCGCATCGGGAATCGACACGGCCTTTTGGGCGTGAAGCCAACGCCCTGTCATGGAGCAACGCGAACCGCCGCTCACGGCGGAAGGGTCGTACGTACTACACGACTTCCGGACGGTGGACTGGGACGCGTGGCGCGACGCACCCGAACGCGAACGCGAACGCGCATTCGAGGACGGCCGTGCGTTCCTCGCCGACCGCGAAGCGGCGACGGACAGCGAGAGCGGCGAATCCGCGCTGTACTCGATACTCGGACACAAGGCCGACCTCCTGTTCGTGCACTTGCGTCCGGACGTGGCGGCGCTGGACCGTATCGAGCGGTCGTTCGAGGATACCGCGCTCGCGGCGTTCACAGAACGGGCGACGTCGTACGTCTCCGTCACCGAAGCGTCGGGGTACGGCGAGCAGACCCGCGAGTACCTCGCGGGCGAGACCGACGACGACGCCGCCATCGGCGACTACATCGACGACCGACTGCACCCAGAGATTCCCGATAGCGAGTTCGTGTCGTTCTACCCGATGAGCAAGCGTCGGCAACCCGAGCAGAACTGGTACGACACGCCGTACGACGAACGCACGGAACACATCATGCGGCACGCGGACATCGGCCGCGACTACGCGGGGAAGGTCGAACAGATGATCTGTTCGTCGGTCGGGATGGACAGCCACGAGTGGGGTATCACGCTCTGGGCGGACGACCTCTCGAACGTGAAGGACCTCCTGAACGAGATGCGGTTCGACCCGTCGACGTCGCAGTTCGCGGAGTTCGGCGACTTCTACGTCGGCCGTCGGTTCCCACCCGCCGACCTGGGCGCGTTCTTCGCGGGCGAGTCGATTCCCGTCGGTGACACCGACGACCATCACGGCGAGGACGGCGAGCACGCGCATGGCGACGATGGCGGCGAGCACGCGCATGGCGACGATGGCGGCGAGCACGCGCATGGCGACGATGGCGGCGAGCACGCGCACGACGACGGCGGCGGGCCGCCGGCGGACGTCCGGGACGAACTGGAGGACGAGGGCGTGTACGGCGGACAGCCCCACGGCGAGGACGTGTACGCTGTCGTGCTCTACTCGGAGGCGGACGTCGACGAACTCACGGAGGAGATGGAGGGGTTGCGGTCGAACTTCGAGCACTACGACCGCCACGTGAAGACGGCGGTGTACGAGAACCCCGACGGGCCGCACGCGGTCGCGAGCGTGTGGGAGGCCCAGGAGGCCGCGGACACCGCGAGCGGCTTCCTGAGCGACCTCCCCGGTATCGTCCGGCAGGCTGGCGACGACGCCGACGGCGACACGTGGGGGACGATGGGGATGTTCTACACGACGAAGGAGGGGCGTCGCGAGGACTTCGTCGAGAAGTTCGAGACCGTCGGCGGCGTGCTCGGCGACATGGACGGGCACGTCCAGACGGACCTGCTGTCGAACGTCGAGAACGAGAACGACATGTTCATCGCGTCGCGCTGGGAGTCACGAGACGACGCGATGGCGTTCTTCCGCTCGGACGCCTTCAGCGACACCGTCGACTGGGGCCGGGACGTCCTCGCGGATCGACCGCGACACGTCTTCCTCGCCTGACTCGGGCGAACGAACCGACTCGATTCTCGACGGAACTGCTGTCGCTACTGGTTCTCCGGAACGCAGCGGCCGCCACCGACGGTTTCGCCGTTCGAAGACAGTGCCGACGTCGAGCGTTTGCGTGTGCTCTCCGTCGTCATCGACCGAAAGAAGGCGTCGTGGACGCCCGCGCAACGCAAGCGTCCACGGCCGCTGAATCGGTGGGTGGGGTGGACCGACCGAACGTGGATGGGTGGTGGGTGGGTGGGTATCGGCCGGTTCGGTGGTGGGTGGTCGACGTCTGCACGATGCGCTTTCATCGCGACGGTACCGACGACGTTGCCGGTTCCCCCCTCGAATGGAGCGCGTGTGCGGACAGGCCCAGGCGACTCGATGTGGGGACGAGCGCCAATGGGCACCTGCTACTATGGGTGACCACCATTTGAGTATAAAGCCCCTACAGGTGCGTAAGGAGAGCTTACGGTGACGGAACCGTCGGCGCCAGGAAACTGTGGTTACGGTGACGGAACGTCGGCGTCGGGAACCGGTCAGTCGCCTGCGACGTGCTTGTCGAGTCCGGCACGGTCGATGTCGTCGCCGCCGACCGACGACCGGAGCGCGTCCATGCCGTCGTCGCGCTCCAGTTCGAACCCGTTCGCCTGGAGTTCCCGGACACGTTCGTACTCCTCGTCGGTGAGGGCGGGCACGTCGCTCGCGCCAGCCCACGCATCGATGTCCTCGCGAGTGCGGAACGTCGGCGTGACGGTCGCGACCGCGTCGTGATAGAGCAGGTACTGGAGGCTCGCTTGCGCCATCGTCCGCTCACCCGCACGTTCGAGGAATCGGAGCGCGTCGACCTTCTCGAACCCGGTCTCGAACCACTCGTCGGGCCGGTACGCGCGATGGTCGCCCTCGCCCGGCGGGTTCTCGGGCGTGATCTGCTCGTTCAGGAGTCCCGAGGAGTGGGGGACGCGCGGGATGAGACTCGTGTCGCTCCCGGTCTCCTCGATGACCTCGATGAACCGGTCGCCGATCTCGGGCTCCAGGGCGTTCCAGACGAGTTGAACCGAGTCGAACTCCTCGCGAATCGCCTTCTCGCCCTCGGCGAGCCAGCCGATGCTCGGGCCGAGCGCGATACCGACCGCGTCGGCGCGACCGTCCTCGCGGACCTCGTCCAGCCACTCGAGGACGTCCGCGTCGATCTCGTCGACGTTCGCGTTGTGGAGCTGGAGCACGTCGACGTGGTCGAAGCCCAGGCGGTCCAGGCTGTTCTCGAGTGCGTCGTCGAGATACTCCGGATGCATCTCCTTCGGGAGTTCCCCGTGGCCCGCTTGCGGGTTGTTGTAGAAGTCGTACCCGACCTTCGTTGCGACCTCGACCTCGTCGCGGACGTCGCCGAGGGCTTCGCCGACGAGTTCCTCGCTGTGGCCGTGCCCGTACACGTCGCCCGTGTCGAAGTACGTGATTCCCGCGTCGAGCGCGTACCGGAGCATCTCCGTTGCTTCCTCGTCGGACCTGTCGCCCCACCAGTCCGTGCCGACGACCCACGCGCCGAAACCGATCTCGGACACGTCCACGCCAGAGTTGCCGAGTTCGCGGTAGTACATACGCCGGTCTTGGACCGCCCGACACTTAGCGAGTGCGCTTCGCGGCCGGGGACGGGTGCGCGGTGAACTCGTCGTGAACGACGTCGTGGCGTGTGTGGAGCCACTCAGTCGATCTCGACTCGTGCGGGCTCGTCGACGGTCGTCGTGGACGCGCTCCCGCAGCGCTCGCCGTCGCAGCGAACGACAACGGAGAGCGGGTCGTCCTCGTCGACGCCGCGCTTCGGGACGACCTCGACGGTGACCGGCGGGTAGATGGTGTCGTAGCGGTCGGCGTCGATGTCCTCGGGAAGCCTGTAGGAGCGACTGCCGAGGGCGCGGTCGACCGGGATGGAGACGCGTTCCCGGTCGCCGCTCTCGAACGCCACCGTCCCCGACCAGACGATCCTCGGCGCCTGTACGGCGATCTCGATCTCGTCGTAACCGTCCAGCCCGAGGAGGCGACCGACCGAGGAGAGACAGCCGCTCGTGGCGCCAGCGAGGCCGGCGGTACTCGCGAGCACCGCTCGCCGTCCGCGGTCGCGAAACTTGCCACCTCTCCCCATACTACGTACTGCGCTCGGGGGGCGGTGATAAATCTCCTGCCTGGACCAGTATCGACCGGTCGACGCACGCAGGCGTTCGAGTGGTTCGGACAACCAAACGGGTATCAAGCCCGAACGCCAAACGAGCGGCATGACCAAACGTCACGTCACGCTCCCCGACGGCGCCGAGGCGGGCGTCCGGGCGTTCATAGAGGACGTCGATGATCGACTCCGGGGCGACGCGGAGTCGACGTGCGAGGTCGTCGAGGACGTGCTCGTCGACCTGCACGGCGACCGCGACGCGTACGAACGCTGGAAGAACGGCGAGGAGGTCTCGCCCGCCGAACGCGTCCGACTCCAGGGGTACGACCCGTGTAACACCACGATCGAGAGCGAGTACTACGCCGAGAAGGACGAGGACGTCTTCGAGCGCTCGAAGCACCTCCAGTGGCTCTGGCGACAGTTCGACGCGACGCCGATGGCGGACAACGTCGAGTTCGCACTCCGATTCCGTCGGATGCTCGCCACGCACCTCTTCGCGGACTGCGGCGACGACTGTCGGTTCTTCAAGGGCATCTCGTTCACGTACGGGCACAACATCTCGATCGGCGACAACGTCGTCGTCCACGACGACGTCCACCTCGACGACCGCGGAAAGCTCACGATCGGCGACCGCGTCTCCATCAGCGACGACGCGCACATCTACAGTCACGACCACGACATCGTCGACCAGACCGAGGTCGCGAACTACCACACGATCGTCGAGGAGGACGCCCGCATCACGTACGACTCGATGATCCGCGCTGGCTGCAAGGTCGGCGAGAACGCCGTCGTCGGCGCGAAAGCCGCCGTCTCCTCGGACGTCCCCGCCCACCACGTCGCCGTCGGCTCGCCGGCGAAGAGCGTGAAGGTCAAACCCGGCTGGGAGTCCGTCGCGGACCCCCTCGAGGACGCGAACGTCAACCGCCAGGCCGAGCGCCGCCTCGAGTACGAGCTCGACGACGACCTCGAACAGTTCGACGAGTTCGGCCGCGACCTCTCACCGTCCGACCGCCGATAGCATCCGGGAGTCTTCTCGCTCGAACGCGCCGATAACGTCCCGTACTCTCCTCACGTGAACGCGCCGCGTCGCCAGCCTAGCGTCAGGTCCGCGAGCACGACCAGCGAGGAGACGACGCCGACGGCGAGCACGAGCAGGTCGAACGCACCCATCCACGGCGGCACCACGAAGTGCGACCACGACACGACGTAGTCGACGGTCCGCCCGAGCGCCCCACTCGAGGACCCGAGGCGGCTCTCCAGCTCTCGACCAGAGACGTTCGACGACGGCTCCTCGGGGTACGTGAGGCGGTCCGCGTCGTACGGCATCTCCAGGCCCGTGAGCTCCCACACGATCTCGCCCTCGCGGTTCACCTCGATGACGCGATTGGGTTGATGGAACGTGTCCACGATGAGCGTGTTCCCGTTCGGGAGTCGGTCGGCGTCCCGCGGCCACGCCGTCCCGAGCGAGTACGTCCACACGCGCTCGCCGGTCTCGACGTCGTACTCCACGACGCGGTCGTTCTCGCTGTCCGCGACGAGCACCGTCCCCGCACCTTCGACGCGCATCGGGTTGTGTTGCTCGTGGAGCGTCCCGTGGTTGCCCGGCGATCCGAAGACGTCCACGACCGTGCCGTTCTCGCGAGCGATCTCGACGACGACGTCGAAGTTCCGGATGCTCACCTGGACGTTCCCGTTCTCGAGGACGTCCACGTCGTTCAGGTGCGTCCAGTCGCCGTGCGGGCCCGTGTACGCCGGACCCCCGTATTCTTCGTCGAACTCGCTCCCCTGACCGAGGTGCTCGCGTGCGGACCACGACCACACCGTGGTGCCGTTCGGCGCCACCTCGAACACTCGATTCCGGCCCATGTCCGCGACGATGGTGTTCCCGTTCGCCAGCCGGTCCGCGTCGTGCACCTCCTGGTTGTGCGGGAAGACGTCGTACCACGAGTGATTCCAGACCGTCTCCTTCGTGTCGTAGTCGATCTCCAGGACTCGATTCTGCACGCACCCCTCGTGCTCGTCGGTCGCATACCGCTCCGGACACTCGCCGTCCGGGCGCTTCGTCGCCACCGACATTAGGACGTTCCCGTTCTCGAGTAACTCCACGTCGAACACGCGCGAGTTCCCCGGATAGTACTCCCAGACGACGTTCCCGTTCTCGTCGACTTCCAGCGCCCGCCCCTCGAACGCGTCGCCGTACGTCTGCGTGCCGACGAGCGTATTGCCCGCGTGCCGCTCGTACACCGACTCGGTATCGTTCTCGGCCCCGACGCCGTCGCCCGCACTCGCGGGCGAACCGCTCCCGACCGCGACCATCGCCGCCTGCACTCCGAGGTACGCGGCCGCGACGACGAGCACCACCGAGAGCGCGAGCACGCGCCTCCGCCGGTTCATACTCCTGCCTACGAGTCCCCTCAAAAACCGTTGACGGTCGACCGCGAGCTTACGCCCCCATTGGCGTGTCGACGACGCGTCACGACGCCCTCGTATCGGGAACAATCAAGTGCTATGAGAACAACTAACACATATGGAGGTCTGGAGCTGGATCATCGGCTACGCGGTACTGTTCGCGGTCGTCCAGCTTGCCATCTACGCGTACTACGTGCGTCAGGGCGAAGGCACGCCGTCCGCGAGCGGTGTCGGCGACGCCGACGACTACCAGCGCATCGGCGACCAGATCGAACACGACCGGGTCGCCGACGAGACGATGGCCGACGACCCACTCGAAGACGACCCGCGCGCACACAGCGACGACGCCGAGATGCGCGCGTGCCCACACTGTGGCACCCCGAACCATACCGTCGGCACCATCAGATACTGCCGGCACTGCACGCGCTCGCTTGGCTGACCGACACCACGGCCGTCACCCTTTTCTACGCCCGTACGACCGGCCAGCAAGCATAAGCCCGACCCAGCAATATCCTGCATCGAACCCGGATGCAGTCACAGCAAGAGAACGACGCCGACCGCTACGTCGGACGCGACACCGTCGACGGGATGGTCATCTACGACCGAGAGAACCTGGACGCCTGGATCGAATCCGACACCACGCGCCCAGTCGAAGACACGCCCGAACGACAGGACGACGCGTAGCGACACGGCGCCGACACGAACCTCGTGGGTGGGGTCGCGACGGACAGGGGCATCGACAGCACGCGAACGAGATCACACGTGCTCCCCACGGAGCTCGGGCTCCAGCACCACCAGCACCGCAACCACACACACCACGACCGCACCGAGACTATACAGCACGTACGTCACGTCCTCCAACAACACTAACGCCGCCAACGCACCACCAGCGAACGCACCCAACCCCACACCCGCCTTCACCGCCGTCCTAACCCGCACACCCACCACCCCCAGTACGCACTCCCTCACTCACAGTACGCTCCCCCTCCAACCACCTACCATCCGGAACATACTGCCACATCTTTCACTCCCACACCAACGAACACCCCCTGCCCAATTCGTTACAAACACGATACTAACCACCACCAAACCAGAAAACAACTCATTCCAACGCTTAACGACACCCTACACACCATCGCCGACCACGTAGGCAGGAGACGCGCACCGTCCGGGAATCGAACCGAACCCAGACGTGCTCGCTCCTTGCGGTCGCTGCGCGCGACTGGTAGGGTTCAATTCCCGCTGGCGGTTTCGCTCCTCACGTTCGCTTGGAGCAGAAGTGCGCCGTCCGGGAATTGAACCGAACCCAGACGTGCTCGCTCCTTGCGGTCGCTGCGCGCGACTGGTAGGGTTCAATTCCCGCTGGCGGTTTCGCTCCTCAAGTTCGTTCGGAGCAGAAGTGCGCCGTCCGGGAATTGAACCCGGGCTAGAGCCTTGGGAAGGCTCTGTCCTACCACTGGACCAACGGCGCTCGCATCCCGTGATTCCGTGCGGTGGCACTTGAACGTAGCGCTTCGCCGTCGGGTAGTACGTGCGAACTGGACGCACGTCCAGCGATTCCGGTGGATGGAACCGTATTTGTCGGTTGAATCCGTACGGTCGCGTGATGCTCGACCTCCGATTCTCCGACGCCGAACTGCGCGAACGCCGCGACCACATCGAGACGTTCATCGGTGACGTCGTCGACGACGCCGGCGCCGACGGCGCCGTTCTCGGGCTCTCCGGCGGCGTCGACTCGACGACCACAGCGTACCTCGCCGCGAACGCCCTCGGCACCGAGAACCTCCGCGGCCTCGTCCTCCCCGCGAAGGTATCGAGTGACGCGAACATGAGCGACGCCGAACGCGTCGCCGACGACCTCGGCATCCAGTACGACGTCGTCGAGATCGAACCGCTCGTCGACGGCATCGTCGAAGCGATCCCGGGCAGCGAGGGCGACAAGACCGCCGTCGGAAACGCGCGCGCTCGCCTCCGCGGCGTCATGAACTACTACGTCGCGAACGAGGAGAACCGCATCGTCCTCGGCACCGGGAATCGTGCGGAAGCACTCACCGGCTACTACACGAAGTACGGCGACCAGGCCGTCGACTGCAACCCCATCGGGAACCTCTACAAGCAACAGGTCCGCCAGCTCGCCAAACACCTCGGCGCCCCCGAAGAACTCGCGGAGAAGGAAGCGACCGCGGAACTCTGGGAAGACCAAACCGACGAAGGCGAGATCGGCCTGGACTACGACACCATCGACTCCATCCTCGCACTCCACGTCGACGGCGACCTCTCCCCGGCCGCGACCGAACGTGCACTCGACGTCGACCGCGACGCCGTCACGAAGGTCCGGGAACTCTACGAGCGCAGCAAGCACAAGCGCGCGATGCCGCCCGCCCCAACCGACCCGACGCCGTAACGCCGAAGTCACCACTCTAGGCCGTCGAAAACGAAGCGTCGAGAACCGTCGCGTCGAAGCGGTCGTCGCTCAGGCGACGACGTACGCGGTCGTCGTGCCGTTCGTCGTCCCGTTCGTCGTCGTCCCGTTCGTGCCGTCGTTCGCCGATTCGGGCGACTGGACCTTCACGGTGATCGTGTCCCCGTCCTGGAGGACGTACGTCTCGGGGTCGACGGGTTCGCCGTTGACGCGGTACACGACCGTCGCGTCCGTCACGACCTCCCAGCCGTCGGGCGCGCTCGCGTTCGACCCTTCGCGGTAGACGACGCCGTCGTACGCCAGCGAGTCGTTCGTCACGCCGAACGCGGTCGCTTCGAGCGCGAACTCGAGCGTCACCCCGCTCGCGTGGCCGTGCCAGCGCGATTCACCCTCTTCGAAGTGGAACGCGTAGATATCGCGGGGGTGCTGGAACTCGGGTTGCCGGAAGTCGATCTCCTGGCCGTCGACGTTCATCGATATCTCGCCGTGCGAGTGCACGGACCCGACGTCGGACGGCTGCTGTACCTGATCAGTGCCGGCCGGTCCGAGTTCGTGGCCGGGCGGATCCGGTGCCGCACCGAGATTGTCGCCGCCGTTGAACGTCAGCGTGTAGAGGACGATCGCGAGGAGGAGCGCGCCCACCGCGAGCGCGCCGACGAGGAGCGGCGTCGGGAGGCCGTCGCCGCCACGCCCGCCGATCTCGTCCAGTTTCCGTCGCTCGATGGGACCCATCTCGTCGGGATGTGCGTCGTCGAGGTGCCGGAGGTACCCGGCCTCGTCCTCGAACGTCTCCGAACAATGCTCGCAGTCGGTCACGCCACCAACTCCGCGTTCACCCAACACTACTCTTTCGGGTCCGCCTGCCCGCGACGCACGCACCCTCGCCGCCGACGAACTGGCGGCCGCATTCAGTCGTCACCGCGGGTCGACGCGATGTCGTCGGCGTGTTCGGCGACGAGGTCCGCGAACGCCTCCACCTCCCTCGCCTCCTGCATGGCGACGCTACCGCGGTCGCGCATCCGGCGTTTCAGGGCGGCGAGGGCGTCCGGCGGATGCGTCGCTATCTCGTCGGCGACCGCTCGCGGGTCGTCGACGACGCGAGAGACGAGCCCCATCCGGTGGGCTTCGGGCGCGTCGACGGTGCGCCCGGAGAGCGCGAGGTCCATCGCGTCGCCCTCCCCGCAGACGCCGGCGAGTCGCGCTGTTCCACCCCACGCGCCGAACAACCCGAGCGAGACGCCGGGTTCCGCGAACGTCGCGTCCGGCGTCGCCACCCGCAGATCGCACCCGAGCGCCAGCTCCACGCCACCGCCACGTGCCGGTCCGTCGATGCCAGCGACCACCACCGCCTCGGCGTCCTCGAACGCGTGCACGACGCCTTGCCCACGAGCGGCCAGGTCCCGTGCCCCCTCGCGATCCAATCCCGCGACGACGTCCAGGTCAGCGCCCGCACAGAACGCCGGCCCTGCACCACGAACATGGACGACCGGCGCGTCCGCGCCCGCGACGGCGTCCGCGAGCGCGTCCAGATCCACCGGCCGGAGCGCGTTCCGGCGGGCCGGCCGCGCGATCGTCACCACGCACACCGCCCCCTCGCGTTCGACTCGAATCACGACCGGGCGGTCGTCCGCCGTTTCCAAAGGTCTTTGCCTGTCCCGTTGCTACAGTCTGCCGATGGACGAGGCTGCAACGTGTCGCTCGGCAGCGGTCGACGCCGTCGAGGACGTCTTCCCCGACCGCCTCCGCGACGACATCGTCGACCACGTCGACGCCGGATCGCTCGCCCCCGGCACGCTCGCACTGCGCTGTGCGACCGCCGCCGACGACGCACTCGACCACCACGCCGTCGCCAACCGCGCCGCCGGCGTCCAACTCATCTACGACGGCCTCCGTCTCACTCGAACGCTCGCACACACCCAACCCTGGGAGGACGTCGACGACCAGACCCAGCCGAACCTCGACATCCTCGCCGCCGACGTCATGGTCGCAAGAGGGTTCTACCTGCTCGCCCGCACCGACGCCGCGGACACCGCCGTCGAGACCGTCCGCACGTTCGGCCGCGAACAGACGCTCCGTCGCGACGCGCTCAAGGACGAGAGTCGCGATCCGAGCGAGCACGACCGCACGCTCGAACGCGACGTCCTCGAACTCGCCGTACTCGCCGGCATCACCGCCGGCGGCGACGACCCGACGCCCGAACTGTACGCACAGGTAGACGACCTGCTCGCACACGTCAGCGACGACGGCCTCCCGCAGGAAACCGACTTCCTCCCTACGGTCGCGGACATCCGCGCCACAATCCCGCCCGAGGAGCCGACCGCCGACGACGGCGTCCCCCAGTCCGCAGGCGATTCCTAACCGGGAATCGAAAGCCATTAAAACGATTCCCGACAAGAGGTGAATGCGTTCAACGCGCCTGGGTAGCTTAGCGGTAAAGCGCGTCCTTGGTAAGGACGAGACCCCGGATTCAAATTCCGGCCTAGGCTTCTCTCGTCGTTCTCCGAACCTGATCAGTCCAGCGCAATCCCTGACTGCTTTCGTATCCTACGAATCTGGGGGCTTTGGATTTTGGCGCATTAGTTTTCTCTCCATAGAAGCGTGGTTTCCGAAGGAAAATCGCAATAATCGATAGTTGCGTTGAGAGATACATGGTGGGAGCGAGCCTCGATGCCGTTCTGGAAGCGCTCCGCATCGGCGTCGGATTCCTCTGGACGGCGTCGTGGGCGATCATCATGGGTCTCACGATCACGAGTCTCGTCCAGGTGTACGTCTCGAAGGAACGGATGGCGTCGGTTCTCGGCGACGGCGACCTGGGTGGGCTCGCGAAGGCGACCGTCTTCGGCGCGGCGAGCAGTGGCTGTAGCTTCGGTGCCGTCGCTATCGGTAAAGGGTTGTTCAAGAAGGGCGCGCACGCGGTGAACTTCCTCGCGTTCATGTTCGCGTCGACGAACCTCATCGTCGAACTCGGACTGATGATCCTCGTCCTCCTGGGCTGGGAGTTCCTCGTCGCGGAACTCCTCGGCGGCGTCGTCCTCATCGCCGTCATGGCGGGTATCGTCCACGTGACGCTCCCGGAGACGCTATTCGACGAGGTTCGCGAGACACTCGAGAAGCGCGACCGGGACGCGAACGTCACCGAGGACCCGACGTGTGGGATGGCGGGCAAGTCCGAGTACGCGCTGACGACCGACGGTGGTGAAACGCTGCGGTTCTGCTCCGCGGGATGCATGGAGACGTACCGCCAGCAAGCGTCGAGTCACGGAACCTGGCGCGACGAAGCGCTGTCGTGGGGTGGCTGGTACAAGCTCGGCAACCAGTACCGCAAGGAGTGGTCGATGATCTGGAAGGACGTCGTCGCTGGCTTCCTCATCTCGGGGTTCGTGATCGTCTTCGTCCCCCAGCGCGTGTGGAACGCGCTGTTCCTCGGCGGCGACGGCGTCCTCGTGACCGCCGAGAACGCCATCATGGGCGTGGCGATCGCCGTCCTCAGTTTCGTCGGTAGCATGGGGAACGTTCCGTTCGCGGTCGCACTCTGGGGTGGTGGCGTCAGCTTCGCGGGCGTCATCGCGTTCGTGTACGCCGACCTGATCACGATTCCCGTCTTGAACGTCTACCGGAAGTACTACGGCTGGCAGGTCATGCTCTACATCTTCTCGGTGTTCTTCGTGACGATGGCGTTCACGGGATTCCTCATGGAACTGTTGTTCGACGCTCTCGGCATCGTCCCCGACCTCGCCGGAGGAACGACGGCGAGCGAGCAGACGTACTTCGAGTTCGACTACGTGTTCTACCTCAACGCCGTCGCGTTCTCCCTCTCGGGGTTCCTCCTGTACGTCTACCGGCGCGGACTCGGAGCACCGGGGGAGTACCGCGATCCCGTCTGTGGGATGCGGACCGACGGCGACTCGCCGAGCGCGAGCCACGAGGGGACCTCGTACTACTTCTGCTCGAACGCCTGCAAGCACCGGTTCGAGGACGACCCCGAGTCGTACGCGGACGAGGCGCCGACAGTCGAGAGCCACGACCACTGACGAAGTCCACCAGTTGCGACGACGTCCTTAGTCGTCGTGAGTGGTTTCGTCGTCGTGGTGGCCATCTTCGCCGTGATGGGTGGTTTCGTCGTCGTGGTGGCCATCTTCGCCGTGATGGGTGGTTTCGTCGTCGTGGTGGCCATCTTCGTCGTCGTGGTGGCCATCTTCGCCGTGATGGGTGGTTTCGTCGTCGTGGTGGCCATCTTCGTCGTCGTGGTGGCCGTCTCCCATCATCTCTCGAACCATCGAGTTGAGTTCCTCGAGTTTCCCGTGGACTTCCTCGGGTTTGTCCTCCGGCATCGCCTGGACCGCACGCTGGTCCTCGACGTGGGGCTTCCCCACGACGACGGTGGCGATCATCCCGAACTCTTCGTGCGGCGTGCAGAGGTAGTGATACACGCCTTCGGTATCGAACGTACGCTCGAACGTCTCCCCGGTCTCGGACATCGTTCCGCTATCCCAGGCGTCCGTCCTCTCGGGAACGAGACGCGGCTGGTCGTTCCCAGGATGGTACGCGGTCGCGGTGTGCGTTCCGCTCTCCAGCTCCCACTTGACCGTTCCACCGACCGAGACCCACGTCACGTGCGGGTCGAAGTGGTACTCGGTCGTATCCCCATCCCGTGCCGTGTTGACTATCACCTCTCGAGACTGTCGAGGTTCACTGACCATCTCGTGGCCGTGTTCCTCCTCGGCGTGGCCGGGGTGGTCGTCCTCAGCTGTCCCCTCCGCGCCGGGGCCGCCCTGCGTACCGATACAGCCTGCCAATCCAGCGATGGCTACACCGACGGTGCCTCCCATCAGCTGTCGTCGCGTCGATCGCGGAGTGTTCATAGCAGATCTCACCTTCTACTTCGGGATAGGACGGCTGGGGAGATAGGAGCCTAGACTGTTTTGCACGGGACGCAAAACTGTCCGTTACTTAACTATCCCTGCGCAACTACGTCGTATTGCAAGGAACAGCCGTGTCCAGCGACCAGCGCTCTGACGAGTTGTTGGAGCTACTGGGTCAAGAGCGCGTCCGCCAGATCCTGGCAGCGACGAGCCGCGAACCCATGTCGGCGAAAGCGCTGAGTGACGAATGCGACGTTGCGCCGTCCACCATCTACCGCCGAGTGACGGACATGCTCGAAGCCGACCTGCTCGTCGAACGGACACGGATCGAATCCGACGGGAGCCACCACAGCGTCTACGAGGCGAACGTCGACCACCTCGACGTCGACATCGTCGACGGAACGATCGACGTCGACATCCACGTTCGCGAAGACGCCGCCCAGCGGTTCTCGCGCATCTGGAGCGACATCCGGGGGACATAACTATGCACATCGAACTCGTCATCGCGAAACTGATCACAGTCGGACTGGGGCTATTGATAACGTACCAGGCGTACCGCGGGTACCGGGTTCATGGGAGCGAGCCGATGCTGTACGTCGCCATCGGCTTCCTGTTCATCAGTATCGGTGCCGTCATCGAAGGCATTCTCTTCGACGTCGTCGGTCTGTCGATCTTCCTGGCCGGCACCATCCAGACCGCTGTCGTCGCGATGGGGATGCTCGTCGTCCTGTACTCGCTGTACGGCCGGATGCCACAGACGGCGAGTGGGGGGGACGATCCGTGACTGCCGTCTGGGAGTTCGCTCTGGTGGTCGTCCGCGTCCTCTTGCTCTTCCTGGGTATCGCCACTACAGCGATCAGTTTCCGCGCGTACCGCCAGGAGCGGACGCGATACCTCCGCGATGCCACGGTCGGGTTCGGGTTCATCACGCTTGGCGTCCTCGTCGAGGGGTTCCTCTACCAACTCACTGAACTGACGCTCACCCAGGTCCATATCGTCGAATCCGTCGCACTGGCCTGCGGATTCGTCGTCCTCCTCCGGTCGTTCTTCCGATAAGTGACCGATTCGTGAACGATGTGGACTCTCGGTCGAGCCGCAGGTTGCACGGGGTGTGGCAGGTTCCATGTGGCGTGGGCCGTTCGTACCGGTCAGCGCCGTGCGGTTCGGTCGACGAAGGGGGTGTGCTGTCGTCCTCGGATGGTCGAGACGCCCGGTCCTCACAGGGTGGTGGACGACGGGACGTCTGTCCTGAGACGACCGTCGTAACCGTCTCGGTCACGTGATGTCGGATTGAACGCCCTACACGGAGTCCTTGCGAGTGGAGAACGCCAGTTGGACGTCGAATCGCTCCAGGAAAGCGGGGTGTTCGGCGACGCCGTCGCCACCGGTCTGGCCGGTGAAAGTCCCGGCGCACCGGACGAGGGCGTCGCGCTACTCGGTCTCGTTGCCGTTCTCGGTCTCGGTTTCGGTTCCGGGCATCGTGGTGGTGCCCTCGTCCGTGGTGGTCGGTTCCGTAGTGGTGCCGTCGGTCCCATTCTCGTCGGTCCCATTCTCGTCGGTCCCATTCTCGTCGGTCCCGTCCCCGTCGGTGTCGTCGACCATGAACTGGCCTGCGATGTCGAGCACCTCCTGCTGGGAGCGCGCCCCGTCGAAGGCGTTCGGGAACGGCGATTCGCCGACGACATTGTTCAGGACGGCGGCGTGGCGGGCTTCGACGCTGTGGATGGCGAGCGCGACGCCGAGGAGGTCCGGGCTCTGCACGAACGGTGCCGCGCCGGCGTACGCCGACACGCCGACGTTCTCGACGGCCGCGGCGGCCGTGAGGAACCCGTCGACGCTCTCCACGCCGAATTCGTACTCCGCTTCCTGCGCGGGGTCGCCGCCGAGCAGTTCGACGGCTTGCGTGAGCACTTCGACGTGCGTCGCCTCCTGTTCGCCCGCGGTCTGGACGTACGAGACGACCTCGTCGACCATCTCGTCGTCGGCGTCGGCGAGCGTCTCGGACTCCGCGTAGGCGGTCCGGTCGAACGCCTCCCTCCCCGTCTGGTAGAGGTTGTTCTCGAGGTGTTCGAGCGTGAGCGCGTAGTTGAGGACGTCCAGGTCGGTGCCTTCGACGTCGTCGAAGTCCGCCATCATCTCGGCCGTGTCTTCGTCCTCGTGCTCGTCGGCGAGTGTGAGGCCGGCGCCGGTCCCGATCGCGAGCAAGCCGCCGCTCGCGAGCGCGGTCTTGCTGAGGAAGCCCCGACGGGAGTCGTCGGTGCTTCCGAGTTGTTCGTCGATCGATGTGGCGATGCGTTCGGCGATGTCGCTCGTCGATTCGTCTGTCGTTGTGTCGTTCGGGTCTGTCATGGTTACGTCGGTGTGACCGACGTGATAGCCTGGGCGTTCCCGATAGATTGTTATGAGGCGAACAGTGCGAGATAGCGCGGATATACACGCGGTAACCCCGAATTTGTGCGTTTGCGGTGTCATGGGGTGCTCGGCCGGATTACTGTTCGCAGTGAGCGAGATTGAACGGTTCACGGCGTTTCGAGACCTGGAAACGTCGTGTTTCTCCACACATTTGGGGTCTTAACTGACCTTTCTGCGATATTCCTCTGCGTCCGAGAGGACGGTCGGATTCGTCGCCCGGGATACTTTTGTCGGGGAGTCCCCGAGCTAGGGGTGATGCGAACGAGAGCCGTCCTGGTCGTGCTCGCGATGGTCCTGCTCGCGGGCTGCTCCCTCCCTGCGTTCAGTAGTTCCGGTGGAACGACGAACGACGCCGTCGAATCGCCCGCCCCCGGCACCGACGGCGTCCGAGAGGACCCGGATTCGGACGTGAAGGGCTGGGAGAACGGCGTCTGGTACGACGAATCCCTGGCTATCGACGCGACCGACGGCCTGAACGAGTCCGAGCTCGCGCTGGTCGTGAACAGGAGTATGGCGCGCGTGGAGTACGTCCGGAACGTCGAGTTCGACCGGCGGGTGCCGGTGTCCGTGATCACGCGCGAGGAGTACGCGAACCGGAACGCCGACGGCGACGGTGGGTCCGGCGCGGAGGCGGCGGCGGTCCGAGAGTCCGTCCGACTGGAAGCGCTCTTCCTCGTCGGGGAGTCGACGGACGCCCAGCAGGAACAGGAGGAGACCAGGAGCGCGAGCGTGCAGGGGTTCTACTCGCCGTCGAAGGACGAGATCACGATCGTCGCACCGTCGGACACGCCTGTCGTGGACGAGGTGACGCTCGCGCACGAACTCGTGCACGCCTACCAGTTCAGGGGAAACATCGAGGTGCGGTTCCCGGAGTCGCCGACGCGCGACGAACGGCGAGCGCTCGTCGCGGTCATCGAGGGTGACGCGAACTTCGTCGACGGGAAGGTCGCCGACCGATGTGGTTCGGCGTGGACGTGCGTCCAACCGGGCGACGACGCAGCCGACGCGACGGCCGACGACGACACCGAGACGGCATCGACGACGGCGAGTACCGCGAGGGCGCCACGACCGAACATGGGGCTGTACCTCCTGTCGTACTTCCCGTACGCGGAGGGCGAGGAACTCGTCGCGCAGACGAAGGACGACGGCGGGTGGGCGGCGGTGAACGACCTGTACGGCGATCCGCCGGCGTCGACCGAGGAGGTCATCCATCGCGTGGACGACGAACCGACGAGTGCGTCCGTGCCGGACCGGAGCGGTGACGCATGGTCGCGCGTCGGGAGCGGGTCGTCGGGGGTCGTGATGGGCGAGGCGGACCTTGCGACGATGTTCGCGGCGACGCTGTACGACGACCGGGAGGGGAGCATGGTGACGCGCGAGCAGTTCCTCACCGAGGACGGACCGGTCCCGATCGATTACGATCTGCCGCCGAGCGCGGGCTGGGACGGCGACGTCTTCCACGCCTACGAGCGCGCGGACGACGACACCGGGTTCGTGTGGCGTCTCGAGTTCGACTCGGATGCGGAGGCCACGGAGTTCGCGGTCGCGTACCGCGACCTGCTCCGGTACCACGACGCCGAGCGCGAGCGCACGGGCGTGTTCGTCGTCCCAGAGGGCCCGTTCGCGGACGCGTTCTACGTGAACGTCGACGGGTCGCGGGTGACGATCGTGAACGCGCCGACGGTCGACGACCTCGGCGACGTCCACGGGCCCGCCGGGAGCGACGCGTCGGTTCGGTCCGTCGACGAGCGACGGGCGCGACCGCTCGCTCGCTGAACGGGCGCTGGCCGCTGAAACGCGAGTGCGGTGTGCGAGGCGCTCTCGTGCGCTGGCGGGTTCCGAAACCCTTTACCTGACGACGCGGGAAGTTCTGGTAACTCGCTGGACGACGGGCACCAGTGGGCACCTGCCAGATAGCAGGTCATCGGAATGTGGTCTTCGGGACTGAACCGGCCAACGCCCGTGGTGATACACGATGGCACGAAGCTTCTACTCCCACATCAAGGAAGCGTGGCACGACCCGGACGAAGGCAAGCTCGCCGAACTCCAGTGGCAACGAAAACAGGAATGGCGCGACGAAGGTGCGATCGAACGCGTCGAGCGCCCGACTCGCCTCGACAAGGCCCGCGAACTCGGCTACAAGGCCAAGCAGGGCGTCGTCGTGGCTCGCGTCAGCGTCCGCAAGGGGACCGCACGGAAGTCCCGACACAAGAAGGGGCGTCGCTCGAAGCGCCAGGGCGTCAACCGCATCGGTCGCCGGAAGAACATCCAGCGCATCGCCGAGGAGCGTGCGTCGCGGAAGTACAAGAACCTCCGCGTGCTGAACTCGTACTGGGTCGGTGAGGACGGCTCCCAGAAGTGGCACGAGATCATCATGGTGGACCCGGAGCATCCCGCGATCGAGAACGACGACGACCTCAACTGGATCACCGAGGACCAGCATCAGTCGCGTGCGTTCCGTGGCCTCACGAGCGCCGGCACGCAGAACCGCGGACTCACGTTCAAGGGTAAGGGTACCGAGCACACCCGTCCCTCGAACAACAGCGGTAAGGGCCGCGGCAAGTAACCGGCTTCGAGACGATTTCTTCGTTTGCGGCGTCGACCGGATAGCGACGTCGCCGTCGCTGGCCCGGTCGGTCGCGGCTCCCACGACGGCCGAACCCATATCGAGTACATATAGCGGAGTTTTTCCCTGCGCTCGCGAAGAGTCGGGTAGATGAGTTCGGTGGGTATCGCGCTGGCGCTGGTCGGTGCGGTCGTGTTCGGGACGTACGTGTTCCTCGTGAAGTACCGCTTCGGGCACTATCCGGACACGGTGTTCGTGTTCTGCGTGTACGCGCTCGCGACCGCCCTGTACGCGCCCGTTGCGGTCGCGACGCACGCGACCGTCCCGACTGATACCTACACGCTGGGCGTGCTCGTTGGCGTCTCCGCGCTCGTCGGCGTCGCGGTGCTCGCGTTCTTCCGTGCGCTCTCGCTCGGGGACGTCTCCTACGTCACGCCCGTCAGCAAGGTCGTGCCGTTGTTCGTACTCCCGATCGAACTCGCGCTCCTCCCGGGTGCGGCGGTCACGGACGTCCAGGTGGTGGGCGTGCTCGTGGTGACGGTCGCGCTCTACCTCGCGAACTACCAGGGCGACCTCCTGACGCCACTCCGGCGTGCGGTCACGGTCCGCCCCGGCCAGCTCGCGCTCGCGTCCGCGGCGACGTTCGGCGTCGTCGACGTCGGAAAACGCCACATCGTCGGCGACCTCGGGGTGGACCCGGCGACGTTCGTCGTCGTCATGTTCCCCGTCGTCGCCGTCCTGTTCGCACCGCTCGCGTATCGTTCGTGGCCCGACGACGTCGCCGTTCGCGGAGACTTCGCCCCGCTCGCGGGGCTGGCGGTGCTCGCGGCGATCGGGCAGCACGTCGTCGCGCTCGCGTTCGTCGAACTGGATGCGAGCGTCGCGTCACCGCTCGTGAACGCGCAAGCGATAGTCGCGGTGGTCCTCGGCGGCGTCGTCCTCAAGGAACCGCAGTTCCGGGCGCGCCTCGCCGCTGCCGCGCTCGCTGTCGCCGGCGTCGGCTTCATCGCGCTCGGATGAGCGACCGGGGCGGTCGCGGCAGGTGCGACCGTCGTCAGCTGTACGCCGAGAACAGCGGGAAGGCGGTGTCGACGTTACTCGTGGTGAACAGGCTCGAATCGCCGCGGCCCTTGCCGAGTGCGTTCTGGTCGTCGAACACCTGGTCGGCGTTCAGTCGGAGGTCGCTCCCGAGGTCGGCGGCGAGCGCGTCGAGGTTCGCGCGCGTGCCGTCGCTCGCGAGGGCGCTCCCCACGAGAACGACGGCGCCGCCGTTCGAGACGAACGTCGAGAGTGCGTCGACTTCGCTCGTCGTGTACGCTTCCGGCGGGTTCGTGACGACGATCGCGCGCGCCGTCGACAGCGCGTTCCCGCCCGCCCCGTCGAACGTGTTCACCTGCTCGAAGGGGAGGCCCTGGCCTTCGAGGTACCGCTGGTAGTTCACCGCGTCCTCGTTGGAGAGCGCGTATTCGGCGTTGAACTGCCCGTGCCCGCCGTCGATCAGGACCTGGCCAGTGGCGCTTCCGAGGTAGTCGAGGAGGTTCGTGAGGAACGCCTCGTGCTGACCTTCTTGGACGTCTTCGTGTGCTTCGTTGATGGAGAGTCCGCCGACGAGTGCGAGGTTGTTCGCTTCGTCGACGCCGACCATCGGCGGGGCATCGTACGCGACGGCGCCCGACTGGAGGTCCTGTGTCGCCGTGGATTCGGCGGCGACGGGAACGCGACTCGGGTCGATGGCGCCGTCGCTCGTGCGGACGCTGGACGCGTTCGGGAAGAACACGTCGCCGACGGGGTCGTCGTCGACTTCGGTCGTGTTCGCGGGGTCACTGGTTGTCCAGAGGCCGACGCGGTCGCTTCGTGCGGCGGCTTCGGCGTTCCAGAAGTCGTCGTGCTTCGTGAGGCTGGAGCCGTAGACGCGAGCGTACCCGTTCTCGATGAGGTCGCGGTTGTAGAGCGTGTCCCGCGAGCCGTCGCCGGTCTGGTCGTATCGGATGTACGCGAGCAGGCGCCCGAAGGGGTCTTCCTCGGGTTCGTTCTCGTCGACGGCGATCTGGACGCTGGTGCCGTCGGGTAACTCCTGTTGGGCGTAGTCCTTCGCGTTCTCGCCCCACGTGGAGAGGTGTTTGTCGTCCTCGATGCCTTCCCATTCGAGGACGTCCTCGTACTTGCCGTTCCGCTTGGTCTCGGGTGTGTCGATGCCGAGGACGCGGATCTCGTATTCGGTGCCGTCGCTGTCGAGGGTGACGTCGACGGTGTCGCCGTCGGTGACGTCGGTGACGGTGGCGTCGTACCACGTCCCGGGTTCGAGTTGGGTGTCCGCGGCGCTCGCGTTCGCGGAGAGCAGACTGGTCGTGAGGCCGGTCGCGACTGCGGTCTCGAGGAGTTGTCGTCGGCGCATCGTCTGGTGTCGCGACCGCACCGCACTTCAAAATTGCTAATGGTAATCGGGTGTGGTATTTAGCTGGATGTAGGTGCGAAGCCCCCACCCTCAAGGAGCGAACGGCGTCAACCGTGAGCGAGTAGGGTAGTTCACAGGAGGCCGTCTTCTTTGGCGAGGAGGAGTCCTTCGAGTGTTGCGTCGTTCGTCGGTCGTTGGCGTGCGGTTCCGATGGCGTCCTCGATGGGGACTGACTGGACTTCGATGAACTCGTTGCTGTCGAGTTCGCGCTCGCAGGGGGTGAGGCCTTCTGCGAACACGTAGCCCCGTTGGTGTCGGAGGACGCCGGTCGAGCACCAGACTTCCTGGAGGAGAGAGACGCCGTCGGGGTCGAAGCCGGTCTCCTCGCGGAGTTCGCGTGCGCCGGCGACCGTGTAGGATTCGCCGTCCTCGACGATGCCCGCGGGGAGTTCGGTCTGGGTTTGACGGATGGTCGGTCGATACTGGTCGATGAACACGATCTCGTCGCCGGTCGAAGCGACGACGACGACGGCGTCGGGGAGTTCCGCCCAGTAGTAGTCCTTCTCGCGGCCGTCGGGGAGTTCGACGCGGTCGCGACCACCCGTGTACCACGACGTCTCGTACTCGGTGACCGATTCGCGGACCGGCCACGCCGGGTCGTCGAGTTCTCGGCTCATTCGTTCCCCCGGACGATTTCGAGCCGGTAAACGGTTCCGTCGTAGGAGACGTACGCCACGCGGTCCTCGACGGCCCTCGGCGTGCGGGTCTCCATCGCGCCGAACTCGTCGAATGGCGAGTGACTGAACGACTCCTTCACGCCGAAGGGGCCCTCGTAGTACTGCGCGGACTCGCCGTCCTCGATGGCTTCGAGGACGTACGGGAACCGGCGTTCGCTGACGTTCGTCGCATCGTACGCCGCCGGTGCGTCGTCGACCGCCTCCGCCGTCACCGTGTACGGCGCACCGCTCTGGAGGAGGGAGGGGAGTGCGCCGAGCGCGAGCAGGACGACGACGACGCCGACGAGCACCAGCAGGTACCGCTGTCGCATACCCGCTCTAGGCATCTGGGGTTGAAACCTCCACCGAACGAGGAGTGACGGGTCGCGAAACCGTGCGTCGAATCCGATGACTGCGGCGGGAATCCCCGGGAGATTGCCCAGTGCGGGGCTTTTAAAGGTCGTGGGGTCCAACTACGGGATACGATGGTCGAGTTCGGGGTCTCGCTGGCCGCTTGACGGTTTACAGAAAGTACTTCCGAACCCGTCCACTTACCTACGGTTAGGAACCTCCCATGCAAGGACAAAATCAACAGCAGGCGTACGACCGCGGGATCACTATCTTCTCGCCGGACGGACGTCTCTATCAGGTCGAGTACGCGCGCGAGGCCGTCAAGCGAGGCTCCGCGAGCGTCGGCATCCGCACGCCCGACGGGGTCGTGCTCGCCGCGGAACGTCGCACGCGCTCCCCACTCATGGAGCGCGACAGCGTCGAGAAGCTCCACAAGATCGACGACCACGTCGCGATCGCGAGCGCCGGGCACGTCGCCGACGCTCGCCAGCTCATCGACGTGGCGCGTCGCCAGAGTCAAGTGAACCAGCTCCGGTACGGCGAACCCGTCGGCGTGGAGACGCTGACGAAGCACGTCACGGACCACATCCAGCAGTACACGCAGACGGGCGGTGCACGTCCGTTCGGCGTGGCACTGCTCGTCGGTGGCGTCGAGAACGACGGTACACCGCGGCTGTACGAGACGGATCCCTCCGGGACGCCCTACGAATGGAAGGCTGTCGCCATCGGCGGGTCGCGCGAGGACATCCAGCGTCGGCTCGAGGACGAGTACACGGACGCGATGACGCTCGACGAGGGCGTCGACCTGGCGCTCCAGGCGCTCTCGGAGGCGACCGAGGACGGCTTCCCGGCGGAAGGTATCGCGGTGTCGACGATCCCGACGGAGTCGGGAAGCGTCGAGCCGCTCGCGACCGAAGACATCGGTGAGCGTCTTGAAACGCTCGACCTCCTCGCGGAGGATGATGCAGAATGATGGATAGCGACAACCCATACGAACCGGAGCTTGCGCCGAGCGACTGGGGCGAGCACGCCGGACAGGACGAGGAGAACGTGAACAAGACGGGGACGACGACGGTCGGTATCGCGACCGACGACGGGGTCGTCATCGCGACGGACCGTCGTGCCAGCCTCGCTGGCCGGTTCGTCTCGAACAAGAAGGTCGTAAAGGTCGAACAGATCCATCCGACGGCGGCGATGACGCTCGTCGGGAGCGTCGGTGGTGCGCAGTCGTTCATCTCGAGCCTTCGTGCCGAGGTGAACCTCTACGAGGCACGTCGTGACAAGGACATGAGCATGGAAGCGCTCTCCACGCTCGCAGGGAACTTCGCGCGTGGCGGGCCGTTCTTCGCGATCAACCCCATCCTCGGTGGCGTCGACGACGAGGGCAGTCACGTCTACTCCATCGACCCGGCTGGCGGGGTCATGAAGGACGACTACACGGTCACCGGGAGCGGCATGCAGGTCGCGTACGGGTACCTCGAGCAGTCCTGGCACGAGGACATCAAGACCGACGAGGCCCGCGAGGTCGCGGCTCGTGCGGTCATCTCGGCCGCGGAGCGCGACACGGGCTCGGGTAACGGGCTCGTCCTCTGTGAGGTCACGGCGGACGGCGTCGACATCACGGAGTACGACGAGTTCCCGGACCCCGAAGAGGTCTGAATCGGACGGCCTTTCTTTCGGTCGCTGACTCGCGAGCGGCGGCGCTGTCTCTCTGGGCCTTCGGTGAGACGACGGTTTTTCAGGATGCCGTCCTTGCTCTCGGTATGGTCAGGGAACTGGGCGCGGGCGTGTGGGTGCTCTCGTGTCGTGGCGTGGACGCGTACCTCCTCGAGGACGGGGATTCGCTCGTGCTCGTGGACGCGGGGACGCCGTGGGACGCGGACACGATCCGCGAGGGCGTGCTCGACGCGGGGTTCGCGGTCGCGGACGTCGACCGCGTGCTCGTGACGCACTACGACCTCGACCACGTCGGCGCGCTCTCGAAACTCGACGACGACTTCTCGGCGACGGTGTACGTGAGCGAGATGGACGGGCGACTCCTCGATGGCTCCCGGAAACCGCCGCTACGCGGGAAGAAGGCGGTGCTGACGCGGTTCGTGACGATGCCACTCGTGTCGTCACCCGACCTCCCCGTTTCGTTCGTCTCCGAGGGTGATACCGTCGGGTCGTTCTCGGTGTTCGAGACGCCGGGGCATACGCCGGGGCACCTGTGTTACGTGAGCGAATCGCTCGGCGTCGGCTTGCTCGGCGACCTCGTTCGTGGGAACGCCGACGGTTCGATGCGGCGCGTACCGTGGGTGGTCGACGGGTCGCGGCGGCGTGCGGGTCGAAGCATCCGCGAGTTCGCCGAGCGCGCCCCGCCGTTCGAGGTGGCGTGCATGGGGCACGGTCACCCGATCGCGGACGGCGGTCGGGCGGCACTGCGAGCGCTCGCGGCGGAACTGTAGTAGTAGTCGTCCGCTCGTTCGATACCGAACGACGGAAAGAGCGATCCGTTTCGTCCCCACGCTAGTCCATCGTGAATTTGTCCGAGGTCCGCGGTGTGGTCTGCGCTGGCGCGCGCGACGGACGTAGCGGGTTCCTCAAGTAATCGACGACGGCGTCGAGTGCGTCGAGAGCGCGAGCGAGGCGGCCGACTGCGTCGAGGTCGACCACGACGGCGCGAGGTTCGCCGTCTCACTCTCGCTCGCGGACACCGCTGTTGCCTGACCCGGTCGACGCTCACCAGGTCGTGAGCGCCTCGGGGCCCTGCGTGTACCAGAGCGCGGCGAGAAACATGGCGACGCCGACGAGTGCGCTCGCACCGCCGACGTAGAACACGGACGCGTACCCGACGCTCTTAGTGAGGACGCCACCCACCATCGGAGCGAGCACGCTACCGGGTCGCCAGACGAGTTCGCGGATGCCGAAGCTCGACGCGACGCCGTCGCCGTCGCTGCCTTCGTCCGCGAACAACGCCATGCTTGCTGGTTCGCGGAACGAGTCCGCGATTCCGAGCACGCCGTTCAGGGCGATGAGGACGAGGAGCGTGCCACCGGGCGTCTCGATGCCGCGTCCGACGACCCGCGTCACCGCGGTTGGGTCGATCACGGTAGCGAGACCGGGGAGGGTCGCGACCCCACCCGCGATTGCCGACGCTGACGGGAGCGCTAACGCCTCGGCAACTGCTGGCGAGAACGGGACCGCGAACGCGACGAGGCCGTACGTCGCGCCACCACCGGCGACGAACATCGCTCGCCCGAATCGGTCCGATAGCCGTCCGGTGTAGGGCTGACAGATCATGTTCGTGAACCGCTCGGAGACGTAGACGGCCGTGGTCGCGACGACGGCGAACCCGAGACCACCCTGTGCCGCCTCCACGCCAGCGTAGAGCACCACCCACGTCCTGACGAGCGTGACGGCTACCGCGTACGGGGCGCGGAACCCGGTGAGCGTGAGGATGCGTCCGTTCACCGCGAGGTCAGTGAACGGGAACCCCTCGACGCGCGTCCGGTCAGGTGCGAGCACGAGGACGACGCCCGCCATCCCCACCGACAGTAGGGCGACGATGACGCTGTACACGACCGTGAACCCGTAGACGTCGTAGAGAATGCCCGAAACGACCGCGCCGAGGATGCCCGCGAGCAACCGCGCCGCGTTCGCCTTCCCGATGTAGGCCGCGGTCTCCCCGGGCGGGGATCGGTCCCCGACGAGAGCGAGTGAGAGGAGCCCGGACCCCGTCACAGCGACACCCTGGATGGCGCGTGCGCCGACGAATGCCCACTCGCCGCCGGCGAGTATCTCGAGTGCCGCGAACGCGAGGTACGCGACGAGACCGAGTGCGAGCACTCCGACGAGGACGTTCCGTTTGTCGCCGGCGTCGCCGAGGTACGCGACTGGTACGACGGCCACCGTCTGTGCCAGCGTGAATCCCGCCGTGAAAAGCCCGAGCATGAGGCCGGAGGGGTCGTATTGGGTTACGTACGTGGGGAGGAGCACGACGAGCGTTGCGAACCCGAATCCGGTCGCGAACCGCGTCAGGTAGAGGACGGGGAACTGCAGTCGGTCGTCGTCCAGGGCAACGTTCACGAAAGGGTTTGGCCGACGGATGCGAGAAAACGTTTCGTTCTCGGAACCGCCAGCGGCGTTTCTCCCGGCGACTCAGCCGGTGACGTCAGTCGTCCGCGGCTGGCGGGGACTCGAACGCGGCCCCCTCGACCATCGCGTCGAATCCGCGTTCGAGGTCCGCGAGCAGGTCGGCGGTGTGTTCGACGCCGACGCTCGCACGAACGAGCGTGTCTGTGATGCCAAGCGCCTCGCGTTCCTCGCGGGCGAGCGGTTCGTGGGTCATCCCCGCGGGCAGTTCGACGAGGGACTCGACGCCGCCGACGGAGACCGCGAGCGTGAACTCCTCCAGTGCCTCGAGGAATCGTTTTGCGTCCTCGATACCGCCCGCGAGCTCGAAGCTCAGGATGCCGCCGTACCCCGACACCTGCTTGTCGGCGAGGTCGGACTGGGGGTACGAATCGAGCCCCGGGTAGTGGACGGCGTCGACGAGCTCGTGGCCTTCGAGGAACTCGGCGACAGCCATCGCGTTCGTCTCGTGGCGGTCCATCCGCATCGGGAGCGTCTTCATCCCCCGTAGCAGGAGGTAGCTGTCGAACGGCGCGAGCATGTCGCCGATACCGACCTGCTGGAGGAAGGCGAGTTCCTCCGCGAGCGCGTCGTCGTCCGTGACGAGTGCGCCGCCGACGGAGTCGGAGTGCCCGTTCAGGTACTTCGTCGTCGAGTGTGCGACCACGTCCGCCCCCAGTTCGAGCGGGTTCTGGAAGTACGGGCTCATGAACGTGTTGTCGACGCCGAAGACGGCATCGGCGGCGGTCGCGAGCTCGGCGATGGCGTCGATGTCACACATGTTCATCCGTGGGTTCGTCGGGCTCTCCATCCAGACGAGCGCTGTGCCAGAATCGATCGCGTCCGCGACGATCTCGGTGTCGGTCGCGTCCACGAACTCGACGTCGACGCCGAGACGCGATTCGAGGACTTCTTCGAACATCCGGCGCGTGCCGGCGTAGAGGTCGTCGAACGCGACGACGTGGTCGCCGGGCTGGAGGACGGAGAGCGCGAGCGTGAAGATGGCGGCGGTCCCCGAGGAGAGCGCGAACCCGTGCTCGCCGCCTTCGAGCGCGGCGAGGCGCTGTTCGACGGCGTGCCGGGTTGGGTTCGAGAGCCGCGAGTACACGAAGTCTCCGCTGTCCGGGTCGAGGTCGTCCAGGGACATCTCGGTGTCCAGTCCCGGGAGCGCGTACGTGGACGCGAGGTGGATGGGCGAGACGACGTCGCCGGTCATCGGTTCGCCCGGCGTCGGTTCCTCGCCGTGGGTGACGGCGAGCGTATCGAAGTGCGAGGGCTGGTCCCCGTCAGTCATACGTAATAATTGCCGATACTGACCTAAAAACCTCTCCTTCATCTGTAATAATCGAGAGCGCATTCTATTATCGCCGGGTATAGCGAGTCGTCTTCCCCCGATGCGGTGAGCGATGGGCCAGAGTGTCGCTCTGGAGCCTGGGCTCGTATTTGCTATAGCACTATGTGGTTCACACATGGTCACTACACCGCCCAAATATATCGATATCCGTGAAAATTGGTTCGCCTGTACGAGTTGAAACGCCGATTCGGGTCGTCCGCTGGGGATCGACCGCATGCCCTTCGACGTGGAGGGGGAGAACGCGGCTGAAGCGACGAAGGCGGATAGAGACGGCTCTCCAAATCCCTCTCGAGAGGGTCAGAGAGGAGGATTCAGTCGACGTGCTCGCGGACGCTCTCGAACTCGCCGGCGAGCATCGCGTCCGCGAGCGCGCCGGTGTCGACCTCGGGCACGTCGCCGGGGTACTTCCGGGCGAAGTACCCGACGATGTTCTCGACGTCTCGGAGCAAGAACTCGTCGGCGTTCTCGTGCGTGGAGGGCACGGCCTGCGGCCAGTCGAACACCGTCACGCCGGATTCCGCGAGGAAGACGTTGTACTCGCTCATGTCCGCGTGCACGAACCCGGCGTCGTACGCCGTCGCCATCTCGTCGAGGATCAGGTCGAGGACGCCCAGGACCTGCTCCGAATCCACTCGCGTGCGCGCGAGCTCGACGCCGTCCATCTTCTCCATCACGATCGCGTGGCGGTTGTGGTCGACCGGACGGGGGACCGCGACGTCCGGATAGAGGGTCTCGAGGCGCTCGTACTCGCGTTCGGCGGCCTTCCGCGCGGTGTACAGCCACGAGACGTGGTCGCGGTCGCTCGTGTAATCCCGTTCCTTCATCACTTCGCGGAAGTTCGTGTACCCCTCGCGGTGGTACTTCAACGCCATCGGCTTGTACGACTGCACCTCGTACACGTCAGACTCCTTGCCGACGCCCAGGCTCGAACCGAACCCCTGGACGCTGTCGCGCTCCGCGAACGTGTGGAGCGCGAGCGAATCGTAGCCCTCCGGCGTGAGCTTGTAGCCCTCGTACTGGATCGTCTTCCGCTCGATCAGGCCACGGTCGAGACAGCGGTCCAGTCGGTACTCGACGTTCTCCGCGGTCAACCCCGAGAACTCCGGGACCTTCCCGCGGCGAACCCACTCCGAGAACCGCATCCCCTGCTCGACGCCCGACAGGAGGTTGAAGTCCTCCTGTTCGAGGTCGACCATCATCGGCGCGACGTTCTGGACCATCGCCTGCCAGTAGTCGACCGACGCGGAAAAGTCCCCCGTCACACGCCCTGTATTAAGTGTTAAACCAATAACTGCGATATAGAATACTATTCCGCGTGGAATGCCCGACACGTCGCGTTCGACCGGGAAACGGTCAGGACTGTCGGAGTGACTGCGGAGAGACGGAACCTTGCGTGATCAGCACTCAGACCTCGTACGTCTCGAAGTCCCTGCCGAGTTCGTAGCCCCGAGTTTCGACGTCGCGTTCGAGTCCGGCGGTGTCGCGATCGAGCAGGTACTCGTTGAGGTGGGTGAGGACGGTGCGGTCGGCGTCGGCGTCGGCGACGGGGTCTTCGCTGGGGGCGAGGTCGTCGATGGGGGAGGGCGATAGGACGCTCGTGGCCTCGAGGATGGCGAGGTCGGCGCCGCGGTACGCCTGACCGCCGGGTTTCTCGGGGCACCAGGTGCCGAAGTCGGGTGCGTACACGACGACTCCGTCGGCGGTGGCGATCCGGAACGCGAGCGTGTCGAACTCGGGTCGGTCGTGCGCGACCGGGATCGGCGTGATGGTTGTGTCCGCAACGCTGACGGGGACGCCGTGGTCGAGTTCCCGTTCGTCCAAGCGGCCGTCGAGGTACGGTTTCTCGCGCCCGAAGTGGTCGCTCGCGGTCGCGGTCAGGTGACACGCGAATTCGAGGTCGCGAGCGGTCATCGCGAGGTCGTCGATGCCGCCGACGTGGTCGTGATGCCAGTGCGTGAGGAAGACGGCGTCGAGGTCGCGCACGCCAGTTTCGCGGACGCCGTCGCGGAACTCCGGCGGTGCGTCGAACAGGAGGACGGCGTCGTCGGTCTCGACGAGTAGGCCACAGCGCCGGCGTCTGCGGGCGGCGCCGGCGTCGTCGAGGTCGCGGAACGGCGGCGGGACGCCCGTGATGTCGGCGGTCCCGAGGAGGGTGCATCGCATGCCGCGAGCGTCGACCGCGGCCGACAAATCGCTGGTGGTCTCCACGGCCCGGGTCGATTCGGCGAGAATCGCCCGCGTGCGAGGCGTCGACCGTCGTTCGTCGTCCCGGGAACCATATCAGTTAGGCCGGGCCCTCATCCGGAGGGGGTTACTTCGTCCTTCATACGGAGGTACCACCCGATGTCGAAATCTCGGTCGTCCGGCGACTACGGCGACCTGTTCGAGAAGGTGACCGGCGAGACGGAACTCGTCGACGAGCAGGACGAGAACGAAGCTGACAGCGAGCGAGAGGTCGACGACGAGATCGCCTCGTACGTCGACGAGAGCGCTCGCGACGACGGTCTCGACGAGGCCGTCGCCGAACCGGATACAGCCTGAGGGCGGTCGCCGTCGACGACCGCCCGGTCCCCACACTTCTCCCGCTGGCGCTCCGCCGACGGAGTCGCATCTCTCGGCCCGGAAGCGACTATCGCGTAACTCTGGGGTGCTGGAAGCGACCGCCGCGTACCGTTCAGGGTCCAGTAGCGAGTTGCCGGTGAGTCGTCGTCCGGACGATGCTCTCGGAACGCATTTGCGGTATCTGCTCGTAGGGGCGAGCAAATGGATTCGCTTGCGGACCGGGAGTGGCGGCTGATCGGCGAGGAGCCCCGCGACGGGGCGACGAACATGGCGCTCGACGAGGTCGCCGCGCGGACCGCCGTCGCGGATGGCGTCCGGACCGTTCGCGTCTACCAGTGGGCGCCGAGTTGTCTCTCCCTCGGGTATCGGCAGGCTGCGGAGAGCGTGGACTGGGCGTACTGCGAGCGCGAGGGCATCGACGTGACGCGCCGGCAGACCGGCGGTGGCGGTATCTACCACGACCGGCACGCGGACGTCTCCTACAGTATCATCGCGCCCGCGGCGGAACTCCCCGGTGACCTCATGGACTGCTACGAGCTCCTGTGCGAGCCGGTGCTGGACGCGATCCGGTCGGTGGGCGTGAACGCGGACTTCGCGGCCGGTTCGATTCCGCGAATCCACCAGCCAGCGTGCTACCTGCGCGAGATCCATCCCGCGCACGACGTGCTCGCGTACGAGAGCGAGGACTCCGGTGGCGAGCGCGTCGGCCGGAAGCTCTCCGGGAACGCCCAGTACCGCCAGCGCGACGCCGTCATCCAGCACGGCTCGGTCTCGTTCGACCACGCCATCGAGCACCACCTCGGCGTGTTCGCGGACCACGACGTCACGCCCGAGCGCTTCCGCGAGCGCGTGACGAGCGTCCGCGAGCAAGCAGGCGTGGACCGGGAGACGTTCGTGGACGCACTCGAAGGCCACCTCGGCGAGTGGTGCGACGCCGACCCCGGGCGCTGGCGCGACGACGAACTCGCCGCCGCGAGCGACCTCGTGGACGCGAAGTACGACCACGACGCGTGGGTGCGCGAATGCATCGAACCGGCCGAACGCTAAGGGCGTGAGTGGTCGTCAGCGCGTGGTGTTCGGGTCGTAGGGATTCGTTGCGGTCGCGAGTCGGGAGACGTCCCCGTCGAGGTCGAAGTCGTCGTCTAACGCGTACAGGTACTTGCGGTCGTTGTGGTGCGCGTACGCGAGGATACATGCGTCCACGAGTGAGAGCGACGCGTGTCGTCTGAAAAGCGACTTCCCGTTCGCGAAGGCGTCCGCGCTCAGGGATTCGACGTGAAAGCGAGCGTTCTCCTCGACCCGATCGAGGAGGTCGATTGCGGCGTCGTGTCCAGCGTGAGTTCCGAGACCGTTGAGTGTCTCCGCGAGGACGTAATCGAGGACGACGGCTTCGGGGAGCGACCCGTCGTCGACTCCTTTGAGGATGGGAAGTGCGTCGTCGTGCGCGCTATCCCGACGGTACGTTGCGGCGAAGAGGACGCTCGTATCCAGTAATGCGCGGGACATTTACCTGCAGTCGACGCCCCAGGTGTCGTGTTCGTCGGTGACGTTTGTCTCCGTCTCACCGTCGTAGCCCTCGAAGTCGGCGAACGTCCTGGTGTCTTGCCGGACGACCTCCACGCGGAGCGTCCCGTCGTCCTCGACGTCCCATCGGAGGTGGTCACCGTCCTCTATATCGAGTTCACGTCGAATCCGTGCGGGGATGTTCGCCTGATTCCCCGACACCTTGCTCTCGGCGTCGGTTCCATCACTACTCATGGACGGAACGTGACGTTCCACGAATAAAAGCCTAGTGTGGCGACACACTACCTGTTTCTGCTGTTCCGACTCGATGGGACTGACCGCTTCCGAAGCCACTTTCAACCGGTATCGCGTCGCCTCGCGTATGCTCAAGGTAGGCGCGCACGTCTCCATCGCGGGCGGTGTCGACAACGCGGTCGAGAACCAACTGGAGGTCGGCGGGAACTGTGGACAGGTCTTCACGCACTCGCCGCAGGTCTGGGATCACGGCGACATCGGCGACGAGGAAGCCCAGGGGTTCCGCGAGGGGACGGAGGTAGACCTCGAGGGGCCGTGGGTCATCCACGCGTCGTATCTCGTGAACCTCTGCACGCCCAAGGATGACCTCCGCGCGAAGTCGATCGATTCGATGCAACAGGAGGTCGACGCCGCGGCGACACTCGGCATCGAGTACGTGAACGTCCACCTGGGCGCACACACGGGTGCGGGCGTCGACGGCGGCATCGAGAACGCCGCGAGCGCACTCGACGAACTCTCGATTCCGGAGGGCGTGACGGTGCTCGTCGAGTCCGACGCCGGCTCCGGGACGAAACTCGGCGGGCAGTTCGAGCACCTCGCCGCGGTCCTCGAGCAGTCCGAGCAGGACCTCGACGTGTGTCTGGACACCGCGCACATGTTCGCCGCTGGCTACGACCTCTCGACGCCGGAGGCGGTCGCGGAGACGATGGCCGAGTTCGACGACGTCGTCGGGTTCGAGCACCTCGAGTGCGTGCACCTGAACGACTCGAAGCACGAGTGCGGGACGAACAAGGACGAGCACGCGCACGTCGGCGAGGGCCGCATCGGCGTCGACGGCATGGAAGCGTTCGTCAACCACGACGCCATCGTCGACCAGGATATCCCGCTCGTCCTGGAGACGCCGACCGAGGACGGGAAGAGTTTCGCGTGGAACGTGAGCCGCGTCCAGGAACTCCGCGACGACTACGACGCCTGACGCTCTATCACGTCGTTCGGTCCCCCGTAGGTGAAATCAGAGATTGACCTTGCTGGTGGGGTTTAGTGCGTTCGCCCGGTAGCCATGGGTATGTCTGAGAGCGGACTCGGTCCGGGCGCGCAGGGCGTCGTGGTGTTCGCGGCCCTGGTGACGTTCGCGCTCGTGACGACGGCGTTCGTGGTCGCGCTCGGCGTGACGCCGGTCGCCGAGGCGGTGCCGGAGTCGCCGGACGCGGTCCCGGACCAGCCCGACGACGCGGTGCCGGGCGTCGAGGAGGCCGTCCGGGGACCGGCGGCGAACGAGACGGTGTCGGGGACGGTGCGTGCGCCCGACGGGTCGCCGGCGTCGAACGCGACGGTCGTGCTCGCGCCGACGCCGGCGCCACTGTTCTCGAAGGCGACGCCGAGCGAACTCCGGGACGTCGTCGACGCGGAGACATCGGACGACCTGTACGTCGCGACGACCGACGCGAACGGCTCGTTCGCGGTGGACGTTCCGACGGACGAGTACGACGTCATCGCGCTCCGGGACGAGAACGTGAGTGCGGTGCGGACGGTGAACGCGACCGGGAACGCGTCGGTGACCCTGGACGTGGTCGACGAGCGCCCGCTCCGGTACGACGCGACGGGAACGCGGACGGAACCGGGGGAGACGGCGACCGTGACGGTGCGAGCGTACAACAACGACGCGGACGCGCGGACGTTCACGGTCGCGTTCACGGACGTCCCCGACGACTGGACGGTCGAGTCGTTCGACGGGACCGCGGACCGCGTGGACGAGGGGGCGCACGAGTTCGCGTTCGAGTCCGTCGAGAGCGGCGAGTGGGCGCGTGCGACCCTGACGGTTCGCGCCCCGGCGAACGCGACGCGAGGGGAACGCTACCGGTTCGACGCGGTGGTGACCGAACCCACTGGCACGCCCAACGCCACCGCCGTGCTCCGCTGGGAGGGGTCGGCGTCGGTGCTCGTCCCCGCGAACGAGACGGCTTCGACGACGCCTACGTACGCCGGCGACGACGGCAGCGCCGGGACGACGACGTTCGGTGGGACGACCGAACCGTCGGGGACCGCACCGCCGACGGTCACCCAGTCACTGACCACGGCCGGGCCGGACCCGCGTACCGAACCGTCGCCGCCCGGGAACGACGTACCCGGGTTCGGCGTCGTCGTCGCCGTCGCGAGCGTGCTCGCCGCTGGCGCGCTCCTCGCACGTCGTCGAACCTGACGGGTCGCCCGTCGGATCTCACGGGACGTCCGTCGGTCGACGCGAGTCGCGAGGGACCGACCCGTTTTTGTCCACTGGGGCGCGACGCTTCCCCGTGCGGCGCTTCGACGAAACCTACCTCGAACGCACTCGCGAGGGGATGTGGGCGGACTCCGTCACCGCCCTCGACGGCCTCGACCTCCCTGGACGCGAGCGCGTGCTCGACGTCGGCTGTGGTACCGGCGAGTACGCGCGCGTCCTCGCTCGCGAGACCGACGGCGACGTCGTCGGCTGTGACGCCGACCCCGACCTGCTGGCGGTCGCTCGCGAGTACGTCCCCGTCGTCGCCGGCGACGCCACGCGACTGCCGTTCGCCACCGATGCCTTCGACCTCGTGACGTGCCAGGCACTCCTCGTGAACCTCCCCGACCCGAGCGCCGCGGTCCGCGAGTTCCGACGCGCCTCTCGCGACCTGGTCGCGGTCGTCGAACCGGACAACGCCGCGGTCACCGTCGAGTCGACCGTCGACAGCGAACCCGGACTCGCGAGGTTCGCCCGGGCGGCGTACATCGCGGGGAGCGACGTCGACCCGACGCTCGGTGCGGACGCCGCGGACCTCCTCGAAGACGCGGGCTGTCTCGACGTCACGACGCGACGCTACGACCACGTTCGCACGCTCGAACCGCCGTACGACGACGCCGACCTCCAGGCCGTCGCGAAGAAAGCGAACGGTGCCGGACTCGCGAGCGACGAAGCGAGTCTCCGCGCCACGCTCTCCGCCGACGAGTACGACGACCTCCGCGAGAACTGGCGCGAGATGGGGCGCGAAGCCGCCGCCCAGACCGCCGACGGCGACTACCGACGCACCGAGACCGTCCCGTTCTACGTCACGGTCGGACGCGTCCCGGACGACCGGTAGGGCAACGCGCTTTTCTCCGACCGCGCCGACTGCGGGGACGTGAGCGACGACAGCGACACCGTCTCGGACGCGTTCGCCGCGCTCGGCGACGAGACGCGCGTCGACGTCCTCCGCGCGCTCGTCGACGCACGCCGCGAGGACCCCGAGGACCCGGAACTTTCGTTCTCGGAACTCCAGGCGCGCGTCGGCGCCGAGGACTCGGGCGGGTTCAACTACCACCTCGGGAAGCTCCGCGGTCGGTACGTCGAGGAGACCGACGGCGCGTACGCGTTGACGTACGCCGGCCGGGAGGTCGCGGGCGCGATTCTCGCCGGCACCGTCGACCCAGCGCTCGAACTCGGCCCGGAACGCATCGACGACCCGTGCCCGATCTGTGTCGAACCGCTCGTCGCGACGTACGAGCACGGCGAACTCGTCGTCGAGTGCGACAACGACCACACGCCGATGATGAAGACCGTGCCGCCGGCGGCGGCGGACGACCGGTCGCTCCGCGAACTGTTGATGTTGACGGCTCGGGAAGCGTATGCCGACCTGGCGTTCATCGCGACCGGCGTCTGTCATCAGTGCTACGGGCACGTCGACCGCCGCATCGAGTCCCTCGACGACGAGGACTCGTTCGTCGACCACGTGTATCGGACGCGCTGCGAGCGCTGCGGGACGACGACGGACTCGACGGCGAGTGTCGTAGTCGTCCCGGAGCCAGCGTTCGTGTCGTTCTGTCACCGCCACGGGGTCGACATCGCGGAGCGTCCGCCGTGGGGCATTCCCGGACTCGTCGAGGGGGAGACGACACAGGTCGCGTCGGACCCCGCGCGGTACCGCGTCCGCATGGTGATGGACGCCGACGCGTTCGAGGCGATCGTCGACGCGAGCGGGAACGTTCTCAACACGGACGGCGACCGCCAGTAAAATACAGAAGATTTCTTCTGGAAACGCTGAAGGGGGCGTCGGGAGTCGGAGTCGAGTATGGACCCACGAATCGAGCAACACGCGGAAGTCATCGTCGAACACTCCACGACGGTCGAGGCGGACGACAACGTACTCGTCATGGCACCGTCGGTCGCCGAGGATCTCGTCGTCGCAGTCGCGGAGAAACTCGGGGAGAAGGGCGCGAACCCCGGGTACCATCTGCGGAGTTCGCGGGCGTCGCGAGCGTACATGCGCGCGGCCGACGAGGAGTCGTTCTCGCTCGCCGACCACAAGCTCGCGGAGATGGAGGAGACTGACGTCGTCATCCGCATCGGTGGGGCGCGGAACACGAGCGAGACGAGCGACGTCGCTGGCCGGAAGCGTGCGGCGTTCGCGAAGGCGAGCAAACCGATCGGGGAGGAACGCATGCGGAAGCGGTGGGTTGCGACCGTACATCCTTCGCCGGGGAACGCCCAGAAGGCGGAGATGAGTACGGAAGCGTACGCGGATTTCGTGTACGACGCCGTGAACAAGGACTGGGACGCCCAGCGCGAGCATCAGGCGCAGATGGTGGATATCCTCGACCCCGCCGACGAGGTCCGCATCGTCTCGGGGGAGACGACGGACGTCACGATGAGCGTCGAGGGGATGGTGACGGCGAACGACTACGCGGAACTGAACCTCCCCGGTGGGGAGGTGTACACCGCGCCGCGCCCGGATAGCGTGGAGGGCGAGGTCCTGTTCGACAAGCCGCTAGTGCGTCACGGGCGTGAAATCGACGGTGCGCGACTCGTCTTCGAGGACGGACGAGTAGTCGAGTACGGCGCGGACAAGAACGAGGACGTCCTCGGGGAAATCCTCGACACGGACGAGGGCGCGAAGCGACTGGGCGAACTCGGCATCGGGATGAACCGCGACATCGACGAGTTCACGTACAACATGCTGTTCGACGAGAAGATGGGCGATACCATCCACCTCGCCATCGGGAAGGCCATCGAGCACACGGTCCCCGACGGCGAGCCGCTGAACGAGTCCGCGACGCACGTCGACATGATCGTCGACATGAGCGAGGACTCCTTCATCGAGGTCGATGGCGAGATCGTTCAGCGCAACGGTACGTTCCGGTTCGAGGAGGGATTCGAGGCTGACGTGTAGGACGCGAGCTTCGACGGCCACTTTTTCATCGACGTTTTGCGCGGTGCGAGCGGAGCGAGTCGAGTGGGATCGAACTACGAGGGAGAGGGCGACCAGGGGACCCGTGGGTCGTCGTGGGGTCGGCTCAGCTTTCGGTCGAGTGATGGAGACCGAACGTGTATTCGAGGGTCACCATGACGAGAGCCATCGCGAGCGCTTGGACGACGAGGAGTTCCTGAGTGAACGCGAGACCGGCCAGAAGGACGCCGATACCTCCTGAGAGTCCCAGGAAGACTGCGTACTGCGTCTGGGAGAGGGCTCGTGCCCAGGTGTCGATGCGTCCGTAGAAACGTTTCAGAGTGGTCACAACTCCGCTGGTCGTGCGCTTCAGTCAAATCTCTACCGGGAACGCGCGCCGGTCCCGAATCGAGTCCGTATACATATAAGATTAAGGACAGAAAAATAGTTCTGAAAACCGTTATCCACCTGCCAAGTGAACTGTCCGGTATGGACCCACGAGTTCGTGACCATGCACGCATCATCGTCGATCACTCCATCGACCTCCAGGCGGGGGACGAGGTCCTCCTCTCGGGCGGGTCGCTCGCGGACGACCTGGTCGTCGCGCTCCACGAGGAGATCGCGGACCGCGACGCGTTCCCGATCGTGTGGGGGCGGCCGTCGCGAGCGCATCGCGCGTTCATGCGCACGATGGACCCCGAAGCGTACGACGAGGTCCCGGAGACACTGGAGGCGATGGTGGAGAACGTCGACGCGGCGATCGGGATTCGCGCGAGCGAGAACACGTTCGAGACGAGCGACGTCGACCCGGAGAAGACGACGGCGTTCCAGTCGCTCCTCCAGCCGATCCAGGGGACGATGATGGAGAAACGCTGGGTGGGGACGCAGTATCCCGCACCGGGGAACGCCCAGGACGCCGAGATGAGCACGGAGGCGTACGAGGACTTCGTCTGGAACGCCATCAACAAGGACTGGAGCGAGCAACGCGAGTTCCAGCAGCCGATGGCGGACAGGCTCGACGACGGCAGCGAGGTCCACATCGTCTCCGGTGAGACGACCGACGTCACGATGAGTATCGAGGGGACGGTCGGGAAGAACGATCACGCGGAGAACAACCTCCCGGGCGGCGAAGTGTACACCGCGCCGGTGCCCGATAGCGTCCAGGGCGAGGTCCTGTTCGATATGCCGCTGATGGCGCACGGGCGCGAGGTCCAGGACGTTCGGCTCCAGTTCGAGGACGGACGAGTAGTCGAGTACGAGGCGGCGAAGAACGAGGACGTTCTCGCCGCGGTGCTGGACACCGACGATGGTGCGAGTCGGCTCGGCGAACTCGGAATCGGGATGAACCGCGACATCGACCGATTCACGTACAACATGCTGTTCGACGAGAAGATGGGCGACACCGTCCACATGGCGCTCGGTCGCGCGTACGAGGACAACGTCCCCGAGGACTGCCCCGTCGAACGGAACGAATCCGCGATCCACATGGACATGATCGTCGACATGAGCGAGAACTCCTCGATCACGATCGACGGCGAACTCGTCCAGCGCGACGGCGCGTTCTGGTTCGAGGACGAATTTGACGAAGAAGTCTAAGCGAGTACCGTCGATTCTCGCCACCGTCGCGAGGGTTTAATCGCGGCCACACCGGGATTCGGGTATGGTCGCACCACTCCATCTCGGCCTCGAACATCCGAACGTCCTCTGGCTGGTCGCGGCGGCGCTCGCCGCGTTCGCGACGGGTCTCGGTATCCGTACGTGGCGAGATCGTCGAGCGAACGCAGGAGACGCGGACCCGGAGCGCGTCGAGAACGTCGAGTGAATCGTCGTTGAGGATCGATCGCCTGGGACCTCGCCTCAGCGGTTCTCGGTAACCCAGTCGCGGACGAACTCCAGTTTGCGGTCCTCGCGTGCGTACTCGCGGTCGAACCCCGCGGTCCGTGCGACGAGGTCGCCGTCCTGGTAGAGGAGGAAGGTTGGTAGTGGGCCATCGAGTTCGCTGGAGAGCTTCCCGAGGAGGCGGCCTTTCAGACTCCGATTCCGTTTCGAGAGTCCTGGCTGCGTGCCGGTGTCGAGGGTCCCGACGACGACGTCGCCGTGCCAGTCGTCGGCGAGCGCGGCCAACTCGGGCTTGAATTCCTTGCACGGCTGGCACGCTTCCGCCCACATGTACACGAAGACGGTGTCGTGCTCGCCGACGACGCGCTCGAAGTTCGACTCGGTGAGCGCCACGGGGTCGCCGGGCCAGGTGGAAGCGTCCGACATCGTCTCGGACCTCTCGACGATACTACAAGAATCTGGCGCTCGCGTCCGCGTTCGGACCACATCACTGCGGGCGCTCGGGCGCTCTTGCCACACTCCGGCTGCGGCGGACGCTGTCACGAAATCCTATCGTGTGCGAGCTTCCGCGTTCACTTTTTCACCCATGTTTTGCGCGGCGCGACCGCAGGGAGCGCCGCGACAAAAGATGGTCTCAGATAACGTCGCCGCGGACGGTGGCGCCGTCTTGTTCGTCGCGCCAGGCGTGGAGTTCGCTGGTGGCGTCCTGGGATTCGGTTTCGTCGAGGCCGAGCATCTGGAGGGCGCGGGAGAGCGTGGGAAGTGCGAGGTCGCTGTCGCGGAGTTTCTGGATGGCGTCGGTGCTCCGGTGGCCGTCGGCGTAGAGGCAGACGCCGCGGGGGTCCAGTAGTTGCGTCCAGTCGCCGCGGGTCTTGGCGCCCTCGAGGCGCTGGGTGACGTTGTCTTCGAAGCTGGCGTTGCAGACTTCGAGGTGGATGGGTTCGTCGTCGTCGACGAGGTGCGCGGCGAGGCATTTCTCGGGGGCGGCGTAGCCGTTCGGGTTCGCGCGGATGCTGTCGCGGTGGTCGTCGGCCCACTCCGCGCGGACGGTCTGCCCGATGCCTTTCACGCCGAGTTCCTGCTCGAAGTCGTCGGCGCGGTCGCTATCGCCGTGCATGAGTATGTCCTTGGTGAGGTAGACGTCGAGACGGTCGACGGGGTCGAGGCCGAGGGCGACGTCGCCGTACACCCAGACCTCGCGGACTGGGACGGGCATCGTCTCCGACTCGACCGCGTCGACGATGTCGGTGGCGCGGTCGAGAGCGTCGGCGCGCGAGAGACTCATCGTGACCGGGTTGGACGGCCAGCGGGAAAACGCGCTCGCTCCGCGACGACCGGTCGGTTCGTGGCCGCGCTCTCAGCGCTTCGAGACGTGGACGACGCTCTCGACGGTGGCGTGGACGACGCCGTCGGCGTCGACGACGTCGACCTCGTACGACCGAGTCGTCGCGCCGTCGGCGGCGACGGCGTCGCGGACGGCGTCGAGTTCGTCGTCGTCGACCTCGAACTTCGCGTACAGGTCGGTCTCGCCGGGTTTCCGGAAGTCGATGGTCGCTTCCGTGTCCCAGACGGCGTACTCGTCGTCGAGGTTCCGGATGAGGAGCATCGCGTGCATCGGGTCGCACGCACCGTAGATGCTCCCGCCGAACGTCGTCCCCATGTAGTTCTTCGTCCGCCACGAATGTGGGATCTTCACGCGAATCTCGCGCCAATCCTCCCGGATGTACTGGACGCGTCCGCCGGTGCCGCGATAGGAGGGATAGAGGTTGAACCACGTCCGCTCGAGTCGCGTCCGCCAGGACTCCGTCATCGACGGTTCCGATGCCGTCGACGACCCTGAAAGCTGTGGAACGAGAAACGCGTTCCCGGGCGTTCCCGAGTGCGTTCCGGGCCATTCCGCGAACGCCGCCGTGTGGTGATTAGCGTTTCGTGAGGGTACTACGGCCGCATGTAGGCGTATCCATCTGTCTCCAATCGCGTCACTTCCACAGCGCCCTCCGGGACGGTCTCAACGCCCTCGACGAGGTCGGATTCGTCGAGATCCATCGTATCGAGTGTGTTGCTACAGGCCTTGAACGAGACACCGTCGTCCAACAGGTCCCGGACTTGCGCCTCGCTCTCCTCGCCAGTTTCGATCACCTTCATTCCACCCGCCTGAACGACGACCGCAACATCGTCTACACTGCCAGTCTCGTCGTCCAAGATGTTTCTGGCAATAGCCAGTGCTGTTTCCTGTTCGGTCTCGTCCCCCGAAAGGAGATGAATCACGGTTTGCATACACCTCAGCGAAGCGGAGCAAGGTCTACTGCCTGGTGCCTGCAAATGAAACGGAGCCGGTGGGATGCGATTCGCGCGAAGAACTGGATAACGAGACCCTCGAAGTCGGTCCTTCGCCCCTCTGTACGACAGCCAAACCCCACCAGCCTTCTCGATGACTCGCCGCGCGCGACTCGCGCGCACCCACATCCCGACTATAGACACTCACAGCTACGCATCGACTTCAGAGAAGGTCCGCCCTCCCCGATTTGAACCCGGTCGCTCCCATTCGCTCGCTTCGCTCGCTCATCTCCCGCTCCCTGCTCAAATCGGCTCGGGATGGACTTCTCACTGCTCACGTTGTTCGCAGGAGAAGTCCGCCCTCCCCGATTTGAACGGGGGGCAAGTCGATCTACAGTCGACTGCTCTACCAGTCTGAGCTAAGGGCGGTCGAATGCATTCGGTGATTGGGCCGGGCGCGAATATAAGGGTTTTCTTTCGATGTGTCGTCGGGCGGGGGGAATGTGGTGTGCGTTCACGCATCCGCCGCCGCGAAGGTGACTGTTTTCGTATGGATGTCTGACGGGGAGATAGTTTGAAGTAGGATGGTCGTGTTGGCAAGCCTATCGGATGAGTAAGATAACGGTTCGTGCTGACGACGACCTGGTCGAGCGCCTGGAGGCGTTAGACGCCTCGAAGAGCCAGGTCGTTCGCGAAGCGTTGCGCGCGTACCTCGACGACGAGGACGTCGTCGTGGGCGCGAATTCGTTGACGGACGACGACGTAATACAGGACGCGGACGGTGGCGTGGTCGATTCCAGCGGGCGGAGTCTGGACGCGCTCGTCACGGAGCGCGTGGACGAACTCGTGAGCGCGCGCCTGGACGACGCGCTCGAGTCGCACGGCGTGGTGGGTCGCCGCGAGCCACAGGACGTGAACGTGAACGTCACGGTCGACGGAGCGGCGACCCAGGACAGCGAGGCGGCGACGACGGTGGACGCCGAGTCCGACGACGCGGTGTCGGACGACTCGGACGTGGCGCGTACGCCAGCGGATCGAGTGCGCGACGACGACGTCGATGCGTCGCCGTCGTCGTCGTGCGCGCAGTGCGGGTCCGAGGTGGACGCGGACCACGTTTACTGCCCGAACTGCGGGGAGAAGGCGACGCGTCGTGCGTTCTGCGAGTGCGGGGACGAGGTGCGGTCGGACTGGGCGTTCTGCCCGAGCTGTGGGCGTCGGACGCCCGCCGCGGACGTCCTCGACTCGGGGTAAACGGCGTATACGCGAGGTGCAAGCGGTGTGGTGGGAGTTTCGCGTAAACGCGAGACGAGCCGGCGGTAGTTTTATTATGTATGGCACAGTGCATACAGTCGCGTAAGACGGTCGTCTTACATCCGTACTCTGGCGGTGCATAACGTTGCGCCGTACCGGGATTTGGCGATGTAAGACAATCTGCGTGTGACTCACACGCGTGCCGTCTTACCCAAAGGGGAATACGAACCATGGAGCGTGTGACACTGCGAATACCAAAGCAGCAGATCGACGAAGTCGAACAGATGGTGGAGACGGGCGAATTTCCGAACCGTTCGGAGGCGATTCGCTCGGCCGTCCGCGAGATGCTCAACGAGCAAGGTGAGCGCGCGGATAAGAACAACCGCAGCTGGGCGAAGGTGTAGACGATGCAGGATATAGTTCAGGACGCCCTCGAGAACGAGGAGGAAGAGAAGAAGCAGAAGCAGGACATCTCCGATGACGACTTCGGAGATCCTCGCATCGTCATCGTCGGAGCTGGTGGTGCCGGTAACAACACCGTCAACCGACTGTACAACATCGGCGTCGAAGGTGCGGAGACGATCGCGATCAACACGGACAAGCAACACCTGAAGATGATCGAGGCCGACACCAAGATCCTCGTGGGCAAGTCGCTCACGAACGGTCTGGGTGCCGGTGGCGATCCGTCGATGGGTGAGCGCGCCACGGAGATGGCCCAGAGCACGATCAAGGAGGTCATCGGTGACGCCGACCTCGTGTTCGTGACCGCTGGCATGGGTGGCGGTACGGGAACCGGTGCCTCGCCTGTCATCTCGAAGATCGCGAAAGAAGAGGGTGCGATCGTCGTCGGAATGGTCTCCACGCCGTTCAACGTCGAGCGCGCCCGGACGGTGAAGGCCGAGGAAGGCCTGGAGAAGCTCCGCGAGGAAGCGGACTCCATCATCGTCCTCGACAACAATCGACTGCTGGATTACGTCCCGAACCTCCCGATCGGGAAGGCGTTCTCCGTGATGGACCAGATCATCGCGGAGACCGTCAAGGGGATCTCGGAGACGATCACGCAACCGTCGCTGATCAACCTGGACTACGCGGACATGACGAGCATCATGAACCAGGGTGGTGTTGCGGTGATGCTCGTCGGCGAAACTCAGGACAAGAACAAGACCCAGGAGGTGGTGAACGACGCGATGAATCATCCGTTGCTGGACGTCGACTACCGCGGTGCGAGCGGTGGCCTCGTCCACATCACGGGTGGGCCGGACCTGACGCTGAAGGAGGCCGAAGGGATCGCGAACAACATCACGGAACGACTGGAGGCGGACGCGAACGTCATCTGGGGCGCGCGCATCCAGGAGAACTACAAGGGCAAGGTCCGCGTGATGGCGATCATGACGGGCGTGCAGTCCGCGCAAGTGCTCGGTCCGAGCACGCAGAAGCAGGCTGACAAGTCCCGGCAGGCCATCGACGGCGTCGACGGTGTCGGTGGCTCCCAGGAGGCCGAGTTCGACGCGAGTCAGAACGTGAACGGCGAGGGTGGCTTCGGTCAGTCCGGCGCGCAGAGCGACGGTGGGCGGAGCGAGGTCGAGCAGAACAACGGTCTGGACGTCATCCGCTGACGGCTGCGGTCGATCGGACGGCTCGTCGAGTCGTCTTTCCTTCGGTTCTCGGTCGGTGAGCGACTGGTTCTGTGCGTCGGTGATGTGTCTTTTCTGGCGGTGAAGACTATCGGTAATTTATCGTGGGTTGGGCCACAATCGCGTGGTATGCGTTCGGTCGAACTGTCGTCGTCGGCTGGTGGGGAATCGGCGTTACCGGTGTCTGGTCGCGTGTTCGACGCTATCGTGTCGGTGTTCTCGCTGTTGATGGTGGCGGGAATCGCGATGGACTTCCGGGCGCACGCGAACGGGATCTCTTTCGCCGAGGAGGGCTTTCTCACGCCCGAGCACGTGTTCTTCTATTCGGCGTTCCTCGTGGTTGCGGGGACGCTGTTCGCGGGGACGTACGCGCGACGACGGAGCGGGATGGACTGGGTGGCGGCGGTGCCGCCAGGGTATCGCTGGGGGGTCCTGGGCGTGGTCGTGTTCGGATTCGGTGGCGTCGGTGACTTCTTCTGGCATTCGGCATTCGGGTTCGAGACGAGTTTCGAGGCGCTCGTGAGTCCGAGCCATCTGACGCTCGCGATCGGCTCCGTACTCTTCCTGTCGGCGCCGATGCGGGCGGCGGCCGCTCGCGAGAGGGCGTCGGATGGGTCGGTCCTCGAGTCGATTCCGGTGGTGGTGTCGCTGACGCTCGTGCTCGCGATCTTCGGGATGTTCGGCGGGTTCGTGAACCCGCTCGTGCGGCCGTATCCGCACTACGAGTTCTTCTCGATGCGGGAGGTGGTGACGATGCTGGTGATGTGGCCGCTCGTGTATCTGGGTGCGGTCGCGTTCGTTCGGCGTCGGTTCGAGGTGCTACCGGGGACGTTCACGGCGGCGTTCGGGCTGTCGGGATTGGCTATCGTGCAGGCGGAGGGATACTTCGCGCTCGTGGTGCCGGCGGTGGTCGCAGGTGTCGTCGCGGACCTGTTCGTCGCGTTCGCCCGACCGGCGTCGTCGAGCCCACGTGCGTTCCGCGCGTTCGCCGCCGTGCTCCCGGCGACGTTCGCGACGACGTACTTCACGGTCGTCGACGTCCAGTGGGGGATCGATCACTCGCTCGTCCGCCAGGGCATGTACAACTGGTCGATTCACGTCGTGCTCGGTGCGATCGCGCTCGCGGCGCTCGTCGGCGTCCTGTTCGCGGTCGTCGTGGCGGACGCGGAGAGCGAGGTGGCGTGATGCGTCGGGGCGCTGTCGTCCTAGCGACCGCGGTGGTCGCGTGCTCGGGGCGTGCGCTCGCACACGGCGACGGTGGTGGCACGCACGCGTGGCTGGGGCCGGTGGCGTTCCTCGCTGGCGTCGCGGTCGCGTCGGGTGCGGTGTTCCTGGACGCGCGGGATGCGGTCGCCTCCGGTCGTGCGGACGTCGGCGTGTTCCTCGGTGTCGGACTGGCGGTCGTCGGACTGGTCGGGTACGTCGTCGTCTAAGAGAACGGACCGAGGCGGTGCTGGCGTCGAGAATTCAGGCGTCGAGTGCGTCTAGCAGCTGGCACTTCCGGCACAGCTCGCGCGTGGTCGTCGACCCGCAGCGGTCGCAGTCGCCGAGGTCGGACTTCTCGTGGCTGTCGTCGCGGTCGCTATGGTACTCGCTCGCGACGATAGCCGCCAGTTCCTCGTATCCCGCCAGGATGGAGTGCCTGGTGCCGGGGTGGTTCTCTTCGAGGCCGTGGATGAGTTCCTGGATCTCGCCGCGGTACGCTTCGCTCGCGTGCGGGCACTCCGTGATGTGCGCGGGCAGGTCCCGGAGGTGACAGTACAGCGCGACCTCCTTCTCGGGGACGTCCCGGAGCGGTTTCGCGCGCGGCACGAACTCCGCTTGCTCCTCGCGCTCCGGGCCGTCGTCGGCGTCGAACGGCCCGAGGCTCGCGTCGAAGTGCTTCGCGATCTGCGCGACGTCGCCCTCGAGGAAGTTCATGAGCGCGGTCTGGGCTTCGTCGTCGAGATTGTGGCCCGTCAGGAGCTTGTCCGCACCGAACTCGTCGGCGTACTCCTCCAGCAGGTCCCGGCGGAACACCCCGCAGTACGCACACGCCGCCATTCCCTCCGGGTCGTCCTCGACGACGTCGTCCATTTCCACGCCGAACTCCTCGGCGTAGGAGACGACCTCGTGTCGGATGTCGAGATCGTCCGTCAACTCGAGGCAGGCGTCCACACTTTCGTCGCGATACCCCTCGATCCCCTCGTGAATCGTGAGTGCGACTATCTCGATGCGCGGATCCTCCGCGAACGTCTCGTGGAGGATCTGCGTGAGCGCGACGCTGTCCTTCCCACCCGAAAGACCGACCACCCACGTATCCGGATCCTCGGGCGTCGCATCGCGCGGAACCAGCCCGTCCTCGCGCACCCGCCGGCGAACGCGACGCTCGACGGACTCCACGAAGTGCGCATCACACAGATGCGCCCCGGAGTACGCCGCATGCATCACCGCGTCGTGCTCGCACTTCGTACACTGCATTCGGCCGACCATACCCCACCCGCGGGGAAACGGGTTTCGCTCCACGACGCACCCGAACCGACAGAAACCCCGTCCTCGCGGACGGCGGATGCTGGTGGAGTCGCTTGGAGCCCAGAAACGCCGTCCTCGCGGATGGCGTATGCCGGTGGAGTCGCTTGGAGCCCAGAAACGCCGTCCTCGCGGACGGCGTATGCCGGTGGAGTCGCTTGGAGCCCGGAAACGCCGTCCTCGCGGACGGCGTATGCTGGTGGAGTCGCTTACGCGGAGCACCGCTCGAACCGCCGTCCTCGCGGACGGCGGATGCCGGTGGAGTCGCTTTCCCCCATCTTCAAGTCTACTTTCGTCGAGTAAAGTATAGTGGCAGTTTCGTTCGACCTGTTCGGGACGCTCGTGGACGTGACGCGTCCGGACGACCCGGCGGCGGCGGTGGCGCGCGAACTCCGGGAGCGCGACGTCGACGTCCCCGCGGACTGGACGGACGCGTACCGCGAGCCGCACGTAGATGCGCCCGAGGGCGCTGAAGTGCCATTGCCAGCGCACGTCGCACGGGCGCTCGCGAGCCGTGGCGTGGACGCACCCGGGAACGCGCCGCGGCGCGCGGTCGTGGCGGCGTTCGACCCCGAGGTCGCCGTCCGACCGGGCGCTCGGGACGCGGTCGCGGCGGCGAGCGAGCACGGGGCCGTCGGCGTGTGCTCGAACTGCGCGGTCCCCGGATTGGTTCGGACGACGCTCGTCCGCGCCGACCTCCGGGACGCCTTCGACGCGATCGTCGCGAGCGTCGCGTGCGGCTGGCGGAAGCCCGACGCGCGCGTCTTCGAGCGGACCGCGGACGCCCTCGACTGCGAGCCCGCCGACCTCGTGCACGTCGGCGATTCGGGCGCGGACGCCGCCATCGAGGCACTCGGCGGGACGTTCGTCGACGTCCGAGAGACGCCGCCGGGCGAACTCGCGGACGTGGTCGCGTCGCTCGCGGCGTCGACGGCCAGCGCGGCTGACTCTGATGATTCGTCCGGCCCGAACCCGGGGGGGTCGCGGTGAGTGTGCTCGCGGCGGGCGTGATCGTCGCGGCCGCGGGCCTGGACGCCGCGCTCGGCGAACCACCGAATCGCGTGCATCCGGTGGCGTGGTTCGGTCGCGTCGTCGCGCTCATGGACCGCGACTGGCGTCGACCGCGGGTCGCTGGCGTCGCTATCGCGCTCGTGCTCCCGCTCGTCGCGGCGGTCGCGGTCGCGGGCGGCGTCGTCGCGGTCGCGTACGTGCATCCCGCGCTCGCGGTGGTGGCGGCGGTACTCGTCGCCTTCGCGACGACGAGTCGCCGGATGCTCCTCGGGCTCGCGCGAGACGTGGTCGCGGCGAGCGACCGCGACCTCGAACTCGCTCGCGAGCTGTTGCTCGGACTCGCCGGCCGGGACGCGAGCGAGCTGTCGCCGGCGCTCGTGCGGTCGGCGGCGGTGGAGTCGGCGGCGGAGAACCTCGCTGACGGCCTCCTCGCGCCCCTGCTCGCGTTCGTCCTCGGGCTCCCACTGGGATTGGCTGCCGGGGCGGGTGCGGCGGCGTGGGTGAAGGCCGTGAACACGCTCGATTCGATGCTAGGGTATCGCTCGAAGCCCCATGGCGCGGCGAGTGCGCGCCTGGACGACGTCGTGATGTGGGTGCCGGCGCGGGCGAGCGCCCTCCTCATCGCGTTCGTCGCGGGGCGTCCGGGCGCGCTCGGCGCGGCGAGGGCGTGGCTTCCCGCCGTGTCGTCGCCGAACTCGGGGTGGCCGATGGGTGCGCTCGCCGCCGCGGTCGGCGTCCGACTGGAGAAACCCGGCGCGTACGTCCTGAACGCTGGCGAGCCGCTTCCGCCGGTCGCGGTCGCGCGGCGTGCACTCGCGGTCGTCGACCGCGCGGGCTGGGTCGCGGTCGCGGGTGCGGCGGCGCTCGCGCTCGCGACGCCGACGCCACCGGAGGTGATCGCGTGGCCGTGAGCACCGTCAGGACCGCGGTCCGAGCGACCGCGGGCGCGTTCGGGTTCCTGACGCGGCTCCCCGTCGGTCGCGACGGCAACGCCTGGTCGGCGTTCGCGGCGAACCCAGCGGCGTCGGTCGTCCCTGGGTACGTCGTCGGCGCGCTCGCGGCGACGGTCGTCCTCGGAGTACGCGAGGCGGTTCCGGGGCTCCCGGCGGCGACCGTGGCGTTCGCGTACGTCCTCGCGGTGTACGCGCTCGTCGGCATCAACAACCTCGACGGGGTCGCGGACTGCGGGGACGCCGCGGTCGTCCACGGCGACCAGGCGCGGCGCCGCGAGGTCCTCGGGGATACGACGACGGGCGTCGGCGCGCTCGCGGCGGTCGCGCTCGTCGTCGCGGGCCTCGCACTGGGCGCGCTCGCGGTCGCGGGCGTCCCGGCGCTCCCGGCGGTCGCGGTCGTCGTCGCGACCGAGGTCGGTGCGCGGGTCGGACTCGCCGCGCTCGCCGCGTTCGCGAGCGCACCCCACGACGGCCTCGGGAGTGCCATCACCGAGGAGACGGGCGTCGGGACGGCGGCACTCGCGGTCGTGCTCGCGGTGCCTACGCTCGCCTGGCCCGCGGTCGTCGCGTCGAGGGTCGCGGTTCCGGTGGGCACGCTCGCGAGCGCTGGCGCGTTCGTGGGCGCGCTCGCCGCGACGGCGGTCGTCGGCTGGTGGGCGCACTCGCGACTCGGTGGCGCGAACGGCGACGCGTTCGGTGCGGCGACGGAGCTCGCTCGCGTCGCCGGACTCCACGCGGGGGTGTTGGCGTGGACGCTCTCGTGATGTGCGGTGGCGCCGGCACGCGCCTCGACGCCGACGTCGAGAAACCGCTGTTCGAGATCGCTGGGCGACCGATGGTGAGCCGTGTCTGTGACGCGCTCGCCGCGCCGGAGGCGGTCGGAACCGTGCATGCGGCGGTCTCACCACAGACCCCGGAAACCCGCGACCACCTCGACGGGCGCGACGACGTCGTGGTGCTCGCCACGCCCGGCGAGGGGTACGTCGCGGACCTCGATGCCGCGCTCGACGTCGTCGGTCGCCCCGCGGTGACCGTCGCCGCTGACCTCCCCCTGCTCGCGCCCGAGCACGTCGAGCGCGCGCTCGACGCCCGGCGGGACGCTACCGCGGGCCGCGACGGCGACGACGCCGCAGTCTCGCTCTCCGTCGTCGTCCCGGTCGCACTCAAGGAGCGACTCGGGGCGAGCGTCGAGCGCGCGTTCGACGGACTCGCACCGACAGGACTGAACGTCGTCGACACTGGAGATGACAGCATGTACACGACCTACGACGCACGACTCGCCGTGAACGTGAATCGACTCGAAGACGCCGCCGTCGCCGAGGGGCTATTGGAGGGCGAGCGATGAGGTTCCTGCTCGCCGCTGGGTCGACGGCGACGGCGCACATCGACGGTATCAGCGCCGCTGGAGCGGACTCCGAGGCGATGCGGTACACGCCGGGTGCGGACGCCGAACTCGTCGTGTACGGCGACGCGGTGCGTGCGCCGGCGGTGCCGGTGTCGCCGACGGGGACGCCGACGCCGGCGGTCGTGACGCGCGCCGCCCGCGAGGTACTGGGGTTCGAGACGTCGGTCGTCGATGCGGGTCTTCTCGAGAACACGGGCGCGCCGACGATCGCGGTCGGTGCGAGCGCGGGCGAGGACGTCCGGGAGGCCGACCCGGTGCCGACGGGGCCGGGGTCGTTCACCGCCGCGGTCCAGCTCGGGCGAGCACTTCCCGACGACCACCTCGTCCTCGGGGAGACCATTCCGGGCGGGACGACGACCGCGCTCGGCGTGCTGCAGGCACTCGGCGAGGACGTCGAGGTGTCGTCGTCGCTCGCGACGAACCCGATCGAGCGCAAGCACGACGTCGTCGCCGCGGGACTGGACGCGAGCGGGCTCGAACCCGGCGACTGTGCGGGCGACCCGCGGCGCGCGATCCGACGGATGGGCGATCCGGTGCAGGCGGCGCTCGCGGGCGTCGTCGTCGGCGCGCTCGAGACGGGGGCGCGCGTCACGCTCGCCGGCGGGACGCAGTTGCTTGCGGTCGCGGCGCTCGTCCGCCACGACGGCGTCGACGCCGGCTTCGAGATCGCGACGACGAGTTACGTCGCCGACGACGATGCGGTCGGGTTCCGGACTGCGGCACGCGACCTCGACCTGGACGTGACGGTGACCGACCCCGGGTTCGACCCCGAGCACGTCGGGTTCGGTGGGTACGTTGCGGGCGAGGCGAAGGAGGGCGTCGGCATGGGTGGCGCGCTCGCACTCGCCGACGCCGCGGGGGAACTCGGGGCGGTCCGCGAGCGCGCCCGGGAGGTGTACGATCGTGTCGTCTGAGGGGCCCGCGGCCGCGGAGGTGGCTCCGGGTGCGCCCTGACGCGGTCGACGACGCCGAACGCGTCCCCCACGGCGGCACGCGCGAGCGCGACCTCCTGGAGTTCTCGGCGAACGTCAATCCGCGTCGACCGGCGGGCGTTCGCGAGGTCTACGAGCGGGCTCTCGACGACGCGACGCGGTATCCCGACGACGACTACTCGGCGTTCCGCGACGCGGCCGCGGCGTACGTCTCGCGAGCCGCGACGGTCGACGTGGGGCCGGAGGCGGTCGTACCGACGCCGGGTGGACTTGCCGCGATCCGGCTCGCGATGGCGACGACGCTCGCCGCGGGCGACCGCGTACTCGTTCCGAAACCGTCGTTCGGCGAGTACGCACGCGAGGTCGACCTCCAGGGTGCGAGCACGACGTTCGTCGCCCACGACGACCTGCTTTCCGTCGAAACTGGGACTGCGACGACCGACGACGTCGACCTCGGCGACCATCGCCTTGCCGTGGTCTGCAACCCGAACAATCCGACGGGGGACGCGTACGACGCCGAGGTGCTCCGAGAGTTCGCGGCGCGCTGTCGGGACGCCGGCACGACCCTGCTCGTCGACGAGGCGTTCCTCGGGTTCACCGACGAACCGTCGATGGCGGGCGAACCCGGCGTGGTCGTCGCCCGGTCGCTCACGAAGCTGTTCGGGTTGCCGGGGTTGCGCGCGGGGTTCGCGGTCGCGACCGGTCGGGAGCGAGAGCGACTGGCGACGGCGCGACGCGCGTGGAATCTTGGCGGGCCGGCCGCGGCGGTGGGCGCGCACTGTCTGCGCGACGCGGCGTTCGTCGCCGAGACCCGCGACCGCGTCGCGAGCGAACGCGAACGCGTCCGCGAACGCCTCCCCGCCGACGTGACGGGACGACCGGGCGTCGCGCCCTTCGTCCTCTGCGACGTCGGCGACCGCGACCCAGTCGACGTCGTCGCTGGCTGTCGCCAGCACGGCGTCGCGGTCCGGGACGCGACGACGTTCCGCGACCTGGACTCGCACGTTCGCGTCGCCGTCCGCGAGCGCGAGGCGAACGACGAGCTGCTGGCCGCGCTCGCGGCGGTGGTCGACCCGTGACCGACGCCGACGACGGTGGATGGGGCGACGACGACGGTGGATGGGGCGACGACGGCGAAGATGGAGGGGGCGACGTCGACGGCGGCGAGAGCGATGGCCGAAGCCGCCATCGACCGGGGGAGCCGACGTCGTCCGAGCCGTTCTTCGATGCGACGCGTCGCGACGGCGTGCTCGAACTCGCTCGCGAGAGGGCCGAGTGGTTGTCGACGGGGTGGCGCGGCGGTCGGACGCGTGCGGACGCCGTCTACAACTGTACGGTGCCGGGGAACTGGCGGTGCGACGACGTCGCGGGGTTCGTCCGCGAACGTCTCGACGAGGCGGGGTTCGCGGAGTCGGGCGTGGGCGTCGAGGATGCTCCGGTGCTCCTGACGGGCGTCGCGATGGAGCACGCTCGCGGTGCACGCGTCGGGCCGGTGGAGGCGTACGCGACCGCTGGCGTCTCGAATCCGGCGGCACTCCCGACCGAGCCTGCGGGCGGTGACCTCCCGGACGGCGAGTACGTCGCGGGGACGGTGAACGTCGTCGTCGGGACGACGCGAGCGCCGGCGCCGGGGGCGTTCGCGAACCTCGTCGCGATCGCGGCGGAAGCCCGTGCGGCGACGCTCCTCTCTCGCGTTGGCGTGCCGGGGACGACGAGCGACGCGGTCGTCGTCGCGAGCGACCCCGATGGCGACCCGGCGACGTTCTCGGGGAGTGCGACCCGCGTCGGTGCGGCGACGCGAGCGTGCGTCCGCGAGGCGGTCGACGCCGCACTCGACGCCCGCTACGGCACGGCAGACGGTGACGATGTGGGACACGGCGACGGCGGGGACGACCCGCCAGCGTCTCCGGGGGACGCCCGGTACGGCGTCAGCACGGACGTCCGCGCGGACGTGTTCGAACCCTGAGCCGGTCGCGATGTGGGGCTCTGACAGTCGGTCGCGTCGGCGACGTCGGAGAGGGATGCGACGCCGGAGAAGCCTGCGACGTCGACGACGCAGAGTCCGGGACGGTGGCGCCAGCCGTCAGTTATCTCCGACGCTAATCGGAGTTGGATGCAGCAATCTGGGCCGTAACATATAGGATGGTGCGCTGATTGCGTACGAACAGTCGAGGGGTGGTCCTCTCGACAATCACGCGTTCCACGCACTCGAACCGGGGTTCCCCCCTTCCCGGTTCGGTCGTGGCCTCAGGGTGGGGTCACGTCCTTTCTTTCGCACACCGAAACCGCTTAGAAACGCGACCGCGAACGAGGGGTATGGTCGAAGCCATCGCCGTCGCGAGCGGGAAGGGCGGCACCGGGAAGACGACCGCCACGCTCGCACTCGGGATGGCGCTCGCCGACGACGGCTACGACGTCACCGTCGTCGACGCCGACACCGGACTCGCGAACCTCCTCTTCCACACCGGCCTCGACGACGCCACCGTCACGCTCCACGACCTCCTCCTCGGCGACGACGACGTCACCGTCGCCGACGCCACGTACGACCGGTTCGGGCTCTCCGTCGTCCCCTGCGGCACCGACCTCGGCGACTTCGAGGCCGCGGACCCCGAACGGCTCGCGGACGTCGTCGCGGAACTCGCCGTGGACGCAGACGTCCTCCTGCTCGACTCCCCGGCGGCCCTCGGCTCGAAGTCGGCGGTCCTCCCCATCGTCCTCGCGGACCGCGTCGTCGTCGTCCTCCAGCCGACGCTCCCCGCGCTCAGCGACGGCCTGAAGGTCCACGAGTACGCCGCCGCGTACGGCACCGACACCGCGGGCGTGCTCTACAATCGCGTGCACGACGCCGCGGACGTGGACGCGGTCCGCGAGCAGACCGAGCGGTACTTCGACGCGCCGGTGATCGGGTCTGTACCGGACGCCGACGTCGTCCGCGACGCCCGTGCCGCCGGGGAACCTCTGCTCGCGCACGCACCGGAGACGGACGCCGCCGTCGCGTTCCGGGACGCCGCCGACGGCATCGATCCGCGCGACCGCGACGAGGACGCGGTCGCGTCGCGCTTCTCCAGCGCGGTCGTCCCGGACCGACCATGAAGCTCCCACGCGGTGACCTCGTCGCGTCCCGCGTCGTCGACGACTACGCGGTCGCGCTCCGCGACGCGCTCGACGACGCGGTCACGGGCTATCTCGTGCTCGAACCCGGGTCGACGCTACTGACCGGCGACGACGACGCGGGCGTCCTCACGCTCGCCGACGGCGTCCCCGTGCTCGCGTCCCACACTGGCACCGAGCGTGGCGGTCCGGGGGCGCTCGCGGACCTCGCGGGCCCCGGCCCCGTCCAGGTCGACCGGCGTGTCGTCGCGAGTACGGCCCTGGCGGAGGTCCACGACGTCGACGGCCGGGACGCGCTCGCGGTCGCACCCGGCGAGCCGGCGCGCGTCCTCGCCGGCGACCACGACCTCGCCGCTCGCACCCGCGAACGCGCGCCCGAAGACCACCCCGGTCGTGGCGAGGACGCCGACCCGCTCGACGCGTTCCTCGCCGACGACGACCGCGTCGCCGCCATCCGCGAGGAGGCGCGGGCGGAGGCCGAACGCCGCGCCGAGGAATGGGGGTTCGTCGACCAACTCGATTGACGACGCACCGCCCGGTCCCGACGTTCGAGCCAGACACGGCGCTCGAACTGGTAGCAAGATACTTCCGGAACGAATGCTCAATAATCCACGAGAATGCACTTGTCGGCGTTCGTGGACGCGCTCGACGCCTCGGACGTCTCGCTGACGGTCGTGAACGTGAACGGGTCGGGGAACGAGCACGTCACGGGGATGTTCGAGGACCTCTTCGAGCGCCAGCCGGTCGACGTGCAACAGACCGTGTCGGACGCGAGCGAGGAGAACCTCGTCGTGCTCACGCGCAACGGCGAACGCGTCGCTGAGTCCGAACTCGACACCATCGGCGACGCCGTCCTGTTCGTGAACTCCGACGTCTACATCACGGGGTCGCGCGAGCTCGAGGACGTGAAGACGCCGTCGGTCATCGAGGCACTCACGGACGTCCCCTTCTACGCTGAGGGGTATCCATCCCAGCGCAAGGAGAAGCTCCTCCTCATCGAGATCTCGCGGTACATCGAGGCGCTCGCGTACCGGGCGGGCGTCGGCGACCTCCACTCGGGGTTCCAGCGGCTGTCGCGCATCGGCGACGAGAAGGGGACCCTAGAGGTGTACGACGCGCTCGCGTCGACGAACGTGGAGACGCACGTGTACGGCGTCGACGATTCGCGGTCGTCGCAGGCGGGCGTGCACGCACACTCCGGGAGCGAGGAACTGGGCGAGGTCTGGTTCGTCGTGTTCGTCCCACCCGAGAACGTGGACGTGCAACACGCGGCGCTCGTCTGCGTGGAGACCGACCCCGGGAAGTGGCGGGGGTTCTGGACGTTCGACGCCGACCGCGTCCAGGACATCAGGGCGTACGTCCAGGACGCCTACCAGGCGTGACGGAGGCGACGCGGCCGGTCAGACCGCGATCTTGCCGGCGACGTACGCGAGGCTCCCGGCGAGTGCGAGCGCACTGATCGGGACGAGCCACGCGAACAGCGCGAGGAGGCCGCTGGTCGCGGTGACGCCGACGGCGATCAGGACGACCGGGCCACAGCACGCCGTCCCCGAGAGGAGTGCGGGGGCGGCGGCGAGGACCCCCGCGCCGGTGTCGATCCCGCACGCCTTCGGTTGCGCGACGGAGAGGTAGGTGAGTGCGAGGTTCGCGCCGACGAGCGCGGCGAGTACGCCACCGACGACGAGGTCGCCGGGGGCGAGCAGGAGTCGAGCGCCGTACACGTCCACGAGTGCGAGCGGTTCGAAGCTCACCGGCCCGGTTCGTGCGAGGAGCTTCGATAGCGGATCGCGTGCGAGGACGACGTCGAACCCGAGTCCGCGCCTGACTGCGAGACTGCCGCTCGCGACCATGTACACGAGGAGGTACGCGAGCGTCCCGGCGGCGAACGCGAGTCGTCCGTCGCGTCGTCCGGCCGCGAACGCGAGCGCGCGTCGCGTCCGTTCGAGTACGCGTCGAGCGCTCCGACTCGCGCGCTGGCCGCCAGCGGTCTCGGTCACGGCGAACGCACCTCCTCGCCGGCTCGACGGAGTGCCGTGGGCCGTCGTGCGTCGTCGGCGGTCGCGACGAGTTCGCCGTCGGGGTAGAACGCGTACCACGCGAAGAACATCGCGTCCATGCTCGGGAGTCGCTCCAGACCGAGGTCGTCCGCCGGACGACGTTCGCCCGCGACCACGTACTGGTCGCCGTCGCGCGCCACCGCGACGCCCTCGGGGTTCGCGTACGCCACGCCCGCCTCGAACGACGGGTCGTACACGAGTACGGCGTCCGTCGAGCCAGCGGACCCGGCGACGACGCGTTCGCTGGCCAGCACGGACTCGCTCGCGGCGAACGCACCGTCGCTGGTGCGGACGCCGTGAACGACGTCCTTCGGGTGGAGCGCGTCGCTCCTCCGGATCGGACTGAACAGGAAGCTGTCCGAACTGTAGTAGCGCGTCTTCGGGTTGTAGGAGCCGTAGGGGTCCCTGCCGTAGTCCCGGACGGAACCGGTGTCCTCGGTGAGTACGACTCCCTCCGGGTTGGCGTCCCGCCAGTGCTTCCAGGACGTCCACGTCACGGGACGCTCCACGAGGCTCTCGCCCTCGAACGCGCCCTCGATCGCGGTGCCGAGCACTTGCGGCCAGCGCGAGTCCGTCTCCCGGTCGTACATCACGAGGTTCGAGTTCACGAGCGTCCCGCTGACGCCGAACTCGATCGAGCCGCGCTCGAACGCCATCACGGTCCCGGTGAGCGGACAGTACGTCACCGCGACCGGGACGTCGCCGACGACGTCGTTCGCGATCTCGTGCCAGACGAGGACGTACTGCGGGTACGCTTTCGCTTCGCCGTCGACCTCGAGCCCGAACACGGGTTCGTTCGGGTGGAGGCGGTCGCCGACGTCGTCGACGGACTCGAACCTGGGGTCGTCGATGCTCGGGATGCCGTCCTTTCCCGGGCCGCCGCCGACGACGTTCTCGCGCAGGCGTTTCGTCGAATCGGAGACGACCAGGGGCGTCTCCCGAGTCGGGAGCCCACGTTCGCCGTTCGTAGAGGTCCCACGGTCGGTCGCCCCGTCCGCGCCGGTGTCGCCGATCGCGTCGGTCTCACCCGCCGGGGAATCGGCGCCCAGGCTGTCGAGACAGCCCGCGAGACCGCCTGCGGAGAGCGCTGCGGCGAACCCGAGGACGGAACGTCTGGTCCTGTTGGTCACGTCACGTAGTACCATCCGTGCGCGAAAAGCGCTACGTGGCTCGTGCACGACTCGCGCACGACAGCGCTCGAGTCACCACGAACGGCGCTACGGGCGTTGGAAAACAGCCATCGTCCGGGAGTTGATGACGAGGAACCTCGAGGAGGCCGCGGTCGGTGGAACCGTTGCCGACGTCCACGACTGGCTCACCGACCGCGGGTACACCGCCGCGCCACTGGCACGCGAGGACCCGCCATACATCTACAGGCGGAGCAGGCCGAGTGCCTCGGGGCTCGACCCCGAGGCGGTTCACGTCACGCGCAAGCACCTCGCCACCGTCCGCGAGGAGGCACCCCAGAAGCCGGCGCACAAGCACGCCGACCGCATCGACCTCTCCACGCTACTCTCGCCGGACCTCGGGTTCGAGGCGTTGCTCGTCGAACTGGAGGCGGAACCGTTCTACTTCGTCGGCTGGCACGGCGAGGTCGCGGGCATCCTCACGCGCTCGGACCTGAACAAGCCCGCCGCGCACGCGTTACGAGTGCCGGGATACCGGCCGTCGCTGTCGGTCGAGTGGTTCGGGGTTAGCGGTCGCGCGACAGTCGAGAGTGCATGCCTGAAAGCCGGGTCGTGCCTCGTGTACGTGGTAGAGACGACTGCCGGGTGAATGTCGAGTTCAGTCCGCAGTTCGGAGGACGACGATGTCCCGGACCTCGATACCGTCGGTGGCGTCGACCGACTCGCCCGTTCGGCAGTCCGTCGGTTCGATAGCTCTGTCCAGGTCCACGACGGACGGTTCGTCGTCGAAGTTCAGGAGGACGAGGAGCGTCTCGCCAGCGCCGACGCGTGCGTAGCCGGTGACGCGATCGCTCGCGTCGTCGAGTTCGAGGGGTTCCGTCCGCCCTCGCCGGAGCACGGGGTGCGTGTCGCGTAGCGTGGAGAGCGACCGGTGGAACGCCGTCAGGTCGGCGTCGCCGTCGTGCCAGCGCATCGTGCCGCGCTGTTCGGTGACGCCGCGCTCCTGCCCGTAGTAGATCATGGGGATGCCGGGGAGCGTGAACGTCGCAGCGGTCGCGGCTCCGAGCGCACTTTCGTCGCACTCGGTCGCGTACCGCGTTTCGTCGTGGTTCTCGACGTACCGCATGTGGAGTGCGGGGTCCGGGAAGCCCTTCCGTGCGGTCTCGTCGAGTGCATCGAGTATCGCGTCGGCGGGGGCCTCGCCTCGGCCGACCTCGCGGAGCGCGTGGTAGAGGTCTGTGTCGTAGTGCGCGTCGAACTCGTTCTCGTGTGCGTCGGGGTCGCGCGGGATCGACTCGTCGAGCAGGAGGAAGTCGGGGGCCTCGCGCTTCGCTCGGTCGCGGACCTCCTTCCAGAAGCCGTGGGGGACGCCCCAGGCGACGTCGCAGCGGAACCCGTCGACGACGGGCGACCACTCGTCGACGACGTCGAGCATCCACTCGCGAACGGCCAGGGAGTCGTAGTTCACGTTCGGGATGCGAGCCCAGTTGAAGTAGAACTCGGGCGCGCCGTCGCCGGCCCAGTCCACGTCGGTGTCGTCCCTCTCGGGGGGGACCCGCGAGTAGTGGTCGGCGTACGCCTCGACCCCGGCGCTGTGGAGCTGGAACGCGGGATGGTCGCGGCTGGTGTGGTTGACGACGAGGTCGAAGACCACGCGGATGCCGGCGTCGTGACAGCGGTCGACGAGCGACTCGAACTCGGCGCGGGTACCGAGGTCCTCGGCCGTCTCGAAGAAGTCGGTGACGTGGTAGCCGTGGTCGGTCGGGCTGGCGACGATCGGCGTCAACCAGAGGCAGTCGACGCCGAGGGACTCGATGTAGGGGACGCGTCGCTCTAGCTCTTCGAAGGTGGCGTCGACGGTTTCGCCGGCGAACGACCGGACGAACACGGAGTACATGGTCGCGTCGCGAGCCCACGTCGGTGGGTCGGCGGGGCGACTGGTCGACACCTGCCCACCGCCGGGCTCCAGCACGAGGGTGTCCGCGACCCCGGAGCGTTCGGCGACTGCGACGGCGTGGACGCGCGTCGTCGGTGAGAGGCTCGAGACGGGCGCGCGGAGTTCGGTGTCGTCGACCGCGACGTCGGCGCGGGACAGGTCGTCGCGGCCGTCGAGGTGGAACTCGACGGTGGGGTCGGACCCGTCCGGGGCGGGGCTGGGGGTTGCAGTGACGACTACCTCGTCGTCGTCGACGGTCCCGTCGAGGTGAACGCGCGGGCGTCCGGGCCCCTCGACCGTCGTCTCGACTCGCTCGAAGTGCTCGAAGTCGTCGTCGACCGCGAAGATGGCGTAGTGCTCGCCGGGCGGAAGCGGGAGCTCGAGGACGTACTCGTCGTCCTCGCGTACGGGCCGGTCGTGGCCGAGGCGGAACTCGTTGAACGGGCCGACGACGGAGAGCGTCTCGAATTCCTCGGGGAGGTCGGCCGCGTCGACGGCGAAGCGCGCGGTCAGGCGGTCGCTCGGGAACGCGCGAACGGTCTGTTCGTGGGTGTCGTCCGGGGCGACGAGTTCGAGGTGGTACGAGCCGGGTTCGTCGGGTTCGAGGTGGACGACGGGACCGTCGCTGACGGTTACTTCGCTCCCGTTCGGTCGGTCGACGAGCGTCCACGCGAAGGCGTCGGCGACGCTGGAGCGTGGGTTTCGTGGTGCCAGTTCGACGGACTCGCCGACGCTGACGAATCGCGGAGGGCCTGGATGATGTGTCGGTGACGGACCGGGTCGATCCGCGCTGGGGGACGGTCGACTGGAGTGATGCATACCGCCATACGACGGGGCAGGGCGCTTGAGGATTTCGACTGCGCTTAATTCTTGAACAACTATTACAACAACTATTATAACGCGTGGGTGCCTTGCACGGTGTAATGCAACTGCGGGACGCGTTAGACGACTACAAGCGCTATCGGCACGCCTCGAAGGTGTTCCCGGGCGAGGACCGATCGACCACTGGTCGCTTCTCCGGACGCGATGGCCGACTCGTCCACGTTCACCCCGACGGCTCCCTCCGAGACTTCGGCTATCCCCTCACCGACCTCACCGGCCTGGAACGGTCGCGTTTCGGCCTCCGAGTCGACGGCGACGTCACCTGGTTCGACGAGAGCGTGACGGCGACGCCAGGGGACGCCGAACCCGCAGCACAGGCGTACCACGGCGACACGGGACTGGTCATCACCGAACACGAGACCGTTCACGGACCCGTCACCCAGTTCGACCTCACCCTTGGCAACGCTCACGTCACGCACTTCGACTGTACCGGCGTCGACGCGGCACACGCCGAGGTCGCGGCCTTCGTCGGGTTCGCTCCGGACGGCCGCGATACGCAGATCGCGCAACTCCACCACGACGACGTCGTCGAGGTGTTCCATCGCGTCGAGCGCGACTTCCTCGGCAGCGCCACGGGGTTCAGTCGGGTCCAGGGACAGGTCCCGGCCAAGTTCTCCGAAGTGCTCGGCAACGAACCCGTGGACCACCCGCGTGACGTCACCGAAGGCCGGTACGAGGAGGACCGTCTCAGCGGCAACGTGGTCGCGACACTCCCCCTCGAGGACGGACGAGCGACGCTCTCGACGCTCCTGACGGACGGCGATGCGACGGACCGAGCGACCGCCCTCGGCCGCCTCGAGGATCTCGCGGCGACCTACACCGACGCCGCCACCTTCGAAGCATCCGCGTCGGAACAGGTCGCGGTCACGCCGACCGAAGACGATCCGTTCGCGAACGCGCTGGCGGCGGACCTCCGCGTCCTCTCGCTCCTCTCGGGCCGGACCGGGCTGCGTATCGCCGGTCCCGACTTCGACCCCTACTACGCGAACTCCGGGGGCTACGGCTACACCTGGTTCAGGGACGACGCGGAGATCGCCCTGTTCCTTCTCGAATCCGCGGACTGGCTCGACCTCGACCTCGACGACTGGCACGCCCGGAGCGCGCACTCGTTCTGCGAGACGCAGCGAGCGGACGGCTCGTGGCCACACCGCGTCTGGCCGTCCGACCGCCGTCTCGCACCCGGCTGGGCGAACGGTCGACTCGAGGCGGGCGACGACGTCGACTACCAGGCCGACCAGACCGGGAGCGTCGTCGCCTTCCTCGGTGCGTACGCTGACGCGACAGGGACCGACGCGAAAGAGGCCGAAGCGACAGCGGTCGGCGACTCAGTGGACGTGGCTGGGACGCTCGAATCGGCGCTTGCGTCCCTCGACGACACGCTCGAGGCCGACGGCCGTCCGGAGGTCTGCCAGAACGCGTGGGAGGACACGACGGGCCGGTTCGCGCACACGACCGCGATCTTCCTCGAGGCGTACGCGACGCTGGCGACGACGACGTCCGTCGACCAGGACTTGCGAGCCCACGCCGGGGACCGTGCCAGCGAAGTGTACGAGGCCCTCGACGACCTGTGGTTGCCAGACGATGGCATATACGCGCTCCGCGAGTACACGGACGGGGCGGGGCGGACGGTCCTCGACGACCGCTGCGACTCGGCGACACTCGCGATCGTGTCCGCTCACCGTACGTTCGATCGATTCGAGTCGGTCGACGACGAACGACTCGACCGGCTCGTCTCGCACGTCGAGACCGTGGTCGACACGCTCTATCGAGCACCCAGCGACGAGGTCGAGGGCCTGATCCGGTACGAGGGCGACGGCTGGCGACGCCGCGACCAGGACGACGAGAAGATCTGGTCGGTCTCGACGGCGTGGGGCGCCCATGCCGCGGCCGGACTCGCCGCCCTCCTCGGCGACCGCGACGACGACCGAGCCGACGAGTTCGCGGCCCTCGCACGCGACCTCCTCGCGCTCGTGCTCCCGGACGGCCCGCTCTGTATGGACACCGGGTACCTCCCCGAACAGGTCTTCGACGACGGTACTCCCGACAGCGCGACGCCGCTCGGATGGCCGCACGCGCTACGATTGGCGACCGTCGCACTGATGCACGAGCACGGTCTGCTTCGCGGCGAACAGGTGGCCGCGGAGACCTAGCGACTGTGCGAGTTGTTCCGTGCTGTTGTAGCGACTGCGCGAGTTGTTCCGTGCTGTTGTAGCGACTGCGCGAGTTGTTCGTATCGAGGAGGAGCGTCGCGGGCGGCGAATCCGGCTTCCTGATCAGTTGGTGCTCGGAGACGTCTACGGAGTCAGGCGGGTATGGCCTGTTCGTCGGTGCGGTCGGCGAACAGCGCCTCGCCGGTCTCCGGGTGGTAGAGGTGGACGGCGCTGGAGTCGAAGCTCACCAGTATCTCGTCGCCGGGTTCGGGTTCGACGTCGGCGTCGACGCGAGCGATGAAGTCCTCGCCGACGTCGAGGTAGAGGTAGTTGTCGCTCCCGATGGGTTCGAGGACTTCGACCACCGCCGGCTGTGCGTTGCGTCCGCTCTCGACTACGTGCACGGCTTCGGGGCGGATGCCCATCCGGAGTTCTCGGGCGCTGGTTGCCTCCTGCAAGCGGCGAGCGTCCGACTCGTCGAGACGGTACGAGAACCGGTCCCCGGCCGTGAGCGTGACCGCGCCGTCTGCCTCCTCGACGGTCACGTCGATGAAGTTCATGCTCGGGGAGCCGACGAATCCGCCGACGAACTCGTTCGTCGGGTTCGAGTACACCTCTTTCGGTGCGCCAACCTGCTGGAGTTCTCCACCGTCGAGGATGACGATGCGGTCGCCCATCGTCATCGCCTCCTCCTGGTCGTGGGTGACGTAGATCGCGGTCGTTCCCAGTTCGTTCTGGAGGCGCTGGATCTCCGTTCGCATCGTGGTCCGGAGCTTCGCGTCGAGGTTCGACAGCGGTTCGTCGAAGAGGAACACGTCGGGGTCGCGCACGATCGATCGTCCGAGCGCGACGCGCTGTTTCTGTCCGCCGGATAGTTCGTCGGGGCGGTCGTCGAGGAGTTCCTCGATGTCCATCATCTCCGCCGTCTCCTGGACTTTTTCCTGGCGTTCGTCCTTCGAGAGGTTGGTGCTCATGCGGAGCCCGAACGCCATGTTCTGTGCGACCGTCTTGTGTGGGTACAGCGCGTAGTTCTGGAACACCATCGCGACGTCGCGGTGCCGTGCGTGGACGTCGGTGACGTCCTCGCCGTCGATGTAGACCGAGCCGTCGGTCGGTTTTTCCAGTCCGGCGAGCATTCGGAGCATCGTTGACTTCCCGCACCCCGAGGGCCCGACGACGGTCACGAACTCTCCGTCCGCGACGTCGATGGAGAGATCGTCCACTGCGACGATCCGTCCGGTGTCGAACTCCTTTCGAAGGTTCTCCAGCGTGACTGTAGCCATTATACCTATGCCTGGGCATGACACGATATAGTTCTTGCCCTCTTCTAGGAATCTATGACGCGAAATTTCGTAGCAGTTTTACACCGTGGGGTCCGATGACACGTCAATGAGTGACGAGAGTCGCCGTGACATCGAGCCAGTGACCGGCGAACAGACGCACGAATTCGGCGGCACGAGCGGACGGAACCGGCCCCGGCGGACGCGACGGCGACTCATGGGGTCGCTCGGCGGCGTCACGGCCCTCGGTCTCGCCGGCTGTAACGGACGGGAGGACGCCGACGACGAGACCACGACCGACGGGACCGCGACCGACGGTGGAACGACCCCTGGGACGGCGACGACGACCGACCCCGATGGACTCGACGCGGTCGAACTCGCGCCGTTCTGGACGACCGGCGAGAAGTACGGGCTCGGGACCGTCGCCGATCACGACGCGGGCGACCCCTCGCAGGTCTGGTTCACCCTCACGGCGGGTGCGCTCACCGAACCGCGATACCCTCGCGTCGACCTCATGCACTTCCGAACGATCGACTTCCTCGTCACCGACGGCGCGGGCTACGTCGCCCGCACCCACGAAGCGAACCGGCGCGTCGACGACTCGGTCGACCGGCGCGTGGTCCCCGTCGTCGACGACGCACTCCTCTACCGTCACGAGTTCGCGGCGGCCGACGACCGCGAGTGGTCCCTCGACGTCGAATACGCCGTCGACCCCGACAGCGACGCCGTCCTCCTCGACGTCGCCTTCGACGCACCGGAGGACTACGACTGCTATCTGGTCGCTCGCCCCGCCATCTCCGGCGCGACGGCGGGCGACGCTGGCGTCCGCGTCGACGACGCCGGCGGCTACGCGCTCGGCGCACAGGACGCGCCGACGGGTGGCGACGTCCTGGACGAGAACGGCGACCCCTACGTGGTCGCGGCGAGCGTCGCCGCCGCGGACGGCTTCGAGTGGGCGACCGTCGCCGCCGCCGACTCGCCGTCAGCGAAGGCGCTCGTCGAGCAGGGCCGTGCCCTCGACGCCGACGAGTCCGGCGGCCCCAGTGCGTCCGCGGACGGGAACCTCCTGCTCGCCGGACGACTCGGCTCGGGCACGACCGAGACGACCGTCGCGCTCGGGTTCGTCGAAGGCAGCGATGCGACCGACGCCACGGCGGAAGCACGGCGTGCGCTCGACCGAGGGTACGACGCGGTACGCGAGGCGTACGTCGGCTCCTGGCGGTCGTTCCTCGACGAGGTCGCGGTACCGGACGTCGTCGCCGAAGACGACCGCGTTGCCGCCCAGTACCGGACCGCGGCGATGACGCTGCGTGCCGTCGAGGACAAGACGTTCTCCGGTGCCGGCATCGCTTCCCCGTCGGTCCCGTGGGGCGAAGGCGTCGTCGCGGACACCGCGCGAGACGTCGGCTACAACTTCGTCTGGTCGCGCGACCTCTACCAGTCGTTCACCGCACTTGCGGCGATGGGTCAGGTCGACGCCGCCGTCGCCGCCACCGAGTACCTGTTCACCGTCCAGCAAAGCGACCACGGGTTCCTCCCGCAGAACACCTACCTCGACGGCCGCACGCGCTGGGGCGGGGAACAACTCGACAACGTCGCGTTCCCGCTCGTCATGGCCTCGCAGTTGCGCGAGCGCCACGACGTCGACTTCGCTGACGTCGAGTACGACTACGCCGACGTGAAGGCGTCCGCGGACTACGTCGCCCGGAGTGGCCCGGGGACGGAACAGGAGCGCTGGGAGGAGGAGGGCGGGTTCTCCCCGAGCACGATCGCGGCCGAGGTCGCGGGCCTCGCGTGCACCGCACGCGTCGCCGACGACGCGGGCGAGCGCGCGGACGCACTCGTCTACCTCGGGCTCGCGGACCGCTGGCGCGACGGCGTCTCGACGTGGTGTGCGACGACGACGGGTGCGGACGGCCACGACCCGCCGTACTTCATCCGGATCTCCGACGACCGCGACCCCGACGACGGCACCGAACGGAGCCTCGCCAACGGCGGGCCGACGCTCGACGAACGTGCGATTATCGACGCCGGCTTCCTCGAACTCGTCCGACTCGGCGTCCTCGAGGCGGACGACGACCTCGTCCAGGGGTCGCTCGACGTCGTCGACGACGCGATCAGGGTGGACACGCCGAACGGCCCGTGCTGGTATCGCTACAACGGCGACGGCTACGGGGAGGGCGAATCCGGCGCCCCCTGGTCGACCGCGCCCGACACGACGGGCCGCCTGTGGCCCATCCTGACCGGGGAACGTGCGGAGTACGAACTCCGTGCGGGCACGACGGACGGCGACCTCGCGCCCGAGACCCTCCTGCGGACGATGGCGGCGTTCGCCAACGAGGGCAACATGATCCCCGAGCAGGTCTGGGACCGCGAGGACCCGACCGGGTACGGCTGGAGATTCGGAGAGGGAACCGGGAGCGCGACCCCGCTCTCCTGGAGTATGGCACAGTTCATCCGGTTGGCGTGGGGTATCGACGCCGGCGAGCCGGTCGAGACGCCGCGAGTCGTCCGGTCGCGCTACGCTGGCGGTCCGCCAGCGAGTCCCGACCTCGACGTGTCCTTCTCCGACGCCGTCGTCGACAGCGATTCCGTCCCGGTGTCCGGAGAGACGGACGCGGCGACCGTCGTCGTCCGAACCGGTGCGGAGACGACGACGATACCCGTCTCCGACGGTCGATTCGAGACGACGGTCGCGCTCGCGCCTGGTCGCAACGACGTCACCGTCGTCGCCGCGACGGACGCCGAGTCGCTCGAAGCGGTCGGCCTCGCCACCGCACGCACGCCCATCACGTCGACGACCGACGGCGACGACAACTGACGGGCGACTCCGTTCCTCGACGGCGACGAGAACTGACGGGCGACTCCGTCCCGCTTCACCGGTGACGGCTCACTCCAAGACGATGCCCGTGCTGGCGGGAAGTTCGAACGTGCGGTCGTCGGACCGTCGGAGTTCGCTTTCACCGGTCTCGAAGACGACCTCGGCGTCCGCCGGCAGTTCGTCCGGGAGTTCGACCGCGACCGACTGGGCCCCGCGGTTGACGGCGACGGCGACCGATTCGTCCGGCTCTCCGGTCGACATCACGTAGACGACGACGTCTCCCTCGCACTGCTCGCGCTCGAAGGAGATGCGGCCACGCCGGAGCGCCGGCCGGTCGTTCCGCAGCGCGACGACCTCCCTGAAGAACGCGAGGAGGTCCCGGTCCTGCTCGGATTCGTCCCAGACCATCGTACGGCGGCAGTCCGGGTCCTCGCCACCGGTCATCCCGACCTCGTCGCCGTAGTAGAGACACGGCGTCCCGGGTGCGGTCAGCAGGAGCAAGACGGCGAGCCGGAGCCGCGTCTCGTCGCCGTCGCAGCGATGGAGCAAGCGAGGGGTGTCGTGGCTCCCCAGCATGTTGAACAGGACCTGATTGACTTGCTCGGGATACCGGAACCTGAACCGGCCGACGCGGTCCGAGAACTCGGTCGCGTCCATCGTCCCCTCCGTCAGGAATCCGTCGACTGCGTACGTGAACGGATAGTTCATCGTGGCGTCGAACTGGTCGCCCTGGAGCCACGGAGCGGCGTCGTGCCAGACCTCGCCGAGCACGTAGGCGTCCGCTTTCACGGCCTTGACCTCGCGGCGGAACTCCCGCCAGAACGCGTGACTCACCTCGTCGGCGACGTCCAGACGCCAGCCGTCGGCGTCGGTCGCCTCGATCCAGTGCGTCGCGACGTCGAGCAAGTAGTCCCGGACCTCCGGGTTCGCCGTGTTCAGCTTCGGCATGTGGCCCTCGAACCCGAACGCGTCGAACGTCGGCCGCGGCTCGAACTCGACGGGGAACTCCTGGACGTGGAACCAGTCGGCGTACTCGGAGTCAGCACCGTTCTCGACGACGTCCTGGAACGGCGCGAACTGTCGACCGCAGTGGTTGAAGACGGCGTCGAGGATGACTCGCATGTCTCGCTCGTGGGCCGCGTCGACGAGTCGGGACAGCGTCTCCTCGTCGCCGAACTGCGGGTCGATCCGCTCGTAGTCCGTCGTGTCGTACTTGTGGTTGGTCTCGGCCGCGAATATCGGCGTCAGGTAGATCGCGGTGACGCCGAGGTCGACGAGGTGGTCGAGGTGGTCGATGATGCCCTGGAGGTCCCCACCGAAGTGGTTGTCGAGCGTGGGCGACTCGCCCCAGTCGGCGGTCTCGGCGGGGTCGTTCTCGGGATTCCCGTTCGCGAAGCGTTCGGGGAATATCTGGTAGAAGACGGCGTCGGAGACCCACTCCGGCGGGTCGATGACGTCCTCGGGATTGAGGAACGGGTACTCGTAGTAGTGGATCGGGCGGGTTTCACCCATCGTGGGCAACGCCGTCGTGGCGTTCTCCTCGAACCCCCACTCCGTGCGCCACAGCGCTTCGTCGTCGTCCTGCAACTGGAACGCGTAGCAGAGGCGGCGGTTCTCCGGCTGGACCGCGACCTGCCAGTAGTCGTGGTCGGCGTCGGCGTGGACCTTCTCCATCGCGGTCAGCGTCTTGCTCTCCGGCCAGTCGAACTTGTCGCCGTGGAGCAAGTGGCATGCGTCGACGTCGTCTCGTTCGGTCCGGAGTCGGACGTGGACGGTCTCTGCGTCGGCGGCGTACGCCATGTTGCTCTTCGGGCGGTGATGGACCGCGCTGCGCGTGATAGTCATTATCCCTCGGCACGCGCCCCACCCCTAAATACGTTATCGAATGAAAGAGGAAAGATTACTTCACGAGTTCCTATCCTTCGATGCCGCCGAAGGAGAGGCCGCCCTCGATGTAGCGCTGCGCGAACAGGTAGACGAGCATGATTGGGGTCGCGAACGTCAACGCGAACGCGGAGAACCGCGCCCAGGGGATCGTGTACTCGTCGATGAGTGCGTACAATCCCACGGGGAGCGTGTAGTTCTCCGTCCCCAGTAGCGTCTGCGCGACGACGAACTCAGTCCACCCGGTCAGGAACGTGAAGACGAACACCGTCGCCAGTCCCGCCGTCGACAGCGGGAGCACGACCTCCGTGACGACGCGCCACGGCGGCGCACCGTCCACGACGGCCGCCTCCTCGTAGGACACCGGGATGCCGTCCATGTACGTCTTCAACAGCCACGTGTTGAAGGGCACCGCAGTCGCGGCGTAGTACACCGCGAGCGCCAGTTTGCTGTCGTTCAGCCCGAACTGGACGTAGATGGCGTAGAGCCCGATGAGCAACGCGATGCCGAGGCCGCCGCCGACCTGCGTCAGCAAGATGTAACCGAAGAGGATCTTCCGCCGGAAGATGAACTCGCGACGCGAGAGCGCGTACGCCGCCGGAACGACGAGACACATGGCGAGGATGACGGTCGGAATCGCCACGGTCAGGCTGTTCCAGAGGAAGTGCTTGAAGTTCGACGGGTTCGTGACGCCGTAGTCGGCGACGTCGAGCAACTCGACGCGCGGCGTCGTGAACACCACCGCGAGGTCGGAGAGCGGGAGATTCAGCGAGATGGCGTACCCCGGAACGATGAGGTCACCGACGACCCACAGGAACGACTGCATCGACGGGTTCGACGGGAACAACTGGAAGTCGCCCGAGGAGTAGATCGACCCCCCAGTGCTCGAGATCGCGGCCGTGAAGATCCAGTAGATGGGGAACAGGACCACGAGAACGAGCGCGAGGGCACCGAGCGTCGCGCCAACCGTCTTCAAGGGCTCCCGCGGCGGGATGTCTCCGCTGAGAACGCCCTCTGCGGTGTACTTGGCGACTCGCGCCGACTCGATGGGCGACGTCGCCACGCGCACCGCGTCTTCCTTCGTTCGGGTGAGGATGGAGCGAATCAAGCTCATGCTTCCTTCACCCCGTCAGCGAGCTTCCCGCGCTTGACGTTGATCCACATGAACGTCCCGATGAACGCGACCGCGATGAGGCTGATCGCCGCCCCCCGCCCGTAGTCGGAGAACGAGAACGCCTCCTGATAGCCGTACAGGATCAGGAGCTCGTTCTGCCGTGCGGGGCCGCCCGTATTGAAGACGAACGGGATGAGGAACTGCTGGAACGAAGCGGCCGACGTGAGGATGGTCGCGAACAGCACGGGCCGCTTGATCGACGGGAGCGTGACGTGGCGGAACCGTGCCAGGTGTCCAGCGCCGTCGACCTTCGCCGCCTCGTGCAGTTCCTCGGAGACGTCCTGCAGGGCGCTCACGGTGATTATCACCATGAAGGGATACGCGAGCCACGCCTCGGTCACGTTGTACGCGAAGAACGCCGGCCAGCGCTCCGTGAGCCAGGAGACCGTCGTGATCCCGAACGCGCCCAGTAACTGGTTCGCGAGGCCGAAGTTCGCGGAGCTGAAGATACCCCGCCAGACGGTGATCGTGAAGATCGCCGGTAACCCCATCGGCAGGATGATGAACGACCGCATCAGCCGCCTGCCGCGGACCCTGTCGCTGGTCACAACCAGCGCCATCCCGATGCTGAACACGAGTTTCATCACGACGCTCGTGGCGACGTACAGCCACGTTACGCCGAACGAGTTCCAGAACCGCGGGTCCGTCAGGACCCCGATGTAGTTCTCGAGACCGACGTAGGACGCTTCGCCGAACGTCAGGATCGCGACGACTCCCTCTCCGGCGAACAGGTTCGCTGGTTGGGCGTTCGTGAACGAGATACCGACGATGTACAGGACCGGGAACAGCATGAACGCCGAGAACACGAACAGTCCGGGGAGCACGAACAGCAAGGAGAGGTCGCTCTTCTCGAGGTACGGGATGGTCTCTAATCGCCGTGCGACGCGCGAGAAAGTGTTCATATCGAAGCTAGTCCCAGTTGTCTCGGATCTCCTCGGCGGCCGTCTGTAGTGCGGACTCGGGCTCCGTGTTTCCGTTGAACGACTCGATGATCGCGGTCTTCATCGACGGCCAGATCTTGGCCATCTTCGGGTCCGAGGGCATCGGAATGCCCTGTCCGACGGCCTGGGAGAACGCCTGCACGGAATCCGGAAGTTCGTCGCTTCCCACGAGATTGTCCAGGACCGGAATCAGCCCCTTGTCGTTCGCGAGCTGGAGCGCCAGTTCCTCGTCGGTGACGTACCATTCGACGAAGTCCTGACCGGCCGTGGCCGCTGGCGTGTCTTCGTCCATGCCCTTCGTGAAGTACCACATCGAGATGCCCGTGAACGGCCGCGGCGAGCCCCCTTCGGGCTTCGGGAGTTTCGCGACCTCGTAGTTCACGCCCTTGTCGTTGAGCGTCGAGAGGTACCATGGACCGTTGATGGCGAATGCGGCGTTCCCGTCCGCGAAGGCGGTTGCCTGGGGGCCGTAGGAGAAGTCCTTGGGCATGTACGGCTTGAAGTTGTTGACGAGGAACTCGAGGCCCTTCACCGTCTCGTCCTCTGCCACGCCGAGTTGGGGGTCCGCGTCGAGGTCGAGGAAGTACCCGCCGAACGCCTGCAGCCACGCGCTGACGAAGTACGAGTTGATGGGGTACCCGAGTCCGTACTTGCCGTTCTCGGGATCGTGGTAGTCCTCCATCACCGCGACCATGTCGTCGACGGTCTCCGGTGCTTCGTCGACGATGTCGGTGTTGTAGACCAGGCCGACCGTCTCGGCGCCGTGAGGCAGTCCGACGACGTCGCCCTTGTACTGGACTGCGTCCGCGGCGGCGTCCGTGAACTGGTCGAGTTCGACGTTGAGCTCGTCGCTCCTGTCCGTGAGGAATCCGCGCTGGGAGTAGTCACCGACCTTGTCGTGTGCCCAGTCGAACGTCTCGGGACCCTGTCCGGCGGGGATCGCGCTCGTCGTCTTCTTCACCATGTCCGAGATGTTCGATCCGGAGATGGTGTGTCTGGATTCGTCGTTGAACTCCTCGATGGCATCCTCTCGGGCGGGTCGCTCCGCCTGTGCGAGCGTGTACCATACCTTCGCTTCGCCGGCTGGGCCGGACGTGGTGGTGCTATCCGAGTCGTCGGATCCATCGGATCCGTCGGACCCGCCGCCCGAGCCGCCGCCGCCCTCTGTCGGATCGTCCTGTTCCTGTACGCCGACACAACCCGCGAGTCCGGCCACGGTCCCTGCGACCCCGAGCCGTTTCAGTGCTTCCCTGCGGTCCATTGTCATAGTGAACGTAGGAAGAAAGAGTAGTTCACATATTAAATCCATCGGTGGACGTCAGGGAACACATATAATCCAATTGAAACGGGGCGCGCGAACGACCGAGCAGACGCTTCAATACGGACGTTGGGTTACGGAAGTGCAAGGCCCCCCACCGTTCACCCATGTCGCTTCGTCCGCATCCGGTGCTCGAACGAGGCGCACGCACCACTGCCGCGCTCGGCGCTGAAGTCACTCACGCGTGCACACGCATCAAGCTTGGGAACACTTTTTCCATTCGGACGTCCTGTCCGCGCCACGCGACGAGATAGACGAAAGCAGTAAAGTGTATACGGTCGTGTTTCAGCGTATACGAACTTTGGCGAAACCATGGAGGACTCCTCATTGATCGACCGACTGGAACGCCTCGGCCTCTCCGAGAAGGAGATCGATACGTACCTCTCCATCCTCGAACACGGCGAGGCGAAAGCGAGCACCATCGCCGACGACGCCGGCGTCTCCAAGCGCTACGTCTACAGCGTCAGCGAGAAACTCGAAGACCGCGGGTTCGTCGAAGTGAACGACCACGCCGTCCCAACGCTCATCCGCGCCAACCCCCCCGAAGAGGTCGTCGAACGACTCAGTAGCGAACTCCTATCGCTGGGCCCCGACCTCGCATCGCGCTGGAACCGCGTCAGCGACGACCGCCGCGAGTTCGAGATCATCAAAGCCCAGCCCACGGTCGTCAAACGCATCCGCGAGTTCCTCCAGAGCGCCGAGGACGAAGTGACGCTGTCCATCCCCGCGAAACTCCTCCCCCAGATCGCCGACGAACTCCGCGAGACCGTCGACCGGAACGTCCTCGTCTTCGTGCTCCTCACCGGCGACGAATCCACCGAGCTCGACGTCTTCGGCGACCACCCGCCCGCGAGCGTCGTCCGAGTCTGGACCGAACGTGCCCCAGTCCTCTTCACCGTCGACAACAGCCTCGGCCTGTTCGCGCCCTACGAACTCCTCGCGCGCTCGAACACCGGCCAGCAAGCCGTCGCCATCGCCCAGGAACAACTCGTCCCCATCCTCGTCGGGTCGTTCTTCGGGAACTACTGGCCGATCGCCGACGAAGCCCACGTCGCCGACGCGGAACCGCTCCCCTCGGACTACCAGAGCTTCCGGCACGCCGTCTTCGCGGCGACGCGCTACCAGAACCAGGACGTCCCCATCACAGCAACCGTCGAAGCCAGACTCGTCCAGGACGACGGCGACTACCGCGAACTCACCGGCCGCGTCGTCGACGTCCGCCAATCCCTCGTCGACCCGCCGAACAGTCGCTTCGCCGTCGAGAACGCGCTCCTCATCGAGACCGCCGACGACGACCGCGTCGCCGTCGGCGGCCCCGGCGCGTTCCTCGAGGACTACGAAGCACGAAGCGTCACGCTCGACTACGCCGACTGATCGGACTCGACGACGACGACGCGGACGTCGTCCAACTTGATGTACTGTGGTGATACGCGCGAGAACGGCGCATCGAACCGCCACTCGGTGATCGCCGGGATCTCGCTCGCACTCGCGACGCCCGTGTACCCGACGGACTCCCCGTCGTAGCCGATTCCGATGACGGTCGCGCCGCGCACCTCGTTCGTCGTGTTCTTCAGCACGCCCTTCACGCCCTCGACGCCGGACTCCCAGACGTCGAGGCTGAACGCGTCCGGCGTCCACGACGGGAGCAGTCGACTGCGCGTCGTGATCTCGTAGTCGGACGCCTCGTACGGCGTCGACGGTTCGACGCGCGTGTACCACGTCTTCTCTGGGCCGATTCCCGCCAGCCGTCTGCTCGTCTGCCCGAGGTAGCGGCCGCCGTTGTCGAACCACTCGATCGCCACGTCGACGGACCCGACCTTCGTCTCGTTCACGTTCTTCACGGTGAACTCCAACTTGTCGCTGCCGTCGTGCCACCCGGAGGACGCGATCGCCATCTCCGGTGCCTCCTCGACCACGGTTGCAGTCGTGGTCGCCTCGTCGTTCCCGGACTCGGTCGCGGTCGGCTCCGACGCCGTCGTCGCGGTCGTCTCCCGTGCGGTCGTCTGCGCGCTCGTCCCGCCGACCGCGTCGGTGCTTTCCTGCGTCGTATCGGTCGCCTCGCCCCCACCAGAGCTACAGCCAGCGACGAGGATGGTTCCACCAGTGGCCAAGAACGCTCGTCGGTCCATACGCAACGCACCACGTCCCTCCTCAAATATCTGGTTGCAAAACCACGACGAGGCGACGCTACCACGTCAGGGGACGACCACCATCACGGTCGATTCGCCGTCGGGCGTGGTGACGATCACCTCGAGCGCGACCGCGAGGACGGTCGGCTCGCGCGCCGTGGCCAGTCTGCAGGAGTCAGTCGCCAGCCTTATTTGAACGAGTTTAGTTGTTCGATTTATGAGTTCGCGCGTGGAATCGTCGCTCAGACGACGCATGCTCGCGACGATCGCGCTGTTCGTCGTCTGCGCCGTGTCGTTCGTCGGAACGCTCGCCGTCCTCTACGGATACGTCGTCCCGACGATGCTCGCGTGGTGGGGTCGCGAGTTCGACCTCCAGTCCGAGATCGGGCTCGTCGCCGTGGTCGTCCCCGCTGGCATCGTGCTCTTGCTCGCGATCGGGAGCGTCCGGAACTTCTACCTGTCCCCGCTATCGGAGACGAACGCGCAGGAGGCCCCGGAATCGGAGTACCCCGAACTGCACGCGACCGTCCGCCGACTCGCCCAGCAAGCCGACGTTCCCGCACCCTCGCTTCGCGTTCTCGACTCGAGCGTCCCGAACGCGTACACCGTCGGTCTCACGCCGAGTTCGTCCACGATCGTCGTCTCGGAGGGACTGCTCGAGGCGCTCTCGCCGGACGAACAGCGAGCGGTGCTCGCGCACGAACTCGCGCACGTCACGAACCGCGACGGCGCCGTGATGAGCGTCGGCTACCTGCTGCCCGCGATCGCGTTCGCGTTCGCGAAAGCACTCACGTCACCGTTCGACCGCGACGACGGTGACGACGATGACGACGGAACGGACGACATCGGGCTCGGGCCGAACGGGAACCGTCGCCGTAGCCGGTGGGCGAACGTCCCGATTCCGTTCTTCGGGAGCACCTCGAGTTCGTCGACGACCACCTCCTCCAGTTCGTGGGGCGGATCCTCGTCCGGCGGCGGCGGCGGCGGCGGCGACGACGGCGGCGGCGGCATCATCGTCGCCATCCTCGTCCTCGTCGCGATCGTGATCGTGACCGCCATCCTGACGCTCGCCATCTCCACGTTCTTCTGGGTGTTCTCCTCCCTCACCCTGATCCTGCTCGCGCGAACGCGCGAGTACGCCGCGGACTACGGCGCGGTCGAACTCACCGGCGACCCTGACGCGCTCGCGAGCGCCCTCGCCACGCTCGACGACGAGTTGACGAACGCGCCACTGAAGGACATCCGCGAGATCGACGGCGCCGTCGAGACGCTGTACGTCATGCCGCTCCGACGCGGCCTCCACGGATTCCGTGACGTCGCCCTCCTCAGCGACGACCTCTTCCCACGCACGCACCCCGACACCGAGACGCGCATCGACCGCATCTACGAGGCAGCCGGCGTCACCGACAGCGACTGAGCGATCCGACCGACTGCGCCCGAGCGATCCGACCGACTGCGCCCGAGCGACTGGCTGTTGCGCGACCCCGTCCTCGTACTCAGACGATCACGGTGACGGTCGTCTCGCCGTCGGGCGTCGTGACGGTTACCTCGAACGCGACCGCGAGGACGGTCGTCTCGCCCGCTCGCTCCTGGACGACGACTCCGTCGATTGCCTCGCAGTCGCCGAACTCGCGGCCGTCCCCGTTCGGGCACCGTTCGCGAGCGTACTCGCTGGCCGCCGACCGGTCGTACCCGACGGCGTACGCCGTTCCTTTCGCGATGCGGGCGGTCCGGAGTGACTCGAGTGCGGGCGCGAGGTCCGCGCGGACGTCGTCGACGACGCGGTCGCGGTCCGCCCAGGGCGTTCCGGTGTGCTCGATGCGTGCGTCGGCGACGGTACGCTCGAGGACGGCGACCGCGCGGTCGGTCGCCTCGCGCGGTCCAACCTCGCGCTCGGCGGCGACGTCGGGGTGCGCGCCGAGCTGGAGGTACGCGACCGCCATCGCGAGCACCGCTACCGCGACGACGCCCGCGGCCGCGAGCACGAGTTGTCCACGGTCGTCGGTCGCGAATCGCCGCGGGCCGCGGTCGTCGCTGGCGGTCACGCGAACCACACTCGTATCGTGACGTCGCCGTACTGCGTCGGCACGGTCGCGACGCCGACGGCGACGCCGTCAGGTGGGCGTGCGCCGACGGTCCCGTGGGGCGTCCGGACCTCGAACAGGACGTTCTCCGGGAGGACGTCGGCGACGCGTCGACGGAGCGAATCCGCCTCGCGCTCGAACGCCGTCTCGGACCGCGCGACCTCCGCGAGCCGGGTCGCACCGGCGTGACGCGGGTCCTCGCCGGCGAGCACCGTCGACGCGTCGTCCGCGAGCGCGTTGAGGTCCGCGCGCTCCCGGTCGGCGTCCGGGACGCCCGCGGCGAACGTCCCGAGCGCACCGAGCACGAGGATGACGCCGACCGCCGCCTCTACCGTCGAAAGTGACAGCTGTGCACGCTCTCGGGAGTCCCGTGGCGTCGCGTCACGCGACATCGACGGTCACCTCCAGGACGACCTTCCGTGCGTTGGCGGGCGCGTACGTCACGTCGACCGCGCCAGTGTCGAGGTCGTCGCCGGCGAACGCGAGCGTCGCCGTCGTCCGTCGAGGCACGTCGACGCGGTACTGGCCGGTGAGTCCGTCCGGGTCGTGGAGGACGACGCGACCGTTCGCGCGCACCGTCCGAACCGTCCCGGCCGACGGCGACACCGCGACCGCGACCCAGGGCGTCCGTCGTGGGAGCGTCACGCGATCGCGGCCGTCGAGGTCCGGCGTGACCGTTCGCTCGCGCCGGTCCGCGACGAGGACGATCCGGCGGACGGTCGTTCCACCGGCGACGTCGCCCGTTCGTGCGACCGTCTCCCCGTCGACGCGCACGCGGACGTCGGCGTCCTCGGGAATCGCGTACCGTTCGCGCAACGCACCGCCGTCGAGGGCGTCCAGGCGCGTCCCGTTCAGGACGTTCTCGCGCGTCGCGAGCGCGCCGTTCGCCACGACGACCGCGACCGTCGCCACCGCCGTCAGCGCGATGATCGGCGCGGAGACCGCGCCGACGCCGGCGACGAACGCCGCCGCGCCGTTAACCTATAGACCGGCGATGGTGAATTTGCTCAAAATAGAAGGATATGTAAGTGGAGGTTATCTTACGAACTTCATATGGATATCTCTTTACGCTGGACCATTGCCCTCGTTGTTTTCTTTTCAGTTGCATCAGCCATTATAGTTTACTACCTTAATTCAAGAAAAGGAGGCTTCGAAAGTTCTGATCCATATAAACCTGAACAATATGAGCCTAAGGAATCAAGTGCCCTCCCAGCGGCCGTAAATGAAGCTCAGAGAACCCTCGATCAAGCACTTCAAACCCATAGCGAGCAATCTAAGAAGGCGATTCAAATGGCTCAGATTAACGGCTTAATCCTAACGCTCCTAGTTGCTATCATAGCGAATTTCGATATAACTGGGGTATCAAAATTCCTAGTTTTTGCGGGCGGCGGATTTTTTACAATTTCAATAGTCATTGCTGTCTTGGGCACAATGGGACATACAATGACGATAGGCGCAAACCCTATCGACTTTGACAAAATTTTTCGACATGAGTTAAATGACGACCAATATCGACTTTGGCTGCTAGACCAAGGATATAGACCATGGATAGAAGGTGGCAAAAAGAAAGTTGCGAAGAAAAGGCGGTTAGTGAGGTTGTCAATTTTAACGTTCTTATTTGGTGCCATATTAGTGACAGTCGGTTCCTTTTTAATGTTCGATGGGGTATAATGTGATATGGCAGATGATGATGAAAAAGAGGCAAAGGTTAGCACTAGCCTGCCAGACGACCTAGAAGATCCCGAAGGCATTGAATTCGCAAAGGACGATGGAGAGGACAAAGAAGCAACTGAAGACTAAAATCGTAATTGCAGATCAATGGATGGCATACGCTCGTGATAACCACCCCAATGAGTTTGCTGGCGACTCTGCCTAGTAGTACTGGCCCAATTCAGTAGAAACTCGTTCGTTGTTCTGTGCCGCGGTTGTTAGAGGGTAAAGTTGGTTCCTTTGTTTGGACGATATACGAGACTGAGAGAGAAGAGACCCCGGAGAGCCACTGGAAATGCGTTATAGAAGCAGTTGGACACTTCTGACTTATATCCTTCAGGGCACATTACCAGATAGGTCAAGAACTATTTTGTTGCAAATTTCAAGAACGTCTATAACTCTTCAAAGATTTAGCATGTGGAAATGAGTTTGATAGAGAATCCGGGTTGGATGTTTGTATTGCATCGGTTGTATAGGAACGGGCTTGTGATGGAAGATGAAGAGCTACGTGAGGAAGTTTTCGACCGGAGTGACCATCTGAAAGACCGGTGGAATTCAGAGGGTGTGAACCTATTCACTATGGATGATATCCCAGATTTATACAAATCGGAGACCCGCTATCGTGAAGCTCTCGCTCATCTTGAAGCGGTTGGCGTGATAGAAATTCTTGGTGAGACCGAGTGGGACTCTAATCAAGAAAGGGAGGTTAGGATTACAGAATTGGGGCTCAAAATCGTACATGATACTGATCTTCATCATAAGAAGATCAGAGAGCGTGACAGACGAAAACAACGAGAAAACCGGTTAACGGCACAGGCTGGGTATATGACTGTCATTTTAGCATTAGCTACTGCAAGTCCTGGCTTGATATACGCATTTAATACTGCTGAGATTTCACCATTGTTCACGATGACGATCGCGTTCATGATGGTTCTAGCGCCGATTCTACTCATGTCGGATATTGTGAAGGGAAAAGTGCTTAATCAGTGGCGATAGGCGAACTGGGAAGGCCGAATTGACTTTTTTAAGAAAGAACTCAGACTTCCTCTTGAGAATCCGAATCTAATTCTACAACATGCTCTGGTTCGGTCTCCTCAAGAGAGATAGTCCAATTTACATCGTCTTGATTTTGATAATGCGGTAGGTTTTCGGGTGCGTCGATAAATTGGTCGGTTTGGTTGTACGTCCGCTCACTGAAGTCCAAAGGTCCATACTCAAACTCGAGGTCCCCACGCTGGTGAAGTAGCTCAGATTTGTGGTACTCTGACAGGTGTATCCAAGGAACCGACTCTACAGGAACCGCTGTAGGAAACCTAGCGAATACGATGCTCCCTACGAAAAAAACTGTTTGTCCTATTAGAAGAAGGCTACCAAGGGGTTCTAACCCGCTCTGTATTGCTGTGATAGCTAAGAACCATGTCGAGAGCAAGGCTACCGCTGGGTAGACTATCTTCAGAGGCCATAGCAGCATCAGTCTGATGCCTCGGAAAAAGGCGATTAGTAACTGTTGTAGACGGGATAGTTCACGAAACGCTTCTATGGACTTCTCAATTTTTTCAACAATATCGAACAGATTCCGCGGTGGTTTACCCGGCTTCTTTTTCAACATGAACACACTTCTGTACCAGAGCGACACCCAACGGTTCTTAGGGTTGTTTTTCGCACCTTCAATGCCGTAGATGCTTCTTCTGGCACCGTGACCGGAGAGTGCCCCAAACAGAGTCAAAAATAATAGAAAGCCAAAATTCTGTGTGGTCACTAAAATTGTGAATACTGGAAAGGGAACTTCAACAGGCAAACCCAAATTCTGATGAATATACACTAAGCTAAATACCGGTAAATAAAATCCACTATACCGTATATCTGCAATGTTCGGTAACGTTGCCATTCTTACATAGAGGGCCTTGCACTGTGTGGTATTAAGTATACTTCTCCGAAGAATGCCGCGACAAAATGTCTCGCCGAAGAGCGCAAATAGCTCTGCCTAACAAATACACAGGGCTCGAGACTGGACACCTAGAATATCTGCAACGCCTTCAGGGAATGACCTTGCTGTCATAGCTGATAAACTTGGGTCCTGTTATAACCTCTTGATTGAATACGGCAGAATAGGCTACGTAGAGTCGTCCCTGTAGGTAGTGCAGACAGGCGTGGCAGCGTAAACGCCGATGCTCGGCGTATGTTCTACTCGTAGCTCGTGACTTTACGCATTCATGAGCGTGGTCTTCCCGACGCCGGTCGGTCCGGAGAAGAGGACGACGCCACGGTGTTCGTAGAGCATCCACAGGAGGACGACGAGGTCGACGGGGACGGCGTCGCGTTCGAGAAGGTCGACGGGGCTCAGCGGGTCGGCGGCTTGCTTGCGGATGGAGACGTGCGGTCCGTCCTCGCTCACGACGGGGAGTGCGACCGCGCACCGCACGGTCTCGTCGGTGTCGACGTCGAGGTTCACCTTCGCGCTCGGGTTCGACGCGGTCAGCTCCACGCCGTCGCTCGCCGCGAGCTGGGTGACGACGTTCACGAACGACGATTCGTCGTCGAACGCGAGGTTCGTCGGAACGCGGCCGTCGTGGAGGTCGCTCCGGGGGACGACCTTCACCCGTTCGCCGACGCGGTTCGCTTCGACGTCCTCGAGGTTCGGGTCGCGGACCGGGACGGTGAGTTCGCCGTGCCCGACGTAGTCTCGGAGGACGTAGTAGACGAGGTCGTCGAGGCGTTCGCGGCCCTGGCGGTCGCCGACGGGTGGGAGCGCGAGGTCGTACGTGGCGAGGGCGTCCCGGAGTCGGTGGACTGCGGTGTCGATCCATGCTCGCGTGGAGCGCGCGGTGAGTGCGCGTTCGAGGTAGCGTTCGGCGCGGTCGCGGACGAGTTCGACGCGGTCGACGTCGGGTTCGGTGACGGCGTGCTCCCAGACGCGTTCGGTGGCGTCGTCGACGAGCGTACGGTCGCCGGGAAGGAGGTCGGGTTCGAGGACGGCGTAGCGCGTCTTGAACGCGTCCCCGCCGATGGCGTGTTCGCGGTAGAGGACGACGGGGACGTCGTAGTCCTCGAACGCGACGGTGTAGCGCGCGAGGCGTTCGCTCGCGAACCGTGCGAGGCCGTCGACGTCGGCGTCGAGGGTGGTGCGGTCGGGCGCGAACCGCGTGGTGTGCACGCGGAGGGTGTCGTCGTCGACGTCGGCGACTTCGACGGCGTCGTCGAGCGCGAGCGGTGTCAGGTCGCCGAGGCCGCGCAGTTCGCGGAGGAGGTGGTAGCGGATCCGACGGTCGGCGGCAGGGGGTCTATCGACCAGCCGCGAGACGACGTGCTCGTGTTTGCCGGTGAACCCTTCGCTGAGGCGGTCGCGGACCGCTTCTCGCGTGCGTGGTGGTTCGAGGTTCGCGTCCGCGAAGTAGTCCTGGACGCGTTCGAGATGGTCGCGTTCGTCGGCGCGGAGTCGTGGTTCGCGGACGTCGTACACGAACCCGTCGTCGGTCTCCCGGACGGTGGCGACGACGTCGTTCGCGATGGGGTACTGGGCGCGGACGTCGGGGGCGTACCACGCGTCGGGGTCGCCCGGTGGCACTGGCGGTGGTACTTCGTCGGCGTGCGCGTCCGCCGACCCGTGGTCGTGGTCGGGGAGTTCGAGCGTTGGCGCGTCGGTCATTGGGGGTCTTTCCCTCTTTATCAGACTTAAATTAATGGAACTGGTCTCGGATGCTCTACTCGAACTGGGAGGGACACGTCTGACGGCGAGCACAACCCCGAACCGCTGTCGATTCGGTCGGATGACGCGGGCGTAACCTGGTCACACCGGTGCCTGCGAGTGCTTATGCGCGCCCCGGACGTACCTCGGAGTATGACAGACGAGATTCCGACGAGTGCCGAGCGCCCCGACAGTCCCATCCACACCACGGGCACTGACCACGTCACGGTCTGGGGGTCGAACGCCGAGGACACGATCTCCTTCTACCGGGACTTGCTCGGGATGCCGCTCGTGCTCCGACAGCCGAACCTGGACGATCCGAGTCAGACGCACCTGTTCTTCGACACGGGCGACGGCCGCATCCTCACGTTCTTCGTCAGCCCGGACCGCGATTCGCCCCGGAATCAGCGCACGCAGGTCGGTGGCGTCCACCACCTCTGTTTTGCCATCGCGCCCGAGGAGTTCGAGTCGACGATGCAGGCGCTCGAGGACGACGGTCGCGGGTACAACGTCTTCGACCGTGGTATCTTCTTCTCGCTGTACACGCGCGACAACAGCGGGCTCGTCATCGAGTTGACGACGGACAAGTACGAGTTCCCCGACGACCGCAAGGGCGAGGTGCTCGCGACCGCACAGCGCATCCGCGAGGAGGAAGGCGCCGATTACGCGGAGGACGAGCACCTGCGCGCCGCACTCGAGGAACTGGGCATCGAGGTCGTCCCAAACGACCTCCCGGACGCCGAGAGCGGCACCGCCGGTCTGTAGCGTCGCGACGACGCGACCAGCGCGAAGGGCTTCGAATCCTCTTTCGGCGCGCTTCGGGTGCCCGGTAGGGCACGTTCCCCGCGTATGGGGGTGTTTCGCACCGAAACCCTCAGTAGTGGTAAGTGATAACGTATAGCCATGGATCGGGAGCGCGTGACGGTGATTCTCGTCGGCGTCCTCTGCATCCTGGCGGTCGTCACGGCGGCGGCGACCCTGAGCTCTCCCGAGCGGACGAGCGCGCAAGCCGGCGGCGAATCCCTCGAGAACGACGGCCCGGACGACTACGAGGGCGAGAGCGGCGAGTCGAGCGCGGACCCCATCGGGTCGACCGGTCAACTCGATCTCGACTTGGGGATGTGCATCCCGTGGCTGTACTCCGGCGAGTTCTGGTTCTCCGTCGCCGCCATTGCGACCGTGATCTGGCTGTACGGACGCTACCAGCACGACTCGGTCGCGGCGACGGCGTACGTCACCGTACTCGCGATCCCGTTCACGTTCGCCTGGCTCCTCCTCAGCAAGTGCGGGACCGAGGAGGAGACGCCGCAAGCGATCGTTCCGTCGGACATCGTCGCGACGCCGAAGGGCGGCGACGGCACGTTCGGGGTCCTGGGCGACGTCGCCAACCTGAACGCGGACGTGTGGCTACTCGTCGTCGTCGCACTCGTCGGCCTCGGCGCGGTCGCGGTCGTGCTCGCGAGCGACGCCGGCGACGCCGACGACCCCGACGACGAAGCCGCAGACGTCGCCGCCGACGAGCAACTCGAGGCGGTCGCGGGACTGAGCGAAGTCGCCGGACGAGCCGCCGACCGCATCGAGCGCTCGACGGGCGTCGACAACGAGATCTATCGCGCCTGGGTGGAGATGACCGAGCACCTCGACGTCGACCATCCGGACGCGAGCACGCCCGGCGAGTTCGAGGCTGCCGCCGTGAACGCCGGCGTGGACGCCGAGACCGTCGCGGAACTCACCGCGCTGTTCGAGCGCGTCCGGTACGGCGACGAAGCGCCGACCGCACGGACGGAATCGAGAGCCGCCGACGCACTCCGAGCGATCGAGACGTCGTACTCGGACCTCGACGAGTTCTGGACCGACGAGACCGAGTGAGGCAAGTGATTCTTTGACGTTTCACAACTCCTTTAGTTAGTTACGCAAAAGGATGGAGCGATGAAACGGTCCGCCGTCCAGGTCGCCGTCATCGCGTTGCTCGCGTCCGCCGCCATCGTGGCGGTGGCCGGTACGGTCGACGACGTCCGGACCGACGGCGGCAGTGGGTCCTCGGCACCACCGGAGGTGACCGAGACGACGACCGCCGAACAGACGACGCAACAGCCGAGTACGGGGACGGAGACCACGCGAGAGCGGCTACTCGAAGGAAACGGCCAGGACTGCATCGAGGTCCTCCAAGAGCCACTCGTCATCTTCGGCATCGTCGCCGGCTGGGGACTCGTCGTCGCGTACGTCTACACGCAGTACGGGCAACTCGAGGCGGTGTCCGCGTTCATGCTCATCTGTGTCGTCCTCTTCCTCGTCTACCCGATGCTCGCGATCTGCGAGCCGCCGAGCCAGGAGAGCCCGGAGAACCGCTCCGGTGGCGAGCCCGAGGAACGCAACGACTCCGAGGATAGCGGCGATGGCGACACCGGGGGTGATGGCGGCGAGGAAGACGGCCGAACGATACCCGACCTGCCCCTCGCCGTCCTCGCCATCCTCGGCATCCTCGCCGCCGCCGCAGTCGGCGGCGTCCTCGTCACGCGCAAAGACGACGACGGCGACGACCCCTTCGATTCCGACGCGGAGACACTCGAAGAGACCGCCGCCGAAGTGGACGTCGACGAGTTCGCGGCCGCCGCCGGACGAGCCGCAGACCGCATCGAACGCACCGACGACGTCGACAACGAGATATATCGCGCGTGGGTAGAGATGACCGAGTACCTCGAGGTGGACCACCCCGAGACGAGCACGCCCGGCGAGTTCGCGGCCGCCGCGGTGGACGCGGGCATCGACCGGGAAGACGTCGTCGAACTCACCGGCCTCTTCGAGCGCGTGCGCTACGGGAGCGAGGCGGCGACGGCGGACCGCGAAGCGCGCGCACTGGACGCGCTCCGCCGCATCGACGACCAGTACGGTGGTGAGGACGCGTGAGTACGCGAAGCGTCTCCTCGGTCGCGGGCGTCGCCCTCATCGTCGTCGGGTTCGCGATGCTGTTCGTTCCCGGGCTCTCCGCGTTGTTCCCGGCGAACGAGCTGTACCTGACTCTCGTCGGTCTCGGGTTCGCGCTCCAGACGGTCCGGGTCGTTCGCGGTCGCCTGAACAATCCCTACGAGCAGACCGAGACCGCCGACCCCGAGATCAGTCAGGAACTTCCGACGCCCGGCGAGGAGTTCGACGAACTCCTCGAAGCGGCCGGTGCCGCCCGACACAGTGGCGCCCAGCGCGACACGGTTCGTGCGCGACTGCGGGCGGCGGCGGTCGCGGTCATCGTCCGGAGCGAGGGCGTTTCCCGCGAGGAAGCGGTCGCGAAACTCGAGACGGGCGCGTGGACCGACGACCCCTACGCGGCCGCGTTCTTCACGGGTCGCGTCGAGGACTCGTCGTTCCTCGGGCGCGTGTCGCTGTTCGACCGGACGCGCTCGCAGTACGAGCGGTGGGCGAAGCACGCGGCGAACGAAGTGGTGCGACTGAGCGAGGCGGCCGAATCATGAGTGCGACGACCACCGAGGAGGATCAAGACGCCACGACCGAGTCCATCGAGGGGTCCAACGACGACGCCGACGCGGTCGTCGACATCGACGGTTCCACCGGGAGTACGCGGACGATACGGCACTACGAGACCGTGACGAACCACTGGGAGGGCGTTCTCGCGGTTACGACGCTCGCCGGCGGTGGCGGCATCGTCTTCCGGTCGCCCGCACTCTTGCTCGCGGCCGTCGTCGGCATCGCGTTCGCGGCGTACGCGAAGGTCGCGGAACCGATCCCCGTCGACCTGGTCGTGGAACGCGTACTGTCCGACGACGACCCGGACCTCGGGGACGAGGTAGAGGTCACCGTCCACGTGAAGAACACGGGGTCGAAGACGATCCCGGACCTCCGACTCGTCGACGGCGTCCCGGAGTCGCTCGAGGTCGTCGACGGCGTCCCGCGCGTGGCAACGTTCCTCCGTGCGGGCGAGACGACGTCGTTCACGTACACGGTCGCGGCGAAACGCGGCACGCACGACTTCCGGAAGCTCTCCGTGTACGCGAGAGGGTTCACCGGCGCCATCGAGACGACGAAGGAACTCGCGACGTCGACGGAGATGGTCGCGACGCCGTCGCTCGAACCGACCGCCGACGTCCCGCTCCGCCAGCAGACGTCGCGGTACGCGGGTCGCGTCGACACGAACACGGGCGGGGACGGACTGGAGTTCTACCAGATCCGCGAGTACCGGCCCGGGGATTCCCTGTCGCGCATCGACTGGAACCGGCACGCGCGGACCGGCGAACTCGCGACGCTGGAGTTCCGCGAGGAGAAGGCGGCGACGATCGTGTGCGTACTCGACCTCCGTCAGGCCGCGTACGTGCACGGCGAGGACGACAACTTCCACGCGGCCGACCACGGCATCGACGCCGCCGGTCAGGTGTTCGCGACGCTCCTGGAGACGGGTGACCGCGTCGGTATCGCGGCACTGTCGGCGGACGACGTCTGGCTGTCCCCCGGCCTCGGGAACGAGCACCGCATCCGCGCCGAGGAGTTGTTCGCGACGCATCCGGCGCTCTCCCCGGAACGGCCCGCGAACTACTTCTCGCTGGGGATCGGCATCCGGACGCTCCGCCAGCGCCTGCCGAACGACGCACAAGTCATCATGTTCTCGCCACTCGCGGACGACGAAGCGGAGAAAGCGGCACGACTCCTGCACGCGCACGGGCACGCCGTGACGGTCGTCAGTCCGGACCCCACGGACGACAGGACGCTCGGGCATCGCGTCGCGAGCGTCGAACGGGTCGCTCGCATCACGCACCTCCGGGAGAGTGGCGTTCGCGTCGTCGACTGGGACGTCGACGAGTCGCTGACGAGTACGCTCGCCGGTGCGAGACGGCGGTGGTCGGCGTGAGTACCGAACGCGCGGACGCCGACGCGGACGTCGACGGCGTCGAGGACGAAGTGGTCGAGGACGAGCGAAGTGGCCGCGAGATCGACCGTCGGCCCGCGCCGCTGTCGGCGGTGCTCGCCATCGCGGCGAGCGCGATCGCGGCGATCGCGGCGAGCACGGGCAGTCCGGCGGGCGGTGCGCTCGCGGGCATCGGCGTCGCCGTCGTCGCACCAGGGGTCGTCGTCGGGTCGCGCCGGCTCGTGCACGCTGGCGCGCTCGCGCTCGTCACCGGCATCGTCCTCGGCGGTACTGGCGACGCACCGGAGCTGTGGACGCTCACCGCGACCGTCGCCGCGGTCGTCGCGTGGGACGCCGGACAGAACGCGATCAGTCTCGGCGAACAACTCGGTCGCGAGGCCGACACCGCACGGGCGGAGGTCGCACACGCCACCGGGACGGTCGCCGTTGGGTCGCTCACCGCCGGCGTCGCGTACGCGCTCTACCTGGGCGCGGGCGGCAACCAGCCGCTGTCGGCGGTCGTCCTCCTGCTCGTCGCGGTCGTCGTCCTCGTCGGCGCGCTCCGGTGACGAACCGAGGCGTGCTCGACGGTTCGATTCTCGCCCGTCGCCTGGCGTCTCGACGGTGAACGGCCCCGAGACCGAAATAGCGTCTCGTGGCGTGACTGGGTTTCTCGGGGAGAACCGACCACGGTCGGCTGGGACGTTACAAGACATGGACGACACTCTCGACGTAAGCGATGACCGACGCGACCGACGCCCGCGACGACGCGCGCACCGACCACTACCACGCCGACCCGACTTGCTACTGCACGTACTGCGGGGCGGCGCTCCCCGAGGACCGCGCCGCGGTCGACGCCCCTGGACGTCCGGTCTCGTTCTGCGATACGGACTGCGAGGGCGACTAGAACATCGACTCGACGACCATGGTCTCGGAGACGGGAACAGTACGCCGGTCGATCCCGGACGCCGAATAGGGACGCCGTCGTCGCCAGAACACCTGTACGAGAAGAACGAGACCGCACGCGCCGGACCGAGTCGTCAGTCGACGGTGGGGACGGGAACGGATTCGAGGACCGCGTCGACGACCTGTGCCTTCTCGACGTTGTTCACCATCGCGTCCGGCGTCAACACCAGGCGGTGTGCGAGGACGGGCTGGGCGACGCGCTTGATGTCGTCCGGCGTCACGTACTCGCGGCCGGCGAGGGTCGCGTACGCTCGAGAGGCCTCGAACAGGCGCTGGGTGCCGCGGGGCGAGACGCCGACTTCGACGCGACCGTCTTCGCGCGTCTGGCGCGTCAACTGTGCGATGTACCCGAGCAAGTCCTCGTCGACGCGGACGTCCTCCGGAACCTGTCGGAGGTCGCTGACTTCCTGGTCGGTGAGGACGCGACCGACGCTCGGCGCCTGCTCGACGCGTCCTGCGCGACGCCGGAGGAGTTCGACCTCGCCGGTCTCGTCGGGGTACCCGATACTGGACTTCACCATGAACCGGTCGACCTGGGCTTCCGGGAGCGGGAACGTCCCCTCCTGTTCGACGGGGTTCTGGGTGGCGATGACGAAGAACGGCTTCGGGAGTTCTCGGGTTTCGCCGTCGACGGTCACCTGGGCTTCCTCCATCGCTTCCAGGAGCGCGGCCTGGGTCTTCGGCGGTGCGCGATTGATCTCGTCCGCGAGTACGATGTTCGCGAAGATCGGGCCTTCCTGGAACTCGAACTCGCGGTCCTCCTCGTTGAACACGTGCGTGCCGGTGACGTCGGCGGGGAGGAGGTCGGGCGTGAACTGTACGCGCGAGAAGTCGAGTCCGAGCGCGGACGCCATCGCTCGCGCGGTGAGGGTCTTCCCGGTCCCTGGGACGTCCTCGAGGAGGACGTGTCCGCGGGCGACGGCCCCAAGGAGTACGGTTTCGAGGAAGTCTCGGTCGGCGATGACGGCGTTACTTATCTCGTCGAGGACGGCGGCGCAGTCCTCGCTCGCTTGAGCGACGTCCATGTTACACGTGCAATACACTCTACAATTTAGGGGTGGCGATAACTCACACGTTCACCGTACGAATCGAAACGCATAAACTCATGACTGGCAAATCACCGGGTGTAGCCGAGGTAGCCTAGCCCGGCCAAGGCGGTTGCTTCGAGAGCAACTGTCCGTAAGGACTCGGGAGTTCAAATCTCCCCCTCGGCGCTTCTTCGAATCCAATACGTGAGTGGCGAGCTTGCTCGCCGCGAACACGACGGATTCGAAGAACGCCAGTAGTGTGATTCGAATCAGGGAGCAACTTGTTGCGACGGCGGTTCAAATCTCCCCCTCGGCGCTTCTTCGAATCTAATACGTGAGTGGCGAGCTTGCTCGCCGCGAACACGACGGATTCGAAGAACGCCAGTAGTGTGATTTGAATCAGGGAGCAACTTGTTGCGACGGCGGTTCGAATCTCCCCCGCGGCGCTTTTTGGCACGAAACGACGAGCGTTGCGGGTCGTTCGTGGGGTAGACGTCTCGGTGTTCGCGAGACGGTATTTCGGTGTTCGTGAAATGGTGTTGGTGTCAGTTCGTGCCGCCGATGCGGCCGGTCTGCTCGTTCTGATCGGTGGTGTTCTCGGGCTTGGGGCGGTAGGTGTCGATGCCGAGGACGTGGTTGAGCGGGCAGGTCTGGGTGGTGGCGGTCGCGAGGAACACTGCGCCGACGAGGATCGCGGCGATGGCGATCCCGAGGCCGAGGGTGCCGCTGGCGATGACGAGTAGTTCGAGTACGTGTGCGAGGCCCAGGACGACGAGGATGGGGCCGAGGACGAATCGGGTGATGCGGTCGTAGCCGCCGACGTTCTTCTGCATGGTGATTTACCTACCCGTAGAGTGGGCGGGAACGGTATTGAATACCGCGTACAATTCTCTGTCGGTGGGAAGCGGCGGTTCTCGCCCCGGTTCTGTGGGGGAGCGCACTCGGCGTCGTCTCCGCTCGCGTCGTCTTTGTTCGTGGTTCATCACTGGGTAGGTACGGGCGTACGGCGTTTGATGGGGCTTCTTGACCAGAAACGTACCGGATAGGATACTCATAACATATAAAGGTAGGCGTTGGATTTATATGGTTGTAGGGGTTACTATTGGTTACTAAGAGACGGCCGAGTCCAACGCCGAAACCAGACGACGCCCGTCCCGCCCTCTCCATACGATGTCAAGTTCCCGCACCCGAACGACGGACGAACGTACAGCCGAACGCACCGACGAAGAACGAACAGCACGCGACGCGGAACGCGAGCGCGAGAGCATCGAAGAACGCGAGAGCATCGAGGAGCAGACGTGCCCCGAGTGCGATGGCCGCCTGCAGAGCGACGAAGCCCACGGCGAGACGGTCTGTGGCGATTGCGGGCTCGTCGTCGAGGAGGACGCCGTCGACCGCGGCCCCGAGTGGCGCGCGTTCGACGCTAGCGAGAGCGAGGAGAAGTCCCGCGTCGGTGCGCCGACGACGAACATGATGCACGACCAGGGGCTGTCGACGAACATCGGCTGGCAGAACAAGGACGCCTACGGCAACAGCCTGAGCTCCAGCCAGCGCCAGAAGATGCAACGCCTCCGGACGTGGAACGAGCGCTTCCGCACCCGCGACAGCAAGGAGCGCAACCTCAAGCAGGCGCTCGGCGAGATCGACCGCATGGCGAGCTCGCTCGGCCTCCCGAAGAACGTCCGCGAGACCGCCAGCGTCATCTATCGGCGCGCGCTGAGCGAGGACCTCCTCCCCGGCCGGAGCATCGAAGGCGTCGCCACCGCCGCACTCTACGCCGCCGCACGCCAGGCCGGCACGCCCCGCCAGATCGACGAGGTCGCGAGCGTCTCGCGCGTCGACGCGATGGAGTTCAAGCGCGCGTACCGCTACGTCGTCCGCGAACTCAACCTCGAGGTCCAGCCCGCCGACCCCCAGAGCTACGTGTCGCGGTTCGCGAGCGACCTCGACCTCGGCGACGAATCGGAACTGCGCGCCCGCGAACTCCTCGAAGCCGCGAAGGAAGCGGGCATCCACTCCGGGAAGTCCCCGGTCGGGCTCGCCGCCGCCGCGATCTACGCGGGGTCGATCCTCGTGAACGAGAAACTCACGCAGAACGAGGTCAGCGACGCCGCGAACGTCAGCGAGGTGACCATCCGGAACCGCTACAAGGAACTCCTGGAGAACGCCGACGCACCGGTCCCGACCTGATTCCGGCTCACTCTGCTTCGACTCGTTCCGGTTCGACGCGACGGCTCCCGACCGACGAGCGACGGCTCCGGTCTCGCGAAGCGAGTGCGTCGAGTCCGGTGGAGTCGAGGGTTCTTGAGTGAAGCCGCGGCTAGCGTCGGCGTGTACTGACGAGTCGGGTGCGTCGGTCACGGCGGGAGTGCCACCCGCCGACGCACCGTTCGCGAGAGGGAGCTCGCCGATGGGTGGCCTGCTCGACATAGACGAAGCGCACGGTCCTCGTCGACCGACGAACTGCGTCGTCGCATGCGAGTTCGGCGACGCTACCGGTCGACGTGGACGGTATCGCCGACCGCGACGTCGTCCGCCGCCCCAGCCGGGAGCTCGATCAGGGTGTCTGCGCGTGCTCGACCGAGTCCGAGCCACGAGCGCAACCGCTTGACGTGCGTGACCTCGTCGTCGACGAGCCAGACCGCGTCGATGGGGAACGGCACGAAGAGCATGTGGACATCGCGCACGGCAGCGTCGTCGAACTCGAAGACGAGCGCGTAGTCCTCGGGGACGGAGCGACGGAACATCAGGCCTCTGGCGCGCGCGAGCGTCGACGCGGCCACGTCGACGTCGTTCGCGAGCACTCGCGATCCGGACATCGACTCGTGACGGACGCGCATACCGCGAGACGTCGCCAGCGGCGGACAAGAGCGTTCCGGCACCAACGGCTCGATCCGTCGTGGACGACCGCTCCCGAGTTCGGCGTAGCCTATTTATCACCCCTATCCCTAGCGCTCTCAATGAGTACCACACACGAACTGTGGTGGTCGTGGTGAGTCGCGTCGCCGTCGTCGGCGGAGGCGTCGCCGGCCTGAGCGTCGCGCACGAACTCGCGACGCGCGACGTCGACGTCACCGTTTACGAGGCACGCGAGCGCTTCGGCGGGAAGGCACGGTCGTTCCCCGGGCCGACCGACGGGGCCGCGCTCCCGGCAGAGCACGGCTTCCGGTTCTTCCCGGGGTTCTACCGGCACCTGACGGACACGATGACGGGGATTCCGGACGGCGACGGCAGGACGGTCGCGGACCATCTCGTTCCGGCACCCGAGATGCGGCAGGCGCTCGTCGGCGGCGGCGGTCGAACCGTTCCGACGGACGTCCCGCAGTCGCTCTCGGGCTGGCGCGACCGCATCGGCGACCTGTTCGGCGGCGACGACGTCCCGGCAGACGAGACCGCGTTCTTCACCGGTCGACTCCTCCAGCTCCTGACGTCCTCGGAGGACCGCTGGGAGTCATACGACGACGTCCCGTGGTGGGAGTTCGTGCGCGCCGACGAGATGAGCGAGAGTTACCGTCGACACCTCGCGTACGGCATCACGCAGACGCTCGTCGCGATGCGACCCGAGCGTGCGAGTACGCGGACCATCGGTCGCATCTACCTCCAGCTCATCCAGGACATGTTCGTCCCCGGTCGGAGCGCGGACCGCGTGCTCGACGGCCCGACGAGCGACGTCTGGATCGACCCGTGGGTCGAGTACCTCGACCGCGAGGGTGTCGAGTTCCGGCCGTCGACGCCGGTTCGAGCCGTCGAGAGCGACGGCGACCGCGTTACGGGACTGGTCGTCGACGATGCCGGGACGGAGCGTCGCGTCACCGCCGACCAGTACGTGCTCTCGGTGCCACTCGGCGTCGCGCGCGAACTCCGGACGCCGGAACTCGAAGCCGTCGCCCCGTCACTGCGCGAAATCGACGACCTGGATACGGCGTGGATGAACGGCGTCCAGTTCTACCTCGGTCGCGACCACTCGCCCGTGAACGGGCACGTCGCGCTCCTGGATTCGCCGTGGGCGCTCACCGCGATCTCGCAGCGCGAGTTCTGGCCGGGCTACGACTTCGACGCACATCCCGAGGTCGAGGGCATCCTGTCGGTCGCGGTCTCGGACTTCGAGACGACCGGACCGAGTGGGCGAACTGCGCGCGAGTCGACGCGCGAGGAACTCGCCGCGGACGTGTGGACGCAGGTCCGCGAGCACGACGACGACCTCGCGGACGACGACCTCGTCGACTGGCAGGTCGACCCGGCGCTCTCCTGGGACGACGACGCCGGCGAACTGTCGAACGGCGACCCGCTCCTCATCAACACCGTCGGGTCGCGGCGTCGACGGCCGGACGCGGAGACGGCGTGCCCGAACCTCGCGCTCGCCGCGGACTACGTGCGGACGCACACGGATCTGGCGAGCATGGAGTCGGCGACGGAAGCGGGTCGACGTGGTGCGAACGTCGTCCTCGATCGACTCGGTGTTCGCTCGAACCGGGCGGACGTGTGGTCGTTCGAGTGGCCGGAGTTCGTCGAACCGCTCCGGGCACAGGACGACCTCGCGACGCAGTTCGGACTCCCGCATCCGGGGAGTGGGACCGACGCCCTCTGGACGGGCTATCGGCGATTGACGCGTGGACTCAAGTGAATCGTCGCGACGGCGTCGTCGTCGAGCGGGCGAGAAGCGAGTTCGGTCGCGTTACTTGAACCGGAACGTCTCGAGGTTCTTCGGTGCGAACGTCCGCATGTTGAAGTCGTGGTAGAGCGCCGAGGAGAGGTCTTGTACCGACGATTCGTCGCCGTGCACGCACAGGACCTTCTCGGGGCGTGGGTTCATCGTTCGGACGAAGTTCTCGAGGCCCTGGCGGTCGGCGTGCCCGGAGAAGCCGTCGACGGTCTCGATGTCCATCTTCATCTTCATCGTGTTTCCGCGACTGCCGTCCTCGCTGATCGGAATCTCGTCCCAGCCGTTCTGGATGCGGCGTCCCAGGGTTCCCTGGGCCTGATAGCCGACGAACGTGAACGTCGACTCGGACTCGCTCCCGAGGTGGCGGAGCCAGGACATGATGGGGCCGCCCGTGACCATCCCGCTCGTGGAGAGGATGATGCAGGGGCCGCCGTCGGCGACGTCCTGGCGTTCCTCTTCGCCGCCGTCGATGTGATTAAAGTGGTCGGCGAGGAACGGGTTCTCGTCGTCGTGGAAGATGCGGTCGCGGAGGTCGTCCCGGAGGTACTCGGGGTACGTGGTGTGGATGGCGGTCGCCTCCCACATCATGCCGTCGAGGTGGACGGGCATCTCGGGGATGTCGCCCTCGCGCATCGCCTCTTCGAGGACGAGCATGAGTTCCTGACTGCGGCCGACCGCGAACGCCGGGATGAGGACCTTCCCGCCGCGTTCGTGCGTGTCGTTGATGACCTCTTTGAGGCGGCGTTCGGAGTCCTCCTGGTCGGTCTGGTAGTCGTTCCGGCCGCCGTACGTCGATTCGAGTACGAGCGTTTCGACGCGCGGGAAGTCGTTGACGGCGCCGTTGAACAGGCGCGTGTCGTCGTAGTGGATGTCGCCGGTGAACGCGACGTTGTACAGGCCGTCGCCGATGTGGAAGTGCGAAACGGCGCTCCCGAGGATGTGTCCGGCGTTGTGGAACGTGAGTTTGACGTCGGGTGCGATGTCGGTGACGTCGCCGTACTCGAGGGGGATGCAGTGCTTGATCGTCTCCCGGACTTGCTCGGAGTCGTACGGCGGCGTACGGCCTTCCTTGGCGGCGACGTCGAGGTAGTCGAGCGTCAGGAGTCCCATGAGGTCGCGCGTCGGTTCGGTGCAGTAGATGGGGCCGTCGTAGCCGTACTTGAACAGGAGCGGGACGAGTGCGGAGTGGTCGAGGTGGGCGTGCGTGAGCACGACCGCGTCGATCGAGTTCGGGCCGGACCCGAGCGCTTCGGGTACCTGGAGGTACGGTACTTCGCCCTCCGAGCCGGGTTTGTCGCCGCAGTCGATGAGGATGCGCGTCTCGGGCGTGGACAGGATGAAGCTCGCTCGACCGACCTCGCGACAGCATCCGAGCGTGGTGATGCGCACCCATTCGTCGTCCTGCATCTCCTCGCGGTGGATCTGGCGGCCGACGCGTTCGAGGATGTCGCGGCGTTCGTCGCGTTCCTGCTTGAGGAAGCTCCGGACGTTCGACACCGTCGACGATTCGATCGGTGGTGTGCGAACGACTTCGGGCGTCCACCCGACCTGTTTCGTGATCTCGCGGAGCGTGGAGCCGTGTCGACCGATGACCATCCCGGGTTTCTGGGCTTCGATGACGACCTCGCCGGTGTCGGCGTGGAAGTCGAGGTCGGTGACGCCGGCGTCCTCGGGGATGACGTCCATGATCTGTTCGCGGGCCGTGTCGGGGTGACTGAGGACGTCGGGGTCGGGGCGGACCGTGATGCGCTTGCGGAGTTTGGAGGCGAGTTGCCGGATGAGGTCGCCTTGCTGGGCGAACTTCTTGGGGTCGCGCGTGTACACGACCAGTTCCGGACCCTCGTATTTCACGTCCGAGACTGTGATGTCGTCGGGTATCTCGCTCGTGATCTCTGCCTTCAGGTCGTCGAGTTGTCGGTCTACTGAACTCATAACTTCTAGGAATACATGATCCGACGGGCGCGAAGCGGTGTTCGCTCCCGTGGGGGTTCCCTGGACGCGCGCCGTCGCTGTCGGTCGTCTCCGCGGTGGCGACGACGGGATAGTGAGAGGTACGCTGGCTGTATGTGGTAGCAGTAGTCCATCGTGTTACCCCGGGCCGGGTGGCCCTCTCGGACGTTCCGTCGTCCGCTGGGGGGAGTCCAGGGAGAACCCGCTTACTCGACGCTATACTGTCGGAGTTATAAAAGCCTTCCCAAACTTGAGGCGTTCTCGCACGAAAGCGGGCGTATGCGAGTGACGCCGGCGACGGTCGCGAGCGAGTACGAGTGGGTACGCGAGCGCGCGGACGTGGTGGTTCCCCTCATCAACGCGGTCCGGGTGGACCTCGGTGACGCGTTCGGTATCGACGTGGACGACGTATCGGCGGCCCAGTATCGGGCGGTCGTCGACGAGACGTTCGCGGACGGTGACCGTGCGGTGAACGTCTCGGCGTTGACTGCCATCCTTCGGGACCTCGACGTCGAGGGCGACTATCCGGGGTTCGTCGTCGACGAGTTCCTCGGTCGCGAACTCGCGGCGACGATCGCGGGCGAACAGCCACTTCGATTGCTCGGTGAGGCGACGTTCCACTACGCGGACGTCCACACGCACGGCGAGGACGGCGTGGACGACGCGGGCCTGGACGACCTGGATGCGGCGCTCGCCGCTGGCGTCCAGGAACGCGTCCCGGGCTGGGGGTGGACGGAATCGGCGAGCCCGTTCGCGGTCCCGGCGGCGCAGGCGCGCGTCGACGGGTCCGGTGATGGAACCCCGGAGTGAGACGCTGGGTTATCCGTCGGGTGAAGCGCCCGTTTCAGTGTGAAGAAGACATTTGTCGTTCGTGGGGCGACCCTCGGGTATGACGGGACGCTCTCGGCGGCTCGTCCTCGCGGGCGTCCTCGGAACGCTCGCGGGGACGGCCGGCTGCCTGCAATCGACCGGTTCCGATGGGGACGGTACGCCGAACACCGGGACGACGAGCACCGGACCCGGCTCGACCTCGGACGGGACGACCGACGCGACGACCACCGATTCGGAGACCGTCGGCGATGCGCGGACCGTCGATGGCCGAACGGTCGGCCTCGCGTCGGCGCGCGCCACGCGATTCCTCGTCACGCTCCTCTCGGGCACGCACCCGAGCGTGAGCGCCGACCGGGACCGCCAGTACGTCGTCGTCGAACTCGACGTTGCCAGCGAGAAGCCGTGGCAGACCGCGATGGACGCCTGCGAGCTTCGCGTCGACGAGCGAGCCGTCGAGCCGGTCTCCGAGGTCGTTCAACCGTTCGAGGATCGCACGTACCTCGCGTTCTCGCTCGCGGTCGACGTCGACGTGACCGATGTCGCACTCGCGTGGGTCGGTAGCGACTCGACGGCGACCTGGACGCTCCCCGAGGGCATCGCGGCGGCGCTGGAGTCGCCGCCGGCCTTCGAGGTACGGTCGTTCTCGGTGCCGTCGACGGCGAGCGGCGACGAGGTCGAGGTGTCGTTCGGGGTGGCGAACGTCGGGGAGGGCGACGGCGAGTTCCTCGTGGAACTCGGGACGAGGGCGCTCTCCGACCAGGGCGAGGTCCGCGTCGACGTTCCGCAGGGTGAGACGAGGACGGTGACGGAGACCGTCGCACTCGTCCCGAGCGTCGGCGACCAGCCCGTCGTCCTCGACTGGGGGTGGGACTCGATCGAACGCACCGTCGCGGTGCCGACGACGACGGAGTGATTTTCCGGCTCGGCCACGAACCGCCGACCATGTCCGAGGAGTCATCGACGGCCCAGGCCGCTGGGAGCGTGCTCGATACGTACGTCGCGGCGCTCCAGCACGACCTCGTCGACGTCGGCGATGCGACGCGCGTCGGCGTGGTGCGTCGGCCGACGCGGTGGTTCTCGGGGAGCGTCGACGAGAACGTGCCTGCGCTCGCGCCGCCCGAGGACCTCCTGTCGGAGACGAAGGAACGCCAGGGGGACTTCGAGATGGCGGGCGTCTGCGAGCGGGAGGCGCACAACGAGGCGTGGCTGGAGTCGAACTTCGAGACCCGGTACCGCGAGCACATCGACGCGGACGACGAGGCTCTGACGGCGCTGGAATCGCTCGCCGAGCGTGTCCGTGGCGGCGAGAGCGTCGCACTCGTCTGCTTCGAGAACACCGAGAAGAAGCGCTGTCACCGGACCATCCTCCGCGAGGCACTCGAAGCGCGACTCGCCGAGGATTGACTGCTCCGGTCGACGACTAACGGCTTCGGCCGAGGACCGACGGCGCCGGTCGACGACTGACTGCTTCGGCCGAGGACTCACTGCTCCGGTCGACGACTGGTGCCGACGACCGCTGGCGTCCGAACGGTTGATTGTCCCGGCGTGCTCACCCCCGAGCATGGACGATGGGGTTCCGGTGGACGCGGACGTCGACGTCGCCGAGCGCCTGCCGAGTGCGGACCACCCGGTGGTGCGGGACGAAGCGACGCTGTGCTATCCCTTGCGGGCCGAGTTGCCGGTTGCGCCCGATGAAGAACTGCTCATGATCCGCAAGCGACGAGGGCTCGGCGCCGACCTCTACAACGGCCCTGGCGGGAAGGTCGAACCGGACGAGACGCCCGCCGAGGCGGCCGTCCGCGAGACGAACGAGGAGACCGGGGTCGACGTCGGCGCCGTCGAGAAGCGCGGCGAGTTCGACTTCTTCTTCGGCGACGACCACGTCTTCTGCTGTCACGTCTACGTCGCCACGGGCGTCTCCGGCGAACCCGAGGAGACGCCGGAGGCGTTCCCGGAGTGGCGCGCACGCAAGGACGTTCCGTACGACGAGATGTGGGAGGACGACGTCCTCTGGCTCCCGCACGTGCTCGACGGCGAGACCGTTCGGGCGGTGTTCTACTTCGACGCGGACGGCGACGACCTCCTCGAGCACGAGGTCGCCGTCGACGTCACGCTCGAAGACGCCTGACGGCGACTGGTTCGTGGGTGGGCGTGCCGTCCACGGAACCCCTTCAGGGGGTTTAAGTCCGCGGTCGGCGTCGGTTCGGACAATGAGTGGCGAGCAGGAACTCGGTATCACGGAGAGCAAGAACCACAACACGGGCGAGTGGTACGCGGAGGTCGTCCAGAAGGCGAAGCTCGCGGACTACGCGCCCATGGGTGGGTTCATCGTTACGCGACCGCGCGGCTACGAACTCTGGGAACGCCTCCAGAACCACCTCGACGGCTGGTTCAAGGAGACGGGCGTACAGAACTCTTACTTCCCGCTTTTGATCCCGGAGTCGTTCCTCGAACGCGAGGCCGAGATCGTCGAGGGGTTCGACCCGGAGGTTGCGTGGGTGACCCACGGCGGGTACGACGAGCTCGAGGAGCGACTCGCGGTGCGGCCGACGAGCGAGTCCATCATCACGCCGTTCATGGCGGACTGGACGCGCAGTCACCGCGACCTCCCGTTGCGGCTCAACCAGTGGGCAAGCGTCGTGCGGTGGGAGGCGACGGAGACGAAGCCGTTCTTCCGGACGAAGGAGTTCCTCTGGCAGGAAGGCCACACCGCCCACGCCGAGGCCGACGGTGCGTGGGACGAGGTCATGACGCGACTCGGCCAGTACGAGGACCTGTACGAGGACGTGCTCGCGATCCCGGTGCTTCGCGGTCGCAAGCCCGAGCACGACAAGTTCCCGGGTGCGGACATGACGACGACCGTGGAGGCGTTGATGCCCGACGGGAAGTCCGTGCAGGGTGGGACGAGTCACATGCTCGGGCAGTCGTTCGCGGAGGCGTACGACGTGACGTACACGGACGAGGACGAGGACGAGCGGACGGCGTGGACGACGTCGTGGGGGCTGTCCTGGCGTGCGCTCGGTGCGCTCGTCATGACCCATAGCGACGACCAGGGGCTCGTGCTCCCGCCGGCGGTCGCGCCCGAACAGGTCGTGATCGTCCCGATCTGGCAGGAGGACACGAAGGACGAAGTTCTCCAGTACTCGGCGGAGGTCGCCGCGGAACTCCAGGAGGCGGGCGACGTGCGCGTGCACCTGGACGACCGCGACGAACGCAATCCCGGGTTCAAGTTCAACGAGTGGGAGCTGAAGGGCGTCCCGCTCCGAATCGAGATCGGTCCGAACGAGGTCGAGGACGGGGTCGTGACGGCGGTACGGCGGTCGGACAACCAGAACACGAAGCGCGAACTGGAGCGCGCCGACCTCGTGGACGCGGTCGACGACCAGCTCGAGACGGTGTTCGACGAGCTCTACGAGAACGCCGCCGAGAACCTCGCGGAGAACGTGCGGGAGGCCGACGAGCCCGAGGAGATCATGGGCACCATCGGCCAGCACGGCGGGTTCGTGAAGACGGCGTGGTGTGGCGACGAGGCTTGCGAGGAGGTCATCAAGGAGAAGGTGGCGGCGGAGATCGCGATGCTCCCGCTCGAGGACGAGCCGGCGCCGGAGGCGGAACTCGGTGACGTCGAGGAGGTGCCCGTCGAGAGCGACGAGTGCACGATGTGTGGCGAGCCGGCGACCGAGGTCGCGTACTTCGCGAAGACGTACTGACCGAGGTCGCGTGCTTCGCGGTGACGTACTGACCGGTTTCGCGGTGACGTACTGACCGGTTTCGCGGTGACGTACTGACCGGTTTCGCGGTGACGTACTGGCCGTTCTCGAGTGGTGGGTGTGGGACGGTCGTCGTTCGTTCTCGCCGATACGTTCTTATTGGGAGCGTCCGTATGAGGTGACGAACTGTTGACCAGTTCTGCACATGTTCGACGATACTGCAACGTCCGTCCTGGAGTCGTTCCCCGGTGCCGTGTTCGTCGTGACTCGCGACGGCCGCATCGGCGCGGGTAACGACCGGTGTTCGGTCCTATTCGGTCGGGACTTCGACGGGCTGGTCGGGGAGCATCTGCGGGACGTGGTCGAGGACGGGATGCTGTCCCGTCGGACGTTCGAGCGATACCAGGAGGCCGCGGCGTCGCTGTCGGCGGAGACGACGGGCGAGGTGTCGTTCAAGGCGCGTACACGACGCGCCGGTGAGGGGTCGTGGTATCTCTACGAGGCGACGGTGACGCCGTACCGCGAGGACGGCGCGATGCGTGGGTTCGTGTGGTCGTTGACGGACTTGGGGACCCGGGAGCGCTACGACGAGACGGTGGAGGCACTCCACGACGCGACGCGCGGGTTGATGACGGCGGAGTCGTCGGAGGAGGCCTACGAGCTCTGTGGTGAGGCGGCGAACGAAGTCTTGGGGTTCCCGGGGACGGCGGTCCGGTGTTACGACGCGGAGACGGAGACCCTCCGGCACGTGACCTTCGGTGGCCGCGTGGACGACATCGATACGCGACCGCCGTATCCGGTCGACGAATCGCCCCATGGGAAGGCGTTCCGGGGCGAGGAGACGGTCGTCGACGAGATCACCGAGGACGATCCCTTCGACCGTGACGTGTTCGCGTTCACGATGTACGTCCCGATCGGCGAGTTCGGCGTGCTGTCGCTGGGGAAGTTCGGCGATCGCTTCGACGACGCGGACCGGCGGTTCGCGGAGATCCTCGCGGAGAACACGGCGGCGGCGATCCAGCAAGTCCGTCAGCGCGAGCAGTTGCGCGTGCAACAGGCGGAGTTGCAGCGCCAGAACGAGCGGTTGGACGAGTTCGCGAGCGTGGTCGCGCACGACCTCCGGAACCCGTTGAGTCTGGGGCGTGGTTCGTTCGAGTTGTACAAGGAGACGGGGGATGCGGAGACGGCGGCGGACGTGGCGTACGCGTTCGAGCGCATGGAGACGATCATCGACGAGGTGTTGACGCTCGCTCGGGAGGGCGAGGACGTCGACGAGACGACGGACGTTGCGTTGGAGTCGGTCGCGCGGGAGGCGTGGGGGAGCGTGAGTGCGCGCTCGGCGTCGCTGTCGGTCGTCGATCCCGTGACGGTGGCGGCGGACCGGGCGCGACTCCTCCAGGTGTTCGAGAACCTGTTCCGGAACGCCCTGGAGCACGCGACCGATGACGTTTCCACGGACGGTTCGGGCGAGCAAGCGACTGGGTCTTCGGCGACTGAGCAGGACGGCGAGCCGGGGGCGTCCGACGGATTGCGGTCGTCGGCGTTGACGGTGCGCGTCGGTGCGCTGTCGGACGCGGAGGGGTTCTACGTGGCGGACGACGGCGAGGGGATTCCGGCGGGGGAGCGCGAGCGCGTGTTCGAGGCGGGGTATTCGACGACCGAGGAGGGCACCGGGCTGGGGCTCGGTATCGTGGACCGCATCGCGCGAGCGCACGGGTGGGAGGCGGACGTGGCGTCGTCGGCGTCGGGCGGGGCGCGCTTCGAGTTCCGCACCGCGTGATGAGTCTCCCCTGGAAGCACTACTCACATCCGAATACCTTATATATCCTAGTAGGGGATTAAGACCCCCTTAGTGATTCAGGGGTAGCCTCTTGTACGGTGTCGTGCGACAACGTGGCAATGACGCAGCCACACGACCAGTCTCACGGACGTGGACTGGCCGATCCGACCGACGCGCGTGCGAACTGCGGCGTCGGCGTCGTCATGTCCTTCGAAGGAGGGGCATCCCACGACGTCGTCTCCGACGGTATCGACCTGCTCGAGAACCTCGAACACCGCGGCACCACCGGCGCGGAACCCGACACTGGCGACGGTGCCGGCGTCCTGCTTCGACGACCGGACGACTTCTTCTCGGGCGTCCTCGACGTCTCGCTCCCGGACGTCTACGGCGTCGGCTCCCTGTTCTTCCCGACCGACGACGTCGCCCGCGAAGCCCTCCAGGACCTGATCGAGGACGAACTCGACGCACGCGACGTCGACGTGCTCGCGTGGCGGCCGGTCCCGACCGACGCCAGCGACCTCGGCGAGACCGCTCGCGAGGCCGAACCCGACGTCTGGCAGGTCGTCGTCGCACCCGCAGGTGGGCAATCCACCGAAGCGTTCGACACGGACCTCTACGTCGCACGCAAGCGCATCGAGCATCGCGTCGACGGCACCGCCGAAGCTGACGACGCACCGGCGTTCGCGAACGACGCGGTCGACGACGACGACGCCGACCGCTTCTACGTCTGCTCGCTCGACCGCCAGACGCTCGTCTACAAGGGCCTGCTGAAGGGCGAACAGCTCCGGTCGTACTATCCCGACCTCACCGACGAACGCGTCGCGTCGACGTTCGTGATGGTCCACGAGCGGTTCTCGACGAACACGCTCGGCGCGTGGCACCTCGCCCATCCGTACCGGAACATCATCCACAACGGCGAGTTCAACACGCTCCGTGGGAACGTCAACTGGATGCGCGCCCGCGAGAACGACCTGGCGACGGACGCGTTCGACGTCGACGACGTCCGCCCGGTCGTCGACGACCCCGAGCAGTCCGACACCGCGACCATCGACAACACGCTCGAACTCCTCCTCGAATCCGGCCGGGACCTGCCCCACGCACTCCGGACGCTCGTCCCGGAGGCGTGGCGTGGCGACGAGGAGATGGACGACGCCCGCAAGGCGTTCTACGACTACCACGCGAGCCTCGTCGAGCCGTGGGACGGCCCCGCGCTCGTCGCCGCGACCGACGGCGACCGCGTCGGTGCGGTCCTCGACCGGAACGGGCTCCGGCCGTGTCGGTACGACGTCACGACCGACGGCCGACTCGTGATGGCGAGCGAAGCCGGCGCCCTCGACCTCGATTCGAGCGACGTTCGCGAACGCGGTCGACTCCAACCCGGCCAGTGCTTCCTCGCGGACCCCGAGGAGGGCGTGTTCACCGACGACGAAGTGTTCGACGAGCTCACCGACGACGAATACGGTGAGTGGGTCGACGACGAACAACTGCACGTCGACGAGTTGACCCCTGGTGAGAAGACCGACGAGACCGGGGACGCTGGCGACGACGAATGGTCGCGAGCGACGTCCGAGGAACCCGCGGAGGGTGGCATCGTCGACGAGGTCGAGGACGTCCGGAGTGCGCAGGCGACGTTCGGGTACACGCACGACGAGATCGACAACCTCGTCGAGCCGATGAGTCAGAAGGGGAAGGATCCCGTCGGATCGATGGGTGACGACACCCCGCTCTCGGTGCTGTCGGACCACGACCGGACGCTGTTCTCGTACTTCAAGCAACTGTTCGCGCAGGTGACGAACCCGCCGCTGGACTACATCCGCGAGGAACGCGTCACGAGCCTGGAGACGCGGATGGGGAACCAGCGGAACCTCCTGGAGGAGACGCCCGCGCACGCCCGTCAGCTCGTCGCGGACTCGCCCGTGCTCTCGCTGTCGGACGTCGAGACGATCCGCGACCTCGACGGCGACGCCGTCGAGAACGGACTCGTCTCGACGGTCGTCGACGCCACGTACGACCCCGAGAGGACCGACCTCGAGGCGGCCGTCGAGCGCGTCCGCGACGACGCCCGCGCGGCGATCGAGGACGATGCGGACGTCGTCGTGCTATCGGATCGGGCGGTCGGCCCGGACCGTGCCGCGGTCCCGAGCCTGCTCGCGACCGGTGGCGTCCACCACCACCTCGTCCGGAACGGCCTGCGGAACCGTGCGGGCATCGTCGTCGACTCCGGCGACCCGCGCACCGTCCACCATCACGCGACGCTCGTCGGGTACGGTGCGGACGCGATCTGTCCGTATCTCGCCTACGAGACGCTCGCGGACCTCACCGCCGGCGGCGACGGCGCGAACGCCCGCGCGGCGTTCGTCGCGTACCGCGAGGCACTCGAAGGTGGACTCCTGAAGATCATGGCGAAGATGGGTATCTCGACCGTGGAGTCCTACCAGGGCGCGCAGGTGTTCGAGGCCGTCGGCCTCGCCTCCGAGTTCGTCGAGGAGTACTTCGAGGGCACCGAGAACCGCACGAGCGGTATCGGCATCGACGAGGTCGAGGAAGACGTTCGGAAGCGGCACGCACTCGGGTACGGGGACGACCCCGAACTGGAGCGCCAGGGCGAGTTCGAGCACCGGAACGGCGGCCGGCGCCACTCCTGGAACCCCGAGACGGTCGGGTCGCTCCAGCGGTCCGTGCGGAACGGCGACTACGAGGAGTACAGGGAGTTCGCGGCGGCGACGAACGAGACGCCCGAGGGCAAGGCGCCGGAGTCGCTCCGGGGGCTGCTCGACTTCGACACCGAGTCCCGGGAGTCCATCCCGATCTCGGCGGTCGAGCCCGTGCACGAGATCGTCGAGCGGTTCTCGACGGCCGCGATGAGTCTCGGGAGTCTGAGTCCCGAAGCGCACGAGAACAACTCGGTCGCGATGAATCGGTTGGGTGCGAAGTCGAACACGGGCGAGGGCGGTGAGCCGCCCGAGCGCTTCGACACGGAGAAGGAGTGCAACGTCAAGCAGGTCGCGTCCGGACGCTTCGGCGTCACGTCGACGTACCTCTCGAACGCCGAGGAGATCCAGATCAAGATGGCGCAGGGCTCCAAGCCCGGTGAAGGCGGGCACCTGCCGGGCGAGAAGGTCAACGAGATGATCGCGCACGTCCGGAAGTCGACGCCGGGCGTCGGCCTCATCTCGCCGCCGCCGCTTCACGACATCTACTCGATCGAGGACCTGAAGCAGCTCATCCACGACCTGAAGGCGTCGAACCCGTCGGCGGACGTCAACGTGAAGCTCGTGTCCGAAGCCGGTATCGGGACGGTCGCCGCGGGCGTCGCGAAGGCGAACGCGGACGTCGTCCACATCAGCGGGCACTCCGGCGGAACGGGCGCGAGCCCGAAGACGAGCATCAAGCACGCGGGCCTGCCGTGGGAGCTCGGCCTCGCCGAGGCGGTGCAGACGCTCCGTCGCACGGGCCTGCGCGACCGCATCCGCGTCACCGCCGACGGCGGTCTGAAGACCGGCCGCGACGTCGCCGTCGCGGCACTCCTCGGTGCCGAGGAGTACGTGTTCGGGACGGCGAGCCTCGTCTCCTCGGGATGCGTGATGGCGCGCCAGTGCCACAAGAACACCTGTCCCGTGGGGGTCGCGACCCAGCGCGAGGACCTCCGCGATCGGTTCCCCGGCGAACCCGAGCACGTCATCAACTACGTGACGTTCCTCGGGCAGGAGCTCCGCGAGATCATGGCCGAACTCGGCTTCGAGACGGTCGAGGAGATGGTCGGGCGCGTCGACTGCCTCGAACAGCGCGACGTCGCGCACGAGCGTGCGAGCAAGCTCGACCTCTCCGGCATCCTCGCGGACGTCGGCGACGGGCCGCGCACGAAGGTGCGCGAGCAGACCCACGAGGTCGACGAACAACTCGACTGGGACGTCCTCGAAGACGCCCGCGAGGCCGTCGAGGACCGCAAGCCCGTCGGCGTCTCCACCGAGATCTCGAACACGGACCGCGCGTTCGGCGCGACGCTCAGTCACGAGGTGACCAAGCGCCACGGCGAAGCCGGACTCCCGGCGGACACCCTCTGCGTCGACGTCGAAGGCACTGCTGGCCAGTCCTTCGGGGCCTTTCTCGCCTCGGGCGTCGCGCTCCACCTCCGCGGCGGCGCGAACGACTACGTCGGCAAGGGGCTCTCCGGCGGCCGCGTCGTCGTCGACACGCCCGACCGCGCCGGGTTCGACCCGAGCGAGAACGTCGTCGCCGGGAACGTCGCGCTCTACGGCGCGACCGACGGCGAGTGCTACGTGAACGGTCGCGTCGGCGAACGCTTCGCGGTCCGGAACTCGGGCGCGCACGCCGTCGTCGAAGGCGTCGGCGACCACGGCTGCGAGTACATGACCGGCGGCGTCGTCGCCGTCCTCGGCGACACGGGCGCGAACTTCGCCGCCGGCATGAGTGGCGGCGTCGCGTACGTCATGGACGAGGACGACGCGTTCGAAGACCGCGTCAACACCGGGATGGTGCACGTCGAGGACGAACTCGACGACCGCGACGCGGACCTCCTCCGGCGCCTCGTCGAGAACCACCACGCGTACACGGGGAGCGAGCAGGCCGCCGCAGTCCTCGAGAACTGGGAGGCGACGCTCGCGAACTTCGTGAAGGTGATGCCGGACGCCTACGAGCGCGTGCTCGCCGAACGCGACGGCTACGACGTCCGCGACTCCCTGCCCGCGAGCGCCACGACGGACTCGACGGGCGCGACCGGGTTCGCCAGGGGCGACGACTGACCGACACACGGGTTCGGCTCGAGGGGTCGAGTCGTCGGCGGTCTCGCGCGGTCGAGTTGACGGCGCACCGTCAGTTCCAGTCTCGCGCGCTCAGTTCCAGTGATTGCCGTCGGTCTCGTCCTCGTCCTGGTCCGAACCTCGTCTGCTGTCGTCTTTCCGCGTGCTCCGCGTGCCGTCGTCGTTCCGCGCGCGCCGTCGCGCCTCGTTCCAGTCGGCCCCGTCGCCGTCTGGTTCCTCGTTGCCGACGAACCAGTAGAGCGCGAGCGGCGCGAGGACGACCACGACCACGACGAGGAGCGCGAAGATGCTGACCGCGGGCATCTACCCGAAGAAGATATCGGCGAGGTCGCTCCCGCGCTGGCGGTCCGAGCGGTAGAACTCGCTGTACCCGCAGTTCGCACAGGAGACGACCTCGAAGGTCTTCGTCTGGACGTCGAACAACTTCGAGATGCCGCCGCCGGTCGTCGATATCGAGTCCGTGATGGCGTCGCGGTGCCCGCATTTCGGGCAACCGGATTCGTCGCTGGAGGGCGTCATACATCGGCGTTCGTGTCGATAACTTGAATATTTTTCGCGTCGTTCCGCGTGAGTTCGCGCCCGATGGCTGGCCGCGAACGCCACGCTCTTTTCGCGCCGTCGAGTTCGCTCGCGTATGGACAGTGCTTTCGTCATCGGCGGGACGCGATTCATCGGGCGACACCTCGTCGCGGACCTCCTCGCGCACGACTACGACGTCACGATATTCAACCGCGGCAATCACGAGAACCCCTTCGCGGACGACGACCGCGTCACGCACGTCGAAGGCGACCGCACGGACGACGGCGACCTGGCGAGCGCCGCCCGCGAGAGCGAGTACGACGCCGTGTTCGACGTCGTCGCGTACTATCCGCGGGACGTCCGCACGGCGACGCGGGTCTTCGACGACGCCGACGCGTACGTCTACGTCTCCTCCGGCGCAGCGTACGGGCGCGAGGAGATACCCAAGCGGGAGGGCGCGCTCGGCGCGTCCTCCGAACGGGCGAGCGGCGAAGCCGCGAGCCGCGAGGGCGCACTCCAGGACCGCGAGGAGGCGACGCCGCTCGAACCCTGTACGGACGAGCAGGCCCGGGACGACTCCGGGGAGACGTACGGGAACCGCAAAGCCGAGGGCGACCGCGCGGTGTTCGCCGCCGCCGAGGAACGCGACCTCCGCGCGATGGCGGTCCGCCCGTGTATCGTCTACGGCCCCCACGACTACACCGAGCGACTGGACTTCTGGATCGACCGCGTCCTGCACCACGACCGCGTCGTCGTCCCCGGCGACGGTACGAACGTCTGGCATCGCGCGTACGTCGAGGACGTCGCGAGCGCACTGCGGGTCGTCGCCGAGGCGGGCGAGGCGGGCGAGGCGTACAACGTCGGCGACCGCCGCCTCGTCACCCTGGATGAGATGGTCGACGTCATCGCGGACGCGTTCGGCGACGTCGCCGACAGCGCGGACGCGCCGGACGTCCCGGCGAGCGCGCCCGACGACGCCAGCGACGTCGAGGTCGTCCACGCCAGCGACCGCGAACTCTCCATCGCCGACCTCGCCACCGACGACTACGTCCTCTACCGCGACTACCCGCACGTCCTCGACACGAGCAAGCTCGCCGCCCTCGGCTGGGAGAGCACGCCCGTCGACGACGCGATGACGCGCACCGTCGCCGACCACCTCGACAGCGACCGCGACGGCACCGACCACGACCCCGGCCGCGAGCACGAAGAAGCCGTCATCGACGTGCTCGACACGGTCTAATCTCTGATTTCGGTTGCAGTCGGCGTGTCTTCTCCCCGACCAAGATACAGGAACTACTAAATAATTTCAATTATCTAACTTCGCGGGATGAAGCGGTCAGCGACGACGACGATCAGCTTCGATATGGAACCCCGATCTCGAACATGACTGGGAGAACGAAACTCGCGCTGTGCTGCGTGGTTCTCGTCCTCGCTGGCTGTAGTAGTGCACCAGTGGACACTGCCACAACGACGGACGGAGTGGCGACGACGGAGCCGGTCTCGAAACCGACCGATTCGGCGGCGACGACGGAGTCCGGGGCAACAACGACCGAGTCGCCGTCCGAGAACGTACCCACTCTCGAGAGCGTTTCGATCAACGAGTCGAGGGTGTTGGAGCGGACCAAACGACTGCTCGGCGGTGGCGAGTTCCCGAAATTCGGTGTCGGTGTTCAGCAGTATTCCGCATCGGACACACGCCAGGTGGAGATACCGTTCGAATTCACGCAGGCATTCGGGGTCCCGAACGCCACGACGGAACGAGAACTCTGGACCGACGGCACGGCTTTGTATCAATCAAATTCTGTCAATCTCCGACTATCGAATCGCTCGACAGCTCGAGAGGTCCGGGCCGTACTTGTGCACGAGTACGCACACTTGATGATAATTCAGTACAAGTCGTTCGTCCAGAACGTACGACCGCCAACTCGCCGGATCATCGATGAAGGTTCCGCGACGTTCGTCGCGCAACAGTACGCCGAGCGCTACGGCAACACCCTCCCGAATCAGGACGTCTACTGTGAGATTTATGAGAATGGGACGGCAGCAGAGCGACTGACACTCGGTGCGTACTGCGAAGGCGCGCGCTACATCGACGGACGCGTGGACGACCCCGCGAACATCGAGACGGTGTACGAGAACCCGCCGAACACCACCGAGCAGGTCCGACACGGCTACCTGCCCGGCGAGGAGCCGCCTGTCGACCTCGCGGTGAACGCCACCGATGGGAACGGCTGGTACCTCGACGACCGCGAACGTCAGGGGGAACTGTGGACGTACGCAGTTCTCTCCACACATCTCTCCGATACGCGCGCCGACCAGGCCGCGACCGGCTGGGATAACGATACTCGCCTGACCTACACCTCGAGTGGCGAAGAGAGCTACGCCTGGGTCACGCGCTGGGATTCCCCAGCGGATGCGGACGAGTTCGCCACCGCGATGCGTGCCCATGCGGCGAATGCCACGGCAGGGAGCGCAACGAATGCCAAGTTCGACGTCGAGCGCGTGAACGAGACGATAGTCGTGGTACTCGTCGGCGAAGAGGCGTTCGTCCGCAAAATCACCGTTACAGCGACCGATACGGCGGTCGTTGTCGACCCCTCGGCGTCAGCAACGAACAGTACAGCGACCGAACGAGCTGTGGGTCCTGCGATGGTGGTCGAGTCGACGCTCACTCCGCACCCTGAATCCTACCAGGTTGTATCGCTGGCGACGGGCCGGGGCCAATAACCAGTCCCAGCCGTCAGCGGCCGTCCTCGACGTGCTCGACACGGTCTGACCGTCGGACCCCGACGAGACTCACCACGCGCTTATGAATGTGGTCCGCGAACGCGAGTGTATGCCCCCGTCTCACATCCTCGTTCCGCTGGATGGGTCGCCGCTCGCGAACGAGGCACTCGCGCACGCGGTCGAGACGTACGACTGCTCGGTGACGGTCCTGAACGTCGTCACACCCCTCGATGCCGGGATGAGCGAGGGTGGGATCCTGGACCTGGAGGACGACCGCGTCGTCGAGGCCCGGGAGCGCGCGGAGCGACTCGTGAAGCGGGCGTGCGATGACGTTGGAAACGACAGCGTCGAGACGGTCGTCGAGACGGGTGACCCTGCGGACGTAATCGTCGAGTTCGTCGACGAGCACGACGTCGACCACGTCATCATGGGTGGCCACGGCGGCGACCAGAGTTCGGTCGCGCGGCGCCTGCTCGGGACGGTCGCGACGAAGGTCGTCGGCGAAGCCCCCGTCACCGTCACCGTCGTCCGCTGAACGCGGTCGCGTTCGCCCGATTTCATTCGATGCCGAGTGCAGTGGAGAGCACGCGATAGAGCCCGAACCCGACGGCGGTGGAAGCGCCGAGCGTCAGGATCCAGAAGCTGACGGTGACGCCGATCTTCCGGCGGGAGACCCCTGCGGAGCCGGCGGCGAGGCCGCCGCCGATGACGCCGGAGATGATGATGTTGTTGAACGAGATGGGGATGCCGAGCGAGATCGCGAGCTGTGCGATGATGAACCCGGGGACGAGTGCGGCGATCGAGCGCCGCAGGCCGAGCTGGGCGTACTCGCGCGACGTCGCCTGCAGGAGGCGCGGGGCGCCCATCCACGCGCCGGCGAGGATGCCGGTTGCGCCGACGGCGAGGAGCACGACGCCGGGGAGGCCGAGTTCCACGCCGTACAGTTCCTCGAGCGGCCCAGTGGCCAGGCCGACCTGGCTGCCGCCACTGGAGAACGCGACGACGCTCCCGAGGACGAGGAGGAACGTCCGGATGCCGGCGTCGACCGACGCCTGCGTGCGCCGGCGGATGAGTTGGAACGAGGCAGCGGCGGTCAGGAGCGTGACGACGACGGTGACGAGGTCGACCTCGAACAGCGCCGGGCCGTCGACGAGGAGTCCGATGGCTTCCGCGACCGAACTCTGCGCCTGATCGGGGTGCGGGATCACGCCGAGTCGGACGTTTGCGAGGATGCCGCCGACGACCGCGGCGAGCAACGGGACGCTCACCGTCTCCGGGACGTCGTCGCGACGGAGCATCGTCGCGGTGACGTACGCGAGTCCACCCGATACGGGTGGGACGAGCACCCAGAACGTCCCGATCCGCTGGTACGTCTCGAATGCGGCTGCGCCGCCGAGCGAGAGGCCGACGCCGATCATCGCGCCAGTCGTCGCGAACGCCGCCGGCACCGGGTAGCCACTGTATACGCCGAACGCCATGAACGACGCCGCGACGAGCAGTCCCGTCGTCGCGGCGAGCGGCGTGATGGTGACGCCGTCGATGAGGTTCCGACCGACGGTCTCGGAGATAGCGCCGCCTTGCGTCATCGCGCCCGCGGCGGCGAGGATGCCGATGAGGAAGGCGGCGCGCATCGTCGTGATGACGTTCGCACCGATCGCGGGCGCGAACGGTGGCGAGTTCGAGTTCGCACCGAGCGACCACGCCATGAACAGACAACTGATCGTCGCGAACGCGACGAGTATCCAGAAGACGACGGCCATACAGGGTATTCGCAGGCGTGCTCTTCAAACAGGGGGCTGAATCGGGGGGTTGGTCGAGTCGAGGGACTCGGTACTGGTCGCGTTACCAGACGAACTCGAAGAGGACGGCGAACGTCGCGTACGCGCCGACCGTCGAGAGCACGGGGACGACGTTCTGCATGACGAGGACGCGACCGGTGGTCTCGGGGTCGAAGAGGTCGGCGGCGGAGGGGATGTCGTCGGGTTCCTCCTCGCCGATCGCGGGCGCCTCTTCGCCGGGTTCTTCGGCGGTGAGGGCGCCGACGGAGACGTTCGGCGATTCTTCGCCGCTGACGACCTCCGTCACTTTCGTGGTCCGGGTCGCGCGCCCCCAGCCGAGCCCGACGATGGAGGTGGTTGCGATGATGACGAACGACGCGGGGATGCCGATGGCGGAGAGCCCGATGACGATCGTCGAGGAGACGACGGCGACGACGATCGCCGCGGTCAGTGGGAGGTCGGTGATGTCGTCGCCGAGGGTGTCGAGCGTCCGGCGCGCGATCGTGAACGCGCCGACGGCGACCGCCGCGCAGCCGAGGAGGATCATCACGTTGAGTTCGGCCTCCACCGAGCCGACGAGCGGTACCAATGCGTTCGCGCCGACGAGCGGCGCGATGGCGTTCGCGATGTTCGACGTGCCCGAGGAGAACGCCATCAGGCACCCGATGAGGATGACGACGGTGCCGCCGAACAGTTCGCGACGCGTCGTGTTCGGGCCGGCTGTCGGTCGCGGGACGACGCCCGAGCGGTCGAACTCGAACAGCGCGCCTTCGCTCGTCTCGATGGCGACCCAGCGGTTGATGCGCGGGTAGAGGTACCGGCCGATCATCGCGGACGTCCAGAAGCCGACGATGGGTGCGACGATCCACCACACTGCGATGCTCCCCATGATGACCCAGTCGAGGGAGCCGGTGGCGACGCCGAGGCCGGCGATCGCGCCGACGGCAGTCATCGACGTGGACGCGGGAACGCCGAAGTAGTTCCCGACGAACAACGCACCGCCGATGAAGAACAGGAGGATGATGCTGGTTTCGAGCGTGAACACGCCCGATTTCGTGATGAGTTCGTTCCCGAGGGTGTCGACGACCTGGCGGCCGATCGTCCACGCGCCGACGAAGAAGAACACCGCCATCAATGCGGCGGCACCGGTCTTCGATATCGACTTCGACCCGACTGCGGGCCCGAACGCCGGTCCTGTCGTCGACCCACCGATGTTGAACCCGACGAACAGCGCGACGCCAACTCCGACGAGGAGAAGAAGACTGACCATACACGATGAATCGGGCGAGGTGTCTTAATAGGTGTGTCATCGGTCTCCACTCGGGTGTATGCGGGCCGTTCACTCCCGTGGTCGTCGGCTGAGTGGGGCGAGGAATCCCTCGCCGGAATGAACGAGTTTTCCCGTTGGGGGAGTTATTACTGCATATGAACTGCAAACGTGGTTGGTCTGGAGAGTGGGAGCGATGAATCCGCGGCGCGTCGATTTCGTCGTCGATCTGGCGTACGGCGTCGCGATCGCGGTCGCCATCGGGCTCGTCCTCCTGAATCAGACGCTGGTCGGGATCGCGTTCGGGATGGGTGTTCTCGTCTCGTACGTCATCCACATCGCGTGGAAGATGGCTCGCTTCGATCCCCAGTGGATGACTCGGGAGGTCGCCGAGCGCGTCGAGGAGACGGTGAGCGAGGAGGTCGAGAAGACGATGGAGGATACGGTCGGGCAGACCGTCGAGGCGACCGTCAGCGCGCAGGTCGAGGAGACGGTCGGCGAGACGGTGAGCAAGGAGGTCGACGACGTCGCGGAGAAGGTCGGCGAGTCCGTGACCGAGGAGGTCAGTAAGGAGGTCGAGGAGACCGTCGGGAAGGAAGTGGAGGCGCAGGTCGAGAAGACGGTCGACGAGACGGTGAGCAAGGAAGTCGACGACGTCGCGGAGAAGGTCGGCGAGTCCGTGACGGAGGAGGTCAGCAAGGAAGTCGAAGAGACCGTCGAGGAGACGGTCGGCGAGAAGGTGGAGGAGACGGTCGAAGAGACGGTCGAGGAGACCGTCGAGGAGACGGTTGGGGACAAGGTCGAAGAGACCGTCGAGGAGACGGTTGGGGACAAGGTCGAAGAGACCGTCGAGGAGACGGTTGGGGACAAGGTCGAAGAGACCGTCGAGGAGACGGTTGGGGACAAGGTCGAAGAGACCGTCGAGGAGACCGTCGGGAAGGAGGTCGACCAGGTGGCGGAGAAGGTCGGCGAAACCGTCGAGGAGACGGTGGAGGAGAAGATGAGCGCGGAACTGGACGAAACGGAAGGCGACGAGGCCGACGCCGCTGGCGACGAGGATGCGATAGACGACGAGTCCACTGAGGAACCGGCGAAGACGGACTCGTAGAACGGCTCTCGACCGTGAGTTAGCGTTCGCGGACGTCGCAGGTGACGTTCCCGCTGTGCCGGGCGGCGTGCTCGCGGAGTTCGGTGGCGACGCGCTCGTGATGGTTCTCGCAGTCAGGTATCACGCAGCCGACGGCGTCGACGTCGTCGGCCGTCAGCTCGCGCTCGTGGACGGTCGCGCGCATCGAGCACGCCGACTCGACGCCGTCGACGTCGTCGCGGACGACGAACTCGACGGCGTACCCGACCGCGGGTTCGTGCGCGCAGGACAGGGTCGCGTCGTCGTCAACGGACTCGTCGGTCATACCTTCACCCTCGGGAGCTGCCGGCTTGAGGGTACGGGCCGCGGCAGCGTCCGGTCGGAGGAGCGTCGCGTCGCAGGCGTCCGGTCGCGGCGGGGGCGGCTCGACGCGCGAACCTCATCGACTAAATGGGTTCGTCAGAAAGGGCCGGTATGTTCCAGAAGTCGACGTGGATTCGACTCCCGCGGAACGTCGTGGTCGGTCACGACGTGCTGTCGCGGACGGTCGACGTGGTGGACGACCTCCACCTGCACGGACGCCCGCTCATCGTCACGAGTCCGACGCCGCGGGAGGTCGCGGCCGCACCGATCGTCGCACAGTACGAGGAGCGCGGTATCGACCCCGAGGTCGTCACCGTCGAGAAGGCGACGTTCGAGTCCGTCGAGTCGGTCACCGAAGCCGCTGGCGCGGACGACATCGGGTACCTGCTCGGCGTCGGCGGCGGGAAGGCGATCGATATCGCGAAGATGGCGAGCGACCACTGCGGGAAGGGGTTCGTGAGCGTGCCGACGGCCGCGAGCCACGACGGCATCGTCTCCGGTCGCTCGTCGATCCCGGAGGGCGACACGCGGCACTCGGTCGCCGCGGAACCGCCGCTCGCGGTCGTCGCCGACACGGGCGTGCTCGCGAACGCACCGTGGGAGTTGACGACCGCGGGGTGTGCGGACATCATCTCGAACTACACTGCCGTCCTCGACTGGCGGCTCGCGAACCGCCTGAAGGACGTCGAGTACAGCGAGTACGCGGCGGCGCTCAGCGAGATGACCGCCGAGATACTCGTCGACAACGCGAACATGGTGCGGCCGAACCTCGAGGAGTCGTCGTGGGTCGTCACGAAGGCGCTCGTGTCCTCGGGCGTCGCGATGAGTATCGCCGGGTCCTCGCGGCCGGCCTCGGGCGCCGAGCACCTGTTCAGTCACCAGCTCGATAGGTTGACGCCGAACACCGCGCTCCACGGGCACCAGGTCGGCGTCGGGTCCATCATGACGGCGTTCCTGCACGGCGGCGACCGCGGCATCTGGCGCGACATCCGCGACGCATTGCGGGCCATCGACGCACCGACGACCGCAACGGAACTCGGCATCGACGACGAGACCGTCATCGAAGCGCTGACGACGTGCCACGAGATCCGCGACCGCTACACCATCCTCGGTGACGGCATGAACGAGGAAGCCGCTCGCGAGGTCGCACGGAAGACCGACGTCATCTGACGGTCCGCCGATACCTTCTTTCGAGCGGTGGTCGTGGGGAGAGGTGTGTCGAGTGGAGAGGGGCCGTGGGACGGCGCGGCGGACTCCGGTGCGGACGAGCACGCTATCGGGATGGACGAACCGACCGAAGCGGCTGAGCGCGCGTACGAGCACCGGCTCACGTGGGGGTGGCGGCTCGTTGCGGTCGGTCTCGTCACGACGCCGAGCGCGCTCGCGTTCGTCACGGCCCGTGATCCACTGAACAGCGCGTTCTTATCGCTTCTCGTCGCACCACTCGCCATCGGTCCGATGCTCGTCGGGAGCGCGATGATCCAGTACGCGGACCAGACCGTCGGCCGGTTCAGCGGCTGGGGGCGGTCCGGGCGGTACAACCAGCACGAGGACACCCTCCAGTCGTCGGGTGAGGGCGTCTTCCTCGGGCTACTGATATTCTCGGCTGGAGCCGGGATCGGCGTCTTCGCACTCTCGGTCGTGCTCTGAGCGAGGACAGTCGGCTACCGCCGCTCCACCGGGACGGAGAGCCTCTCGAGCGCGTCGTACAGCAACTCCTCGGGCCGCTCGTGAAACCATCGGGCGTCGGCGACGTTCGGCCCAGGCGTCGGCTCGCGGCTGGCGGCGTCCGTCGACGACTGCTCGCGGCTGGTGGCGTCCGTCGGCGTCGCCTCGAACACGGGCACGAGTCGGTGAATCGGTGGTCGCGAATCGTCGGTGGCGTCGTGGACGCGGACGTGCTGGGCGAATCCGACGTCGACCACGGTGACTGCGACACCGGTCTCCTCGTGCGTCTCCCGGACGGCGGTCTCGACGAGTGACTCGCCGGACTCGTGCTTCCCGGAGGGTTCGCTCCACGGGCCACCAGGGTCGTCGCGCACGAGGAGGACGGCGCCGTCATCGCGCGTCGTCCACGTCCCAGCCCCGCCGATCGTGCCCGCTTCGTGACGGGCACGCATCCGCTCGTACTCGACGGTCGGCTCCCGCCACTCGTCCTCGACGATCGGAACGTCGTCGAAGGCCACTTCGAGCGCCGCCAGCGCGTCCCTGACGCGACGACGCGACGCCTCGTTCGGAGCCAACGACACTCACGCACCTCCGGACGCGACCGATAAAATCGCTGTCGCTGAGTACGAAAGCAGCCGGTGGCACGTGCGGCAAAAGAACGGGCGTCGGCGTCGGTGGACTACCCGAGTTCGGCGCCTTTGAACCGCCAGTAGCCGAGGGCGAGCGGTGCGACGAGCCAGACGAGGAGGATGACGACCATCACTTCGGGTCCGAGGTACCACGCCTGGTCGTTCAGTCGCTCGAGGAACTGCTGTTTCGATTCCTCGGGCACGTCCGTCGCGTACTCGTTGAGCCACATCCGCTGGGTGACGACCTCCAGGCCCTGCGCGTACGCCATCGCGGGCGAGATGAGGACCTGGATGAAGTTGAACACGTCCTGTTCGAGACTCATCCCGAAGAGGTCGTTCGTGACGTACCGGATGATGCCGGGGACGGAGACGGTCGGTACGAGGTTGAACGGAATCGTGACGAAGTAGAATCCGACTGCGCCCGCCATCGCGCGCGACCGGGAGGCGGTCATCGCGGAGATGCCGACCGCGACGGACACCATCACGAGCACGAGCAGTGCGGTGAACGCGAGCGTCGGCACGAACAGGCGGAGTTGCGGGTCCGCGTACTGGGTCGCGGCGATGGTCGCACCGATGAGGAAGACGACGAGGGTCGCGGCGACCATGAGCGCGCCCCGCGAGAGGAACTTCCCGAGCACGACCTCCTTGCGCGTGTTCGGGAGTCCCATCATGAAGTTCACCGTGCCGCGCTCGCGTTCGCCGGCGATGGCGAGGTAGCCGGCGACGAGCGCGACGAACGGAAGCAAGAACAGGCCGAGGGTGGAGACGAGACCGATGATTCCGAACGACGAGACGTCGCCGCCGACGAGCGTCGGGCCGCCGAAGATGAGGAGAGCGATGACGGCGTAGAACGCGAACACGGCCCAGACGAGGAGGGACCGGCGCGCGTCGAGGAAGTCCCGGCGCGCGATGGCGGTGAGGTTCCGCATCAGGCCGTCACCTCCCGCTCGTCGGCGGCGTGGTCGCCGTCGGTCGTGTACTGGTTGAACAGCTGTTCGAGGTCGGTCTCCTCGCTCACGATGTCGGTGACGGTCGTCGTCGCGTCGACGCGCTTGACGACCTCGACCTTCACGGACGGGTCCGTGCAGGTCACCTCGATGACGTCACCGTGACCGGTCGCACTGACGACGCCCTCGAACTCGGAGAGCGAGAGCTCGTCGGGCCCCGGCATCGGGTCGACTTCGAGTTCCATCGTCGTGGAGCCACCGGCGTCGTCGCGGAGGTTCTCGATGGTGTCGATCGCCGCCATCGAGCCGTCGCGCATGATGCCGACGCGGTCGCAGACCGCTTCGACCTGCGGGAGCTGGTGGCTGGAGAAGAACACGGTCGTGCCGCTGTCGGCCTCGCTCCGGATGATGTCGCGCATCTCCTGGATGCCGGTCGGGTCGAGGCCGCTGGAGGGCTCGTCGAGGACGAGGAGGTCGGGGTCGTCGACGAGCGCCATCGCGAGCGCGAGACGCTGGGTCATCCCCGTCGAGAACTCGCCGGCTTTGCGTTCGTGGGCTTCGCGGTCGAGGTGCACGCGGTCGAGGAGGTCGCGTGGGTCGTCGGCGGCGTCCTTCGTCTCGATCGCGTACTCGACGTGCTCGAGCGCGGTGAGGCGCTCGTACACCGAGAAGCCTTCGGGGAGGACGCCGGTCCGGTCACGGATCGGGATGCTCTCCGATCGGGTGTCGTACCCGAGGACCTCCGCGCTCCCGTCGCTCGGTCGGATGAAGTCCAGGAGGAGGTTGATCGTGGTGGACTTCCCGGCGCCGTTCGGGCCGAGGAAGCCGAAGATCTCGCCTTCCTCGATGGTCAGGTCGAGCCCGTCGACGGCTGTCAGAGAGCCGAAACGTTTCGTGAGGTTGTTCGTGCGTATGGCGGGGGCCATGTGTCGCTCACGACGCTCGCGTTTTGTAAATTTTCTCACTCGTACCGGCGTCACTCATCCTCGTGTCGACGAAGGCCTGGGGCCGCAAACAGGTACATGCGCGGTTCCAGCGCGGGCAAACGTTCCATCTCTCTTACTCGAGACGGTGGTCGGTGTCGTCGCTGAAGCGGTCCCAGAGGAGCTGGCCGACGACGAAGACGGCGGCGATAGGGATGGCGAGGAGTACGTAGAACGAAGAGAGGTCGGCGGCGAACCCGGCTCCGTAGAGGGGTTCGACGACGACGAACACGCCCAGCCCGAACGCGGCGAGTGGAAGCACGATCCAGGGTACCCACCAGTAGGCGGTGACGGCACTCCGGACGTCGACGACGTAGCTCCGAAGACGCATATCTCACCGTTATCGTGTCGGGTAATAAATTACTTCGGGTGGGGTCGTCCGACCCGTCGTCGACGCCTGGACCGTTCAGACGTGCTCGTCCACACCGAGTCCCGGGCCGTTCAGACGTGCTCGTCGAGGAACTCCGCGATGGCGGAGTACGCCTCGATCTCGTTCTCGAGTTTCGAGAAGCCGTGGCCCTCGTCCTCGAAGATCAGCTTCCGGACGGGCACGCCCTGCTCGCGGGCCTTCTCCACCACCTGCTCGGCCTCGCTCACCGGCACGCGCGGGTCGTTCTCGCCGTGCAGGACGAACAGTGGCGCGGCGACGTTCTCGATGTTGTTGATGGGGCTGATGGACTCCAGGAACTCCCGGTCGTGCTCGAGCGAGCCGTACTCGGCCTCCCGGAGCGTCCGCCGCCAGTCGCCCGTGTTCTCGAGGAACGTCACGAAGTTCGCGATACCGACGACGTCGACGCCCGCCGCCCACAGGTCGGGGTACTCTGTCATGCACGCGAGCACCATGAACCCGCCGTAAGACCCGCCCATGCACGCGATGCGTTCGGGATCGACCGCGTCGTACTCGTGGAGCCACTCCACGCACGCCTTCACGTCCGCGACCGAATCCATGCGCTTCTCGACGTCGTCCAGTCGCGTGTACGCCTCCCCGTACCCCGTCGACCCGCGGACGTTCGGCTCGAAGTACGCGTACCCACGGTTCAGGAAGTACTGCTTCACCGGATTGAACGACGGTCGCCGCTGGCTCTCGGGCCCGCCGTGGATGCTCACAACGACCGGCGTCTCCCCGTCCTCGCCCGCGTCTTCGGGGAGCGTCAGGAACCCCGGGACGTCGACGCCGTCGAAGCTCTCGACGTGCACGAGATCGGGCTCGCGGAACGAGTCCTCGGGGATGCCCGCCGTCGCCGCGTGCGTCCAGCGTTCGGTGTCGCCCGTCGCCGTCTCGACGACGTACACGTTCGTGTTCACGGCCGCGCCCGTCGCCGTTATCGCGTACCGCTCGCCGTCGGGCCCCCAGGAGACGCCACCTGCGACACCACCGGGGAGGTCCGGGGTCGGGAACGTCTCGAACTCGGTCGCGCTCGTGAACTCGCCGACGGTGAGGTCGGTGTAGCCGTCGACGTTCCGCGAGAACGCGAACCGCCCGCTGTCGTGGTCGACGCTTACGCCGCCGACGTTCCAGTCACCGCCCTCGGCGACGACGTCGCGCTCCTTCGTCTCCAGGTCGATACGCGCGAGGTAGAGCGTGTCCGAGCCGTCGTCCGTACAGCAGTACACCGCCTCTCCCTCGGGGCCGAACGATGGACTGTAGAACCGCGTCTCGTCGTCGTGGGGCGTGATGCACTCGAACGCACCGGATTCGAGGTCGAGGACGTACACGTCCTGGTCGACGTTCGAGTACGCCTCGCTCACGAGCAGGCGGTCGTCATCGGGCGACCACCCCGCGGGCGACAGCCAGCCATCGCCCTCGTGCACGAGTTCGGCGTCGTTCCCCGTCACGTCGCGGTCCTGGACGTACACGTCGAAGACGCTCTCGTCCCGCCGGTTCGACGTGAACGCGAACCGCTCGCCGTCGTGACTCCATCCACCCCAGCGATGCTTCGCGCCCGGGCGCTGCGTCCAGTTCACGACCTCGCTCCCGTCCCCGCTGAGTCGGTACAACTGCGCGCGCTCGTTCCCGCCCTCGTCCATCCCGAACGCGAGTTCGCCGCGCTCCGGCGACCACGACGCGAACGTCACGCGCTCCTCGTAGAACGTCCGCTGGACCGGCCACGAACCCGGCTCGTCGAGCGTCCACACCTGCGACGTCCCCGTCGTGTCCATCAGGAAGGAGAGGCGGTCGCCGTCCGGACCGAACGACGCGCTCCCGGCCGACCGCACGTTCAGATACCGTTCGATGTCGTAGTGCATGGCTACGGGTGCGCTCGGGGAGCGGTAAGGCGTTGGGGTGACGGAACCCTCGACGGTCACTCGAGGCTGGCGACGCTCCACGCACCCGCGGGGAGGTGACCGGGTACCGTCCAGTCGCCGTCGCGCTCGCGGACGAGCACGGGCGACTGGCGGACGCCATCCCGATGGAGGTCCATCGCGAGCGTCGACGCGACCAGGCGGTCGTCGTGCTCGCAGAACGAGACCGGGAACGCGTCGACGGGGAGATCGACGCGCTGGAGGGTTTCACCGTCGTCCGACCGGAAGAGCGCGCCGTCGACGGGGTCACCCCACGACCCCGGCGCGCCGTTGCACGCGCCGACGAGGAGCGTCCCGTCGCCGGTCTCGTGGAGCGCCTGGTAGTAGTCGTACGCCAGGTGCTCGTGGCGGGTGTCGAGACGCGTCCAGGTCCGACCGACGTCGCCGGTGCGGTACAGTCCGTTCCCGGTCGCCGCGACGTACTCGCCCGGACCGCGCGCGATGACGTCGTGAACGTCGTCGTACAGCCCGAAACGGCGCGCGTGGAACGAGGCACCGGCGTCGTCGCTCGCGAAGACGCCAGCGGGCTCGATCCCCACGACGAGGCGGTCGGGCGTCCCCGGAGGGACCGCGATGGTGGACACGCCGGCGTCGACGTTCCCGCGCTTCCCGTGCCAGTCGTCGTACGTCGGTTGCTCGCGGAGCGCGGTCCGCTCCGACCACGAGTCGCCGCCGTCGGTGCTCGCGTACAGCGCCGCCGGTCGCACGCCGAGGTAGCACGTCCCGTCCGGTGCGGTCGCGAACGACCGCGCGCGCTCGCCGGGGAACGGAACGCGCGTCCACTCGTCGCCGTCCGTCGTGCGAAACAGGGCCTCGCCGGCGAGCGCCCACGCAACGTCGGGCGTCGCGACGACCGACCGAACCGTCCCGCAGTCGAGGACGCGCTCGACGTCGGCGACCGACCGGTCTGTCGCTCGAAACACGCCATCCCGCGTTCCGATGAGGAGCGTCATCGTCGAACGTTCGTTCGAGAACGGCAAAAAGCGTCGGTGGCCACCGCCAGGGGCGAGGCGAGGTCGACCCGTCGGTCACGGCCGGGAGAGACTCGGAGAAGGACGGGCGTCGTTAGCTGTGGATGCCCATCGCTTCGATCTGTTCCTGGTAGCGGTTCCGGATGGTGACCTCGGTCACCTGCGCGACGTCGGCGACCTCGCGCTGGGTCTTCTTCTCGTTGCACAGGAGCGAGGCCGCGTAGATCGCGGCGGCCGCGTAGCCGGTCGGGGACTTCCCCGACAGCAGGCCCTTCTCTGCGGTCGTTTCGATTATCTCGTTGGCTTTCGTCTGCACCTCCTCCGAGAGTTCGAGTTCGGAGCAGAATCGGGGGACGTACTTCTTCGGGTCGACGGGCTTCATCTCCAGGCCGAGTTCCTGGCTGATGTAGCGGTACGTCCGACCGATCTCCTTGCGTTCGACGCGCGATACTTCGCTGATCTCTTCGAGGCTGCGCGGGATGCCTTCCTTCCGGCACGCCGCGTAGAGCGCTGACGTGGCGACGCCCTCGATCGAGCGCCCGCGGATGAGGTCTTCCTTGAGGGCGCGTCGGTAGATGACCGACGCGACCTCCCGTACTGACCGTGGAACGCCGAGCGCGGACGCCATCCGGTCGATTTCCGATAGCGCGAACTGCAGGTTGCGTTCGCCGGCGTCCTTCGTTCGGATCCGCTCCTGCCACTTGCGCAGCCGATGCATCTGACTGCGTTTCTTCGAGGATATCGACCGCCCGTATGCGTCTTTGTCCTTCCAGTCGATGGTCGTCGTGAGCCCCTTGTCGTGCATCGTTTGGGTGGTCGGGGCACCGACTCTCGACTTCTCCTGTCGCTCTTGGTGGTTGAACGCGCGCCACTCCGGACCGGGGTCTATCTGTTCCTCCTCGACGACCAGCCCGCAGTCGTCACAGACGAGTTCTCCCCTGTCCGAACTCTTGACCAGGTTGTCGGATTCGCACTCGGGGCACTCCCGAACCCCTTCCTGCTCCTCCGACTCGTCGGCCTCGAGGTCTCGCTCCCGCTGGCGGGTGGACCGTGTCATCGCACTTTTATAGTAGTAGTTCCAGCCGACTTATATCCTTGGGTGGTATCTGTCCTTACTGGCGAGGTCAGAATGAAGCCGTCGTTCGGCGAATCGACGGACGGCTCGCTCTTTAATCCATCTGATATGGGTCCGAAATCAGAAGCGTTATACACGAGAACCAGTGACCAACGCTCAATGCCGGTCATCGAGTGCGACGTCGACGCCGCGCGGTCGGCGCTCGCCGACGCAGGAGCGCTGATCGAGGAGGGCAACACCGACCACGAGCGCTGGCGAGCGAGCCACGGCGACGCCACCGCCGTCGCGTACGACGACAAACTCGTCGTCCAGGGCGCGAACCCCCAGGACATCGAGGCCGTCGTCCGCGACGAAGGCGGGCGCGCACACCTGTACTTCGACGGTGCGTGCCGGGGGAACCCCGGTCCGTCCTCGGTCGGCTGGGTGATCGTCACCGACGGCGGCATCGTCGCCGAAGGGAGTGACACCATCGGTCGTGCGACGAACAACCAGGCGGAGTACGAGGCACTCGTCGCCGTGCTCGAGGCCGCAGTCGAGTACGGCTACGACGAGGTCCAGATCCGGGGGGACTCCGAACTCATCGTCAAGCAGGTCACCGGCGAGTACGGCGTCAACGACCCCGACCTCCGCGAGTACCGCGTCACCGTCCGGGAACTCCTCCGCGAGTTCGACGACTGGTCGATCACGCACGTTCCGCGAGAGATAAACGAGCGCGCGGACGAACTAGCGAACGAAGCACTCGACGATGCCTGACTCCGACGACGCCCACGACGAACGGGCACGACGAACGACCGCGATGGACGAACCGGCGAGCGACGCGGGCGACGACGAGGGGGAAGAGACCGATGCGTCGGTCGACGCCCCTGACGACGACGCCGCGGCGACGACCGAGGAGGTACCGCCGCCCGTCGTCGACGACACCGAACGCCTCACGAAACTCGCGCGAGAAGCGGTCGACGACGACGAAGCCGACGCGTACCGCACGGACCGCGACGAGCAACTCGCCGCGCACGACTTCACGGCGCGCGTGAGAGAGGACGACTCCGGCGAGACGCTCGTCCTCCACCCCGAGGAGTGGATGACGGAGGGCATGATCCACCCCGAGCGCGTCGACGACACCGACCGCGCCATCGAACTGTCGCTCTCCGGCACCGACAGCCCGGACGACTGGCGGGCCGTCGACGACCACAACCGCGACATCGTCCGGCGCGTGCGTGACGCCCACGGCGAACCGCACGCGACCGCCGTCGACGTCCTCGCGGACTTCGCGAGCAACCACTACGCGAAACCCATCGACGACCTGTCCGCCGAAGAACTCCGCGAGTTCCGCGGGGACTACGTCACGCGGAACGCGTGGCTCGACGACGAGACCGTTGCGGTCCTCGAGGAGAGCGTCGACTACGCGTTCGACGCTGCCGAAGAACGAGTGCCCGATTGGTGACCGCTCGCGCGGTCGAGGTGCCAGACGCGGTCTACTGCTGTTCGTCGACGAGGTCGCGGATCTCGTCCGCGCGCTCCTCGTCGGTCACGAGCTTCGAGAGCGTCCATTCGACCTGGTCCATGACGGCGGCGTAGCCGTCCTCGGTGAGTTCGTACTGGTTCGTTCGCTTGTCCAGTTCGGACTTCTCGACGAGCCCCATCCCGACGAGTTCGTCGAGGTTGGGGTACAGACGGCCGTGGTTCACTTCGGTCCCGTAGTAGTCCTCCAGTTCGCGCTTGATGGCGAGTCCGTACATCGGTTCCTTCGCCAGGATGACGAGGATGTTGTGCTGGAACGCCGTGAGTTCTCGCGCGATGCCCTGCTTGCCGGTGACAGATTGCGCCTCTGACATGGGTAGTTAAATGTCATCGAGCTATTTAACAGTTCTCAACTATTCGAATTTCTCCCCCTCTGATCGGCCCTAGGACGGCGATAGCAGGTGGTATTAATGGGTCGTTTCCAGTGGTGATACCCGACGGCACTTAAGGCTTATATATCACTCTACTGCCTTTCATCGCATGGTTCGCTCGCGCGCGGACCGAGAACGAGGGGCGAACCATCGCCCGAACGAGCTAGCATAGAACTGGTATGTAAATTTGTCTGGTACGAATGGCGGAAGATTCGCCCCGACGCGGTGACGACTTGACCAGTCGACCGTCTGACCAGTGATGGGGTCCCTGCCGGCCTGGACGACGACTCGTTCGTGAACGCGGACGGCGGGTGGATGGAGCGCGAACGAATCACGGACGCTCGCGGGAATCGAAGGGTCTATCCGGTTCTCCCTCGCAGTCTTGGCCTGCAATGACGAACCTCTGGGAAGACCTCGAGACGGGCCCGAACCCGCCCGAGGAGATCTACGCAGTCGTCGAGTGCCTGAAAGGCGAGCGGAACAAGTACGAGTACGACAAGGACGTTCCCGGCGTCGTCCTCGACCGCGTCCTTCACTCGAACGTCCACTATCCCAGCGACTACGGGTTCCTCCCGCAGTCGTACTACGACGACGAGGACCCCTTCGACGTCCTCGTCCTCGTCGAGGACCAGACGTTCCCGGGCTGTATCATCGAGGCCCGCCCCGTCGCCCTGATGAAGATGGACGACGACGGCGAGCAGGACGACAAGGTCATCGCGGTCCCTTCCGAGGACCCGCGCTACGACCACATCGAGGACCTCGAGGACATCCCCCAGCAGCAACTCGACGAGATCGACGAGTTCTTCGCGACGTACAAGAACCTCGAGGAGGGCAAGGAAGTCGAGACGCTCGGTTGGGAGGACAAGCAAGCGGCGAAAGCGGCCATCGAGCACGCGATGGACCTCTACGAAGAGAACTTCTGACGACGCACGACGGATGGTCTTTCGCTGGCGTCGGTCGTGACGCCGTTTTCAGGATTCGTCCTCGTCAAGCCCGTCCTCGGCGAGCCACGCGCGTACCGGTCTTCGGTCGAGTGCGCCCGTGACGAGGAGGGCGATGCCGACGAGTGCGAGCGCGGTGCCGGGGAGGACGGCGCGGAGGGCGACGACGAGTGCGACGCCGAGGAAGCAGGCGACGGCGCCGAGTCCGATGCGGGCGGCGGAGCGGTTGTCGTCCATCTCTCGACTTCCGGTCGCGGCGCGGTCCTGATAGCAGATGTGGTTCCCATCGACGGACGCGAGTGCATTTGGTTCGGGCGAGGGGTATTCGGGGTGGGCTCGCGGGGGTATTCCCCCGAGTTATCCCGACGACCACACGCATTCGTTATGAGCATGGGTAATATTATGCGTGGTCGGCCCCTACCATCTATCGTCATGGCCAGTGCACGACACCCAACCACCGAACCCGACGACGACGACGTCGACGAAGACCGTCGGACGCGACACGACGGCGACCACCCGAGCGTCGGCATCGCCCACCCGACCGTCGTCCCGACGAACTCCGAAACCCGCGACCGTTAGCCCGCCCCGCGACGACGGTTTCAGGAGGGTCGTCGACGGCGGATTCGCCCATTCTCGGCACTATCGGTCACTTACGATGCTAAAAGAAACTTCTTGTATCCCACCCCGTTACTGGCAGGTATGGGTTTGTTCGACCGGCTACGCGGCGACGATGCACCACGCGTCGCCTTCTTCGGAATCGACGGGGTACCGTACAGTCTCATCCGCGACAACCCCGACGTGTTCCCGAACTTGAACGCGATCGCTGACGAGGGGAGCGCCGGTGCGATCGACTCCATCGTCCCACCGGAGTCCAGCGCGTGCTGGCCCGCACTCACGACCGGCCGGAACCCGGGAGAAACCGGCGTGTACGGGTTCCAGGACCGCGAAGTCGGGTCGTACGAGACGTACGTGCCGATGGGTCGAGACGTCCAGGCGGACCGCGTCTGGGATCGCGTCACCGACGACGGACGGAACGCGACCGTCATGAACGTCCCCGTGACGTTCCCGCCGCAACGCGACGTCCAGCGGATGGTGAGCGGATTCCTATCCCCGGGCATCGACAAAGCGGCGTACCCCGAGGAACTCCGCGAGTACCTCGACTCCATCGACTACCGCATCGACACGAACGCGAAACTCGGGCACAAGGACGACAAGTCCGAGTTCATGGAGAACGCCAGGAAGACCGTCGACGCGCGCTACGAGGCGTTCTCGCACTACGTCGCGGAGGACGACTGGGACCTGTTCTTCGGCGTGTTCATGACGACGGACCGCGTGAATCACTTCCTGTTCAAGGACTACGAGGAGGACGGCGAGAACAAGGACCTCTTCCTCGAGTTCTACAGCAAGGTCGACGAGTACCTCGGGAAGCTCCGCGACCAGCTTCCCGAGGACGTGACGATGCTCGTCGCGTCCGACCACGGGTTCACGAGCCAGGACTACGAAGTCCACCTGAACGCGTGGCTCGAAGAGACCGACTGGTTGTCGTACGAGGACGACGACCACGCCGAACTCGACGACATCGCGGACGACACCGAAGCGTACTCGCTCATCCCCGGCCGCTTCTACGTGAACCTCGAAGGCCGCGAACCACGCGGAAGCGTTCCCGAAGACGAGTACGAGGCCGTCCGCGACGACCTCAAAGCAGAACTGAAAGCCCTCGAAGGCCCGAACGGCAAGAAAGTCGCGCAGCGCGTCATCGAGAAGGAGGACGCGTTCCGCGGCGACCACGAAGACATCGCGCCCGACCTCGTCGTCATCCCGAACCACGGCTTCGACCTCAAAGCCGGATTCAAAGGCCACGACGACGTGTTCGGCCAGGGACCGCGTAACGGCATGCATTCCTTCGAGAACGCGAGCCTGTTCGTGGACGACGACGACGCGAACATCACCAATACCGACCTCTACGACATCTCGCCGACGATCCTCGACCTGATGGACGTCGACTACGAGCGTGCCGAATTCGACGGCGCGAGCCTCGTATAACAACAACCTTTTTTCTACGTTGGGTGCGCTCGCTTCGCTCGCGCACCCGCCTTGAAAAAATGTTGATGAAAAAAGGGCCGAGCGCTCCCTCCGGTCGCGCTCGGTAGGTGCGCTGGAGACGACCGCACCGCAACCACGCCGCTCCTGCACCGCGACCTCGCCCTCTCCAGCCGACCCGCTCGTTGCACTCGCGGGTCCCTCGCACGGCATCATCGGTGCCGCGCTCACCGCCGTTCGCGCGGCACCGCCAGCGCGCGCCTGCCGGTCTTCCGAGTTCTAGATTCCCCGGTCTGGGCCGTGCTCAGCGTCGCCTGGGTGTGTTGCATGAACATTCTTTTCTCGGTGGTTGTCGAAGCTCGTAGTATGACTCAGCGCTGGCAGTCCCGCTCGATTCCGGGGGTGGTGACGATGCTCACGCTCGCGGTCGCATTCACGGCGATGTTCGCGGGGTTCGAGAACTGGTGGGTTGCGTTCGTCGTCGGGTTCGGGTTCGTGTTGCCGGCGGCGTCGATGCTCGCCGGAAGTCGATCCGAGTCGTCAACGTCGAGTGCGGACGCTGACGAAACGCCGACGGCGACGACGAACGACGAGGAGACGTCGAAAGACGATGCGATGCACGAAATCAGGGAACGTTACGCGCGTGGCGAACTCTCCGAACAACAGTTCGAGACGAAACTGGAGCGCCTCCTAGAGACCGAGACGCTCGAAGACGCCCGGAAAGGCATCGAGGAATCCCGACGCAACCGCGCGGACCGCGAACCCGCAACCCGCGAATACGAATACGAGTAACCGCGGCGCGTCTGCGGTCGCATTGCGGTCGCGGTGCGTCTGCGGTGCGTCTGCGGTGCGGTTGCGGTGCGGTCGTCTCCAGCGCACCTACCGAGCGCGACCGGAGGGAGCGCTCGGCCCTTTTTTCATCAACGTTTTTTCAAGGCGGGTGCGCGAGCGAAGCGAGCGCACCCAACGTAGAAAAAAGGTTGTTTAGAAGAGGTCGTCGAGTTCGTCGTTCTGGAAGCTTTCGGTGTGGTCGATGTCGTCGGCTTGTTGGCGTTCGCGGGCTTCTTTGGCGCGTTCCATGAATTCGTCGATGCGGCGGGAGCGTTCGACGCCGCCGAGGAGGACGAGTGCGGCGAGGCGGTCGGAGTCGAGGGGGAAGTCGCCGCCGCGGACTTGGAGGCTGCCGGTTTCGTCTTCGACGTATTTGCGGGCTTTTTCGACGCCTTTGCGGGGGATGGCGTCGGGGCGGCCGGCGATGACGAGGAGGGCGGCGTCGGCGGTGGTGGCGTCGGGGAGGCTGGTGCCGGTGAGGAGTGCGTTGCGGGTGATGGTGGTGACGACGTTGATGTTGTCTTCGGCGGTTTCGCCGCCGGTGGCGCTGGCGTAGCCGAGGCAGGCGATGCCGCCTTCGCGGAGGGTGTTGATGATCTCTGAGGAGTCGACGACGCTTTCGGCGACGCCGTCGACGTTTTCGCCGGAGGCGAAGAGGAGGCCGATGCGTTGGGCGATGTTCTGGTTGATGGTTGCGAAGGCTTCTTCGACGCTTTCGCCGGCGTCGTGCCAGGCGTCGTTGTCGACGAGGAGTGTGGAGTCGGTTTCGCGGGCGAGTGTTTTGAGGGAGCGGCCGGCGTTGGCTTGGTACATGGCGCCTTCGCCGCGGCCGGGGAGGATGCCGAGGCCGTAGATTGGGATGGAGTAGACGCGTTTGAGTTCTTTGGCGAGGACGGGTGCGCCGCCGGAGCCGGTGCCGCCGCCGAGGCCGGCGACGACGAAGATGGCTTCGGCGCTGGCGGTGATCTTGCCGTCGAGTGCGTCCATGACTTCGATGGCGTCGGCTTGCATGACTTCGGCGCCGAGTTCGTTGTCGCCGCCGACGCCGTGGCCGTTGACGCGGTCTTGGCCGACGAGTTGTGTTTCGATGTCGAGGTTGCGGAGGTCGGCTTCGGCGGTGTTCACGCCGAGTGCGCCTTGGACGGCTCCGAATCCCATTTCTTGATCGAATTCGGCCAGGCGTTGTGTGAGTTTCCCGCCGGCCTGGCCGATGCCGATGAGGACCACTTTCATGTGCCGGTCGTTGCCGTGGGTTGCACATAGACCTTCCCCATGGCGTTGGGTGTTGGTGCGTTTGGTGTGTTGGTGCGTTTGGTGTGTTGGTGCGTTTGGTGTGTTGGTGCGTTTGGTGTGTTGGTGCGTTTGGTGGGCGAGGGTTGATAGGGGGTTGGGGGGCGAGTGGGCGTATGCCAGGTGATTTCGAGGAGCGGCTTGCGGCGGTGGACGATGCGCTGGATGCGTCGGCTGATTCGACTGGGAGTGAGTGCGAGCAGGAGGTGGTTGGTGGTGGCGGTGATTGGGATGGTTGGGTGGCGGACGATGGTGGTGATTCGTCGGTGTCGGGCGGTGATGGGGCGGCTGGTGCTGAGGCGGTTGCTGATGCTGGTGCGGCGGCGGACGTGGCGGCGTTGACCGAGCGAGTGGCGGAGTTGGAGGCGGCGGTGCAGGCGCTCCGTGGGTACGCTGGGAGCGTGCGCGCGGTGAACGATCGTGTCGAGGAGCGTGCGGATGCGGCGGTGTCGACGACGGAGGCGGTGGGGGATCGCGTCGACGAGTTGGCGCGTCGCGTGGACGAGCTGTCGTGGTGCGTCGAGGACGGTCGGCGTCCGGCCGGGGAGCGTTCGCGAGGAAGCGCGCGTGTGGGGGGCGGGGGTGCGGCGGGTGCAGGGGGTGCAGGTACGTCGCGCCGGGACGCCGAGGCCACGGCTGGCGGCACGGGCGAGCGGTCGCATCGTCGAGCGTCCGGGGGTTCCCGGGCCGGGGGTCGCGAGGGTGAGCCGCCGGAATCGGACGCTGGTTCGTCGAGCGCGGGCCAGGCGTCCGGCGTCGCGTGGCCGCCGGAGGCGCCACGGGAGCCGTACGGTGACGTGGACGCTGACGACGACCGCGAACGACCGGGGCTGGTCGCGCGCCTCCGGGATGCGCTGTGAGCGTGCGGGTGGCGATGGCGGTCGTGCTCGCCGTCGCGTTGCTGGCCGCTTCGATGCCGGGCGTGCAGTCGGCGAGGGAGCGTGCGACCGCGGACGCGATTCGCAGCGATGCGCGGACGCTCGCGGCGGCGGTGGACGCGATGCGGGACGCCGAGCGTGGGTCGCGGCGCGTTGTCGCCGTCGAGGTGCCGGCCGCGTCGGTGGGGACGGTCGCGGTCTCTCGGGTGTCGGTGTCGAATCGAACGGTTCGGTATCGACTCGAGAGCGGTCGCCGTGGCGGGGTCGCGCTCCCGGCGTCGGTCCGGGTCGGTCGCGGGGACGCGCTCGTGCTCCGGGGCGCTGGCACGCATCACGTGGTCGTCACGGCGACGGCGCGTGGCGTCGTCGTCTCGCACGACCCCCTGCGGCTCGGGCGCGTCGGCGTGGACGAGCGTTTATACGACGTGACGCGGCCAGCGTCGGCATGTTCGACGTGGGTGCGGACTGTACGTGCACGACGAGCTTCGACGACGGGGCACTCCGGGTTGACGCCGACGACTGTCGGGGCGGCGGCGACCTGGTGACCGAACCGGCGTGCCGGGCGGCGGTCGTCGACGCGTGCCGAACACGCGACGTCGACGCCGTCGTCGTGCGCGAGAACGGGTTCGAGCGACGGTACGGCGACGGCGTGGTGGCGTTGTTCGTCGCCGCCGGTCGGTTCCTCGCCAGGCTCGCGGGCAGGGACGACCCGCTCGTGCGGCGAGTGCGCCGGGACCCGCTCGGTGCGGCCCGGGACGCGGTCGCTCGCGCGCCACCGGTCTGCGAGTGGGCGGCGTCGTCCGGGCTGGCGGTCGCCGCGGACGGGCTCGATGGCTACGACGCCGTCGTCGAGTACGAGGGGCCGGCGGTCGCGGCGAGTCGCGTCCGACTGTCGGCGCCCGACGAGTGGACGGTTGCGTCGCGGCGGTCGCTCTCGACGGGAGGGACGGCGACGCGGTACCGCGACGAACGCGGTCGGGCACGGTACCACCTCGCGCCGCCGTGGACTGACCTCGACGCGGACGGTCGCGAGACGTTCCGGCGCGCGTACGAGCGAATCGCCGCCGGTGACGCGGGGGTGCCAGGCGCGCACCGAGGCAGTGCGGGGTCGGTGGACGTGGGGTCGGCGGACGCGCTGGCGACGACGGCTCGGGCGCCACGTCGTGCGGTGGCGGCGGTCACCGGCGGCGACCCGAACCCGATGGTCGTGGACGTGCTCCACCGGCAGACGACGGGCGACGGCGTCCTCGAGGACGCGTTCGCCGACCCCGGGGTGACCGACGTGTTCGCGCCGAGCGACGCGGACGGGCCGGCGTTGCGCGTCGGACTCGGCGATTCGGGGTCGGTGCCGACGAACTGTCGCCTGACCCGGGATGGTGCGTCGGCGCTCGCGTCCAGCGTCCGTGCGGACAGCGGCCGGGCGTTCTCGCGGGCGACGCCGACGGTCGACGCGGCGACGACGGTCGGCGAGACGCCGGTTCGGGTCGCTGGCGTCCGGGAACCGGTCGCTGAGGGCGTCGGGTTCGCGTTCCGTCGCGGCGGCGAGGACGCGTTCACGCTCCCGGCGCTAGTCGCGAACGGGACGCTCCCGGCGAGTGCGGCGGCGTTGCTCTCGCTCGCGACGCGGCGGGCCGCGGCGACGCTCGTTGCCGGAGCCCGGGGTGCGGGGAAGACGACGCTCCTCGGTGCGCTCTGCTTCGAGCTGGCGCCGTCGACGCGAGCGGTGTTCGTCGAGGATACGCCCGAGTTACCCGTGAGTGCGCTTCGCGACGACGACCGTGACGTGCAGGGCGTTCGGACGAGCGAGCGCGGCGACGGCCTGGACGCGGCGGGTGCGCTCCGGACCGCACTGCGGCTCGGCGAGGGCGCGCTCGTGGTCGGGGAGGTCCGGGGGAGCGAGGCGCGCGTGCTGTACGAGGCGATGCGCGTCGGAGCGAGTAGCGACGCCGTCCTGGGGACCATCCACGGTGACGGTGCGCGTTCGGTCCGCGAGCGCGTCGTCGAGGACCTGGGCGTGTCGGCGTCGTCGTTCGCGGTGACCGATTGCGTCGTCACGTGCCGGCGCGTCGCCGTCGACGGATCGCTGGCACGCCGGGTCGCGCGCATCGAGGAGGTCGTCGGGGACGGCGAGGACGCGTCCTTCGAGGCACTGTACGCGCTCGACGACGAGGGGCGGCTCGAACCGACGGGCCGGATCGCTCGCGGGAACAGCGCGCTCGTCGCCGGACTGGCTGGGCCGACGGAGGACTACGCGGATGCCCGGGAGTCGCTCGCGGCGCGCGAAGCGACCCTCGCCCGGCGCGCACGGGACGGCCACCACGACCCGGGGGCGTGGTCCGCGTGACCGCCGGCGGTCGCGTCGCGAGCCTCTGTCGGCTCTTCGGTGCGCTCGCGCCCGTCGACGTCGACCCCGGCGAGGCCCTCCGCGGGGCTCTCGCGTCACTCGGCGTCCCGGTCGCGGCTGAGACGGTCGTCCGTGCGGGCTACGGTGCCGGCATCGTCGCTGGCGCCGCCGTCTTCGCCGTCGGTGCAGTGGTCGGCCTTCCGGTCGTCGTGCTCGCGCCGCTCGCGCTCGTCGCCGTGCTCGCGGTCGCACACGCCTGTCACGAGCTTCCGGCCGTGTTCGCCGCTGTCGAACGACGGCGGGCGCTCGGTCGGGCACCGGACCTCGTCGCTCGCATCGCACTCCGCCTCCACGTCGAACCGGCGCCCGAACCGGCGGTCGCGTTCGCGGTCGACGCCGCCGACGACGCGCTCGCGGACGCGCTCGCCGCGCACGCCCGCCGGACCGGCCGGTACGACCGCGCCCTCGCATCGTTCGCGGACGACTACGCGACGGACGCGCCCGGGCTCCGGCGCGCGTGCCACCTGCTCGCGACCGCGACGGACGCACCCGACGGCGACCGTGCTCGCCGCATCGACCGTGCGTTCTCGGCGGTCCTCGACGGCACCCGCGACCGCTTGCGAACGTACACGACCGGGCTCTCCGGCCCGGTGAACGCGCTGTACGCGTTCGGCGTCCTCCTGCCGCTCGCGCTCGTCGCCGTCCTCCCGGCCGCCGGCGCCGCCGGCCTCCCCGTCTCGCTTCCCGTCGTCGTCGCCATCTACGACGTCGCACTTCCGCTGTGTCTCCTCGCCGCGACCACGTGGATCGTCGCGAACCGTCCGGTCGCGTTCCCGCCGCCGCGCGTCCCGCGCGACCACCCGGCCGTCCCCGAGAGGCGCTGGCCGGCGGTCGCCCTCGGCGTGCTCGCGGGCGCGGTAGTCGCCGGGGCCGTCGTCGGGCTCACGGCGTTCGGCGTTACGAGCCGCGTCCCCCGGTGGCTCGCGCCAGTCCTCGCCGTTGCGATCGGTGGTGGCGTCACCGCCCATCGCCTGTCCGCGGCCACCGGCGCGGTCCGCGAGCGCGTGCTCGACGTCGAGGCCGGACTCGTCGACGCCGCGTACGCGGTCGGTCGTCGCGTCGCGGACGGCGACGCCGTCGAGGACGCCCTGGCCGCGGGCGCGAACGCACCCGGCGAGACCGGCGACGTGTTCTCGCGTGCACGCGCCGTCCAGGCGCGCCTCGGCGTCGGGACGCGCGAGGCGTTCCTCGGCGAGTACGGCGCGCTCGCGAACCTCCCGAGTGAGCGAGCGCGCGCCGTCGTCGATCTGCTCGCGCTCGCCGCCGCGCAGGGCGCGCCCGCCGGTCGGGCGGTCGTCGCCGTCGCCGACCACCTCGAGGACCTCCAGGCCGTCGAGCGCGCGTGCCGGGACGACCTCGCCGCCGTCACCGGCACGCTCCGGTCGACGGGGCGTGCGTTCGGGCCACTCGTCGGTGGCGCCACCGTCGCGCTCGCGGACGGCCTCGCCACGCCCGGCGCACTCCTCGGGGACGCCCCCGGTCCGACCGTCGACACCGCGGCGCTCGGCGTCGCCGTCGGCGCGTACGTCCTCGCACTCGCGGCCCTCCTCGCCGCGCTCGCGGTCGTCCTCGAGTCAGGCGTCGACCGCGCCGCACTCGGCCGGGAACTCGCGACCGCGCTCCCGACCGCCGGCGTCGCGTTCACCGGCGGCGTCGTCCTCACGGGCGCACTCGTCTGATAGCGGAACCGATGGCGGTCGGTTCCGCGAGGGATCGGGGGGAGTCATTTCGGCGAGGGATCGGGGGGAGTCATTTCGGCGAGGGATCGGGGGGAGTCATTTCGGCGAAGGATCGGGGGGAGTCATTTCGGCGAGGGATCGGGGGAGTCATTTCGGCGAGGGATCGGGGGCAGTCATTTCGGCGAGGGTTCAAGTCGGATGGGGCGGCCACGGCCTGCATGCTGGACGTCCCACTCGATGCGACGTACTACTGGCTCGGGCTCGCGCTCGCGAGCCTCGTCGTCGTCGGCGTCGCCGCCGACCTCCCGACGCAACCGCCACCAGATGCGCCGGGTGCGGCGAACACGGTCGACGCGCTCGCCGCGAGCGACTACCCGGGCACCGCGACCCATCCCGTCGACGCCGAGAGCGTCCGGCTCACGCCTCGAAGCATCGGGCTCCGGACGGACGCGGGTGCGACCCATGCGGCGTTCGCGTTCGGTCCCGTCACCCCCGTCAGCGGTGAGTCGGCGCTCGTTGCGGTCGCGCGTGGCGTCCCGCCCGAGCACCGCTTCGAGTCGCCAGAGGCGTTCGCCGCCGCCGCGGAGCACGCACGCCGGACCGCGCGGAACGCCACGTGGCGCAATGCACCCGACGAACTCCTCGTCCGTACCGTCAACTGGGGTGACGTACATGTCACGCTCGTCCTCGCGTGAGCGGATGGACGACGCCGACAGCGGGGAGGACCGCGGCGAGCGCGCCCAGACCGGGCCGATACCGGCGCTCGCGGCGACGGTCGTCGTCGGCGCGGCACTCGCGCTCTACGCGTCGACGCTCTACGGTGTGTTCCCGTCGACCTCGGACCCGCGCGTCGCCGAGCCGACGCTCGAACGGGCGACCGAGGCGGTCGTCGACGACGGCATCGCTCGTCCCGACGACCTCGCGAACGCCCTGGACGCCGCACCCGCAGGCTACGACGCCGCCGTGGTGCTCGTCGCCGACGACGAACGATGGCGCGTCGGGCCGGCGAGTCCACCGGACGCGGCCAGCGCCGCCCGCCCCGTGAGCGTGCGAGTCGCGCCCGGCGTCGTCGTCGCCGGCCGCCTCCGCGTGGAGGTGTGGCGATGACGCCGTCCGCGTCGTCCGCGTCGTCTCCCTCGTCACTGTCGTCGCTACCGACGCTCGCCACCGCCGATAGCGGGACGAGCACGACCCTCGACGTGACCCTCTGCCTGTTGCTGGTCTCCGCGGCGGTCGGTGTACTCGCCGCCGCCGGACCGCCCGTCGACGACCACGACCCGCGGACGGCGGACGCGGTCGCGGACCGACTGACGGCCACCACCGTCGCCGTCGACTACGTACTCGGCTCGGGGGACGGGACGAACACGCCACTGGAGGGGACCGCATCGGTTGCGGCGCGCGAGCGAACCGTCCAGGGGACGCCCGCCGCCCTGCTCGCTCGCGCCGCCGTCGCCGACCTCGCCGTCGCCGACGGCGCCGTGGTCGGATCGACGCCCGCTGAAGCCAGTCCGTTCGAGCGTGCGGTCGCGAACCGGACCGGACGCGTCGTCGCCGACGTCGACGCGTCGGTGAACGTCACGGCGACGTACGCGCCGGTCCCGGGGAGCGACGTCCACGGTCGCGCGACCGTCGGCCCCAAGCCACCGGCGGACGCGGACGTCTCCGTCGTCCGCGTGCGAGTTCCGGTCGGGCGCGGTGATTCCGGCGTGCACGCTGAGCGAGCGACTGCGCGTGGGGCCGATCGCGACGGGTTCGCCGGCGTCGCTCGCGTCCTCGCGGACGCGACGGTCTCGACCGTTTTACCCACCTCTCGGGCGCGCTGGGCGCTCCGGGACGCGGCCACCGCTGGCGTCGTCGCGGCCCGCTACCACGCCCTCGGGCGTGCACTCGGCGTCGACGTCGACGCGGCGCTGGACGGCGGCGACGTCGAACGCGCGAACGAGAACCTCGCCAGCGCGCTCGCCGACCGGTTCGAGCGCGCGCTCCGTGAGCAGTACGACACACCCGAGGATGCCGCGAACGCGACCGCGAACGGCTGGAGTGCGACCGCTGGCGCCGGAAGCGCGCCGCGTCCGCGAACCGTCACCGTAACCGTCAGGACGTGGTCCGCGTGAGACTCGCGGACGACGACCGCGGGCGCGTACCGTTCGCGCTCGTCGGCGCGCTCCTGCTGGTCGCGAGCGCGAGCGTCGCCACAACGGTCTCCCAGCCCCAGCCAGAGCCCGGGCCGCCGGACGCTGCCGTCGCCAGCGATCACGCCGTCTCCAGTGCACGCACCGCGGTTCGGTCGGCGGTCGCGACCGCGCTCGAACGTGGCGCCGCAGACCCGGTCGTCACGCCGGCGGACTCGCCGTACGGGCGCGTCCTGAACGACAGCACGCCCTACCGGGACGCGCTCCGGGTGCGAGCGTACGTCCGCGTTCAGCGAGCCCTCCAGGCGACGACCGTCCGCGTCGGAGATGCGACCGCCGCCGCCGGCACCGCACCGGTGGCGACCCCGAGCGACCTCCGCGCGGGCAAACGCGACGTCTCACTCGTCGGACACGGGAACGGGACGGTGACCGCGACAGTGAGGAACGTCTCCGTCGTCGTACGCGTCGACGGGACGGTCGTCGACACCGAGACGCACGACGTCACGGTGACGGTGGCGTCGCCAGCGCTCGTCCTCCACGACCGCGTCGAGCGCTACGACGACCGCCTCGACCGGGGCGTCGTCGACGGCCACGGGTTCGGTCGCCAGTTCGGTGCCCGCCTCTACGGCGTCTCGTGGCTCCGCGGGTACGCCCAGTACGGCGGTGCGCCCGTCGGGAACGTCGTGTCGACGCGGCACGTCGCGCTCGCGGCGAACGGAGCGGCTCTCGCCACGCAACGGTCGGTGTTCGGTCGCGCCGACGCCGCCGCGTCGCGCGCACACCGTCGCGCCCTCGTTCGCGTCGGCATCCGAGACGTCACCCAGCAGTACTCTCGCCCCGGTATAGACGCCGAACGGTACCTCGACGCCGTCCTCGGGTCGCATCCCGGCGGGTCGTTCTCGCACGCGTCGCCGGGGGCGCCAGCGATCCCGTCCGGGTCCGCCGGTCCCGGTGCGGAACTCGACGTGTCGGTGGATGCGACCGCGGACGACGCGTTCGCGGACTTCCTCGCGGGCACGGACGGCGCGAGCCTCGACGGCGTCCTCGCCGGCACGTACCACGTCCGGCTCGAGACCGCGGCGCGCGTGCAGTCGCTGGACCCCGCCGGAACGCCGTCGCCGGAGCGTCCCGGCGAGAACTGGACGCACGTCGAGACGACGATGCGGACCGAGACGACCGTCGAGAACGGCACCGCCGCCGTTCCGAGCACCGACGGCGAGGCGGTGCTTGCGGCGAGTCGCACGCGCGTCGTCGCCGTCACTCGAACGTCTCGGGCGCGGTGGACGCGCGGGAACGAGACGCGGACGACGACGGACGCGACCGTCGAGCGCGTCCGCGTCGGCATCGCGGTGCTCGCGGAGCACGCACCGGCGAGTTCGGTCGCGCGACGTGTTCCAAGTGCGTTCCACGAACGCGGCAGCGTCGACCCGAACCTCGTCGACGTCGCCGAGGACGCTGACGGCGTGTTCGAGACGTACGGCGGCGTGGACGCGATCGCGGCGCGCGTCGCGACCGACGGGACGGACGCCGTCGCGCGTGGCCCCGACGGTCGGGCCCGACCGTCGACCCTGCAGGTGAGAGGGACGACCACGAACCGGACGCGAGCGGTCGTCTACCGGGACGTCGCTGCACTCCGCGACGAGGTCCGCGACCTCTCCGTGTCGGTCGAACGCGGGAGCGTCCTCGGCGGCGACCCACCGACCGCGCGCCTGCTCGCCGCCGTCCGCGAGCGCCGCGACTCCCTCGCCCCGGCGTCCACGACGTACGACAGCGTCGCCAGTGCGGCGAGCGTCGCCGCCCAGCACGCGTACCTCGACCACGTCGAGCGCCGCCTCGAAGCGCGCGTGGAAGCTGACCGCGCCGTCGGCTCTCGCGCCAGACGCCTCGTCCAGCGCACGCTCTCGGACGCGACCGACCGCGCGGTCGGGAGTCTCGCCGACGTCCAGACCGCCATCCGCGACACCGACAGTACGCCACCGCCCGCGGTCGAGAACCACCTCGTCGGCGGTGTCGACGTCGCCGTCGCCGGGTCGCCGTCGTACCTCGTCGTCGACAGCATCGACGCCGAACGGGTCCGTTCGGTCGAACGCGACGGGAGCGTGCACGCGCTCGCCGCCCGGAACGTGAACGTGTTCACGGTGCCGACGGACGACGCGACGAACCGCGTCGTCGACGCGGTGATGCCCGAGAACAACGGCACGAGCCTCCGCGATGCCGTCCGCCAACTCCAGCGGGCGAACGCCGTCGCGGACGCCGACCGGACGGACGCACTCACCCGGAAGCATCATCGACTGCGTCGCGCCGTCTCCCGGTCGGTCGCGCGGACCCGCGGTCGGGTCGCGAGCACGCTCGCCGCGCGGACGACGCTCGATGCCGACGCCGCGACCGTCGCAGTCCAGTCCGCTTTCGAGACGTACCCGTCGACGCGAGCACGCGCAGACGCTATCGTGAACGGCGACGTCACCGCGCGAATCGTCGACGCCGCCGCCGCCCGCGCTCGCGACCCCAGCGACCGGTTCCGGGACGCGACCAGGACGCACGTCGCGGCGACGCTCCGCGACGCCCGCGCCAGTAGCGAGATCCGGCCACCGGACGACGGCGTCGCGGCACTCAGGACAGCCCTCGGCGAGCACGCCACACAGGTCACCGGGGACGCAACCGAGAACGTCCTCGGCGGCGGGGAGAACGGGACGGACGCACCGTTCCTCGGCCTGCCGCTCGCACCCGTCCCCGGGTTCTGGTACGCGACCGCGAACGTCTGGGTCGTCGACGTCCGCGGCACGTACCCGACGTTCGCCGTTCGCGCCCGGAACGCCACAACTGGCCGGCTCGGGACGACGACGTACGTCCGGGACGGCGCCGGGGTCTCGATGGACGTCGACGGCGACGGCGTCGCGGACCGCCTCGGGTACGCCGACCGCGTCACCGCTCGCGCTACCGTCCCCCTCACGGTCGTCGTCCCACCAGGGAAGCGTGGCGTCGGCGACCGGAACCTCGTCCAGTTCGAGTCCTCCCCTGGCTGGCCGTGTCCGGTGTCGTCGCGGCAACCTGGCGCCGTCGACGCCGCCGTCGCGAACGAGAGCAAGGCCAACCGCTCGGCCGACGACGGCACGGACCCGACCGACGGCCTCGACTCGGCCGGTTGCGAGGATGCTTTGTACGCCGACCGGTTAGGAGCGGGTATGTTCCACGACCAGCGACACGACGTCGACGGGCTCTCCGTCGCGGACCTCCGCGCCGAGTACGTCGACGACCTCGCAACCGTCGTCGCCGAGTCCGGCATCGACGCCATCGTCGACGCGACCGACCTCGACCGCCCGGCCGTCGAAGCTATCGCCGACGGCGCCCTCCCCGCCGAGTTCATGCTCACGGATGCCGCCGCCGTCCTCTCCGTCCGCGACGGCGTTGCCGACCCCGACACCGTCGTCGAGATCGCCGCCGACCACCTCCTCCTCGGGATGACGACCGGCGTCATGGACGTCGACGCCGTCGCCAGCGAACTCGAGATCGACCTCGACGCGAAGGAAGTCCAGCAGAAGATCGAACGCCGCGCACCCATGACCTTCGACGAGTTCGTCCACGTCCAGCACGTCATCGCGAGCCGCCAGCGCTGACCTGGCGGTCCCTGGCAGACTTCCTTCAGAGACGGGCTCGCGGTGCGCGGTATTCGCGGGGAACGCGAGCCTTCAAGTTCCTCAGCCGCCTCGATTCGCGCATGCGAGTGGTCGTCCTCGGCTGTGGGTACGTCGGTATCGAACTCGGTCGGCAGCTCGTCGACCGTGGACACAACGTCGTCGGCGTCCGCCGGTCCGACGATGGCATCCGAGCGATCGAGCACGCCGGGTTCGAGGGCGTGCAGGCCGACGTCACCGACGGCGACGCCGTGTCGACCCTCCCGGACGCCGACGCGGTCGTGTTCGCCGCCAGCTCCGGCGGTCGCGGCGCGGACCGCGCACGCGAGGTGTACGTCGACGGCCTCCAGACCGCACTCGGCGAGTACGCCACCCGAGCGGACCCGCCGCGTCGACTCGTGTACACGTCGAGTACGGGCGTGTTCGGCGACCACGGCGGCAACGTCGTGGACGAGTCGACGCCGATCGAGCCGACGACCGCGAAGACGCGCGTCCTCGCCGCCGCCGAAGCGGTCGCGCTCGCCGCCGACCGCCTCTACGGCATCGACGGCACCGTCGCACGCTTCTCCGGCCTCTACGGCCCGGACCGCTACCGGCTGGAGCGGTACGTCGACGGCCCTGTGACGGAGGGGTACCTGAACATGGTGCATCGGGACGACGCCGCTGGCGCCGTCCGCTTCCTCCTGGAGACCGACCGTGCGCGTGGCGAGGTCGTGCACGTGACCGACGACGAACCCGCCGCCAAGTGGACGTTCGCGGACTGGCTCGCCGACGAATGCGGCGAACCCGAGCCCGAGAAGCAGACGAAGCACGAGCGCCTCGCCGACGAGGACCTGTCGACGGCCGCCGAACGCCGGATTCGCGCCGAGAAACGCGTCGACAACGCGAAACTCCGCGACCTCGGGTACGAGTTCCGGTATCCGACGTTCCGCGAGGGGTACGCCGCTGCCGTCGACGCATACCGAGAGCACTGACCGGCGGCGAACCCTCGTCGACACCCCTTTCTGTGGGGGTTATTCGCATGGGGAACCTTCTTTGCCTCCGGCATAATGTGGTCGGGCATGGCAATCGGGGTTCCCGGAACGCCACGGCTCGCCGCCCTCCCCGTCGGCAGCGAGCAGATGGGGGTCGCCGCGAACACCCTCCCGGTGGGTATCGAGCAGATGGGGGTCGCCGCGAACACCCTCCCGGTGGGTATCGAGCAGATGGGGGTCGCCGCGAACACCCTCCCGGTGGGTAACGAGCAGATGGGGCTCGTCGCGGCCGTTATCGTCATCGTTCTCGGCGTTCTCGGTGCGATCGCGTGGTGGGTGAAGCGCCGGCGGCATCCGGCGCGACGACTCGAGCGCGCCCTCGCCGACGTCGAGACGGCGTCCATCCTCATGCATCCGAACCCGGACCCGGACGCGATGGCGTCGGCGATGGCCGTGGCGAGCATCGCGGACGACGTCGACACGAGCACGGAACTCCAGTACCCTGGCGCGATCAGACACCAGGAGAATCGCGCGTTCCGGACCATGCTCGACCTCGACCTCGACTGTATCGAGACGCGCGGCGACCTCGAAGACGCCGTCGTGCTCGTCGACCACAACGTCCCGCGCGGGTTCCAGGGGGCGGAGGGCGTCGAACCGGTCGCGGTCGTCGACCACCACCCCGGCAACGGGACGGGGAAGATAACCGACGTCCGGCCGGAGTACGGTGCGTGCGCGTCCCTCTTCGTCCAGTACCTCCAGGAGCTGGATGCGACCGTCGGCGCCGACGACGGCCTCACCGTCACGCCCGAACTCGCGACCGGACTCACGTACGGTATCCAGTCCGACACCAACCACTTGACGAACGGCTGTACGGAGAACGAGTTCGAGGCGAGCGCGTACCTCTACCCGGCTCTCAGCCAGGACCTCCTCGATCGCATCGCGAACCCACAGGTCCCGATGGAGGTGCTGGAGACGAAGGCGCGAGCGATCATGGACCACGAGGTCGAGGGCTCGTATGCGGTCTGCGACCTCGGTGACGTCCCGAACGTCGACGCCATCCCGCAGGCGGCGGACGAACTCACGCACCGCGAGGGCGTCACCGCCGTCGTCGTGTTCGGGAATCACGACGGCACCATCCACGTCTCCGGGCGCTCCCGCGACGACCGCGTGCACATGGGCGAAGCGCTCCGCTCGGCGATCGAGGGCATCCCGATGGCGGAGGCTGGCGGACACGCTCGCATGGGCGGCGGTCAGCTCTCCCTCGACCACATGAACGGCATCGGACCGAGCAATGGCGTGAGCCGCGACGAGTTCAGCGACCGGTTGTTCACCGCGATGGCCGGCGACTACTGATCGCCGTCACCGGGTGGTCTCCCGACCCGTGGGACGAACTCCCCGGTCTCCCTGTAGACGCCACCGAGTAGCACGAGCGCCGCGGCCGCGGGCAACACGGCGCACGCGACGTAGATCGTCGAGAATCCGACGACGTCGATGAGCGGGAGCGTGACGATCGGGCCGAATCCGCCACCGACGTCCCCGAAGACGTTGTTCGTGCCGACGGCGCGCCCCATCTTGTCGTCCGGGACGAGGTCAGCCAGGAGCGCCATCAGTGGGCCGCTCGTGCCGCCCTGGCCGACGCCGACGCAGAGGCACGCGACGGCGAGCGTCGCGACCGAGTTCGCAGTCGCGAGGAGCACGAACCCGATGGAGGTCGTTGCGAGGAACACGAGGAGCGTGGGGACCCGGGACCCACGGCGGTCGCTGACGTAGCCGCCGACGTACATCGAGAGGCCTGCGGCGACGACGGTCAACCCCATGAAGATGCCGGAGGACCCCTGGGCGTCGAACCCGAGGACGTCGAGGCCGTTCTCGTCGAGGAAGAGGACGAGCGTCGCGAACAGCGCGCCGATGTACACGAACAGGACGGCGAAGTTCACGACGCCGACGGTGAGCGCGGGCAGGCTCGTGTCGACGTCCCACGGCTTCGCGGTCGCCCCTTTACTGGATTCGACGTGGGTTTCGGGCACGGTGGCGTACGCGATGGCGCTCGCGAGGAACGCGAACGCGGTGGCGACGACGAACGCGGTGACGGTGCCAGCGAGCTCGCTCACGATGCCGCCGACGACGACGCCCGTCGGGAACCCGAACAGGACGCCGCCGCGGATGAGGCCCATGTTCGCGCCGCGGGAGTTGGCGTCGCTGACGTCCGAGGCGATCGTGTACGCGGTCGCGAACACGAGCGCGCTCCCGATGCCCCAGAGGATCCGGGCGAGCATGAACCACCCCTCGGGGAACGGGGCGAGCATCGCGACGACGTACCCCGAGGTCGCGACGCCCTGAATGATCATCCCGACGACGAACGGCGTCCGCGTTCCGATGCGGTCGACGAGCGCGCCCGCTGGCGCGTTCGCGAACAACCGCGAGAACCGGTTCGCGCTCAAGATCGCGCCGACGAGGAACGACGAGAAGCCGAGGACCTTCCCGAGGTTCGGGAGGATCGGGTAGATGATGCCGCCGCCGAACCCGATGAAGAACGTGCTGGCGATGACCGCGGCGATGACGACGCCGTCGCCGGATATGCCGAGACGGTCGGAGACCCGACTGGCGACCCGATGCAGGAATCGTCGAAGCACGCTCAGTGGGGGCCTCCGGCGGGTACCAGTGTCACTGCGTCGAGTAGGTGACTGGACGCCATGACGGTTGTGAAACCGGCGCGCTCTGAGCGTGGCGACAGGTTGTTGAACGGGCGCGCTCTGAGCGTGGCGACGGGTCGTTGAATGGGCGCGCTCTGAGCGTGGCGACGGGTCGTTGAATGGGCGCGCTCTGAGCGTGGCGACGGGTCGTGGAACGAGAGCGCACTCGGCGTGGCGACGTTCGTGTCGGCAGAGCGGACGGCCTCGACGGGACGAACGCGACCCTTTTGTCTGCGACGCCGCTACGCTCGGGTATGGTTACAGCGACGGCGACGTGGGAGTACCGCGACCGTCACACGGACTCGTTCGGGCGGACGTACTTCCGGCGGTTCGGGGACGGCGTCGTCTCCAGCATCGGCCTCGGGACGTACCTCGGGGACGCGACGGACGCGGTCGACGAGGACTACCACGACGCCATCGTGTCGGCGATCGAGGGCGGCGTGAGCGTGCTCGACACCGCGATCAACTACCGGTGTCAGCGGAGCGAGCGCGTGGTCGGACGCGCTATCGCGGACGCCGACGTCGACCGCAAGGCGGTGCTCGTCGCCTCGAAGTGCGGGTTCGTGCCGTTTGACGGCGAGCGCCCCGCGGAGCCCGGCGCGTTCGTCAACGAGGAGTACGTCGCGGACGGCCCGCTCGACGCCAAGGACCTCGTCCGGGGCAGTCACGCGATGACACCGGCGTTCGTCCACGACCAGCTCGACCGCTCCCTCGACAACCTCGACCTGGACGTGCTCGACCTCTACTACCTCCACAACCCGGAGGTCCAGCTCGCCGAACACTCCCGCGAGGACGTCTACGACGGCATCGAGGAGGCGTTCGTCGCACTCGAGGAACGCGTCGCCACCGGCGACATCCGACACTACGGGATCGCGACCTGGGAGTGCTTCCGCGTCCCCCGCGACCACCCGAAGTACCTCTCCCTCGCCGAGGTCGTCTCGCGAGCACGAGCGGCCGCCGACCGCGCCGGGAACGCCGCGACGAGCTTCCGTGCCGTCCAGCTCCCGTTCAACGTCCACATGGCGGACGCGTTCACCGAGAAGAGTCAATCGAGCGCCGACGGCGACGTGAGCGTGCTCGAACTCGCGAACGACGCAGGCCTCGACGTGTTCACGTCCGCCTCGATCATGCAGGGCGACCTCGCCGACGGGCTACCAGAATCGGTCGCGGCGAAACTCGAAGGAGATACGGCGGCGCAGCGAGCGATCAACTTCGCGCGGTCCGCGCCCGGCGTCACGAGCGCGCTCGTCGGGTCCGCCTCGAGCACGCACGTCGCGGAGAACGTCGCCGCGGGGTCGTTCGACCCGCTCGGCGCGGACGCGTTCGACGCGACGTTCGAATAGTAAGAGACGAGCGATACGGGCCTCGAGGACGCGTCAGCGGAGTTCCTTCCATTCGCCACCGCACTCGGGACAGACGCGGACCGTCCCGATCTCGTCGGGGTCGTTCTTCGAACTGAGTTTCTTCTCGCAGTCGTTACAGTTCAGTCGTTCGTACGTGTCCTTGAACAGGGACCCGTCGCGCAGTGCCTTCCTGACTGATTTCATGACTCGACGTACGAAACCCCACGAATAAAACCCTGCGGGTGACCTGTCCCGAAACCGAGACGTCAAGGGGTTCACGGCACGCACTGCGCGAGACGTCCTGGGGTCGACGCACACCCCGGCGAGTGCGTTTCGGTTCGAAACCGTCAAGCGGACGCTCCCGTTACGCTTCGCCGTGACAACGGGACGGACGAAACTGTTCGGTGCGATGCTCGCGATGGTGTTCCTCGTGAACTTCCCACGCGTCGCGTTCGCACCGATGCTGGATGCACTAGCCGCGGCGTTCGACGTTACGTCCCAGGGGAAGGTCGGCCTCATCGCGACGCTCGTCTGGCTCGGGAGCGCACTCCCGCGCATCCCGACGGGCTGGGTGCTCACGCGCGTCGCCCGGCATCGCGTCATCCTCGCGACCGGCGTCGTCCTCACGGCCGCGGCGACGTTCACGACGTTCGCGTGGTCGCTGAACTCGGTGTACGTCGGCTCGCTCCTCATGGGGCTCGCCAGCGGCGCGTACTTCATCTCCGCGAACCCGCTCGTCTCCGAGTTGTTCCCCGAGCGCGTCGGGCGAGCACTCGGGGTCCACGGCACCGCGAGCCAGGTCGCCGCCGTCGCCGCACCGCTGTTCGTCGGCGCGGTCCTCGCCGCAACGTGGCTCGTCGTTCCCTTCGCGCGCTGGCGACTCGTCTTCGCGGCCATCGCCGTCTTCGCCGCCGCGACCACCGTCGTCTTCTACCTCGTCTCGCGCCGTGTCGAGCTCCCGGACGCCGGCTCCGCCGACCGCGACCTCCTCGCCGCCGCCCGCGCGCAGTGGCCGCTCGTCGTCGCTGGCGTCGTCTTCCTCGGCGGCACCGGCTTCGTCTGGAACGGCGTCTTCAACTTCTACGTCCAGTACCTCGACGTCGTCAAGGACGTGCCGCGGCCGACGGGCCGCGTCCTCCTCACGGGCATCTTCGCCGCGGGCGTCCCCGCGTTCTGGCTGACCGGCCGCATCGCGGACCGCGTCTCCCACGTCCCCCTCATCCTCGCCATCCTCGCCGGGTTCGCGATCCTGCTCGCGACACTCACCGTCGTCACCGGGCTCTACGCCGTCATCGCGGTATCGCTCCTCCTCGGGTACGTCATCCACTCGCTGTTCCCCGCGATGGACATCTACTTGCTCGACGCCCTCCCCGACGAACACCGCGGGAGCGCGTACGCGCTCTACTCCGGCACGATGATGCTCGTACAGTCCGCGGGGAGCGTCGTACTCGGAACGATGAACGACCTCGGCGTCACGTTCACCCAGGCGTTCCAGGGGTACGCGGTCGCACTCGCCGCCCTCCTCGTCGTCCTTCTCGCACTCCACGCGAACGGTCGCCTGCCGACGAGCGCGCGTGCCGTCGAGTGAGTACTCACTCGATTCGGTCGTAGACGGTGTGCCCACAACGCTTGCATTCGGTAGGTTCGCTCCGATATCGTTTCCCGCAACTCGCGCACTTCCAGCGATAGAACAGGTCCAGCAGTCCCATGTCCCGGCCCTTTCTCGTCGAACAGTGATCAATCCCGTGATCATGACGTCGCATTCGTGTGTGGATCCCTGGGATTCGATTCCGAGTGTCGCGCGCCCCGTGATTGTTGGCTTCGACCTGCTCGACTTCGAGTTCCGTCACCGCGCAAACTAAACGACTCCGGACCCGACCGTCGGATGATGGAGTACGTCCAGGAGCGCGTGACGACCCTCCACGATTACGGGGATGCGGCACCGGTCGCGCCCACCGACCGCGGCGCGGTCATCGTGCCGATGACAGAGCGCGAGCACGCCGGACTCGCGCCCGAGCGAACGCTCCGAGCGCTCGAAGCCGTCGACCCGGCGCGAGTCGTCGTCCCGCTGTCGGCGTCACCAGAGCACGTCGGCGACTTCAGGTCGTGGCTGTCGTCGTTCGACCTCGACGTCGACCTCCTGTGGTGCTCGTGCCCGGAGATCGACGACGTCCTCGCCGACCACGGCCTCGGCGGCGACGCCGGGAAGGGCCGCGACGTCTGGCTGGCGCTCGGGCACGCCGCCGACGTCGCCGACTACGTCGTCTGCCACGACGCTGACGCGAAGACCTACACCGACGGGCACGTCCCGAAACTGCTCGCGCCACTCGCCGACGACTACGCGTTCACGAAAGGGTACTACGCTCGCGTGGAGAACCGCCAACTCTACGGCCGCCTGTTCCGGTTGTTCGTCAGCCCGCTCGTGCGCGCGCTCGACGAGCGAGTAGACCACGCGTTCGTCGACTACCTCGGCGCGTTCCGGTACGCACTCGCCGGCGAGTTCGCGCTGACGAGCGACCTCGCACGCGACGTGCGCGCCCAGCGCGCGTTCGGCCTCGAGATCGGGACGCTCGGCGACGCCTACGCCCACGCCGGATTCGAGCTCTCGGCGCAGGTCGACCTCGGCCGGCACGAACACGACCACCGCGCCGTCTCCGGCCCAACCGGGCTGTCGGACATGAGCGAACAGGTCGGTCGTGCGCTGTTCAACGCACTCGCGGACCACGACGTCGACGTCGCGTTCGACGCACTCCGCGAGGACTACCGCGACGCCGCCGACCGGCTCGTCTCGCAGTACGCCGCCGACGCACGCTTCAACGACTTCGAGTACGACGAACCCGGCGAACGCGAACAGGTGGAAGCGTACGCGAGCGCCGTCCACGCCCCCGACCGCGACGACAGACTCCCCGCGTGGCGCGACGTCGCCCTCCACCCCGAATCCGTCCTCGACGCCAGCCACCGCGGCCTCGAACGCGTCCTGGACTGACCAACACCAGCGAGCCGCATCCGCCCGAATCGTTTAGTCGACGCGCGCGCTCTCCCAGACCGTGACCGACAGCGACCACGCCGACGGCACGTTCTCACCGGACGAACTCGCCGGCCTCCTCGAACTCTTCGGCGCACTCACCGAGAGCGAACTCCGGCGCGCCGTGAACGAAGCCGCGTTCCGCGCCGGCCGCGACGTCGACGACGACGCACTCGCCGACCGCGTCGACGCCGCCGCCGACTCCTTCCACGTCGTCCGCGTCGACCCCGACGCCGTCCCCGACGTCGTCCCCGCACTCGACCACGACCACCCCGAAGCCGCGTACGTCCCCGGCCCACGCGCCTGGCCCGAAGAACCCGAACACAGCGAAGACCTCCCGCACATCCTCGACGTCGACCCCCGCCCCGTCGATCGCCGCGCCCTCGCAACACGCGTCCGCCATCAACTCCGCACCAGCATCGAACGCGCCGCCGCCACCGGCAACGCCGACCGCCTCCACGACCTCGTCGACATCACATACGACGTCGAAGCGTGGGCCGACATCGACCTCGGCGACACCCGCGGACTCGCCGACGGCGCACTCGCGAACGTCGAGGATTGACCCGCTCGCGACGCAAGGACACCCACACCATCTCGCGGGTCACTACGGCTCGCAGTCCGCGCCGCTCTCCGCTCGACTAATCGCGGACCGCTCGCTGGGCTCGCGGACTGCTCGCCTTTTGGCGGACCACTCACGTTCCTTCGAACACCCGCGCCGTCTCGCGGGTCACTACGTTCCCCGCTCGACCTATCGCGGACTGCTCGCTGGGCTCGCAGTCCGCGCCGCTCCCCGCTCGACCTATCGCGGACCGCTCGACATATCGCGGAGTACTCGCCTTTTGGCGGACCACTCACGTTCCTTCGAACACCCACGCCGTCTCGCGGGTCACTACGTTCCCCGCTCGACCTATCGCGGACCGCTCGCTGGGCTCGCAGTCCGCGCCGCTCCGCCCGACTCGTAAACCGTTAAGTGTCGACGCGGCCGATTCCGCTATATGAGTGACCTGCCCGAGGATTTCAAGTGCACCATCACCAACTGGGACTACATCTACTCGCTGTGTCGGGACGTCTCGACCGACGTCAAGCGCGACGCGTTCGAGCCCGACGTCGTCGTCGCACTCGCCCGCGGTGGCTGGTTCGCGGGGCGTTGTCTCTGTGACTTCCTCGGCCTCGACGACCTGGCGAGCCTGAAGATGGAGCACTACGTCGGCACCGCCCAGAAAGCCGACGAACCGCAGGTCCGGTACCCGATGCCGGAAGGGTCCGTGGCGGACAAGGACGTCCTCATCATCGACGACATCGCCGACACCGGCGGCTCCATCCGTCGCGCCGAAGAGTACGTCGAGGAACGCGACGCCGGCGAAGTGCGGACCGCGACGCTCCAGCTCCTCCAGACGAGCGAGTTCGAGCCCGATTACGTCGGCGAGAACCTCGAAGAGTGGGCGTGGATGGTGTACCCCTGGAACTTCATCGAGGACCTCATCGACATCATCTCCGGCGACATGGAGCGCGCCGACCAGGACTCGTTCTCGAAAGCCGACATCCGGCACTACCTCACCGAGTACCACGACGTCGCACGCATCCAGATGGAGATCGCGCAACCGAACCGGCTCGGCGAAGTCCTCACCGAGATGGAGCGCCGCGACGTCGTCGAGAACGCCGGCCCCGGCTCCTGGCGGCTCGCCTAACACGGTACCGACGAGACATTTATCAGTCGGACTTCGAAACGATAGCACATGTCATCTGACGTGACCAGCGACCGCTCGAAGCACGCCCTCGCCGGGCTCGCCGTCAGTCTCGTCGGCGTCGCCCTGCTGGTCGTCCCTGCGTACGACATCTACGACGACGTGACGTCGCTCGCGTGGAATCCGTTGACGACGGCGGTCGAGAACACGACGTTCGTCGTTCTCGCGAGCGGACTCGTCGGCGCCGGCGTCTGGCTCGCGGGACTGGACTGGGAGCCCCGGTACGTCCGCATGGTGACCAAACGCACGCTCGCAGGCACCGCCGTCGTGCTCGTCCTCGTCGCCGTCGTAGTGGGCATCCAGGAGATCGCGACGGGGTCGCTGAACCCGTACGTCATCGCGATGGACGCGATCCTCATCGGTGCGACGGCGTCGTTCGGACTCGGGCTCTACAGCGCGAAAGCCAGGCGGCAGACCGAGGAACTCACGGAAACCAGTCAACTCAACCGCCACCTGGAGACGCTCCACGAGTACACGAGCGAACTGGAGGCCGTGGAGGACCGCGACGTCGCGTACGCGATCGTCCGCGACGCCGTCGACGCGTTACTCGACGGCCGGAGCGTGTGGGTGGTCGTCGACGGCCGTCGCGTCGTCGACGTCGACGGCAACCACGGCACGGACCCCGCGGTGTCCGCGCCGGTGGGCGACTACGGGTACGTCGCGCTCGGCGACGAGAACGCGCCGTTCTACGAGCGAGAAACCGTCGACTTGCTCGGCGTCCACCTCGAGCACGCGCTCGAACGCATCGACCGACAGGACGCGATCTCCAAGCAACGCGAGCGACTTGAGTTCGTGAACCGAACGGTCAGACACAACCTCCTGAACGACGTGAACGTCGTCTCCTCGCGCCTCCAGTTGCTGGAGCCGCGTCCCGGCGACCGCGAGCACTGGGAGACGATCGTCGACCGCGTCGACGGCATGGGTTCGTTCATCCAGACGATGCGGAAGTACACGAACACCATCGCGGGCGACGGCCCGGACACGCGGCCGATCCCCCTGGAGCCGACGCTCGCCGAGAAGGTGGAGAGCGTGCAGTTGGCGTACCCCGACGCGGACGTGTCCGTCGACTCGATACCCGAGGTCGCGGTGCTCGCGGACGAACTCCTCGGACCGGTGTTCGAGAACCCGCTCACGAACGCCATCGAGCATCACGACGGCGAGACGCCGATCGTCGAGGTGGAGACGAACGTCCGGGAGGACGTGGTCGAGGTGTCGTTCGCCGACGACGGTCCAGGGATCGCGGACGACCGGAAGGACCGCGTGTTCGAGCGCGGGGAGACGGCGGGGATGAGCGCAGGAACCGGGTTCGGTCTGTACCTCGTGAAGGACGTCGTCGAACCGTACGGCGGCACCGTCGATATCACCGACAACGACCCGCGCGGGACCGTCGTCGAACTCGAACTCCCGCTCGCGGACGACTGACTTCGCTCTGCGCATCCAGTAGAATCGAGAGCGACGCGTCAGTCGTCGCGGGGGACGGACTCGGTGTGAGCGTCAGTCGTCGCCGATCACGGATTCGGGTTGTGGCCCGTAGAATTCGTCGGATTCGCTGGCGGTGTCGACGAGGTCTTCCTTCCACGTGCCGCACGTGAATCACGCCATCGCGGCGAGGCACCCGACCACGTCGCCGACGGCGACCCCACTCCAGATGCCGGTCGCGCCGAGGTCGACGGCGACGGCGAGTACGACCGACACCGAGAGGACGAACCCGAGCGTCTGGCCGGCGACGAATCCGGCGTCGTCGTCGCCGCCGGCGCCCGTGTGCTGTGCGACGAGGATCGCGCCGGCGGCGGTGAATCCTCCGCCAACGGAGATGAGGAGGAAGATGATGGGGAACGCGAGGTTGAGTGCCCCGACGGCGTCCGCGGAGAGCGCACCGAGACAGAACGTATCCGCGACGTTGTAGACGACCTGCAGCAGCTGGATGACGATCATCGGCCACGCCAGCGCCACCATCGGCACGAGCAGGTCCCCGTCGGTCAACGCGCGATTCGAACCCATACGAACCGAAATGGTTCACGGCGGGAAGAAGGCTCGTAGCTCGTGTTAACGAGAGATGGAGCGCTTACGAACCTTTTTTCATAATACTACTCGTTGAACCTTCGTGTCCGACACAGACCGACACGTCGTCGTCTCGACGCTCGTCCTCGTCGCCCAGTTCGTCGCGTACTGGGCGTTGCTCTCCGTGGGACTGTTCCCGCTCGCACTCGTGCTCTCGGTCCTCGACGTCCCCGGACTGCTACTGGTCGGCGGCGCGAACCTGGGGCTGGCCACCATCGCGGTCGATCGCGAGGTCGGCCTGGGTCGCGTCCTCGCGTTCTCGCTCTCCGCAATCGTCGTCTTCCTCGTCCTCGTCGGCGGCTCGACCATCCGTGTCGACCGGACGGTCCAAGTGCTGGTCGTCGTCGCGGCAGTCGCGTACGCGGTCGCCGGACTCGTCGTTCGCGCCCCCCCGTTCGAACGCGTCCGCGAGTTCACCGACCCTGGACCCCGGTAACGAGAGCGACCACAACGACGGCCCGTTGGGACCCGACCCCGGGTACGGCGAGCGCCGCGACGGCGACTCGTAGTGATTAAACCGTCGGCGGCGGAAAGCCATCCCATGGCTATCGGCATCATCGGCGGAAGCGGCATCTACGAAGCCCTGCCCCTGGAGGGAGTCGAGACGGAGAGCGTGACGACGCCCTTCGGCGAACCGAGCGACGACCTCACGCATGGAGAACTCCACGGCAAGAGCGTCGTGTTCCTGCCGCGACACGGCCCCGACCACCAGCATACGCCGACGAACGCGCCGTACAAGGCGAACATCTACGCACTCAAGGAGGCGGGCGTGGACCGCGTCATCTCGACGAACGCCGTCGGGAGCCTCCGCGAGGACCTGCCGCCGCGTGCGCTGCTGGTCCCCGACCAGATCTTCGACCGGACGAGCCAGCGCGAACACACGTTCTTCGGCGACGGCATGGTCGTCCACATGGGGTTCGCGGACCCCTACGACCCCGCACTCAAGTCCCACCTCGCCGACGCCGCCCGGACCGCCGACCACGATGCCGACGTCGAGGAGGACGGGACGTACGTCTGCATCGAGGGCCCGCAGTACTCGACGCGCGCGGAGAGCGAGTTCTACCGCGAGCAGGGCTGGGACGTCGTCGGCATGACCGCGATTCCGGAAGCCAAGCTCGCTCGCGAGGCCGAACTCGCGTACGCGACGGTCACGGGCGTCACCGACTACGACGTCTGGAAGGCCGACAACGAGGTCACCCTGGAGGAGGTCCTGGACAACGCCGCCGCGAACCAGGAGTCCATCAACGCCGTCGTCGAGGAGGCGGTTCGGACGATGCCCGAGGACTTCGAGAGCGACGCCTGGTCGGCGCTCGAAGGCACCATCAACACGCCGACCGAGGCGATCCCCGAGGAGACCGTAGAGCGCGTGGAACTGCTCGCCGGCGAGTACCTCTGAGGGCGTCTCGATGTCGACACCGTCTCGTGCACCGTCGCCCCCACGCGGTGCCGTGTTGCGGAGCGTCAGCGTCGCCGTCGCCGCGTTCGCCCTGTTCGGGACGGTGACCGGGCTCGTCCCGAACCCCGTTTACGTCCGGATGATCGACACGACGGTCGCGGACTACGCGTTCCTCGTCGCGACGGCCGCGTTCGCCGGCGCGTTCGTCTACCAGCGCTCGCTCGTCGACGAATCCCTCGTCGGCGACGAGTACGCAGCCGGTGGCGTCGTCGCGGGCTTCCTCGCGTTCGGCTGTCCCATCTGTAACGCCGTCCTGCTCGCGCTGTTCAGCTCGTCGGCACTCATGACCCACTTCGACCCGCTCCGACCGTACCTCGGCGTGGCGAGCGTCGGCCTGTTCGTCGCGCTCCTCTACGCACAGCACCGTCGGGGCTGTGACTCCTGCTGACGGTTCGAGAACGCGGACGGCGGGCGGTGACGCTGCCGTCCGGTCGGTTGGGGCAGGATCGCTAGTCGGGCCGGAGGTACGCGAGGGTGTCGTCGTGCGTGAACTCGTCGTTCTCGTGGAGTACGATCTCCTCGAGGACGCCGTCCGCGGGTGCGGGGACGTCGACGCTCACCTTCTCGATCTGTATCTCACAGAGCGTGTCGCCCGCGTCGACGGTCGCGCCCTCGCGGACGAACCAGTTCGCGACGACGCCCTCGTCGACGCTCTCGGCGTCCTCCGGCCACGCCGACGCGAGCTCGACCGCGATGCGTTCCGTGCTCATTCCTGGGTTGCGCGGACGGCCGCGGCGATATCGTCGGCGTCCGGGATGACCTCGTTCTCCAGCGGTCGTGCGTAGGGGATCGGGACGTCCGGGAGCGCGACGCGTTCGACGGCTTCCAGGTCCGCGAGCGCGTCCTCGGCGGCGACGCTCACGATCTCGCCGGTCACGCCGTAGGAGTGGTAGTCCTCGTCGACGACGACGAGTCGTCCGGTCTTCCGAACCGACTCCAGGACCGTCTCGGTGTCCAGTGGCGTGAGCGTCCGCAGGTCGACGACCTCAGCGTCGATGCCGTCCTCGGCGAGTGCTTCGGCGGCGTCCATCGCCCGGTGCACGTGCAATCCGAGCGTGACGACGGTCGCGTCCTCGCCCTCTCGCTTCACGTCAGCTTCGCCGAAGGGAATCGCGTAGGGGTCTTCTGGAACCTCGGTCTTCGGACCGTCCGGTGAGGGCATCCAGCCCAGCCCCATCAGGCGCTTGTGGAACATGTACACGACCGGATCGTCGTCGCGAATCGCCGAATGCATCAATCCCTTCGCGTCGTGGGCCGTACTCGGAACGACGACCTTCATCCCCGGGAGGTGCGCGAACGTCCCGTACAGCGTCTGGGAGTGCTGGGCGGCGTCGTTGTACGTCCCACCGACGGCGGTCGTCAGCACCATCGGGACGTTCACCGCTCCGCCGGACATGTACGTGTTCTTCGCCATGTTGTTGTAGATCTGATCCATCGCGACGCCGAAGAAGTCCGCGAACATCAACTCGACGATGGGGCGCATGCCCGCCTGTGCCGCGCCGACGCCGGCACCGATGTAGCTCGTCTCGGAGATGGGGACGTCCATCACGCGGTCGTACCCGAACTCCTCGCGGAGTCCCGTCGCAGAGCTGAAGATGCCGCCGTAGTCCGCGACGTCTTCGCCCATCAGGAACACCTCCTCGTCCTCGCGCATCTCGTCGGCGACGGCCTCGACCATCGCGCGACTCATCGTCAACTCGCGCCCGGTACTGGTGGTCTTCTGGGCCATCAGTCCTCACCCCCGTCGGATTCCGCGGTCGCACGCGGTTCCGTGCCGGTTCGCGCGACCGGGTTCGCGTACACGTCCTCGTACGCGGCCGCCGGATCGGGCTCGGGTTGCTCTTTCGCCCAGTCGATGGCGTGGTCGACGCGTTCGTGGGCGTCCTCGCGGAGCGAATCGAGTTCGTCGTCGTCGACGCCGTGCTTGCGGAGGTCGTCGGCGAGCCGTTCGATGGAGTCCCGCGCGTGATGCCGTTCGACGTCCTCGTCCGTCCGGTACTCCTCGGGGTCACCCATGAAGTGGCCCATGCGCCGATGGACCTGGACTTCGAGCAAACTGGGGCCGTTCCCGTCGCGAGCACGCCCTATCGCGGTCTCGGCGGCCTCGTAGACGTCGACTACGTCGTCGTGGTCGACGCGCGCGCCGTGCAACTCGAAGCCGTCGGCGCGTTTCGAGCCGTCCGCGACGTCCGTAACGCGTCCTTTCGGCATGCTGATCGCCCAGTCGTTGTCCTCGACGACGAACACGACCGGGAGGTTCTGGACGCTCGCGAAGTTCAGCGATTCGAGGAACGCGCCCTGGTCGATGGCGCCCTCGCCGAGGAACGCGACGGCGACGCCGTCCGTGTTCCGTTTCTTCGCGGCGAGTGCCGCACCGACAGCGGGCGGACAGCCCTGTGCGATGATGCCGCTACACGCGAAGTTGACGTCGGGGTCGAACAGGTGCATGTGGCCGCCTTTCCCCTTCCCGAGCCCGGTCTCTCGACCGAATATCTCGGCGGTCATCCGCTTCAGGTCGACGCCCTTCGCGATGGCGATGTGATGCGGTCGATGCGGTGCGGTGACGGTGTCGTCGTCCCGGAGATGCGCGCAGACGCCGGCGCCGGAGGCCTCGTGGCCGGCCGCGAGGTGGAGTTCCCCCGGGATGGGGCCAGCGGAGATGTCGAACGCCGGTTGCTTCCCCTCTAGGTACTCCTCCTGGAGGCGCTCCTCGTAGTATCGCGCCGTCACCATGTCCGCGAACAACTCCCGCAACTCGTTCGTGCTTGGCATAATCCATGCTAGCAGACGACGCCACTACCGAAAAATCGAGATGTGACGCCTGCTAGCCGGTTCCCCACGACTCGATACTGGGTGCCGACCAGTTCGTCACACCCGAGCAGTCGTCGTCGACGTCAGTGGTCGTCGAGAACGAAGGAGTGCCTTAGTGAACGCGTATCGACCCGCTAAGCGACGCGGAGGGTATCAGCCGTCGAGCCTGACGGTTCGGATGCGGATGTTCCCGCAGCTCGGACAGAGGTGCCGGTAGTCGATGCGTCGGCCGTTGGTGCTCGCTCGCCAGCTCGCGCCCTCGTCCACGCACCCGCACTCCGGGCACTTGATGTCGAGGTTCTCGTACTGCGAATTGAGCCGGTCGATGACAGACGACCCTTTGCGACCTCTGGACATACGAATGGGATTCGCGGGCCACGACCAAAAATCATGCTATGAATTAACATACCACTGCGGTGTGTTTGGTCCCGATCCCGCAAGCCAAGAACCACTCCGGGAACGCCCGAGTACGGACTCACTCGCCGCTAAGAACCGCCGTCAGTCCGCCGCCGCCGTCTCGCTCGCGGTCGCCGCGTTCGGGTCCTGCACCCACAGGTCCCCGAACAACTCGTCCTGCTGGAGCACCACCACACCGCGATGAGACATGAACAGGATCGCGAGGAACGTCTGCACGCGCGACCCACCCGCCGCCGACACCTCCCGGAACAGGACCTCCTCCCGGCCGGCGTCGTAGTGCTCGCGCAACGCCGCCTCCACGTCGTCTATAATCGACTCGATGTCCTCCTCGTGGGTCGTCCCAGTCACGTCCTGCTCCGTCGGCTCGTCGTCAACGCGCAACTCGTCCGCCGAGCGATAGTCCAGCGTCTGCTCGCCACGCCCGTACCCCGACGGCGAATCGGACGTGTCGTACTCGCGCTGGTGCTTCCACCACGACCCGCGTTCGGCCTCCCGCAACTCGCGAACGAGCTCGTCCAGCGTCTCCGGCGTCCCACGCGCGCTCTTCCGGTCCAAACGACGCTCCATCTCCTCCTCCAGCGACGCTACCGGATCGAAGTCACTCGGACGGTCGCCGCCTTCAGCGCCCGCACCACCGTCCTCCGCGAACGGCTCCTCCCACGGCGCCAGCTCCGGCTCCTCCTCCTCGTCGCTCCCGTGCAGGAGCTCGTCGCCCTTCATCCGAACCAGCACGCTCGCGTAGAACAACGCCCGCCCCGACGTCCGCAGGTCAGCTTCCTCCAGCGCGTTCAGGAACTTGTCCGTCACCTGCACTACGTCGATGTCCCACGGATCGATCTCGCCGTCCTCCGCGAGGTTCACCAGCACCTCCACTGGCTCCACCTCGTCGTCGCCATCCGCAACCTCGTCCTCGTCCGGGAGCACCTCGTCCATCGTCTCCGCCGCCGCATCCGCCGCATCCGGATACGGACCCGCGTCGCCGTCTGCGCTCGCGTCCACGTCGGCGTCCGCATCCGCGTCGTCGCCGAACGGCGCGTCCTCCTCGCCCGGCCGCTCCCGGTCCTCGTGTCCCGAGATGTCGAGCATCGACGCCGGGTCCGCCCCGCCGCCGTCCGCGCGAGCATCGGCTTCCTCGCTTCGCTCGTCGTCCTCGCTCGTCTCACGGGTCGCTTCGCTCCCCGTTCGACTGTCGGAGACCCCCTCGCTTCGCTCGGGGCTCTCCCTAGTCATCAGCCGGCACCTCCTCGCCGCCGGCGAGGTCGATGCCCGTCACGGCGGAGACGTTGTCGTCCTGCATCGTCACGCCGATCGCGCGCTCCGAGCGATCGAGCATCGCCGACCGATGGGAGACGACGACGAACTGCGCGGTCCCCGCGAGCTCGTCGACCATCTCCCCGACGCGTTCGGCGTTCGCCGCGTCGAGGAACGCGTCGATCTCGTCGAGCGCGTAGAACGGCGCCGGATTGTGCCGCTGGATCGCGAAGATGAACGCCAGCGCCGTCAGCGACTTCTCCCCACCGCTCATCGCGTCCAGCCGCTGGATGGGTTTGTCACCCGGCTGCGCCTTCATCGTCAACCCGCCATCGAAGGGGTCGTCCTCGTCCTCCAGATGAAGCGTCCCCGTCCCGTTCGACAACCGCTCGAAGATGTCCGTGAACTGCTCGTTGATCGCCTCGTACGCGTCCATGAACGTCTGCTTCTTCTGGGCCTCGTAGGAATCGATGCGCTCCCGGATACCGTCGCGCTCCTCGACGAGCGTCTCCTTCCCCGAGAGCAGTTCTTCCAGGTCCGCCTTCACCTCGTCGTACTCGTCGATAGCGAGCTGATTCACCGGCTCCATCGCCGCCATGTCCGCGTCGAAGCACTCCACCATCTCCACGACGACGTCGTGCTCGGGCACGTCCTCGGCGTCGTAGTCGCCGACCTCCGCCTCCAGGCTCTCGACCTCCCACTCGAGGTCCTCGCGCTCGCTCTCCAGACTCTCGACCTTCGAATCGACCGCATCCACCTGCTGTTGTTGCTCGTCGCGCACCTGCCGCGCTTCCTTCAACTCCTCGCGGCGCTCCTCGCGCTCCTCTTTCAACTCCGTCAACTCGTCCTCGAGCTCGAGGACCTTCCGACGCTTCTCCTCGAGGACTGCCTCCTTCTCCTCGATCTCCGCCTCCAGGTCCGCGATCCGGTCCTCGTGCTCGGCCTTGCGCTCCTGGGCCGCATCGATGTCCTCGTGGAGCTCCTCGATCGCGTCCTCCGCGTACTCCTTCTGGAGCGTGAGGTCGTTCAGGTCGCCGTCGATGTCGCTCACCCGATCCTCGATGTCGCCGATCTCGCCCTCGATCTCCTCCATCTCCGCCGTCAACTCCGGCACGCGCGAATCCGCGAGCTCGTCTTCAAGCTCCGCTATGTCCGCCTCGATCTCCTCGATCTCGGCTTGCTTCTCGCCGACCTTCGACTCGATCTCCTGCATCTCCGCATCCACGCTCTCGCGCTCGCCCTCGAGTTCGGCCGTGCGCTCCTCGAGGGCCTCGATGCGCTCTCTGGCCTGCTCGATCTCCGCGTCGGTACTGTCGACGTCGTTCTGGACCTCCCGCACCGCGTCCGACGCGTCCGTCTTCCGGTCGCGCGCGTCGTCCAGCCGGTTCTCGACGTCCCGCAACTCCTCGCGGAGGTCCTCGCGTTGCTCCTGGAGCTCCGTGATCTGGTTCGCGACCCGCTCCAGCTCGCCCTGCCCGGACTTCGCGAAGGAGTACCGCGACCCGGAGGACGACCCGCCCGTCATCGCACCGGACTTCTCGACGAGGTCGCCGTCCAGCGTCACCAGCCGGTACTCGCCCTGGAGGTCTCGCGCCGTCTCCAGGTCCTCGACGACGAGCGTGTCACCGACGACGTAACTGAAGATCCCCGTGTACGTGTCGTCGAAATCGAGCAGGTTGTACGCGAAGTCGACGACACCCGGAACGTCCGGTGGACTCGACAACGACCGGTCGTGCATGTCCGTCATCGGGAGGAACGTCGCACGACCCGCGTTCCGTGACTTCAGGTGGTCGATACACTGCTGACCGATGACGTCGTCGTCAACCACCACGTTCGCCATCCGCCCGCCCGCGGCCGTCTCGCACGCCTGGGCGTACTGGCCGCTGACGCTCCCCAGTTGCGCGACCGTCCCGTGCACGCCGTCGATCCCGGAGTTCAAGATCGTCGTCACCGACCGCCCGTACGACGAATCACCGGATGCTTCCGCGTTCGCCTCAAGCTCCGCGTACTCCTGTTGCTTGCGCTGGAGTTCGTCCTCCACGTCCTCGATGTCGCCCTGGACCTCCCCCTTCTCTCGCTTGAGGTCGTCCACGACGCCCTCGATCGAGAGCGCGTTCTTCCGTGCCTTCTCGAGCTCGTCCTGAAGGTCCTCGCGCTTCGCCTCCAGCTCGGGGATCTTCGCCTGGACCGCTTCGATCTCGTCCTCGACGTCGCTGATCTCGTTCGATCGCCGACGCGCCTCGTCCAGTAACCGATCCTGCTCGCGCTGGAGCTCGTTCTTCTCGTCCCGACGCCCCTCCACGGCCTCCTTGCGCTCCTGCAGTTCGGCTTTCAGGTCGTCGTACTCCGTGTCGATCGCGTCGATCTCCGCCTGCAGGTCCGCGAGCGCCGCCCGCTTGTCCTGCACGTCAGCTTTCAGCGAGGACTTCTCGACCTTCCGCTCCTTGATCTCGCCCTCCAGGTCCTCGATCTCCTCTTGCTTCTTGTCCACCTGCACGAACGCCTGCCGGCGGTCCGCCTCCGCGGACTCGATGGCGTCCTCGCTCGTCGCCACCTTCTCCTCGATGAGCTCGATGTCGTTCTGGATGGACTGGATGTCGCTCTTGATCTGGAGTTGCTCGTCCTCGCCCTTCCGCTCGATCTCCGCATTCAGCTCCTCGAGGTCGTCCTCGAGACGCATCACCTTCCCCTGGCGCTCGTCGAGTTCGCGCTCCAACTCCTCGAGTTCCTCGCGCTTGCGCTCGATGCGGTCCTCGACGCCAGCGAGCGCCTCGCGCTTGTCCTCCAACTCGGCGGCCTTCAGGTAGCCCTCGTACTCCGCCTTCTCCCGACGGAGTCGACGGTACCGGAGCGCCTCGCGGCGTTCGTCCGCGAGCTGGTCGAGTCGGTCGTGTTTGTCGTCGATGCGGATCTCCGCCTCCTCGATGCGTTCCCGCACCGTCTCCAGCTCCTCTAGGGCATCCTCCTTCTTCGCGTCGAACTCGGCGACGCCCGCGATCTCGTCGATGATCTCGCGACGCGACCCCGCGGTCATGTTGATGATCTCGGTGACGTCGCCCTGCATGACGACGTTGTACCCCTCCGGCGCCACACCCGCTTGCGCGAGCAAGTCCTGGATGTCGGAGAGGTTCACCGACCGACCGTTCAGGTAGTAGTACGAGTAGTAGTTGTCCTCGGTCTCCTTCACGCGACGCTTCACGGAGATCTCGTCGACGTCGCCGACGTCGTCGCTCCCGGCGGCGTTCTCCACCTGCGTCCGCGTGAGCGCGTCTGATTCGTTCGCGAGCACCACCTCGACGATGGCCTCCCGTGGCCCGCCGTCGCCGGCACCGTCGGCGTGCCCGGGGTTGTAGATGAGGTCGGTGAGTTTCTCCGCACGGATCCCTCGCGTTCGAGCGAGTCCGAGCGCGAACAGGACGGCGTCGATGATGTTCGACTTGCCACTCCCGTTCGGTCCTGTAACGACCGTGAAGTCCTCGTAGAAGGGGATTCGGGTCTTACGCCCGAAGCTCTTGAAGTTCTCGAGGACGAGTTCCTTGATGTACATCCTTTGATCCGATTCCTACCGCGAGTCGGCCGTGGTCAGGCGACGATGATGTCGTCGTCGGACTCGGATTCCTCGGTGTCGTCGCCGCTTTCGCTCTCGTCGCTCTTGACCTCTTCGGCTTCGGTTTCGGTGGCTTCCTTCGTCGCTTCCGCGACGTCCTCGGGCCCGGCTTCGGGCGTCACGATCTCGGTGTCGGTCGCCTCGTGCTCGGCGACGTCGCCGCGTGCGGCGGACTGCGCGTCGCTCTCCGCCTCCCCGAGGTCGACGTTCGGCGAGGATTCCTCGACGACGCTCTGGGGGTCTGCGTCGAGTTCGGCTTCGAGAATGCGGACGCGTTCTTTGGTCTCGACCAGTTCCTCGGTGAGTCCGCGGACGGTCGATTCGAGTTCCGCGACGGTGGCCTCGAGTTCCTCCACCCGATTCGTAGGCATGTACAGTACGCGCGGGCGGAGTCTCTTAATGGTACGCAAGACATAGGTAACTTTGTTGTTACTTGGTTGGAGATTGCTTCGTCGACGGTCGTCGATACGGAAAACACGACACTACGTGGTTCGATAGCATAATGCACGACGAGGTCGCTACATATCACCGCATCCCGCCCGAATCCCCAAGCGAACCCCGCCCGGGCACGAACCGTACGGTCGGCCAATCCACAAGTGGCACATCCCCGCCCAGTCAGCAGGTGATACATCGTCGCTCAGTCGCCCGTATATTGCGTTTGGAACCGCTAAAACAGCTATTTTACCATAGCACAGTTTCAGGGTCGATGCTATCGTACTTACTCGTGCATGCAACGCAATGCCCTCCTTATCGCGGGCGTCGCCGGCCTCGTCGTGGTCGCGACGCTCGGCGCCGTCGCCCTCGGGGCTAACGGCGCACCGTCGACCGAAGCACAGTCACCCGACCGCCACATCTCCGTTTCCGGGACGGGCACGGTCCAGGCCGCGCCCGACCAGGCGCTCGTTCGCGTCACCGTGACCGCCGACGGGAACGACTCCGAGAGCGTTCGCTCGACGCTCGCGTCCGACGCCGCCGACCTCCGCAGTGCCCTCGACGAACTTGGCGTCGAGTACGAGACGGCCCGGTACGAGATCGAGCAACTCCACCCGCGCGAGCGCGAGCGCCGCGGCGAAGACGCTCCGGAGTACTCGGGCGTTCACGCGTTCGAAGTGACCGTCGAGAACACCGACGACGTCGGCGCAGTCATCGAAGCGGCGACCGGCGCCGGTGCGGAGGTCGACGCCGTTCGACTCACGCTCAGCGACGAACGCCGGAGCGAACTCCGCGACCAGGCCATCGAGAGCGCGATGAACGACGCTCGCTCGCAGGCGTCGACCATCGCCAGCGCCGGGAACCTCACCGTCACCGGCGTCGCGACCGTCGACGCCGCACGGAGCCGGTACGAGCCCGTCGCGTACGAAACCGCGGCCGAAGGCGGCGACGGTGGCGGCGACGGGCCGCCGACGGTCGTCGACGCCGGCGAGGTCACCGTGACGTACCGCGTGCAGGTGACGTACAACGCGAGCGCGTGACGGTCGTAGTCACCGGCTCGAATCCGGTTCAGAAGAAGCCCGCCGTCTGCATCTCGTCGCGATAACACTGCAGGTACGTCTCGAGGACGGCGTCGTGGTCGTACCCCTCGAACGCCGGGTCGAAGTCGAGGTGCTCGAGGGCCGCGGCCTCGCGGATGGCGGCGGCGAGCTCGTTCTCGCTCGTCGTCCGGAATCCGCGGTCGCGGTCCCCGCCCGGTTCGACGTAGTGCTCGACGAGTTCGTGCGCGCTCGACCCGGCGTGGTACTCGACGATGCCGACGCATCCACACGCGAGCGCCCACAGCAACTCGGTCGCGAACAGGCACTCGTGCGCGGTCTGTGCGAACACGTGCGCGCCGCGGTAGACCGCGATGCGTTGTTCGCGCGTGCACTCGCCGAGCCACGTGATCCGGTCGTCGATCCGTAAGTCGCGAGCCTGTTGCTGGTAGGACTCGCGTTCGGGGCCGTCGCCGATGATGGCGGCCGTCCAGTCCGTCTGCCGGAGTTCCGCGAGCGCCAACAGGACGGATTCGACGTTCGCGTCCGCGTCCAGTTCGCGAGCGTACACGACGTCAGCGACCTGCTCCGGCGGCGTCGAGTGCACCACGTCCACGTCGACGCTGTTCGGCACCACCTGCACGCCCTCGCGCCCGAGGTCCACGTGCTCGCGCACCGCCATCTCCACGAGCTCGGATGGCACGAGCACGCGGTCCGCGCGCTTCAACGCCTTCCGCTCCGTCCGCCCGTACCCCTCGACGTCGCCGTACCACTCCGCGACGAGCGGGGCACGCGCCATCTGCGCGCCCTTCTTCGCCGCCGGCACCTGGCACGCCGGCCGCCCCGCCACGTGCACGACGTCAGGATTCAGTCGCGGGACGCGCGTCGTCAACGCCCACCGGAACGACCGCTGGGCGTCGACGCTCTCCACGACCGCCTGATACTCGACGTCGTTCTCCGTCCACGTCCCGTCGCCGTTCGTCCACCACTTCGCACACAGAACGGTGACCTCGTGCCCGCGCGCGGCGAGTCGCTCGGCGACCCCGCGAACCCGGAGGTTCGCCGCCGACCGACGATGAAAAGCCGTCTCCAACGCGACGAACACGACGCGCATACCCACAACCGGCACAGGACCGATATTAAATGACTCGGCTCGACGCCGAATCGAGCCACGCGACTCGTACCGATTCGCCCCAGACGACTCGCGCCGATTCGACCCGTTTCACCATGCGAACGGCCCGCTCGTCCCACATCCGGGCCGCGAGAAGCGCGCGCGGAACTGCGCGCGCTTCGAGCAGGGGAAGGGCAGGGTGCCGTGCGGTCGCGGCGGTGGGGCGGTGCGTCGCCGTGCGGTCGCGGCGGTGGGGCGGTGCGTCGCCGTGCGGTCGCGGTGGGTGGGACCGAAAGGGGCGGCGCGGTCGCGGTCGCCGGCGACGCAAGCACTGCAGGAGCGAACGCAGTGAGCGAAGGAAGCGCGCAGCGAGCCAGCGGCCGCGAGCGCGGCGGGGCTTTCTGCGTCTCGGCGTTCGCCGTGTCGGTCGTCGCGCTCTATCTGGAGACGCGAGCGGTGACGTACTCGAATCGAACGGGAGCGAGGGGTCAGGTTCATGCACGACCGTCCGCTACGAGTAATCGATGCGGTTGGACGACTTCATGGACGGCCTGGAGCCCGACGAGGCGGCGACGAAGCGCCGGCTGGCGAAGGAGAAGTCCTACGAGATCACGGAGTACCTCGAGGACTTCGAGCGGGCGTTCGAGGAGTCCGTGCAGGGGGACGCGTTGTTCGGGTCGACGTCGCCGTCGGTGTTCGTCGGGCGGTCGGGGTACCCCGACGTCTCGACCGGACTCCTCTCGCCGGTGACGGGGGAGATGGACGCGGAGTCGTTCGTGACGGATGCGTCGTGGTACGGTGCAGTCGGTATCGAGGACGTCGTGCAACGTCGGAGTTCGCTCCTGAACTCGAACCAGCGGACGGACGTGTACGCGGCCGGACGGATCGCGGATTCGCCGAGCGTCGAAGACGCCTGGGACGGGTTCCTGGGTACTCAGCGCGAGGTCGCGATCGCGGGCGACCCCGTCGACGTCGAGATCGGGCTCGACGGAACGCCGGAACTCGACCTCGACGGTGGCGACATCAGTGCACCGCGGGGGCCGCGAGCGCGAGCGAACCGTGCGGAACTCGCGGAGAACCCCTACGTGCCGCGGCCGGTGAAGAAGACGCTGGAGGACGACGACTGGCGCGCACAGGGTGCGATGACGTACCTCTACCGTCGCGGGTTCGACGTGTACGAGATCAACAACATCCTGTCCGCGGGCGCGCTCGGTCGCGGCGAGAACCGGCGGCTCGTCCCCACGCGCTGGTCGATCACCGCAGTCGACGATACCGTCGGCCAGTACTTGCGCGGGAAGCTCCGGGGCACCCAGAGCATCGACCGGGTGGAGGTGCACGAGAACGAGTTCATGGGGAACCGCTACTGGGTGGTGCTCGCGCCCGGGAACTGGGAGTACGAGCTCGTGGAGATGAAGGCGCCCGGGAGCATCTGGAACCAGAGCGACGGCCAGGTGTGGATGGGTGCCGCGAGCGAAGGGTTCGACGGCCGGAGCGGGTACGTCGACGAGACCGCAGGCGCGTACTACGCCTCCAGGCTCGGCGTGCTCGAGCACCTCGTCGACCGCGGCCGGCAAGCGAAGTGCCTCGTCCTCCGCGAGGTCAGCGACGACTACTGGGCGCCCGTCGGCGTCTGGCAAGTCCGGGAATCCGTGCGGAACGCGTTCGACGGCGAACACGGCGAGAGCGAGGACTTCGCGAGCGCCGTCGGCGCCATCGAACCGCACCTCCCCGTGTCCATGGGGCGACTTCGACGCAAGTCCAGCATGGTCTCGGGCCTCCAGTCGTCGCTCGGCGACTGGACGTAGCGACCCCTGTGTCGTCGACCGGCTCGACTCGCAACACGGAACCGTTCTTCGACCTAGTGATTCTTGAGGAGTGCCTGCGAAGACCGCGACGATGCCGATCCCGACGACCCCCCTCCAGGTTCCTGGCGGTCCCGAGCTCGTCGTCCTCGCACTGATACTGCTCCCGCTGATCGTCCTCGCGATCATCGGATTCGTGCTCGTCCGCCGTCTGCTCGACCTCCCGGACCCGAGCCGCGTCGCAGACCTCGAACGCGAGGTCGTGGAACTGCGCGAGACCGTCGGAACCCTCGAAGAACGCGTCGACGACCGGGGCGAGGACGAGGGCGGGTCGGAGAACTAGCCCTCGAGTATCTCGCCGTCGAGGTTGTCCACGGCCGCTTCGACGTATTCGCCGGTCTCGTCGACGATCGCCTGCCAGTCGTCGCTGTCGGGCGCGATGCCGACGAGGCGCGCGATCTTCATGATCGAGACGTGGTAGACGATCTGGCGCTCCGGTTCCTCCTGCCAGACGACGACGTTACACGGGAACAGGCCGCCGATGTCCTTCGTCACCGAGAGCGCTTCGTCCGCGACCGAGGGATTGCACGCACCGAGGACGTAGTAGGGGTCCCGGTCCGCGTCCACCTTCTCGTTCAACAGCTCGCTCGGGGAGAACTCCGTCGCCACGCCGAATCCGGCGTCGACGAACGCCTCGCGGACGTGCTCGACGGCCGCCTCGTGGTCCATCTCGAGGACCGCGCGCTTCGTGCCGACGTCGCTCTCCGTGATCTGCTCGGGGTCGATTGGAAGCGTCATCACGGAGCACTGCGTCCGCCGTCGTGAAAAGCTAGGGCGGTCGAACGCGACCACTGCTTGAGGGCGGTCGAACGCGACCACTGCTTGAGGGCGGTCGAACGCGACCACTTCGCACGCGCCAGTTCGCGGCGCCGTCAGATCGGAATCGGGAGCCACCGGAGGAACTCGATGACGGTCTCGGGCGGAATGATTGGGTCGTGGATGACGAGCCAGTCCAGCAAGACGAGGCCCGCACCGTGTGCGACGACGCTCGGGAGGAGCGACCCGGACTTGTAGTCGACCGCGCCGAACAGGACGTCCGTCGGCCCCGACAGGAGCAACTCGATCGGTGGTTTCGTCGCGTGATGGAGCGCGTACACGACCGGACTGATGAACGCCGCCTTGATCCCGAAGCGTTCGCCGACGCCGACGCACAGCAGGCCGCGGTAGTACGTCTCGACGGCGACGACGAGCATGAACTGCTTGCCGGCGTGCGCCGCGAACGCCGCGGGCTCGCGGAGTTCCGCGGCCGACCCCCACATCGGGTAGAACGCGCGGATGGAGGGAAGCGACGACCCGACGAGGTAGAAGGGAAGGACGAACAGCGCGAGCAACGTCGCGTTCCGGATCGCTCGCCGATTTATCGTGTACCCGATGTCCTTCCCGTAGTACGTCGCGAGCGCCATCGGACCGACGAAGAAGATGAGCCCGTCGACGACCACTCGGGACTCGAGGCCCGGTGGCGAGTACCGCATCCAGAGGACGGTCAGGACGAACCCCCACAGCAGGGACTTCGCGGTCCACGACAGCGACCCCCACGCGCCGGTGGCGCGGGCGAACGCGCGGTCGACCATCCCCCGTTCCGAACTCACTCGTCAGCGGTCGCGACCGGTCCGCGTCCGACGACGTCCTCGATAGACTCGACGAACGTCTGTCGTTTGTCGAAGTACGTCGTGTCGACGTCCTCGAGAACGGCCGCGACCGTCTGCGGGCCGTCCGGTGTTCGGATCTCGCTGTCGCCCTCGAGTTCGAGGATGCGAGACTTCTGTGCGGGCCACTTCAGTCGCGAGGCGACGCGTGCGACCGGTGCCCCGTCGACGTCTGCGCCAGTACCGAGTTCGACGGCGGGTTCCTCCTCCGCTTCCTCGTCGTCTGCCATACTCCCAGGGTTATCGAGGGCCGCGATTCAACCTTTCGCTTCCGCGCCCACGGAGGCACGGCGGCTTCGGGACGCGAGTGGCACTGGCGGTCGGATGCCGGGCGTCTGACGCACCCTTTTGTCGGAGGCGCCCCAAGCGGCGTCCATGAGTAGTCTCGCGGACGTCTACGAGGACAACGTCGGAGAGGTCGCGAGCGTCCGCCGGCTGTACGTGGGAACGGGTCTGTTCGTCGTCGGCGTCGTCCTCACGGTCGTCGCTGTCGTCGTCGGCGGGACGAACGTGCTCGCCGGCTTCGGGGTGTCGGTGTTCGAGGCGCGGCAGTTCGCGGGCGTACTCGGTGGCCTGGGCGTTCCCGCGGTCTTGCTGGGCGTGCTCACGGTGCTCCCGGCGAGTCAGCGCGTTCGGGGTGCGGCCGGCATCGGCGCGAGCGTCTGCGTGTTCGGCGTCGCGCTGTTCTGGCACGCGTACCCGACGTACTGGGTGACCTCGGGCGCGAGCACGGACTACACGCTCGTCGTCGCCGCCGTGTACGTCTTCGGTGCGTTCACGAGCATCTGGACGTTGTTCGCGGCGATCGTGAACTTCAAGACGCGGAACGACCCGGGCGGCACCGTCGAGGTCAGGCTAACTCGCGAGGGCGAGACGCACGTCGTCGAGGTCGACGAGGAGACCGCGGAGCGCGTCCGCGACGGCGAGAGCGTGGACGCGGCCGCGTTCGGTGGTGGCGTCGGCATGATGGGGAGTCAGCCCGATGGCGACGTCGAAACGCAGACCGCGGACCCGACGAACGCTGGGCGTACCGACCGCGACCGCGGGTGCTCGCAGTCCCGGTCGGGGTCGCCGTCGTCGACGGCCAGCTCGCAGTCCCGGTCGAAGTCCCAAACGTCGACGGACCGGGGGACGGCGGCGGCGAGCGACGGTGGATCGACCACGCAGGACATCTCCTCGCCGACGGACGACTACGCGGGCGACGGCCACGACGCCGAGGTTCTCGAGGACGAACCCGCCCGGTCGCCGAGCGTCGCCGACCGCTACTGCGGGAACTGCGAGCACTTCGACTACGTCCAGACGAACCAGGGCATCCAGCCGTACTGTGGCTACCACGACGAGGGCATGGACGACATGGAAGCCTGCGATGCATGGTCGCCGAACAACTGACGCTCGAGTGCGGGATGGACCCGGTTTGACGTCCCGACGACTCCGATAACGACCGCTTTACTGACCAGTTACCGACGATTCCATCCTATCTCTGGACCACCTGTGACAACACATAACATTGCTGGTGGCGCAGTACTAGATAGCTATGCGCGACGCGACGGGGATTCGCTGTGGAATCGCGACGGAACCAGATCGGTCGGCGAGAACGACACGGCACCAATGAGCAACGAACTGCAACGCGAGTGGCCGACGTACGTCTGCAGGACCTGCCGGACGCGCTTCTCGGTCGAAAGGAACGAGAACCCGGTGTGTTGCCCGGTCTGCCGGATGAACCGCGTCCGGAAGACCGACAGCTCGTAGCCAGACGCGTCCACGGACAGCGCACCGTCGCTGGCGACACGGAGAATCGACCGCGTCCACGCTCCGTCCGGACCACGTCATCGCCCCTCCTCGGCTGCGGCGTCGCGGGCGTCCGCGAGCGTCTCCCGCATCCGCGTCCAGTGACTGCCCTGCCAGAAGCACTGCTCGCAGTCTCGACACCGCCAGACGTCGACCTCGGCCGGATCCGGCGCGTACGCCGGGAGCGACTCCGTCCCCGGAACCGGGTCCAGTGGACCGTTGCACCGCCCGCAGCGCTCCGGCGACTCGCTCGGCGTGAGGTCGACGCCAGCGACCGCGAGTTCGCGGAGCTGGTCGCTCGGGTCGCGTTCGGCGAGCAGGATGCCGTCGGTCGCCGCGGCGAGGTCTCGGTCGCGCGTTATCACCGTCCGATTCTCGTCGCGTGCGAGCGCGGCGACGGCGTCGTCCGCCTCGACGCCACGATCGAGTGCGTACGCGACGTCGTGCCCGCACGTACGGAGGTACGCGCGGAGCCCGCCACACATCGCGTCGAGGAGGAAACGAGTCACGGTACTCGAACGACGGTCACTCCAGGAAGTCCCGGAGCGCGTCCACGTCGTACGTGTTGACGACGTCCGCGGGTTCCGCCCACCCGCGACGTGCGGTGTGGACGCCGTACACCACGTTCTCGAACGCGCCCGGTCGATGCGCGTCCGTGTCGATCGCGACCCTCGCACCGGCGTCGACGGCGGCCTGCACGGCACTTCCCGATAGGTCGAGACGACTCGGGTTCGCGTTCACCTCCAGCGCGACGCCCTCGCTCGCCGCCGTCTCCGCGAGCCGGTTCGCGTCCACGTCCATCCCCTCGCGCTGGTTCAGGAGCCGACCCGTCGGATGCCCCAGCACGTCCACGCTCGGGTGCTCCATCGCCGTCGTGAGTCGGTCGACGGCGTCGTCGCCGGTCAGGTCCAGGTCGCTATGCGGCGACGCGACGACGACGTCGAGCGCCGCGAGCACGTCGTCCGCGACGGAGAGCCCGCCGCCCGCGTCGACGTTCGCTTCCACGCCCGCGAACGCCGTGACGTCGTCGACGGCCTCGTCGACCGACCGCACCGCCTCGGCGAGTTCGAGGAGTTCGTCGTCGGGCACGCCCATGCCACCGACGACGCCAGGGCCCGTCGCGTGGTCCGTGATCGCGACGTACTCGTGCCCGAACTCGCGAGCGCCCTCGACCATCTCCCGGACCGAGTTCTTCCCGTCGCTCGCGTCCGTGTGCGTGTGGAGGTCGCCGCGGACGTCCGCCGTCACGAGCAACTCCGGGAGGTCGTCGTCGATAGCGGCCTGCACCTCCCCCCGGCCTTCCCGGAGCTCCGGCGGAACCCACGGGAGCCCGAGCGCTTCGTACATCGACTCCTCGGTCAGTCCGCCGATGCGGCCCCCGACGCGTTGCCCGTCTTCGGGGTCGGGGGCGTCGCTCACGTCGAACGCACCGTACTCGTTGAGCTTCACGCGCTGCTCGATCGCGTAGTTCCGCAACGTGACGTTGTGGTCCTTGCTCCCCGTGAAGTACTGGAGCGCACTCCCGAACTCGCGAGGCACCACCACCCGGAGGTCGACGCGCATGCCGTCCACGCGAACCGACGCCTTCTGCGCCCCGGCTTCGATGACCGAATCCGCCGCCTCCCAGTCAGCGAACGCCTCTATCACGGACTCGCGGTCGTCGCTCGCCGCGAGCACGTCCACGTCGCCGATGGTCGGCCGCCACCGCCGCGTCGACCCCGCAACCTCCGCGTTCTCGACCGTATCGCGCTCGGACACCCACGCCCGCACCGTCTCCGCGACCGGACGCGCCGCCCCGAGCAACTCGCGCTGACCCGCCTTCCGAGCGAACGGGATGTTCTCGCGGATGTTCCCCTCCGTCTTCGGCCCGAACCCCTTCACGTCCTGGATCTCGCCGTCCACCGCCACAGCCTCCAGGTCGTCGAGGTCGGTCACGCCCAGTTCCTCGTACAGCGTCCCGATCGTCTTCGGGCCGACGCCCTCGACGCGCAACAGCGCCCGCATGTCTACCGGATAGCGCTCGCGCATCTCCTCGACCTCCACGATCTCGCCGGTCTCGTAGAACTCGACGATCTTCGAGGAGATGGCGTCCCCGACGTCGTCGAGTTGCTGGAGTGCGTCCTCGCCCTGTTCGGCGAGCGCCTCGATCGAGCCCGGGTACTCGCGGATGCTCTCGACCGCACGCCGGTACACGTTCGGCTTGTACTCGACGCCGTCGGCTTCCAGGAGGTTCGCGTACGTTTCCAGCTCGTCGGCAACGTCGTACTTGAGTGGCATGGCAGAGTGGGTCGGTCTTCGAAATCTATCAGAGTCCCGTGCGCGGTCCGTCCTCGTCGTGACCGAGCGCCTGCTGGAGGAAGTTCATCCAGCGCTTGCGGTCCGCGGCCTCCTTCGCCTGGGCTTCGCCTTCCAGGTCCGTCGGCCCGAGGCTCTCCAGGGCGTTCAACGCCCGGTCCAGGCCGATGATGGCGCCGACGAGAGCCTCCCCCTCCTCGAACGTGAGGTCGGGGTCGTCCTCGAGGCGTTGCTTGCGTTGGAGTCGCTCCCGTCGCAGGTTCCGTTTCGCTTCCGTCACGCGATCGCGTTCGCCCGCCGGGACCGTCTCCCGGCGCTTCATCTCGAACACGAACGTCCGGAGGTCGAGCGTCTCGCCCTGCACGTCGATTGTCTCGGGGATTCCCTCGCCGACGGTCGCGCTCTCGCGCTCGATCCGCTCGAGGAGCTGTTCTCGCTCGTAACGCTTCACGGTCGACGCTCGGGCGGCCAGCGTCAAAACGATGCGGGTCGCCCCCGACCCGCGCCCGCGTTCAGGGGTCGGTGACGTCGTCGACGACGAGGACGTGGAGGTCGTTCACGTTCGTTCCCGTCGCACCGGAGAACAGGAGGGCGTCGCGGTCCACGAGGAACCCGTACGCGTCGTTCGCCGCGAGCGCCTCCCTGGCGGCGTCGACCGTATCGTCGTCGCCACCGGCGAGCGCGTCCGCCGCGAGGACCGCGCCGGCGGCGTCCGTACTCCCATCGCGCCCGTCCGTATCGACGGCCGCGATGGCACCGTCCACGTCGACGCCGTGGTCGGCGTCGACGCCGTCGTCACCATCGTCGCCGCCGTCGTGGTCGCCGCCGTCGCAACCGTCGCAGTCGTCCTCGAATCCGTCCGCGAACTCGAGTGCGCCACCGAGCACGAACTCCTGGTTCGGGCCGCCAGTGCCCGCGCCGCGGACGGTCACGGTCGTCTCGCCGGCGGACACGAGGACCGCCGGTGGCGCCACTGGCTCACCCGTGCCAGCGACCGACCGACCGACCGTCGCGTGATTCCGGCCGGCGTCGCGAGCCTCGCCGGTGACGGTCGTCGACAGCACGCACGGCTCGAACCCGTGGTCGCGGGCCGCGTCCACCGCGCCCGCGACGGCGGTTCGCGCGGACGCGACCACGTGATAGCTCGTCCGGTCGAAGACGTCGTCGTCCGGTCCCGGCGTCTCCGGAACGTCACCGCGTGCGCCGCGTTCCAGGTGCGCTCGAACCGCGGGCGCGTCGATATCGTACCGCGACAGGCCGTCGAGCGCGTCGGCGTACGTCGACTCGTCGGGCACCGTCGGCCCACTCCCGATCACAGCAGGGTCGTCTCCGACCACGTCCGACACCGCGATCGTCGCGACGCGCGCCGGCGCCGCCAGCGCCGCCAACCGACCGCCCTTCAGCGCGGAGACGTGCTTGCGGACCGCGTTCACCTCGTCGATGCCCGCACCCGCCTCCAGGAGGTCGCGAGTCACGTCCCGGAGCGCCGACAGCCTCACGTCGTCGACCGGAGCGGGCAGGAGCGCGCTCGCCCCACCCGTCACCACCGCGAGCACGAGCGTCGACGCGTCCGCATCGGCGACCACATCCCGGGCCGCAACCGCCGATTCCACGCCGCGCTCGGACGGAATCGGGTGATCGCCGACGCGCACCTCGACCGGGCCCGTGTCGATCGGTTCGCCAGCCGCATCGTCCGCGTCAGTCGACCGTTCGTCGACCACGATCACGCCGTCGTCCACACCACCGTCGACCACGTCCTCACCTCCGTCCACGCGACCGTCGAGTGCGTCGACGACGGCGCTCGCGACGCGGTCGCTCCCCTTGCCGCCACCGACCACGACGACCCGATCGAACCCCGCCAGGTCGATACGCTCGCCGTCGAGCACCAGTTCGCTCCCGGAGACAGAGAGCGCGTCGCGCGTCGCCCGCACCGGATCGGCGCGCTCTACGCCCGCGGCGAGACACGACACCGCCACCGCCTCGGCGTCACTCCAGGAATCGGTGCGTTCGAACATCACTCACGCGAACAACCGTCGAGCGACCCGGAAGATCAGGTCGCGCACTCGCGCCGGCACGAGCCGTGCGAGACCCGCGTACTTCGCGACCGGTCCGACCGGATACCGCGGCTCCGGGTCGGTCGCACTCGCGGCGTTCACGATCGCGTCCGCGACCACGCCCGGCCCGATCGACGCCGGCCCGAACCCACCCATCGCGCTCGCGTCCGAATACAACTCGTAGATGTCGTCGTACGCACCCGACTCGTCCGCCCCGTCCAGTTCCTCGTCCGCACGGTCGTAGAACGACGAATCGACCGGCCCCGGCGCGACCACGACCACGTCCACGCCGAACGCCTCGACCTCCGCCCGGAGTGCGTCGCTCATCGACTCCAGCGCCGCCTTCGACGCCGCGTACGCGCCCGACCCCGGAATCGAGAGCTTCCCGACGACGCTCGAGACGTTCACGATGGTTCCATCACCGGCCTCGCGCATGTGCGGGAGCGCCGCGCGAACGAGCCGATGCGGCCCGAACGCGTTCACGTCGAACTGCCGTTCGACCGACGCCGTCGGCACGTCCTCCAGCGGCCCGAACTGCGCGAACCCCGCGTTGTTCACCACGCAATCGATGCGACCCTGCTCGTCCACGACGCGCTCGACGACCGCCGCCACCTGCGACTCGTCGGTCACGTCCAGTTCCGCCGTCCGACACCCCGCGTCCGCGAGCTCGGAGACGTCCTCGGGGTCGCGAGCGGTCGCGTACACCACCCAGTCCTCCTCGAGGAACGCGAGCGCGGTCGCCCGGCCGATGCCCGACGACGACCCCGTCACCACACAGACTTCCTTGTGTCGTGTCTCCTCGACCACGTCCCAGTCCGTCGACTCGTCCGCGTCAGTCATGCTCTGTCGTTCGCCCGGCGGGTACGTAAGTGTCCACGGTCTCCGCGTCGCCATCGCACCCGACCCGCGAGTTCAAGTACGAGACCGCGGCCACGCCCGACGTGCGATGACCACGACGGTGCGTCGGTCCAGGCGGAAGCGACCCGCCGACGCACCACACCCCCACGGGTCGCCTGCTCGCCACGACCACCCCGGTAGCCTCAGCTCTCGACCTCGCACATGGCTAGCTCTCAACTTCGCGCTTGGCTTCGTCAGCGTACGCGTCCGCGAGGCGCGTCGGCTCCGGGAGCTTGTACCCCGACGTCGAAGCGAGCACGACGTCCGCCGCCGTCTCCGCGGACACCCGGTTCCCGGGACTCACCCAGAGCGGGTTCACGTAGCGGTTCCCGGACGCGTACTGGCGAGACTGGACCGCGTACCCGATGACGTCGCCGGCGGGCGCGGTCACGTCCCCGTCCCCGAGCACCGGCACGCGCTCGCCCTCGGCGAGTCCGTCGACGTCCCGCTCGGGCCTCCCGCAGAGCAGGTTCTTCGCCACGCCCACCGCAGGCACGTCGAACACCACACCCATGTGCGTCGCCAACCCCGCCTCGCGGAAGTGAATGCGGCCGCTCCCGTCGAAGAAGACGAGGTCCGGGTCCGACTCCAGGTTCGCGAGCGCATCCACGATCGGGCCGCCCTCGCGGAACGACAACAACCCCGGAATGTAGGGGATCTCCAGAGGCGTCACCGCGTACGTTCGCTCCACGACCACGTCACCGCGCAGACAGACGACCGCCGAAACCGCGCGGTCGTCGAGGAACGCCTGGTCGACGCCCGCGACCAGCGGCCCCTCCGGACGCCCGACGCGGTTCGCGTCGAACGCGAAGTCGTCGACGAACGACGCCGCACTCGCCACCTCGCGCTGCTGGGTTTCCATCTCCTCGCGAGAACTCGACGCGTCCGGAACGAACTCGGGACGAACGACGTCCATCAGAACCGACGCCGACCACCGGGCCCGCCCGGCCCGCCCGGCCCGCCGCCACCGCCGAACCCGAGACTCTGCGGACGCCGGACCTTCCCCTGGATGTGCTTCCCGTACGCCAGCCCGATCAGGAGCCCGATGAGGTGCGCGCCCTGCGCGACCCCGCCCGCGCCGACACTCCCACCGAGTAACGCCAGCGACGAGATGAGCGCGTAGAAGATCGTGATCGCCCAGATCGGCACGGGAAGGATGAAGTAGATGTACACCTTCAGGTCCGGAGCCAATATAGTCAACACGCCCATGATCGCGAGCGCCGCACCACTGGCTCCGAGCACGCCAGCGTACGCACCCGGGTTCATCAGCGTCGACAGCCCGATCTGTCCGAGGCCAGCGAGCGCGCCCGTTCCGAGGAACAGCAACGTGAAGTCCCGCGACCCGATCAGGTCCTCGACCAGACGGCCGAAGAAGAATATCACGATGGCGTTCCCCGCGATGTGCGCGAGCGCCGGCGGCGGTGCGTGCGCGAAGATGGACGTGAACCACGTCCAGACGTACTCGGGATGCCGGGACGTGAGGACGAACAGCGTCTCGTAGAGCTGTGCGGACACGAAGTTCCCGATGATGTACTGCGCGAACCACGTGATGAACATGAGCGCGAGGAACACGTACGTCATGTTCCCACGGAAGTACGAGAGCGCGCCACCGGGTCCGAACAGGGAGAACGAACCTAGCGATCGGCCGCTGCTCTCCGTCTCGACCGAGTCGTCGAACCCGCTATCGAACACGCCCTTCGGGTCGTTCCACTCCGTCAACCCCGGACAGTCGTGTTTCTCCGGCAAGCGATGTTCGCCGCAGTACGTGCTCCCGCAATGGGAGCACTCGTACGGCATGTTCTCGTGCTTGCCGCACTCGTCGCATTTCGCCATTGGCGACGCCTACGGGAGGACGGGTGAAGGGGCTTTGGGTGTCCCGCAGGGCGATTAGGGAACCGCTAGAACAGCCCTTCGTCGTCCTCGAGGAGTTTCGCGGGGCCGCCGACCTCCCAGATGGTGGTGCGGACGCCCGTCTCCGCGATGGCTTCCTTCACGCGCTCGACGTGGTCGGCGGTCGTGTTCACGTACACGGACGCGCCGGTGTCGGTGGAGAACCAGACCGGGACGGAGTCGACGTCGTCGTCGTCCTCGTACCCGCTCTCGCGGAGGTCTCGAACGGTGTCGAAGACGGAGAGCGTCGCGGGCTTCCAGTACACCCAGCCCTCGGGGCCGGTCATCGTCGTCGCGGCGAGACTCAGCGAGTCGTGTTCCGCGATGTTCGCGACGCGGTCGAGGTCGTCCTCGTGGAGTGCGTCCTTGCAGTTCTGGAGCTGTTCGTGGACGTGCGCCATCCGGTCGCCGAACATGTGACTGCGCTCGGCCTCGTCGTGGGCGTCGTCGGTCTCCTTGTACGCGGGGACGAGAGCGACGACGATCTTCAATTCGCTCTCGAGGTCCGTCGGGATGCGGTGACTCCGACAGTCCTGGTCGTTCATGCCGGCGGTCAGGTACGAGAACCCGCCGGTGACGGAGCGAGCGGCGCTCGCGGACCCGACGCGAGCGATCGTGGAGATGTCCTCGAGGGACGCGTCCAGTTCTGCGGCCTCGGCGAGTGCACGCGCCGCGGCGGCGAACCCGGAGGAAGAGGAGCCCAGGCCGACGTTCGACGGGAACGAGTTCTCGCTCTCGAGCCTGACGGGGTAGACGGTGTGGGCGGCGTCGCTCATCGACCGGGCTTTCTCGACGACGCGTTCGACGCGGTCGAACGCGGAGCCCTCGAGTTCCTCGCCGTCGACGATGTACGTGTCCTCGTCGTAGTCCATCGAGAACTCGACGGTCGTCTTCGTGTGACTCGGCGCCGTGCAGACGCTGATGGAGTCGTGGTACGGGAGTCGTTCGATGTCGTCGCGCATCCCGTGGTACTTCACGAGCCCTTGGATGGGGTGGGCCATCGCGGTGGCTTTCATACCACTACGGGAGACGACCGCGCGCTTAAAACCCACGGCGCGTCGGTGTTGGCCGATCGTCCGTCGAGCGAGGTACTCGGTTCCGGAACCGAACGCCTGAAGCACGCGGGTTTCCAGGGGTGGCGTATGGGAACGCCACTGGATTCGCGCGAAGCGCAAGCGGAGGCGGTCGTGGAGCGCCTCCACGAGGAGTACCCGGACTCGACGATCTCGCTGAACTACTCGACTCGGCTGGAACTCCTCGTCGCGGTCGTGCTGTCCGCGCAATGCACGGACGAACGCGTGAACGACGTTACGGAGACGTTGTTCGAGACGTACGAGACGCCCGCGGACTACGCGAACGCGACGGAGGACGAACTCGCTGACGCCATCTACGGCATCACGTTCCACAACAGCAAGGCCGGGTACCTGAAGGGGATCGGCGAACAGTTGCTCGCGGAACACGACGGCGAGGTCCCCGACGAGATGAGTGCGCTCACCGACCTCCCGGGCGTCGGTCGGAAGACGGCGAACGTCGTCCTCCAGCACGCCCACGACGTCGTCGAGGGGATCGTCGTGGACACGCACGTCCAGCGGCTCTCGCGACGCCTGGCTCTCACCGAGGAGGAGCGTCCCGAGGCCATCGAGGACGACCTCGTGGACGTCGTCCCCGAGAGCGAGTGGCAGCAGTTCACGCACCTGCTCATCGATCACGGCCGCGCCGTCTGTGACGCCCGCAACCCCGACTGCGGCGAGTGCGTGCTCGCGGACGTCTGTCCTTCGGAGAAAGGCGACAGCGACCTCGACCTGGCGAGCGGCGAGGCCTGGTAACGTACGCGAGCGAGAATCGGAACACTCGGCGGATCTCGGCACGCGGCCGATCTCGGAGAACGGAGTCGACCGACTGGGACTGGCTCGACGTCGCTTCAGACGACGACGTACTTGACGAGGAAGCGTGCGACGCCGACGACGTACGCGAGTATCCAGAAGAACACGTACCCGATCACGCCGATGCGGAGGCGCGACCGCCACTTCGACATGTCCTCGTGGAGTTCGTCGATGGAGACGTCCGGGTCCGGGTCGCGGTAGAGTTCCGCGTCGTGCTTGGCCTGGAAGATGCGGACGATGCCGGTGAGTGCGAACACGAGCATCGCATACGCTTGCAGGCCCAGGAACGCGTGTACGGCAGCGAACCCGCCGAGTTGCGACCAGAGACGTGGGAACATCCAGACGACGACGGGGATGGTGTTCAGCACGAGTCCCGTGACGACGAACTTGAGGTGGTGGACGAGGACCGGCCACGTCACCACCTCCTCGTTGATGATGTACCACGCACCGTAGACGTAGAACGGGAAACTGGCGGTGACAAGCGCCGCCGCGACCGTCGCGTACACCACGTCCTCGACCATGCGCGGCCCTAGCGGCCGGGGTGTCCTAAAGGACGCGTTCCCGGTTTCCGGTGGTCGGAAAGCGTAAACGGACGTGGACCGAAGTAGCGCGCGATGACGGACTCCCGACCGACGCCGGCTGACGACCCCGGTGATGGGGACGACGATGGCGCGGAGAGCGTCGACGGTCCGGACGCGGAGGGCGTCGCCGACGCGGACGACGCCAACGTCGCGGACGCCGGCGACGCCGACGCGGACGACGGTGCGGCCGGCGACGACGCGAGCGACGAACCGACGGACGCGGAACTCAGGCGTCGCGTCGAGGAGAAGTACGACTTCGAGGAGTTCGGCCCGAACGACATGGCGGAGATGACCGCCGACGAATGGGAGGCCGCGTTCGACCCGGACTCGTGGATCACCGGCGAGGAACTCCTCGACCGCGTCCAGACCGACCTGGAGCGTCGCGTCGCCTCCCGCGACGTGTTCGCGGTCGTCGAACGGCGCGAAGTCGACGGCGCGGACGTGGTGCTCGCGTACTCCGACGAAGGGTACGCGCTCGTCCGAGGCGACGGCACCGTCGAAGGGTTCGGGACCGTGTTACGGGACGTGAAGCCGACGGTCGCGCTCTCCTCGATGGATTCCTACGAACCCGACGAGGCACCCGCCGGAGCAGTGCTCCCGAAACCCGACGAGGTCCCGGAGGGAAGCGGCGAACTCGGGAACCTGATGTTGCAAGTGATCGCGGGCGTGCTCGGCCTCGCCGGACTCGTCCTCATCGGTGGCGCCATCTTCGCGCCAGGTGCCGCCGCCGGTACCGCCATCGGTCGCGGCCTCATGGTCGTCTTCGGACTGCTCTTCCTCGCGGCGACGACCGTCCTCTTCTTCACCGTCGCGAACGCGAGACTGTCCGACAAGTTCCGCGCGGAAGAGTACCGGGAGCGCCTCCGAGCGATCGGGCTCGAGGACGGCGAACGACCCGAGTTCCTCCCCATCGACGACGTCGACGAACCCATCGACGCCGCGCTCGAAGAAGGCGACGACGACGACGGGCAAGCGGCGAACGAGGAACCATCGAACCCGACAACGTAACCACCCCGAGACGCCCGCATCGGTGGGTTTAAGCAACGTCAATCCTGAGCTACGGATGTATATGAAAAGGCGGGACTTTCTGAGAACTGCCAGCGGCGTTACCGGAGCCGCCGCGGCAGCCGGCGCGGCGTCCGCAGGTGCCGCCGCCGCTGACGGCTCACAGGACTCCGGTGCGCCCGAGAACGCGACGACGACGACGGGCACACCGACCGGGACGGAGAACGGCACTGGTACCGGCACCGGAGCCGGCAACGAGACGACGTCCGGAGACGGTGGTGCCGCCGCCGGTGGCACGGAGACGGTCCAGGTCGGGCCCGGTGGCGACTACGTGTACACGCCCGGGACCGAGACGCCCCTGTACATCTCGCCGGGGACGACGGTGAACTTCGTGTGGGACTCCGACAACCACAACATCGTCGTCGATAGCCAGCCCGACGACGCGAACTGGGAGGGCCACGAACCCATCGAGAACACCGGGTTCGAGTACTCGCACACGTTCGACACGCTCGGCGAGTACACGTACTTCTGTCAGCCCCACAAGAACCTCGGGATGGATGCGACCATCGTCGTGAACGAGAGCGGCGCGAACCCGAACGCTGGCGGCGGCAAAGAACAGGACCCCGAGCACATGGGCGTCCCGTTCCAGGCGCACTTCGTCGGAATCGTGACCATCCTCGCCATCATCAGCTCCCTGCTCTACACGTTCTACTCGCTGAAGTACGGCGAATCTGCACACACCGCGGCACCCAACAAGGACTGATCCATGTCGACGAAAGGAAGCAACTACGGCGACATACATCGCTACGAGGCGGCACGAGAGAGTACCGCAGCAGCGGTTGCTATCGTCCTCCTGACCGTCATCGAGGTCGTGTTCGTCGGCCTGTTCACGTACGGGCTGGTGGCGGGCTGGGGACTGGACGCGGTCGGGAACATGTACCTCGGGTTCCTGCTCGCCATCATCTTCGTCGACCTGGCGTTCATCCTCCTTCTGTACCGGAAGGAGTTCCTCCCTGACGTGATGATTGTAAAGAAGCGTCGACGGAAGTGGGAGGACCTCTACATCCGCGAGGAGGACGTCGACGGTGAGCAACTCGGCGGCGACGCAATCGAGACACTGAAACGGGCAGTATACCCGTACTACAAGCGATAACAATGCCAGTTGACGAAGACAAGTACCCGGTCGAATCGGATCGTCGTCGCTTCGTGAAGGGCGTCGTCGGCGGTGCCGCTCTCGCGGGCGTGACGACGGCTAGCGCGGCCGCCGTCGACACTGCGACGGCACCGACGGGCGCCGGTGGCGGGACGACGCAGTACTACGCGGTCGAGAACACGGAGGGTCCGGCGCCGCGAGGGATGCCCCAGATTCCGGTCGAGATCGACTCGGAAGGCTACCTCAAGGGTGCGTGGCCCGACTACGAAGAAGGCGACGAGAACGCAGTCACCGAAAACTACGGCGGGTCTGACGTGACGTACTCCTCGGCGTGGTTCCAGTACTGTGGCGTCCAGACGTACTCGGGCGTGTACCCGGACGCGGACCAGGACAACTACTTCCGGTACAACGCGTCGGGATACGACTGGCATAGTGACAAAGAAGGTGACAAAATCCACATCGACGACTTTCAGGACCTCGGTGAACCCTGGCGCGAGTGGAACACGTCCTTCGGGACGACGGCGAACGGGAAGCCTGCGGCGGGCACGTGGCGGTCCCAGGACCTTGAACCGGCGGAGACGATGCCGATCCAGGTCGTGCGTTCGGAGAACGTCCTCGAACTCGCGAAGGAGGACGCCTGGGTGGATGCGTCGACGGCCGAGGGGTGCGTCGCGTGGCTGAACAAGTGCACGCACTTCTGTTGCGTGCCGGGGTTCAAGCAGAACGAGGGTGCGGCGAAGTTCAACGCCGCCGACCAGATCTACTGTCAGTGCCACCAGTCCGTGTACGACCCGTTCAGTCTCGTCCAGAAGGCGTACGTGGCGCTCCCGCGCCCGGAGAAGGAGTGATACGATGAGTCTGGAAAAGAAAGACGAATACGACCATTCGAGTTGGATGCAGGAGAAGGACCTGACGCCCGTGGAGAAGGGCTACCTGATGGTCCTCGTCTATCTCGACCAGCGGCTCCGGATCGTGGACTACCTGGAGCTCTTGGAGGACCTCTACTACAAGGTCAACCTCCAGATGCCCAAGAGTCACACCGAACAGTACAATCTCGACAACAAGTTCTGGTACTGGTATCCGTTGTACGCATTAGGGTCGTTCTCGACGATAGCGTACGTCGTTGCGGCGATCTCTGGTGCGTTGCTGGGGTTCTATTACGCGCCGGCGACGACGGGCGATCCCTCCGGGGCGTACAACCAGATCGTGTTCATCATGACCGATCTGAACTTCGGGTTCATGCTCCGGTCGATCCACCGCTGGTCCGCGCAGGTCATGGTGGCGGCCGTGTTCCTCCACATGCTCCGCGTGTACTTCACGGGCGCGTACAAGGAGCCGCGTGAACTGAACTGGATTCTCGGCATCATCCTCATCTCGTTGACGATGGTGTTCGGGTACACGGGCTACCTGCTTCCGTGGGACCAGCTCGCGTTCTGGGCGGGCCAGATCGGCGTGGAGATGTCGCTATCCATCCCACTGGCGGGTGAGTGGGTGGCGCAACTCCTGTTCGGCGGGTTCACGTTGACTCAGGCGACGTTGCAACGGATGTACATCCTGCACGTGTTCTTCCTGCCGTTCGTGGTGACGACGCTCATCGCGGTCCACATCGGCATCGTCTGGATGCAGGGCATCGCGGAACCACACTAATACCATGTCTGACAACAACGACGACGAACCCATGGCTGACGGCAGTGGCACCGGCATCGTCGCGCCGGACGACGAGACCCCGACGTGGCGCGAGCGCAAGGAGCGCACGCAAGGGCTCTCGCGGTTGACGTACGAGTACTTCGAGCGAGCGCGACGCGAGGACCAGGACCTCCGGCAGGAGTCCGATTACGTCGAGCGTGACGTGCTCGCGTTCCCAACGTGGCCCCACGAGATGATCCGGAACCTCTCGCTGACGAGTTTCTTCGTCGGCATGATCTTGTTCCTGTCGGCGACGCTACCGCCGCACATCGGGCCGCCCGCGAATCCGAGTTCGACGCCGGCGATCATCCTCCCGGACTGGTACCTCTACTGGTCGTTCGGGCTGTTGAAGCTCGGCCCGCTCAACCCCGACCTGTCGCTCCTTGGCGGGACGAAGCTGATGGCGGACCGGACGTACGGCGTGGTCGCGAACCTCGTCGTCGTCGGCATCATCGCCATCGTGCCGTTCCTGAACAAGGGGAGTGCGCGCCGTCCCGTCGAGCAGCCGTTCTGGGGTGCGGTCGGCGTGTTCGGCGTGATGTTCGCGTTCACCATCAGCGTGCTGTCGGTGAAGAACCTGATGCCGATGGATTCGAACCTCCTGTTCGACCTGACGTTCCTGCTTCCGGTCGTCGCGGGGACGATCGCGTACGCGGTCTTCCGGTCGATGCAGGAAGGGTACATGTACGACCTCAATCGTCGATACTACCGGCTTCGACCGCCGAAGTAACCGTCTGGTAGTTCTCGATGACCGACGATTCCGTCGAGCGAACTGACGCCTCGGAAGAAGTGGCTGTCTCTGACACTCCGGGAGCGACTGCTGGGGAGGTGCGTTCTGATTCTCCAGGAGAGTCGCGTTCTGATTCTCCAGGAGAGGGTAGTGGGGCGCGCGAGGTGGAGGTCCCGATGGAGTTGTTCAAGACGGTGACGGTGTTCGCGACCCTGATCGCGATGGTGCTCGTCCTGTTCGGGTTCATGTTCCTGGATGCGGCGACCGTACAGACGGGGCCGCTCCTGTGGCTATTGGACGCGGTCACTGGCTGGATCGGGGTGTCCTACGACGCTGACGCGCTCCGCGTACCGTTCGGTCTGGTCGGACTGGCGTCGATCTGCGTGGGCGCGTTCGTGTACGCGTTCTCGACGCGGTTCCGCGCTCGGGGAATGGGAAAGTCTAAAGACGGATCCGACGAAGATTCAGGTAATGGCTGACGAATTCGCCAAAGGCACTGCCATCCTCGCCGGTGTCGGACTGGTGTGGATGGTTCTGGCTGGCTGGTACAAGACCCCGAGCTTCGAGGGGGCACAGCTCACGGGAGCGCCGGGAGCAAACCTCGGGATGTGGGGCGACCTCGCGATCGTTCTCGAGAGCGGGCTTCGCTGGTTCATCATCATCGGCGTGCTGACGTTCTGGGTCGTGATTCCGGCGGCGGAACAGACGCGCGAGCACTTCGCGGGCTGACGTCGATTCCTTCTATCCGTTCGTTTTCGTGGTCGAGAGGCTGGTCTGCGCGTCGACCGTCGTCGGGCGTCGACGCGGTGGCGTTTCAGTCGTCGACGTGGTCGAGTGCGTGTTCCGCGGCGTCCTCGCCGACCGTGCGTCGATAGTAGGCTTCGATGGTGTCGCTGTCGCGGCCGAGCGTGGAGACGTCGGTCTGGTCGGTGACTCGGCCGTCCCTGATGATGGTGATGGTGTCCAGTAGCGAGGCGACGACGTCGAACTGGTGCGTGGTGATGATGCAGATCCGGTCGCCGTCGAGGTACTCTTCGAGGAGCGACCTGATCTGGATGCGGTAGGTGTCGTCGATGTCGGCGAACGGTTCGTCCAGTAGGAGGACGCTCGGTCGGTCGATGAGTGCGAGCGCGATGTCGAGACGTTTCGCGAAGCCAGCGGAGAGCGCTTCGACGAGCCGATGCCGGACGCGTTCCAGTCCGCATCGGTCGACGAGCGTCTCGCACCACTGCTCGGATGCGTCGGTCAGCGAGACGAACAACTGGAGGTTCTCTTCGACGGTCAACCCGCCGAAGTATTGGGGATGCTGGAATCCGCACCCGACCTCGACGTCCGGCATCGTCACGGTTCCGCTGTCCGTGGACGTGAGTCCGAGGAGGACGCGGAACAGCGTCGTCTTCCCGGAGCCGTTCGGGCCGAGGACGGCGTTCACCGTTCCGGGTTCGAACGAGAGCGAGATCTCGTCGAGTCCGTCGGTCGGCCCGTACGACTTCGTGACGTTCTGGACGGTGATCGGGTTCATCATTGGGTGTGCGTGTAGTACGTGATGGAGAGTCGGAGGACGACGAGGCTTCCGAGGAGCCAGACGCCGAGTCCGAGGAGCCAGTCGGCGAACAGTCCGACCTGGACGTCCTTCAGGAGGAGGCTTCGACCGATTATCGTCGCGTAGTGAAGTGGGTTCGCGCGTGCGATCGAGCGACTGAGCGTGGAGAAGAACCCGGCGGGGTACGCGAGGTTCGAGAGCGGGACGAGTGCGAAGAAGACGGCGACGTTCATGATGCGACCGAGGTTCCCGAATTCGGTGAGGAACATGATGGACGTGCTGAGCGACCCAAGTGCGAGGAACGCCACGAGGTAGGTCGCGACGACGGGAACGGAGAGCGGTTCGAGCGGGTAGCCGTACAGGGTCCCGACGGCGTACACGACGAGGATGCTGGGGACGACGAGTGCCGTGTAGAAGAGGAGTTTCGCGGCGATGACGTTCGTGATCGAGGTCTTCACGCGTAGTCGGTCGTAGATGTTCGATTCGGACGCGAGCGCGTACGGAAGGTACGTGAACGCGACGAGCATCACCACGACCATCAGGAACGTCGGGAGGAGGTACGCCGAGAGTGAGGTGTCGGTGCCGACGATGGGGCGTTCCACGTCGACGTTCGCTGGCGCTATCTCGTCGAGGGTTTCGGAGAGGACGGTCGCGAGTGCTCTCGACGGCAGTCGGAAGATGGTGACGCTTCCGTCCACGTGGACGTCGACGGTGACGTTCGCGTCCGCGTCGGTCAGTCCGCGTGGGACTTCGACGACGGCGTACACTTCTTCGCGAGAGAGCTGCCTGAACGCGTCGTCCGAGTCGTTCACGATCTTCGGGTTCGAGACGAACGCGAGCGAGCCGCGAACGATCTTGAGGCTGTCGCTACTGACGCTGTCGTCCTCGGGCGTAACCGCGACCGGGGAGTTCTCCGGGAGCGTGTGCTCGAAGAACAGCGTCCCGGTTGCGAAGATACCTGGGACGACGAGGAACAGCACGACGACGGTCCTGATCCGGTGGCGACTCCAGTTGAGTTCCTTCCGGAGGAGGCTGATGACGTTCATCCTCGACGTTCCAAGCGCGCTTCGAGCTGTCGCTCGCTGGACGCGGTGAACGCGTCACGTGCCCGGTGGCGGCGTACACGCGGGCTCGGGCGTACAAGTACGATGCCGGTGGTCACTCCTGCGGGATCAACTGGGACTCCACGCCCACCATTCGTCGTGCGACCTTCTCCAGGAGTTCCGTCGCTTCCTCGACGGTCTTGGCGGCTTCGACGACGACGATAGCGCCGTCTCGACTCACTTCGAGCGAGTCCAGTGCGTCCTCGGCGTCCTCGTCCTCGACTTCGGCCTTGGTCGCGGAGATCGCGCCCTCGATGCCTTGCTTGACGTCCGTCGCGTCGCTCTCGGACTCGGTGAGGAGTTTGACCGTGACCCCGACGTCGTCGCCGTCGTGGTACGCCGTCCCGGCGACGTAGTTCACGGTGGCGTAATCCTGAGGGTTGACGGAGTCACCGCCGACGTCGACGGAGTCGGAGGGCAGTCGTCCCTCGGGGACGGTCCCGACGAACCGGAACGGCTCGTCGGCGGTTTCGTCGTAGGCGTCCGCGAAGTCGTCGTCGACGCTGTCGGTCTCGTCGACGTATACTTCGATGGCTTCCTCCACTGCGTCCTCGGTCCCGAGCACGTACTCGCCGGAGCCCAGGCTCCCCATGTAGAGCGTCTGGTACTCCTGGTCGGGCTCGTACAGCGTCTCGTCCTCGTGCGTGGTCTCGTCGAACTCGAGGCCCTGGTCTTCGAGGGAATCCACGACGTCGTCCTCGCTCCAGTCGGTTTCGAGCCAGAGGCCGATGTAGGGGTCGTAGTCCCGCTGGTCTTCGGGCGGGTACTTCGAGAACCCCATCGCGGTATCGGCCGCCTGGAGTTCGAGGTCGGTTTCGTCCTCGAACTCGTCCAGGACGTCTTCCTTGTCCTCGGGGCCCTCGTAGTATTCGTCCTGTGAGATGATCTCGAGGTAGCGGTTCACGAACGTCGTGACGGCGTCGTCCTCCAGGGTCGCTTCGACGTCACCGCGAGCGACGACGTCGACGTCCTCGGGGATCTTTTCCATGTCACTCGGGCTGCCGATACTCGGGAGCGAGTCGCTGACGGTCGTACAGCCTGCGATACTCGTCGTCAGTGCCGAGGCGAGTGCCGCGCCACTTACCTTCATGAGCTGGCGGCGTGAGCGATTCGTCATTGGCGTCGTTTTTTCAGAGTGTTCGCATAAATCTATTGAACCTGTCCGAGGACGGCGTCGATGACCGCTACGGGCGCCATCCGAGTCGCAGCCACGACGCGCCGCTATGGTCGGCGTTGCAACCGGTACGCGCCGCTATGGTCGGCGTTGCAACCGGTACGCGCCGCTATGGTCGGCGTTGCAACCGGTACGCGCCGCTGGGGTCTGCGTTGTGGCCGCTACCCGCGACCTGGTGACTGCAAGAAGTCAGCCGCTCGAATCAGAGGATCTGGGAGAGCGAGTCCACGAAGATCGAGAACTCGTTCACGAGCTGGAAGGTCGCGTACGCGAGCGCGAACAGTGACGCGGTCAGCGCGCCCTTGGGTCGGCGAACCGCCTGTTCCTTGCGGATGTCGATGTCGCGGACTTCGAACTCGAAGAAGTCCGTGACGAACATCCCGAGGACGAGCATCGAGAGGACGACGCCGCCGTGTGGTTCGTACGTCGTGTAGTAGAACGTCGCGAGCACGAGCACGACCGTCGAGATGGCGTGGAGTGGATGCCGCGTTGCGCTCTCGGCGTCCTCGTTCTCGGCTTCGGCAACGTTTCGCTGGTACGCGAGGATGCGCGTCGCCATGTTCGCGAGGACGAGCACGACCAGCAGGTACTTGATCAGCTCGACGCCGAGTACCTCACTCGTGAAGATGGCGTCGAGGGGTCCGAACATCGTCGCTGGGTCCATGATTGGACCTGTGTGGTTGGGACATTAGTGTTTTTCCAATGCGCGCGACCAGGGGCCGGGACTCTGGGGGGTGACGGCGACGACGAACGGGTCGTCTGGCGTGACGTGTACGCTGTCGCCGTGTGGGAGTTCGGTGACGTGCTGGTCGTCGATGCGGAGGGAGACGTCGCCTTCGTCGCGTTCGACGGTGAGGGTGATGTCGTCGTCGGGGAGGACCCAGTCGTCGGCGCTCGTCGCGAACGGCGCGATGGGGACGGCGCTCAACACTTGCGTGTTGGGGGCGAGGACGTGGCTGCCGGCGGCGCGGGCGTACGACTGGGAGCCGACTGGGGTGGCGACGACGACGCCGTCGGCGCGGAACGTGCTGACGGTGCCTTCGGGCGTGTGGAGGCCGTATTCGCTGATGCGAGCGGGTTCGCTCGTGACGAGCATGACGTCGGCGAGTGCGCGGACGCGCGGCACGGACTCGGTGTCGACGGCGAGCGTGCGTCGCGTGGTGGTGGTGTAGTCGTCGGTGGCGAGTGCGTGGAGGGCGTCGTCGGCGCGCTGTCGGGGGACGCCACGGAGCGCGGGCGTGCCGTCGACGGCGAGCACGGGTGCGGTGATGCGTTTGCGGACGCACTCGTAGGTCGCGGCCTCGGTGGGTGCGACGACGGCGTCCACGTCGGTGTCGGCGAGTGCGGTCGCGTCGTCCACGATGGCGGTCGCGCCGGCGCGCTCGAGCGTGGCTGCGTACGTGCTGGCGCGGTCGTCGTCGACGACGCCGACGACCGGCTTCGCCGTCGTGGACTCGTCCATGCGTCGAGGTAGCGGAGGGGTGACCAAAAACCTGCAGGTCTCAGTCGGGTCGCCGTCCCCGACGTTGGTGCAGGATTCGCCGTGAGCCGTCCGGCGAGACGTCCCGCGAACGCGCTCGTCGTCGGGTGGGGGCGAGCGCTCGTCGTCGGGTGGGAGCGAGCGCTCGTCGTCGGCAGGGAACTGGTCGTGGTCAGTCGTCGTACGGCCAGTCGCCGGTGATCTGCATGCCTTCGGCGAGGTCCTCCTCGTGGAGCTGGTCGGCGATGGCGTCGGTGTCGCGGTGTGGGATGGTGGTGTCGTCGCTCGCGAGCGCGACGGCGAGTTCGGTGAGGACGATGGCTTGCTCGCGGAGGTCGCGTTTCTCGAGTTTGTCGAGGGTGTCGGCGTGCGTGTGCCCCCAGCCGCGGCCGTCGCCGGCGGTCTTCCCGTACACGTGCGTGCCGGGGACGCCGTGCTTGACGAACGGCCAGTGGTCGCTGTGCGGGCCGAGTTCGGGTGTGACGTACACGGGGTGGTCTAGGTGGTCGGCGACGGTCTCGACGACGGCTTCGAGTTCGTCGAACCCGTGGGCGTACGCGGCGAGGTCGCGCGCCTGGACGACGCCGTCGCAGTTCAGGATGGCGGCGACGCTGTCGCGGTCGATGGTCTCCGCGAGGTGGTTCGAGCCGACGAGACCGACCTCTTCGGCGCCGAAACAGACGACGTGCACGCGCGTGTCGAGTTCGCTCTCGCGGGCGGCGAGGGCGTTCGCGATCTCGACGACTGTGGCGGTGCCGGCGCCGTTGTCCATCGCGCCTTCGGCGATGTCGTGTGCGTCGACGTGACTCGTGAGGAGGACCTGTTCGTCGGTGTCGGGGCCGAGGGTAGCGTGGACGTTCTGACTCGTGGCGTCGGGGAGGGTGGCGTCGACGGTGACGGTGACGTCGTCGCCGTCGGCGCGTCGGGCGAGCCGTGCGCCGGTTTCGGCGGAGACGCCGACGGCGGGGATCTCGCCGACCGGGTCGTCTTCGGTGCCGACGCTTCCAGTCGGCGGCAGACAGCCCTCGACGTGGTTCCGGTAGAGGAAGGCTGCGGCGCCGGCGTCGACGGCGTGATAGTACTTCTCGCGGCGGTGGAGGTAGCGGTCGTACCACTCGGGGACGTCCGAACGTGCGAGCACTATCGCTCCGTCGAGGTCGGCGGTCTCGAAGTCCTCGGGGAGTCCGTACCCGAGGTCGACGAGTTCGCCGGTGACGTCGCCGCTGGGTGAACGCGGGAGTGCGATGGTCTCGTGGGGGTCGTCGTACGATTCGGTGCCGTCGTCGATCGAGCTCGTCCCGCGCTCCCAGCCCTGGATGTCGAACGCTTCGAGGGTGGCGTCGCGTGCGCCGGCGGCCGCGAGTGCGTCGCGGGTCGCTTCGGCGGCGTCGCGCTCGCCGTCGCTGCCGGCCATTCGGTCGCCGACGTCGACGAGCGTTTCGAGGTGGTTCCATCCGCGGTCGCTGGTGAACGTGTCCCCGATCCAGTCTGTCATCGCTTGTCACGAACCGCGGCCACGTGTTAGGGTTATCGACTTGTGAGCCGACCCATCGAATCGAGGATTCGTCAGTTCGACGGCCCGGATGGCTAGCCCGACCTCGACGAATCGAAGTCTCGTTTAAGTTGGTGGTGTCTATTCTATGCGGAATATTGCCTGGGGCGATTCTTTATTACTATTGGTGGCGTATGCCCGATAGACCCTCAGGTGTTACAGATGTCCAAGGCCGACAACATCGTCCGCGTCATGTCCCCCGGTGGTTCCCAGGTGACCGACCACGACGTCTCCGCTGAGCGTGCACGCACACTCTACGAGACGATGGTGGTCGCCAGGACGTTCGACGAGAAAGCGGTGAGCCTCCACCGACAGGGCCGCATCGGGACGTACGCACCGATGGCCGGCCAGGAGGCCGCCCAGATCGGGGCGACCGCCGCGCTGGCCGACCGAGACTACCTGTTCCCGACGTACCGCGACCACGCGATGTTCCTCGAACGCGGTCTGGACCTCAGGGAGGTGCTCTTACACCTCTCCGGGGACGGGAACTACGTCGACCGCGAGGACGCCGCATCCCTGACGACGTTCCCCATCACGATCCCGATCGCCACCCAGTTACCCCACGCTGTCGGCGTCGGAATGGCGGCGAAGTACAGGGGCGACGACGTCGCCTCGCTCGTCTCCTTCGGCGACGGCGCCACCTCCGAAGGGGACTTCCACGAGGCGATGAACTTCGCCGGCGTGTTCGACACCCCGACGGTGTTCTTCTGCCAGAACAACGGGTACGCCATCTCGGTGCCGCGCGAACGCCAGACCGCGAGTGCGACCATCGCCCAGAAGGCCGACGCGTACGGGTTCGATGGCGTGCGCGTGGACGGGAACGACGTGTTCGCCGTGCACGAGGTCGTCACCGAGGCGCTGGAGCACGCTCGGAACGGCGGCGGGCCGACGCTCATCGAGGCGGTGACGTACCGGAAGGGCGCGCACACGACCACCGACGACCCCTCGAAGTACCGCGAGGAGGGCGACGCCGAGGATTGGCGCCTCGAGGACCCGATCGAGCGCGCTCGCACGTACCTCGAGGAGGAGTTCGACTGGACGGCGGCCGACGAGGAAGCGACCCGGGAGTGGGCGACCGAGGAGGTCCGGGAAGCGGTGGAGGCCGCGGAAGCGCACACGGGCTACGACGTCGGCGAGATCTTCGAGCACGTGTACGCTGAACTGCCGGCGCACTTGCGCGAGCAACGCCGGCAGGTCGTCGACGACCCGCAGGTCGAACGCTGACCGCGCGCTACAGCAGGTTCTCTTCTCGAAGCCCGCGAACGACGTCGTCGACGAGCGCGTCGACGGTCCGGTAGGGGAAGTCCTGGTACGGTTCGAGTTCGACGGCGAGTTCCATCGCGGTGAATCGACGGTCGGCGACGACGATCCGCGTACTGTGCGGTGCGTCGACGGCGGCGGCGACTTCGAGCGGGTCGTGGACGGGGAACTCGACGTCCGCGACCACGGCGTGGAGGCGGTCAGGGACCGTGCGTTCGCTCCGCGCCCGCCGAACGCTCTCCGCAGCCCGCTCGACGCCTTCCTCGCTGTCCTCGTGCACGCACCCTCGTACGCACGCGGTCGACTTTACGTCTGCTCGCGGGCTTAGGTCTGCTCGCGCGCTGGCGCTCGCCGGTCGCTCCGTCGTTCGGCTGGCGCCAGTCGAGCGATCTCCGGTAGCAGAGGGACGTCGGGACCGGTGGAGTCGACGCGGTCAGTCGTCGGTGAGCGCGTCCAGCAAGGTATCGAGGCTGTAACTGGAGAGGGCGCGCGCGTCGTCGTAGAGTTCGTCGATGACGTACGTGGAGTTGGTGCGTTCGACGCCGTCGACGGTCTCGAAGTCGCGGATGAGGCGCCCGACGTCGTCGCCGTCGGTGAGGCGGGCGATGGCGACGAAGTCGGTCTCGCCCATGGTGGAGAACAGCTGGGTGACGCCTTCGATGCCTTCGACGTCTTCGGCGACGGCCTGGTGGCTTCCCGAGTAGTCGGTGAGGACTTCGAGGATGACGGTGATGGGGAGGCCGAGCGCTTCGAGGTCGAGGTCGTAGCAGTCGTTCTCGATGATTCCCTCCTCCCGGAGGTTGTTGAGTCGGTAGTGGATGGTGGAGACGGGGATTCCCGTCTCCTCGTGGAGGCGTTCTGGGCTTCCGGTGCCGAGTTCGCTGATGGCTTTCAGCAGTCGTACGTCGCGCTCGTCCATGTCGGGGACGTGGTCGTCCGACCCCTTCAAATTTATCGAAGCTGATAGTATCGGGTTCTATCCAATATATAGGGCAGAACTGGACTTTCGCACAACTCTCACATTGGAAGCAACTTCGAGTCCAGATTATCTGCGTTCCAGTGCAACGAGCTTTAGTACGGCAACTCGCTGACGTTGGATAGAAACCGATGGATTATGGAAACCGCTGGAGTTCACTTCCAGACACTAGCCTCTTGTTCGTATCGCTCGCAATCCTCTGGGGGACGTCGTTCGTCGCCATCGAGGTCGGCCTCCACCACGTCCCAGCGCTCGCGTTCGCCGCACTGCGCTACGACATCGCCGGCGTCGTCGTCCTCGCGTACGCCCTCACTGCGACCGACCGCTGGCGACCCCGGACGCGCGAGGAGTACGCCTCCGTTCTCGTCCCCGCAGTCTTCGTGTTCGGCGCGTACCCCGCACTCCTCTACGTCGGCGAAACGCACGTCTCAGGCGCACTCGCCGCCGTCGTCGTCTCGCTCTCGCCCGTCCTCACCGCCGGCCTCGGGAGTGCACTCGACCTCGAAGAACCGCTGACGACGACCGGCCTCGTCGGCGTCGGCCTCGGCATCCTCGGCGTCGCCGTCGTCGTCGACCCCGGACCCGGCGCACTCGCCGGGAGCATCCTCGGCGTCGCACTCGTCCTCGCCGGCACCGCGTGCTTCGCACTCGGAAGCGTCCTCTCCCGGCCGTTCGACGCCGGCCTCCCCAAACCAACCACGCAAGCCTGGGGGATGCTCGGCGGCGCACTCGCACTCCACGCCGGCAGCCTCGCCCGCGGCGAATCGCTCGCCGCCGCGACGTGGTCGACCGAAGCCATCGTCGCACTCGCGTACCTCGCACTCGCCTCCGGCGTCGTCGCGTTCCTCGTCTACTTCGAACTCCTCGAACGCGTCGGCGCCACCCAGATCACGCTCGTCGCGTACCTCGAACCGGTCGTCGCCGCCCTCGTCGGCTGGGCCGTCTTCGGGAACGTCGTCGACACCACGACCGCGCTCGGGTTCGCCGTCATCTTCCTCGGGTTCGCGCTCCTCAAACGGCACGCGCTCGAACGCGTCATCGAGGACGCCAGACGCCTCCGCACCTGACCGGTCGCTATCCGAGTAGCGATTCGGGAACGCTTTTGCCGCCACGGACCCAGCGCTTGGACAATGCGCGAGGCTCTGGCGACGTGGCGACCCGTCGTCGACGACGCCATCGCCGACGTGTTCCCCAGGGAGGTCACTCGGGCGTCCCTCAGCGAGTTCTTCGGCGAACCGACCTACGAGTACGACGTCGACGGCATCCAGCACGCCATCGCGGACCCCGTCTGGGAGCTCCTGGACCGCGGCGGGAAGCGCTGGCGCGCCGTCCTCTTCCTGAAACTCGTCGAGGGATTCGGCGAACCACCCGAGGAGTACAGCCAGTACGCGGTCGTCCCGGAACTCCTCCACACGGGCACCATCCTCGTCGACGACGTCGAGGACGAAGCCCGGAAGCGCCGCGGCGACCCCGCGATCCAGCACCTGTACGGCGACGACGTCGCCCTGAACGCGGGGAACGCGCTGTACTTCCTCTCCCTGAAGGTCCTCGCGAACGACGCCGGCGACCTCGACGACGGCACGCGACTCCGGGCGTACGAGATGCTCGTGTCGGAACTGAACCGGACGCACCTCGGCCAGGGCCTGGACATTCACTGGCACAACGAGCGCGAGGTCCGGCCGAGCGAAGTCCAGTACCTCGAGATGTGCGCGTGCAAGACCGGGTGTCTCGGTCGCATCGTCGCGCAACTCGCCGCCATCGTCACCGGCCAGGACGAGACGACCGCGAACCAGGTGGCTGACTTCGCGGAGTACGCGAGCATCGCGTTCCAGGTCGGGGACGACATCCTCGACGTCGAGGCGTCGCTCGCTGACGAAAGCGAGTTCGGGAAGGCGTTCGGGAACGACGTCCGCGAGGGCAAGATGACGTTACTCGTCCTGCACGCACTCCGGGAGGCGGACGCCGGAACCGCCCGACGGCTCGCGGACGTACTCGCGAGCGACGAGACGACCGACGCGGACGTCGAGTTCGCACTGGACGTGTTCGTCGAGACGGACGCCGTGGCGCACGCGCGCGACGTCGCGCTCGACCTCGCCGCGACCGCACGTGCGAAACTCGACGACGTCGCGCTCGACCCCGACGTCGAAGCGGAACTCGACGAGTTCACGCGGTTCGTCGTCGACCGCGACCAGTGACGGGCGTCGGTCGCGACCAGTGACGGGCGCCGATCGCGACCAGTGACGCACGACTGCTACCACCGCAACGGGCGCCCCGAGAGCCGGCGGTCCACACCGGTTCCTCACGGTTTTTGTACTCGCAAGCGCGAGTGCCGCCCATGACAGGGTTCGACTTCGACGAGTCGCTGCTCGTCGAACTGACGGAACTACACGGCGTCCCCGGGTACGAGGAAGCGGTCCGCGACGTCGTCCGTCGCGAGTTCGAGGGCGCGGTCGACGACGTCCGGAGCGACGCGATGGGGAACCTCGTCGGCACCATCGAGGGGTCGACCGCCCCGGAGTACGAGGTCGTCGTCGCCGGGCACATGGACGAGATCGGGTTCATGGTGCGGAACGTCGACGAAGACGGCTTCGTCCAGATCGACGCACTGGGCGGGTGGGACCCCGAGGTCCTGCGCTCTCAACGCGTCGTCGTGCACACGGACGACGAGGACGTCCTGGGCGTCATCGGCTCCATCCCACCGCACACGGGCGGGTCCGACGACGACGAGCGCGAGGTCGCGGACGTCAGCGTCGACCTCGGCCTGCCCGCCGATGACGTGCGCGAGCGCGTTACCGTCGGCGATCGCGTCTCCACCACCCAATCCACCGAGGTACTCGGCGAGTGCATCAACGGGAAGTCGATCGACAACCGCGTCAGCGTGTTCGTGCTCTGCGAACTCGCCCGGCGACTCGACGACCCGCCCGTCACCGTTCACCTCGCCGCGACCGTCCAGGAGGAGGTCGGGCTCCGTGGCGCGCAAACCATCGGCGTCGACGTCGACCCGGACCTCGCGCTCGCACTCGACACCACCGTCGCGAACGACGTCCCCGAGACGGACGAGGACAAGTACGTCACGCGACTCGGCGACGGCGTCGGAATCAAGTACAAGGACAGTAGCGTCATCACGAACCGGAAGGTCGTCGAACGCCTGCGCGAGGTCGCCGACGCCGAGACCATCACCTACCAGCACGAGGTATTGCCCGCGGGCGGTACCGACACCGGTGGCCTCCAGCGGAGCGGCGGTGCGACGCCCGTCGGCGCACTCTCCTTCCCCACGCGATACCTCCACACGACCACGGAGAGCGTGCACGGCGACGACGTCGCCGCCGCACTCGACCTCGCCGAAGCGTTCCTCGCGACCGAGACCGGCGAGCACGACTACACGCTCTGAGAGTTCGGCCAAGCACCGCCGGCCTCGTGGGCGAATCGAAGATTTCAGTACGGGGCCTCCCTAACCGCCGGGTATGGACCACGACGCGACGCAGACGTCCGTCTCTCGCCGGGGATTCGTGACGGCCGTCACGGGCGCGGCCGCGACCGCCGGCGCGGGCGCTGCCGGAGCACAGGAGGAGACAGAAGACGGTGGGTCGGGCGGCGGCGGTGGCGGCACCGAGGAGGTGCTCGTCGGCGAAGGCGGTGCCCTCGTGTACGGCCCCGCGGACCTCACCATCGCGAACGGGACGACCGTGAACTTCGTGTGGGAGGGCGACCAGCACAACATCGTCGTCGACAGCCAGCCCGACGACGCCGAATGGGAGGGGACGCCCGGTTCCGATAGCGAGACGTACGACACCGGCTACGAGTACTCGCACACGTTCACCGTGAACGGCGACTACGAGTACTACTGTCAACCGCACATCGCTGCCGGGATGGAAGCGAGCATCACCGTCCAGGACAGCGTCGAACCCGAGGGCGCCGGGAACACCGGACCGGTGCTCCCCGAGAGCGCGAAGACCCTCGGCGTCGCCACCGTCGCCGCGATGCTCTCCGTGCTCTCGATGGCGTACTTCTTCATGCGGTACGGCGGCGACTACGAAACGCCCGAGTGACGCGGTTCTCGAACCGACTCGCGGACAGTTCTTCGACGCATCTCAGAGTGCCCCAGTAACGGGTCGCCGGCATCTAGGACGACCAGTAGCCCCGCGTCAGCAGGACGACGACGGGGAAGATCTCCAGGCGACCGATCCACATCAGGACGACCATGAACACCTTCGCTCCCGGCGAGAAGTCGAGGTAGCCACCCATCGGTCCGATGAGTTCCAGCCCCGGTCCGATGTTGCCGAGGGTCGCCGCGACGGCGGTCATCGCCTCGATGACCGACAGCGGCTGGGGGCGTCCGGCGAGCGTCGCGTCGACGACGAGCGCGATCGTCGAGAGGAAGAAGATGACGAAGTAGAGCAACGTGAACGCGTAGATGCCGCGGATGGCGCGGTCGTCGAGGGGTTTCCCGGCGAGCCGCACCGGCCGCACCGCGTCGGGGTGAACGGTCGTGAACAGCTCGCGGCGGAGCGACTTCACGATGACGAGCCAGCGCACGATCTTGATGCCACCACCCGTCGACCCCGCGGACCCGCCGATGAACATCGCGAACACGAGGAGGTACTTCGCGGCACCGGTCCACGCGTTGAAGTCCATGCTCGCGTACCCGGTCGTGGTGACGATGGCGACCGCCTGGAACGTCCCCTGGCGGAGCGCACCTTCGACGTCCTCGAAGATCGGGAACGTGTTCGCGATCGGGCCCGCGGCGACGCCGTCGTAGTGTTGCGATGCGGTCTCGGTCGCCGGTCCGGCGAGGCCCGGGTCCAGGTAGAGGAGGCCCGCGGTGATCGCTGAGAGCGCTCCGATGACGCCGGCGTACGTCCGGAATTCGACGTCCTCGAACAGCTTCCGCGGGTTCCCGTTCATGACGTGCCAGAACAGTGCGAAGTTCACGCCGGCCGCGACCATGAAGGGGATGATGAGCCACTGGACGACCGCCGCGAACGCCTCGATGCTCCTGGCTTCCGGCGAGAACCCACCGGTCGACATCGTCGTGAACCCGTGCGCGATGGCGTTGTACGCCGTCATGTTCGGCGCCATCCCGCCGACGTGCAGGCCGTAGAGGAGGATCATCTCGACGACGGTGATGCCGGCGTACGCCACCCAGAGCGCACGCGCCGTCTCCGCGATGCGCGGCGTGAGCTTCTCGATACCCGGCCCGGGCGCTTCCGCGTCCATCAGTTGCGCACCGCCGACGGAGAGCTCGGGGAGGATGGCGACCGCGAGCACGACGATACCCATCCCGCCGAGCCACTGGGTCATCTGTCGCCAGATCATCAGCGCTCGCGTGTGACTGTCGAACGAGATGTCCCCCATCACGGTCGCGCCAGTCGTCGTGAAGCCACTCATCGACTCGAACATCGCGTTCACGGGATTATGCAGGGTCGTATCGGTGGTGTGCACGAGCGCCCCGTTCTGAATCGCGAGATGCTCGAGCATGTACGGAAGCGTGCCGACGAGCGACACGACGAACCACGTCGCCGCCACCATCAGGAACCCCTCGCGCGCACCGATGTCCGGGTCGTCGTCCAGGCGCTCCAGCGCACTCCCGACCGCGACCGCGATCGCACCCGTCACGAAGAACGGTATCAGGCCACCGTCACCGTAGTACAGGCCAGCCGCGATCGGGACGACGAACGCGACCGTGAGGTACTTGGTTACTCGACCGACGAGCGACATGCTCGCACGCCAATCGACCTTCAAGTTCATCGGTCGACACCTCCGCTCGACTCGACGCCATCGTCTCCGCGGGAGTCAGGCGACCGCGCCGAACCCGCTCGCATCATAGTCGCGTCGCGACCTCGTCGAGGACGTCCGAATCGATGAACACGACGACGTGGTCGCCGGGCTTCACGACCGTCTCCCCACGAGGGGTGATGAACTCGTCGCCCCGGGTTATCGCGCCGACGACCACGCCACGTGGCAGGTCCGCGGTCGCATCCGCGATGATCCGGTTCGCGAGCAAGCTCTCCTCGCCCACCTCGATCTCCAGCACCTCCGCACGGTCGCTCTCGATGATGGCGACGTTCTGCGTGTGCTCCTCGTGCGTGAATCGCGTGATCTCCTCCGCGGTCACCTCCCGCGGGTTCACCGCCACGTCCACCCCGACCGTCTCGAAGAGGCTCGTGTAGTCGCCGTTCTCGACCACCGCGACCGTCCGCTTCGCGCCCAATCGCTTCGCCAATAGCGACACGAGGAGGTTCTGCTCGTCGCTCGACAGCGCCGCGATGACGATGTCCGCGTCCGACACGTGCTCGCGTTCGAGGAACGCGATGTCCGTCGCGTCGTTCTCCAGGACGACGCTCCCGGAGAGCTCCTCGGCGAGCCAGCGCGCTCGCTCCGGGTCCTGCTCGATGATACGTGGCGTCAACCCGCGCGCCTCCAGGAGTTTCGCGGTCTGGTACCCGATCTCGCTCCCACCGACGATGTACACCTCGTTGGCTTCCGCGAGACCGTCCTCGGTCGTCACCTCCGCCGCGAACAACTGACAGCTGTCCGGACTCCCGATGACGACGACCTTGTCCCCGGGCTCGATGCGGGTGTCCCCGCGCGGGATCTCGACGTCGCCGTTGCGGATGATCGCGGCGAACGTCAGCGACTCGAAGCGGTCCGCGGACTCGACGGTCTGGTTCGCGAGCGAACCCCCCGCCGGAATCTCGAACTCCGCCATCCGGACGCGCCCGTCCGTGAACGAGCTGACGTCCTGTGCACCCGGCAGGTCCGCGATGCGGACGATCGTCTGCGCGGCAAGCAAGTCCGTGCACACCATGAAGTCCACGCCGAACGCACCCTCCGCTCCGCGCCACGTCGTCAAGTAATCCGTCTTCCGGACGCGAGCTACCGTGAACGCATCCGAGACGGTCTTCGCGGTCGCACACGACACCATGTTCGCCTCGTCGCTGTCCGTGCTCGCGATGAACATGTCCGCGTCCTCGACGCCAGCCTCCTTCAGCGTCGACAGCGACGTCCCGTCGCCTTCGATGGCGAGCACGTCCAACCGGTACGTCACCGCCTCGACCCGGTCCGGATCGCGGTCGATGAGGACGACCTCGTTCGCGTCCGCGAGGCTCGCGGCGATGTTCGATCCGACCTCGCCAGCGCCGACGACGACCACTTGCACTACACGCTCACCTCGTTCATAATCGGCGTGGACGAACGGCCCCATCAAGAGGGTTATCATGCGACTCCGGCCGTCAAAGAACCCGTAAACGGCCGGTAGCGGTCAGTTGTCGTTCACTCCGCTCGTGTCGACGGTCAGTTCGACGTCGCGACGCCGTCCCTCGAGGTCGAGGACGACGCGCTCGACGATGTTCGTCGCCTCGGCACGGATCTTCGGCTTCACCTTCTCGACGACCCACGACAGCGAGACGAACCGCGGCAGGTCGATACTCCCGACCGACGCCGAATCCGGGTCGTACTCGACGAGGAATCGGACTTCGGTCGCGTGCGCTTCGTCCTCGGGCGGGTCGACGGACTCGACGAACCAGTGCCCGGAGGCGTCGATGTCCTTCGTGATCCGCCAGTCGATGCGACCGGGTGGGTCGACGTCCGTCACCTCCGAGCGCGCGGTGTACGCGAGTTTCCACCACGCGAACCGGAGGTCGTAGCGGGTGTCGGTGCCACCGTCGCCGTGCTGGTCGACGCGCGTGAGGTGCTCGGAGTAGTCCGCGTACCCGGGGAAGTCGAGCAGGAACTCGTACACTCGCTCCCGGTCGGCGTACACGACGGTCGTGACCTCGACTCGCTCCACGACGAGTTCTCGTGGCGGTCCGAAAGTAAGCCTTTCGTCGACGCCAGCGCCGGACGCATTCCGTTCCCATCGTTCTGGCGGCTGAGAAAATCCAGGTTCGAATCGAGCGCACGGAAAGATATATTTGTACAGGAGCGATATAATTGGAGTAACTGAAGATGAGAAAGGAAACTGGGTCGCGCGCGCTCGTCGTCCTCGTGGTCGTCCTCGCCGTCGCCGGACCGATGGTCGGTGCGGTCGGTGCGACGGACGACCGGTCGACCGACGCGACGAGTAGCGTGGACCTCTCCCTCTCGCTCGAGGGCGGAACGACCGCTCCTGGCGAGACGGTGACGGTGACGTTCACCGTCAGTAACGACGGCTCGTCCGCGGCGTCGGGCGTGTCCGTGCAGGCGCGCTTCCCGAAGACGTGGGCGGTGCAGAGTCACGAGGACGACGGCGGTCAGTTCGCGCGCCGCGGCGTCGGCTGGCAGTTCACGGAACTCGGTGCTGGCGAGACGAGGACCGTGTCCGTGACGATGCTGGTGCCGTCGGACGCGAGCGAGACGACCGAGAAGATCCGCGGGCAGGTAGGTGACCGGGAGCGGAACACCGCGAGCGCGAGTACGACCGTCACGATCGAAACCGGGAGCGGCGACGACGGGAGCGACGATGGGTCTGACGGTGGGTCGGGCGACGATGGTGGCGACGATAGCGACGGTGGACTGGATGGTGGTGACGACGGGAGTGACGATAGTTCCGACGGCGGGAGTGACGGTGGGTCGGGGGACGATGGTGGCGACGATAGCGACGGTGGACTGGATGGCGGTGACGACGGGAGTGACGATGGTTCCGACGGCGGGAGTGACGGTGGGTCGGGGGACGATGGTGGCGACGATAGCGACGGTGGACTCGACGGCGGTGACGGCGGGAGTGACGGCGGGTCGGGCGACGACAGCGACGGTGGACTGGATGGCGGCGACGGCGGGAGCGAAGACGGGAGTGACGGTGGTGACGACAGCGACGATGGGTCGAAGGACGGCGGGAGCGACGATGGGTCGAAGGACGGCGAGAGCGACGATGGGTCGAAGGACGGCGAGAGCGACGATGGGTCGAAGCACGGCGGGAGCGACGACGCCTCGGAGACGGACGGCGAGAGCGACGACGCCTCGGAGACGGACGGCTCCGGCGAGGACGGGTCGAGTGACGACGAATCGGTGGACGATGGCTCGACCGACTCCAGCGACGACGCCGAGTCGGGGAGCGACGGTTCAGCGAACGAGGACGAGGCGACTGATTCAGTAAACGAGGACGCGGCGACCGAATCCAGTGGGTCGGCGAGCGACGACCCCGCGGGCGAAGACGCGTCCGCGGCGAACGGCGCGGCGTCGAGTGACCCGGCGTCGGCGACGAATTCGAAGGACGTGAAGGAAGTGCTCGGCGTCGGCGACGACAGTTCCAGTGCCGACCCGCTCGCGGCACTCGACCCCATCTCGGCGGTCGAGAATCCCAAGCGCGTGCACTTCGACGGCGTGTTCTCCGTGCTGTCCGTGGGCGCCATCGGCGTCCTGATCTCGCGACGCATCCGGTAGGCGACCGCTACGCTCTTCTCGTCGGCCTGTCGACGCTCGACGACTGACGGTGACTCGCCGACGTCGGTGCGCGTGCGTCGGTCGTTTCGGGTACGCTCTTGTGGCAGGCCCCCGTAGCGGGTCGCATGACCGCGGGTACTGACGAGACGAGTGACGGAGCCCTCGCCGGCGTGCACGTGGCGCTGGGCGTCACGGGATCTATCGCGGCGGTGAAGACCGTCGAGTTAGCGCACGAACTCCGCCGGGAGGGGGCGAGCGTTCGGGCGGTGATGACTGAGGGCGCGCAAGGCATCCTGCATCCGTGGGCGGTCGAGTTCGCGACCGAGCACGACGTCGTCACGGAGATAACGGGTAGCGTCGAGCACGTCGCGCTCTGTGGACGCGACGAATGGGCTGACGTCCTGCTCGTGGCGCCAGCGACGGCGAACACGGTCGGGAAGATGGCGCACGCGATCGACGATTCGCCCGTGACGACGTTTGCGACGACGGCGCTGGGAACAGGGTTACCGGTCGTGGTGGCGCCCGCGATGCACGAGCCGATGTACGACCATCCGGGGGTGCTCGACGCGATCGACGTGCTGGAGTCGTGGGGCGTCGACTTCGTCGACCCGCGCGTCGAGGAGGGGAAGGCGAAGGTGGCGACGGAGGACGCTATCGTGCAGGCGACGGCGCGTGCGGTGGGGGACCGGCCGCTCGCGGGCGAGCACGTCGTCGTCACGTCGGGGGCGACGCGCGAACCGGTCGATTCGGTGCGCGTACTCACGAACCGGTCGTCGGGGCGGACCGGGCGTGCGGTCGCGCGAGCGGCGTACGCCGCGGGAGCGGACGTGACGCTCGTGCATCCTGACGGCGAGGTACCGTACGCCGACGTACTGGACGTGGAGACCGCGGCGGAGATGACGGACGCAGTGCTGTCGGTGGCAGGGGATGCGGACGCGCTCGTCTCGGTGGCGGCCATCTCGGACTACACTATCGCCGACGCGAGCGACGAGAAGATTCGGAGCGGGCAGGCGGACCTGACCCTGGAGCTGGAGCCGACGCCGAAGCTCGTCGACGCGGTCCGTGACGCCCATCCGGACCTCCCTATCGTCGGGTTCAAAGCGGAGACGAACGGCGAGGACGCAAGGTTGGTCGAGCAGGCACGAGCGATCGCGGAGCGTGCCGGCCTCGCGTTCGTCGTGGCGAACGACGCGAGCGTGATGGGCGCTGAGGAGACGCGCGCGCTCCTCGTGCATGACGAGGGGTACGCCGAGTTCGTGGGGTCGAAGGCGGCGCTCGGTCGGGAGGTCGCCGCCGCACTCGCAGAAGTCCTCGCATAGCGGGAGAGGAGTTGATGGACTGCAGCGTTGCGGTCGCCTCGCTTCCTGGTCGCGCCGCGTCTGTTCCGTGGTTTCGGTGGGCCTACAGCAGTGAGACGGCGAGGACGAGGACGAGAACGACGACGACGAGAGCGACGCTCGTCCCGATTCCAGTCCGGAGGTCGTCCGGTTCTCGGCCCGTGAGCCGGCCGACGGTCGCCGCCGGTCGCTGGAGGGCGTCGGTCGTCTCGCGCGTCGCCCGGACGACGAGACGGTCGACGGCGGCGTACAGTTCGGTGACGGCGACGACGACGCCGCGCGTCCCGTACAGCGCCGCCGGGTTGTAGAGCGAGTCGACGTCGGGCACCTTCCCGAGGGAGGCGAGCGGGCGCTTGATGAGGACGAACCCGACGAGTCCGATGGCCGCGAGCGCGACGCCTTCGACGACGTGGTCGACCGTGTACGTGGTGTACGCGTGCGAGACGACGGCTTCGCTGGTCACGTCGAAGGGCAGGAGCGCGAACAGCGCCGAGTCGAACACCCCGAAGACGACGCAGAGCGCGGCGACGGAGAGCATCGCGACGGTCTGCCCGCGGTTCGCGTCGGCGACGCTCCCGTCGTACTCGCCGTGGAGGAACGCGTAGTACCCGAACTTGATGAACGACAGGAACGTGCCGACGCCCCCGATCATGAGGAGCCACTCGAGCGTGGTTCGGCCGCCGAACGCGAGCGGGCCGTCCGCGAAGTCGTAGTGGCTGGCGGAGATGATGATCCCTTTGCTGACGAACCCGTTGAAAAGCGGGAAGCCGGCGATTGAGAGCGCGGCGACGGTGAACGCGATCGCGGTCACGGGCATCTCGCGCCCGAGGCCGCCGAGTTTCTTCAGGCTCTCCGTGCCGGTGCGGTAGATGACGACGCCAGCGGTCATGAACAGCAGACCCTTGTAGAGGATGTGGTTGAAGACGTGCGCCATCGCGCCGGCCTGCCCGAGCGCCGTCCCGATGCCGACGCCGGCGACCATGTACCCGACCTGGGACTGGATGTGGTAGGAGAGCAGGCGACGCATGTCGTTCTGGAAGAGCGCGTACGTCGCGCCGAAGACGGCCATCACGCCGCCCATGTACGCGATGGCGAGTTCGCCGTCGGGGAACGCGCGGTACATCCCGTACACGCCGGTCTTCGTGGTGTACACGCAGAGGAAGACGCTCGCGGCGACGTGCGGGCGCGGGTACGTGTCGGGGAGCCACGCGTGCAGGCCGACGAACCCGACGTTGACGCCGATGCCGAGTGCGGCGAGGACGGGCGCGACGGGGCCGGCGAGGCCGCCGTCGGCGGCGGCGAACAGGAACGAGTCGACTGCGACGTAGTGCCAGACGACGGCGCCGAGCAGGAGCGTGCCGCCGATCCCGTGCAGGACGGCGTACCGGAAGCCTGCGCGGACGGCGCGCCCGCCGTAGTGCCAGACCAGCAGCGTGCTGGTGACGGCCATGAGCTCCCAGAAGAACACGAGCGTCAGCCAGTCGCCGCCGAAGACGGCGCCGAGGCTGGATGCGACGTAGGAGAGCGCGAACGCGGTCTGGAGCGAGTCCGCCCCGGAGTAGTACGAGTACGTGACGGCGACCGCGCCGATGAACCCGAAGATGACGCCCATCAGCGTCGTGAACGCGTCGACGTTGAACAGGACCGCTTCGAACCCGAACAGCAGAACGTCGAGGTGCTGGCCGTCGTCGACCAGCCAGACGTACGGGACGACGACGCCGGTGGCGACGACGCCGAGCGCGTGCCCGACGCGTCGACCGACGAACGGGAGCAGTATCGCGGCGAGCGCCACGGGGAGGAACGGCGGGACGACGGGGTCGACCATCTACACGGGCACCCCCGTCACGGCTTCGACGACGTAACGCACGACCTCGAGGAAGACGGCGGCGTCGGGGACGATTCCGAGGACGACGGACCCGGCGGCGGCGAACAGTATCGGCCCGAGCATGAACCACGTCGACTCCTCGCCGTTCCACCGGCGGTCCTCCCAGTCGAGACCCTCGTCGGGGCCGTGGTCCGGGTCGACGTGCGAGGCCGCTTCGAGTCGGTCGCGCGGGCCCTGTCCCTCGTGGTCGTCCGCGTACCCGTGGTCGTCGCGCGCTATCTCGGGGTGGTCGTCATCGGCGTCGGCGTCGCGACCGCCGTCGGTCGCCGCGTCGGGGTCGCTGTCGTCCCCGGCTTCGGTGTCGCCGTAGCGCCCGCCGAGGATTCCTTCGACGACGGGCTTGGGGTCGCTGCTCGTGGGTGACTCGAAGAACGCGGTGTAGACGACCGGCCAGAAGTACGCGACGTTGAGGACGCCCGAGAGCAGGAGCGCGCCCGTGAAGACGAGGCCGCCGGTCGAGACGGTCCCCAGGAGGATGAAGTACTTGCTCACGAACCCGGCGACGAGCGGGATGCCCGCCATCCCGAGCGCCGCCACCCCGAACGCGGTCATCGTCAGTGGCATCCGCTCGCCGATGCCGGCCATGTTGCTGATGTCGTCGGTGTGCGTCTCGACGTGGACGGCGCCCGCACAGAAGAACAGGGTGAGCTTCATGAACGCGTGCGCCGGGATGTGAAGCAGGCCGCCGGTTATCGAGAGCGGGTGGAGGACGGCGATACCGAGGACGATGTAGGAGAGCTGGCTGATAGTCGAGAACGCCAGCCTGCGCTTGAGGTTGTCCTGTCGGAGCGCGATGACGCTGGAGACGACGAGCGTGAACGCCGCGACGCCGGCGAGGGGCAGGCCCATCCCGAGGTCGGCGACGACGTCGGGCCCGAACACGTCGAGGACGACGCGTGCGATGCCGAACACGCCGGACTTCACGACCGCGACCGCGTGCAGGAGCCCGGAGACGGGCGTCGGCGCGACCATCGCGTCCGGGAGCCACGAGTGCAGGGGCATGAGCGCGGCCTTCACGCCGAACCCGGTGACCAGTAGCGCGAACGCGAGGCGAGCGAACGCGGGCTCGGCGGTCGCCAGGGCCGCGATACCGCCGGGCGTGAACGCCGTCGTCGCCGTCGTCGCCGCCGTCCCCGTCAGCCAGAACACCATGATGGACCCGGCGAGCACGGCGACACCGCCGCCGAACGTGTACGCGAGGTACTTCCGGCCGGCCGCGCGGGCCTCCTCCGTCTCGTCGTGAGCGACCAGGGGGTACGTCGCGACGGTCAGAAGCTCGTAGAACACGAACAGGACGAGGAGGTTCGACGCGAACGCGACGCCGATGGCCGCCGAGAGGCTACCGGCGAACGCCGCGAAGTACCGCGTCTGGTCGTCCTCGTCGAGCCCGCGCATGTACCCGATGCTGTAGAAGCTCGTCACGAGCCAGAGGAGGCTCGCGAGCAACCCGAACAGGATACCGAGCGGGTCGGCGCGGAGCGCGAAGTCGACGCCGGGGACGAACGTCCCGAAGTCCGTGACGTACACCTCGCCGCCGAGGACGCCCGGGACCATGCTCGCGACGAGCGAGAGCTTCGTGACCGCGGCGAGGACCGTCCAGCCCTCGCGAAGGTTCGGTCGTCCTCGCGACGCGAGGATGGGGACGATGACGACTGCCGACACGAGCACCGCGGCCAGGGGTCTGATGGAGGTGATTTCGGTCATGCCAGGAGACGTTCGATGGTTGATTCGAGGAGCTGTCCGTACTCGACGGCGCCGACGCCGAGCGCGACCGCGAGGACGGCGGTCGCGACGACCGCCGCCCGCATCCCCAGCGACGTGGCGTGGGGAGCGCTACCGGTGCCGTCGGCGGCGACCTCGGCGGTCGCGCCCTCGGCGGCGGGGTCGACGGTCGCGGCCGGCGCCGCGGGCTCGCGGAAGTACATGCGTTCGAGCACGCGAGCGAAGTACGCGAGCGTCAGGAGCGTGCTCGCGAAGATGACGACCGCGAGCGGCCACGCCTCCGCCTCGACCGCGCCGAGCGCCACGTACCACTTGCCGACGAACCCGACCGCCGGCGGGACGCCGACCATCGCGAACGCGAGCACGGCGAACGCGCCCGCGCCGAGCGGGAACCGCTCGACGAGCCCGTCGTACTCCTCGACGGTCCGCGCGCCCGTCTCGGCGGCGACGAGCCCGCACGTCAGGAACAGGCCGCCCTTCATCACGGCGTGCCCGACGAGGTGTATCATCGCGCCCGTCACGGCGGTCCCGTTCGCGATCGCGATGGCGCCGACGACGAGCCCGAACTGCGAGATAGAGGAGTACGCGAGCATCTGCTTGAGTTCCGTCTGCATGACGGCGAGTACGCTCCCGAACACGATGCTGACCGCCGCACCGGCGACGAGGACGGACTGCGCGAACGCGTTCGCGGCCAGGAAGTCGACGGTGAACACCGTGAAGACGATGCGCGCGAGCGCGTACGCGGCGACCGTCGAGACGAGCGCGGAGATGAACGCGCTCACCGAGTCCGGCGCGTTCGCGTACGCGTCGGGCTGCCACGTGTGTACCGGGAAGACCGCGATCTTCACGAACAGGCCGGCGACGAGCAGGCCGAACGACGCCCGGACGAGCGGCGACGTGTAGCCGACCGCCGCGAGCTGCGCGGCGAGGTCGGTCATGTTCAGCGTGCCCGTGGCGACGTACGCGTACCCGATGCCGAGCAGGAACAGCGACGCGCCGACCGTCCCGACGAGCAGGTACTTCAGCGCGGCCAGCGCGGACTCGCCGCCCTCGCCGCTCGCGACGAGCGCGTACGCCGCCAGCCCCGTTATCTCGAGGAAGACGTACATGTTGAACACGTCGCTCGTGAGGCTCATCCCGGTGAGGCCGGCGACGAGCAGGAGGTACGTCGCGTAGAACGCGTTCGAGCGCGGGCCGGCGCGGCGAGTGTAGGCGAGGACGCCCAGGGAGACGACGGCGACGAGGACGACCATCGTCGCGGAGAGCCCGTCAACGAGGAGTTCGATGCCGTACGGCGCGGTGAACCCGCCGACGACGTACCGGACGGGGTCGTCGCCGAACGCCCGGGTGGCGAGTGCGACCGCACCGCCTACCTGGACGACCGACGCGAGGACCGCGAGCGGCCAGCCGGTCCGGTTCCTGACGAGCCCGGCGAGCAGTATCGTCACCGACCCGAAGATGGGTGCGGCGACGAGTAGCGGCGGGAGGTCAGTCACCGTCGATCACCCGTTCGATGGCGTCCTCGTCGAGCGTCCCGTACTCGTGGTAGATGCGGACGACGAGCCCGAGCGCGACCGCGGTGAGGCTCACGCCGACGACGATGGCGGTGAGAATGAGGACGTGCGGGAGCGGGCTGACGTACGGGGGCGACGCCGTCAACAGCGGCGGGCTTGCCCCGTCGACGAACGCGACGACGATGAAGAACAGGAAGATGCCCGTCTGGAAGATGTTCATCCCGATGACTTTCTTCACGAGGTTCGCGTTCCCGATCAGCATGTACGTCCCGACGCCGAGCAGGAGGAAGGCCGCGAAGTAGTAGAGTCGCGTCGAGAGCAGTTCCATCATTCGAAGTCACCTCCGTCGTCTGCCATCCCCGCGGCGACGATGAAAAAGATCCCGGTAACGATGCCGGCGACGATGACCCCGATGGCGAGTTCCACGAGCTCGATGCCGTACTTCGACGCGTGCGGGACGCCGTAGTCGGCGTACACCGCGTACTCGAGGAAGCCGCCGCCGAGGACGACGGACCCGACGCCGATACAGAGGAAGGCGAGCACGCCGCCGCCGACGAAGCCGATGGCGAGACGCGGCCCGATCCAGCTCCGCGTCATCTCGATGCCGAACGCGATGCCGAGCATGACGACGACGGTTCCGACGATGACGCCGCCCTGGAACCCGCCGCCGGAGGAGTCGGCGCCGTGGAATATCATGAACAGCCCGAGCGTGAACACGAACGGCGCGATGACGCGAACCGTCGCCATGATGATCGGGCTCTCGACGTACGGCGGTCGCGCGTCCTCGCCTCCCGAGTCGTTCGCGTCGGCGTCCCGGCGTCCGTTCGCGTCGGCGTCCCGGCGTCCGTTCGCGTCGGCGCCTCGGCTTCCGTTCGCGTCGGCGCTCATCCGACCACCCCCCTGCGGAGGACGAGGAGGAGACTGATGCCGGCGGCGTACACGACGACCGCCTCCCCGAGCGTGTCGAACCCGCGGTATGCCGCGAGCACCGCGGTCACCGCGTTCTTCACCTCCGTCTCCGAATACGCGTTCTCGAGGTAGTAGTTCGTGACGTCGTCGGTCGCGACCGCGGAGTCGGCGCTCCCGACCGGCGGGAGGGAGACGAGCGTCGTCGAGAGGACGGCGACGAGCGCGACGGCGACGACGAGCCCCTTCAGGTCGACGCGTTCGAGCGTGCGATCGCCCGTGGGCCGGACCGTCTTCGCGATAGTGAGGAGGAACAGGACCGTCATGACGCCCGCGCCGACGGCCGCCTCCGTGAGGCCGACGTCCGGCGCGCGCAGGAACACCCAGACGACGGCGATACCGAGACTGTACGCGCTGAACGCAATGATCGACCCGAGGACGTCGCGGAGGGCTGCCGTCACGACGGCCGTCGAGAGCACGAACGCGATCAGCGCGAGGTCGACGACGCTCGTCATCCCTCGTCCTCCTCGTTCGTCCACGGTTCGATGCCCTGTTCGGCGGCCGAGCGAGCGATGGCGTGGGCCGCGGTCGGGTTCGTGAGGAACATGAACACGAGCAGGAGCGCGGTCTTGACGGTCGACAGCCCCGCGCCGAACGTCAGCGCGACCGCCGAGAGCGCCAGCATCGCGCCGAGCGTCTCGCTCTTCGACGCGCCGTGCGCTCGCGTGTAGAGGTCGGGGAGTCGGACGAGACTCACCGCGGCCACGAACGCGAAGAAGACGCCACCGGCGGCGAGCGCGGCGACGGCTATCTCCAGGGGCGTCATCAGAGGACACCCCCGCGTTCGACAGAGAACTTCGAGATGGCGATGCTCAACAGGAAGTTGAGGAGCGCGTACACGAGCGCGATGTCGAGCGCGCCGGGTTCGCCGATGGCGGCCGCGAGCAGTGCGATGACGATGACGACGTTCGACCCGATCACGTTGATCGCGATGACGCGGTCGGGCATCGTCGGCCCGCGGAGGATCCGGTAGACGGCGACGAGCGACGTCGCCACGAACGCGGCGGCGGTCGCCAGGAGGACGTCGTCGACGAACGTCATTCCTCGTCCCCCAGGTCCGTGCGTTCGGCGGGCGACGGGATGCGCGCGCCAGCGCGACCGTAGAACACGAACCTGACAGCGCGCTCGAGCGTCCCGTCGAACAGGTTATCGCGAGCCCCCGCCGTGAGCGTGTGCACGGTGAAGTGGCGACGGGAGACGTCGACGGTGAGCGTCCCGGGCGTGAGCGTGATGCTGTTCGCGAGCGTCGTGACCGACATCGGCGACCACACGGCCGCGTCGAACTCCACCATCTCCGGGTCGATGGGGAGCGACGGGTGGAGGACGACGTACGCGATGTCGAGGTTCGCCTTCACGATCTCCCACAGGAGGTAGGGGACGTACAGCGCGAGCCGCATGAGCCGGTGGCTCGTTCGAATCGTCCGGATCGGCGACGTCAGCGACACGCCCCAGAGCGCCACGGCGACGATGCCCGCACTGATGGCGCCCGTGGCGAGTTCGAACGTCGCGACCGACCCGGCAAGCACGAGGTAGAACCCGAAGGAGACCGCGAACAGCGTGAGGAACTGCGCGAGCGTGCCGCGCCGGACGAGCAGCGAACTCCGTCGCTCCCGCTGGACGGGCGCCTTGACGACCTCGAGTCCGGCCTGCCGCACCTCCGCTTCTAGCGGCGGGAGGAGCGGCGCCGTCCCGATGAGGTTGAATCCCGGGTCGAACACCGCCCGCTCGAGGCCGTGGGTGGCCGCGTACTCGGTCAGCACCTCGGCGTAGTCGCCGGGACTGAAGAGGTAGACGTCGGAGCCGACGAGCGCCGTCTCGACGCGAACGGCGTCGGCGGCGTCCCCGAGGTCTTCCTCCGCCCACACCTCCACGCGGTCGAGGAGCGAGCGCGCAGCGTCCACCTCCGCGGACTCGGCGGCGTACCCGACGCGCTCGGAGACAGGAAAGACGAAGTGGATGGCCGCCACGTGCTCGTCCACGTCGGCGAGCGAACTCGGGTCGTCGGACCCGCTAGCGGCTTCGAGCGCTTCCTCGACCGCGTACGCGACCGTGTTCCTGACCGTCTCGGAGTCGGACACTGGAACGAGTAGATTCGAGCTGGTCACCGGGACCACCTCGCCGTGGAACGCGACACGGGACGCACGAGAGAGGAGATCATAGCTTCTCGACTAGGGCAATAGACTGCACTCGGTAAAGGATTTCTTTTCACCGTTCCCGCCGCCGGCGTCGTCGTGGGCGCCGGACGAGTCGGCCGTGCTGGTCGATTCGGTCGGTCGCGCCTGCGGGTCGGTCGGTCGCGCCTGCGACTCGGTCGATCGCTACCCTGGCCGGGTCGGTCGCCACTCGCCTGTCGGCGCCGCCACAGAATAGTTATGGTCCCGGGGCCGCGAGATGCGGTCACGAATGAGTGGTGGTCAGGTGGTCCCTGGACCGATGGAGGGTGAGCCGTGGGCGCGCTAGCTTCCTCGGCGTCGAAAGACCTCTCGAAGGGCGAGATCTTCGACGTCCTCCGGAACGAACGACGGCGGTTCGTCCTCCAGTACCTCAAGCAACGCGAGGAACCGGTCGAACTCGGCGAGCTTGCGACCCAGGTCGCGGCCTGGGAGTACGACACGTCCTGCGAGGAGGTCTCCGCGGAGCAACGCAAGCGCGTGTACACGACCCTCCAGCAGACGCACCTGCCGCGGCTCGCGGAGGTCGACATCGTTCACTACGACTCCGACGAGGGCGTCATCAGCGCGACCGACCGCGCGACCGACCTCGCGATCTACCTCGAGATCGTGCCCGGGCACGAACTACCGTGGCGCGAGATCTACCTCTCGATGGGCGCGGTCGCGATCGCGCTCTGCGTCGCCGTCTGGGCGGCGGTTCCGCCGTTCACCGTCCTCGGCGGGCTCGGGTGGGCGTTCGTCATCTCCATCGCGTTCACGTTCACTGCCGCCGTCCACGTCTACCACGAGCGGAACATGCGGCTCGCGGACCTCGATTCGGCGAGCGACCTCGAGATCGAGGACGTCTGACTCCAGCGACCCCGGCCATACCTTTTAAACTCGTTGGCGGCTTACGGTGCGTCGATGACCGACATCCGTGGGTTGCTGACCGAGGAGGACGCCGTGTCGCCAGTCATCGGTGTCATCCTCATGGTCGCCGTGACCGTCATCCTCTCTGCCGCCGTCGGTGCGTTCGTCCTCGACATCGGGAGTGCCGTCACGGAGCAACGGCCGAGCGCCGTATTCGAATTCAGTTCGAACATCTCCAGTGGCACGCCGGACAGCCTGAACGTCACGCACGGCGGCGGTGACACGGTCGATTCCGGGACCCTCAGGGTGGTGGTCGACGGCACCGTCGCCTGGGAGGGTGGCTCGGGCCAGAACGGGTATGCCGTCGTGCGGTCGGACTGGTCGGGCGACATCGATAGCGGGGCGACGCTCATACTCGCCGACGCCCAGTCCGGCTCGCCGGATATGAATGTGGGTGATACCGTCCAGCTCGTCTGGCAAAAGAACGGCCAGTCGTCGATCCTCTCGACGTGGACCGTCCAGTAACGCGACCTGCGACGACCAAGGCGCTTCGACGCCGCCGGCCTCGTGCGCGCTCGCGCCGGCCGAACCGAGGGACCGCCACCTTTTTGCTTCAGATGGAGTAGTTCCGTCATGGACCGACTGCAGGAGTCCTTGCTCGAGTGCCCGATCATCGAGAAAGACGGCTATCACTACTTCGTCCACCCGATCTCGGACGGCGTCCCGCAACTCGACCCGGGACTACTCCGCGAGATCGTCATCCGCATCATCCGGAAGGCGGAGATCGACGACGTCGACAAGATCGTGACGCCTGCCGCGATGGGTATCCACATCTCCACCGCCGTCTCGCTCATGACGGACATCCCGCTGACGGTCATCCGCAAGCGCGAGTACGGGCTCGAGGGCGAGACCGCACTCCACCAGACGACGGGGTACTCCGAGAACGAGATGTACATCAACGACGTCCACGCGGGCGACCGCGTGCTCGTTCTCGACGACGTGCTCTCCACGGGCGGCACGCTCGCGGCGGTGCTGGGGGCGCTCGACGACATCGGCGCGGAGGTCGTCGACACGGTCGCCGTCATCAAGAAGGTCGGTGGCGAGAACGCCGTCGAGGACGCCGGCTACGACGTGAAGACGCTCGTCAACGTCGACGTCGTCGACGGCGAAGTCGTCATCGTCGACGCGGACGGCGACGACTGAACTATAGTAGCGTTTGCAACTCTTTTCAGGCAGGGGTCCCGGTATCTGGGCTTAGCGCCGTTGGAAGTGGGTCTTTTCGAATCGAGTGGGCAGATAATTGCAAACGCTACTATAACTCCTCTAGCATCCGCCGGCGAGCACCGACCGGTGAACTATCGGGCGCGAACCTCGAACGGTGTCATTCTGCGTCGCTCCCGACGCGCGGGTCGAGGACGGTGTACGCCATGTCCTGGAGGAAGTTCCCGAGCACGCCGACGAGGGCGACGACCATCGTGAACCCGAGGATGAGTGGGAGGTCGCGTTGCTCGATGGCGGACATGCTGACGTTCGCGAACCCCGGAATGTCGAACGCGAACTCGATGACGAAGATGTTCAGGACGAGCACGCTCAGCATGTCCGTGAAAAAGAGAGCGACGAGCGGGATGGCGGCGTTCCGGAGGATATGTACCGCCACACGGGTCGGGCCCGCACCCTTCGCTTTCGCGATCTTCACGAAGTCAGCGTCGACGTACTCGAGCGATTCGGCGCGAGCGTACCGGAGCTGGCCCGCGAGCAGGACGGTCGTCAGCGTCGCGACGGGGAGCGCGTAGTACTTGATGACGTCGCCTTTCAGCACGGGAATGTCGCCGACGAGGGGGAGTGCGAGCGCTCCGCCCCACATGCCGGCGAGCGTCCCACCCCAGATGTCGAACGACTGGTCCATGAACAGGTATGGCACGACCTCCATCTGCGTTATCAGGAGAACGAACAGGATCTGCGCCAGCCAGAAGTTCGGCGTGCCGAGACTGAAGTACGCGGTCGCGGTCGCGAGCTTGTCCGATAGCGAGTGCTGGTTCAGCGCGGAGTAGAGGCCGACGGAGATCCCGATGAGGAGCGACAGCACCATCGACGGCACGAGGTACAGGAGCGTGAACGGCAGTCGGTTCGAGAGCACGTCCAGCACGGGCTTGCCGGTGCTGTATGAGATCCCCCAGTCGAACGTCGCGACGTTCGTCATCCACTTCGTGTACCGTTCGAGAACCGGGTCGTTCAGGTTCCGTGCCTCCCGGTAGGCTTCGACGGCTTCGGCTGGATCTCCACCGCTGGTCGACGCCCCGTACGCGACGGAGCCGACGTTCGGGTCTTCGGTCAGTGCGATGAACATGAACGCGACCGTCATGATGATGAACATCGAGAGGACGGCGAACGCGGCCCGACGCGCCACCTTCATCTGGAAGCTCACGAGGGACCTACCCCGCCGGAACGTGTCTGTGTCATTGGACCAACGTCCTACAGGAGTCCTAATAAAACCGGGTGCGAGTTTGCCTTTCATAGCCTGTAATCGCCAGCAAGCAGTGGATTCGTTACTAAAAGGAGCGTTTGACAATATGGTATTTATTTACAGGTGGGGGTGAATCGTGTTGGCAATGACGACGTGCGACGGAGCCACACCGACGGAGGTGGTTGGCGATGGCGACAGCTGACGGGCGAGAGCTCGCCGCGTTCGAGACCGTCGACTGGAGCGAGATATCCGAACCCGACCGCATCACGGTTCATCGTGGTGCGTTCACGGCACTGCTTCTGGGCGTGTTCGCGTTACTCGCGTACGACCTCTGGGGGCCGGCGAGCGCGCGCATCCCGATCGTGGACGTCGCCACAGGCACGCCACGATGGGTCGACCCGACACTGCTGGACTTCGCGTACGTCCTGCTCGGGCTCTGCTACGTGTTCCTGTTCGTGCTCCCCGTCATCGAGAACCTGCACCGCATCAAACTCCGAACGAAACTGTTCGGCGTCTGCACGACGATCCTCGCGGCCGGGTTCGCGTACGACTACTACTACCTCGCACCGACGCCGACGTTCGACAGCGTCAGCATCCCCGTCTACGGCATATTGTACTGGGACGTCTACGGCGTCGAATGGGTGTTCGTGCTGTCGCTCCTCGTGTTCGTCTTCTTCGTGCTCGGACGGATGTTCGACGACCTGGAGCGTACGCGAGTGCACCTGCGGCGACTCCGGAAGCATCCCACGGGCGCACTCGCACTCGGCTACGTGACGTTCTTCGTCCTCGGTGGCGCGTTCGGGAACGCCATCGTCGGCATGCCGTCGACATACGAGAAGGTCGCCGGGAGCTACGAGACGTACTCCCACCAGCCGCCGGTCTCGATTGCGACGCCGTTCGGGCAGACGGACCTGTTCACGCTCCTGCTCGCACTCGGGATCACGGTCGGGATCGTGCTCGCGCTGTACAACCGCGTCGAATCCGTACAGGAACCGCTCGTACTCGCCGGAACGGCCGTCCTCGTCGGTCTCGGGGCGCTCCTCGCCGTTCGCCTGTTCATGTACGGACTCCTCGAGTTCGAACCCGCCGTCGGCGTCCGGCAGGCGAGCAACTGCGCGGGCCAGGTGACCGCGGAAGGATGCTGGGGGACCTGGGACAGCCCGCTCGGGACGAACTACGTCGGCAAGGACATCCTCGCACTGTTGTTCGTCGGGTTCCGCGTCTCGCTCGAGGTCGCACTCATCACGTCGATGATCATGCTCCCCATCGCGACCGTCGCCGGAACGTTCGCGGGCTACACTGGCGGGTTCGTCGACGACGCCATCACGGGCTACATCGACATCCAGCAGACCATCCCCGCGTTCGTCGCGTACATCGTCCTCGCGTACGTGTTCACGCGGAGTCTGTTCCTCCTCATCCTCATCTTCGGCCTGCTGTCGTGGGGTGGGGCGGCACGACTCGTCCGCTCGGAGGTCGTCCAGCGTCGCGAAGCCGAGTTCGTGACCGCGGCCCGGTCCGCAGGTGCCGACGACCGACGCATCATGCTCAAGCACATCCTCCCGAACGTCTCCAACACCGTCCTCACGTCCGTCACGCGCCGTATCCCGATGCTGATACTCGCGGAGGCCGCCATCGCGTACCTGAGTCTGAACGAGATCATGGTCATCTCGCTCGGCGAGTCCATCGCGAACGGGCTGGAGTACTTCCCGAACTCGTGGTGGGTGTCCTCCGAGCTGACGCTCGCGCTCGCACTCGTCGTGCTCTCCTTCAGCCTGCTCGGCGACGCACTCCGTGACATCCTCGACCCCCGAGGTGATTCCTGATGACTGACACCGAGACACTCCTCTCCGTCCGCGACCTGAGCGTTCGATTCCACACCGAAGCCGGCACCGTGTACGCCGCCAGCGACGTCTCCTTCGACGTCGACCGCGGCGAGACGGTGTGCATCGTCGGCGAATCCGGGAGTGGCAAGACCGTGACGAGCGAAGCGATCACGCGCCTCGTCCCGCAACCACCGGGCGAGATCGACGCCGAATCCGTCGACTACGAGGGCCAGAACCTCCTGACGCTCCCGGACAAGAAACTGCGGACGCTCCGCGGTGGGAGCATCGGGCACGTGTTCCAGAACCCCCAGAGCGCACTGAACCCAGTGTACTCCGTGGGGCGACAGGTCGCGGAAGCGGTGCGACTCCACAGGGACGTCTCGAAGAGCGAGGCCAGGGACGTCGCCATCGACCTCCTCGACCGCGTCGGCATCCCGAAGGCCGCCGAACGCGCTGACGACTACCCCCACGAGTTCTCCGGCGGCCAGAAGCAACGCGTCGTCATCGCGATCGCGATCGCTGGCGAACCGGACCTCCTCATCGCGGACGAGCCGACGACCGCGCTCGACGTCACCATCCAGGCGCAGATCCTCCGACTCCTCTCGGACATCCAGACGGAGTTCGGGATGGGCATCCTCCTCATCACGCACGACCTCGGGGTCGTCGCGGAGATCGCGGACCGCGTCGTCGTGATGTACGCCGGAAAAGTGATGGAGAAGGGAAGCGTATTCGACGTATTCGAGAACCCGTCGCATCCGTACACGAAGGCGCTACTCGAGTGCCTGCCGGGCCGACGGAATTCGGCGAAGGGGATCGGGGGAACGCTCCCGGACCCGACGGACCCACCGGATGGCTGTCGGTTCGCCGCACGATGCCCGCACGCGGTGGACGCGTGCTTCGAGGGCGAGCAACCGCCGACGCTCGGCGTCGGCGGAACGGACGACCACGTCGCGTCCTGCGTGTACTACCAGGCGGGATACGACGCGAGCGTCGTCCAGGATTCGCCGGTCGCGGCGACGGCAGACGACGCGGACGACGGCCCTGCGCGAACGGACGGTGGTGATTCAGCATGAGTGAGAGCCCATCGACGAACGACCACGCGACGGACGACCAGGAGAGTGACGCGAGAGCGGACGACCACGCGACGGACGACCAGGAGAGCGACGCGAGAGCGGACGACTACGCGACGGACGACCAGGAGAGCGACGCGAGAGCGGACGACCACGCGACGACCGCGAGACGCGAAACCCACCTGGCGACCGACGGCGACCCCCTCGTCACCGTCAGCGGCCTGAAGAAACACTACCCTATCACGAAGGGGTTCCTGCGGCGCCAGGTCGGCACCGTCAAAGCAGTCGACGGCATCGACTTCACGCTCCACCGCGGCGAAACGCTCGGACTCGTCGGCGAATCCGGGTGCGGGAAGTCCACGGCCGCAACCTCCCTCCTCCGACTCGAGGAACCGACCGCCGGCGAGATTCGGTACCACGGCGAGATCCCCGACGACGACGACGAAACCGACTCGCTCCTCGAACGCATCGTCGACCGCGCCGACGCCACCGACGACCGGGACGAACGCGACGTCGCCGGATTCTCCGACGCCCAACTCAAACGATTCCGGCGGCAAGCCCAGATGGTGTTCCAGGACCCGACGAGTAGCTTCGACCCACGAATGACCGTCGGCGCGAGCGTCGCCGAACCCCTCGAGATCCACGGCCTCACCGACCCCGACCGCCAGGACGAGATCGTCACGGACCTCCTGGAACGCGTCGGCCTGGAACCCGGCGACGCCGACCGCTACCCCCACGAGTTCTCCGGCGGCCAGAAGCAACGCATCGCGCTCGCACGCGCACTCGTCGTCAACCCCGAACTCGTCGTCGCCGACGAACCCGTCTCCGCGCTCGACGTCTCCATCCAGGCCGAGATCTTGAGCCTCATCAACGACCTCCAGGAGCGCTTCGGGCTCTCGATGCTCTTCATCAGTCACGACCTCGGCGTCGTCAAGGAGGTCTGCGACCGCGTCGCCGTGATGTACCTCGGCGAGATCGTCGAGGTCGCGCCGACCGAGGAACTGTTCGCCGACCCCCAGCATCCCTACACGCAAGCCTTGCTGTCCTCCATCCCGAACCCGGACCCGCGCCAGCGCGGCCTCGGCGTGGAACTCACGGGCGACGTCCCCAGCCCCGAGAACCCCCCGGACGGCTGCCGGTTCCACACGCGCTGCCCGCAGGTCATCCAGCCCGACGACATCGACCTCGACCAGGGCGTGTGGCGGCGCGTCCTCGACTTCCGCCAGCAGGTCGAATCCGGCGAACTCGACGCCAGTTCCGTCGAAGACCTCGCGGTCGCACACGTCGACCACGACGACCCCGAATCGCTCCCGCACGACGAACTCGCGGACGCCATCCGCGACGAGTACGACCTCCCAGCGGAACTCGCCGACGCCGACGCCGACGCCACCCTCACCGAAGCCCTCGACCTCGTCGCGAACGGGAACGCCGACCAGGCGAAGACCCTCCTCGCCGACGCGTTCCATACCCCTTGCGAGGAGAGCGCGCCGGAGACGCGCGACGTCGGCGACGACCACGACGCCGCCTGCCACCTCCTCGACGACCACGACGTCGCCGAGAACCGTACGAAGGTCGCACGCGAAGCGACGAGCGACTGACGACGACCCCCACACAGCCAGCTTTCCTCCGCCGTCCGAACCGCACGGACACCAACGTACTTCGAGCACGCGACCCACGATCACGTATGCTCGACCCCGAAGAACGCACCTACCTCGAAACCGGTCGCGTCGCCCGCCTCGCCACCGCCGACAGCGACGCCCGACCACACGCCGTCCCCATCTGCTACGCACTCCTCGACGACACCACCATCATCACCCCCATCGACGAGAAACCTCAGACGAAGGGCGCACACGACCTCCGACGCACCCGCGACATCGCCGAGAACCCCCACGTCGCCGTCCTCGTCGACCACTATACCGACGACTGGACCCGACTCGGCTGGCTTAAGATCCACGGCACCGCCGAAATCCGCCAGCCAGACGACGACATCCACGACGCCATCACCGCACTCCGCACCAAATACGAACAGTACCAGGACCACGCACTCGAAGACCGCCCCATCATCCACATCATACCCGGCAGTAGCACCAGCTGGGGCGAACTCGAACGACCAGATCACGAATGACGGAGCTGTCTGATCAGGGTCTCACTCGACTGGTGGAATCGCAACGAAGCTTCTCGACGGAATCTGACTTATCGTCGAGAACCATCGAAAACGAAAACAGCGAATCAGCGCGCGAATAGCGGGAGGTAGATTTGAACCACGGTTGCACGAGCCTCGCTTCGCTCGGCTCAGTGCTCCCTGGTTCAAATCTCCTCGATGCCACTTTCGACGCTCACGACACTCGTCGCTCCGTTCCTCGTGTGATTCGCGTCGAAAATAGCGGGAGGTAGATTTGAACTACCGATCTGCGGGTTATGAGCCCGCCGGAATCTCCTGGCTATCCCATCCCGCTACCATCAGGTACCGGGCTTCGCTAGTTAAGGGTTGTGATTACAGCGCCGTGTGGCAATTTTACTCGTGGACGCGCCAGGTGAACAGGCTTTCGGCGACGTAGTTCACGATGAGGCCGGTTCCGATGCCGGTGACTTTGGCGGCGACGAACCAGGCGTCGATGCCGAGGACGGTGGCGTCGACGAAGAAGACGCGGTAGAGGAGGCGGAACGTGGCGAGTTGGACGACGATGCCGCCGGCGCGGACGAGGTTGGAGCGGAGGAGTCGTCGGAGGGTTGCGCGGAGTGTGTGGTGGCCTTCGGTGGAGAACGTCCAGTTGTCGTTCAGGAGGAACATGACGACGACGGCGACTTCGATGCCGATGAAGACGGCGAGTTCGGGGTAGACGCCGATCGATTGGAGGGTCGTTGCGGTGGTGAGGTCGAAGATGGCGCCGACGACGCCGACGGATGCGAACTTCCCGAAGCGGGTGCTTGATGCGAGCGCGTGGATCCAGGCGCGAACGCCGCTGGGGTCGCTGTCCTCGCCTGCGACCGCGTTCGTATCCGCGTCGGGCGAGCTGGTATGGTCCGTGTTCCTCGTCGTCGTCGCGTTCTCGCTCGTGCTTGCAGGTTCGCTGGCGTCGTCGGTCACTGTTCTTCGACGTCGCCGTACGCTCGGTCGACGAGTGCGATGCGGTTCGTGCGGTGGTCCGCGATGGCTTCGTGCATGCTGTTCCCGCGCAGTTGCTTCAGGCGGTGCCGCGACCGGAGCAGGCATCGCCCCAGTTCGAGCGGTGTCGAGATGGGGGAGACCGTCGAATCGGGCTGGTCGAGCCACGTCACGGGGACCTCCACGATCTGCAGGGAGTGCGCGGACGCGACGGCGATGAGTTCGACGTCCCACGCGAACGCGGGCTCGTAGAGGTGCGAGCGTACCTCGCGCCACGCGTCGGTCGTGATGGCTTTCGCGCCGCACTGGAAGTCGTAGAGTGAGACGTCCAGCAGGGTGCGTGCGAGCCACGCGAACCCGTCGCCGAGGTAGCGGCGCGCGAACGTCTGATGGCTCTTCACGTTGGCGTCGGGGTGCCGTCGCGAGCCGACGGCGAGGTCAGCGCCGCCCTCGCGTACCGCGGCGACGACGTCCGCGATGGATTCGGCGGGTGTGGCGCCGTCCGCATCCGCGAACGCGAGCACGTCCATATCGTCGGCGAGTGCTTCGAACCCGGCGGTGATGGCCGCGCCCTTCCCGCGGCGCGAGTCGACCGCGTTCACGGTCGCGTCCACGTCCGTGAGCCCGGCGAGCGTTGCTTCGTCGGGCGAATCGAGCTCGATGCGGACGACGTCCGGCGCGACCGCTTCGTGGAGAGCGTGGACGTACGCCGCGAGCGTGTCCACAGCGGGGTCGTACGCTGGCAGGACGACACCGACGGACTGCGACATCTACCGTACGTCCGTCCGCGCTACGTGTAAAATCGTTCGTTTCGCGATGGCGGTCGGGACGTCGAAGCAAAAGGCGTTTAGCCGACGGCATCGCGTTACCGTGGTGATGGAGTATTCGTTGGTCCTCGTCTGGCTGGCGGTCCTCGCCGCCCTCGCGGCCGTCGCCACGCCACTCGCGAGCCTCCTCCTCGCGCCGTTACCCGACCGTGGGAGCGGGCTCGGGTTACCGGTCGCTGTCGCCGTGCTCGGCGTCGTGAGCTACTGGGTCGGGCAGGTCGCGTTCGGGTGGCCGGGTATCGTCGCGTCGCTCGCGGTGATCGGAGTCGGGTCCGCGTACGCCGTCCGGACCGGACGGACGCCCGAGCGCGGGCCGGCGGTGGAGGCGTTCGTCGTGTTCGCCGTCGGGTTCCTGCTCGTCGTCGCCATCCGTGCGGCCGACGCCGCCGCCGACCCGTACGCCGGCGAGAAGATGCTCGACTTCGGGTTGCTCGCCACGCTCTACCGGGCGCCCGCGCTGCCGCCGGAGGACATGTGGTACGCCGGCGAGCGCCTCCAGTACTACTACGGCGGGCACATGATCGCCGCGCAACTCGGGCGTCTCACTGGGACCGCACCCGCGTACGCGTACAACCTCGCACTGGCGGCGTACTACGGGTTCACTGTCGCGGCGGCGTACGGGCTCGCCCGGTCGGTCGGCGCCGCTCGTGGCGTTTCGCCGCGTCGCGCTGGCGTGCTCGGGGCGTTCCTCGTCGGGATCGCGAGCAACGTGTCCACGCCAGCACGTGGACTCATTCTGCTGTTCCGGCACCTGAACGAGCCGGTGACGTTCGACGGCCCGACCGACGTCTTGCTCGCGCCGTTCCGCGTGCTCTTCCTCGTCGTCCCGAACGACCTCGTTCGCGTGGTGAACGACGGTGGCCACGAGCACGTCATGCTCCTGGGGTACGAGTTCTCCGGGCTCGCGGTGTCCGCGGACGACTTCGGGTACTGGGCGGCGAGTCGCGTCATCCCCTGGACGATCAACGAGTTCCCGCTGTTCGCGTACCTCAACGGCGACCTGCACGCGCACATGATGAGTCCGCCCGTGCTCCTCGTCGCCGCCGCGGTCGCGTTCGCGTACTGGCGGTCGCCGGCCGAGGCGGTGTGGCGTCGCCGCGCGTACCTGTTCGGGGTCGCACCCGCCCTCGGCGGGCTGCTGGCGGTCGTGAACACGTGGAGTTTCCCGTCGGTCGCCGGCATCGTCGCGCTCGCGACGGCGTTCGCGGCCGCGCATCCCGCGTCGGTCCTCCCCGACGCCGCGAGCGAGCGCGTGCTGGCGGTCGCGGACCGGTCGCGCGGCCACCTCGAGGTGACGCGACTCGTCACGGCGGGCGTGCTCGCCGCTGTCGTCGGCGTGCTGTCGGTCGCGTTCGCCATCCCGTTCTTCGGTGGGGCGACGAGCGGCCAGCATCCGGCACTCCTCCCCGACCGGAGTTCGCTCGTCGGCCTCCTCCTCGTCCACGGGGGCTTCCTCCTCGTCACGCTGGCGTACTTCGCGGACCGGTCACGCGTCGACCGCGACGCACTCGAGACCGGACTCCTCGTCGGCGTCATCGCGGTGCTCGCCGTCGCGAACCTCGTCGTCGGGTGGGTCGGGGCATCGTTGTTCGTCGTCGCCGTCGGCGGCTTACTCGGCGCGCTCGCGCTCGACGACCCGCTGAAAGAGCGCGCGTTCGTCGCCGCGGGCGTCATCGCGCTCGTCGCGTTCGCGGTCTACCACGGGTCGGCGGTCGCCACGCTCGCCGCCGGCGGAGCGGCGCTGTTCGTCGTCACCGCCGCGGCGTTCCGGACGGAACCGTCGCGTCGACGGGCCGCGGCGGGCGTCGCCGTCGCCGTCGCCGTCCTCGCGGGCGTCGCGTGGGTGGTCGAGGCGACCGTGCTCGTCGCCATCGTTCCCGTCCTCCTCGTCGGCGCCGTCCTGCTTCGTCTGGAGCGCGACGTCGGGTTCGAGGCGGTGCTCGTCCTCGGTGCAACCGGGCTGGTCACGCTCGTCGAGTTCGTGTACGTCTCCGAACGCGCCGGCCCCGGTCGCATGAACACCGTGTTCAAGCTCTACTGGCAGGTGTGGGTGCTCTGGGGGGTCGGGGGCGGCGTGATGCTCGCGGACGTTGCGTCGTGGTCGTGGCCGCGGTGGCTCGTCCGGCCGCGTCTCGCTCGCGATCCGTCGACGACGTCGGCGGGTGCGAGCGCAACGGCAGACGGTGGCGTCGACGGGAGTGGCGGCGAGTCCGGCGTGGACTGGGGGCGCGTGCTCCGCGTCGGGTCGACGGTCGCCGCGGTCGCGCTCGTCGCGTCGCTCTCCCTCTACGGTGGGTTCGCGCTGTTCGGGCACTTCGACGCGAACCCGCGAGCGCACGGCGTATGCACGCAAGACGAGGTCGAACCGGCGGACGCGGACTGGACGCTGAACGCGAAGGACTGGAGCGAGGAGTGCTATCCCGACCAGGCCGCCGCCATCGAGTGGTTGAACGAACGCGACGGTCGGCCGGTCGTCGTCGAAGCCCCGACGAAGGGCGAGCACCTCTACGGCCGGAACACGCCCGCGTCGGGACTCGTCAGTGGCGTCTCCAGTCACACCGGGCTGCCGACCATCGGTGGCTGGGCGCACGCCGCGAACTACCACACGCAGGCCGGATGGGAGGTGCGACTCGACGACGTGGCGACGATCTACGAGACCCGCGACGCGAGCGAACGCGCGAACGTTCTCCGGAAGTACGACGTCGAGTACATCTACGTCGGCCCGAACGAGCGCTCGGCGTACCAGATCGCGGCCCTCGCGGACGACCCTGGCATCGAACGCGTGCAGCGATGGGGTGACGTCGTGGTCTACGTCGTCACCGAGGAGGAGTTGGCAGGGAACGCGACCGCAGGTTAACTGCTCGGGTCGTCTGGAACCGCTAGCTGTCGTCTAGACGGCGAGTTCGTTCTTCTCGGAGAGTACCTCGACGGCTTCCGCGTCGACGCGGTCGACCTCGAGGTGGTGCGGGATGTACTCTCGTTGCTGGAACGTCGAGAGTTCGTCCTCGCTTCCGACGACGCACCAGAGCTGGACGCGGTCGGGGCCGTGCCACTCGCCCTGGCGGTTCACGTTGTAGACGTGGACGGACTCCTCGTCGTCGTAGGAGATGACGGCGTCCTTCCGTACTCCGGGGTCCCCGTCGATGATGAGTCGCTTCATGCCTCGCGGTTCGGATACGCCGCCATTAAGCGTGTCGAAGCCACCCGCACCCAACGAGTAATTCGATTCCACCGCGCACGACGTGCGGGCACGCAACCGCCGAGACGACGCCGAACGGGGGCGTCCGTCGGCGAAGACCGCCCCGTCGCGGCCTCGCCCCGAACCGTACCGGTTTTAAGCGCCCGCCAACAATCGCCCTGTAAGGTAGATATCTATGAAGATGCCACGCCGGTTCAACACGTACTGTCCGTACTGTAACGAGCACCACGAACACGAGGTCGAGAAGGTCCGTGGCGGCCGCGCATCCGGCATGACGAAAGTCGCGGGTCGACAGCGCGACCGAGCCATCTCCTCCATCGGGAACTCCGGCAAGTTCTCGAAGGTGCCCTCCGGCGAGAAGCCGACGAAGAAGACCGACCTCAAGTACCGCTGCGGCGACTGTGGGAAGGCCCACCTCCGAGAAGGATGGCGTACCGGCCGCCTGGAGCTGACGGAGTAATCCATGGCAGGAAGTTTCATCACCGTCAACTGTCCGGATTGTGAGAGCGAACAGATAGTCTTCGAGAAGGCCTCCTCCGAGGTCGCCTGCGCCGTCTGTGGGCATACGCTCGCCCACCCGACCGGCGGTAAGGCCGACCTCGAGGGCGAGGTCACTGGAGTCGTCGAGGCACGATGAAGTACAGCGGGTGGCCCGAAAGTGGCGAGCTCGTCGTCGGCAAGATCGACGAGATCGAGGACTTCGGCGTATTCGTCGACCTCGAGGAGTACGAGGACAAGCGCGGGCTCATCCACATCAGCGAGGTTGCGAGCGGCTGGATCAAGAACGTTCGCGACCACGTGAACGTCGGACAGACGGCCGTCTGCAAGGTCCTCGACGTGGACGAGTCCTCCCAGCAGATCGACCTCTCCCTGAAGGACGTCAACGATCACCAGCGCTCGGACAAGATCCAGGAGTGGAAGAACGAGCGGAAGGCCGACAACTGGATGTTGCTCGCGTTCGGCGAGGACGTCAGCGACGACCAGTACTCGAAGGTGGCGACGGAGCTCCTCGGGGAGTTCGGGGGTCTCTACGACGGCTTCGAGGAGGCGGCGATCCATGGCGAGGAGGCCCTCGAGAAGACGGACCTCGAGGACGACGAGATCGCGGCACTCGTGGAGACGGCCCGGGAGAACGTCTCGGTGCCGTACGTGAACGTCACGGGGTACGTCGACCTGGAGTCGCCGAATCCCGACGGCGTGGACGACGTGAAGGACGCGATGCAGGTGGCGGAGGGCGACGACGACGAGGTGCCCGACGAGATCGACTTGAGCGTGACGTACGTCGGCGCGCCCGAGTACCGCATCAGGGTGCAGGCGCCGAACTACAAGACCGCCGAGAACGAACTCGAGGCGAGTGCGGCACGCGCTCGCGACTGCATCGAGGCGGCCGGTGGCGTGGGCGAGTACCACCGCGAGCGCCATAGCGACGACGAGTAGATGCATTCGGACATCCGCGTCTGTTCGGCGTGGGCGTCCGCGCACGACCGACCGGTGTACACGTTCTCCGATACCTGCCCGGATTGTGGTGCTGAGGCCGTGAATTCGGCTCCGGCGCCGTTCTCGCCCGACGACCGGTGGGGCGAGTACCGACGCAAACTTAAGCGGCGCGCCCGCGAGTAGCGGGTATGGACGCACTCGATATCGAGCACGTTGCGGACGTCGAGCTCGACGAGCCGGTGTTCCTCGAGGGACTGCCGGGCGTCGGGCACGTCGGGAAGCTCGCGGCCGAGCACTTGCTCGAGGAACTGGATTCGACGCTCGTTCGTCGCGTGTACAGTCACGACTTGCCGCCGCAGGTGGACGTCGGCGACGACGGGCTGGCGGAGTTGACGCACGCGGAGTTCCACGCGATCGAGACGGACGGACGGGACCTCCTGGTTCTGACCGGCGATCATCAGGCCCAGAGCAACGACGGGCACTATCGGTTGGCGAGTGCGTTCCTCGACGTCGCCGAGGAGTTCGGGTGCGAGGACGCGTACGCGCTCGGTGGGGTGCCGACGGGGGAACTCATCGAGGAGTACGACGTGCTCGGGGCGGCGACGTCGGAAGCGCGCGTCGAGGCGCTCGAAGACGTCGGCGTGGAGTTCCGCGAGGACGAGCCCGCTGGCGGTATCGTGGGCGTGTCCGGGCTCTTGCTCGGACTCGGTGCACGGCAGGGGTTCGACGCGGCGTGCCTGATGGGGGAGACGTCGGGCTACCTCGTGGACCCGAAGAGCGCTCGGGCGGTCCTCGAGGTGCTCGTGGAGTTGTTCGACATCGAGCTGAACTACGAGACGCTGGAGGAGCGCGCGGACGAGATGGAGGACGTCATCGAGAAGATCCAGCAGATGGAGCAACAGCAGTCGCCGCAGGTCGCGGACGACGACCTCCGGTACATCGGGTAGCGGACGGCGAAGGCGTGCGGTTTTCGGTTACGTCGTGAACGTCTCGACGGTGACGCCGTCGGACTGGATGGTGACGCGGACGCTCTCCTCGTCGGTGTAGGACCCGCGAGCGGTGCCGACGTCGGGGACGGTCGCGACGACCTCGAACGCACCGTTCTCGGGGAGGACGTCGGCGGCTTCCCGTCGGTCGCCGGGGCCGAGTTCGTACTCGAACTCGACGACGTATCGTGGGCTCGTACCGACCGTGGTGGTCGCGTTCTCGGTCGTCGTGGTCGTCGTGCCCGTTGTTGCGCGCCGGATGACGATCGTGACGGTGTGCGTGCTGTCGGTGTCGTTCCTCGTGACGAGCAAGTGGGCGGTTCGCTCGAACGAAGAGCATCCCGCGATGCTCGCGATGGCGCCGGTGGACGCGGCCCCGACACCTCGGATGACCCGTCGTCTGGAGACGTTCATGTCGACTGCTTGCAGTCCCGCGGGCCAAAAGCGGTCTGATGTTCGCGTCCACGGCCCGATGTTCCTCACGCGACGACCGTGGCGGGAGTCGACGGCCACTGGCTGCACGTTGCGAGGGACATTTGTGCGACCACTCCCTAGGTTCGATCGAATCACTCGTGTTCGGGGTTGGCGTGTCCGGCTGGGTGGCGGGGTTGCCGCCGTGGCTGGTCGGTGGCCTGTCGCTCGCCGCGGTGTTCAGCGTGCTCGCCGCAGCCCTGTTCGCGGTCGCGGAGCGCGTGTTCGACGACCCGGGCCGTGCGTCGACGAGCCAGCGGTCGACGTCGAGCGAGGGGCGTCGGCGCGTCGAGATCCGCGAGTACCTGGACGCGATCGACGAACGGTACGCGGAGGATCACCTCGTGGAAGGACATCGAGTCGCGTTCTTCCTGCCCGAGCGCGACGTTGCGGTGACGTTCGACGCGCACGCGTACTTCCGCATCGAGGGCGTCGAGGAGTCGGTGACGAGAGCGGTGCTCTGCGAGCACGAGATGCACGGGCATCATCTGAGTGCCCGGTTGCCGTTCGACGTTCCAGAGGTCGACTTCGGCGAGGAGCCCGATCCCGGGGGCGTTGTGCGTGGGGCGTTCGACGCGCTCGAGTTGCCGCCGACTCGCGACGTCGACGCGGTGCGGTCCGCGTACCGCGACCGCGTGAAGGAGGTGCATCCCGACCACGGCGGGAGCGAGGACGCGTTCAAGACGGTGCGGGAGGCGTACGCGACGGCGCGAGCGCACGCCGAGGGCGTCGACTCGCCGTCGGATGCGGCCCGTACCGGACCGTGACGCGAAGCGGTGGGATTTCGTCGCCGAAGCGCGAATCTTCGTCGCGTAATCCCCCGGTGGCGGTGCTGTCGGTCGTGAGTACGGTCGACACGAGGGCAACAGGTCTTTATATCGACACCGCGTCGTTTCGTCCATGTCGGTTCCGCTCTCCGTCGAGACCGTCAGCGTCGGTGGCGTGACGGTCGGGTCGGACCTCCTCGGATGGCTGGTCCTCGCCGCCTTCCTCGTCGGTGCGCTCTTCGACGTGGCGAGACGCGAGACGGCCGCGAGGTACGCGTACGCAGGTGCGTGGGGGGTGTTCGCGGCGTTCTGGGCGGTCGTGTTCCCGCACTTCCTGTTCACGAAGGCGTCGGCCGTAGAGGGCGTTCTCGCCATCGTCGCCATCCCGGCGTGTCTCTACACGGGATACCTCCTCTGGAACGGTCGCGAGGGCCTGCACACGCTCTCGCTGGCCGTCCTCCTGATGGGCGTCATCTACTATCCGACGCAGTCGATTCCGTTCGTCAGGGAGAACCTCATCGAACTCACCGCGGACCAGACGTACTGGGGCATCCAGGCGCTCGGGTACGACCCGGCGTTCGTCGTCCGTGAGGAATCTGGACTCCGGAACAAGTTCGTGTTCGAGCAGTTCTCGACGTACATCGTGTACGCGTGCACCGGGATCGGGTCGATGGCGATCTTCGCGGGCCTCATCACGGCGGTCGGCGCCCCGCTCCGTCGGAAGGTGAAGTCGTTCGCACTCGCGATCGGTATCATCTGGGTGCTGAACCTCGTCCGGAACGTGTTCGTCGCCGTCGCCGCTGGGCACGGCTGGTTCCAGCAGGGGCCGGTGCTCGAGCTCGCGGCGCTCGCGGGCGTCGAGGCGTCGCACGCGTCGTTCTGGTTCTCGCACAGCGTCATCTCGCAGACGCTGTCGGTGTTCGCGCTCGTCGGCATCACGTGGATCGTCGTGCAGGAACTCCCGGAGATGCTTGCCGTGCTGGAGGAGGTGTTGTTCGTGGCGACGGGGAGCGAGTACGACCTCGAGAGTGCGCTCGACGTCGACGCGAACCGTGCAGTCCGAGCTGACGGCGGCGAGGAATGACGACGGCAGAGTCTCCGCCGGCTTCGATCGAGCACGCCGCCGAATTCTCGCTCCGCGATCACGCGGTCTATTTTCCGTCGGTCGACGCGCTCGTGGTATCCGACGTTCACGTCGGGCGAGCGGAGGCGAGCGACGTCGAGTTCCCGGTCGGGGAGCGCGCGCACCTCGTGGAGCGCCTCGAGTCGCTCCTCGAACGGTTCGCGCCCGAGACGGTCGTGTTCGCGGGCGACGTCCTCCAGCGGTACGACTACGTTCCCGACGTCGCTCGGGAGACGCTCGACGCGCTGGTCGGCGTCGTCGACGACGCGGGCGCGGCGCTCGTCGCGACCCCCGGGAATCACGACCCGCAGCTCCCTGGCGTGCTCGACGCGCCGACGCCCGCGACGCACACGCTCGACGACGTCGTCGTCTGTCACGGACACGAACCGCCCGAGTCCGACGGCGCGCTCTACGTCGTCGGCCACGACCATCCCGCGATCGAGATAGAGGGGCGAAAACGACCGACGTACCTCTACGGCGTCGACGCGTACCGCGGCGGCGACGTCCTGATGCTGCCGGCGTTCACGGAACTCGCCGCCGGCGTCACGGTGAACCGGATGTACGGCTCGGATTTCGCGTCGCCGCTCGTTGCGGACGCGGACGCGTTCCGGCCCGTGATTCGGGACGCCGACGCCGACGAGACCCTGTGGTTCCCGCCGCTTGGCGAACTCCGCCCCCATCTCTGACGATCACCATTACAATCGACACCTCGAACGCCTCGGCGCTACTCAGTGGTCTGCTGCGACGGCTTCGGCGGCGACGCGCCCGCTCTCGAGAGCACCCTGGATGCTCGACCAGCGCGTGTAGTCGCCAGCGAGATACACTGCACCCTCGGGGTCGCGCACGCCGGGCAGTGCGTCCTTGAACCCGGGTGGTTGTGCGAACTGCGCGAAGTCGATGCGGTCGGCGTGATGGAGTTCCAGTCCGGAGATGCGGCGTTCGGGGTACCACGAGGCGATCGCGTCCCGGACTTCCGTTGCGAGTTCGTCGTCCGACGCATCCTGTTCGCCGAGGAAGGTCGCGGAGACGACGTCGGCGCCCTCGGGCGCGTACTCGGGCGCGGCCTCGGTGTGGTGGACGACCTGGTTCGGGCGGTCGTCGCCCGAGTTCAGGAGGATGCGACCGGACGTGCCGAGTTCGAACCCGTCCGGGGCGACGAACCACAGCGTCACGCACGCCTTCGCGTCCGTCGGTGCGGCGACGTCGACGAGGTCTCGTGCGGCGGTCGGGTCGGTGGCGACGACGACCGCGTCGACGTCGACGGTCTCGTCGCCGAGGTCGACCGTCGCGCCGTCGTCGCGAGCGTCGACGCCGTGCACGCGTTCGTCCGTCGACACGTCCACGTCCGTTGCGCTGGCGCGCTCGGCGAGCTGACGCGATATCGCGCCCATGCCGTTCGCGGGGACGGCGGTTCGACCGCGGGAGAGCATCGCGAACGTGTACTCGAAGACGTTACTGCTCGTTTCGAGGGTCCGGTCGAGCGTGATGCCACCGTAGAACGGTGCGGCGAAGTTCTCGAGGAACTTCTCGGAGAACCCGCGGTCTTCGAGGTACGCGCGAGTGGTGCTGTCGTCGCCGTCGAGGAGCGTCGCCGGGTCCTCGCCGGAGAGGTCGTGGCGGAGCGCGAGCGTCCGGAACTTGTCGCCGAGCGTGACGTCCCGGTTCAGTGCAGTTTCGACGATGGCTTCGGGGTCGCCCAGGGGGTCCGCGAGCACGGATCGATGACCGTCCCGGGCGATGATGGCACCCGGACGGAAGTCCCGGAGGTCGAGCGCGTCCAGGTCGAGTTCGCGACGGACCGCCGGATACGCCGTGAACAACACCTGAAAGCCACGGTCGAACGTGTACCCGTCCTCGTACCGGGACCGGACGCGGCCGCCCACGTCGGAGGCTTGCTCGCTCAGTCGAACGTTCGCGCCCCGGGCGGCGAGGCGGCGTGCGGCGACCAGCCCCGCGAGCCCACCACCGGCGACGAACACGTCTACGTCGTCCATGTACGGTCGTTCGGCCACCGACGGCATAACTCCGGGGAACGAACGAGCAACGACGCACGTCGACGTGGGCGCGCGTCGCCGTCGCTCCCGTCGCGATGGACAGGGATTAGTCCCGGCCCGCCCAAGCCTTGCGCATGCAGACAACGGACGCCTTCGTCGGCCTGGAGTGCGTCGACTGTGGCGAGCAGTTCGACGCCGCCACCACAACGCATCGCTGTCCGGAATGCGATGGCATCCTCGACCCCGTCTACGACTACGACGCCGTCGACCTGGATCGGGAGACGCTCCGCGCCCGTCCGTTCGACTCCATGTGGCGGTACGAGGAACTCCTGCCGTTCACGCGCGACGTTGCGGTGTCGATGGACGAAGGTGCGACGCCACTGGTGGAGTGTCCGACGCTCGCCGACGAGATCGGCGTCGAACGCGTCCTCATCAAGGACGAGGGACGGAACCCGACGGGGACGTTCAAGGACCGCGGCCAGTCCCCTGCCGTTACGGCGGCGGTCCAGCACGACGCGACCGACGTCGCACTCGCCTCGGCCGGGAACGCCGGACAGGCGGCGAGTGCGTACGCGGGCCGCGCTGGCCTGGACTCGCACGTCTTCCTCCCTGCACGCTCGGGATTCACGAACAAGGCGATGGTGAACGTCCACGGTGGCGACATGACCGTCGTCGGCGGCCGCATCGGCGACGCGGGCGACGCGTACGACGACGCGATGGGCGAGCACGACGACTGGTACAGCGTGAAGACGTTCGTCACGCCGTACCGCCACGAGGGCAAGAAGACGATGTACTGCGAGATCGCCGAACAGCTCGATTTCGAGGCGCCCGACCACGTCGTCTACCCGACGGGTGGGGGCGTCGGCCTCGTCGGCATGCACAAGGCCGCCGGCGAGTTCCAGGACCTCGGCCTCGTCGAGGACGCGCCGGCGTTCCACGCCGCACAGGCAGAGGGCTGTGCGCCGATCGTGCAGGCGTTCGAGGACGGGACGAACCACCACGAGCCCTGGGAGGTCCCGGACACGATCTGTGGCGGCATCGAGATCCCGGACCCGGGCGCGAGTCCGCTCGTCCTCGACGCCATCCGCGAATCCGGAGGGCGTGCGGTCGCGACGAGCGACGACGAGATCCTCGACGCCGCCGTCACCGTCGCACAGGAAGAAGGCCTCGAGATGGCGCCGACGTGTGCCGCCGCGGCCTCCGGGACGTGGGCGCTCGCCGAGCAGGACGCGTTCGACGCGGACGACACCGTCGTCATCGTCAACACCGGCACCGGGAACAAGGAGGCGGACGTCCTCCGCAGTCACCTCATGGGCAAAGGCATCTAGACGCGGCGACGAACCACGAAGGAGAGATCACGAGCGGCGAACGACGAATCACGACCGACGAATCGTCGTCAGCGAGCGATGGACCGTGCACGCAGTCGTTCGGCGGCATCGGGTTCTTCGGCTTTGACGTCGACGCTCGCACCGGCCCCGATCGATATCGTGAGGTCGACGTGTCCTGCGACGTACTCCCGTTCGTGCGACCCACTGGTCGCGACGCGCAGGCGTTCGTCGAGCAACGCGGCGTCCGTGAGCATGTCGACCTTCCGGTACGTCGTCGACAACGGGAGGTCACAGGCGTCAGCGATCTCGCTCGCGGACAGTGGGTCGTCCTCGACAGCCTGCACGATCGCCCGGCAATCGTCGTCCTGCAGGGCGGTCAGGAGTGCGTCCTGGTCGACGCTTGGCGACTGGTCGACGGCGGCGCGGTCGGCGGAACTCGACTGTAAGTTCATAGGGCTAATCTCACCTAATCGTAACGCCCACACACCCTCGTCTTGTTACCCATAGAACGATGGGGGTTTAAGTCAGTTCGGGGCAGGAATTACGGTCCCTCCCCGAGACGCACCCGTCATGAGCACCGGTATCCGTGCCGAGATCCGCGTCGACGCACCGACGGGGTGCCCGACGACGCAGGCCGTCACACGCACGGGCACGAGTACAGCGGACGTGGCGCGCGCCGTCTCCGGCGACGGCGAACGCGTCGTCGAGGAGTTCCTGCTCGCCGACCCGGTCGGCGTCGACCTGGACGACGTCGACGCAGACGCCGAGTTCGAAGTCGTGTTCGATTACGGCGACCACGTCACGTACCGGTTCGAGCGCGACCGGGACGTCGCCTGCCCGTGCGAGACCGTCGACGCGAACGACTGTCCGGTCGTCGACGTCAGCGTCCGCGGCGAGGACTTCCACCTGACGTTCCATGCGCCCGACATGAGTGCACTCCAGTCCGTCATCGGCGAACTCCGCGACGCGTTCCCGAGCCTCGACGTCAAACGACTCCTGCGCTCGGAAGGCGAGGCTGACACGCACAACCTCGTGTTCGTCGACCGCGGGCGACTCACCGAACGCCAGTTCGAGGTCCTCCAGACCGCTCACCGCATGGGGTACTTCGACCACCCGAAGGGCGCGAACGCCGGCGACGTCGCCGACGCACTCGACATCACGCGCTCGACGTTCAGCGAACACCTCGCCGCCGCACAGTCGAAACTCCTCGACGCGATCCTCGAATAGTGCGGGCGCAACGACCCCGCGGGTTTTACGTGTGACAGGGCCTGAATACGTCGTGATGGCCGACGTGCGTAGCGTGGATCTGACGACGACGGAGATCGAGGAGTTCCTGGGCTCGAGTGGCAGCGCCGTGCTCGCCGTCGCCCGAGACGATCAACCGTACGCGTTCCCGGTCTCCTACGGGTTCGAGGACGTCTCCGAGGGGTTCTACCTCCGTCTCGGGTACACCGAGGACAGTGCGAAGGCGGCGTTCATCGACGAGCCCTGCCCCGCGCAACTCGTCGTGTACGAGGACACCGAGAACGACGCGGGCGGCCTGGACCTGAAGAGCGTCGTCGCCACGGGCGAACTCGTCCGCATCCCGAAGGACGAACTGACGCCCGACGACGTCGAGAAGCTCTCGAAGGCGCGAACGCCCGAGTTCGAGGTGTGGGAGCAAGCGAAGGAGGACATCGAGTTCCGCGTGAACCGACTCGTCCCGGAGTCCGTGACCGGCCGTCGGAACGTCTTGGAGTGATCGCAACGCCGACGCAGGCGGTCCACCCTCGGCTGGAATCGGGGCTTCACGTTCGGCGACTGTTCGAGCGACGGCCCGTGACGATCACGTCAGGAAACGTGGAACGCGCTCTCGGGTGCGGGTGTCCCACAGACCACGCACCCGTGCTCCAGGATCGCCGCCTTCATCGACTCGTTCACGTCGATGGATTCGGCGCACTCCGGGCACTCGAAGCAGTACTCGACTGACTGACTCATCTCATCCCTACGTAGACGACCAGTGCTCAATAAAAGGCACCCATCATTTGACGGTGAGTGAGATACCGGGTGCGAACCCGGCACCAGCGAGTCACTGGTCGATGACGTCGACGACGGACCCGCTCAGTCCAGGCTGGTTCCGTCGAGACGTTTTGCACCTTCGGAGTCGTGGACGACGACGCCGTCGACGTCGGCGTCGACCGGGTGGTAGTTGTCGCGGACGCCGATCGCTTCCTGGAGTTCTCTGATCGCGCGTTCTTTCAGTGTTGCGGCGAGGTCTTCGGCGTCGTCGCGGGAGATGTCGCGCCCGAGGCCCTCGCATTCGTGTGCGCGAACCATCCCGGCTTCGTCGACGGCTTCGCCCATCGGCTGGCTGGTGCCGCCGAGCGCGACGCTGAATGGATACGTCTCGCAGATGAGTGGTCGGTCCTCGTGCACGGTGCACGCGCCGGTGCCGTCCTCGGACTCCTCGTAGAACGTGCAGTCGCCGCAGTCCTTCGTCTGGAGCGCCCACTCGAACGTCTCTCCCTCGATCGAGCCGTCCTCGCTCTCTTCGAGGCCGTACGGCATCGGGCGGGCGACGTCCCGCCAGTCGTACGCCTGACGGTCCTCGTCGTCGGTGGTGGCGTCAGCGTCGGTTGCGTCGGCGGCGTCAGCGTCGGCGGCGTCAGCGTCGGTAGCGTCGGCGGCGTCAGCGTCGGTAGCGTCGGCGGCGTCGTCGCTGGCGGCCGCCTGGAGGTCGCGGACCTCGTCGGGGAACACCGTCGCCGTGTGCGGGTCGTCCTCTTCGGATTTACAGCATGCTCCGCAGCGCGTGCACTCGAACCCGATGGTCTCGATGGCGTCGGCGAGGGCGTCCACGTCGAGGTCGCGAGCGCGATCGAGTTCGCTTTCGAGGGATTCCACGCGTGGACTCTGAGCCGCCACGGACAAAAGGCGCTCGCCGCGTCGCTGTCGCTGCTGGGAGTGGCGAGCAGGCGGACCAGGTGGCAGGTGGGGTCGCTCTCGGGGGTCCGGGTGGGTGGTCCGCGCTCCCGCCGTGGCCGCACCCGGACGTCGGTCAGGTCACGTCGAACGTGGCCGCGGCTCCGTACTTGAACGTTCGCCGGTTGCCTTCGAGAGATCAGTTCGTCGGCCGGACGTCGTCGTCCGTCCAAACGATTCGGCCTTCGTGCTGGAGCTTCTGGAGGTGTGCGCGGACGGTCGCGATCGCGAGGTCGCGGACGCCGGCGAGGTCCTTGTCGTAGGCATCGTCGACGACGGCGTCGACGGTGTTCGCGCCGGCTTCGACCGCGTCGAGTACGCGGCGTTCGCGGTCGAGGCGGTGAGCGAGCAGTCGTTCGCAGGTCGCCCGTGGGTCGTCGATGCGCGGTCCGTGTGCGGGGTGGAGGACGTCGGGATCGCGAGCGTGCACGCGCCGGAGCGACGCCAGGTACGAGCGGAGGTCGCCCTCGGGGTGTGCGACGACGACGCTCCCGGCGGCGACGGCGAGGTCGCCCGTGAGGAGTTCGTCACCGGTGTCGAACGCGACGTGGTCGACGGCGTGGCCGGGCGTGTCCACGACCGCGAGTCGGGCGACGCTGTCGCCGTCACGGAACGTCTCGTCGGCCTCGACACCGGTCGCGGCAACGAACCGGTCCGTGCGGCCGTAGCGCGCCCACGTGGAGGCATCGAGGGCGTCGGCGTAGTGCGCGATCGCGTCGACGTGATCCGGATGCGTGTGCGTGACGACGACGTGCTCGACGCCGCGTCCGGCGACCGCCTCGTCCAAAGCGTCCGTTCGGGCCGCCGGGTCGACGAGGACCGCCGGCTCCTCGCCGACCACGTACGCGTTCGTCGCACCCGTCGGTGCGCGCGTCGCCACGTCGACGCTGACCGAAGTCACTCGCATGCCGAGGCACTCGGCGTGCGCGTCGAAAAACGATGTCGGTCCACCCGAGGCTCGGTTCTCTGGACGGTGGTGTGGTTCGAGTGTCGGAGGAACGTCGTCGACGAGTCGGATGTGGCTGGCGGCCGTCGGTTAGACGTTGAGGAAGTAGACCTGCTTGCGTGCGTCCTGGAAGGAGTACCGCGAGTTCACGAGGTCCTCCTCTTCGAGACGGTTGAGGGCGTACCGGACGGTGCGGTCGGGGAGGAGGGACTCCTCGGCGAGCTGGCCCTGCGAGAGCGGCGAGTCGGTTTCGAGGACCTTCGAGACGAGCTTGGCGCTCGGGGGGAGTTCCTGGAGGCGGTCGCGGTACTCGGTGTCTGATAGTGCGTCGTCGTTCTGCGAGCGGTCGTCCGCGGCACTCATGCTCATACCACGGAGACAGCCAAGGTCAGTGTTAAAGGTTGGCTACAGGGTGATACATACTGTGGATACAATATAAGGAGTATAATTACCAATTAAGGCATCGTCGTTCCCGTCCAATCGTACCGTAGTCGTGTGGTTCTCGCGAACCTGGCATCGGTCACCAGTTGGTGGTAAACGATAATTATACTCCCGATCGGAGGGGTCACCCCTTTCGGGATGGCCGCCAAGCCCCCGTACATGAACGAGATTCCGGCGGCGTTTCACGACCTGTTCGAGAAGAAGTCGTTCGCGCACTTCGCGACGAAGATGCCCGACGGCACGCCACACGTCACGCCGGTCTGGGTGGACTACGACGTGGACCGGAACCACGTCCTCGTCAACACGGCCCGTGGCCGACGCAAGGAGCGAAACGTGGCGCGCGACCCGCAGGTCGGCATCGAGATCATGGACCCGGACGACTCCTACCGGTACGTCTCGGTCACGGGCGAGGTCGTCGAGGTGACCGAGGATGGTGCCGTCGAGCACATCGACGAACTCACGCGCCGGTACTTCGAGCAGGACGAGTACCCACAGAAAGGCGAGGAGCGCGGCCCCCGCGTCCTCATCCGGATCCGGCCCGACCACGTCGTCACGAGCGGGTAGGGAGGCGTCTCTCTCCGACTCGGTCTCCACGCGCTTCTCGACCGAACCTGTCCCCGGGTCAGTTGCTCGGCGTCGGCCTCGCCGAAGGGTCGCGGTACGCGCCCAGGAGTCCGCTACACTCCGGGCAGTGCACTCGCAGGAGTCCGTCTCGCTCGTGTCGGACGAGGTCTTCGGCGTCGACGTCGACGTCGCAGTATCTGCATCGAGGCATACCGTGTGGTATGGTGCCGAGGACCAAATACGTGCGTGGCGAAAGTTCAGTACCGTTTTATCCCCACAGTAGCGTACCGGACCATACTGTGAAGGGACAGGAGTGGTACCAGGCCGACGACGTGGCCGCTGAGTACGACGACAAGCGGTTCTCGAAAGGTGGCCGGCTCATCGACCGACGGGAGAAAGAGGCAGTACTGGACGCTCTGGGCCCTCTCGAGGACAAGCGCGTGCTCGAGGTTGCCTGTGGGACCGGTCGATTCACCGTGATGCTCGCAGAACGCGGCGCGGACATCGTCGGCATGGACATCTCGCGCGCGATGCTCGAGGAGGGGCGTGAGAAGGCCCAGGCCGCGGGCGTCAACGACACGCTCGAATTCATGCGCGGGGACGCGGCCCGACTCCCCTTCCCCGACGATCACTTCGACAGCGTCCTCGCCATGCGGTTCTTCCATCTCGCGGACACCCCGAAGTCGTTCCTCTCCGAGATGCGTCGCGTCTCGAAGGACCAGGTGTTCTTCGACACGTTCAACCGGTTCTCGGCGCGCTCGATCTACAACTGGGCGCTCCCGATGGGATCGCGGCTCTACTCGCGCTTCGAGGTGAACTCGCTCCTGGAGAAGGCCAGCCTGGAACTCGTCGACGCGGAGCACGACTTCGTGTTCCCGTACGGCTTCTACCGCCAGATCCCGGACGACGTCGCGAGCGCGTTCCGGTCGATGGACACGAAGCTGGTGTCCACGCCGGGCCTCGACCGTTTATCGTCGGTGTCGTACTGGGACGCTCGGGTGTAGGTCGCGAACTGGTCGACGCGGGACCACGCGACTCTTCTCGTCGGCCGTATGTCGGTCCGAGTCGCCGTTTCTACGGGCGCATCGTCGACTCCATGTCGCCGGGCGTACTCCCCGGCCGTCCGACGGAGCTACGTCACGAACCCGCCTCACTTACCGGCGGAAGCCACACGAACACAAGCGAGACGCCCTCGAGACCTCGTTTACTGGCGCTCGTCCGGTCGAGACACGACGATTTTTATACCCGCCAGCCGTTTCCCCGGGCATGCAACTCTCGGTTGTGGTGTCGACGCTCAACGGCCGGGAGCAACTGGGTCGAGCACTCGACGCACTCGCCGAGGACGCCCCGGAGGCCGAGGTCGTGGTCGTCAACGGCCCGTCCTCCGACGGAACGACGGGGATGGTCCGCGAGCGCGAGGACGTCGACCAGCTCGTCGAGATCTCCGATCGGAACCTGAACGTCGCCCGGAACGCGGGTGCGGAAGCCGCGACCGGCGACACCGTCGCCTTCCTCCGGTACGACCTCGCGGTCGAACCCGGGTGGGCGGCGGGCATCACCGCCTCGGTCGCCGACGGCGCCGACGTCGTCACCGGCCCGACGCATCGGACCGTGCAAGCGGGCGTGACGACCGAGGAACGGGAGACGTGGACGGTCGGCGACCGCGAGGTGACGTTCGTGAACGGCCACAACGGCGCGTTCACGCGCGAAGCGCTCGACGCACTCGACGGGTTCGACGAGTACCTCGAGACGGGTGGGTCCCGCGACATCTCGCATCGCGTCGCCGCGAACTCGTTCTCGGTGTCGTGGAACGGCGACGTCTGCGTGCGCGGGGAGTACCAGACCGACGGCGGCCGGGAGTCGACTGACTGGGGCGCGAAGTACCGGTCGCTCGCGTACCGGCTCGCGAAGAACTACGGCGCGAACCCGACGGCGGCGTACCGGACGGCGCGGGAGGCGGTCGTCGACAGCGCACGGGTGCTGACGGACGTCGCGCGTGGACGAAGCACGCCGACGACGTGGCTCCGGAACGGGAAGAGCGTGTTCGCTGGCATCGCCGTCGGCGCGAAGGACGGCCTGGCGGCGCGAAAACGCTCGCGGGACGGCACCGCGAACCCGAACGGTATCTCTTCGCGCGCGGACCGGGCCGTCCGCCGGTACGACCTCTCGACCGATTGAATCGAGCGTCGCGTCGGAATCTCAATTGCCGTCGGACGCCAATTCTGGAACGATGCGGGTGGCGTTCTTCGAGAACGCACGTTTCATCTTGTCCTCGCTCACGTCGAGCGTGAGCACCTCCATGATGGCGACGTTCGGGTGCGCGTCGGGTGCGCCGCTCCCGAACAGGACGCGGTCGGGGTGCTCGCGGAGCGCTCGCTCGAGTGGCTCCCGGAACCGGACGTGACTCGTGTCGAGATAGCAGTCGTCGTGGTACTCGAGCAGGTCGATGGCGTCGGCCATGCGGTCGCGCTGGAGCGGGTACCCGCCGAACCCTGCCAGGACGACGGTGAAGTCGTAGCCGAGCAGCGAATCGGCGGCGGCCGCCGGCGGGAACCCGTTCCCGGATTCGACGATGACGGGGAGGTCGACGTCCTCGAGGGTCTCGAGGACGGCCTCGTCGGGAAGTCCGTCCTTCGCAGGGTCGAGCACGAACCCGTGGAATCGGTCGTCGTACGCGTACTGCTCGACGGTCTCGGGGTCAGTGTGGTGGTCGCGGCGGCGGGCGGCGAGGTTCCGGAGTTTGCTCGTCGGCGCCGACCCGGCGTCGCGCGGGCCCGTGATGCGCGCGAACGCGACGAACGGTCGTTCGACGCTCCGGCGCGCGACGCCGTTGTTCATCGTGAGGTAGTCCGTCTTCTCCTCGCGACGTTCGGGGTAGACGACCGCCCGGACGATGCCGGCCTGATGCATCTCGCGTTCGAGCTGGTCGGGATCGATGGGGCGTCCGCGCTCGCTCGTGTCGCTCTCCGGCGCGAGCGTCGCGTGCACGTCGACGACGCGGAACCGGTGTTCCAGCTCCAGCATTCGTCCCGCCCTTCCCGGGCCTCCCTAAAGGCGTTACCGGCCTCGTCGACCCTCGAGCGCGCCGACGACCGCGAACGCGAGGGGACCGAGCGCGTTCAGGCGGTCGAACGCCGCACTCACTCGACGCGCTCGAGGACGACGTCGTCGCCCGGCTCCAGCCCGAACGCCTCGTCACCACGCCCCCGGTTCACGTCGCACTCCACGTACCCGTGACTGCCGACCGTCGCGAGCCACTGCCCCGGCGGCACGCCCGCGAACGTCTCCACCGCCGGCACCGCCTGGCCGTTCACCCGCACCGTCTCCACGCCCTCCAGGAAGCCCCCAGGGACGTTCGTGATGACGTTCCCGAAGTCGTCCACCGTCAACACCTCCCCGTCCGCTCCGTACGACGTCGGCGTCGCCTCCGGCAGGGAAAGCGTCTCGAAGTCGTCGACGCGCTCGACGCTGTCGAGCGCCGCGAACTCCTCGATCCCCAGACGATGCAGGTCGCCGGCCGCAGGCGCGAACACGTCCCGACCGTGGAACGTCGACGACGCCGCATCCGCGTCGTCTATCTCCCACACACGGAGGCCCTGCCCGTCACCATCCGAATTCTCGCCCGCCAGCTCGCGCGCCGCTGGCACCACCACGCCGTTGTCCGGCGCCACGAACACGTGCTCCCCAGCCGCCACCGCGATCGCCGCCCGATCCGTCCCGACACCCGGGTCGACCACCACCAGATGCACCGCCGGCGGAAAATACGGCACCACCTCACGCATCCAGAACGCCGCCCCAGGCACGTCCTGCCGCGGCAACTCGTGACTCACGTCCACCAACCGCGCATCCGGGTCCCGCTCCAGCAACACACCCCGCATCGCCGCTGGATACGGCGACCCGAAATCCGAAGCCAGCGTAATCATACCACGAACTAACCGAAGCCGACGCTTAGCCATTGGGACTCCGGACACCACCACCCCAACAGAAACGCCGTCCTGGCGGACGGCGTATGCTGGTCAGTCAGCTCCCGAAGAAACGCCGTCCTGGCGGACGGCGTATGCTGGTCAGTCAGCTCCCGAAGAAACGCGGTGCTCGCGGACGGCGTATGCTGGTCAGTCAGCTCCCGAAGAAACGCGGTGCTCGCGGACGGCGTATGCTGGTCAGTCGCTTCCCTTGGCGTCGGTTTCCGAAACCTGCTGGATGCGGTTCACGCCGTCGATCTCCGTGATGACGTCCGCGGTCGGTTCCGGGACGAGCGTCTCCCAGGAATCGCCCTCTATCATGCGTTCCCTGACCTCCGACCCTTCCAGGACCTCGCGGTTGAACATCGGCGACTGCCGGACCTCGATCCCGGCCTCGTTGAACAGACGGATGACGAGCGGGTTGTTCGAGTACGCCACCTCGAACGCGGGCGACATCGACTGGACGTGACTCACCCACACCGAATTCCGGTCCAGATCCTCGATGGGAACGACGTACGTCGTCAGGTCGAACTCGCGCATGGACTTCGTCAACATCATGATGCGCTCCCCGGCAGTGAACGGGTCGTGGGTCGTGTGGGAATCACCTGCGCTCCCGATTCCGAGAACGAGCTCGTCGACCTCCTCCGAGATCTGCTCCACCATGCTGTGGTGCCCGTCGTGGTAGGGCTGGAAGCGACCGATGTAGAAACCCCGCGTCATACCACCACCTCCACAACGCTGATTTATAATCGTAGTGGGTTCCAGTCGTCGCCGGAACCGCACGAGTACGGTGCTGTCGCGGCCGAAAAGTGCAAGCGGGTGGCGAGTTACGTAGGAGGAAAGTATATCAGTACGAATCCCTTCCGTTCAGGTAGCGAATCACTTCTATGAGTAAAGACAGCGACACCACCGACGGACGCCCGGAATCGGTCGACGAGACCGACGACGGGAGCGGTCAACCGGACGTCGACGTCCCCCGGGACGAACACCCGGACGTCGACGTTCCAGGCGGGCCCGAGTCCGGCGACGACGACACGTCCGAGACGGACGACGGGACGGGCGCCGTCCCCGACGAGTCCGACGCTGGCCCCGACGACGCCCCCGAGCAAGAGATAGACCGGCTCGGGAGCGACGTCGAAGTCGAAGCCGAGATCGACGAAACAGTCGAGGACGACGACCTCCTCGGTGGGCTCAAGATCGAGAGCACTGACGATATCGAGGTCCCCGACCGCCTCGTCGACCAGGTGATCGGGCAGGACGAGGCCCGCGACATCGTCAAGAAGGCCGCGAAGCAACGCCGGCACGTGATGATGATCGGCTCCCCGGGGACGGGGAAGTCGATGCTTGCGAAGGCGATGAGTCAACTTCTCCCGCCGGAGGACCTTCAAGACATCCTCGTCTACCACAACCCCGACGACGGGAACGCGCCGAAAGTCCGGACGGTTCCCTCCGGGAAGGGCGATCAGATAATCGAGGCGCACAAGGAAGACGCCCGGAAACGCAACCAGATGCGGCAGTTCCTGATGTACATCATCATCGCTGTCGTGCTCGGGTACGCGCTCATCCGCGGAAGCCTCCTGCTCGGCATCCTCGCGGCAGGGGTCGTCTTCCTCGCGTTCCGGTACTCGAGTCGCTCGACCGACTCGATGATTCCGAACCTCGTCGTGAACAACGCCGACCAGCAGACCGCGCCGTTCGAGGACGCGACCGGTGCGCACGCGGGTGCGCTCCTCGGGGACGTCCGGCACGACCCGTTCCAGTCCGGTGGGATGGAGACGCCGAGTCACGACCGCGTCGAACCTGGCGCCATCCACAAGGCGAACAAGGGCGTGTTGTTCCTCGACGAGATCAACACGCTCGACATCCGGAGCCAGCAGAAGCTCATGACGGCGATCCAGGAGGGGAAGTTCTCCATCACCGGCCAGAGCGAGCGCTCTTCGGGTGCGATGGTGCAGACCGAGCCGGTGCCGTGTGACTTCATCATGGTCGCCGCCGGGAACCTCGACGCGATGGAGAACATGCATCCCGCACTCCGTTCCCGCATCAAGGGGTACGGGTACGAGGTGTACATGGACGACACCATCGAGGACACCCCCGAGATGCGGCGGAAGTACGCGCGCTTCATCGCCCAGGAGGTCGAGAAGGACGGACGGCTCCCGCACTTCACGCGCTCGGCGGTCGAGGAGATCATCCTCGAAGCGCGCCGGCGCGGCGGCCGCAAGGAGCACCTCACGCTCAAGCTCCGCGACCTGGGCGGGCTCGTCCGGGTTTCGGGCGACATCGCTCGTGCGGAGGACCGCGAGCACACGACCCGCGAGGACGTGCTTCGCGCGAAGCGCCGCAGTCGCTCCATCGAGCAACAGCTCGCGGACGACTACATCGAACGCCGGAAGGACTACGAGCTGACGGTGTCGGAAGGCGACGTCGTCGGTCGCGTGAACGGCCTGGCGGTCATGGGCGAGGACTCCGGTATCGTCCTGCCCGTGATGGCCGAAGTTGCGCCCTCGCAGGGCCCGGGGAAGGTCATCGCTACGGGTAAGCTCCAGGAGATGGCGGAGGAGGCCGTACAGAACGTCTCCGCGATCATCAAGAAGTTCAGCGACGAGGACATCAGCGAGAAGGACATCCACATCCAGTTCGTGCAGGCCGGTCAGCAGGGCGTGGACGGCGACTCCGCGTCCATCACGGTCGCGACGGCCGTCATCTCGGCGCTGGAGAACGTCGCGGTCGACCAGAGTCTGGCGATGACCGGGTCGCTGTCGGTTCGCGGTGACGTGCTCCCCGTCGGCGGCGTGACCCACAAGATCGAGGCGGCCGCGAAGGCCGGTCTCGACACGGTCATCATTCCGGCGGCGAACGAGCAGGACGTGATGATCGAGGACGAGTACGAGGAGATGATCGACGTCATTCCCGTGAACCACATCAGTGAGGTCCTCGAGATCGCCCTGACGGGCGAGACGGACACGGATTCGCTCGTCGACCGCCTGAAGAACATCACCGGGAAGGCCCTCGAGCAGAAGGTCGGCCGGACCGGGAGCGGGTCGCCGAGTCCCCAGTAGCTAACTGTGACGGCGTGGACGGCGTTCGCGTCGGTCGCGGGCGTCGTCACGGTACTGTTGCTTCTGTTGTCGCAGACGACGAGCGAGCGCTTCGGGCGTCCTCGCGACGACGACCACGAGCACGCCGCGAGCGTGACGCCGGCTGGTCCGGCGGTCGCTGACGAGTCGGTCGTGCACGAGCGAGAGTCTTCCGGCGAGTCTGACGTGGGCGACTCCGGGGGTTCGAACGAACCGGACGTGGTCGGCCCGGAGCGCCCGGATGCGCTGTCCGATGGGGTTTCCCCGGCGGGACGGGCTGGGTCGACGGACGTTCGGTTGTCGGGTGGTCGGGAGCGGGTTGGGGCTCGCGAGTTACAGGGAACGCCGGAGTTGACGCAGTCGATGCTACTGGTGAACGTGGCGCTCTCCCAGGGCGTGTTCGGGGCGGTGCTCGTTCTCGCGGCGATTGCGGCGGACGTGCCGCGTGGTGCGCTGGGGGTGGCGTCGACGCATCTGACGCCGACGTTCGCGTTCGTGGGCGTGGCGCTGGGCGTCGCGCTCTACGTCGCCGACGAGGTCGGTGCGTCGATGGCGGACGTTGCGGGCTTCGGTCGGAGCGAGGACCTCCGGGAGTTTCTCGCGCCCGAGTCGGCGCGTGGCTGGGTGATCCTCCTCGGTAGCGTGCTCCCCGTCGTCGCCGGGTTCGAGGAACTCCTCTTCCGTGGGGTGCTCGTCGGCGCGCTGTCGACGGCCTTCGGCGTGTCGCCGTGGTTGCTCGCAGTCGGGTCGTCGGTCCTGTTCGGGCTCGGGCACGGCGCACAGGGTCGTCTCGGTATCGTCGTCACGACGGCGCTCGGGCTCGTGCTCGCGGCCGCGTACGTGCTCACCGGGAGTCTGGTCGTGGTCGTCGTCGCGCACTACCTCGTGAACGCGCTGGAGTTCGTCGTCCACGAGGGACTGGGCGTCGACCGACTCGCGTAGCCCGCGGTCGTCGACACCGTTCGCGAAAAGTGCGTGCCTCGACGTCCGAATCGACGCTTTCACGCACGCGCCGGTTCGTAGTAGCGAACATGGCCGAGGATACCGACGAGGATTCGAACGTTGTCGCGGACGACGGCACGGATGGCGTGGACGTGGAGCTCTCGCAGTCGGACGCGTCCGGCATCGCGTGGCTCGTCGTCGGCGTCCTCGTCGCCGCCGTCGTCTCGCTCCTGCTCGTCGGTGCGCTCGTCGACGAACCGATCGCGGACCAGGCGACGGAACTGGGCATCGGGTTCGCGTGGCTACTCGCCGCGTCCTACGTCGGCTTCCGGATCGAGGGCGACGCCCAGCTTCGACTCGTCGGTGCTGGTGCCTTCCTGTTCGCCGCCGTCGCGCACTTCCTCTCCCTGCTCGTGGACGTCCCGGCACTGGCGGTGTTGCGTCTCGTCGCGGTCCTCGTCGGCGCGATCGTCCTGATCGTGCTCGTCCGCCGATGAACTGACTCCTCGACACTCTCGTTCTCGGTCGGCTGGTGGTCTGGGTCTCGCCCTCCGTTCCGTCGAGAGCCGATGCCGGGAGCCGTCTCCGTCTCGCGGTCAGTCCGAGGGGGTTGCGTCCTCGATGGAACTCTCTGGGGTTGGGTCGGTGCCGCCGCGGCCGCGGACTGGGTCGACGGCGAACCAGAGGAGTGCGCCGACGCCTGCGAGGACGACGCTGGCGGTGGCGACGCCGTCGACGGCGCCGACGGCGTCGGTGACGTGCCCGTTGACGACCTTCCCGAGGCCGGCGGTGACGGAGAGCGCCATCGAGGCGCCCGATAGGACGGTTGCGCGACCGACGTCGTCGAGGTGGTCGTTCAGGTACTTGTTCCGGATGGGGCGGACGACGGTGTTGACGGCGCGATTCAGGAAGACGACTGGGACGACGGCGATGGGGACGGCGAACACGAGCCCGAACGCGAGGCCGTAGACGGCGGGGAGGACGGCGAACGCGCCGCGGACGCCGAGGTGGTCCTCGACGACGCCGGCGCTGGAGGCGGCCGCCGAGGAGACGAGTTTGAAGCCGGCGTAGAGGAAGCCGAGGCCGGCGACTGGGACGCCGACGGCGCGGAGCATCGGTTGCTCGAACGGCCGGGTCGCGGAGAACGCGGTCGCGAAGACGGCGGCGTACGCGACGAACCATCGGACTTCGGGACGGCGTGCCTGGGTACGGAGGAGGGCGATGGCGTCCCGGACGCCGAAGGTATCGCCGTCGGCGTCGGTGGCGATGGCGGGGAACGAGTAGAGGATGGGGAGGGCGGCGAGGGCGATGGCGGCGTTGACGAGGAACGGCGCAGCCGGTTCGACGGTGTACATGAGGCCGCCGAGGACGGCGGCGACGGCGCTCGTGGCGAGCAGGAGGCTGCTGGCGCGACCGTCGATGCGCGCGTACTCGTCCTCGTCGCACGTCGACTGGAGGACTTCGTACAGCCACGCGTCCTGGGTGCCCGAGCGGAACGCCCACCCGGCGGCCCAGAGGACGTGCAGGGCGACGTAGGCGGTTTTGGAGCCGGCGAAGGGGTAGCTCCCGACGACGATCGCGCGGACGACGGCGCCGACGGCGAGGCTGCCGCGTCGCCCGAGGAGGTCGCCGAGGTACCCGGTGGGGATCTCGACGGCGACGAGCGCGAACGAGAAGGCGGCCGATAGCAGGCCCAGGAATGCGAGCTCGTAGCCTTTGTCCTGGAGGAATGCGAAGTAGATGGGGAGGTAGAATCCGGACGTGTTCGTGATCTTGAACGCGTAGAACTTCCGAACGAGGTCGTTCTTCCTCCACATACGAACTAGTCGGTGCCCTATCTACGTCAACGTTCCCGAAAACTGACTTTTGTACGCGAATTTTCTATAACGCGTTTTGGTAGAATTACTGAGGGGAAGAAGCGCGCGACTTGAGCCGAATTGGGTGCGTAAACCGTCGATTTCGTGCCCTGTAACGCGCGGAGCGAGCCGCTATCCTATCATAGAACTAGTAGGAGCGTCGTGGCTGGTGGTTCGACGTGGATTGCCCGCGGCCACCGACCTCAAAGGTCCTCGAACGACCGGAACTTCTGCTCGACCTCTGGCGGGAGCGCACTCGGCCCGTCCCGCACGCGATGGTCCGGCACCAGCACCGGGATCGGGTTCGCCGCGAGCGCCTCCCGCACGGTTACCACGTCGTCCTGGTCGTCCGCGTCGAACGACGGCGTCATGTTCGTGAGCGTCCGCACGTCCACCTCCTCGCCGTACCCGACCTGCTGGAGGGCTTCGAGCACTGACCGGTGCTTCGTCGGCACGGTCAACCCGGTCTCGACGTCCGCGAAGTCGTCCTCGCGGATGCCCTCGGCGTAGTCCTCGAACCGGTCGAGGAGTTCGTGCTCGTCGCTCGCGTCCGCGTCGGGTGCCTCGGGGAACGTCACCGAGATGACGCGACCGCTCGCCTCGCCGAACTGTACGTACCGTTCGAGGTAGGGGATCTCGCGGGCGAAGATGCCGGCGGTATCGAGGTCGTCCATGCTCGAAGCGTCGCCGACCACGTCCTTGAAGCTTCCTCGTCTCACTGTCCCTCGACGTCGCCGACGCGACGGAGGAACGTGTGGACCTCGGCGAGGGCGGCGTCCGGTTCGGTGAGGACGACGTGATGCCCGGCGTCGGGGACGTGCACGAGCCGACCGTCGGGGAGAGTGTCTGCGATGTCGAGGTCGCGGACGCGTTCGTCGACCGGTGAGCCGTCGCGGTGCGCTTCTGGCGTCGTCGTGTGGTCGCGTCGGAGGACGAGCGCAGGCACCTCGATCTCGGGGAAGACGTCCGCGAGCGGCGGTTGCCCCCCGTGGACGATCTCGGCGACGTGCTCGCTCTGGCGCTGGTCCGAGCGCGCGAACGTCGCGTACAGTTCCGGAGGAATCTCGTCGACGACGGTCGCGAGGTCCTCGTCATCCGGGTCGTAGTACGCCCCGAGGAGTTCCTCGAACGATTGCTCGAGGTCCGCGCGCACGTCCTCGGCGAGGCCGTCCGCGACCTCGTCGAGGTCGAACTCGGGTGGCCAGCGCAACGCCGAGGGGTCTTCCATCACCACCGCTCGAATCCGGTCGGGGTGATCGGCGGCGGTCTTCGCCACGGTCGGTCCGGCCATCGAGTGTCCGTAGAGCACTGGCTCGTCGAGGTCGAGTACGTCGAGGACGCCGACGAGGTCGGCGACGCGGTCGGCGGGTGCGTACCCGCTCTCGGGTGCGTCGGTGTGGCCGTGCCCGCGGGCGTCGTACGCGACGACGTCGTGGTCGCGGTCGGCGAGCGCGTCGACGAGTCGACGCTTGCAGCGTGCGTCCTCGGAGAACCCGTGGGCGACGACGACGGTGGGGTCGTCGCGGTCGCCGACGCGGTAGTACGAGACCGCGATGCCGTTGGCCTCGACGGTCGCGTGCGTCCAGCCCTCGGGAACGACTGGATCGCCGTCTTCGCCGCGGAACGGGTCCGGGGTCGGGTCGTCGCCCGATGCGTCTGCGTCGGATTCGGGGACCATACTGTTTGGCGAACGGAGAGGAAGGTGAGTGTTCTGGTCTGACAGGACGCCGGCTCAGTCGAGGCGGTCGATCCAGGCGTCGAAGACGTCGTCGTCCCAGACGAGCTGGACGTGGAACGTGTCGTTCACGAAGACGTTTCGAGCGTCGGCGACGCTCTGGCGTTCGTCGCTGGGGAGTTTCGCGTACTCGTCGGGGTTGATGAGTTCGTCCCAGTCGCTCCAGACGGCGGTGTACTCGACGCCCGTTGCGAGCGAGCCGTCGTTGAGGTCGCGGAGGAACGGGCTTCCGGGAATCATGTCACGGCCGCCGGGGGTGCCGTACGCGAGCGTGGCGGCGTACGTGCCTTGATGGGGGGTGCCGAGGGTGACGAGGTCGTCGACGTCTTCGGCGCCGTCCTGTTTCTCGATGCAGTGCCTGGCGTCGAGGCCGCCCATGCTGTGTGCGACGACGTCGACTTCGCTCGCGCCGGTTCGCTCTTTGACGGTGGTGATGGCGTCGCAGACGGCGGCGCCGTAGTCCTCGGGTGAGTCGACCGTCGAGAGGGGGACGGCGCCGAGGTTGAGGACGAACACGTCGCCGTGCTCGTAGCCTTCGCGTTCGAGGTTGTCGGTCATCTCGGCCCACCACGGCGTGTAGCCGGTGTCCGCGAACCCGTGTACGAGGAGGACCGGTTCCTCGCCCGGCGGTTCGGCGTCTGCTTCGTCGGCCGTGCGCCGGCTGGCCTCGTCGGTGCCGTCCAGCTCGGCGACGGAGAGTGCGGGATCGAGCGCGTCGGCGGTCCTGGCGCCGTCGGCAGTGCCCGCGCCGTCGGCGTCGTGCGGTTCATTGAACCCGGCGGGTGCGCTCGGCATCGCTGGATTCGTCGTCGTTGGGACGGGTGCGAGTGCGGTTGCGGTGATGGGTGCGAGTGCGACCAGTGCGAGCGTTGCGATGGCGACGGTGGCTGTTCGTGCCATGTGTAGACACACCGCACTCGCCGCTGGTACGTAAATATTTAAACTGGTTGTGGTGAAACGAGCGGTTTCTCGGTGCACGAGGACGCAAGTCTTATGTACGAATCAGACCAACAATGTACAAGGATGAACACTAGAAAGGGTGGGGGCCTGGCGCCGGCCGTCGAGAGCATCCTCGACGCCGCGGCCGCCCGCGACCCCCGGGGCGACGACCGCGTCGACGTCGACGCCAGGAGCCTCCCCGGGGCGTTCGCGGCCGCCGAAGCCAACGACCGGATTCCCCTCATCGCAGAAGTGAAGCCGACCAGTCCGACGACCGACGGCGAGCGACACGACGACCCCGTCGCGCTCGCGACGGAGATGGTCGCGGGCGGTGCCGCCGCACTCAGCGTCCTCACCGAACCCGAGCACTTCGGCGGGAGTACGGACGCACTCGCCGACATCAGGGCCGCCGTCGACGTCCCCGTGCTCCGGAAGGACTTCCTCCTCCACGAGGCCCAACTCGACGCCGTCGAAGCCGACGTCGTCCTTCTCATCGCGCGATTCCTCGGTAGCGAGACGGACCCGAAGGCGGGCGTCGAGGGCGCGGACACGCTCGAATCGATGATCGCCGCCGCACGCGACCGCGGGTTCCAGGCGCTCGTCGAAGTCCACGACGAGGCGGAACTCCGGCACGCACTCGCAGCAGGCGCCGACATCGTCGGCGTGAACAACCGCGACCTCGCCGAACTCGAGGTCGACCTCGGGACGTTCGAGCGCGTCGCCCCGACGATACCGGACGAAGACCGGGACGGCGTCACCCTCATGGCGGAGAGCGGCGTAGGTTCGAGAGACGACGTCGCGCGGATGCGGCGAGCGGGTGCCGACGCCCTCCTCGTCGGGAGCGCCATCATGGACGGGGACGTCCGCGCGAACACGGAGCGGCTGACGACGCCCGAGGCGGCGGAGTCGTCGGCGGGCGACGACGGGACCACGGAGACCACACGATGACAGCGACGGACATCAAATTCGGAGAGTACGGTGGACAGTACGTGCCGGAGGCACTGATGCCGGCGATCGAAGAACTCACGGACGCCTACGAGCGGTACGTCCTCGAGAACGAGGACGGGTTCATGGACGAGTTCCGCGAACGACTTGCGGACTTCGGTGGGCGACCGACGCCGCTCCAGTACGCCGGGCGGTTGAGCGAGCGGTACGACACCGACGTCTACCTCAAGCGCGAGGACCTCCTGCACGGGGGTGCGCACAAGCTGAACAACGCACTCGGCCAGGTGCTCCTCGCGAAGTACATGGGGAAGGAGCGCATCATCGCGGAGACCGGTGCGGGCCAGCACGGCACGGCGACGGCGATGGCGGCCGCACACCTCGGGATGCCTTGCGAGATCTACATGGGCGAGCGCGACATCAACCGACAGCGCCCGAACGTCTTCCGGATGAAGCTCAACGGCGCGGACCTGAACACGGTGACGACGGGCCGTGGGACGCTGAAGGAGGCGATCTCGGAGACGATGCGGGACTGGGCGACGAACGTCGAGGACACGCACTACGTCATCGGGAGCGTCGTCGGCCCGGCGCCGTTCCCGGCGATGGTGCGGGACTTCCAGTCCGTCATCAGCGAGGAAGCGCGCGAGCAGGCGATCGAGCAGACCGGCGGACTCCCGGATACGATCGTCGCGTGCGCCGGCGGTGGATCGAACACGATGGGCGCGTTCGCGGAGTTCGTGGACGATGCCGAGACCGAACTCATGGCCGTCGAAGCGGGTGGGTCCTCGCTGTCGGTGGACGACGAGGCGGGGGTCGCGCCGAACTCGGCGTCGCTGTCGACCGGCGACGAGGGCGTCCTGCACGGTGCACGAACGAAACTCCTGCAGGACAGCGACGGCCAGATCCTCGAATCGCACAGCGTCTCCTCCGGACTGGACTACGCTGGCGTCGGTCCGGAACTGGCGTACCTCGTCGACGAGGACCGCGTACAGGCGGTGAACGTCGACGACGATGCGGCACTGGCCGCGTTCCACCGACTCTCGCGGATGGAGGGCGTCATTCCGGCGCTGGAGACGGCGCACGCGTTCGCGTGGGCGGAAGAGAACCCCGGCGAACTCGGTGACGTCACCGTCATCAACGTCTCCGGGCGCGGCGACAAGGACCTCGAGTCCGTCGTCGAGGAGACCGAGAAGCGGGACGTCGAGGGCGCGGTCGACGTCGGGGAGGTGTTCCACTGATGGCCGACGACCTGGCGGCAGCGTTCGCGGACGGACCGGCGTTCGTGCCGTATCTGGCGGCGGGCGACCCGAGTTACGAGGAGAGCCTGGAGTACGTCGAGGCACTGGAGCGCGGTGGCGCGGACGTCATCGAACTCGGCCTGCCGTTCAGCGAACCCATCGCGGAGGGGCCGACGATCCAGGAGGCGGTGGTGCGGTCCCTGGAGGGCGGGATGACGCCCGACCGGTTCTTCGAGTTCGTCCAGGACCTGGACGTGGACGTGCCGCTGGTCTGCATGACGTACTACAATCTCATCTACCAGTATGGAGAGGGCGAAGGGCCCGAGCCGTTCGTCGAGCGCGCCGCGGAGGTCGGCATCTCCGGGTTCGTCGTCCCGGACCTGCCGGCCGAGGAGGCGGCGCCGCTCCGGGAGGCGTGTGACGAGTTCGGCCTCGACCTCGTGTTCATCGTCGCGCCGACGACGGCGGGCGACCGCCTGGAGACGATCATGGACCAGGTGTCGGGGTACGTGTACGTGCAGGCGAGACTCGGTGTCACGGGCGCGAAGGAGGACGTGAGCGACCAGACGGGCGCGTCCCTGGAGCGACTCGCGGACTGGGACGTCCCGAAGGCGGTCGGGTTCGGTATCAAGTCCGGCGAGCACGCCGAGGAGGTCGTGGCGGCTGGCGCCGACGGCGTCATCGTCGGGAGTGCACTCGTCGACATCGTGGCGACCGGACACGACGAGGACCAGCCGGTCGTCGAGGTCGCCCAGCGACTGGAGTCGAAGGCGCTCGAGTTGAAGCACGGTGCACTGGACGGCGAGGGAGCGAGCGAAAGTGTGCCGGAATCGGAACCCACATAACCGGTTATGACACACATTGACACACTAACGGTATTCGATTCACGCACATGACACGCGACACACCACACGCGGCGGCCGGGAAACGCGCACGACTGGACCGCATCTCCACGGACGACAAGTACCTCGTCGTTCCGATGGATCACGGCCTCACCATGGGCGCAGTGAAGGGACTGAAGGACATCGAAGCGACGATCGACGGCGTCACGCGCGGCGGCGCCGACGCCGTCCTCACCCAGAAGGGCATCGCGCCACGCGTCCACGAGCACAAGAACGACGCCGGGTACGTCGTCCACCTCAACGGATCGACGACCATCGGCCCGGACGAGTCCGACAAGCGCGTCACTGGCACCGTCGAGGATGCCATCCGTGCCGGTGCCGACGCCGTCTCCTTCCACATCAACGTCGGGAGCGAGCACGAACCCGACCAGATCGAGGAACTCGCGGAACTCTCTCGCGACGCCGACCGGTACAACCTCCCGGTGCTCGCGATGGCGTACGCTCGCGGCGACGGCGTCGACTCCACGGACCCCGAGAGCCTCGGGCACGCCGTCCGCCTCGCCGAGGAACTCGGCGCCGACGTCGTCAAGACCGGGTACTCGGGCGACGCGGAGAGCTTCCAGCACGTCGTCGAATCCACGCGACTCCCCGTCGTCATCGCCGGCGGCTCGAAGGGAACCGACCGCGAGACCGTAGAAGCGGTACGTGGCGTGATGGACGCCGGCGGCGCCGGCGTCTCCATGGGTCGCTCCATCTTCCAGCACGACGACCCCGAAGCCATCGCCACCGCCATCAGCGCCGTCATCCACGACGACGCCAGCGCCGAGGACGCCCTCGACCACGCCGGCCTCCTGGTCGAAGCCTGAGTCGGCAACGCCGACCTCCTGGTCGAAGCCTGCGGACCGCACCGTTTTTCTCGCCGTCGCCCGTGCCGACTACTCGTGCAGAGTGGGACGCCCGACCCGGACTCGCCGCGCGACCTCCTGTCGTACGCCCGCATCTACGCCGAGAGCGTCGACCTCGACGTGGACGTGGACGCGATCGAGTGGGAGGTCTCCGAGCGAGCGCGCCGCCGCGCCGGTGCGTGCGCGTACGACGCCGACGCCGACCAGGTCACCATCCGGTTGACGTGGGACGCGTACCGCGAACACGGCTGGCGGCAGTTCACGGACACCATCCGGCACGAGCTCGTGCACGCCTGGGAGTTCCAGACGTTCGGGGAAGCCGGGCACGGCGAGCGATTCCGGGAGAAGGCGACGCAGGTGGACGCCCCTCGGCACTGCCAGGCGTTCTCCGAGCCGAGGCTCGAACTCGCGTGCGACGCCGACTGCGGGTGGACCGCCGGCCGGCATCGCGCATCGAAGCCGGTCAAGGACCCGAGCGCGTACCGGTGCCCCGACTGCGGGTGCGACGTCGTCGTCAAACACCCCGATAGCGGCGTCGCCTGGACGGACGCCGCGGGGTACGAGGCCGCCAGAGACTGCATCGACGACTGGTGAGATCGTCTCGTCGTCGGTCGTCCTCGCGACCGCGACCTATCAGTCGGATCCGTCGATACCGCCGTAGTGGCGCTCTTCGACGAGGCGGTCGAACAACCGCGAGAGGAGGTCGGTGACGGGGCCGCCGCCGACGTCGATGCCGTCGACCGTCGCGACCGGACGGACCTCCCACGTCGAGTTCGTGAGGAAGCACTCGTCTGCGTTCCTGACCGCCTCCAGACCGTACTCTCCGGTGTTGACGGGGACGCCGCCGCGTTCCCGTGCAAGGTCGAGGACGAACGAGCGCGTGATGCCCGGGAGGAGGTCGAGGTCGGCGGCGGGGGTGTGGAGGCCGTCGTCGTTCACCCAAAAGACGTTCGACGTCGCGCCCTCCGCGACCCGGCCCGCCTGGTCGCGCAAGAGCGCCTCGTCGGCGTCGGCGACGAGTTCGTTCCGGGCGAGTATCGAGTTCAGGTAGTTGTGGGTCTTCGCACCCGGCGGAAGCGCGTTCGCGGGTGGTTTCCGCGTCTTCGAGGTCTGGAGGACTGCGGGCCCGTCGAACGCGCGTTCGCCGTCCAATCCGCCGCGTGGGAGCGGTTTCGCGTACACGACCACCGTCGGGTCGACGTCGGGACGGGGCGTGACCGTCCCGGGCTGACTGCCTCGCGTTATCGAGAGCTTCACGTACGCGTCCGCCAGGTCGTTCGCCGCGAGCGTGTCTTGGACGCGCTCGAGTAGGTCGTCGCGCGCGAGTCCGTGCTCGAGCCCGATGGCGTCCGCCGAACGTGCCAGTCGATCGAGGTGCGCGTCGCGAGCGAATACCCGCCCGCCGTAGGCGCGCATCGTCTCGAACACGCCGTCGCCGTACTGGAACCCGCGATCGTCGACGCTCACGGACGCCTCGCTCGCGTCGACTAGTCGGCCGTCTACGTGGTATCGCACAGGAAGTTCCTCACGAGTCGTTTCCCGACGCGCAAGCTCGGTTGCGAGCCGGTCGCTGGTTCGGTGCCATCGTCGGCGGTCGATGCGTCGCCGGTTCCGGTCGATGCGTCGCCGGTTCCGGTCGATGCGTCGCCGGTTCCGGTCGATGCGTCGCCGGTTCCAGTCGATGCGTCCCCCGTCAGGATGCTCTCCGGGTGGAACTGGACGCCGACGTGGGGGTTCTCGCGGTGCCGTACCGCCATCAGGACCTCGCGTTCGTCGACGGTCGTCGCCGTCTCCACGAGGGTCGCGGGGAGGTCGTCGCGCTCGACCGCGAGCGAGTGGTACCGGCCGACGCGCAAGCGCTCCGGGAGCGCCGTGAACACGCCGTCGCCGTCGTGCGCGACTATCGAGGGCTTCCCGTGGACGACCTCGGGCGCGTGCCCGACCGGTGCACCGTTGGCCGCACACAGGGCCTGATGCCCGAGACAGACGCCCAGGGTCGGAACGGATAGCTCGGAGAACACGGGCATCGACACGCCCGCCTCCTGGGGCGTTCCCGGCCCCGGCGACACGACGATGGCGTCCGGGTCGAGGTCGCGGATGCCGGCGACGTCGATGGCGTCGTTCCGCCGGACGACCACGTCGCCCGCGAGTTCGCCGACGTACTGGACGAGGTTGTACGCGAACGAATCGTAGTTGTCCACCACGAGCACCGTCGGCTCGCCCGGAACCCGCGCCAGACCGTCAGCTCCGGTCATCCGTCCTCGCCTCCCGCGACGTCCACCGTCGCGTCGATCGCGAGCGCGTCGTCGACCGCGTTCAGGAGCGCTCTTGCCTTGTCGAGGGTCTCGTCGTACTCGCGTTCCGGCTCGGAATCGTGCACGACGCCCGCGCCGACGCGGAGGTGATACTCGTCGTCGAATCGGACGAGCGTCCGGATGACGATGTTCAACGTGGCGCGGTCGTCGAACCCGAACGCCGCCATCGACCCCGTGTACGGCCCGCGGCGCGTGGTCTCCAGTTCGTCGATGATCGCCATCGTCCGCGGTTTCGGTGCGCCAGTGATGGTGCCACCCGGGAAGACGGCGCCGACGGTATCGGCGACCCCGACGTCGTCGCGGAGCCGACCGGTGACGTCCGAGACGAGGTGCATCACCTCGCTGTACCGGTCGATGCGACGGTACTCGGCGACGTCGACGGTCCCGTACGCCGAGACCTTCCCGAGGTCGTTGCGTTCCAGGTCGACGAGCATCGCGTGCTCGGCGCGCTCCTTCTCGTCGGTCGCGAGCTCCTCGGCGAGCGCGGCGTCCGCGCGCTCGCTGTCGCCCCGTGGTCGCGTTCCCGCGATCGGTTCGGTGCGGATGGCCCGGCCGTCGCGTTCCAGGAGGAGTTCCGGACTGGCGGAGACGAGGTCGACGCCCGGGAACTCCACGAGTCCCGAGTACGGCGCCGGGTTGACGCGCCGGAGCGCGTCGTACGCCGCGACCGGATGCACGACCGCGGGCGCCCGCAACCGATGGGAGACGTTCGCCTGGAACGTATCGCCCTCTCGAACGTATCGCTTGACCTGGCGGACGCGCTCCGCGTACGCCTCGCGGCCGGTGTCGCTCTCGAACGCCGCCGCGGTCGCGTCACCCGCCGGTGCGGGGCCGTGCCCCGGGTCGCCGGCGAGCGCTCGCTCGGCGAGGTCGCGAGCGCGCTCGACGCCACGCTCGTACGCGTCCGCGTCGTCGTGTTCGCCGTCGTCGTGTTCGTCGTCGTGTTCGCCGTCGTCGTCGCGAACCGTCGGGCACGCAGTCACGCGGAGCGTCGTCGGTCCCGGTTCCGCCGCCTCGCTCGCGTTCCACGTCGCGACGCGATCGTACACGCCGACCTGGAGGTGCGGTAGCCCGCGGTCGTCCACTGCCTTCGAGGGGAGTGCTTCGAGTTCGCGTGCGACGTCGTAGGAGAGCCAGCCGAACGCGCCACAGGGATAGGGGACGTCGCAGTCGCCGCGTGCCAGCGTCGTCCCGTCGAGCACGCCCTCGAGTGCGCGCAACGACGGCGACGCCGACCCCGGATGCTCGCTCCCGTCGCCGGCGACGGCGACCGCGTCAGGGCAAGCGGTCACGCACTCGACCGGGTCGACCGCGAAGTACCCCCACTCGTCGCCGTCGGCGTCGGCGCTCTCCACGCCCGTCGTCTCGAAGAACACGCCCCAGTCGCCGTCGCCCTCGCGTACCCGCCGGTACGCGGTCCAGGGGTCGTCGACGGTCGTGCGGACCTCCACGGGAACGCGAGCGCCCGGCGTCGCGTCCGACGCGGTCGCCCGGAACGCGCTCGCGTCGGTCACGACCCTGCACGAATCCATAGCCGAGAGGATGGCGGCGGCCCTAAACGGTGTTACGGTGTCGGCCGTCGCGGCCGTCGACTCGTCGCGACGCGACCCGGGCTACTGCCGTGCCTTCGCGCGGTCCACCCACTGCTCGACGCGGCCCGGTGCGAGGTCGGCCTCCTCGGCGACGGCCTCGTGGTCCGCGGCCGCGAGTTCCGCGATCGTCTTGATGCCGACCGCCGCGAGCCGGTCCGCGTACGCCGGCCCGATGCCCTTGATGTCCTGGACGTCCTCGCCGTCCGATTCGTCGGTCTCGGCGTCGGTGGTCGCATCCGATTCGTCGGTCTCGGCGTCGGTGGCGGCATCCGGTTCGTCCGCCTCGGCGTCGGTGGCGGCATCCGGTTCGTCCGCCTCGGCGTCGGTGGTCGCATCCGATTCGTCCACCTCGGCGTCGGCGGTCGCATCCGATTCGTCCGCATCGGTGTCGATGGTGACGTCTGATTCGTCCGCCTCGGCGTCGATGGTGGCGTCCGGTTCGTCCGCTTCGATGTCGCCACTGGCGTCCGCTTCGGTGCTGGCGTCCGATTCGTCCGTCTCGTCCTCGGACGCCGTCGCTTCGACGCCCTTGACGGCCGCTTCGCTCTCGGCGTCGGCCTCGTCGCGTTCGCGCTCCACGGTCACGCCCACGTCCGTGGACTGTCGGCCGACGCGGTCGTCCTCGTCGGAGCCGAGTCCAAGTACCGACTTCAACTTCGATAGCAGTCCCATTACCCGAGAGTCATACCCCGTTCGACTTAAAAGCGACCCCACGGCGCCGCACGGAACCGGTCTCGCCGCCGTCGGTAAGGTGGGGCTACCCGCGGTCAGCCAACGTGGACGACCGCGACCGCTACTCGAGTGCGTCCCTGAGCGCGTCGTTCATCGCGTCCACGGGCGCGGACTCGCCGGTCCAGCGCTCGAACGCCGCTGCGCCCTGGTAGAGGAGCATCCACGCACCGTCGACCGTCGTCGCACCCACGTCGGCCGCGTCACGGAGCAGGCGCGTCTCCAGGGGCGCGTACACCGCATCGAGCACGACGAGGTCGCCGTGGAGCGCGTTCGCGGGAACCGGCGTCTCGTCGCTCTCCATACCGACGCTCGTCGCGTTCACGAGCACGTCCGCGTCCGCGAGCACGTCCGGGAGTGCATCGAGTCCACCACCCGTCGCCGCCGGCGCATCCGCACTGCCGGCGTCGGTCACCGCCGCCGCGAGCGCCTCGGCGCGCTCGCGAGTCCGGTTCGCGACGTGCACGTGCGCCCCAGCGTCCGCAAGTCCGAACGCGACCGCACGTCCAGCACCACCCGCGCCGACGACCACCGCCGACGCACCCGACAGCGACGCACCACCGACCTCACTGAGCGACCGCACCGCTCCCTCGACGTCCGTGTTGTGCCCGGTCGGCTCCGCACCCGAGAAGTCGATCGTGTTCACCGCGCCAACTCGCGCCGCGAGCTCGTCGACAGCGACGAGGTCCGCGACCCGTTGCTTGAACGGCACCGTCACGTTCACGCCAGCGACGCCGAGCGCGTCCGCACCCGCGATGGCGTCCGGGAGCGCCTCGGGCTCCGGCTCGAACGTCACGTAGCGCGCATCGAGCCCGACGGCGTCGTACGCCGCCTCGTGCATCGGTGGCGACAGCGAATGCCCGACTGGATTCCCGACGAGACCGAACACGTCCATACTCGAAGCGGTCGCGACCGCCGGACAAAAGCCATGCGACGCCGGCCACACTCTCAGTTCGGGACGACGACGAGCGTCGGCTCGTCGACGATGCGGAGTAGGCGGCTGGTGGTGCTCCCGAGCAACTGACCGGCGAGACTCGACTCGCCCCGCGACGCTATCACGACCATGTCGAGCGAGGCCTCCTCGACGTACGCCGCGATCTCCGTCGACGGCGTACCAGTTCGAACCATCGTCTCCACGTCGAGTTCGGCCGTGGCCTCCTCGTCGACGCCGTCGTCGGCCCCCTGGATGCTGACGGCCTCCTCGCAACCCGCCTCGAACACGTTCAGGTCCTCGCGAGCGTCGGCCTTGAGGCGCTCCACGAACGCCTGGTCGACACCGCCCGCGTTGAATACGCCACCTTCGCGACTCACGTCCACCACGGAGAGGAGGTGCAGGACCGCGTCGTACCGCATCGCGATGCTCGTCCCCGGCCGAATCGCCGCACGCGACGCGTCGCTCCCGTCCGTCGGCACGAGGACGTCCTCGTACCCGCCGACGGTCGCGTCGCGCGGCACCGTCAACACCGGATAGTCGCCCGACCGCAGGACGCGCTCCGTGACGCTCCCGAGGAGCCGGTCCTGGATGCCAGTGTGCCCGCGTCGCCCCATCACGACGACGTCGACGTCCCGGTCGTCCGCGACCTCGAGGATGGCACGCCGCGCGGTGTCCTCGACGACCTGCGTCTGGACCGTCCGCTGGGACCCTGCCCCCATCTCGCTGACCTCCGCCGCGATACGCTCGGCCTCGGAGAGGGACAGCTCGTCGTTCGCCGCGACGACCACCGTCACCGTCGCGTCGAACGTATCAGCGAACTCGACGCCAGCGCGCGCCGCGTGCATCCCACACTCGCTCCCATCAGTGGCGATGAGTACGTCGTCGAACATCTTCTCGTTCGAGCGTTCGCAGAGCCAAGACAAAAAACCGTGGCCGCTTCGCGACCGGCCTGCGTCCGAAAGCCAGCCCCGGTCCCTCGACGTCGCTCCAGAAATCGCAAGCATTACTTATACCATCACGGACGTGTAGGTATGCTCAAACAGCGGCTCCGGCACCCGCTGGTCGCCCTCGTCCTCGCGACCCTCCTCACCGTCCCGTGGGTGGGCGTGGAATTCCTTGGCGGCCCGGATGGAGTGGGTCTCAGTACTTTCTGGACAGTTGTAGTCACTGGTGTCGCCGTCCTCGGTGCATCGTTCATGCTCGCGTGGGGCGCTGAAACCGCGGAGAAGGACGTCCCGCGGGCGTTCGCGATCGCCGTCCTCGCGGTGCTCGCCGTCGCACCCGAGTACGCCGTCGACGCGCTCTACGCGTGGCAAGCAGGGGCTGGCGAGGCGACCGCTCAGGCCTGCACGGCATCGAACCTCGAAACAGCAACGCAAGCGACGAAGGACGCGTGTAACTCCGGGAACCTCGCGATCGCGAACATGACCGGCGCGAACCGCATCCTCATCGGGCTGGGGTGGTCGGGTATCGCGCTGTTCACCATCTACCGCGCCGGGAGCGAACGCGACACCTCCGTGGAGAAGCGCTCTGGATTCCTCGCGAGCAAGGTCCACCTCGACCGCGACATCGGCCTCGAGATCGCGTTCCTCCTCGTCGCGACCGTGTTCGCGTTCACCGTCCCGTTCCTCGGTGGTATCGACGTCATCGACACCATCGTCCTCCTCGGGCTCTACATCGCCTACATCGCGATCATCGTCCGCGGCGACGTCGAGGAGGGCGAGGAACAGGTTGGCGTCCCAGCGTACCTGCAGAAGCGTCCGTTCCTCGTTCGCTCGTCCATCTCCATCCTCCTGTTCGCGTACTCCGCGGTGATGATATACACCGCGGTCCATCCCTTCGCCACCGGACTGGAACACCTCGGACAGGACCTCGGCATCCCCGAGTTCTTCATGATCCAGTGGATCGCGCCGCTCGCATCGGAGAGCCCGGAACTCATCGTCGTCGCGTACCTCGTGAACAAGGCGCGGTCGACCGCCGGGTTCAACGCGCTCATCTCCTCGAAGCTCAACCAGTGGACGCTCCTCATCGGGACGCTTGCCATCGTCTACTCCATCGCGCTCGGTGCCGTCGGAACGCTTCCGTTCGACGAGAAACAGATGGCGGAGATCTGGATCACGGCCGCCCAGAGCCTGTTCGCGATCGCCATCATCACGAACTTCGAGATATCGGTGCGCGAAGCCGTGGTACTCCTCGTCCTGTTCGTCTCGCAGGTCGTCGGCGAGTACGCGATCATCGTGGCGATGGGCGAGACGCCGGCGGCGAACGAACTCAGTATCGCCCTCCTGTACGCGTACACGGCGCTATACCTCGCGATATCGCTCGTCCTGTTCTGGATGCGGCGGGACGAACTCGCGCGCATCTTCCGCCAGAGCGCTGGCACTGCGCGGGACGCGTTCTCGAGCGGGACGGCACCCGCAGAGGGCGCGGACTGACTGCGGATCCGCCGCGCTCGCGGAATCGACCCATTCTTGCCGCCGAGGCCGCAACCGTCCCCCGTGATTGGAATCGTCGTCAGTCGCGCGGACGAGGCGTCGGAGCACGTCGGCGAGCAGTTGCTCGACCTCGTCGACTGGGAGCGCCGTGTGGACGACTCCCGATCAGATGCCGACGGCAGTGAGGACGACTCGCGTCCGGACGCCGGTGGTGACGTCTACGTGCACGGCGACTTCGAGCTCCGCGAGTTCGACGACCTCCATCTGGAGCTCGACGACGTCGCGGAGGCGTTCTCCGAACGACCGGACCTGGTCGCGTTCGCGTCGCGACACTCCGGGGACACCGGTGCGCTCCTGACCGCGCACTTCACGGGGAACTTCGGGCCGGCGGAGTACGGCGGTCGCGACGACGCGCTCGCGACGGCCGCACCGGGCGCCCAGAGCGCGCTCCTGGCGTCCTTCGAGGCGTACGCGCCCGACGGATACGACGTCGGGATGGAGTGCACGCATCACGGCCCGAGCGACGTCGGCTGTCCGTCGCTGTTCGTCGAACTCGGGAGCGACGACGCGCAGTGGCGCGACTCCGAGGGGGCGCGAGCGGTGGCGGCGGCGATCCTCGACCTCGATGGCGTGGATCCGCGGGGCGAGCGCACCGTCGTCGGGTTCGGCGGCGGGCACTACGTCCCGCGGTTCGAGCGTATCGTTCGCGAGACCGCGTGGACGGTCGGGCACGTCGCCGCGGACTGGGGGCTGGAGGCGATGGGTTCGCTGGCGTCGAACCGGGACGTCATCGACGGCGCGTTCGCGGCGAGCGACGCCGAGCACGCACTCGTCGAGGGGACCAGACCCGACCTGGAAGCGGTCATCGAGGAACTGGGGTACCGGGTCGTCGGGGAGACGTGGGTTCGCGCGGTCGACGACCGCGACCTCGACGCCGTGGCGGCGCTGGAATCCGCGCTCGGCGCGGTCGCCGACGGACTCCGGTTCGGCGACCGACGACCGTGGACCGACACCGGGGCGGAACCGGGTGCTGGAGGGTCGTGGACGGTGCGGGCGCTCCCCGACGACCTCGTGGACGCGGCACGCACGGTCGACGAGGACGTGACCCGGGCGCTGATCGAGCGCGAGACGGTCGCGTTCCAGACGCGCAACGGCGGGTCGCAGGCGGAGGGTCGTGCGGCGTTCCCCGACGACTCGGCGACGTCCGATTCGAAGCCGGAGGCGTACGACGCGCTCGTCGACGCGCTCGCGTCCGTCCTCGAGGACGCGTACGACGAGGTCCGCCGGGAGGACGCGCGCGTCGTCGCGGCGAAGGACGCGTTCGACCCGGGACTCGCGCGCACGACCGGCGTCCCGGAAGGCCCGAAGTTCGGGAAACTGGCGGCCGGCGAACCGGTCACGGTCGACGGCGACGTCGTCCACCCCGAGCGCGTCTCGGTCCGCCAGGAGGACGTGTACGAAATCTGATTCTACCGCTGGTAGGTGAATTCTACCGAACGGACCTCGACGGCGAATTTTCCGTCATGCGGACGTCTGACAGAGAGGGGAAACGTAATTAACCTCCATGGAATAATGAGGGTCAAGGATGGATTCGATCGTCGACAACGCTATCGATGAGGCCGAAGCTGGGGAGGACCCAGACGGGCGCCGGGAGGGGGATGAGGTGTCACCGCCGCCGTCCCAAGAGTCGGGGACGATGACGGACGACCAGCTGGAGGACGTACTCGAGGACCTCCAGACGAACATCACAGTCGTCGGGTGTGGCGGTGCCGGCGGGAACACGGTCAACCGCATCCACGAGGAAGGCATCACGGGTGCGAAACTCGTCGCCGCGAACACCGACGTCCAGCACCTCTACGAGATCGAGGCGGACACGAAGATCCTCATGGGGGAGGACAAGACGGGCGGCCGCGGTGCCGGGTCGCTCCCGCAGGTCGGCGAAGAAGCGGCGCTCGAGAGCCAGAGCGAGATCTACGACGCCATCGAAGGCTCGGACATGGTGTTCGTCACCGCCGGCCTCGGCGGCGGTACCGGCACCGGGTCCGCGCCCGTGGTCGCGAAGGCCGCACGCGAAGCCGGTGCACTCACCATCAGCATCGTGACGACGCCGTTCACGGCCGAAGGCGAGGTTCGGCGGACGAACGCCGAAGCCGGACTCGAACGACTCCGGGACGTCTCGGACACCGTCATCGTCGTCCCGAACGATCGCCTGCTCGACTCCGTGGGGAAACTCCCCGTCAAGCAAGCGTTCAAGGTGAGCGACGAAGTCCTGATGCGCTCCGTGAAGGGTATCACGGAACTCATCACGAAGCCCGGACTCGTCAACCTCGACTTCGCCGACGTCCGTACGGTCATGGAGCGCGGTGGCGTCGCGATGATCGGCCTCGGCGAATCCGACTCGGACGCGAAGTCCAAGGACTCCGTCACGTCCGCACTCCGGTCGCCGCTGCTCGACGTCGACATCTCCGGTGCCTCCAGCGCGCTCGTGAACGTCACCGGCGGGAACGACATGAGCATCGAGGAAGCCGAAGGGGTCGTCGAGGAGATCTACGACCGCATCGACCCCGACGCTCGCATCATCTGGGGAACGAGCGTCGACGAGTCCCTCGAAGGCCGCATGCGGACGATGATCGTCGTCACGGGCGTCGACTCGCCCCAGATCTACGGGAGCGGCGACGACGGCGACGCCGAGGTCACTGGCGCGCCCACGGGCCACGACCAGGTGCCCGAGAGCGGGAGCGACATCGACTTCATCGAATAACGCTCGCGGTTCTCGCGGTTCTGCGATTCTCGACGGCGCCGACTAGCCGGTAGTGCAGCCAGAACGCGCCCCTGCGGCGCGGCGCGGCTGGCGCGAGAACGACCGGGACTCGGGAGCGATGACGGCCTTTGGAAAGATAGAAAAGCAAGCGTACCGAATCGCCTGTCATGCAATTACCGATGGAGCTCTCGTCGTACGTTCGCGTGCTCAAGATGGCGAGCACGCCCTCCTTCTCGGAGTTCTCGCAAATCGCGAAGATCGCGGGTGCCGGTATCGTCGTCGTCGGTATCCTCGGGTTCTTGATCGCGCAGTTCATGGGTTTCCTCGCCACGACGTTCCAGATCACGGGGAACGCGTCGGCGCTCATCGGACTCTGGTGGTAACAGATGCCGATCTACGCTGTCAAGACCACGGCCAGCCAGGAACGAACGGTCGCGGACATGATCATGAACCGCGAGATGGAGGACATCCACGCGGCACTCGCCCCGGATTCGCTGACGAGTTACGTGATGGTGGAAGCGGAGAGCTCGGGCATCATCGAGCGCACTCTCGAGGAGATCCCCCACGCTCGGGGAATCATCCCCGGCGAGTCCGACATCAGCGAGGTCGAGCACTTCCTCTCGCCGACGCCTGACGTCGAAGGCATCGCCGAGAGCGACATCGTGGAGCTCATCGCCGGTCCGTTCAAGGGCGAGAAGGCGCAGGTTCAGCGCATCGACGAGGGGAAGGACCAGGTCACGGTCGAACTGTACGAGGCGACCGTCCCCATTCCGGTCACCGTCCGCGGCGACCAGATTCGCGTGCTGGATAGCGAGGAACGCTGAACGCCAGCGACGCGGTCATCGGATAGGCGACCGGGGACGGAGTGCCCCGCGAGAAACGGGGAAGGCTAGGCGGACTCCCCGATTCTTCTCACGGTCGACTCGATTCCGGTCAGCGACGCGACCATCGGCCGCGTTCAGGCGCGGGGGTCGCCATTGAGTCGTTCGACGACGGCGTTCAGGCGCGGGGGTCGCCATTGAGTCGTTCGACGACGGCGTTCAGGCGCGGGGGTCGCCGTTGAGTCGTTCGACGACGGCGTTCAGGCGCGGGGGTCGCCGTTGAGTCGTTCGACGACGGCGTTCAGGTCGGCTTCGCTCTCGATGTCGGCGCGGATCTCCTCGCGGTCGCGGACCTCCTGTGCGCTGGCGCCGTACGCGCGGACGTACTCGGCGCGCGTGTGCTCCGTGAACGCGTGTCGGATGGCGAGGTAGCCGTCGGGGACGACGGTCCCGCAGACCTTGCATTCGCGGCGTTCGTGCTCGTTGGTCTGGTGGACGATGGCGTCCTCGGGGTCTTCGAAGACGGCGCCACAGTCGTCGATTCCGCATTCCCAGGGCATTCGTTGGTTTCCGTTTGGGTGGTGGGTGTCTTGAAGGTTGTCCGAGACGGCTGTCACGTACGGGCTCGCTGTCAGGTGCACCATCGCGTTCGGTGGTCGGCGCGAACGGCCTGTGCGTTCGGCGTTGTTTCGCCGTGTTTATGCTCGGGCGTCCGAAGTCACCGGGTGATGGGTGACGACGAGTTCCGGGTGGACGCGCACGTGAAGATGCTCGACGAGCGCGTGGTCGAACGCGCGAAGCACCGTGGGCTGGACGCGCTCGTGTACGCGCCGCACTTCGAGCAACTTCCGGACGTTCGGGAGCGCGCGGCGCGGTACAGCGACGACGACCTCGTGGTCGTTCCCGCTCGCGAGGTGTTCACGGGCGACTGGCGGTCCCGACGGCACGTCCTCGCGCTCGGATTGAACGAGCCGGTACCGGACTTCATCACGCTCGAGGCGGCGATGGCGGAGTTCGAGCGACAGGACGCGACCGTGCTCGTTCCGCATCCGTGCTTCCTGAACGTCAGTCTCTGCTACGAGGAGATCCAGCGGTATCGCGAGCAGATCGACGGGATCGAAGCGGCGAACTCGAAGCTGATCGGGCGGTTCGGCGACCGGTCGAAGCAAGTCGTCGCGGACTTCGAGATGCCGCCGTTCGGGTCGTCGTACGCGCACCTCCGGGGGAGTATCGGCGAGGTGTGGACGGCGTTCGACGACGACGTCGAGTCCGCTGAGGACGTCGTCGAGGCGTTCGCGGACGGCCGGTCGCGGCGCGTCGGTCGACGAACCGGGCTGGGGCATCGGGCGCGGTCGCTCGCGGAGTTCTCGCACCTCGGGTTCGAGAACACGTGGAAGAAGGTCGACCGGTTCTTCCTGCAGGGCACGGAACCGACGCATCCGCGTCACCTATTGTACGGGAATCGGTTCGACGACGTCGCCGTCTACTGACCTCTCAGAGCGCGCCGATCGCTTGCTGGACGGCCTGCAGTTCGAACTCGAAGCTCGGGAAGATGACGACAGCGAACAGTGCGAAGAGTGCGAGTTCGAAGCCCGTGATGGCGAACGTCATCACGGTGGCGTACTTGCTGGTGGTCTTCACGCCGATCGGGAAGCCGGTCTCGTTCGAGGAGAGCGGGTAGAACAGGGCGATACCACGCTTGCTCCCGAGGACGTCGAGGATGTAGTGGGTGGCGATGCCGATCCAGACGAACTCCATGTTCCCGAAGTAGTGGGGGTACGCGATGAAGCCGGCGAGCAACGGGAGGTTGTGGAGGGTCTTCCGGTGTTTCCCGAACGCGGTGTCGATGTCGGGGAGGAGTGCGCCGAGGACGACCGGTGGCAGGAGTCGTACCATGTCCGTCAGGAGCGTCAGGAGGTCGGCCTGGAGTGCTTGGTCGCCCAGTGGATGACGGATGTACGCGAGTCCGATCGCGAGGAGGATACCGTTGAGTAGATGTCCCTTCTTGTTCATTCGTCGTACCGGCAGTCACGACTCCCCACGCATAAGTCCCTGTACTCGATGCCGTCGGTGTCTGACGGGCGTCTGACGTTGGTGTTGGGTGAACGTCAGCTCTCGGGGTGGTCGTCGTCGCTGACGGCCGCGATGGCGGTTGCGAGGTCGTCGAGTACGGCGTCGACGGTCTGTTCGCGGACGCTCGCGCGACCGCCGTCGAACTCGTACCGGGTCGCGGACGCGAACGACGCCTGCGTCCCCCAGGGTGCGGCGTACGCGATGGCGACGTAGACGGTACCGACGGGCGTCTCCTCGGTTCCACCGGTCGGGCCGGCGACGCCCGTGGTCGCGACGCCCCACGTCACGTCGGCGGTGTCGCGGACGCCCTTCGCCATCTGCGTGGCAACGGGTTCGCTCACGGCGCCGTGCGCGTCGAGGGCTTCCCGGTCGACGCCGAGTCGTCTCTCCTTTGCGCCGTACGCGTACGTGACGACGCCCTCCTGGAAGTAGTCCGACGCCCCTGGGGTTCGCGTCAGTCGAGCGCCGACGAGGCCGCCCGTGCAGGACTCGGCGGTCGCCACCGTCGCGTCCGTCGCGCGGAGTGCGTCGCCGACGCGCGCTTCGATCGGTGCGTCCTCGGATGACTCCTCCATACGTCTCCTCTGACGCGGCAGGGATTTCAACGCTCGGCCGCCGTCCTGACGCGGTCGGTCTCGGGTACGCGCCGGACGACGTCAGTGGTCGCACCGCCAGGGGTCCCAGGTGGTTGCGTCCCAGGGGTCCCGAAAGCTACAGGGCGTGGCGGCCGTGGATGGACGTATGAACTACGAGACGCCGCTCTTCTTCCACGTGATGTCGTACGCGAGTGACGCCGAGCGGGACGTGGTGGACATGGTGAGCGGGAACCCCGACTGGGAGCCGCCGGAGGCGCTCCGGGACGGCTTGCGCGAGTACGCGGACTTCGAGAGCGAGCGCTTCCAGTACCCGCCCAGCGAGGGGCTCGCGCACCTGCGCGAGGAGATCGCCGCGCGTCGCGGCGTCGACGCGAACCAGGTCGTCGTGACCAACGGGGCCGGTGAGGCGAACTACCTCGCGATGGCGCGCGCGCTCGAAGCGGAACCCGGTGGCGAGGTGATCCTCACTGACCCGGTCTATCCGTACTATCCGGGGAAGACGACGATGCTCGGCGGCGAACAGGTGTTCGTGCCGACCGAACCGGACGGCCAACTCGACGCCGGTGCCGTCCGCGACGTCGCCGGCGAGGACACCGCGGCGATCGTCGTGAACTCCCCGAACAACCCGACTGGGGCGGTGTATCCTCGCGAGACCGTCGAGGAACTCGTGGCGATCGCGGCGGCGAACGACGCCGTGCTCGTGAGCGACGAGGTGTACGACCACTACGACCTCTCCGGACGATTCGTGAGTGCGTTGTCGGTCGACAGCGACCATCGCGTCGTGACGAACTCGTTCTCGAAGACGTTCGCCGCGACCGGCCTCCGCGTCGGGTACGCGATCTTCCCCGAGTCGCTCGTGGCGGACGCCAGGAGCCGGCACATGCTCGTGAACGTCGCGACGACGCGCCCCGGCCAGCACGCCACGTACCACGCTCTCAGGGAGACCGACCCGGCGTACCACGAGGCGAACCGCGAACTGCTCCGCGACCGCGTGGCAGCGTTCACGAGCGCGCTCGACGCCGCCGGTGCGGAGTACACCGTCCCCGACGGCGCGTTCTACGTCCTCGCGCGATTCGAGGGGTTCCCGGGGACGCTCGAGAACGTCGAACGACTCGTCGACGAAGCCGGTGTCGCCGGGATGCCCGGCGAAGCGTTCGGGACGGCGTACGACGACTGGCTCCGGTTCGCGCTCGTCACGCCCCGCGTCGACGAAGCCGCCGAGCGACTCGCGGACTACTTCGACTGACCGGGCCCGAACGGGTGCGTGACGCTCCACGGGAGGTCCCAGCCGTCGCCGTCGTCGTCGTCGTCGTCGGTGGCATTCTCCCAGGCGTCCGCCCAGGCGTCGCCCCATCGGTCGGCGACGCCACCCCAGTTCTCGCGGCAGCGTTCGCGGAGCGCGTCCGGGAGGTGCTCGGGCATGAGCCGTTCCTCGCTCGTGTCGACGTCGACGTCGAAGCCGGCTGGTTCGGCCGGCGGACCGCCGCGGTCAGCGGGGGCGCCGTGCCCGTACACGTCCTCGTCGGCGTAGTTCCAGACGTGCATCATCCACGGCGTCCGGCACGACCACTCGAACTCGCCGGCGTCGACCGCGCGGAACTTCGCCCACCCGTAGCGGCCCGGGACACCGACGTGAGCGTGCCACGGCGTACACGACCCGTCCGCGGTCTCGTACGTGGACGGCGGCGGGTCGAGACGGTCGCCGTCCGGCGTCGCGGTGAACATCACGCCCATCGGTCGCCAGTACTCGTGGTCGACGAGGACGGACTCGGGGCGCACCGGGTCGACGACGCCGTCGTCCCGGACGTACTCGGGGTGTAGCCAGTGCGAGTACACGACGTCCTCGACGAAGAAGTCGAAGTACGGCAGGAACCCGTCGTCGATGAGTGCACCGACCGTCGGATACCGCGACTCGAGCGCGGTGCGGACGCGGTACTGGAGTTCTCGCGTCTCCGGGTGGTTGTCCGTACAGACGTCGTGGAGCGAGTGGTCGTAGTGCGTGACGTCCGGTTCGAGCGTCGAGTCCGGACAGTCCGCGTCAAGATTGCTCGCAGAGGACGAACCGCCCCGCGTCGCCCCCGACGTGGCGCCCGCGGCGGTGGTCGACCCTACGCCGACGGTCGCGATCGCGCCACCGGCGGCCTGGAGTAGTCGCCGTCGAGACGTGCCGTGGTCGTCGCTCGAACGCCGTCCCGCGTCGCCGGCCTGTCGTGTTCGATCGTGCATGGACGAGAACGCTCGGAACGCAGGACGCGAACCCACTTGGTTAATTGCTCGTGATACGCGTGAAGGCGAGCGTACCGGCCGATGGCGAACCGGTCGGTCCCGCGTCTTCTGGCGTCGACAAAGAGTGACTGCGAGCGAGCCGAGCGACCGCGAGCGAGCCAAGCGACCGCGAGCGAGCCAAGCGACCGCGAGCGAGCCAAGCGACCGCGAGCGAACCGGACGCGTCGCGTGGACGACCGGGTCAGCGGTCCGCGGTCAGTTCTCGTCCGATGGCGCGTCTCCCTGTCGGGTATCGACGGGGTCCAGGTCGACCTGTTCGGCGTCCATCGGTTGCGTCTCCGCCGCTCGGGTCTCGTCCGTTCGACCGTCACCCGACTGGCTCTCGGCCACGTCGGGACTCGACTGGCTCTCGACCACTTCGACGCCGGTGTCGGCCGGGCGAGCGTCGTCCGACGGGGTGTCGAAGTAATCGAGGATGTCCAGGATCGCGCCGATGATGAAACTGATGACGGCGACGACCAGGACGAGTGCGGTGAGAATCCACGAGATCGGCGCCGGGAACGTCAACTGGAACCCGGCGATGAACACGCACGTGACCATCCCGACGACCAGCAGGAACGACCCGGCACTCGGGTCCTCGCCGGTGAGGAACTCGATGCCGTCGAGGAACGTGGACGGTTCCGATTCCTCGGTGGCGGTATCTGAATCCTCGTCGACGGCGTCCGCACTCATTGGCCCGTTGCGGCTTGTTTCCGGTTTGCCGCTCGTTGCACGATCTGCACGAGGTGCGAGATCCAGATGCCGCCGGTGAACCCGAAGAGCACCGAGACGACGACTGCTTTCGTCAACAGTTCCAGCGGTGACGCCGCTGCGATCAGGCAGAGAGTCCCGAAGATACCCATCAGGCCGTACTGGATGCGGGTTTCGAGATTGAGCCGTTCGAACGCGTCGAGTGTACTCATCTGATCTGGGTTCTCGTCCGTGGGTCGCTGGCCGGTCGGTCGCGTCGAATCGGTGCTTCGAGCGTGCTCGTCGAGCTCACTTGCCGAGTTGCTCGACGTGTTGCTGGAGCTTCCCGAGTCTGCGGTAGACCGCGAGGCCGAGGATGGTCGCCGGCCACAGGCCGACGAACTGTCCGCGTTGCTTCTCGCCGCGGACGTAGTAGAAGTACAGGGCCAGGGCGACGCTCCCGAGGGCCGCTATCCCTGCAGTCCCCATCCCGGTCTCGTCGACTTCGACGGTCGCCGTCTCGTCCGTTGTCTCTTCAGTCATAGAGCTCATACTTCTATTTGTAACTCTGCACGTAAACCATTTCGTATCAGCGGGACTGCGTCATCGATGACACTCGATGGCAACGCCTTCGATGGTGTTTTGAAGCCTTCGTACTACAATTTAGTTGTACGTCTGGTTACCACGAGTTATCTTGTCACCCGGTTCTTCGAAACGATATACTAGGTCAAAATAGTGTATATTGATAGTTGATACGTTCGAACAGTACTGACGAAAATGGGGGCTATCCATGGCGAAGCAAATCACGAGTGACGGCACCCACGACGATTCACAAACGGTCGTGCGAGGGTCGGACCGAGCGACGGTGCTGTTGGCGGAGGACGACGACGCGTTCCGGGAGACCGAACGGCTCTGGCTGGCACGCGAACAGCGCTGGGACACGAGGGAGGCCGCCGATGGCGAGGAAGCGCTCGCAACACTCGATACGACCGTCGACCTGCTCGTGCTCGACCAGCACATGCCGAACGTCTCCGGGCCCGAGGTCGTCGCGCGACTGTCCGAGACGGAGTTCGACGGTGCGGTCGTCGTCGTCACCGCCAGCCGACCCGACGACCGCCTGGACGTCGACGACGTCGACGCAATGCTCCGCAAACCAGTCGACCGCGAGGAGTTCATCGACGCACTCGACCGGCATACGCGCTGACCGCACGCTCGACCCGGAACGAAGGCGTCGTGTGGTGCGCTGTTCTGCAGGAGTCGGTGGCCCGCGCGCGAGCGACCCGTCCTCGTCCTCAGGGTCGCTCGCCCTCGAACGCGTCCAGCCAGTCCACGACCCCCCCCTGGAGTGCGCCGGTCGTGCTGCCGACGTTGAGTAGCTGGTAGCCGTTCGCCGCCTTCTCGTTGACGTCGTCCATCCCGAAGCCGAGGCCGCCGACGGGTACGTCCGCTTCGACGGCCGCCGAGCGAACGGTCTCCACGGCGTCCTGGACCGCCTGATGGTCGATTTCGCCGGGATGCCCGAGGGAGACGGAGAGGTCGAGTGGACCGATGAAGACGAACCCGAGTTCGGGGACGTCGAGGATCTCGTCGACGTTCTCGACGGCCGCCCTGGTCTCGATCGTCGCGCCGACGACGGTCTCGCGGTCCTCTGTGCCGACGTAGTCCTCGGCGAGCCCCCAGCGTCGGGCGCGCGGCGAAGCGAGGCCGCGGTGGCCGGGACCGTCGTCGTACCGGAATCGAGCGGACTTCACTGCCGCGCGCACCTCCGCGGCGGTGTCGACGCGCGGGAGGAACACGTTCCGAGCGCCGAGGTCGAGCGCCTTCCGGACGAGCGTCGGCTCCGAGTCCGGAACTCGAACGAGGAGTTCGACGTCCGTGCGTTCGGCGGCGCGCAACAGGTCTTCGACGCTCGCGGCGTCCCAGGGGTCCGGACCGCCGTGTTCGAGGTCGATCCAGACGAAGTCGACGCCGAGTTCGCCGTAGAACTCGACGAGCGTCGGACTGTACGTGTTGTCGAGCACGCCGAGCGCGACGTCGCCGCCGTCGAGGGCCGCTGCGAGTTCGTTCGTCGTCGATGAACTGGCCATATACCGTGTTCGCTGCGTGGTGGCAAACCTCTATGCCTTGCACTGTTGGCGTCGCCGCGTCGGATCGGACCGGGAAGTACACAAGTCCGAGTCGCGAACTCGCGTGCATGAGTGACATCGACGTCTCGCCGGTCGACGAGGTCGAGGACGACGGCACCGTCGAGGACGCTGACGGCGAGGAGGCGGCGGAGATCGACGTGGACGTGGTCGAGGAGACAGCTGCGGAGCCGGAGACGCGGACGAGCGAGGACGTCGCGCTCGACGGCGTCGACGCACCGGAGTACGTGCTCTACGGCGGGAAGGGTGGTGTGGGGAAGACGACGATGGCGGCGGCGACGGCGCTCGCGAGTGCGAGCGACGGCACGCGCACGCTCGTCGTGTCGACTGACCCGGCGCACTCGCTGTCGGACACCCTCGGCGTGGACGTGCCAGCCAAGCCGGGTCGCATCCGCGAGGACGTCCCGCTCTGGGGGGCGGAGATCGACCCGGAGGTCGCCGCCGAAGAGGGCATCGATGCACTCGGCGTGACGGGTGACGGCGACGACGGACCGTTCGACGCCGGCGAGTCCGACGGTCTCGGCGGTGCTGGCGGCGCTGGCGGCGCTGGTGGTGCTGGGGCAGGTGGTGCTGGCGGCGCTGGCGGACCGATGGGTGGCCTGGGTGAGATGCTGGGCGGCGACGACCCGCTCGGGTCGATGATGGGCGGTGCCGTCCCCGGCGCGGACGAAGCCGCCGCAATCCAGTTGCTCATGGAGTACATCGACGATCCGCGGTTCGACCGCGTCGTCGTCGACACCGCACCGACGGGGCACACGCTCCGTTTGCTCGAACTGCCGGAGGTGATGGACTCGATGGTCGGCCGGATGATGTCGATCAAGGAGCGCCTCAGTGGCCTCATGGACGGCATGATGGGGATGTTCGGTGGCGACGACGACGGCACCGAGGGAGACCTCGACGACCTCCGCGAGCTCGCCGACCGCATCGAGGACTTACGTGGCGTCCTCCAGGACCCGACGCGCACGGACTTCCGCGTCGTCATGATCCCCGAGGAGATGAGTGTCGTCGAGAGCGAGCGCCTCATCCGCCAGCTCGACGACTACTCGATTCCGACCGATACCGTCGTCGTGAACAAGGTGATGGAGGATCTCGCGGACGTCACTGACAACGTGGACGCCGACGACTTCGTCACGCCCGATCTCGACGCCTGCGAGTTCTGCCAGCAACGCTGGTCGGTCCAGCAGTCTGCGCTCTCGCGAGCGCAGGACGTCTTCCGCGGGCACGACGTCAAGCGCGTCCCGCTGTTCGCGGACGAGGTCGCCGGCGACCGGATGCTCCACGTCGTCGCGCACTGTCTGGAGTAGCGCGAGGCCCGTAGGGTCTCGCGTCGTCTGGTGGTCGTTCCCTTCTCGCGCGGTGGGGTAGCGCGAGGCCCGGAGGGTCTCGCGTCGTCTGGTGGCTGTCCAGAGATAGTGCGTTGTGGTGGGGTAGCGCGAGGCCCGGAGGGTCTCGCGTCGTCTGGTGGTCGTTCCCTTCTCGCGCGGTGGGGTAGCGCGAGGCCCGGAGGGTCTCGCGTCGTCTGGTGGTCGTTCCCTTCTCGCGCGGTGGGGTAGCGCGAGGCCCGTAGGGTCTCGCGTCGTCTGGTGGTCGTTCCCTTCTCGCGCGGTGGGGTAGCGCGAGCCCGGAGGGGTGGCGTCGTTCGGGGACTGTCGAGTCAGCCTGGTCCGAAGGCGGCGATGTCGGCGCCGACGGTCGCGAGTGCGTCGGCGGGGTTCGGGTCGCTGTCGGCGAGGTGCGTGTAGCGGTGCTGGGGGACCCTCGATAGTGCCGTCGCGACGGCGTCGCTGTACGTCTCGACGCCGGGTTCTGTCGGGTCGTCGCCGCCCCAGACGTCTCGGATGACGGTCATCGAGTCGATGCGGACTTCGAGTTCTCGTGGGTCGTAGCGAGCTAGCAGTTCGGCGAGGCCGAGGTGGAGCGCGACGTACTCGGCGGTGTTGTTCCCCGTCCGGGAGCCGACGGGTCGGCCGAGGCGAGCGAGTTCGTTCTCCGCGGCGTCCATGACGACGGCGCCCGCGCCTGCTGGCCCGGGGTTGCCGCGGGAACTGCCGTCGACGTACAGGACGAACCCGTCGCTCGCCGGTTCGGTGACTGGTGGTCGAGTGAGTCCCGACTCCAGCAGTCCCTCGAGTGCGCAACGCAACTCGTCCGAGGTCGTGGCGGGGTCGAGCAGTCCGCCGTAGCCGGGGACGGCGTCGTCGATGGCGTCGGTCGCGGGCGCCATCTCGTAGCCGACGCCAGCGAGCACCTCGTCGACGAGCGCGGCGAGCGGCGAGAGGTGTTCGCCCGGGAGGGGGTCGTCCGTCATGCCAGTCGGTTCTCGCGGTCCATCTTCTCGGGGGCGCGCCAGTCGGTGGTGAGTTCGAGGAACTGGACGAGGATGCGGGCGGTGGCGCCCCAGATGGTGTAGTCGTCGACGTGGAAGTAGTGGACGACGACGTCGCCGTACTCGGGGTGGGTGCGGTGTTCGACCTCGTAGTTCGCCGGGTCCAGCAGGTCGTCGACGGCGACGACGACGACCTCGGCGACTTCGTGTTCGTCGGGCGTGTACTCGCGGTCGGGGATGCGTGCGACGACGGGCGTGACGGCGTATTCGGTGATGGTGCGGATGTCGTCGATGCGCGTGACGACGTCGACCTCGCTCGGGTCGAGCCCGATCTCTTCGTGTGCTTCCCGGAGCGCGGTCGCCTCGATGTCTTCGTCTTCGGGTTCGTGACCGCCGCCGGGGAAGCTCATCTGGCCGGGGTGTTTGCCGAGGTCGGTGCTCCGTTTCGTGAACAGGAGGGAGTCGCCGTCGGCGCGTTCGACGATGGGGATGAGGACGCCCGCGTCACGCGGCTGATCGGTGACGCTGATGGGGTCGAACGCGCGGATGCGGGCGAGGTCCATTGACGAGAACGTTGGGACGCGACCCCTATAGCGTTCACTCATTCCCGGGGAGTGGTTGCGTAACTGTAAAGTTATAGTTTCCACTCGGTTCGCGTATGAATGAACGATCTCGTCGACGAGTGCTCTCGATGCTCTCGACGGGCACTCTCGGGGTGCTCGCGGGTTGCGCAGGCGACGCCGACACGACGACCGCGGGAACGACGGGTGCGACGAGCAACACGAAGGCGACGACGGCGACGGAGGCGACGACGGCGACGGAGGCGACGACGGGGTTCGAGCCCTCGGAGACGGACGGGACCGAGACGACCGAATCGAACGCGGTGACCGAGGCCGAACGCGTCGCCATCGCGAAACAGGTCACCGCCGACCTCGCCGCCGGCGAGTACGAGGCGGTCCACGAGCGGTTCACGGAGAGCTTCAAAGACGAGATTACGACGGACCAGATTGCGGAAGGCTGGGAGGCGTACACGAAGCCTAAGGGCGCGTACAGGGGCGCGACCGTCGCCGAGCAGGGGACCAGCAACGGCTACCCCTACGTCGTCCTCCGGGCGACGTTCGAGAGCGGCACGTTGCTCGTCTCCGTCTTCTTCGACGACGAAGGACTCGCGGGCCTCAAGCTCCAGCCCGCGGAGGGCTCCTACGACGCCCCTCCCTACGCCGAATCGAGCGCGTTCAGTGAGACGACGGTGTCGGTCCCCTCCCCCGCGTGCGACCTCGGTGGTACGCTCACGATGCCGACGACGGCGTCCGCCGACGCGCCCGTCCCCGGCGTCGTCCTCGTTCATGGGACCGGCCCGAACGACCGGAACACCTCCGTCGGTCCGAATCGTCCGTTCCAGGACCTCGCGTGGGGGCTCGCGACGCGTGGCATCGCAGTGCTCCGGTACGACAAGCGGACGTTCGCGTGCGACGTCTCCCGCGAGGACGGTCTCGACTTCGGCGCGGTCACCGTCGACGACGCGGTGACGGCCATCGAACGGCTTCGCGAGGAAGAGGCGGTCGGCCCCATCGCGGTCGTCGGCCACAGCCAGGGTGGACTCGCCGCGCCCCGTATCGCGAAACGAGCCGACACAGACGGGATGGCGGCGCTCGCTGGCCCCAGCGGGTCGCTCGCCGGACTCATCCCGTACCAGCTCAGGTACCTCGCGGAGCTCGATGGTGCGGTCTACGAGAGCGAACGCGAGAACATCGAGGCCGCCGAAGCGTCCCTCGAACGCATCCAGTCGGGCGACCTCGGCGACGACGAGATGGAGCTGAACTTCCACGCGAACTTCTGGCGCGACCTCGCCGACTACGACCAGACCGCCGTCGCCGCCGCCCTCGACGTCCCGCAGTTCCACGCGTTCGGCGGCCGCGACTGGCAGGTCCCCGTCGACCGTGCACGCCCCGAGTGGGAGCGTGCGCTCGCCGACGCCGAGTCCGTCACGTTCCGGACGTACGACGACGCGAACCACCTGTTCATCCCGGGCGAGGGCACGCCGACGGCTGCGGAGTACTACCAGCCCGGGCACGTCACGGAGTCCCTCGTCGAGGACCTCGGCGGGTGGGTCCTAGATCTGGGTCGGTGACCCGCCCCCCGGGCGCGGCGTCGGTCACGGACCTGTAGCTTCTTACCGCGTCGTGCCCTCGCTGGAGACGTGACCGATACGGACACGCGACGCGTCGCCGTCGTCGACGCGTTCACGACCGAACCGCTCGCGGGGAACGCCGCCGGGGTCGTCCCGGACGCTGAGGGGCTCGCGACCGAGCAGATGCAGGCCGTCGCACGTGAACTCGCCGTCTCGGAGACGGCGTTCGTCGAACCGAGCGACGTCGCCGACCGGAAACTGTCGTACTATTCGCCGACCCAGGAGGTCGACCTCTGCGGGCACGCGACGGTCGCGACCCACGGGTTCCTCCACGAGGACGGCCGCATCGACCCCGGGACGCACACGGTCGAGACGAACGTCGGGACGCTCGACGTCGAGGTGACCGAGGACGGCGCGGTGTGGATGGATCAGGACACGCCAGCCATCCAGCCCGTCGACGTGGACTACGACCGACTGGGGGAGGCGCTCGGCGTCGATCCGGCGGCGTTCCGGGACGTCGGCGCGGACCTCTCCGCGGCGGTCGCCTCCACCGGACTGCCGTTCCTCGTCGTCCCGGTGAACTTCCTCGAACACGTCGGGAACGCCACCCCGGACGACGACGCGGTCGAGGCGATAGCCGACGAGTACGACGCCGCCGGCGTCTACGTGTTCACGTTCGACGCACTGGACGCGGAGAGCACGCTTCACGCTCGCGCGTTCGTCCCCGGACTGGGCATCTCGGAGGACCCGGTGACGGGCACGGCGAGCGGCGCGGTCGGTGCGTACCTCCGCCAGATGGGGGCGTTCACGGACTTCCCGGACGAGGTCGTCTGCGAGCAAGGGCACTTCGTCGACCGGCCCGGCACCGTCCGCGTCCGCGTCGACGGCGAGCGTGTGACCGTTGGCGGGCACGCGACGCTCGCACTCGACGGGAAACTTCGCGTACCCGAGCACGAGACCGACGACATCGTCGAAGCCTGAGAAGCGACCGCTAGCAGTCCTCGAACCGGATTTCTCGTCGTTCGTCTTCGTCGGTTCGGTGTCGTTCGTCTCCGTCGTCCGTGTCGCCGTCAGGCGGAGTCGCCGTCGGCGGTCTCCGAGTCGTCGCCCGAGCCGCCCCTGGACGCACGCCGGTTGCTCCGGCGGTTCGACTCGCCGCCGCTCGAAGCGCTCCCGGAGTCGCTCGTACTCGACTCATCGGACGGACTCGTGCTCTCGGCGTCGCTCGCGCCGTCCGCGTCACTCGCACTGCCGGAACCGCTCGCGCTCGAACTGGCCGTGCTCGCGTCGTCGCCCGTCGCGGCGCCCCCACGACGCCGCGACCGCCGATTCCCGCTCGACGCGGTCGAGGATACCCCGCCAGCGCTCGACCCATCGGACGCGCTCGCGAGCTTCTGCTCGTGCTCCTTCACGTCCGCCTCGACGCCCGAGATGCGGTCGTTCACGCGGTCCATGACCGTGCTCTCGACTCGCTCGACGTCAGCACCGCCCGCGCCATCGCTCGCGGCCGAGACCTTGCCGATCGTCACGACGAGCGCCACCGTCTTCCCGAGTTGCCACACGAGCACGCCGACGACCGCGAGCGCCGCGAACGTCACGGGTTGCGCGGCATCGACGGCGTTCTCCCAGTCCTGCGGCGCTTCGTTCATCACGATGTCGATGCTCTCACCGAATCCCATCATCACGCCAAGTCCGACCAGGGCGAACCCGAGGATGGCGGCGACCGCCGCGAGCAACTGGTAGAATGCGACGTACTTGATGGTCGTCTTCCCGTCCATGCGGGTACGCTCGCGCGGCGGTCGTATTAACTCTGGGGCCCGACCCGTAACCGAATCCTACTCGAAGGCGCCAGCGGCGTCCTCGCGGTCCGCCAGGGTGTCGCGGCGACGTCGCGTGGGTCGGCTGTAGTGCCGCGGCGACGTCGCGTGGGTCGGCTGTAGTGCCGTGGCGACGTCGATGCCTCCCGGCGCTAGACGCCCATTACGCACCTCGTGTCTCGGAGTTTTCACTGGAATTCGAGTCAACCAACACTCGCTCGTGTCGGAACCTTCATGGTCGTTTCCGTCGGAGGGCCGCACATAGATGCCAGTACTGTGGCTGGACGAGATCAACGCCAGCGACCTCGAAAGAGTCGGCGGGAAGGGCGCATCCCTCGGTGAAATGACCGCCGCCGGACTCCCCGTCCCCCCGGGGTTCGTGGTGACCGCGGGGACGTACCGGACGTTCATCGAGGAGGCCGGTATCGCCGAACCCCTCTTCGAGGCCGTCGACGTCGACGTCGACGACACGGAAGCACTCGCCACCGCGCAAGAGCGGGCGAGCGAACTCATCCTGAACACGGACTTCCCCGAAGGCCTCCGCGAGGAGATCCTCGGCGCGTACGCCGACCTCGGCGACGGCGAGGAGTTCGTCGCCGTGCGGTCGTCGGCGACCGCCGAGGACCTCCCGGACGCGTCGTTCGCCGGGCAACAGGAGACGTTCCTCAACATCACCGCCGAGGCACTCCTGGAGCGCGTTCGCGAGTGCTGGGCGAGCCTGTTCACGCAACGCGCGATCTACTACCGGAAACAGCAAGGGTTCGAGCACAGCGACGTCAACATCGCGGTCGTCATCCAGCAGATGGTCGACGCCGAGAAGTCCGGCGTGATGTTCACGAGCCACCCCTCGACTGGCGAACCGAAGATGATAGTCGAGTCCGCGTGGGGGCTCGGCGAAGCCGTGGTGTCCGGGTCGGTGTCGCCGGACAACTACGTGCTCGACCGCGAGACCGGGACCGTCGAGGAGGTGACGGTCGCGGACAAGAAGGTGATGATGGAGAAGGACGAGGCGACCGGCGAAACCGTCGAGCGCGATGTCCCGGAAGCCGACCGCGAGCGACGCGTGCTCACCGACGAGGAACTCTCCGCGCTCCGGGAACTCGGCGAGACCGTCGAAACGCACTACGAGACGCCCCAGGACGTCGAGTGGGCGATCGTCGACGGCGACGTGTATATGCTCCAGTCGCGACCGATCACGACGATCGCGGACGAAGTCGAGGACGCGGGGGATACGCGCGTCGACTCTGACGTCGAAGTGAGCGTCGACGACGGGACGGGCGGTGCGGGCGCGGGCGGTACGGGCGGGTCGACGTCGAGTACGACGACCGACGGTGGGAGCGGTGACGTCATCGTCTCCGGTCTCGGGTCCAGTCCCGGCATCGCGAGCGGGAAGGCTCGCATCGTGAAGAAGCTCGACCAGCTCGACAAGGTCGGCGAGGGCGACATCATCGTCACGGAGATGACGACGCCGGACATGGTGCCGGCGATGAAGCGCGCGGGCGGCATCGTCACCGACGAAGGCGGGATGACGAGTCACGCCGCGATCGTCTCGCGCGAACTCGGCGTCCCGGCTGTCGTCGGCGCGAACGACGGGTCGACGACGCTCGCGGACGGACAGACGATCACGATAGACGGCGACAAGGGCACGATCCGCGAGGGCGCGGTGGAGACGCCTGACGAGGAGCGCGAACCCGTCGAGGAAGTTCGCCCGCAGTCGCCCGTGAAGCCGATGACGGCGACGGAGGTGAAGGTGAACGTCTCCATCCCGGAAGCCGGCGAGCGTGCGGCGGCGACGGGCGCGGACGGCGTCGGGTTGCTCCGCATGGAGCACATGATCATGTCGACGAACAAGACGCCGACGAAGTACATCGCGGATCACGGCGAGGAGGCGTACGTCGACGAGATCATCGACGGCATCCAGCGCGTTGCCGAGGAGTTCTACCCGCGGCCGGTGCGTGTGCGGACGCTCGACGCACCGACGGACGAGTTCCGCCAGCTCGAGGGTGGTGGGGACGAGCCCGAGGAGCACAACCCGATGATGGGGTATCGCGGCATCCGTCGGAGCCTGGAGAACCCGGAGACGTTCCAGCACGAACTCGAGGCGTTCCGGCGCCTGTACTCGATGGGCTATGACAACGTCGAGTTGATGCTTCCCCTGGTGAACGACGCCGAGGACGTCATTCACGCGAAGAAGCTCATGAAGGAGGCGGGCATCGACCTCGACAAGCGAAACTGGGGCGTCATGATCGAGACGCCCAGTTCCGCGCTCTGCGTCGAGGAGATGGCTCGGCAAGGCATCGACTTCGCGAGCTTCGGGACGAACGACCTCACGCAGTACACGCTCGCGGTCGACCGGAACAACGGTCGCGTCGCCAGTCGCTTCGACGAACTGCATCCGGCGGTGCTGGAGCTCATCGCGATGACGATCGAGACGTGCCGCGAGCACGACGTCGCCACCTCGATCTGTGGACAGGCCGGGTCCAAGCCCGAGATGGTACGATTCCTCGTGAACGAGGGCGTGTCCAGCATCTCCGCGAACATCGACGCGGTCCGGGACGTCCAGCACGAGGTCAAGCGCGTCGAACAGAAACTCCTCCTCGACGACGTCCGCTGACGCGCCCCGACTGCAGTTCGCTGACGGTCGTCTTCTCGCGATTCTCGACGAGACGCTGGCAAGCCAAAGAGATACGTGCTGGCGGACTGGACGTTCGGACGATGGATCGGCTGGGTCTCGTGATACTCGCGTGTACCGTGATGCTCGTTTTTGCGGGGTGTAGCGGTGGACCGGCGGCGTCGACGACGCCCGGGGCCGGGAGCGACGGTGGGACGGACGGGTCGAGTCCGACGGGGACGACGGGTGCGGGGGCCACCGACGCCACGAAGACGACCGACGGTGCGGGGACGACCGACGGCGCGGGGACGACCGACGGCGCGGGCGACGGGCCGGCTGAGAATCCGCTGGTCGGTCTCGAGACGTCACCGTGGCTGACGGCCGACGGCGTCGACGCGTCGCGGCTCGTGGACGCGCACGAGGCGAGCCTCGTCGGGTCGAGTTACCGCATCGAGGCGGAATTGAATGCGTCGGGCCTGTACGCGCTGGACCAGCGAACGACGGTGCGCGTCGGCGCGGACGACCGGCGCGTGTACCGCATCCGGACGCGGACCGAGGAGGTGAACGAGACGACGCGAGCGTTCACGAACGACACGTGTGTGGTCGTCGAACGGACGACCGCCGCGAGGACCGTATCCAGCGACTACCGCGTCGACGACGAGGGGACGGGCTTCGACGTCACGCCAGCGGTCCGCGAGTACGTCAGACTCGGTGACTACGCGGTGAACCGGACGTTCGTGGTCGACGGCGAGACCCGCATCGAGTACGTCGCGACGAGCGCGGCGGCCGTCGCCGACGCCCAGGCGGTCACCACCTACCGGGGTCGACTCGTCGTGTCGCCGGACGGCCGCATCCACGCACTCACGACGACCGTCACGGAGTCCTCGGCGTACGGCGACTCGACGACGACGTTCGCGTTCGGGCTGCGCGACGTCGGCGACGCCGCGGTCTCGACGCCGTCGTGGGTTGCGACCGCGCGGGAGCGTGCGACGACGGTGGATTTCGCCGCCGAGTACGACGACGGCATCGTCCAGCTCACGCACGAGGGCGGGGACGTCGTGCCGGCGGGCGCCGTCGTCACTGTCACCGCACTCGACGGCTCCGGCACGTTCCGGGCCGTCCTAGCGCGCGAGTTCGCGCCGGGCGACCGCGTCGCGCTCGCGCCGGGCGACGAGGGCGAACTCGCGCTCGAGTTCGGGTCGCCACCGTCGACCGACGCCGAGTTCGACGGTCGCGTTCGCGTCCAGTTCACCGGCATGGACGGCGAAGTCGTACTCCGAACGACGCTCGCAACGGCGTCGAACGCGAGTGATAGTGACTCCCCAGAAGTCCCACTGCGGTGAGCCGTAGTGACTCCCCAGAAGTCCCACTGGGTGAGCCGTAGTGACTCCCAAGTGAGTCCCACTGCGGTGAGCCGTAGTGACCACCCAGAAGTTCCACTGCGGTGAGCCGTAGTGACTCCCCAGCGAGTCCCACTGCGGTCGACGGCGTCAGCACCGAGCGCGGCGCGGAGCGAGGGTCGACGCCGTCGATTCCCCGAGCGGACCGCTGGAAACAAAACTGATAAACTCCTCACGACGAACCTGTTGGTATGCGCGGCCAACCACAGGACTTCGACCGGGTGCTGTCCTCCATGTGCACGGACCCGCATCCGGTCGCGAGAGAGGCCGCGAACCGCTTTCTCGCGACGAACCCGGGTGACCCGGCGACGTACCAGCGCGTCGCCGAACTCGAGGACGAGGTCGTCGAGGCTCTCGGCGAGTTGACCGACCTCGCGGACCCGGCGGGGTACGTCGCGTCCGGCGGTACCGAGGCGAACATCCAGGCAGTCAGGATGGCGCGCAACCGCTCGGTCACCCAGACGCCGAACGTCGTCGTTCCCGAGAGCGCGCACTTCTCGTTCAAGAAGGCGGCTGGCTTGCTCGGCGTCGAACTCCGGGTTACGTCGCTCGCGGACGACCACACGGCGGACGTCGGCGCGGTCGAGCGCTTCTGTGACGAAGACACCGTGCTCGTCGTCGGCGTCGGCGGGACGACCGAGTACGGGCGCGTCGACCCGATTCCGGAGCTCGCCGCGGTCGCCGAGGAGTACGGCGCACTCATGCACGTCGACGCCGCGTGGGGCGGGTTCGTGCTTCCGTTCACGGACCACGACTGGAACTTCGGTGACGCCGCCGTCGACACGATGACGATCGACCCGCACAAGATGGGGCAGGCCGCGATCCCCGCGGGTGGACTGCTCGCGCGGAACGAAGGGTTGCTCGACGCACTCGCCGTCGACACGCCGTACTTGGAGTCGACGTCGCAAGCGACGCTCACGGGAACGCGGAGTGGTGCGGGCGTCGCGAGTGCGCACGCCGCCATCGAGGCGCTCTGGCCGGACGGCTACCGGGAGACGTACGAGCGCGCGCAGGCGAACGCGGAGTGGCTCGCCGACGCGCTCGCCGACCGCGGTCTGCGAGTGGTGGAGCCGGAGCTGCCGCTCGTCGCGGCCGAGCTCTCCATCGCGGCGTTCGAGGCGGTCCGCGACCGCGGCTGGCGCGTGTCGCGGACGAGCGCGGACGAACTCCGTGTCGTCTGCATGCCTCACGTCACGCGCGAGATGCTGGAATCGTTCGTCGCGGACGTCGACGCGGCGATGGCGACGGTCACCGCGGACAGCGCGTAACGTGCCGTTCGCGGGCTCTCGCGGCCGATCAGTTCGACGGGCGGGCGAGAAGACAAAGCTTAGGTTTCGTCCTCCGCGAACGTCGAGATAACAGTGGTAGACCCCGCCCTCGCCGCCTCGCTTGCGGGCGTCGATGCCACGGTCGACGTCGGTCGTGCCCTCCTCTCCCCGCTCGTCGCCGGCGTGCAGCCGGACGTCGTCGCGTCGGCGCTCCCCGAGACTGTCCAGAACGGGACGACGACGGTCGTCGACTGTGCGACCGCGAACGAAACGGGAGCGAACGGGACGACTGCCGCCGCCGCTGGGTGCGAGAAGACCGCCGCCTGGTGGGACTTCAAGTGGTTGCAGGCGCTCGTCGAGACGGCGACGGGATGGGTGGGGCTGGGTATCGTTGCGGTGTACTCGTTCCTCATCGCGTTCGTGCTCCCGCTCCCGAGCGAGGTGGTGCTCGCCGCGCCACTCAGGCTCGGTCTTCCTGCGTGGACCGAGTTCAGTCTCGTCCTGGTCGCCAGCGGCGTCGGGAAGGCGGTGGGGAGCCTGTTCGCGTTCCACCTCGGCCAGGAGGCGAAGGAATCCGGGCCCGTCATCGGTCTCCTCCGGCGGTCGCGGTTCGACGTCGTCGAGTGGAGCGAGAAGCGCACTGTCGAGCTCGCACGCAAGTACGGGTACGTCGGTCTGGCGCTCGCGCTCTGCGTGCCGGGGTTCCCGGACACGCTCTCGATCTACGCGTTCGCGGTCCTCGAGGAGGACTACGTGAAGTTCGCGGTGGCGACGTTCGCGGGGAGCGTCGGTCGCCTCCTGCTCTGGGCGGCGGGCGCTCAGGCAGTGTTCTTCGTCGTCTGAGTGATTCCGACGCGACCACACGCTCTCGCAGACCGGTTCGATACACGACGATGGATACCAGGCACGAACCGGCGGGTTTTAGGCCCGCACCGACCGGAGGAACAGGCATGAGCAGCGACGAGTATCCGACCGACGAGCCCGCGCTGGTGACGTGTGGGTTGCCGTACGCGAACGGCGACCTCCACATCGGTCACCTCCGCGGTTACACGGCCGCTGACGCGTACAATCGTGCACTCCGGAAGCTCGGCCAGCAGACGGCGTACGTCTGCGGGTCGGACATGCACGGGACGCCGATCGCGGTCGGCGCGGAACAGGACGGTGTCGACCCGGAGGAGTTCGCGATGGCGTACCACGAGCAGTACGAGGAGACGTTCCCGCAGTTCAACGTCGACTTCGACAACTACGGGCACACGCACGACGAGACGAACACAGAGGTGACGCGGGAGATCGTCTCGACGCTCGAAGCGGAGGGGTACGTGTACGAGAAGGAGATCAAGGTGGCGTGGGACCCCGAGGAGGACCAGCCGCTCCCGGACCGGTACGTCAGGGGGAGGTGTCCGTACTGTGGTGAGACGGCGCGTGGCGACGAGTGCGACGAGGGCTGTGGGCGCCACCTCGAACCGGGCGAGATCGAGGACCCGGTCAGTACGATCACGGGGAACGACGCGGAGTACCGCGACCGCGAGCACAAGTTCTTCGCGGTGAGCGAACTCAGCGAGTACCTCACCGAGTTCCTCGACGGACTGGAGGGGACGAGCAACGCCCGGAACCAGCCCCGCGAGTGGATCGAGAACGGGCTCCAGGACTGGTGCATCACGCGGGACATGGACTGGGGCATCGACTATCCGGGTGCGGAGGACGACCTCGTCCTGTACGTGTGGGTGGACGCCCCCATCGAGTACATCTCCTCGACGAAACAGTACAGCGAGCGCGTCGGCGCGGAGACGTACGACTGGGAGCGAGTGTGGAAGCCCAGCGAGGGTGGTGACGATGGTGGGAGTCATGGTGACGATGGTGGGAGTCATGGTGGCGATGGTGGGAGTCATGGGGGCGATGGTGGGAGTCATGGGGGCGAGATAATCCACGTCATCGGGCGGGACATCATCCAGCATCACACCATCTTCTGGCCGGCGATGTTGCACGTCGCGGGCTACACCGAGCCGCGAGCGGTGTGTGCGACCGGGTTCGTCACGATCAACGGCAAGGGCCTGTCCACGAGCCGGAATCGCGCGATCTGGGCGCGGGAGTACCTCGACGAGGGGTTCCACCCGGACCTATTGCGATACTACCTGACGACGATGGGTGGGTTCCAGCAGGACCTGGACTTCTCCTGGGAGCGCTTCGCCGAGCGCGTGAACGGCGAGCTGGTCGGGACGGTCGGGAACTTCTTCTACCGGAGTTTGCTCTTCGCCGCGCGGAACTTCGAGGGGACGCCCGAGGTCGGCGTCAGCGACGACGTCGCCGCGCGCATCGACGATGCGGTCGACGAGTTCTCGGCGGCGGTGAACGACTACGACCTTCGTGGGGCGAGCGAGGCTGGCGTGAAGCTCGCGCGCTTCGGGAACGAGTACATCCAGCGGAACGAACCCTGGAAGCTCGAGGACGGCGGCGACGAGCAGGCGCAGGTCATCCGCGACTGCGTGCAGGTTGCGAAGGCGACGGCGGTGCTCGTGGAGCCGTTCATGCCGGAGAAGGCCGAACGTGCGTTCTCGCAACTCGGCGAGGACGGGGACGTGCACGCGGTGACGCTCTCGGCGGCCCAGGGTGCGCCGGGTGCGTTCGCGGAACCCGACGAACTGTTCGACCAGGTCGAGGACGAACGCGTCGAGGAACTGGAGGAGACGCTCGAAGCGAAGATCGCGGAGTCCGCGAGCGACGACGACGGTGATGGCGATGCTGGCGTCGAGGACGAGACGGCTGCCGAGACCGAAACTGACGACACCGACGGCGACGAAGCCGACGTCGTGACGGACGAACTCGAACCCCTGACCGAGGACCGCATCGCGTTCGACGACTTCCAGGCGATGGACCTCCGCGTCGCCCGCGTCGAGTCCGCCGAACCCATCGAGGGGGCGGACGAGCTCGCGAAGCTCGAGGTCGACGTCGGCTTCGAGACGCGGACGGTCGTCGCCGGCATCAAGCAACTCCACGACCTCGACGAGCTGCCGGGGACGAAGGTGGTCGTCGTCGCGAACATGGAGCAGAACGAGCTGTTCGGCGTCGAGTCCAACGGGATGGTGCTCGCCGCTGGCGAGGACGCGGACCTCCTCACCACGCACGGCGACAGCGAGCCCGGGACGAAGGTCCGGTAGCGTCGACGACGCCCGTTACTGACTCGGATTCTGTCTGAACGTTTGACAACGCCGTGGTTCGACGTTCCGGATGCGAGATGAATACTGTAGAGATCGTGTTTCGTCTGTTCGTTGGTGTTGGGCTCATCCTGGCGAACGGGTTCTTCGTCGCGATCGAGTTCGCGCTGACGCGCGCTCGACAGTTCACCGAGTCGGAGTTCGTCGGCGACGGCGCCGGCGGTGCACTCGAGCGTGCGTGGGAGATGACCCAGGAACTGGAACTCTACCTGACGACGTGCCAAGTCGGCATTACCGCGTCGAGTATCGCGGTCGGGATCGTCGCAGAACCCGCGCTCGCCGCCACCTTCGAGCCGGTGTTCGAGAACACGGCGCTGGCGTCCGTCGGCGCCGGCGCACTCATCGCGTTCCTCATCATCAATCTCGTCCACCTCACGCACGGCGAGCAGACGCCGACGTACCTCGGCGTCGAACGCTCGCGGTTCGTCTGCAAGTACGGAGCCACGCCGCTGTACTGGTTCCACTACGCGATCTCGCCCATCATCACGCTCGGCGACTGGGTGGCGAAGATGACGCTGAAGCTGTTCGGCGTCGAGATGACCGGTGCCTGGCTGGAGACCGAGGAGGACGTCATCCAATCCCGTGCTGACCTCCGGAACCGACTCGGGTCCGTGCTCGACGAAGGCGACCTCACCGAGGAACGCCGCGAGGAGGTGATGAACGCCCTCCAGGTCGGTGAACGACCCGTTCGGTCAGTGATGGTGCCCGCCGAGCAGATCGTCGCGCTGTCGACGACCGACGCCCCCGAGGAGAACTTCGAGCGGATGGAGTCCCATCCGCACACGCGGTACCCGCTCGTCGGCGACGAACTCACCGACTACCGCGGAATCGTCTACCTGCCGTCGGTCACCCGGCATCGCGGGGCGTTCGCGAGCGGCGACGTCGACTTCGAGGAACTCGCCGCACCACCGATGACGCTCTCGCCGGACGTGGACGTGAGCGACGCCGTCGACCAGTTCCAGGCGGAAGGCCAGGAACTGGCGCTCGTGTTCGAGGACGGCGAGGTCGTCGGGATGGTCACCGTCACCGACCTCCTCGAAGCCGTGATGGGCGACGTCGAGGACCCACTCGACGAAGGGTTACAGGAGGCATGACCGTCATCGGGAAGCGCCCATCCGAGTTCACCGGGTTCCGAATCAGCTACTCGAAACTTAGTTAATCGAGAAGCCTTTTGAGAGGTCCCGGCGTAATCTCTCGCATGCGAAGAGCCAAGATCGTCTGCACGCTCGGCCCGGCGTCGAGCGATCGCCGGACGATACGCGACCTCGCGGACGCCGGTATGTCGGTCGCGCGCATCAACTCCAGTCACGGGACCCTGGAGTCGCGCGCGGACGTCGTCGAGACGGTACGGTCGGTCGACGAGGAACTCGCCGAACCGCTCGCGACGATGGTCGACATGCAGGGGCCGGAGGTGCGGACGGCACCGCTCGACGAACCGATCTTCCTGGAGACCGGGACCGAGATCCGGTACGAGCCTGGCGACACCGCGACGCCGGACGTCGTCGGTCTCTCCTACGACCTCACTGGCGTCGAACCCGGCGACGACGTCCTCCTCGACGACGGCCGCATCGAGACGACCGTCCTGCGCGTGGACGACGACGGCGTCGTCGCACGCGTCGATTCTGGCGGCGAACTCGCGGGCCGGAAGGGCGTGAACACGCCCGGCGTCGACCTGGACCTGGAGGTCGTCACGGAGAAGGACCGACGGGACCTCGAACTCGCGGCAGAGCACGAGGTCGACTTCGTCGCCGCGTCATTCGTCCGGGACGCGAGCGACGTCTTCGAGGTGTCGCAGGTCCTGGAGGAGTTCGACGCGGACATCCCGATCGTCGCGAAGATCGAGCGCGCGGGAGCGGTCGAGAACCTCGAGGAGATCATCGATGCCGCGTACGGAATCATGGTCGCTCGCGGCGACCTCGGCGTGGAACTCCCGATGGAGCAGGTGCCGATGATCCAGAAGCGCATCATCCGACGGTGTCAGGAGACTGGGACGCCCGTGATCACGGCGACGGAGATGCTGGATTCGATGGTGCACGCGCGTCGACCGACGCGTGCGGAGGCGAGCGACGTCGCGAACGCCGTCCTCGATGGCACCGACGCGGTGATGCTCTCCGGCGAGACCGCGATCGGCGACCACCCCATCGCGGTGGTGGAGGCGATGGACAGCATCGTCAGTCAGGTCGAGGGCGATACGGAGTACGACGAGGCGAACGAGCGGCGAGTTCCCGGGGCTGACGACTCGCGGACGGACGCGCTTGCGCGGTCGGCGCGCTACCTCGCTCGCGACCTCGGTGCGAGCGCGATCGTCGCCGGGACCGAGTCCGGATACACGGCGTTGAAGACCGCGAAGTACCGGCCGAACGTGCCCGTGGTCGCGGCGACGACCACGGACCGCGTGCGCCGTCAGCTCGCGCTCTCGTGGGGCGTGAACCCCCAGTACGCGCCACTCGGCGTGGAGGGGCCGGACGACGTGATCGAGAACGCGGTGCAGGCGGCGCTGGATGCCGGCGTCGCGCAGAGCGGGGACACCGTCGTCGTGCTCTCCGGGATGATGACGGAACTGGAGGGAACGGGGACGACGAACATGCTGAAGGTCCACATCGCGGCGGAGACGCTCGCCGCGGGCCGAGGTGTCGTCTCCGGGTACGCCTCCGGGCCGCTCCATCACGTCGCGGACGGCGACCTGACGGACGTCCCCGAGGGTGCCATCGTCGCGCTCGACGAGGACTTCGACGACGAGTTCGTCGGCGAGATCTCCAAGCTCGCCGGCATCGTGGACGCTCGCCCGGGAATGACGGGGTATCCGGCGATGGTAGCGCGCGAGGTAGACATCCCGATGATAAGCGGTGCGGACGTCATCGAGGGGTACGACGGCGACGTCGTGACGCTCGACGCGGAACGCGGCGTCGTCTACGAGGGCGAGATCCGTCAGCGCGGCACCGACCGACCAGAACACTGACTGGCGTCGTCGACGCCCGAACCAACCACTGATAGGCGTCGCGGACGTCGACACCGATCACTGACCGATGGCGTTCGCGAGCGACCGTTCGCGGTCGCGTGACCCGGCGGTTTTTGAGTGCGCACGTTCTAGCGTCGCGTATGACTGACGACGACCCGTCCGGGTTCGACGGCGATTCGGGCGCGCGAGCGGATGCGGACGCGGACTCTGACGGGCACCGCGGGAGCGAGACGCCGCCGGGTGGGGCGGCGTCGCGCGAGGACGAGGTTTCGGCCGACGCGGCTAGCTCGTCGGACGACGACGCGCCACCAGCGGTCGACGAGGACCTGCAGGACGTCGTCGAGTACGACCTCGCGGACCTCGAGGAGGACGGGGGCGAGGACGACTTTCCGGCGATGGACGACCCGGTCGACCCGCAGTCGATCGACGTCGAGCACGCGACGTTCGTCGTCCTCGGGGTGCTCGCGATGGTCGGCCTCGTCCTACACTTGGTCATCGGCGCGTTCTGAAGTCGGCAGGCGGACGCCGAGGCCGCGTCGGTCGGTCGTGGTCCCGGTGCCGTTCCCGGGACCGCACAAGGTTTAATCGGGCTGACTCCCAAGTTCCGGGCATGGTCGAGCCACTCGGTCTGGGATTGCCGTTGTTACTCTTGCTCGCGGGTACGGGGTTGATGCTCGCGGAAGCGGTGATTCCGGGTGCGCAGTTCGTCGTGGTGGGCGTGGCGCTGTTCCTGTCCGGACTCGTCGGCGTCCTCGTCGGTGGCGTGTTCGCGTCCCTCGTCGCGTTGAGTTTCATGACGGTGGCGTTCGGTGTGTTCGCGTACTTCGCGTTCCGCGAGATGGACCTCTACAACGGCCCGGACCGTGGGAAGACGAGCGATTCCGACGACCTGTCGGGCGTGACGGGCGTCGTGACCGAGCGCGTCACGGCCCGCGGCGGGACGGTTCGACTCGACGAGGGCGGCGGGTTCGACCCGAACTTCCAGGCGGAGTCCCGGCACGGCGACATCGAGGAGGGCGAGGAGGTCATCGTCACGGACCCCGGTGGCGGGAACGTCCTCACCGTGGAACGTCTGAACGTGGTCGAGCAGGACAGCATCGACCGCGAACTCGCGCGTGGTCGGACGGAATCCAGTGACGAACCAGTCGAGTCCAGCAACGCACCGGCTGACGTCGGCAAAACCACGGAGAGAGGTTCTGAGAGGTCCGAATCCGTGGATTCAGAGGAGACCGAGACGGAGAGCGCGTGACCTATATCAGTTCGGTTTAATCAAACATTAAACAGGAAGGCTTTTTGCGCGTCCATCGAAGGACCAACTATGGTACTGATACCACTACAAGCTGGCACGCTCGGCCTGTTCCTGGTCGTGATCGTGCTCGTGCTGGCGATCGCCGCGCTCGCCAGTTCCGTTCAGATCGTGAACGCCTACGAGAAGCGAGCGTACACGCGGTTCGGGAAGTACCAGAAGCTGCTGGACCCGGGCGTGAACTTCGTGACGCCGTTCGTGTCGAAGACGTACACGTTCGACATGCGGACGGAGACGCTCGACGTCCCGCGGCAGGAAGCGATCACGCGCGACAACTCGCCCGTGACCGCCGACGCCGTCGTCTACATCAAGGTCATGGACGCCAAGAAGGCGTTCCTCGAGGTCGACGACTACAAGAAGGCCGTGTCGAACCTCGCACAGACCACGCTCCGTGCGGTCATCGGCGACATGGAGCTCGACGACACGCTCAACAAGCGACAGGAGATCAACGCACGCATCCGGAAGGAACTCGACGAACCGACCGACGAGTGGGGTGTTCGCGTCGAGAGCGTCGAGGTCCGCGAGGTCAACCCGAGCAAGGACGTCCAGCAGGCGATGGAGCAACAGACGTCCGCCGAACGTCGACGCCGTGCGATGATCCTCGAAGCACAGGGTGAACGACGCTCCGCGATCGAGGAAGCGCAGGGTGAGAAGCAGTCCAACATCATCCGCGCACAGGGTGAGAAGCAGAGTCAGATCCTCGAGGCGCAGGGTGACGCGATCTCCACCGTGCTCCGTGCGAAGTCCGCGGAGTCGATGGGCGAACGCGCGATCATCGACAAAGGCCTCGAATCCCTGGAGAACATCGGGCAGAGCGAGTCGACGACGTTCATCCTGCCCCAGGAGCTCTCCAGCATGCTCGGCCGGTACGGCAAGCACCTCACCGGGAGCGACGTGAAGGTCGGCGACGGTCAACTCGAGACGAAGGGCTTCGACGAGGAGACCCGGGAGATGCTCGGGCTCGACGACATCGAGGAGATCCTCGGGCAGATCGAGGAGGAGAGCGAGCCCGACGTCGAAGCGATGGAGGAGCAAGCGCAGGCGATCAAGGAAGGCGAGGATCCGGCGAACATCCAGGACCCGGACGAGGTCATCCAGGAGATGGAAGACGACTTCAATCCGGCGAGCGACAAGCTGGAGCAGTCTGACGGCGGCGAGTCAAAGTAACGACCGCGAGTTCGGTCGTCCGTCGGCGCGTCGTCGACAGGCGAAGCCGTTTTATTTCTCGACGTACAACGCGTATTCGATAGATGGTCGACCACGATGGCGTCGACGAGCGCAAGCGCGCGACCCTCCGACGGTTCGCGGCGCTCGGTGCCGCGAGCCCGCTTGCGAAGTTCTCCGACGCGGACTCGAATGCGGACGCGAGCGATAGCGACGTTCGCGACGCCATCTCGGGGTACCTGTCGGCGACGCCGGGCGCGCACTTCTCGAAGCTCCGGGACGACCTCCAGTTGGGGACGGGCGAGACCCAGCATCACGTCCGCCAGCTCGTCGAGGCGGGCACCGTCGAGGTGTACCGCGACGGCGACTACAAGCGACTGTATCCGGGCGGGGAGTTCTCGACGTTCGAGAAGCGGGCGCTCGGGTATCTGCGTCGCGAGACGCCCCGCGGGATGCTCGTGACGCTCCTGCGCGATCCGTCGGCGACGGCGTCGGATCTGGCGCGCGAACTCGACGTTTCTCGGCCGACGGTGAGCAAGTACGCGGGGGAACTGGAGAGCGCGGGTTTGCTGTCGCGGGAGGATGGGTACGAGGTGGCTACGCCGGAGTCGGTGTTGATGCTCGTGGTCGGGTACGCGGACAGTTTCGACGAGCGGGCGGCGGCGCTGTCCCGTGAGGCGGCGGACCTCGTGTCGTTCGACGGTCGGGAAGCGTAGCGTTCGTTCTGCGGGTCGTGTTCGACTGATAGCGGTGGCTGTTGGACCGTCGCGTGAGTGTTCTCTCGTCGGCGCGTCAGGCGGTGAGTGCGTCGACGTCGGCGGCCTCGAAGGGGTTCGCGTCGTCCCGGAGGTCGTCGATGAAGGTGCGGGCGGTGAGGTGCGTGCCGTCGGGGAGCGTGCAGGGGGCGACGCCGGCGATTTCGCCGTCCTCGAAGAGGACGAGGGAGACGACGGGCGTGTGGAGGACGTCCTCGGCTTCGCCGGTCACTGGGTTGGTCCGCGTGTGGGTGCGGAACGGTGGGTCGACCTGGACGTCGTGTTCGTCGGCCCAGTTCGTGATCCGGTCGTAGATCTGGACGGGTTCGCAGTCCCGGGAGAGGCGTGCGGTGGCGGGCCATTCGCTGAACTGGACGTCGTCGATCGTCCCGCGCTCGTCGAGCGTACGCGCGCCTGCGACGACCTCGTCCTGTGGTTCGGAGACGGGGGTGTACGACCTGAGGTAGACGCTGAGTGTCGCGCTCATTGCGAGTAATATATCACTAACAATGCTTATAAATCGTCCGGTGCGTGGTAACGTTTGACGTGGTTCGGGGCGGCCCGTCCGACCCTCAGCAGACCGAACGCTCCACGCGTCGCTATCCGAGGACGAACCGAGAGAAGGATGCGGGACCCAGTGGGGATGACAGGCGATGGTTCGAGGGTCCCGCCGCCGTCGCTACACCGTGACCTTCCACGTCGTCGACGAGGAGTACCCCCACTTCTCGACTGCGACGTCGAAGTCACCAGCGGCGATCGCGGTCATGTTCGTACCGACTTCCTTCGCGGTCAGGTCCAGGTCCTGCCCGATGAGGCGGGACTTGAAGTACGTCTTCGTCTCGCCGTTCTCGCGGAGGTACTCGAGGATGCGGCACTGCTTGTCCGATAGGTCGGTCGTCGTTGCAACACTCGTGCTCATACTACCGTCGAAGTGCGACAGTACCTTAGGGGGTTTGGTACACAGGGCTAATCCGGTGCCCTCTTGCGATTAGTTGGTCTCGGAGTGGTCCGGACGCGGACTCCATCCGCGCCGTTGGTACGGGTGGTTAACGCGAGCCTATCCCGACGACGACCCGCCACGTGTGGGTCGCGGTCGGCCCTGGGGTGCGTGGACGTGTCGTCTCCAGGAGTGGTTCAGAAAGTTCTTACCCGCGGATTGTCGATACGAGAGCAATGAGTGGCGAGTCCGTCGCGGTGAGCGTCGTCCTGCCCGCCTACAACGAGGCGGAGACCATCAGGGCGACGGTCCAGACCACGATCGAGACGCTCGCGGACTTCCTGCCGGCGGACGCGTTCGAGGTCATCGTCGCCGAGGACGGCTGCGACGACGCAACCCCCGATATCGCCGACGAGATGGCGGCCGCAGACGACCGCGTCAGGCACTTTCACTCCGACGAGCGCCTCGGTCGCGGCGGCGCACTCGAACGCGCGTTCGAGGCCACAAACGGCGAGACGCTCGTCTACTTCGACACGGACCTCGCGACGGACATGCGTCACCTCGAGGAACTCGTCGAATCCATCCGGACGGAGGGGTACGACGTCGCGACCGGTTCCCGATGGATCGAGGGCCGGGAGGCGAACCGGCCGGCGAAGCGCGGCGTGCCGAGCCGGGCGTTCAACGGCCTCACGCGACTGTTCCTGCGGTCCGACCTCCGCGACCACCAGTGTGGGTTCAAGGCGTTCGACCGCGACGCGCTCATGGCACTGATGCCCGACGTCGCGGACGAGCACTGGTTCTGGGACACGGAGATACTCGTGAAAGCCCAGCGTCGCGGCTACCGAGTCAAGGAGTTCCCCGTCGACTGGGAACCGAAGGGCGACACGAAGGTCGACCTCGTCCGTGACGTGTTCGGGATGGGGAGCCAGATACTCCGGACGTGGTGGGAGCTGTCGGTGTCGCCGCGCGTGAATCGACGCGTCGGCATCGTCGCCGGCACGCTCCTGACGCTCGTCGCCATCGCACTGATGCCGCTGTACCTCGACCCCCGAGAGGTCGTCGACAAGATGGCGGCCGCCGACCCGGCGCTCGTCGCCGCGTCGGCGGGCGTGTACGTGCTATCCTGGCCGCTCCGCGGGATCAGGTATCGCGACATCCTCGCGGAGATCGGGTACGATAGCGACGTCGGGTTCCTCACGGGCGCGATATTCATCAGTCAGACCGGGAACCTCGTGTTCCCTGCGCGCGCCGGTGACGCCGTCCGCGCGTACGTCGTGAAGGCGCGCCGACAAGTACCGTATCCCTCCGGGTTCGCGTCGCTCGCGGTCGAGCGCGTGTTCGACCTCCTCACCATCACCGCCCTCGCAGGGTCGGTGTTGCTCGGGCTCGTCGCGACCGGGAACGCGGCGGAACTCCAGGCCGCGATCGCGGGCGACGCGGCCGGCGGGGACGTCGGTCAGAGCGGCCGGCAGGCGGTCTACCTCGCCGCGTTCGTCGGGGCTGCCGCCATCGGGTCCGTCGTCGCCATCGTCGCATCGGCGCGCACCGACGGGAACCGCATCGAGGCCGCCCTCCAGTCGATCTCCTCGGACTCGTACGTCGCGTACGTCGCGGGCGTCCTCGAACAGTTCGTGGGCGACATCCAGCGCGTCGCGAGCAACGGCCGCGCGTTCTCCGTCATCGCCGGATCGAGCGTCCTCATCTGGACGCTGGACGTGCTGACGGCGGTCTTCGTGATGCGTGCGTTCGGTGCGTTCGACGCGCTCGGGCTTCCCTGGGTGCTCGCGGTCGCGTTCTTCGCGGTGAGCGTCGGGAACCTCGCGAAGGTCCTCCCGCTCACGCCGGGTGGCGTCGGCCTGTACGAGGGAGCGTTCACGGTGCTCGTCGTCGCGCTGACGGCCGGTATCGGGCCGGAGGTCGCGCTCGCGGTTGCGGTCGTCGACCACTTCGTGAAGAACGCCGTCACGGTCGTCGGTGGCCTCGCGTCGATGATCGTCCTGAACGTCTCGCTGACGGAAGCCGTCGCGGAGAGCGCGGACACTGCGGACGCGGCCGAAGCGGCTGATGCGACGGAGTCGGAACCGGTCAACCAGTAAGTCGGCGCGTCCGAGGTCGTCGCCACGGTCGAGTTCGTCGCCGCTTCAGTACGTGTCGGTGACGAAGGGACCGAGTGCGCCGGCGACGGCGGTTTCGAGTGCCTCGGTTCGCGTGACGGCGTTCCCGGTGAGGATGCCGGCGGCACCTTCCTGCGTGGCGACGCTGTCGCGAGCGTAGGCGTCGTCCATGACTGGGCCGAGTTCTTCGCCGTTCTCGATGCGGCCGCCGATGGCGTCGGGGAGCCTGAACGCGGGGCCGCTCGCGACCTCGACGCGGTCGCCGTCGGTGACGGCCGCCCACATGACGAGGAAGAGCCCGTCCGCGCCCTCGAAGCTCGCGACGCCGCCCTCGATGCCGACGCCGAGGTCGTACCCGCCGGCGTCGAAGGCGGCGGTGGCGCGCTGGCGCGCGCCGGTCATCGTCTGTTCGTGGCCGCGTGGTTGCTCGGGGACGTCGCTGTCGACGTCGACCGCGTCCACGGAGAGCCCTGGCATGTTTCCGATGGCGGCTTCTGTGGCCGAGCGCTTCACCGGGTTCGTGGAACCGACGCCGACGAACATATCGGGGGTCAGGTGTCGATGCGTCAAATGTCTTTGTCTTCGCGGTCCACGTCGACGGTACGGATTCCGCCGGATCGGCCTCGAGGCGGGAGGTTTCCCTTCCGTTCGTCGAGTCGGCGCCGTGTCGTCGATGACCTAGTGGTTCTCGGATACTGACGTCCACCGACCGATTCGAGCATATTTAGTTGTATTGGTATTCGTTCACATATCGTGTTCAGGGGACTACTCGACCGGATTCGTACCACGGTACCAAAACATTTATATATGAATGTCCGTCATTCAGGTGTTACGGAACTGCGGGCGTCCGGGTTCTCGTCGAACGCCTCCGCCCGGTAGCCCCCGCCTTCGCACAATCCATGACCGACGCACGAACACGAACCCGAACACGAGTCGCAAGCACCGAGGACGAAACCACCGAAGACGAGCAGGTAACCTGCCCGGAATGCAACGGCGACGTCATCCAGGACGGCCAGGAGACGGTCTGCAACATGTGCGGTCTCGTCGTCGACACCGACGAGGTCGACCGCGGCCCCGAGTGGCGCGCGTTCGACGCACAGGAGAAGAACGAGAAGTCCCGCGTGGGCGCACCCACCACGAACACGATGCACGACAAGGGACTGTCGACGAACATCGACTGGCGCGACAAGGACGCCTACGGGAACTCCCTGGACTCCCGCCAGCGCGAGAAGATGCAGCGCCTCCGCAAGTGGAACGAGCGATTCCGCACGCGCGACAGCAAGGAGCGCAACCTCAAGCAGGCGCTCGGCGAGATCGACCGCATGGCGAGTGCGGTCGGCCTCCCGGACAACGTCCGCGAGACCGCCTCCGTCATCTATCGGCGCGCACTCGGCGAGGACCTCCTCCCCGGCCGTTCCATCGAGGGCGTCGCGACCTCCGCAGTGTACGCCGCCGCGCGCCAGGCCGGCGTGCCGCGGAGCCTCGACGAGATCGGCGACGTCTCGCGCGTCGAGAAGAACGAGGTCGCACGCACGTACCGGTACGTCGTCCGCGAACTCGGCCTCCAGGTCGCGCCCGCGGACCCCGAGAGCTACGTGCCGCGGTTCGCGAGCGGACTCGAACTCAGCGACGAGGCCGAGCACCGCGCTCGCTCGCTCCTGAAGACCGCCAAGGAAAAGGGCGTCCACTCCGGGAAATCGCCGGTCGGCCTCGCCGCCGCCGCCGTCTACGCCGCGAGCCTCCTCACGAACGAGAAGACGACGCAGGCCGCCGTCAGCGAGGTCGCTGACATCTCCGAGGTCACCATCCGGAACCGCTACCACGAACTCCTCGAAGCCGAGGACACCCTCGGACTTGCCTGACTGACTCGGTCAACTGACGCCGTCTCCAGGTGCCCGTTCGCCGTCGCGTTGTGGTGGCGAGTTCGGCCCGGACCGGTACTTTCTCCCGCGCACCGCACGGAGAGCGGTGCATGGATTTCGAGTCGTTCGTGCTCGCTGCGGCGACCGACGACCTCGCTGATGCGGAGTCGACGGTCGCGTGCGAGCACGCTGACGCGGTGGAGTTCCGGATGGACGGAGCGGATGCGGCGGCGGAGCCGGGGGCGGTGTCGCCGTCGGTGACCGCGCTCGCGGAGTACGAGGGGTCGCTTCCGGTGATCGCGACGAACCGTGCGGCCTGGGAGGGCGGGGAGGCGGGTGCGGCGGTTCCGCCGGCGGAGCAGGACGCGTACGGCCGGACGCAGGACCGTAACCGGCTGGAGTCGCTCGCGGCGGCGGCGAGCATCGACGCGGTCGTTGCGGTGGACGTCGAACTCGCGAGTCTCGAAGCGGACAGCCCGGGGGTCGAGATGGTGCTGTCGGAGGCGGCGGCGCACGACGTCGCGGTCGTCGCGTCCAGTCACGACTTCGATGGAACGCCCGACAGGGACGAGATGAGCGAACGGCTGGCCGCCGGACTCGAGCACGGCGACGTCGCGAAGCTCGCGGTCACCGCCGAGTCCCGCGCGGACGCACTCGACGTCCTCGCGGTGACGGAGACGTTCGGGTCGCGCGACGACCCGGTCGCGACGATGGCGATGGGCGAGGTCGGTCGCCACACGCGCGCCGTCGCGCCCGTGTACGGCTCCAGGATCGGGTACGCGCCCGTCGACCCCTCTGGGGCGACCGCACCCGGCCAGTACGACCTCGCGACACTCAGCGGTCTCGTCGCCGACCTCGGCGTCGACCGCTGACACACCACGGAAGCGAGTCAGGCAGTCGCCGACTCCAACCGCGTGCATCGTCAGTCACGCGAAACCGAATCCTAAAGACCCCGGCGAGAAAACGCCGGTCCATGTTCGGTACACGGGCGCAAGCCGTCGTCGTCGCCATCCTCTCCCTCCTCTTCCCCGGCCTCGGGCAAGCCGCCCTGCGTCGATGGGTGCGAGCCCTCTTCTTCGCCGGCATGTTCGTCACCACGTTCGCTCTCTTCGTCCCCGAATCCGCCATCACCGCCGAACTCAGCGTCGAGAGCATCCTCGCGAACGCTCGCCAGGTCAGCGACGAGATGTCCGACCTCGGCACCATCGCCATCACCGTCGTCCAGTTCGCCGCGATGATGGACGCCTACGTCCAAGCACTCCGCGACCCCGAACCCACCGACGAAGGCCCGACGTGCCCGCGTTGCGGTCGCGAAGTCGAACCCACGCACGGCTTCTGTCAGTGGTGCACGTACGAGTTCGAAGACCCACAGGAGTAAACGGGCCGCAAACGATCGCCACGCAACCTCGTCGGCGCTGATGCGCCGACTCGGCATTCGGCGCCCCGTGAGAGCGCCTACTTCTCGATAATACGTTCGTCCACCGCCTCGCCGAAGTGCCGTGCGGTGTCCTCGTAGTAGACGAGCAGTTCGTCGCCAGGTTCGACGTCCGTGACGGCAGTCCGGCCGTCTTTCGTCTGGACCTTGATCGTCTCCGCGTTCTGGAGGAGCGTCTCGAACCGGTCGCCGTCGTACGACAGTTCCACGCGGAACATCGGTCGGCGCTCGATCTTCGCACGGCCGACGACCGCCTCGCGCGTCTCCCCGTCGGCATCGACGACCTGCACCTCGTCGCCCGACCCGAGTTCGCTCAAGTACTTCGTGCCGCCGTCAGGCGTCCGCACGTACGCGTGCACGGCACCCGCGTTCACGCGGAACGGCCGACTCGCGACGTACGGCGACTCCGCGGTCTCAGCGTGCACGAACACGAGCCCGCGACTCATCGACCCGACGAGCATCCCCTCGTCGTCGTCCATCAGCGACGCCGTATCCACGCACACGCGGTCCGCACTCCCCGTCTGCTCGATGTCAGTGACCTCCGCCCACACCAGGTCGAGGGACTCGCGCTCGGTCGCGTCCCGCTCCTCGACGGTCCCACGGATCTCGTCGTGGTCGTCCGTATCAAGGAGGACCGCGTCGACGCCGACCTCGAGGGTCTCGAACGCCGTCCGCGCCTCCTTCGCGGTCTGCACGCCAGCGACGAGCGTCGTATCCTCACCGATGCGCGCGATGAGGTTCTCCAGGGGGATGATCGTCCAGTCCTCGCCGACGACGAACGTGTACTCGGCGGACTCAGCGGCCGCTTCCGCGAACGCCTCGTACTCCTTGCCCTTGATCTCGACGTACGCACCAGCGGCGCCACCGCGGCGGACCGTCGACAGGTCAGCGGACCCCGAGAGGTCCGGCGGGAGCGACACCGACCCGTCGCCCTCGCCGCCCTTCCCGACGACGTACGCGTCCGCGACGGCGTCGCCATCTCCGGCGTCCTCGTCTTCGCTCACGTCGGTTTCGGCGTCCTCGATGCGGTCGACGCCCTCGTCCCCGGCACCGTCGACGATGCTGACGTCGCCGGTATCGCGGAACGCCGCGACGTTCACTTCCCCGAGTTCGCGGACGCGCTCGACGTCCGCCTCGTCGACGACGACCCAGTCGACGCCGGCCTCGAGGCCGGCGGTGATGCGTCGCCGTCGCGCATCCCAGTCACCGACCTCGTCGTCGGCCTTCAGCCAGACTTCGCGTGTCATGGGAGAACGTCCTCGTGGCGGTCGCTTGAACGTGGCGGATGCGACCAGGCTGGCCGCGACCCCGCGTCGACGATCTCTCGCCCGTTCCGGCTCGCTCCGAAGTGGTCTCAGTCGCCGTCAACGGGTCGGCGCGGCCGTCGGACGCGTCCCTCAAGGTCGGCGTCGACGCCGAACCCGCGAGCGTACGCGACGAGGGCGTCGTCGACGCCGAACCCGCGAGCGTACGCGACGAGGGCGTCGTACCCCAGTCCGTGCGTCTCCACGACCAGAGAGACAGGAGGAAGAAACGCCGTCCTGACGGACGCCGTATGCGAGAGAGTCAGGAGGAAGAAACGGCGTCCTGACGGACGCCGTATGCGAGAGAGTCAGGAGGAAGAAACGGCGTCCTGACGGACGCCGTATGCTAGAGAGTCAGTTCGAACGCCGTATGCTGGGGAGTCACTTCACTCCACGTCGATTCGTTCGACACCGTCGATTTCGAGGACGAGGTCCTTCCCGTATGCTGACGATGGCGTCTGGTAGCCGACGGGTGCGTCGCCGTCGAGGACCTTCCGCGTGCAGAGGAGTGCGGTGTCGCGCGTCAGCGCGTACCCGTTCGGCGTCTCCAGGCGCGAGACGGCGCGTTCGCCGTCGTCGGTGGTGGCTTCGCCGTAGATCTCGCCGCTCCCTTCGCGGAGCTGTTCGTCGTCGGGGCCGTCGATGCGACGGTCGACGAGCCACTTCAGGAGTTTCTGGGCGGGCCCGGACTGCACGAGCGGTGCGAGCTTGCGGAACTGTCGGATGCGCTCGATCGTGTCCGGGTGCGTCTCGGAGTACACGCGGACGTTCCCGATACCCGTCGAGTGGTACGCCGTCACGACGTCGCCCCACGGGATCGTCATCGCGCTTCGCTCGCCGTGGGAGAACTCGAACTCGCGGTCGTCGAACGCCTGCGGCACCCGCTTGAGTTCGCCGTCCTCGCGGATGACGCCCTCGTCGCCGAAGTTCTCAACCATCGTCATCGCCGTCCCCCGGGAGAGTCCACCCATCCCGCCGAGTGCGAGCGTCAGACTGTCCGCTTCGGGCAGCCGGTCGTGGAGGTGCGCCGCGAGACAATCCGAGGGGACGACGTCGAACCCCGTTCCGGGCAAGAGCATGATGCCGGCGTCCTCGGCCTCGTCGCTTTGCTTCGCGAGCGCGTCGAACACCTGCCACTCGCCCGTGATGTCGAGGTAGTGCGTGCCCGTCTCGATGCACGCATCCACGATCGGTTCCGCCGTCGCCGAAAACGGCCCCGCGCAGTTCAGGACGACGTCGAACGCCTCGACCTCGGCGGCGACGTCGTCGTCCACCGAGAACACCGCGCTCTCCAGTGCCAACTCCGCCGCCTGCTCGCGAACCTTCTCCGCGTTCCGACCCGCCACCGTCGGGTCGAGGTCGCTCGACGCCGCCGCCTGCTTCGCTATCAACTCGCCCGTATACCCGTAGGACCCGTAGATGAGAACGTTCTCGGCCATGTCTGTCAAACCCCTGCGCGCGCCGGTCGGATAAGCGTATTTGAACCCGCTGACAACGGAATTCGCGTGGGCGAACCGTGCGAACCGTGCGAACCGTCGCCGTCGCGGCCTAGTCGAGGTCGTACAGTTGCCCGTACTTCTCGGTGACGTAGTCGAGGAAGTAGTCCGCCGAGTAGGATTCGCCGGTGGCCTCGCGGACGAGGTCGTCGGTCTCGTAGCGCTTCCCGTGCGCGTGGACGTTCTCGTTCAGCCAGCTCATGAGGTTCTCAAATTCGCCCTCGCGGACGTCCGCGTCGAGACTCCCGAGGTCTTCCTCGGCGGCGGCGTAGAGCTGGGCGGCGAGGACGCTCCCCAGGGAGTACGTCGAGAAGTACCCGAAGCTCCCGTGACTCCAGTGGATGTCCTGCAGGCACCCGTCGGCGTCCGTATCCGGGCGGATACCGAGGTACTGCTCGTACTTGTCGTTCCACGCCTCGGGGACGTCGGCGACGTCGAGGTCGCCAGCGATGAGGTCGCGCTCGATCTCGAAGCGCACCACGATGTGCATGTGGTACGTGAGTTCGTCCGCTTCGACGCGGATGAGGTTGTCCTCGTACACCTGGTTCGCGGCCTCGTACGCCTCCTGCACGGTGACGTTCTCGAGGCCGTCGAAGTGGTCCTTGAGCTCGGGGAGGAAGTACTGCCAGAACGCCTTCGAGCGCCCGACGTGGTTCTCCCAGAGGCGACTCTGGGATTCGTGGACGGTGAGGTCGCGGGATTCACCGAGTGGCGTCCCGTAGTGTTCGTCGGGGAGGCCCTGCGTGTACGTCGCGTGCCCGAACTCGTGGACGGTCGAGTAGAGCGCGCCCAGCGGGTCGTCTTCGTCGAAGCGCGTCGTCACGCGAGCGTCGTACTGGGTCCCCGAGGAGAACGGGTGCGGCGCCTCGTCGAGACGGCCCCGGTCCCAGTCGTACCCGAGTTCGTCGAGGACGGCGCGGACGAACGTCATCTGGTCGTCCGTGTCGTACGTGCCCTCGAACGAGTCGAGCGCGAGGTCCGCATCGCTCTCGCGGATATCGTCGATGAGTGGCGGAAGCTCTTCCTTGAGGCGTTCGAGGACGCGCTCGGCGGTGTCCAGCCCGAGGTAGGGCTCGTACTCCTCGAACAACGTCTCGTAGGGGTCCTGGTCGGGCGCGATGTGCTCGGCGTACTCGCGCTTGAGTTCGACGAGTTCCTCGAGCGCGGGCGCGAACGTCTCGAAGTCGTCCTCGGATTTCGCTTCCTTCCACGTCGGGTGTGCCTCGCTCGTCTTCTGGGAGATCTCCTGGACGAGGTCGGTCGGCACGCGCGTCGCGCGGTCGTGCTGCCGCCGGATCTCGCGAACGACCGCCGTCTGCTCGTCGGCGAGCTCGACATCCTTGAGTTCGTCGAGGTACTCGCTCATCTCGTCGCTCGTCAGGAGGTCGTGGCGCACCGCCGAGAGCGCGGCGGACTGCCGGGAGCGAGCGGGTGTCCCCGCTTCGGGCATCATGACCTCCTGGTCCCAGCCGAGCACTCCCGCCGCGTACCCGACGTTCGACATCCGTTTCACTTGTTCGAGGAATTCGTCGTAGACCGCAGGCGTGTCCGTCGCCGAAGCTGCGTCCGTAGCCATCGTACAATTCTTACCGCTTATCTCGTATGAAACCACGGATTCGTGGAGGGAAGGTCTCGGTGTGGTGTTCGCGTACCGGTGAGCGCTAGCGGTGGCCGACCGGTTCCGAGGCGACGCTCCGGTAGACGTCGTAGCATCGCTGGAGGACGTGGACGCTCGCGCTCTCGGTCGCGGTGTGGGCTTCGCCGGGTTCGGCGACGCCACAGACGACGCAAGCGGTCCCCGCGCGGTCGTCGAGCCAGCCCGCGTCGGTCGCGTGCGGTTTCGTCACGAGTTCGGGCGCGCCATCCTGTGCGTCGGTCGCGGCGGCGAGGACGGCGTCTGCGAACGCGTCGTCGCGACACCGCATCGGCGGGAGGTCCTGGTCGACGGTCCACGTCACGCCGTCGACGGCGGTCACCTGGTCGACGGCGGCGCGTTCGCCGGGGACGGTGCGTTCGTCCACGGTCACCGAACAGCGCTCCGGGAGGACGTTCCACGCGCTCCCGCCCTCGATCTCGGTGACGACGACGCTCCCCGAGAGCGTCTCGCCTGCGACCTCGACCGTCGGCCACGCGAGGTCGCGGAGGACGTCGACGGCGTCGGTCGCACGGTAGATGGCGTTCTCGCCTTCGTCGGGGACGCTCGCGTGCGCCGCCTCGCCTTCGGCGGTGACGGTGACGGCGCGTCGGCCCTTGTGCGCGACGGCGACGTCCGTGACGCCCGGAGCAGAGTACCCCGTCGACCCCTCTCCGACGACCGCCCACGTCGGCGCGAATCCGTCCGCGATGGCGGCGCGACAGCCCTCGCCGCCGACCTCCTCGCCGACGAACGACGCGAACGCGAGGTCGTTCCCCGGGTCGTCCTCGCCCGCGTCGAGGTCGGCGTCGCGGAACGCGAGCATCGCCGCGGCGACCGCGCCCTTCATGTCCGCCGTCCCGCGCCCATAGATGCGGTCGTCCTCGACGCGGACGCGGTACGCGCCGTCGTCGTCGACCTGCGAGTCGTCCGGCGGTACGACGTCGTGGTGCCCGACGAGCGCGAGCGTCGGCCGGTCGCCCGCGGTCACGTCCCCGGCGTCCGCGAGGTCGGCTTCGTCCGGCTCCCCGGGTGCGTCCGTCGGCGTCCGGAGCGCGAACACGTTCCCGTGCTCGTCGCGCAGAACCGACCCGGGCGCGTGCTCCCGGAGCCACCCCTCGATGTGGTCGCCTGCCGCCGTCTCGTCCTCGTGACTCGGGATGGAGACGAGGTCTCGCGTCAGCGCGAGGACTTCGCTCTCGGCGCCTTCGACCCCGCAGGTCCCGTCCCGGCCGTCGCTCGAACGGTCGTCCATATCCCGAACTGCGAGCGGACTCCACAAGAGGTTTCTCCGGCGTCGCAGAAGAACGGACGAATGACCGACGACGCAGACGGGTTGTCTCCTCGAATCTTCCTCATCGGGCTCTGCATGGGGACCGCCGACGCCGTCCCCGGCGTCTCCGGTGGCACCATCGCACTCCTGGCCGGCATCTACGAACGCCTCATCGACGCCATCACGGCGCTCACGCCCGACGCGGGCATCCGAGCGCTTCGCGCCATATTCACGCTCGACGCCGCCACGTTCCTCGACGTCGTCGACGACACCGACGCGTTCTTCCTCGGCACGCTCGGCGTCGGCATCGCCGGCGCCATCGTCCTCGTCTCCCGCGCCATCCACTACGTCGAAACGCACGAACCGGTCGCACTGTTCGGGTTCTTCTTCGGCCTCATCTTCGCGAGCGCCATCGTCCTCTCGCGCCAGATCTCGCTCGACACGCGACGGCACGCCACCGCCGCAGCCGCCGGATTCGTCGTCGCGTTCGCCGTCTCCGGAACCGACGCGCTCGTCGGCGGACAGAGCCTCGTTCTGACGTTCCTCGCCGGCATGGTCGCCATCAGCGCGACCGTCCTCCCCGGCATCTCGGGCGCACTCATCCTCGTCGTCCTCGGCCAGTACACGTACCTCACCGAGACGCTCTCCGGGTTCGTCGACCGCTTGCTCGCGCTCGCGACCGGTGGCGGCCTCGACCGCGTCCTCGACCCGGCAGCGACCGTGCTCGCGTTCCTCGCCGGAGCCGCCATCGGCCTGCTCACGGTCGCACGGCTCGTCGACAGGGCACTCGAAGCGGACCGCCAGACCACTCTGGCGTTCCTCGTCGCACTCGTCGTCGGCGCACTCCGCGCGCCCGTCCACGAGATCTCGGCTCGCGACGGCCTGGCGTGGACGAACGACATCCTCGTCCAGTTCGTCATCGTCGCCGCCGCCGGCGCCGTCTTCCTGTTCGCGCTCGACCGGTACGCCGTCGACATCGACCTCGACGGCACCGACGGCGACGTCGACGTCACGGTCGACGAGCACTGACCGCTCGCCGAACATCGGTCGGTGGTGCGGCCGCGACCGCTCGACGACCACCGACCAGTGGTCGACGCCACGACCGCTCGCATCGTGCCGGCCTCCAACAGACCACCCTTTTAAAGAACGAGGCCCGTAGGTTGGGGCATGAACGTAGTCCCGGACACGAGCGTGGTCGTCGACGGCCGCGTGTCCGCGAAGGTCGACGACGGCACGTACCAGGGCGCCACCGTGATGGTGCCGGAGGCCGTCGTCGCGGAACTCGAAGCGCAAGCGAACGCCGGCCACGACACGGGGTGGGCTGGACTCGAAGAACTCCAGCGACTCGCCGAGCGCGCCGACGCCGGCGACGTCGAACTGGAGTACATCGGTGAACGCCCCGACGACGTCGCCATCGACGCGGCGAGCGAGGGCGAGATCGACGCGCTCATCCGCGAACTCGCCGCCGAACGCGACGCCGTGTTCCTCACGAGCGACGTCGTCCAGGGCGAGGTCGCGAAAGCGAAAGGCATCGACGTGGAGGTCGTCTCGCCGGAGGTCGAGGACCTCGGGACGCTCGCGTTCGAGAACTACTTCACGGAGGACACGATGAGCGTCCACCTGAAGGCTGGTGCGGTGCCGAAGGCCAAGCGCGGCGAGATCGGCGAGATGCATTACGTCCAGATCGCGGACGATCCGCTGGACGAGGCGGCGATGGACGAGTACGCGACCGAGATCCTCAACGCCGCCAAGGAGGAGAGCGACGGGTTCCTCGAGCTCTCCAAGACCGGGATGGACATCGTCCAGTTCCGGAACTACCGGATCGCGGTCGCGCGTCCGCCGTTCGCGGACGGGATCGAGATAACCGCGGTGCGGCCCATCGCGCTCACGGACATCGACGACTACGAGTTCGCGGACGAACTCAAGGAGCGCCTCCTGGAGCGCCAGCGCGGCGTCCTCATCTCGGGGAGCCCCGGTGCCGGGAAGTCGACGTTCGCGCAGGCGGTGGCGAACTACCTGAACGACCACGACTTCTCCGTGAAGACGATGGAGAAGCCGCGTGACCTCCAGGTGGACGCGGACATCACGCAGTACACGGAACTGGACGGGTCGATGGCGAACACCGCGGATTCGCTCCTGATGGTGCGGCCGGACTACACGATATACGACGAGGTCCGGAAGACCGACGACTTCGAGGTGTTCGCGGACATGCGGCTCGCGGGCGTCGGCATGATCGGGGTCGTGCACGCGACGCGAGCGATCGACGCGCTCCAGCGACTCGTCGGCCGCGTCGAACTCGGGATGATCCCCCAGGTGGTCGACACCGTCGTCTACATCGAGGCCGGTGAAGTCCACACGGTGTACGACGTCCAGACCGAGGTGAAGGTCCCGCACGGGCTCACGGAGGAGGACCTCGCGCGTCCGGTCATCACGATAAACGAGTTCGAGAGCGGCGACCCGAAGTACGAGATTTACACGTTCAACCGGCAGGTCGTCACCGTCCCCCTGGACGACGACGAGGAGGGGTCGGAGACGGGCGTGAACCGCATCGCGAAGCAGGAGATCGAGCGCGAGATTCGCTCCATCGCGCAGGGCCACGTCAGCGTGGACCTGAAGGGCCAGAACACGGCGGTGGTGTACGTCGACGACGACGACATCTCGAGCGTCATCGGGAAGGGCGGCGGTCGCATTCAGGACGTCGAGAACCGGCTGGGGATCGACATCGACGTGCGGACGCACGACGAGAACCCGCACTACGAGACGAGTACCGGGGCCAGCGGCGGTGGCGGCGGTGGCGGCGGGAGCGAGTCGAAGGGCCAGCTCGTGGAACCGGAGATCACGAGCCGGCACATCGTCATCCCCGTCGACGGCCACGTCGGCGAGACCGTCGAGATCCGCGCCGAGAACGACTACCTGTTCACCGCGACCGTCGGCCGCGGCGGCGAGGTCCAGGTGTCTCGCGGGAGCGCCATCGCCGAGGAACTGGAACGCGCCGTCGACCGGAAAGCACCGATAACCGTCCACACCGCCTGACGGGGGTGCGGCATCGCGGGACGCGGAGCCGTGCGGGTCCCTGTTCTCGGCTGTGTTCTTCCGTCGTACGTTCGAGAAAAGGCTGGTGTATCGGCTGGAATCTGCAGTGTGGTGCGTACTGACGTCAGGTTATTCGGCGCAACACGGTTCCACGTCAGCTTCCGCTTCGCTCCCGCCGTCCGCGGCGACGGGTTCGCCCTCTAACTCGTAGAGGCTCTGGCGAGCGTCCGCGAAGTAGACGTCCTGACTGACGAGGTCGATGTCCTGCAGGCGCTCCAGGGCGTACCGGACCGTTCGCGCCGAGAGCATCGATTCCTCGACGATCTGTTTCTGTGTGAGCGGGCCGTCGTACTCCAGTACCTTGTAGACGAGCTTCGCGCTCGGTGGGAGCTCGTCGAGTTCCTCCCCTGAGTCACTCATCGTTACGAATCGAAACGCCGCTTGGTTATAAAAGTTGACCCGAACCACGTGTGATGGTCCTTCACACACGAGGTCGGTCGTGCGCGCTCGTTGCGTGCACGCTCGCTCGAACGCAGAGCGAACGCCTTTTGGGTGAACGCACCGGACAGGACAATATGGCGACAGAGACGCAAAGTCAACGAAACGCCCACGTCCTCTCCGTGACCCGGACTGGCATCGCCGCACTCCTCGGCGTCCTCGCCGCATTCGGGTCGTGGTACCTCACCCAGGACCTCGCTCCGATGGAGGCGGCGAAGGACCAGACGGCCCAGTACATCGTGCTCGTGGCCATCCTCGTCCAGTACCCGCTCCAGAAGGTACTGGGCATCCTGAAGGACGACTTCGGCGCGAAGGACTTCCTGTTCATCCTCTTCATCACGTTCTCGATGTGGTTCGTGACGTGGACGGTCATCCTCACCTCCGGCGCACACGCCTCGGCCAACACCGAGAAAGCGCTCGCCGCCGGAGCGAAGAACGCACTCGCCGCTATCCAGTACTAAGATGGCGGACGACAGTATCGCGGTCGTCGACCTGGAGCGCTGCCAGCCCGACCGATGCAACTACGAGTGCAAGAACTTCTGCCCCCCGAACCGGACGGGGAAGGAATGCATCACGCTCCGCGGCGAGGACGCCGACGACGGCAAACCCGACCAGGTCCGCATCAGCGAAGAGATCTGTCTCGGCGAGACCTGTGGTATCTGCGTCGAGAAGTGTCCGTTCGACGCGATCGAGATCATCAACCTGCCCAGCGAACTCGGCGACGACCCGACGCACCGGTACGGCGAGAACGCGTTCTCGCTGTACGGCCTCCCGACCCCCCAGCAGGGGCAGGTGACGGGTATCCTCGGCCCGAACGGCATCGGGAAGACGACGGCGGTCCGCATCCTGGCCGGGGAACTGACGCCGAACCTCGGCCGGTTCCAGGACCCGCCGGCGTTCGACGAGGTCATGGACGCCTACCGCGGCACCGAAGTCCAGACGTATCTCAATCGACTCGACGCCGGCGAGGTGTCGGTCGCCCGCAAACCCCAGTACGTCGACGAGATCCCCGGGCAGTTCGACGGGAACACGCGCGAGTTGCTGGAAGCGACCGACGAACGAGACGTGCTCGACGAACTCGTCGAACGCATGGAGATAGCGCCCGTGATGGACCAACCCATCGACTCGCTCTCGGGGGGCGAACTCCAGCGCGTCGCGATCATCGCGTGCCTCGCTCGCGAGGCCGAGTTCTACTTCCTCGACGAGATCACGCCGTACCTCGACATCGGCCAGCGCGTAACCGCCGCTCGCATCATCCGAGAACTCGCCGAGGAGGGCGGGAAGTCGATGCTCGTCGTCGAGCACGACCTCGCCATCCTCGACTTGCTCGCGGACAACCTCAACATGGGGTACGGTGAACCGGGCGCGTACGGCGTCATCACGGACCCCAAGAGCGTGCGGAACGGCATCAACGAGTACCTCAAGGGGTATCTCGACAACGAGAACATGCGCATCCGGCCGAACGCCATCAAGTTCGAGGAGCACGCGCCACGAGCGGTGGAGTCCGGCGAGGTGCTCGCGGAGTACCCCGACCTCGAGATGAGTTACGGCGAGGGCGAGTTCAGTCTCGAGGTCGAGTCCGGCGCGATCCGGGACAACGAAGTGCTCGGCATCGTCGGCCCGAACGGCATCGGGAAGTCGACGTTCGCGAAGATGCTCGCGGGCAACCTCGAACCGACGAGTGGCGAACTCGACTTCGAGCTCGACATCTCCTACAAGCCCCAGTACATCGACATCGCGGACCCGATGCGCGTCGACGTCTTCCTCCAGTCGATCACGGACCAGTTCGGGTCGAGTTACTGGAACACCGAGATCGCGGAACCGCTCCAGCTCAACGGTATCATGGAGCAGAACCTCGAGGACCTCTCCGGCGGGGAGCGCCAGCGCGTCGCAATCGCGGCGTGTCTCAGCGAGACGGCAGACCTCTACCTGCTCGACGAACCGAGCGCGCACCTCGACGTCGAACAGCGCGTGCAGGCGACGAGCGCCATCCGCCGGTACGCGGAAGCCCAAGATGCGACCGTGATGGTCATCGACCACGACATCTACATGATCGACCTGCTCGCCGACCGCTTGCAGGTGTTCGAGGGCGAACCCGCCGAGCACGGGTACGCGACGCCGCCGCAGGAGATGCGGTCGGGGATGAACGAGTTCCTCGCGAACCTCGGCGTGACGTTCCGCCGGGACGAACGCACGAAGCGGCCGCGAGTGAACAAACCCGGCAGTCAACTGGACAAGAAACAGCGCAAGGCCGGCGAGTACTACTACTCGAGCTAACGGTCTGTCCGTCGTTCGGACATTCGACGTGGCTTTCTCTCGGTCGCTCGGACACGCGACGGAACCGTCTGTCAGTCGGTCCGACGTCGCGGTCGTCGTCGGACGAACGCGGTCAGTTCGTCGAGGAACGCACCGAGTTCAGCGTCCGCGTCGTCGAACTCGAGGAGCGTGCCGTCGACGACGGCGTCCGGGTGGTCGTCGCCGCGTTCCGTCATCGGGAACCACGCGAGGTCGCGGCCGGCGCGCGTGACGTACGTCGCCTCGTCGCCAGGGAGCGTCCCGGCGCGGAACGCGGCGACGCGCTCGCGGAGCCGATCCCGAGTGGTCGCGGGCGACTCACCGGTGGTGTGGGCGACGTCGAGGACGTCGCGGTCGGCGTGTACGAGTGCCGTCACGGGCGACCCGGCCTTCGACCGGGCGAGTGCGAGCAGGGTGTCGTCGTCGTACGTCGCGACGTCCGTGAACGCTTCCAGCGGCTCGATCCGCTCCGAGCGGACGCCGACCGCGTTCACCCGCTCCATGTACGTTCGCGCCAGGTCGAGCGCGTCGTCGAACGCCTCGCGTTCGCCGAGCGTCACCGGTCTGGACCCGCCGCGAGCCAGCAGCTGATGGATGCGGACGACGTACCGCGACGGTGCCTTCTGGCTCGCACGACCGGATGCCGAGTCGTATCGTGGGAGTACGCTCATCGTGACGTTCCGCGGTTCGTAGAAGAACTCCGCACCGTGGCGGCCCTGGTACTCGCGGTGCCAGCCGTCAGGGAGCGTCATCTAGAGGACTTGCCGATTGCACGTACCACAGAGCGTCTCCTCTTTGACGTCGACCTCGCGGACGGTCGGGGAGAAGTTCATGACGCAACGCTTGTTGTCGCAGTGTTCGAGCCCGAGCGTGTGCCCGATCTCGTGAACGATCTCCTTCCGCACGCGGTTCTCGAACACGTCGCCGGAGTCCGTCTCGGCGAGACCGCCGTCGCTCGAGGTCTGCAGGCGGTACGTCGACACGACGCTCCCGCTGCCGTCGAGGTACGCGAGCCCGAAGACGTAGTTCCGACGGCGATAGAAGAGGTCCTTCGAGGTGACGGCGATGTTCTTCGCACCGGAGCCGATGCGTTCGGCGAGCTGGATGAACTCCTCGGCGGCGTACTGGTTACGTTTCGGGTCGAAAGCGCCGCTGGGTAGCGACTGGGGTTCGTGGACGGTCACCTCGCATCCATAGACCGACCGAAGTCCCTCGGAGGCGGCACGCTTCACGTGCGCCGGCACCTCCCCGACCGGGACGATGTCGACGAGCATGCGATATCGTTAGATAGCTCCACCTATAAACGTCCCGGCGTGGGAACACGAACAGAGGTGACGGCGGCGCTCGCCGAGCGATTGTCCGAGTACGACGTCCTCGTCGAGGTCGGCGTCGGGAACCGGCCGGACGTCGCGCTCGCACTCGCCGAACGCGGGCGTTCGGTGACGGCGACGGACGTCCACGTGCAGTCGGTCCCCGAACCGGTCGCGTTCGTGACCGACGACGTCACCGACCCGGACCTTTCGGTGTACGCGGACGCCGACGCGGTGTACGCGCTGAACTGTCCGCCGGAACTCCAGCGCGCACTCTGCGACGTCGCACGCGCGGTCGACGCCGACGCCGTCTTCACGACGCTCGGGACCGACCCCGCGGTCGTCCCCGCGACCCCCGAGAACCTCCTCGGGACGCGCATCACGCTGTTCGTCGCGAGTACTGGCCGCTAGCCGCGAGGCTCAGAACTCGCGGTTCGAACGGGAGGCGAGGTCGGCCGGGTCGGTCTCGACGGGGCCGTCGCCGACGTACTCGTAGTCGTCGTCGACGAGGTAGACGTCGCCGTCCCGGGTCTCGGTCTCGATGTCGTCCAGGACGGCGTCCTCGCAGGGACCGTACGTGCACAGGCCGCTCTCCTCGTCGAACATCGCGCCGTGGTTCGAGCAGACGAGTTCGCCGTTCCGCTTCGGGGCGCCGCTCCCCTTGTCGATCCGGATGTGCTGGAAGTGCATGCATCGATTCAGGTAGCCGACGACGCCGTCCGCGAGTCGCGTCAGGATGGCTTCGTCGACGTCGCCGGTTTCCGTGCGGACGCGGAACAGGTACGTCGAATCGCCCGGCACGTCCTCCGCGCTCGCGATGACCGTCCCGTCGTTCATCGACTCGACGTAGGCACTCGCCGCCGTATCGGGCTTTCGGTCCCGGTACGAGGAGAGCGGGGACTGGTCGCTCTCAGGTTTCGATGACGAACGCGGGTTCGTCGACGCCCTCGTGCTTGCACTCCGGGCACCGGGATGGACGATTGAGGAGGTCGTCGAAGTCCGTGAACCCGCACTCGGGGCACTCCGGCGGGGCGACGAGGAGTTCCTCGTCGCTGCCGTCGACGGACCGGGAGATGTGCTCGACGTGGCGGAGTGCCGCGCCGGCGGTCACTTCGAACTCCGTCGCGAGCGTGCTCGGGGTCGCGGGCTCGCCGCGGAGTCGGTCGGCCATGCGCTGGCGGGTGGTCGCTTCGGCCTCGCGCATACCGTCAGTTCGGGAGCATGGGATAAACGTCTTGTTGCGCGCGAGGGAGGGGATGGTCTGCGCGGACGACGGCTGCTCGCCGCGGTCGCTGGAGTGGGTGCGGGAACGCTCGCGGGCCGCGTCGACGCGGTCCCATTGTCGAGACCGGGACGATACCTCGACCGGGGCCGTGGCGACGACCTTCCCGAGTTCTGACGAAAGACAAAGGTCTTACCGGGTCGGGGAGAAGCCGGGTGTATGCACGCAGTCGTGTTAGCAGGTGGCTACGCCACGCGGATGTGGCCGATCACGAAACACCGACCGAAGATGTTCCTCCCGGTCGGTGACTCCACCGTCATCGACCAGATATTCGCGGAACTCGAATCCGACGACCGCGTCGACGACGTCTACGTCTCGACGAACGAACGGTTCGCGGAGGACTTCGAACGGCATCTCGCAGCGAGCGAGTTCGAGAAACCACAGCTCTCCGTCGAGGACACGACGGAGGAAGACGAGAAGTTCGGGGTCGTCGGCGCACTCGCCCAGCTCGTCGACCGCGAAGGCATCGACGACGACCTCCTCGTCGTCGCCGGCGACAACCTCATCAGCTTCGACGTCTCCGAGTTCGTCGACTTCTTCGAGTCGAAGGACGCGCCGTCGATTGCCGCGTACGACGTCGAATCGAAGGAACGCGCGAAGTCCTACGGCCTCGTGGAACTCGACGGCGATCACGTCGTCGACTTCCAGGAGAAACCCGAGGACCCGAACAGTACGCTCGTCTCCATCGCGTGCTACGCGTTCACCGCGGACACCGTCGGGTCGCTGGAGACGTACCTCGAGGACGGGAACAACCCCGACGAGCCCGGGTGGTTCATCCAGTGGCTCCAGGCGAAGGAGGACACGTACGCGTACACGTTCGACGGTGCGTGGTTCGACATCGGCACGCCCGAATCCTACCTGGAAGCGGTCGCGTGGCACCTCGACGGCGACAACCTCGTCGCCGAGAGCGCGACGCTCTCGAACACCACGTTCGGCGAGAACGTCCACATCATGGCGGACGCGACCGTCACGGACAGTCACGTCGATCACTCCATCATCTTCCAGGACGCGACCGTCACCGACAGCGACGTCCGGGACTCGATCATCGACGAGAACACGCACCTCGACAACCTCGACCTCGCGGGTGCGCTCATCGGCGCACACACCCAGATCACGAACGGGAGCTAACCGCTGTCCGGGGCCCCACTCCGTTCTCGCGTCACTCGAGTTCGGCGTTCGTCACGTCCAGATAGCCTCGCGTCCCCTCCCAGACGGTGTCGTACTCGAGGCTGATCCGGCGGTCCATGTGTGGGCCGTCGACGACGACCGTCTCGAACTCGCCGCCCTCGCCGAGGACGTGAACGCCGTACTCGTCGTTGAGTGCGTCCAGTTCCTCGAGGGCGTCGGCGTCGAGCGTCCGACCGAGCCAGGATTCGTCGAGTCCGGCCGCGGCGACCTGGACGATCACGATCTCGAAGCCGGCGTCGAGCATCGCGTTCGCGAGTTCGCGCGGGTCCTCCTGCCAGAGCGGCGCGAACAGGTCCGCGTCGAGGCGGTCGGCCATCGCTTCGATGCGGCTCGTCTGGTACTCGCTCTCGACCGCTCCGGCAGTGACGCCCGCGATTCCGCCGGGGAGGTCGTCGTCGAGCGCTTCGAGCGCCGCTTCCAGTGGCTCCAGTTCCGCGTCCCCCTGGACGCCCGAGTCCACGGCGTCGTCCGCCTGGAAGTCCTCGGGGTGGACGTCCACCAGTTCGATACCGATGGATTCCGCGGCGAGAGTCGCCAGGCGCGTCGCCGGCACGTGATACATGTACGAATCGCCGTCGGGATGCACGGTCACGAGCCGCGAAACGTCCAGGCCTCGTTCGAGTGCCTGGTAGAGCGCCCACGACGAGTCCTTCCCGCCGGAGTACAGGCTCACCCACGAACCGTCGTCTGTCATACCTGTACGGAACGGACCGACGCACAAACCTCTCGTGGTTTCTCGAGCGCTCCGGGGCGGACGCGGACGTTCGCGTCAGGACCCGGCTTCGAGTTCGTCGGCGTCGGCGTCTTCTTCGACGTCGTCGTCGATCGTCGTCTGGGTGACGAACGACGCGATGCGGACGCCGACGATGGCGAGTGCGACGGCGAGGACGACGAACACCGCGAGGCGTTCGCCGGTGCCGAGCATGAACGACTCGATGCGGACTGCGCCCAGTTGCATCGTCGGCACCGTGAGGTGCGGGAAGATGCCGGCACGCTCCAGGAAGTACCCGGAGAACCCGCGGACGACGAGTGCGACCGACGTGAGCACGAAGGGAATGTTCAGCGACGACGTCGATAGCGTGCGGTCGTCGGTCAGCGCTTCGTCGAGGATCCGGCCGACGCTCGCGGTGATACCCGCGGTCGTCAGCCACGGGATGGCGTCGTACGCGAACCGCATCGACGGCACCACCACGCCCTCGACGTCCTGGAGGTTCGACGCACCGAGTGCGCCGACGAAGATGCCGACGAGCGTCAATCCGGCGGCGACGACGTACGTCACGACCGAGACGTTCCCCGAGTACAGGGCGTCCTGGGTCTGCTGGGCGACGTCCTTCATCACGTCGTCGACACTGAACCCCTTGTACAGGAGGAACAAGCCGATGACGGCCGTGATGGTCGCCGCTCCGACCGCGGGACTCCAGTAGAGCGCGATCGCGGGGAACGCGACGAGCGCCAGTCCGATCGGGACGAGCACCGTCTGCCGGAGTTCCTCGTCGGCGAGGAACTGCTTGAGGAGGTAGTACGTCGACTCGATGTCTCGCGCTTGTCGGACGACGACGCGGTCGACGGAATCGACCGACAGCCGACTCTCGACGACCGGGACGAGACGTTCGTCTTCGGCACTGTCGATGACGACGATCGCACGGTCGAGGTCGTACTCGGCGATGAGGTCGTCGATCTGGAGCGCGACTGCACGGTCGGCGCCGACGACGCTGTCGCTCGACCCGGATACGACCGCCACGACGCTCTCCTCGTCACCGTCGCGGAGATCGCGCGAGACGCGCAACGCCTCCAAGAGGCAGTTCACGCTCGAGTCTTCGGGGTCCGCGAGCCCGACGTCCGTCACGAGCGACCGTACCGCCTCCCAGCCGACGACCGGCGTCTCCAGTCCGGTCTTCCGGCCGATGTCGTCAGCCCGGTCCACGCACACGACCAACGTTGCCACTGCTACAATCGAACCACGGATGTCGTATAAATCTGCCGCGAACTGACTCAACGAGCATACGGCGTCCGCCAGGACGCCGTTTCGGGGACAGGACTGACTCCGGTAGCATACGGCGTCCACGAAGCCACCGCACCCGATGCTTTCCCAAACGACAGTACTCCGTGAGAGTTCGAGTCGCTAGAAGCAGTAGCGGGAATCGTTAGATACAGGCGAAGGACTCACCACAACGATTCGATGCTGACTACGAACCGTACCCCTCAACGGCCTCAGCGGCCTGCTAGGGTCGCTGCAAAGGACCGAGAGGGGGAGTGCGCGCATCGCTCCAGAGTGAGCTCGACGCGATCAAAGACACCATCGAGGTTGTGATAACTGCGGACGCGTAGAGGCACCCCTCGCTGCTTTTCCGACGCGGGGCGACGACGCGGTTTCGAATCAGTCGCGGGCGGCACGGACCAGTGCCCGAGTCATACCGACGACGAGCGCTAACGGCACGGTGGTTCCGACGAGGACGAGCGTCATGATAACGACGTTGGCGACGAACTCGCGAGTCCAGTCACAGAGAAACCACCCACTGCGGCTGGGAAGGTTGCAGCTAGACGGACTCCCCGGTGTGAGATGAACGGCACCCACGAGTCCGACGAACGTGACGAGGATGATGAGGAACGCGGCGACCCATGCCCACAGCGTCGAACCCCCCTCGTCGTCCGTGGGCGTCGTAGTCGATTCCTCTATCCGTGCCATGTGCGCTTGGAGTCAGCAACTGCAATTAAAGATTGTGTCGGTATCTGGGGTCGCGTTCAGAGTAGCTGATTTCATGCGAAGGCGAACGATGAGTCGCACATATCGGCCGTGTTGACTCTAATTCGCTGAACCAGCTGTTAGATTCGCAATACGACCGAACAGTGGTTTCACTCTGGACGGCGTGTAATTCGGTTCGTTTGCTTCGTGTCGACATTCGGTTTCGTCGTCGTCGTGGGGCTGGTTCCGGTTCGTGCGTTACCGCAGTTCGAAGTCGGGGCCGTCGTCGGTGGTGACGGTGCTGGCGATGCCGGCTCCGGCGGCGTAGGCGACTGATTGTGCGCCGCCGCGGAGTCGTTGGCCGAGGCCGCGCTGTGGCGTGAATTCCTGGACGGTGACGGTCGCGTCGAGGCGCCGTTCGAGTTCGTCTTCGATGTCGCGGCGCGTGCCGAGTTCGTCGACGAGTCCGAGTTCGTGGGCTTGGTCGCCGAGGTAGACGCGGGCTTCGGTGTCGCGAACTGCTTGGGGGTCCATGTCGCGGCCGTCGGCGACGCGAGCGACGAAGTCGTCGTACCATTCGTCGACGAGTCCCTGTAAGTACTCGCGTTCGTCGTCGGTGAACTCCTTCAGGGGCGTGCCGGCGTCCTTGTACTCGCCGGCGGTCAGGCCTTCGTAGCTGATGCCGACCTTGTCTGCGAGGTCCTTGGCGTTGACCTGGCTGAGGATGACGCCGATGCTGCCGACGAGGCTCGCGTCGCGCGCCCAGAACTCGTCGCAGCCGGAGGCGATCCAGTAGCCGCCGCTCGCGCAGAGGTCGTTCGTGTACGCGATCGTCGGGCCGTCGAACCGCATCGCCGCGTTCCGGATGTCGTCGCTCGGGACGACCTCGCCGCCGGGCGTGTTCAGTTTCACGAGGAGTGCGTCGACGTCGTCGTCTTCGTCCGCGCGCTCCATCTGGTCGACGATGTCGTCCGCGCTCGGCGTCGTCGGCGAGGACGGGAGCGGGCCGCCGCCGCCGTCTCTGGAGATGGGTGCGTCGACCGCGACCTCCGCGACGTTGTAATCCGGGAAGAGAGACCCTGCGAGACCGCCCGCCGCGCGGACGACGATGCCGGCGACGACGAGCAAGAGGAGGACCCGTAGCGGGTCCGGCCCCCACGCGACGAACAGGTACCAGCCAGCGAAGACGCCGACCGCCGCACCCAGCAGGACGATTCCGAGTCGCACAACCCCACGTAAGTCAGGCATACCTCCTGCTTGGAGCGCCCCATACAAAAACGACCGACCCCATCGACCGACGGCGTGCTCGCCGAACGACGCCCTGTGACGGCGTCGTCACTCGCGAGTCCGGAAGCTTAGAACGGAAGGTAGAACCGCTATCTACAGACGACCGGCTTTCTGGAGCTTCATCAGGTCCTCGGTGTCGAGCGTCTCGCCGTCCTTGAAGCGCTCGTAGATCTCCTCGGCTTCCTCCTGGACCTCTTCTTTCTTCTGCTCGCGCTTGGCTTCCTCCTCTTCCTCTTCCTGCTTGTCCAGCTCGCGCAGGCGCTTCTGGACGCGCACGAAGTCCTCGTGATGACGGTCAGCCGCCTCCTGGGCCTGCACGAACTTCTCGTGCATCTCGTCGGCCTCGTCGCGGATGTCGTCGGCCTCCCGGTACGCCTCGATCATCTGGTTGTGGTGCTCCTGAGCCTTGTCAGCGAGCTCCGTCACCTTCTGGTGGTGCTTCGAGGCTTCGCTCCGGACCTCCTCGGCCTCCTCGACGAGCTCGTCGAGGTCCTCGGTGTTGCCCATCTTCTCCTTGCGCTCGGCGTACTCCTCGCGCTTGCCCTCGATCTTCTCGATGAGCTCCTTCTCCTCTTCGCTGGAGAGCACCTCGGTCTGTTGCTTGAACTCGAGGTCCTCGATCTCGGACTCGAGCTTCTCGAGGTCCTTCCCGTCGTCGAGGTCCATGTCGGACTTCATGCGCTCGACCTTGTCGAACAGCTCGTTCGCGTCCGCGTTGAGGTCGTTGCGCTTCTCCTTGTGCTCCTGGACGAGTTCGTTGAGTTCGTCGCGCTTCTCGCGGTGTTCCTGGGCCTCGTCGACCTTCTCGCGCGTCTCCGCGTTCAGGTCGTCACGAGAGGAGGCGCGCTCGGACGCCATCTGGTTGAGATCGTTCCGTCGATCTCGGAGCTGGCCGGCTCGTTTGATGAGCTGGCCTTTGCTCTTGTTCTCGAGGTCGTCTTCTGTCAGCTCTACGTTCTTGGATGTGTCTATCGAATCTACCATGGGTTAGTCAACCCTCTATTCCGTCCCGCGCCGGACCGATAGCATCTGCTCGTGACCTGGGTGAACGCTACTGCGATAAGATTCCGTGTCATTCTGGTCTGCGAGCGATGCTACCGGAACACCCCGGCGGCGTTCTGGTACCTCTACATACCGTATGCTGTAATTTAAATCTGCCGGTAGCTCTGGACCCCGAAACCCCCTGCAGGCGCCACCACGGCGGGCGTGAACGGTTCTCATACCGGGGGTGAGTCACTTATAAATAGATGCTTCGCGTGACCTCGCCAGCCCCGGTCTCGAACGACAACTCGACGACGGTCGCGTCCCGCGGAATAGACACGGTGCCGGCGGTCGCGACGCAGAGTGCGGCCGCTTCGACCTGGAACGTCTCCGCGACGTCGCCGCATTCGACGGTGAGGGTTCCCGAGACCGCCGCCGGTGCGTCGTTCACGAGCGCGACGTCGACCTCGCCCGGTGGGTCGTCCACGAGGAACGCCTGTACGGGCGCGAGTGCCTCCGCGAGCGCGTCTGCCGCGGGCTTCGCCGTCCCATCGTGTGCGTACACGCCGAACCCGCCGTCGTCGTCGACGTCGCGCAGACAGTACGCCGCGAGCACGTCAGTCCGATGCCGGCGGAACCCGCTGGCGACGCGAGCGAGCACTCGCGCCTGCGTGCCAGCGGAGAGCGCCGCCTCGTCGTTCGTCGTCGGCGAGTCGCCCCACGGCCCGGCGTCGACGTCCTCGAAGACGCCCGCAAGCGTGTCCCGGTCGAGGCCCGCGGGCGTCGCACCGGCCTTCGTCACCGATCCGGCACCGAACTCGGAGACGACTCGCGCGACCTCGGGGTACGTCGAGAGCAACCAGTCGACGGTCGCGCCGCTCCCGTAGTCCCACCCCGGGTAGAGGTTCGCCGCGTCGGGACTCGACCCCAGCGGCCCGCACGTCGGGAACACGACCGCGTCCGCGGGGAACGCCTCCGCGACCGCGGTCGCGAGCGAGTCGTCGGCGCTGGCGCGTGCCGCGCGCGTCCGAATCCGGTAGCCTGCGGTGCGCCCGGTCGAGATCCGGTCCGCGAACGGGTCGATGGGGTCGTCGTGGACGCCGTAGCACGCGAGACTCGGATGGTGGTCGACGTGCGAGACGACTGCACGCGCGAGCGCTCGCCCACGGTCGACCGACCGCACTCCGGCGTCGTCCGGGCCGACGAGTGGGAGGTCTTGCGCGACGAACACGCCCGCGGCGTCGGCGGCGTCGTAGAACGACTCCGGGAGCACGTGCCCGTGAACGCGCACGAGCGTGGCGTTCAATTCCCGGGCTCGCTCCAGGTCGGCCTCGGGTTCGGTCGTCGGCAGGACGTTCACGCCCCGGGCGCGAACGCGGTCGCCGTTCACCCGGAGGCCGTCCTCGGCGTCGTACGCGACGTCACAGAACCCGGTGTTGACGGCGCGTTCCTGGTCGCGGAACGACGCACGCACCGTGTACCGGTTCGGGTCGCCGCGGTCCGCGGGCCACCACGCCGCCGGCTCGCGGACCTCGACCGACCGCGTGACCGTCACGCGCTCGCCCGCGTCCGCATCGACCGGAACGCGTTCCATCGCCCCGCCGCTCCCGCGGAAGTTCTCCGGTCGCACCGACAGCGTCACCGAGTCGTCCACCGGATCAGTCGCGTCCACGGAGACGGCGACGTCGACCACGCCACGGTCCGGCTCCGGCCGTCGTGCATTCACCGTGAGGTCCGCGAGGAACGCCGGCGGCCGCAACCGGAGGTGCACGCCCCACCAGATCCCCGGGACTGCGATCCGCGCGGGAACCTCGTCGGTCCTGTACACGCCCGCGTACCCGTCCGTCGGGCGCCGACAGACCACGACGAGTTCGTTCTCCGCCTCGGGCTCGAACTCGAATCGTGCGGGCTGGAAGTACGTGTCGTGATGCCCGAGCACCTCGCCGTTCAAGTACACCGTCGCCGACCCGTACAACCCCCTGAAGTCGAGGATGACGCGCTGGCGCGTCGCCTGCCGCGGGTCCGGGAACTTCTTGCGGTACGCGACAGCGTCCGCTCCTACGAACCGCTCCGGACGCCCCGGCACCGTCACTTCGCTCCAGGACGAGACCTCCGGTGGCCCGACACCGCTCTCCGCGTCGACCACGCCAGCGCGCCACTCACCAGCCATTCGGTGAAAGTGGCGCCCCCCGAACCCATAGGCGTTGCGTCCGCCGACCACTTTCACTTTCACCGCGCGGACGGCTCACCCTCAAGAGGCTCGCACGAGACCTACTGTTCATGCTCGAAGAACTGACGACGACGTGCGAGGCCTGCGACGCCGAACTCTCCGACGACGCGTTCGGCCTCTCGATGGACCTCGGCGACGGCGAACGCCGCCTCTACGAATGCGACTGCGGGACGGTCACTGTCACGGTCGTCCGGAGCGACTGACCCACGTCGACCGATTCCACCGCGACGTGGGGCGCGTTCGGTTCGCGGCCGCTAAGTGTCCGCGTCGGGAACCTGGCGGTATGACTGCCGACTCCGAACGCGAATCCGACGGGAGTGACCCAGCCGACGACGTCCACCGCGAGGTCGTGCACGCGACCGGGCACGAGAACGTCACCGCCGAACACGAGAGCACGTTCGAAGTGACGACCGACGACTGGCTGACGCCCGCAGGCGACTGCATCCTCGCGGTCGACGCCGACCGGACGCCCGCGGACTTCGACGACGAGTTCCGCACGGCGGCACGCGACCCCGACGCTACCATCCGATTCACGCTCGACGTCGCCGACCACGAGCACGTCGTCACCGGGCGCGGCCACTCAGAGCTCGAGTACACGAACGACCGGAGCATGGTCGGCCGCACCTCCACGTACGTCGACGACCGTACCATCATGGTCGACGCGGACGCCGCCGCAGAAACCATCGATCGCGACGTCGTCGACGCACTCGCCGCCGGCGCCGACGCCCGCATCGTCCTCGAGATCGAACCCTGACCTTCCCGAACACGCAAACGCACGAGAGGAACGGCGACCTCGCGGTCGCCGTATACCGCCGACTTCTCGTTCGCGCGTCGGTTCGCGCGCTTCCGGTACGTCTCGCCCGCGCACTTCTGGCGCGAGTTCGCCGAGGGATCCGGACCGGTCGCGCCCGTCCTCGGTCGACTCGACGACGGTCAGGCGCGCGCGGCCCTCCGCGACGCGGCACTGGGCGTGCTCGAGGAGTGGTTCGACGAGAACGCCGTCCGCGTCGAGTACCCGCAGGTACGTGCCGTGATCGAGTGATCCCGCCGCCAGTCCGGCGTCGACCAGGACGCGAATACGGCCGACCCGGACACGACTTCGACCGCCGAATCAGGTACCGGGAAGGATGTCGCCGAGCGCGGCGCCGATGGCCATCGGGACCCACGCGATCGCGATGGAGGCCAAGGCGAACTCGGGGTCCGTCCAGGTGACGCGCCCCCACGCTGTCATGGAGACGACGGCGAACACGAGCGAGACCCCGAGGACGCCGACGAGGCGTCGTGGAATCACACCGAATATGGCGTTCGTGACGCGGACGTCCTGGATGTCGCTGACGTAGAGGATGCCGACGACGCTCAGTATCGTGAACGCGAGCGTGCCGACGATCGAGATCGGGTGCGTGGTCATGAACTCGCCGACCTCCGTCGTACCGCCTTCGACGAGCATCGGGATGCCAAAGAGGGTGCTCCCGAGGAGAGCTTCGGATACGTCCCCGCGGTCGAACCCGTGGACGACGCGCCCGAACACGGACGCCGGTTCGACGGCGGCCGCGGTCCGCATCGCCGCCGCCACCCGTTCGCGTTCCTCGGGGTCGTCGACGACTTCCGATAGCGCCTGGAGTTCGTCGTAGAGGTCGCCCATGTCCAGCGGTTCGTCCACGTCGTCCTCGTCGACGCTGGCGCGGACGCGGCCGGGGCGGTCGCCGCCACCCTCCGGTGCGTTCGGACCGTCGCTTGCTCCCATGTCTCCGTCGTCACACCCGCGTCCCCTAACGCCTTCGCCGGCGACGGATACCGGTCGGCGCGACGGGAGGGGCGTTCTCCGAGCGAACCCTACTTGTCGACGACGACCGAAGGGGGGCGCATGAACGACGAGGACCGAGAGCCGGACGTGAACATATCCGGTGGGAGCGCCGGTGGTGGCGTCGAAGCGACGTTCGACCCGACGACGGCAGGGACCCGCGCGGAAGCGGTCGTCGACCGGCTCGGCGAACGGTACTGGCAGAAAGCGTACGGTGGCCGGGACGGGTTCGAGTGCCTCGTTCGCACGATCCTCAGTCAGAACACGAGCGACGTCGCGAGTCAACCGGCGCACGACGCATTGATGGAGCGATACGGGCCACGTGCGGCGCGAAGCGCCCCAGAAAGCGCGAGCGGTGACGAGTCGCAAGCGGCGGACGGGCTCGCGGAGACGCTCGTGGACGTCCCCCACGACGAGCTCGCGGAGACGATCTCCGGGGCAGGCCTGTACAACCAGAAGGCGTCGAGCATCCACCGGGCGGGGGAGTGGGTGCTCGAGGCGTTCGGGTCGACGAGCGAGTTCGACGCGTTCGTCCGCGAAGCCGACCCGGGCGAGGTCCGGGACCGCTTGCTGGAGGTGAAGGGCGTCGGCCCGAAGACCGCGGACTGCGTGCTCCTGTTCGCTGGCGGACGCGGTGGCGTCTTCCCGGTGGACACGCACGTCCACCGTATCTATCGACGGATGGGCATCGCGCCGCCGGACGCCGACCACGAGGCGGTGCGTGAGGTGCTCGAAGCGACAGTCCCCGCGGAGAAGTGCGGGTTCGGGCACACGGCGAGTATCCAGTTCGGCCGCGAGTACTGTAGCGCAGGGAAGCCAGCGTGTCTGGACGACCCCGAGGCGTGCCCGCTCGCGGACCTCTGCGACCAGGTCGGAGTGTATCCCGAATCCGGGGAGGTCGTCGACCCGAGCGACGCCGACGGGTGAACGCGAACGCGAACGCGACGAATCCTCGACCGACGGTGTGACGTCGGTCAGCCAGCGAGCAACCAGACGGCGACGCCCGAGCACGCGATGCCGGCGACCGTCCGCACGGAGATGGATTCGTTCAGGAACAGCACGGCGAGCACGGCCGCGACCGCGAAGTACAGCGCCGACACCGTCGTTACGACGCTCGTGCTCCCCCGGTCCAGGCCGACGTAGAACGCGACGGCGCCGATGCCGGCGAACACGCCAGCGACCGCCGCGACGCCGAGGCCGCGCGTCGAGTACTCGATCGACTCCGGTCGACTGACGACGTACCCCAGTGCGATGGTCGCACCGGTCGCGTACGACACGACCATCGCGACCGCCGGCGAGACGTGGTCGGTGGCGACGGACGCGACGACCGACCAGGTACCCCACGCGACCATCGCGACTAACCCGTACGTGAGCGCAGCGTTCGACACGCTCGCAGGGAACGAACCACGATCGCGAAAACCTTCCGACAGCGACCCGGGACCGACCCGGAGTCCCGTGTCCGTCATGGGACGTACGCCATCCGCCGGTCGGCCGCGACCGACGATCGACCGACGCCGTTGGTCTCTTATGCCTCTCTCGCCGCTTCGACGACGTCGACGAGTTCCTCCGCGCGAGCGGTGAGTTCGTCCCAGTCCTCGCGCTCGACCGCGTCGTCTGGCACGAGCGCACCACCTGCGCCGACCATCTCAGCGCCGGCCTCGACGTACGCACCGGCGTTGTCGGGGCCGACGCCGCCCGTCGGCATCAGGGGAATCTGTGGGAGTGGGCCGCGGAGGCTCGACACGTGTCCCGGACCGAACGACGACGCGGGGAACACCTTGCAGAGGTCGGCCCCCGCCTCGTACGCTTCCAGGGCTTCGGTCGGCGTCGCCACGCCCGGTGCGACCGGGATGCCGTAGCGATTGCACGCCTCGACGACGCCACGGTCGAACGTCGGACAGACGACGAACTCCGCACCCGCAAGGTGCGCGTGACGCACCGTCTCCGAATCGAGGACGGTGCCAGCGCCGACGACGACATCGTCGCCGAACTCGGCGGCGAGTTTCTCGACCGCGTCCGTCCACCCGGAGCCGTCGGCGGTGACCTCCATCGCGGTGACACCGCCTTCGTGGAGGGCGTTCGCAACGTCGACCACGTTGTTCGGACCGACGCCTCGGAGTACTGCGACGACACCACTGTCCCGCATCTGCGTTACCGTCTCGTTCATACCCACGCCTCCCGCGGGCGTGGACATAAACCCACGCACCACGGCGACGTTCGCACGAACTGAACCCACTCACTACGGCGACGTTCGCACGAACTGAACCCACTCACTACGGCGACGTTCGCACGAACTGAACCCACTCACTACGGCGACGTTCGCACGAACAGCTCGCCGACCACTCGCGGCCCCTGCGGTAGTCACGTGGACTCCCTGACTTGCTCGAAGTACTGGTCCTGTCTGGCGACGTCCCACGCGAGGTCGGCGAGCACGTGCACGTAGAGCGAGACCGTAACGACGAGCGCGAACGTGTCGGACCCGGCTGCGACCACGACGACGAGCGCCCCGGCGAGTGCGACGTGGGAGAGCAATCGCTGGAGCGGCCACACCTCCCCAGGCTGGAAGATCTCGTCCTGTGCGAGGAACACGCGTCGTGGGTCGCCCAGACACCCTCGGAGCGCGCGCCACGACCCGGCGTTGTATCGCGCGATCGGGAAGTGATCGACGTCGATGCCGACGCCTACGACGATTGCAACCCCGACCAGGACGATAGGGTCGACTGCCGCATCGACGACGAGAACGACGCTGAGGCCGGCGAGGACGGACAGCACGAGGTGGTGGATGGAGCGCATCACTCGCGGTCGACGGCGCCACGACGTATCAAATGCCGGCCCGTCCTCCCAGTGCGCACCGAACCGGGCCAGCGGTGTCGTGGCAGTCGCTATCGTCGGTGTGGTGGCAGTCGCTATCGTCGGTGTGGTGGCAGTCGCTATCGTCGGTGTGGTGGCAGTCGCTATCGTGGGTGTCGTCGGAGTCCGTTCGGGGCGCAATAGCCAAGACGCTGGGGACAGACCGTCGGCGTATGTGGGGGTTGCTCCGACGGTTGCTGTCGCTGAAAGCGCTGTTCGGGCTCCTGGCCGGGTACGTGGTGGTGTCCGCGAGCGCGATCGCGTTCCTGAACCTGACGGGCGCGGCGTTGTTGCTCGCGTTCGTGACGATGGGGTTCTCGGTGGTCGCGATCGGCGTCCTCGGCGCGTACGTGAAGTGGATCCGGAAGGAGGTGGCGTCGATGAACTCGCCACCGCCGGGCTGGGACTGGAATCGCGACGGGGACCGGGACCAGCAGGCTGACATGGGCGAGGAGTGAACGCGCGACCGGCACGCAGCTACGTCGAAAACTTTACTGGATTACGAGTAAACGCTCTGTTATGGGAATCGACTACACGGATCTCCACGATCCGAACGCGGAGTACACGATGCGGGAACTCTCCGGCGAGACGATGGGTGCGACACGCGAACGCGGCGGCGGCCGAGACGTCGAGATAACCGACGTCCAGACGACGATGATAGACGGGAACTTCCCGTGGACGCTCGTCCGCATCTACACGGACGCGGGCGTCGTCGGCACCGGCGAAGCCTACTGGGGCGCGGGCGTCCCGGAACTCATCGAGCGCATGAAGCCGTTCGTCATCGGTGAGAACCCCCTCGACATCGACCGCCTCTTTGAGCACCTCATCCAGAAGATGAGCGGCGAGGGGAGCGTCGAGGGCGTCACCGTCACCGCCATCGCCGGCATCGAGGTGGCGCTCCACGACCTCGCCGGGAAGATCCTGGACGTCCCAGCGTACCAGCTCCTCGGCGGGAAGTATCGCGACGAGGTGCGCGTCTACTGTGACTGCCACACCGAATCGGAAGCGGACCCCGAAGCGTGCGCGGACGAGGCCGAGCGCGTCGTCGAGGAACTCGGGTACGACGCCCTCAAGTTCGACCTGGACGTCCCCAGTGGCCTGGAGAAGGACCGCGCGAACCGGCACCTTCGGCCGGGCGAGATCCGGCACAAGGCCGAGATCGTCGAGACAGTGACCGAGCGCGTGAAGGACCGCGCCGACGTCGCGTTCGACTGTCACTGGACGTTCTCCGGGGGCTCCGCGAAGCGACTCGCGGACGCCATCGAGGAGTACGACGTCTGGTGGCTGGAGGACCCGGTGCCGCCGGAGAACCTCGAGGTTCAAGAGGAGGTCACGAAGTCCACGACGACGCCGATTACGGTCGGCGAGAACCGATATCGCGTCACCGAGGAGCGCCGCCTCATCGAGAACCAGGCAGTTGACATCATCGCGCCGGACCTCCCGAAGGTCGGTGGGATGCGCGAGACGCGGAAGGTCGCGGACGTCGCGAACCAGTACTACGTGCCGGTCGCGATGCACAACGTCTCCTCGCCGGTGGCGACTTTGGCGTCCGCGCACGTCGCGGCGGCCATCCCGAACTCGCTCGCCGTCGAGTATCACTCCTACGAGCTGGGTTGGTGGAGTGACCTCGTCGAGGAGGACGTCATCGAGGACGGCTACATCACGATTCCCGAGGAGCCGGGGCTAGGCGTGACGCTGGACATGGACGTCGTCGAGGATCGGATGGTCGACGGCGAGACGTTGTTCGACTGAGCGAAGCGAAGTCGAGCCTGCGAATCTCTGATTCGAATCGTTCGACTGAGCGAAGCGAAGTCGAGCCTGCGAATCTCTGATTCGAATCGTTCGACTGAGCGAAGCGAAGTCGAGCCTGCGAATCTCTGATTCGAATCGTTCGATTGAGCGAAGCGAAGTCGAGCCTGCGAATCTCTGATTCGAATCGTTCGATTGAGCGAAGCGAAGTCGAGCCTGCGAATCTCTGATTCGAATCGTTCGATTGAGCGAAGCGAAGTCGAGCCTGCGAATCTCTGATTCGAATCGTTCGATTGAGCGAAGCGAAGTCG